>ERZ859980.1-NODE-1-length-477472-cov-8.748180_pt1 | contig 477472 bp, 405 predicted proteins | sample MGYA00509984_ERZ859980 | MGnify/ENA primary metagenome ERZ859980 (study PRJEB30046, sample SAMN00715173) | human gut metagenome | study: EMG produced TPA metagenomics assembly of the A metagenome-wide association study of gut microbiota in type 2... | reverse complement strand
CGTGCTCTCCCCCCCCCCGCCACTGAGCCATGGATGGCGAATTGGCGGCGGTTGCGTACAGGGTCATAATTTATATCAGAACATCTTAGAATTTCTTAGTTTCAATACATCGTATATGGAACAATTCAAAATAAAATATATGTACTACCAATACCAAAAATCATGTACAATGATCGTGTACATTTAATAAAAAAGGAGATTAGACAGACAAATGAATGAGATTACAATGCAGTTAGTTGCAGATAAGTATATTAAGATGGCTTTGGAGGAGGATATCAACAGTGAAGATATCAGCACGAACGCCGTGATGCCGGAGTATAAGAAGGGCGAGGTTACATTGCTTGCGAAGCAGGACGGAATCATTGCCGGATTGCAGGTATTTAAGCGTGTATTTACGATGTTGGATCCGAATACCGAAGTGATCTTTGCAGAGCAGGATGGAAAGCAGATCAAGGATGGCGATGCCGTGACAAACGGACAGGTGCTTGCAACTGTGGTCGGTGATATCCGTGTGCTGTTGTCCGGTGAGCGTACGGCTCTGAATTATCTTCAGCGCATGAGCGGTATCGCAACATATACGAATAACGTCGCAGCACTCCTGAAGGGAACGAATACCAAGCTGCTTGACACAAGAAAGACAACGCCTTGCATGCGTATCTTCGAGAAATATGCGGTTCGTGCCGGCGGCGGAAATAATCACAGATACAATCTGTCGGACGCTGTTATGTTGAAGGATAATCACATTGACGCCGCAGGCGGTGTGGCAAAGGCAGTTCAGATGGCAAGAGATTATGCATCATTTGTCTGCAAAATCGAGGTAGAGACAGAGAATCTGGATATGGTCAGAGAAGCAGTGGAAGCAGGTGCAGATATCATCATGTTAGATAACATGTCTCCAGAGCTGATGGCAGAGGCAATCAAGATCATTGACGGACGTGCCAAGACCGAGTGTTCCGGAAATATCACGAAAGAAAATATCGAGACGATCACGAAGCTTGGTGTAGACTATGTATCCAGTGGCGCACTGACACATTCCGCTCCAATCTTAGATATCAGTCTGAAGCATCTGCATCCGATTGACTAATTCAATAAGGAGGAAACGCAGATGGAGCAGACAATTTTATCCGGAGATGAACGCAGAGAGAAGCTTCTTGCGTTGTTACTGCGATCTGATGAACCGTTGTCGGGTGGAAAAATCGGGGACATCTATCATGTCAGCCGTCAGGTTGTCGTACAGGATATCGCATTGCTCCGTTCAAAAGGGCATTCAATCGTATCGACGCCACGTGGCTATATGTATGAAAAAGATGCTGGCAACCAAAATTGCAGGCGGATTGTAAAGGTCTGTCACACCGATGATCAGGCAGAAGAAGAATTAAGCACAATCGTTGATTTCGGTGGAATCGTCTTAGATGTTATGGTAAACCACCGCACCTACGGCAAGGTCACAGCACCATTAAATATCAAGAGCCGCCGCGATATCCGTAAGTTCGTGGAAGATCTGAAACAAAGCAAATCGTCCCTTTTATCGAACACAACCTCCGGCTATCATTTTCACACGATTGAAGCCGAGAGCGAAGATATCCTCGATGAAATCGAAGAAGCCCTGAAGGAAAAACACTTCCTCGTCGACTTCCTCGACTACGAAACCACATTCAAACAATAACCCCAAGGTCAAATTTTTGAGGTAATTAACACAGATATTGTACACAAATAAACAATAAAATAAATCAATCCAACGATTATTGTAAAAAGTGATATTTTCAAATAACTGTCAATATGTTACAATAACAATCGTGTATAATTTATAAAATAACGTAAATAGCGAATTGTATCCATTCAATCAAATTGTATATTGTGTTGTCTGTAATTATTAATTTGTTTGCAGACCATTGGAACACGCTGGTACTTAATAAGCGGCAACTTGTTGGCGCGAATTTAGTACCACTGCGTGTGGAAGTGAGCGAGAGCGTGTCTGCAGGCAATTATATAATTACAGACAACACTTAGATAACGTGCAGGATACAATTCGCAAACCACGCAATTAAAATCAGGAGGATAATTACAATGGCAAAAATTCAGATGAAGACTCCACTGGTAGAGATGGACGGAGATGAGATGACACGAATCCTTTGGAAGATTATCAAGGATGAATTGATCTACCCATTTATCGACTTAAAGTCCGAGTATTACGACCTTGGTCTGGAGTACAGAAACGAGACAAACGATAAGGTTACTTTTGATTCTGCATACGCAACACAGAAGTACGGTGTTGCAGTCAAGTGTGCAACAATCACACCAAACGCTGCACGTATGACAGAGTACAACCTGAAGGAAATGTGGAAGAGTCCAAACGGAACGATCCGTGCAATCTTAGACGGAACCGTATTCCGTGCACCAATCGTTGTCAAGGGAATTGAGCCATGTGTAAAGAACTGGAAGAAGCCTATTACAATCGCAAGACATGCCTATGGCGATGTGTATAAGAGCGTAGAGATCGATGTACCGGGTGCTGGTACAGCAGAGCTTGTATTTACAGGCGAGGACGGACAGGTAATCAAGGAGACCATCCACAAGTTTGATGGTCCGGGTGTGATTCAGGGACAGCATAACATCGACAAATCCATCGAGAGCTTTGCAAGAAGCTGCTTTAACTATGCGCTTGATACAAAGCAGACATTGTGGTTTGCAACAAAGGATACAATCTCCAAGAAATACGACCATACATTTAAGGATATCTTTCAGGAGATCTTCGATAACGAATACAAAGAGAAGTTTGACGCCGCAGGCATCGAATATTTCTATACTCTGATTGATGATGCAGTTGCCCGTGTTATGAAGTCTGAGGGTGGATTCATCTGGGCTTGCAAGAACTACGACGGCGATGTTATGAGTGATATGATCTCATCTGCATTTGGTTCTCTTGCCATGATGACATCAGTACTTGTTTCTCCAGATGGAAAATACGAGTACGAGGCAGCACACGGAACTGTTCAGAGACATTACTACAAGCACTTAAAGGGTGAGGAGACATCAACAAACTCTGTTGCAACGATCTTCGCATGGACTGGTGCTTTGAGAAAGCGTGGCGAGCTTGACAATATTCCAGAACTGATGGAATTTGCAGACAAGCTTGAGCAGGCAACGATCAAGACGATCGAAGACGGCAAGATGACAAAGGATCTTGCACTTATTACAACGATGAAGGATGTCACTGTATTAAACAGCGAGAACTTCATCAAAGCAATCCGCGAAACACTTGAGGGAATGTTAGCTTAATGAATATATGGGATGTTCTGAAAATTGAACAGACGAAGGATAAAGACGCATTGAAGAAAGCCTATCGAATGCGTCTTTCTTCTGTCAATCCGGAAGATGATCCGGAAGGGTTTATGGAGCTTCGGAAAGCCTATGAGGAGGCGGTGCACCTTGCCGATCAGACGGAGGAGGAATTCGACGTTGCCATTCAAGATACACCGGAACAGCAAATGCTTGCTTCATTAGAGGCTCTCTATGATGATTATGCCCGTCGTATCAATCCAGACGAATGGCTTGCACTCTTTAATTCCGATTATTTTGTATCGCTCGACACAAGTGAGGATGCATTGTATGGACTGTTGCGGTTCCTGATGAATCATGTGCTGGTTCCGAAAAAGGTATGGAAATGCATCGTCGGATATTTTGATCTTGAAGGGCGCAGAAGCGAGCTTGCAGAACAGTTCCCGGAAAATTACCTGGACTATATCACGAACAATGCGACCTATGAGGATATCATCAATTATGAGGCGTTTGAGCATGCAGAGATCACAACCTCCGCAACGATCGATGCCTATATCCGTGATTACATTGAATTAGATCGCATGGTTCGCAGTCAGGAGCTAAAAGATGCCGGAGAAAAAATCCGGCAGATGAAGGAAAAATATTATATTTCCAATGTATATATACATCTGGAAGAGATGCGTATCCGTCTGCAGACCTGCCGGTTGGAGTTTTCAGAATATATTCAGACATCCATGACGGAAGAAGAACGGAAAACACAAGATCTGGATGCATTATACGCCGAGCGGTATGCTTCCGCATTAGCAGCGATCCGCGAGGAAGCGGAAGGACTGTCTGCAAAGTATCCGGATGATATCACTCTGCTTCATTTTTGTGGAGATGTCTGTATCCTGAACAATGATCTGGAACAGGCAGAACAGTATTTCAACCGGTCCAAGGAATTCGACCCACAGAATTATCTTATGCGCGCCAAACAGGCAGAACTTGCATTCCGCAAGGGAGATTATAAAGCTGCCAGAGATGGCTATATGGATCTGCTCAAGGAAAATCATTATGATGATTCTGTCCGCATTGGTATGGTGCGTGCCAATCAGATGATGATACAGGAAAATCTGGAGAAGTTAAAGAAAAATCCAGATGATATACAAGCAAAGATGGACGTTGGCTGGAGCTATTACCAAAGCTATCAGTTTCAGGAAGCAATCGCCTTTCTGACTAAATTCCAGCCAGAAGGAGATCGGAAATTTGAATACTATAATGTTCTTGGACGTTGTTATCTGGGCGTTCGTGATTATGCGCATGCCAGACAATGTTTTCTTGTCTGGAAGAATCTGATTGAGCAGCTCCCAGAGGAAGATACAAGTGCAGAAACAGAGAAAAAACGCGTCCGGTATCCGTATGTGAATTTCCTGATTGCCGATTGTTATATGAAGACAGAGGATTACGAGAATGCCAGACGTCATCTGGATATAGCATTATCCAAAGATCATGAGGAAATCATCCTTTCATATGAGGCGGATTGTGAACTAAAGTTCCTGACCGGCCAATATACGGATTGTCTGCGTGCCTGTGAACACCTGTTAGAGCGGGATCCGCACGACTACGTGGCATATCTGTTTAAAGCAAAAGCCTGCAAGGCGATGAATTATATTCAGGAAGCTTATAATGCCTGCGAACAGGCAATCAATCTGTATCCGTATCTGTCTCAGCCTTATGCGTTAGAGGCAAGCTTATTTATCCGCGCACATCAATACGAACAGGCGCAGGATACGATCAAACGTTTTGACGCATTTGAAAATGAAAGTGACAGCATTGATTACTACCGGGCACGGCTTTCCATGTTAGATAACAAGATTGATCCGGCAATCCGGCAGCTCGTAGCAATTGTCAGTCGTTCAGATGGTAAGACAACCGATATGGAGCATTTTGAGGATGTCCATATGCTGTTAGCGCTTTGTTACCGCTACAAGGGCATGTATGATAAAGCGCTTGAACAGTTCGAGCAGGTAAAGAAACAACACACACAATATCCATTGATTGATATGTATATCGGTTCTTCCTATGCGAAACTTGGGAAAATCGAACAGGCATTGGAGGCATTTGGTACACAGCTTGCAATACAGGCAACCGCGCAGGTTTACAATGAGCGGGCGATCGTATACAGTCTGATGGGCGAATACAAAAAGGCTGTTCGCGATTATCAGGCTGCATTACAGTTAGAACCAGATAATTATTTTGCGTATCTGCGGATTGGGATGATACAGGAACTGCACAAAAGCTATAAAGCGGCTGCCGATGCATACCGAAAAGCATATGAAGTTTCTGAAACAGACACCGAACAGCACAAAGAGAGCTTGCAGAGTTTAGCACGTGTCTACCAGTGCATGAACTGGTTTCCTGAAAGTCAGCAGCTCTATATCGATTATAAAAAGCAATATGAGTGGAATGCAGATATCGCCTACGATTATGCCGTCCTGCTTGTTCGGATGGATGCGGCAAAGGATGCCATTGCCGAGTTGCTTCCTTTTGTGGATGATTCTGCCTGTGCAAGAAAATTGCTTGATATCTACGGAGATGCCGGCTTTATTGATCTGGCACATGAGACATTTGAATATATCATAAGCAAAGATCCGGAGGATCACTGGGTGTATGGTGCAATGGGAGATATCTTCCGTGACCATGCCATGTATGCGGACGCAAAGCCGTTATATGAGCGGGCGATTGCGCTTGACACAAACAAGGAAGCCAATTATTATAGTGAATGGCTGGAATGTATGATCCAGCTAAAAGAACTGCGAAGCTTCAAGAAGAACAGTGCGATAGCAAATGCGGCTGCCGCTTATCCAAAGGATCAGATACAAACGCCGCCACAGTATATCAAGATGGCACGTTTTGCACGACTTTCCAGGAACTACAAAGAATGTAAAGACTGGTTAGAACAGGGTCTGCATGCCCGTCGTTGTCGCGGCTGTTTCTATGGTGTCTGTCACCGGATTTTATATGAGAAAGCGTTGCTGTATGAGAAGCAGCGCAATTATGCGATGGCACGCAGTATGTACGAAGAAGCAATCCGTGTCTGTGGACAAAATGCTTTCTATGAGGCATGTCTGAAGCGGATTGAAGATAAAAAATAAGAAATTAGGATTAGAAATGATAGTAGGAATTGATTTAGGAACGACAAACAGTTTAATTGCATATTTTGATGGCGACCATGCAAAGGTCATTCCGAACCGTCTGGGAGAAAATCTGACTCCTTCGGTTGTAAGCGTGGATGAGGAAGGAATTGTCTATGTCGGCAAGACCGCGAAGGAGCGGAAGATGCTGTACCCAGATCAGACCGCGGATGTGTTCAAGCGGAACATGGGCAGCTCGAAGGTGTTTACCCTTGGAACCCGCAAGTTCTCTGCGGAAGAGCTTTCCAGCCTTGTCTTAAAATCTTTGAAGGAAGATGCGGAGCATTATCTTGGATGCACGATTGAGGAGGCAGTCATCAGCGTACCGGCATATTTTAACGATGCACAGCGAAAAGCGACAAAGAAAGCAGGAGAACTTGCCGGATTTGTGGTAGAACGTATCGTCAGTGAACCAACAGCCGCAGCAATCGCTTATGGTTTGGATAAGAAAAATGCAGACACGAAATTCCTTGTATTTGATTTGGGTGGTGGTACATTTGATGTATCAATCCTAGAGCTTTATCAGAATATTATGGAAGTGCGCGCAGTTGCCGGAGATAATTTCCTTGGCGGAGAAGATTTTACGACCGTATTGGAACAGATGTTTCTCCGTGAACACGAGATTGACGAAGATACTCTTGATCAGAAAACCCGTGCACATATTCACAAACAGGCAGAGATTTGCAAGCTTGGATTTGCAGATGCAAAAACATCAGTTATGAAATGTAATATCAACGGAGAAGTCGTAGAGAGCGAAATTGATATTGACGATTATGAAAAATCCTGTCAGGTATTGCTTGGACGTATTCGTAAGCCAATCGAGCGAAGCCTGAAGGATGCAAATATCAAGCTCAAAGATATTGAGGAAGTAATTCTGGTTGGTGGTTCGACAAAGCTTTCCATCGTGCGTCGGTTTGTGAGCCGCCTGTTTGGACGTCTGCCGAATACAAGTATCAATCCAGACGAGGTGGTTGCTGTGGGCGCGGCGACACAGGCTGCTATGAAAGAACGGAATGAAGCAGTGAAAGAGATTATTTTGACGGATGTCTGTCCATTTACACTTGGAACGGAGGTTGTATCCCGCAGATCCGGAGGTGTGTTTGAGGCTGGACATTATCTGCCATTGATCGAACGAAATTCCGTGATTCCGGTCAGTCATACGGAACGTCTCTATACCGTCAGTGACCGGCAGACACGGATCAAGGTCGATATCCTGCAGGGCGAGAGCCGTCTGGCAGCAAATAACGTCTACCTTGGCAGCATTGAAGTTATGGTTCCACCGGCACCTGCCGGCGAAGAATGCGTCGATGTCACATACACCTATGATGTCAACTCTATCTTAGAGGTGATTGTAAAGGTAATTTCTACAAATGTGGAAAAACGACTTGTGATTAAGAACGAGGAAACCGATCTGACCGATGAAGAAATCGATGCCAGATTCGAGGAGCTTTCTTCCCTGAAGATTCATCCACGGGAACAGGAGGCAAACAAATTATTGCTGCTTCGTGCGGATCGCATGTATGAGGAATCCATCGGAGATACCCGTAAGATTCTCGAACATGAGATTAACCAGTTTGAAGATGTATTAAATAAACAGAATCCATCGGAAATCAGCAGTGCAAGAGAAGCTTTCAAGGAATTCCTTGACAATATGGAAGAAGATTTATTCTAAATATATTAAAGAAAAGGGCTGACGCTTTAAGAGAGCGCCAGCCTTATTATATGTCGTGCATATGCGTGCAAAAGATCTAAGTCCTGCAGGAACGAATCCGTCAGTTCAATAAAAGATTCTTTGTCTTCATAATCCCGTTTGTAGCCAGATAAAATTCCATCATCAATCTGGGAGATGAAATATCCTTTTTTACGCAGATAACAGGTTTCCTTCTTCGCCGGTTCCCGGTAGTTTTTATCCACATAGCTTGCCACACTTTTGTGAACCGCCATATCCTCTGCCGGAAGATAGTAGTAATCCCTGTAATTATCAAAGAAGAACTTCAATTCCTCTGTATAGATCGGGGCATTGATCGTTGCTTCCTTCTGGAATCCAGTGATGATGATATCATTCAATCCGATCGTCAATCGTTTTGGAAGCTGGTATTCCAGCTCCAAAGAGAAAAGTAACCGGTTCTGCCGCACAGACATCTTGCGGACGAGCAGACAGCCAGCTTTGAATTTACAGTAAGCAAGCATGCTTGTGCAGTCCAGAAGTCCTTCGAGATCCTCGTAATTGTGCTGTAACAACAACTGCTTGTTTGTCTTTACCGGAAGCTTTACATATTCCTGATAGACCTTAATCAGATCACCGCCGGAATATTTATCTAACCGATGGATACCAAGAAACCGTTCCACGCTTTTCTGTTTCATATTTTCCATGTGCAGCACATCTTTTAAAAAACGGATCTGCTTATAAATATCAATGCTTTCCATATGGGCGAGTGTATTTTCCATCCCATATGCCTTTGCCTTTTTTGTGATATACGGAATATCAAATCCATCTCCATTATAGGTAATCACATATTTATAATTCATCGCAAAGGAAAGAAACTGCTCTAAAATATCCGCTTCGGATCTGCCATCCTGATTAAACCACTGGCATATATTCCACTGACGGTTTTTATAGTAAGCACAGCCGATCAGATATAAGGCAGTATGTTCGGCTGTAAATCCGGTCGTTTCAATATCAAAAACAAGCAGATCTTCCGATGTATAAAACTGTTCCAATGTCTGAAATTTACTGCGATGAGCCTCATTTACAACTTTTTCCATAGGTGCCTCCTTTCCGACATCGTCCGATAAATTCGTCTAAATTGGTTTAAATTATAGCATAAATACCATAGAAGTAAAGAAATGCTTGTAATTTTTGGTCAATATGTTATAATTTTAGCTAAAGTATGATGTACGGAGGAGATAGAATGTTACGACCAGACGATATTAGATCAACAGCTTTTAAAAAGGGCTTATTCGGTTACAAAGCCGCAGATGTTGACAGCTTTAAAGACACTGTATTCAGAGCGTACAGCGACCTTTCCAAAGATTATGAGGAAACAAAGGACAAATTTGATAAACTCACAAAGGCAATGGAAGATACCAGACTGAAATTATTTGAACTGGAGAACAAGCTGCAGCAGGCAGAAAATGTATCAACTGATGCCGGAGAAAGTGTAGAGGCAAAGAAGCGTGCAGACCAGATCATCAAGAATGCTGAAGCAACTGCCGCTGATATTATTGCAAAGGCAAAGGCTCAGAGCGAGAAGCTTGAGAGCTCCGCAAAGCCAAAGGCAGAAGCACCAAAGGTTGAGCCAGAACCAGCGAAAGAGTCTGCATCATCCAAGTTCTTCAAGAAAGCAGACGAGGATGTACATACCGCTGCAACAAGCAACGATGATGACGATGAGATCTTTGTTGGGGAAATCGAAGATGCAAGAAAACCAGATCGCATGATGATCGGAGATGGCGAAGAAGAGGACGAAGGCTTCGAATTCTTATAAGATTAAGCCAGATCGGAGTTGTCGTAACAACGACAACTCCTTATTTTTTGACAGGAGAACATTATGTTTGCATATATCAAAGGAACGGTAACCGAGATTGGAACCGATGAGATCATCGTAGAAACCGGTGGAATCGGATTTTCTGTATTTACATCCTCACAGGATTCTGCCAGATTGACAAAAAATCAACAGGCAACGATCTACACCCATTTAAATGTGCGGGAAGATGATATGAGTCTGTTTGGATTTCTGACCAAAGAGGAACGGTCTGTGTTCCGTATGCTGATCAATATCAGCGGAGTGGGACCGAAAATTGCGCTTTCTATCCTGTCATGCCTGTCGGTCGATGAACTGCGCATGGCTGTGTTATCGGATGATTATAAGGCGATTGCGAAAGCAAACGGAATCGGTCCGAAAACAGCCCAGCGATTAGTTATTGAATTACGTGACAAATTTCATCTGGAAGATGTACTGGGAGAATACGATGAGGCTTCTCCAGCAACATCTGCACCGGAGGATATTGTATCCGAGACAGCAATGGCATTGAGCAGTCTTGGATATTCCAACGTGGAAGCTTTGCGTGCAATCAAGAAGGTTCCGGACAGCGAATCCATGACCGTAGAACAATTATTAAAGGCTGCATTAAAGCATATTATTTAGACATTGGAGAAAAAGATGGAACGAATCATTCAAGCGGATATTATTCCGGAAGATGATAAAATCGAACAGGGGCTGCGGCCAAGTCATCTGTCTGAGTATATCGGACAGGAGAAGGCAAAGAAGAATCTTCGTGTCTTTATCGAAGCTGCAAAAAAACGTGGCGAGCCGCTCGATCATGTGCTGTTGTATGGTCCTCCGGGACTCGGTAAAACAACACTGGCATCGATTGTAGCGACTGAGATGGGAGTCAATCTGAAGATCACATCCGGTCCGGCGATTGATAAACCGGGCGATCTGGCTGCAATCTTAAACAATCTGTCCGAAAACGATGTTTTATTTATTGACGAGATTCACCGGCTAAATAAGCAGGTGGAAGAGGTATTGTACCCAGCGATGGAAGATTTTGCAATTGATATTGTGATCGGCAAAGGTGCTGGTGCCCGTTCAATCCGGCTGGATCTTCCAAAATTCACACTGGTTGGTGCAACCACACGCGCTGGTATGCTGACCGCTCCGCTACGTGACCGGTTCGGTGTTGTCAACCGGCTGGAATTCTACAATGTGACCGAGCTGATGCAGATCATTCTCCGGTCTGCGGCCGTGCTTGGTGTCAGCATTGACGACGAGGGGGCGTTGGAGATTGCCAAGCGTTCCCGTGGTACGCCGCGGCTTGCCAATCGTCTGTTGAAGCGGGTACGTGATTTTGCACAGGTAGAAGGTGACGGTGCGATTGATTACGATGTTGCAAAAACCGCGCTGGATCGTCTGGAGGTAGACTCTATGGGACTGGATAATACCGACCGCAATATCTTAGAGACGATGATCCACAAATTTGGTGGTGGACCGGTTGGTCTGGATACCTTAGCAGCAGCCATCGGTGAAGATTCCGGCACACTGGAAGAGGTATATGAACCATATTTAATAAAAAATGGCTTTATAAATCGGACGCCGCGTGGTAGAATTGTTACGGAACATTGCTACAGACATTTTGGATTGGAAAATCTGATAGAATAACAAAGGAGATTTTGTATTATGGCAAACAAAGTAGATATCCCGGTAGTAATCAATGGGAAAGTATATACATTAAGCGGATATGAAGGGGAAGATTATCTTCAAAATGTTGCGACTTATATCAACGGCAAGATTGCAGAATGCAAGACTTCCGATCAGTATCGTCGGATGAATACCGAATATCAGGGAATCCTGCTTGCTTTGAATATCGCAGATGATTATTTCAAAGCAAAGAATCAGGCGGATTCTATGGTAACTGAGGACAGCAACAAAGAGCAGCAGTTGTATGATCTGCGTCACGAGGTAATCGAGTCCCAGATCAAGCTGGAAAGCTCTGCACGTATGATTGAGGAATACAAAGAGCAGATCAATGCATTACAAAGAAAGATTATTCAGTTAGAGGCAGAGAAAAACCGCAATGAATAACAAACATTCCAAAATTGAAGTACTCGCACCTTGTGGTGACTACGATATTTTAATTGCCGCTGTACATGCAGGCGCAGATGCCTGCTATATTGGCGGCAATTCTTTTGGTGCAAGAGCATATGCGACGAATTTCGACGAAGAAACGATAAAGCAAGCTGTCACCTACGCGCATCTACATGGGGTGAAGGTCTATCTGACCGTCAACACCCTGTTGAAGCAGGAGGAGCTTCCCGCATTATATGAATACATTCAGCCATTTTACGAGATTGGCGGCGACGCTCTGATCATTCAGGATCTTGGCGTTTTTTCTTATGTCCGGGAACAATTCCCCGATATCGCAATCCATTGCAGTACACAAATGAATATTACATCCCGGTATGGCGCAGAATTTATGAAACAGCAGGGTGCCACCCGTGTTGTGACCGCGCGCGAAATGTCTCTAGCTGAAATCCGTGCGATCAAAGAGCATGTCGATATCGAGGTCGAGACATTTGTGCATGGTGCGATGTGTTACTCTTACAGCGGCCAGTGTCTGATGAGCTCCCTTGCGGGGGGCAGAAGCGGCAACCGGGGACGTTGCGCACAGCCATGCCGGAAATGCTATGACAAAAGCTATCTGTTATCCATGAAAGATATGTGCGCCCTGTCGCTGATCCCGAAGTTGATGGATGCCGGGATTGATTCGCTAAAGATCGAAGGCCGGATGAAAAATGCTTACTACGTTGCATCGACGGTGCACGCTTACCGAACGATCGTAGATGATTGTCTGCATGGTAAATTTGACCCGAAAAAAGCAGAGGCACTCACCTTTGAGCTTGCCAATATCTATAACCGTGGTGGATTCTCGGACGGATATTTCTTCCACCACAATGGTGCGGAAATGATATCAAAGGATCGCCCGAACAATCAGGGTGTGGCAATCGGAAGTTTGGAGCGTGTTGAAAAGGGAACGATCACACTCCGTCTATCAGAAGCCGTATACCGGCAGGATGTGTTGGAGCTGACGACAAAAAACGGCGAAGCGGTGGAGATTACATCCTCAAAGGACGGAACTCCCGGACAGCATCTGACTTTGAACTGTCCGAAGACCAAGCTTCTGCAGAAAGAGCAGACCGTCTACCGTACCAAATGCCCGAAGATCTTACAACATGTGCAGGATGATTATATTAACTCTTATAAGAAGCTTCCGATTTCTGTCTCTGTTACAGCCCGAATCGGAGCTCCGCTGACCGCGATTGTAACCTGTGAGCTTGATAACCAGACTTACACTGCAACCTGTACGGATATGCTCGTGGAGAAAAGCAAGCAAGGAGAAACCACAATAGAGACAGTCAAAAAGCCATTGGCACAGCTTGGCAATACGGAATACGAATTAGCATCGTTTACCTGTAATCTGGATACCTGCGCGTTCCTGCCAAATGGTGTGTTAAAGAAGCTCCGCCGTGCATTGCTTGCAGCCTTAGAAGCGGAGATTGCTAAGGCACATACACGTGTCGCCGGAAAACAGCTGTCGTGGGATACCGTGTATGAATCTATGATTACAAAGTCCCCTGCAAATGCATCTGACACCCAGAGTTCGAAGCAGGAGCAGATGATCTTTAGTGCTGTAACACAAGAACAGCTGCGTATCATCTTAGAAGAACTTCCACATGTGGAGTCCCCGGTGACAGGTATCACAATGCCGCTTGCGCTATACAACCAGTGCAGGAATATGATCCCGGATTCCATCCGGCTATACGCGGAGCTGCCGCCTGTAATTCATGACCGGTTCTGCGTCGATTTGCAAGAATCCGGAATCCGTGGTATATATATTAGAAATATAGATGCACTGGCAATTCTTGCCAGTCAGAAGTTGCCAGAAGACTGCGTGATTTTATGTGATGCCAGCCTTTATTGCTACAATCGTCTGGCGCATGCATTTATCCGGCGATTTTTTGCGGACACAGACATTTTATTTCTGACGCCGCGGGAGTTAAAGCTAGAGGAGCTTGACGCACTTGCAGGCGAACCGCTCTGTCTCACATTATATGAGTATCAACCGGTTATGCTGACTGCGAATTGCCTGCAAAAGACAAAATACGGCTGCAAAAAAGAGCCGATTACCCTGACCGTGACTGACGAGATGGGGAATCGTTTTTTTGCAAGAATCAACTGTGATGACTGCTATAATATCATCTACAACAAGGTTCCTTATTCTATATTGGATAAATATAAAGAGCCTGCTTTTTCCAGACTGCATCCCCAGGGATATCTGGTTCGTTTTACAATCGAAAACGAGCAACAGGTTCGTAGGATTCTGCAGATATTATCTGGAAAGTCCTATGATTCCTATGAAAAAACAGGCGGACATTTATATCGAGGTGTATTGTAATGATCAACATTATTTGTGAAGTATCAAAGTATCTCGTTTTGCTTTTTATGGTACTTTATACCGTCAAATGTTTTTCGGTGCTATCATCGAAAAACGAAGAGCAGAAGCGTAAAAAACTAAACAAACAAATCGGATATGTATTTGTAATCCATTTCTTATGTTACCTGATCCTGTATCTGCGGCTGGGGCAGTTGAAGATCCTGATCTTTTATGTGGCACAGATTTTTGTCGCCATCTTGTATATGGTGCTTTACCACAGCATCTACAAGGATTCGTCCAGATTGCTGACAAACAATGCATCGTTTTTGCTGTTAATCGGCTATATTATGCTTACGCGTCTGAATTTTAACTTGGCCGTGAAGCAGTTCATCTTTGCCACCGTCGGTCTGATCATAACTGCATTTATTCCATATATCATGTTGAAATGGAAGAAGATGAAGGATTGCGGCGTGTTGTATGGCGTGATTGGTCTGTTGTTCCTGCTCACAGTATTTATTCCGGGGCTCGGAAGTGAGAAATACGGTTCGAGAAACTGGATCAACCTCGGGCATCTGTCCGTACAGCCAATGGAGTTTGTAAAGATATTATTTGTATTCTTTGTAGCATCCATGCTTGTAAAGGCAAGCACGTTCAAAGAGCTTTTTGTAAATGCGCTGATCTCCGCAGCATTTATGGGTGTGCTTGTGTTAGAGAAAGACTTAGGTGCGGCAGTGATCTTCTACATAACCTATGTTTTGATGGTGTATGTTGCAACTTCCCGTCCAGTTTTTCTGGTCGGTGGAATCTCGCTTGGTGCAGGTGCCGTCATGCTAGGCTATGCACTGTTTAAAAATTCGCTGTTCCAGCATGTTATGGTGCGAGTCCATGCATGGCAAAATCCGTTTGCAGATATCGACGGAGGCGGTTATCAGCTGTCCCAGTCGCTTTTCGCAATCGGAACGGGCGGATATGCAGGTTCTGGACTGACACAGGGAGCGGCTGGAAGTATTCCGGTCAGCGAAAGCGATTTTATCTTTTCAGCAATCTGCGAGGAACTGGGTGTAATCTTCGGACTTGCAATGATCCTTGTAATCGTGAGCATCTTCCTTTCCTTTGCCAATGTGGCAATGAAATGTAAGGAGCCATTTTATAAATATGTCGCACTTGGATTTTCAAGCATCTATATTGTGCAGTGCTTCTTAAATCTCGGTGGTGTGACAAAATTCATTCCTTCCACAGGTGTGACACTTCCACTAGTCAGTTATGGTGTCAGTTCGGTATTAAGTACCCTCATTATATTTGCGATTGTGCAGGGGGTATATGTAATAAGTAGTAGTGAGGCAGTGAAGTATGAAAGAGAAAAAGAAAAAGCAAGACAGAAGCTCCGCGAACAGGAGTCAGCCGTTAACACCGGAAGAAGAACTGATCGCGAAAGAAAAACAACGAATTAAAAAGAACAAGATCAAGAATCGTCCGATCGTTGTAATCACCTATCTGATGGTGACAGTGTTTGTCGGCATGATTGCGTATGTGATCTATTTCATGCAGTTCAAGGCTGAAACTGTGATTGCAAACTCCCGGAATGTCCGGCAGGATTCCTTTGCCAAGACGGTAGAACGGGGCGATATCATCACGAGTGATGGTGTTGTGATTGCGACAAGCGAAACGGACGAGGCTGGAAATACGAACCGTTCTTATCCGTACAGCAACATGTTTTCCCATCTGGTTGGCTATGATGAATACGGAAAAGCAGGACTGGAGCTTGCCGGAAATTTCTATATGCTACGGTCGCACATCAACATCTTTGAACGTGTTTACCGCGAATTAAAAGAGGAGAAAAACCGTGGCGACAATGTTATCACGACCGTAAATTATGATCTTCAGGCAGCCGCGTACAATGCACTCGGAAGCTGTAAGGGTGCCGTGATTGCAATCGAGCCATCCACCGGAAAGATTTTATGTATGGTATCAAAACCAGACTATGATCCAAACGATATTGAAAATGTCTGGAGCTATCTGCAGACGGAGGAGGGATCGGAGAGTACGATTCTGTTAAATCGTGCAACACAGGGACTCTATGCACCGGGGTCCACCTTCAAGGTGGTATCCCTGCTGGAATTCATGCGTGAAAATCCAACAACCTACAACAGCTATCAGTTCCACTGTGATGGCAATTCCATCTTCTCCGGCGTCGGAATCCGATGCAGCAACAACAAGGCACACGGTGATCTGTCGTTAGCAGATGCACTTGCTTATTCGTGCAACGTCAGCTTTGCAACAATCGGAGAGACTTTAGATAAAGGTTCCTATCGTTCCACAGCCGAAGAGCTGTTGTTTAACAAAGATTTACCATACGATGGCACCTATAACTCATCACAGTTTCGGATTACAGCGGACTCGCCGGACGATGCGATTCCACAGACAGTGATCGGACAGGGCGATACGAAGATCACGCCGCTTCACAATGCGATGATCATGTCCGCGATTGCAAACGACGGCGTCCTGATGAAGCCGTACACGATCGACTCGATTGAAAACGACGATGGTGCCAAGGTAAAGACATTTCGTTCTAAGGAAGCAGGCACACTGATGACCGCAGATGAAGCAAACATCCTGACGGACTATATGAAAGGTGTCTGTGAATATGGTACCGGTTCCGGGTATTTTTCCGGACTTTCTTACTCGGTTGCCGGAAAGACTGGTACAGCAGAATTTGACAACGAAGGAAACTGCAATTCCTGGTTTGTCGGCTTTTCTGATCCGGATGATCCGGACATTGTCGTCTGCGCAATTACCGAACAGTCCAACGTGACTGGTGTGACAGGTGCATGGGTTGCCAGACAGGTGTTTGATGCATATTACAGAAAATAGTTTACCTTGCGACATACCACAGAATCTGCTATAATAAATTTAATTTTGGGACACACCAATGGAAAAAGCAGGAGGAATTGCAATGATTGAAGCAACAAGCTGTGGTGGTGTGGTAATCTTTCGAGGAAAAATCCTGTTGTTGTATAAGAATTACAGGAATAAATACGAAGGCTGGGTTCTGCCGAAGGGAACAGTTGAAGAGGGCGAACAGCACAATGAAACTGCACTTCGGGAAGTGAAAGAAGAAACCGGCGTGAGCGCTCAGATTATCAAATACGTTGGAAAAAGCAACTATACGTTTAACACCTCTTATGATGTCGTTAACAAGGATGTACACTGGTATCTGATGATGGCGGACAGCTATTACAGCAAGCCACAACGGGAAGAATATTTTATGGATTCCGGATATTACAAATATCACGAGGCGTACCATCTGTTAAAATTTCCGAACGAAAAACAGATATTGGATCAGGCGTACGAGGAATATACTGCTTTGAAGCAGAATAATCTGTGGGGAAGCAAAAAATATTTTTAATGAGCTATGAAAAAGAAAAAACGTATCGTATATAATTTATGTCTGGCTGTATTGATCTGTATTTTCCTTGGTTCTGCGGGGTATCTTGCCTATTATTTCCTGCAGAGCAAGAAAAGTGAAGATCAGTTTCAGGAGCTGGAGGCTATGATTGACGCTCCGGTCAACGAAGAGGAGATTGTCTACGTGGCAACAGATGGCGATGCAGAACCGGGATTAGAATTTGTGAATATCGATGGAACTCGCGTCCAGAAATCTTTTGCTTCCCTCTATCGGGAGAATCATGATTTTATCGGCTGGCTGTCCATCGAGGATACGAACATTGATTATCCGGTTATGCAGACACCAGAAGAGGAAGAGTATTATATCCATCGGGATTTTTACGGCGAATACAGCAGTGCAGGTACGTTGTTTGTTGATCTTGAAAGCAATGTGCAGAAGCCTTCCGACAACATCTTGATCTACGGACATAATATGAAAACTGGAAAGATGTTTCATGACTTATTAAAATATGAGAATGAATCATTTTATAAAAATCACAAATACATTCAGTTTGATACCATTTACGGAAATGGCACTTACGAAGTGATTGCCGCCTTCCGTACCCACATACTGACAGAAAAGGAAGATGGGTTCCGTTATTATCAGTTCTTTAACGCGGAGGATAAATCCGCATTTAACCAGTATGTATCCGGCTGCAAAGCATTGACCGGATATACGATTGACACGGATGCTTCTTACGGTGATTCGCTGCTTACTTTATCGACCTGCGCCTATCATACAGACAACGGAAGATTTGTTGTAGTTGCGAAGAAACTGACCCCTTAATTCTATGAAAACAGGCGAACAGAAACTGTATTTTATTATTGACAAGTAAAATGTTCTATGATATAGTATCAAATGTTCCGCCGGTGTGTCGGAATTGGCAGACGAGGCAGACTCAAAATCTGTTGATGGCAACATCGTGCGGGTTCAAGTCCCGCCACCGGCATTGAATGTAAAATGCGAGAGTCCTTAAAATTTAAGGATTCCCGCATTTTTTGTTACTAAAAACATGGTAGGTGCGCAAAAGGTGCGCAAAAATATCAAGTATCATCCAAGCCGGATCATTTCTTTTCGCAACCGACGAATGATCTTCTTCTCCAGTCTGGAGATGTACGACTGTGAGATTCCAAGCAGATCTGCAACCTCCTTTTGCGTCATTTCCTCATCATCATGGCCAATCCCATATCGAAGCTCGATGATCGTGCGCTCCCGGTCACTTAAAATGTCCATTGCCTGTTCCAACAGGTTCAAATCGACTTCATCTTCGATATCCTTGTACACCAGATCTTCCTCCGTGCCAAGAATATCGGAGAGCAGCAGCTCATTTCCATCCCAGTCCACATTCAGTGGTTCATCGATGGAAACCTCGGTTTTGATACGGGAATTGCGGCGTAGATGCATCAAAATTTCATTTTCGATGCAACGGCTGGCATACGTTGCCAGTTTGATATTTTTGTCCGACTTAAAGGTATTGATTGCTTTGATCAGTCCGATCGTACCGATCGAGATCAGATCCTCCACGCCGACACCCGTGTTATCAAATTTCTTTGCAATGTAAACGACCAGACGCAGATTATGCTCGATCAACGTCTGTCTTGCCTCTAAAACATCATCATCCAGATGCGTCAAGAGCAAGGTTTCCTCCTCTGAGGAGAGTGGTGCCGGAAGAATCTCCGCGCCTCCGATATAATGCACTTCATTTTTTGGAAATAAGAGATAATTCGCTATGCTCTTGATATTGAAACGGATCATATTGTTGCTGACGATGCTAATCATGTTGGTTCCTCCTTCTTAGGTTGTAATTTTTCATGCAGTAATACGTCATATCGGTTTTCAAAGAAGATTTCCCGGCTGATTCCAGCTGTGACCGCATAGAATGTTGTGCGCGATTGCGTATACACCAGCTTTGGAATCGTAATTGCCGGCATCAGGGAAAACCGGTTTCCTATGGTATGGTAAGAAATCGGAAAAAACGTGATTTCTCCGGTTTCGTTCATTTGTAAGTACGGAAATTGTCCGGTTTTATGATACTGTTCGAGTTGTGCGTAGCTTTGCTCAGACAGAAGATTTTTCAATAAACGATAGTTTATAAGGATTGCCGGTTGTTTTGTATAGGGATTTTGAAGCCGGTTTCCAGTATCCACAAAGGCATTGGCAGAGAGTGTCCTTGCAGGAAACACAAGTTCTACTGCATATGCGTGGGCTTGCATCTGCTTTCGGTCATATATCCGCCGGGCAATCCGGCATACCAATACCGAAGCGATACATGTCAGATAAAATCCGGGGGTCCGAAACGCTGTGCCGTCCGCTATGTAAAATAATTGCAGCATTCCAGCCAACCATATACAACCAGCAAGCACGACCAGTATCATTTTCCACATTGGAATCGGATATGGCACGTGTTTTGTAAGAAAATATGTCATAAAAAAGTAGCTTGTGGCATATAATACATAATAGAGAGTACATAAAGATATCGTTATCAAAAAAATACCTGTCGATAAAGCTGCCATAAAAATCGTCCACATACATGTGCGGAGGATTTTTATGGACTGCCCAAGTATCGTCTGTATCATGCAGAGCAGTGTCACATTCACAAGACAGTGATACAGAAACAATACATCGGCGTAGACAACATAGGTCATGTTCACCTCCTTTGATCATTCCTCCGTATTATATATAATTCCGCATGAAATAAATGTCATAATTCGTATTCTGATTTCGTAAAATTCCAAGCATTTTCGACATCGCCATTCGACCAAATACAAGCAATAGGAGAGAATTATGGATAAATCTGTCTATTCTACCGAGAAAATCAGCACCGGGCTGGCAGTGTCCTTGGAGACAGACCAAAGTTCCACGCGGCAGTTTACCATTTTGATCCGGTATCTTGGTGCATTTGATTCCTTACAGGAAATCGCTGTTTTTCCAATAGTTCCGTTATTGAACCATTTTGCAGTCGGAACAGCCTCCAAAGAAGAAATTCTTCGTCTGACATATATGCCAGAGGTTTTATACATCGACCTGACACGGCAGATGGAGTACGAGCAGGCAGTACAGGCAGAAAACCGGATTGCTGCATGCTTTCCGATGTATGACGAACAGGAAAGCGTTTTGCGCGGCAATGGCATCCTGATTGGAATCGTAGATTCCGGATGGAGTTTACGCATCCTGCATTGATTGCCCAAGACGGCAAAAGCCGGATCATTGCTTATTGGGATCAATCACAGACCGGTATTCCACCGGAGCCCTATGGATTTGGTACAGAATATTCTGCGAGCCAGATTCAATCTGTTGTTTCAGAAGGAACGGATCGCCGCTATGATACAAGTGGACATGGAACCGCAGTCGCAAGTATCCTGACGGCATTCAGTACCGGAGCTTCTCTGATTGGCGTAGCCTCCCGTCCAAATACCGCCGCATTTTTGTGTGCAGTCGACTATATTGTCCGCTATGCCATGCAGCAGCGCCTTCCACTTGTTTTAAATCTGAGCTATGGAAATAATTACGGCGATCACTATGGAAATTCAATCGTAGAGCAGTATCTGGATGCCCTGCGCGCAAACGGAAAAGTCACAATCGTAACCGGGATGGGCAACGAGGGGAACACTGGGCGACACCGTTACATCGGAGGAAATACTGCTCAAACCGTTGGAATCCTTGTCGGAGATGGACTTCTTACCTTCTCTTTACAACTGTGGTTTGCACCTGCGACCGCCTTTCTTTTTCGCATACAGGCTCCAGTTGGGCAGGCAACCACCTACATACCTTCCCAAAATGCCGGAGAATTTTATTCTTTCGTACTTGCCACAACACAGATTTCTATACAGATCGGGCAGGCAACACCTTTTAACCCAAGAAGAGAGATCTTTATTGTTTTTCGTGGAACGGTAATTCCGTATGGATATTGGAGTCTTTCCATCCAGCCGTATTTTGATCAGCCCTATCAGATTGATGCATGGCTCCCGGTTGCCTCATCCACACAGGCAACTGTAGAATTCGAGGTTCCAACAACTGACCTTTCCCTGACAATTCCAGCATCTGCCTCAAACGTGATCAGCGTTGGTGCCTATAACGGGGCAAGGCTCAGCGTGGCACCATTTTCAGGAAAAGGAAGTACATCTATCCAAAAGCCGGATCTGGTCGCCCCGGGTGTTGATATCCTTGCCGCCAATGCCAGCGGTGGATACCGGCTGGTAAGCGGCACCTCCTTTGCGACACCATTTGTTGCCTCTGCCGCAGCCAATCTGATGCAATGGGGCATTACCGATGGAAACGATTCTTTCCTGTACGGTGCGCGGGTAAAAGCCTATCTGATCAACGCAGCACGCGCCTTACCTGGCAGCAACCAGATTCCAAATCCTTCCGAGGGCTGGGGGAGATTATGCGCCAATGCCAGCGTCCCCAGATACAATCCACCGATTCTGTCCTAGATTTCCGGTGTCGACGATTCCCGGAATCTGTGCTATGATAGATTTCAGTGTAATTAAACGAAAAACAGAAGAAAAGTGAGGGCGTTTCGATGGCAGAAACAACCGCAGAAAAAAAGCATATTACAATCGGTATTTTAGCCCACGTCGATGCTGGAAAAACAACGCTTTCGGAAGAACTCCTCTATGAGACCGGCGTCCGGAAGCAGGCAGGACGGGTCGATAACGGTGATACCTTACTCGACCATGACGAGATGGAGCGAAGCCGGGGCATTACGATTTTTTCCAAGCAGGCAGAGCTTTCCACCGCTGAAACAGATATTACCCTGCTAGATACACCCGGGCACGTGGATTTTACCGCTGAGATGGAGCGTACCTTACAGGTACTTGACTATGCCATCCTTGTGATCAGTGCCTCTGACCGGATTCAGGCGCATACAAAGACAGTCTGGCGATTATTAAACGAATATCGGATTCCAGTATTTTTATTTGTCAATAAAATGGATCAGCCTGACAATCTCCAGTCGGAGATTTTGACTGAATTACAGGATTTTTCTGATAAAATCGTCGCATTTTCCTGCTATGAGCAGGGTACCGTCGATATACCGGAGGATTTCTATGAATCCATTGCGATGGCATCGGAGGATGAAACGATTTTAAATACCTATATGGAACAGGGAACACTTTCTGATGCCTGTATCCAGACTATGATCAAACAGCGGCAGATCATCCCGTGTTATTTCGGAAGCGCGCTAAAAGGAATTGGTGTGGATGCACTTTTAAACGGTTTAGATGCTTACACAACCGATGCGTACCAAACCCTGACCGAAGCACCGTTTGGTGCCCGCGTCTATAAGATTACCCGCGATGAAAAGGGAAACCGGCTCGCCCATATCAAAGTGATGCAGGGAACCTTATCTGTCCGGGATACCGTCGGAGAAGAGAAGGTTACACAGATCCGTATCTATAATGGGGAACATTATCAGACCGTTCCAACCGTAACCGCAGGACATATCTGCAGTATTACGGGGCTGGAAACCGCACAGGCAGGGGACGGCATCGGCGATTACAGTGATAACCCGATGGCGTGCATCGAGCCGGTGATTTCCTATACGATCACCTTTGACGAAGCTGTCAGCACACGTTTGATGTATACAAAAATAAAAGATCTCGATGAAGAACTTCCAGAGCTGCATCTGTCATGGAACGAACCGACTGAAACAATCCAGATCATGCTGATGGGCCCGGTTCAGATTGAGATTCTGACACAACTGATCAAAAACCGCTGTGGTGTTGTGCCGACTTTTGACAGCGGTAAGATCCTGTATAAAGAAACGATCGCCCAGCCGGTGATCGGTGTCGGACATTTTGAACCACTGCGTCATTATGCAGAGGCACATATCCGTATTGAACCGGCAGAACGTGGAAGCGGCGTGGATGCATCCCTTGACTGCAGCGAAGATATCCTTGCCAAAAACTGGCAGCGTCTGGTCTATACCCATCTGCTGGAACGGACGCACCGTGGCACAAAGATCGGTGCACCCTTAACGGATGTACATTTCACTGTAATAAACGGACGTGCCCACACGAAACATACCGAGGGCGGAGATTTCCGTCAGGCAACATACCGTGCAGTGCGGCAGGGGCTGATGGAAGCTGGTACGATCATTTTAGAACCGGAATATGATTTTACATTGGAAATACCTGCTTCGATGATTGGACACGCCATGACAGACCTGCAGTCTATGTATGCGGTCATGGAGGCACCGGAACAGCTTGGCGACCGTGCAATCATACGCGGACACGGACCAGTTGCAACGTTGCGGGATTACCAGCTTCATGTACGCGCATTTACGAAAGGACAGGGCGAGTTTCAGGTAAGCTTCCACGGTTACATGCCGTGTCACAACGAGGAAGAGGTCATACAGACACATCCATATGATCCAGAAGCGGATTTGCGCAACCCAACCTCGTCTGTATTCTGCGCACACGGTTCCGGTTTCCTTGTCCCGTGGGATCAGGTAAAGGCATATATGCACGTCAGTGATGCAACGGACACTGAGCAGGAACAGGCAGAATATACCGTTCACAGCCGGGAAAACTTTGATTATTCGATTGGATTAGACGAGATCGATGCGATTTTGTCCGGGCAGACTGCAAACCAAAATGCGAAAAAACAGATCTATAAAAAGAAGATCGTGCGGCACACAGAGACTTACACCGGAAAAGCATCCAAGGTAATCGTCACGCCAAAAGAAAAGCGCCTGATCGTAGATGGCTACAATGTTATTTTTGCATGGGAATCCCTGACGGAGCTTGCAAAAACGAATCTCGATGCGGCAAAGGATAAGCTCATTTCCCTGTTATCAAATTACCAGGGGATCACCGGTGTCAAAACCCTGCTTGTCTTTGATGGCTATAAGGTAAAGGGCAATCATGGCAGTACGACCGTGCAGGAGGATATCGAAATCGTGCACACAAAGGAAAACCAGACTGCCGATCAGTTTATCGAAGCCTATACACATGAAAATGAAGGACAATACCAGATGACCGTTGCCACTTCAGATGGTCTGATCCAGACGATCACACGCGGTGCCGGCTGTCAGATCATTTCCTCCAGAGAGCTATATTCTGCGATGGAAGCAGCTGCAAAAGAGCTGCGGGAAATGTACGATATCAAATAGAGCATAACTGTACCTGTAAATCAACAATTTATGGGTGCAGTTATTTGTATTTATAGGAAATCTATGCTATAATTTGAGTAATTATGACTAGAATAGATATAGTTTGACATAACAGGAGGTTTCAATGAGAGAATATACAACACAGATGGATGCAGCCAGAAAGGGCATTATCACTCCGGAACTTACAAAAGTTGCTGAAAAAGAACATATGCGGGAGGATGAATTACTCCCACTTGTAGCAGAGGGAAAAGTTGTCATTCCTGCAAATAAATTACACACCTGTCTGAATCCAGAAGGAATCGGGTCCATGCTTCAGACGAAGATCAACGTCAATCTCGGCATCTCCAGAGATTGCAAGGATTACGATATTGAGATGAAGAAAGTCATGGAAGCTGTCAATCTCGGTGCACACGCCATTATGGATCTGTCTTCCCACGGAAATACAGAACCGTTCCGTAAGAAGCTGATTGCTGAATGTCCGGTTATGGTTGGTACCGTACCAATCTATGATTCAGTGATTCATTACCAGCGCGATCTTGCAACACTGACCGCGAAGGATTTTATTGATGTGGTACGTCTGCACGCAGAAAATGGTGTGGATTTCGTAACACTGCACTGTGGCATCACAAGAAAGACAATTGACCAGATCAAGAAGCATAAACGGAAGATGAACATTGTATCCCGTGGTGGCTCCCTCGTCTTTGCATGGATGACAATGACCGGAGAAGAGAATCCATTTTACGAATATTACGATGAAATCTTAGATATCTGTGCTGAGTACGATGTAACCGTTTCCCTTGGAGACGCCTGTCGTCCGGGCTGTCTTGCCGACGCAACCGATGTCTGCCAGATTGAAGAGCTTGTACGACTCGGTGAACTTACCAAGCGTGCGTGGGAGAAGCATGTACAGGTTATGGTCGAGGGACCGGGACATGTGCCAATGGATCAGATTGCAGCCAACATGAAGGTGCAGCAGACGATCTGTATGGGTGCTCCATTCTATGTACTTGGTCCTCTGGTAACGGATATTGCACCGGGCTATGATCATATTACTGCCGCTATCGGTGGTGCGATCGCCGCACAGGCAGGTGCCGCGTTCTTATGCTATGTAACACCGGCAGAGCATCTGGCATTGCCAAATGTCGATGATGTCAAACAGGGAATCATCGCATCAAAGATTGCAGCCCATGCAGCCGATATTGCAAAGGGTGTGCGCGGAGCACGTGACATCGATGATAAGATGGCAGATGCCCGTCGTGTATTAGACTGGGACAAGCAGTGGGAATGCGCTTTAGATCCCGAAACAGCAAAAGCCATCCGCGCAGACAGAAGTCCGGAGCATGAAGATACATGTTCGATGTGTGGAAAGTTCTGTGCTGTACGAAGCATGAATAAAGCGTTAGCAGGAGAATACATTGACATCTTATAAAAAATGGGAGGGTACTTATGGAAAAAAACGAAGTTTGGGAAAACATAAAGAAATATGCAAAAGTATTTTTTCAGGGTGTAGGATTATTTTTTGCATATGTCTTTCACTACATTGCGGTATTTGCAAAGTTTGTCTATAAGCATTTGAAAAAGCTGTTCAAAAAGCTTTACCGGATTATCCGCAGACATATCCGCAGAGTGAAAAAACATATGAAAGCCGGTGATTACAGTTTACTGTTTTATACCGTGCTTGGGGTTGTGATTTTTATTGTATTGCTGGTTTTACTGATTCACGGAATCTCTGGCAAGAAGAAGACTTCCACCGCTACAACGACGGAAGCAACCAGCGAAGCTTCCACTACGGAAGAAGTTGATCCACAGGCTGTTCTACGCGAGCAGGCAACGTATATCTACCAGAATAATCCAGATTACCTGATGCTTGTCAACGATACAAACCCGATTCCGGATGGATATACCTTTGAACAACATACTCTGAACAGTGGTTATATCGTAGATGAACGCATCTACAACGATCTGCTTGCAATGCTGGAAGCATGTAACGCTGCCGGAAGTGAGTATACGATCAAGGGTGGCTATATCAGCGCCGATACCGAGGGTAGTGGGGAATATGCAACCGGTCTTGCATTCGATGTAACAGCGCATGATGTTGCAGAGTTAGACCCTGCTGTTGTATCACAGCTTCCAACAAACCAGTGGCTGATGCAGAATTGTTCTTCCTTCGGTTTCATCGTCCGTTATCCAGAAGGTAAGGAAAGCATTACCGGACATAATTTTGAGCCATGGCATTTCCGCTATGTCGGAAGAGATGCGGCTGTCTTTATGACGACGAACAACCTGACATTAGAAGAGTTCTACACTTTGGTAAATGGTGGTTCCGTATCCACAGCCACAGCAACCTCTGCCACACCGGCAGTTGATCCAACCGCTGTGACAGCCGAAGATCCTAGTGCAACAACAGAAGCTACAACGGAAGCAACAACCGAAAATCCGCTGGATATTTTAAATTAGAAATAGAAAGATAGAAAGTATATGAGTAAACCAGATAAACATATGAAAAAAGGACCATACGAACGGGAGATGGCGCGCCGCAGACGGGAACGAAAGCGACGCATCCGTCGTTTCCACCTGATCTGTCTTGGCGTTATGCTCCTTGCATTTATTATTGTGTGTGTAAATATATTTTCGCACAAAAAGAGCATCCGCAAGGAAGCGGTTTCTCTCTATGAAGCGGGAAACTATCAGGAAGCTTTGGACAAATTCAAGGAAGCTTATGCGGAGAAACAATGGTTTTCAGACTCCATCAATGTAGATATTCTGCTGTATGAGGCAGACTGCATGATGCAGCTCCAGTTGTTCTCCGATGCGGAGCTGACCTATCTGGATATCCAGAAAAAATACCCGGCTTCCAAGTATGACAAGGAACAGCTTTCCTATCTGTCCGACCTGTCTCATGCGCTTGGCAATTATCAGCGCGGAGATTATGTTTCAACTGTCGCGACTTTCACAAAGGCAGTGGAAAACGGACATAAGGATATCAGTATCTATGCAGCCATCTGTTATGAAAACCAGAAAAGCTATGATAAGATGAAAGAATATCTGGATATCTACGCGAACTATCATGGAATCGATGCATATGTGAATTATAAATATGCATCCTATTATTATGACACCAAAGACTATAATCAGGCATTAACCTATCTTGCACAGGGAGAATCCGCAGGAGACAGTGACTATCTGCAGGAAATCTTATATGCAGAGATCATGTGCTATAAAGAGCTACAAAACTATACCGAAGCATTTTCACGTGCCACTTCCTATATTGCCAAATATCCGGAAGATCAGAAGGGACAGGATTTATACGCCTATCTGGATACCCGTGTGAATGTAAATGAAGTTCCTGTCAATGATCGTTACCACCTGTATTCGGAACCGGAGAATTCCAGCGCAGTAGAGTAACAATAATTTATTTATGTAAACTAAAAGGACATTCTATGTACGAAAATAAAGAAGAAATTGAAAAAGTCATTCTGTTTGCGGTTGATTTAGACAACGGCGAACAGGTTCCAGCCAATCTGGATGAATTGGAAGAACTGGTAGCAACCGCCGGTGCTGAGACACTTGGACGCATGATCCAAAACAAAGATTCCATCGAGAAAGCGACTTATCTCGGAACTGGTAAAGTCGAGGATCTGCGAGACATGGTGGAGCGTCTTGGTGCGACGGGTGTCGTGTGCGATGATGAATTATCGCCGATCCAGATGAAGAATCTGGAGCAGGAATTGGACACAAAGGTCATGGACCGGACGATGATAATCTTAGATATCTTCGCGAAACACGCAACAACACGGGAGGGTAAGCTTCAGGTAGAACTCGCACAGCTCAAATACCGCAGCAACCGTCTGATCGGTATGGGACAGGTAATGTCCCGTCTTGGTGGTGGTATCGGTACGAGAGGTCCCGGTGAGAAGAAGCTCGAGGTCGACCGCCGTCTGATCCGTGAACGGATTTCAAAGCTGTCTGCTGACCTGAATGACGATATTGCGCACCGCGAGGTAATGCGCAAGCAGCGTCTGAACAGCCATATACCGATCGTATCGATCGTTGGATATACGAATGCAGGCAAGTCAACCTTGCTGAATCATATGACACAGGCAGGTGTCTTAGAGGAGGATAAGCTGTTTGCAACACTTGATCCGACCTCCCGGAACTACAAGCTCCCGAATGGACAGGAGATCATCCTGACGGATACGGTTGGTTTTATCCGCAAGCTGCCACATCATCTGATTGATGCATTCCGTTCAACATTAGAAGAAGCAAAGTTTGCCGATATTATCCTCCATGTCGTTGATATCTCGAACCCACAGGCAGATCTGCATATCCTGACAGTCTACGATACGTTGCGTGAGTTAGGCGTAAAGGATAAGCCGGTTGTCACATTATTTAACAAGATAGACAAAGTGGACGAACTCCCGGCTGTCAAAGATTTTCAGGCAGATCATACGTTATATATCTCTGCCAAGCAGGAGACCGGATTCGAGAAGATCACGGATATTCTTACAGAAATCATCAACCAGAGCCGCATCTACATTGAACAGACGATTCCATACGCCAAGGCAGGCGTGATCCAGCAGATCCGCAAATCCGGTAATCTGTTAGAAGAGGAATATCGCGAGGACGGCATCTTCGTCCGTGCGTATGTCGATGCAGGCACGAAAGGGCTATTATAACATGGAATTACCGATTACTTTTGAACAAAATATGCGAACGCTTCTTAAGGACGATTATGATTCGTATGCGGCATGCCTCGAACAACCGATGCATCACGGCATCCGCATCAACACGATGAAGATATCTGTGGAAGAGTTCCTGAAGATCAATCCATTTCATCTGCGCCCGGTTCCATGGTGTGAGAATGGATTTTACTACGATGAAACGTTGGATAAACCATCCAAGCATCCATATTATTTTGCAGGGCTTTACTATATTCAGGAGCCATCTGCCATGACACCGGCACATGTACTACCTGTGGAAGCAGGAGACCGGGTGCTCGATATCTGCGCCGCACCGGGCGGCAAATCCACCGAGCTTGCGGCAAAATTACACGGAACCGGCTTACTTGTATCGAATGATATCAGTGCTTCGCGTGCGAAGGCATTGCTGAAGAACTTAGAGGTTTTCGGCGCAGAAAATGCGCTGATCATCAGTGAAGCACCTTACAAATTAGCCGAACGGTTTCACGAATATTTTGATAAGATCCTGATCGATGCGCCATGCTCCGGAGAGGGCATGTTCCGCAAATCTGCATCCATGATCACCGCATGGGAAAATAACGGCAATCAGTTATTTGCCGATCTGCAGCGAAGCATCTTAGATCAGGTTGTCACAATGCTTAAACCCGGCGGCATGCTGCTTTATTCGACCTGTACTTTTGCGCCCCTTGAAAATGAGCAGTCCATCGAATATCTGCTTTCGTTGGATGATCGTCTGGAGCTGGTGGATTTCAACCCGTATGAGGGCTTTGACCACGGACATCCGGAATGGGGCAACACCGGAAATGAAACGCTGAAGCGCTGCGCCAGACTCTGGCCGCATAAGATCGAAGGCGAAGGACATTTTGTATGCCTTGTCAAGAAGCAGGGCGATCGGGATAACCGCGCCAATTATGGCGATTATCCGGTCAAGCGCGCAAAGCTGCCGGATTCCGTCACCGAATTTTTATCACATACGACGCACGAATTTCATCCGGAACGGTTTGAAATCTCAGGCGATAAACTATACTACATACCAGAAAGCTTCCCAACAGTCCGCGGACTCCGGATCTTACGGTGTGGCTTGTATGTCGGCGAGATCAAGAAGAACCGCTTCGAACCGAGCCAGTCACTTGCAATGGCGCTTACAAAGAAAGAATTTGATAACTGTCTCGATCTTCCTGCGGATGATGCAAAGGTCATCAAATACTTAAAGGGCGAGACGATTGATTTCGATGATGCATCGGTCAAAAACGGTTACGTATTAGTATGTGTAGATGGATATCCACTTGGCTTCGGTAAAGCAAACCAAGGAGTTTTGAAGAACAAGTATTTACCTGGATGGAGGTTGATGTCATGAAGATAGCAGTAATTACAGGTGCCTCTTCCGGTTTGGGAAGAGAGTTCGCCAAACAGATCAATCAGCATTTTGTCACACTTGACGAGGTCTGGCTGATCGCACGAAGAGAAGAACGATTGAATGAATTAAAGGAATCCCTGCACGGTGTCCATGTACGGACAATTCCGATTGATCTGTGCGACCGGGATGCCGTTGGGACTTACGAGGAAATGCTGCAGAAATTCCATCCACAGATCCGCGTGCTTGTGAATGCTGCTGGATATGGAAAGATGGGCTATGTCGAGCAGATCTCCGAGGAAGATTTGGCGGGCGAGATCCGGTTGAACTGTGAATCCCTGACACGTATGACGAAGATTTCCCTTCCATACATGGCGAAGCGTTCGAATATCATCAATATTGCAAGCTCCGCTGCATTTATGCCGCAGCCAAACTTCGCAGTCTATGCTGCAAGCAAGTCCTATGTACTCTCGTTTTCGAGAGCTCTGCATCAGGAATTGAAGAAGCGTGGTATCGTTGTGACCGCTGTCTGTCCGGGACCGGTAAACACCGAGTTTTTTGATATAGCAGAAAGCTATACCAAGACCAAAGGATATAAGGTTATCCTGCGTGCCAATGCAGGCAAAGTCGTTACACTTGCAATAAAGGATGCAATGAAAGGGAAAACCATATCGACGTATGGGGTTATCATGAAGGCATTCCGAGTTGTGACAAAGATTATTCCGCATAGCTTGATTGTTCCATTCATACACTAAACAGCTTGATATATCTAGAATAAAGGACAGACTTATTGCAATGAAAAAGAAAGAAAAAGGCCAGTATGGCTATATTAATTATTACAAAAAAGGAAAGCTGCTTGTGACGTTGATCCTTGCGATCATGATTGCTTCGATCATTCTTTCCATGCTGCTTGCATTTGGTGACACCGGACGTATCGGTATTGTATTCGCGATACTCCTTGTTCTGCCGTTTGCAAAGTTTCTGATTGCCTATATTATGTGTGCGAAATTTCAGACGATGCCGCAGGATGTTTATGACGTGGTACACGGGCAGACCGATGAGACGGACATGATCTACGATCTTGTGATCACACAGACCGAGGGGATGCATTACTACGATGCGGTCTGTGTCAGAAACGGAAGTGTGTACGCGCTTATATTAGATAAACATTTCAAGGAAGAGAAGAAGGAATACGAGACATTCATGCAGCAGTCACTTGCAAACAGCAAGTACAAATACATTGTTCACCTGTACACGGATGCGGATGCCTTTGTGAAGAAGATTCATAGCATCGGTGAACCGAATGACAAGACAAAATTAATTGATCAGTATATGCGGGAACAGATACTGACGTTCTGCGTGTAGCAAGGAGGAACCCGGGTATGCAGGAGCTTACCATCACGGACTTGGAAGCCGGACAGCGTTTAAATAAATACATGATGAAATACCTGAATCAGGCGCCTTCTTCCTTTATCTACAAGATGCTCCGCAAGAAAAACATCACCAGAAACGGCAAGAAAGCATCCGGTGATGAAATCTTAGAATGCGGCGATGTAATTAAATTATTTCTGGCAGATGAGACAATTGAAAAGTTCCGTGTTGTAAAATCCGCAGGTTCGGCAACTTCCGATGGTTCCGCACAGGCCTCCAGACAGAAACCGGGAATCACGCTGCAGATCCTCTACCAGGATCCGGATATCTTAGCGGTGCATAAGCCTGTCGGCGTCCTATCACAGAAAGCAAAAAAGGATGATTACTCTATCAACGAAGCAATCGTTGATTACTGCCTTTCCATGCGGATTCTAACCGTGAAACAGTTAGAGACGTTTCACCCGTCGATCAGCAACCGCTTAGACCGGAATACCTCCGGCATTATCCTCGCCGGAATCTCGTTGAAGGGCAGTCAGACGTTAGCCCGCATATTAAAGGGACATACCTGTGAAAAATATTACTACACGATCGTAGCCGGAGAGATGAAACAGCGCATCCACGAGAAAGCCTACATCGTAAAGGATACAAAGAAGAATCAGTCTAAGATACAGAAACTCGAAAGTCCCGGTGCGTCAATGATCGAGACTGCATTTACACCGCTTTGCGTAAAAAATGGCTTTACCTTATTGCAGGTACAGCTTTTCACCGGAAAATCGCATCAGATCCGTGCGCATCTGCAATCACTCGGCTATCCGATGGCAGGCGATACGAAATACGGCAATCCGGCGGTAAACCGGAAGCTTCGCGAGCGATACCATCTGAACCATCAGTTACTCCACGCAGGCAGACTTGTATTACCGGATATCCCGGAAATCACAGATCCATTGCCAGCGGAGTTCAAAAAAATTGCGGATGGACTTGAACTCAAATTTTCAACGAGTCACTAAACATCATGGATTGTCAGAGATACAATCCATGAACATTTACATTTCATAACATAGAATTACAAATAAAAAGCACAACAACATGCCAACATGGAATTCCAGAGGATTACGCGGTTCCACCTTAGAGGAACTCGTCAATCTGACCAATGAATTATATACAGAGAAAAACTTAGCGCTCATGCAGAAGATTCCAACGCCGATCACGCCTGTCAAGATTGATTCCGAAAGCGGTCAGATCAAGCTTGCATATTTCGAGAAGGATTCGACCGTCGACTATATCGGGGTGGTACAGGGCGTTCCGGTCTGCTTCGATGCAAAAGAGTGTGCGACGGATACATTTCCACTCCGGAACATCCACGAACACCAGATAAGCTTCATGCGGCAATTCGAGAAACAGCGGGGTATAAGCTTCCTGCTTGTGATGTTTACCGCACGCAACGAATTTTACTACCTGCGGCTGTGTGAGTTAGAAACTTATCTTGCCCGTGCTGAGCAGGGACATGCGAAGAATTTTAAGTACGAGGAATTAAATCCCGCCTATTTTATAAAGTCACAATCCGGTGCACCGATTCATTATCTGAAAGGCTTGCAACTGGATTTGCAGGAAAGAGAGGATTAAACGATGTATCAATATTACCGTATAGCGGCCGCAGTTCCGGACATGCGTGTTGCGGATACTGCTTATAATGTCGACCAGATGCTTCAAAAAGTGGAAGAAGCAAAACAAAAAGGCGTCAATCTGATTACATTCCCGGAGCTTTCTGTCACCGGATATACCTGTGGGGATTTATTCCTGCAGCAGACACTGCTTACAGAAAGCAAAAAAGAAGCTGCCCGTTTTGTACAGACAACCGCAGACTATGATATGGTTGTTGTATTCGGTATGCCGCTTTCGATTGCAAATGCGCTCTATAACGTTGCTGTGACCGCATACCGCGGACATATCTACGGCATCACCGTCAAGACATTTCTTCCGAATTACAACGAATTCTATGAGAAACGCTGGTTTTCTTCTGCACGGGAATTATCAACAGATCATATCTATGCCTCTGAATTACTTGGCTCTGTGGAGTGTGATTATAATATTCCGCTCGGCAATAACCTGATCTATCATCTGCCGGATGCGTTCTGCTTTGGCGCAGAAATCTGTGAGGACTTATGGGCACCAATCCCACCATCTGCATTTATGGCGATGAGTGGGGCGGAGCTGATTTTAAACCTTTCCGCAAGCAACGATACAATTGGAAAGCGTGAATACCGCGAGAAGCTTGTAAAAGAGAAATCAACCTCTCTGATGTGCACCTATCTCTATGCGAGCGCCGGAGCAAACGAGAGTACAACCGACCTGATCTTCTCCGGTCACTGCATGATCTGCGAGGGCGGAAAGATGCTTGCCGAAAACAGCGGGATTGCGGAAAATAACTATCTGCTAGTCGCAGATATTGACATCGAACGGATTCAGGCAGACCGCCTGAAAGGAAAGACCTATCAGGACTGTGCCGGCACCTACGGCAGCGCGGTTTCGATGCATCAGATTCTGATTCCGGTATCCGAAGCTTTTGAAAGCGACGGAAGTCTTCGCAGCGTCAATCCACACCCATTTACACCGGGCGATACAAAGAGACGCCAGAAGCGTTGTATGGATATCTTCCATATGCAGATCGGCGGACTTGCAAAGCGGCTTTCCATCTGTGGCGGAAAGATGGTGATCGGTGTGTCAGGTGGTATGGATTCCACCTTGTCACTGCTTGTGGCTGCACAGACCTTGAAGAAGATGGGGCTGCCTGCTACGAATCTGACCGGAATCACGATGCCAGCCTTCGGCACGACGAACCGCACATATCAAAATTCCCTAACCCTGATGCAGACTCTTGGCATTACAGTCAAGGAAATCCCAATCAAGAATGCATGTATTACACATTATGCGGACATCGGACATGATATGGAGATCAAAGACATTACTTATGAGAATGTGCAGGCACGCGAGCGGACACAGGTGCTGATGGACTATGCGAATAAAATCGGTGCCATCGTCGTCGGAACCGGAGATCTGTCAGAGCTTGCCCTTGGCTGGTGTACCTATAACGCCGATCAGATGAGCATGTACGGCGTCAATGCCAGCATCCCGAAGACACTTGTCAAATGGATGATTGCCAGCGTGATCGAATGTAACATCTTCCCGGACAGCACGGAAGTCCTGAAGGATATCATCGATACCCCAATCAGTCCGGAGCTTCTTCCACCGGATGAACACGGCAACATCGTGCAAAAGACCGAAGATTCGGTTGGCCCTTACGAGCTGCATGATTTCTTCCTGTACTATGTCATGCGTTTTGGATACAGCCCGGAGAAGATCTTCTATCTGGCAAAACGTGCATTTGCAGGAACCTATGATGCTGCAACCATCTTAAAATGGATGAAAATGTTCTATCGCCGTTTCTTCGCCCAGCAATTCAAGCGGAGCTGTATGCCGGATGGCGTGAAGGTCGGTAGTGTATGCTTATCCCCACGTGGCGACTGGCGTATGCCAAGCGACGCATCCGTACAGATTTGGATGCGGCAGTTGGAGGAAATTGTAGATTAAGAATTTATTTTCAAACTATATGCAACCTTTTGTCTGGTTGTGAAGTGTTATATATAGTAAAGGATCGGGAGAAACTGTAATATGGATTTGGAGACAATTGCACTTATTGCCATGGGAGGATGCTTATTTCTCTGGCTTGTTGTGAATTTCATCATCACACTTCATAATGTACGCATAGCAAAAGCGGCGGGTCTTACCGTACAGGTACAATGCGAAAAATGCGGAACGATATATGAAGTAACCGGAAAAGAGGCAACACGCCCGGCTATGGTGAAATATAAGAAAAGCAGTCGTACCCATATATCAAACGGTTCTTTTGTAAATACGCAAAATTACAGCCATTATGCAAAGAAATTTCATTGTCCATGCTGTGATAAGAAGACTTACGGCAAGGTACTTGATATTCAGGAACTGCAATATGAGGGACAGGATAGTACAATAAAAGAACTCGGAAAAGGCTTTTTGCGTATGGTCATTGGCTGCACAATTATCCTGATTCTTGCACAAATCCCATTCCAGATCGGGAAGAAACAACGGGAACGTGAAGTGCAGCAGATGAAGGAGCAGCAATATGAAGATCTTAAGAACAAAGCAGATAATCGAAATTAAAAATGTACGGCATTTAAAATTTGTACGATATATTCTAACTTTGTGTTTCCTGCTTTTTATAGTTGTGGGCATAACCGGCTGCACAAAAGAGTATACCGCGGACGATATCAAATCATATGCCAAAGAAACGTTATCCATAAGAAGAGTTACTGTGGATATAATCCCCCATGAATATAAAGATGAGGATGGATACACGGATATTTTATGGACTGTGAAAGATAAGAAAAACAACATTACATTTCATGTATTGGATAACACCTTCTATGGTGTGGAAAGCGTAACCAATATGCTGTTGGATGATTACGATGACTGCGTATTTGCCGCGTATGCAGATAAGCTTCCATCCAACATTTTATCCTATGAAATCACAGAAAATGACCAAACGCATCTGACAAATGTCGAAATCGTTGCTGATTATACAAACGAGACAGAACTTAACGCATGCCTTTGCGCTTTGCAGGATGTATATACATTCTATGAAGAAAAAGGGTTTGATGATCTAGTTATTGGATATACATTACATTATCAACCACCAGAAAACAACATGGATGCGGAACCGGATACCGAAGGAAAAGAATACACCGGTATTCTTTCCGATATTCCAACTTTATCTGAATTCAAATAATGAATCCCTGAAAAGCGCAGTTTATACTGCGCTTTTTTTATAATAAACCTGTTCAACCCCCCTACCCAGAAAAATCGAACATTTATTCGAAAAAAGTATTGACAAAAGAACAGATGTTCTGTATAATTCAATCATCGAACAGATGTTCATCAGATGAAACAGCAACAGGGAGGAAACAGATATGAAACATAAATTAATTTTTGGACTTAGTCTTGTACTTATCATTTGTATAATATTTGGTGTCAACAATAAAAAGCAGAACCCGGAAGCAGCAACATCCAATCAGAAATATTATGCCTGCATCACGATTGATGAAGACGAAACACTCTGGACAATTGCAGAAGAGCATTATTCCGAAGAATATAACAGTTATCAGGAATACATCGATGAAGTCAAGTTTATTAACAACCTGACCGATGATACGATTTATCGTGGAGCCAAGCTGGTAATTCCTTACTACGCAGCCCCATTATAAATAAATTCCATACCATACCTTATTTGAAGCCGGAACGTAAAACCTTCCGGCTTTTTTCAACAAATTTCCTGCCATATCGGTTGAAAGTTAAACCGATTTCTTATATAATAATTTAATTGTGGGATTGGAATACATACACCCACAAATTATATAAGAAAGAGGAAATACAAATGAACAGCGTGTCAATTCCAACTATGGAGCCGGATAGACAATACTATTTCATGAACCAGTGCAAAACACTTGTACTTGAGAAAAAGGCAGCATTGAATCGACCACTTACCTACAACATCCAGACCTTTGGATGTCAGATGAATTCCCACGACTCAGAGAAGCTCAAAGGCATCATGGATGAGATCGGATATGAAGAAGTGGACGACGAGGCAGCTGACTTTGTAATCTTTAATACATGTACGATTCGCGAGAATGCGAATCAGAAATTATACGGACATCTCGGCCACGTCAAGACATTAAAGAACAAAAACAAAGACATGATCGTGTGTCTGTGTGGCTGCATGATGCAGGAGCCACATGTCATTGAGACATTGAAACAGAAGTATAAATTCGTAAATATTATCTTCGGCACACATAACATCTACAAATTAGCAGAGCTTATTTACAGCTATTTAGAGACAGGCAAGCAGACAATCGAAGTCTTAGATGAGACAAAACAGACCGTCGAACAGCTTCCTAGAAAGCGGAAATATACATTTAAGTCCGGCGTCAATATCATGTACGGATGCAACAATTTCTGTACGTACTGTATCGTGCCATATGTACGCGGACGTGAACAGAGCCGCAAGAAAGAAGAGATTCTGGCAGAGGTAGAAGCACTTGCCAAGCAGGGAATTTCCGAAGTTATGCTGCTTGGTCAGAATGTAAATTCCTATGGCAATATCTATGAATACAAGGACGGAAAGATTGTTGAAGTGGACGAGAAAGATCGTGTAACATTTCCACAGCTGCTTACGGAAGTGTGCAAAATTGACGGCATCAAGCGTGTACGCTTCATGACCAGTCATCCGAAAGATCTGTCAGATGAGCTGATTGAGGTAATGGCAGAAGAGCCGAAGATCTGCAAGCATCTGCATCTGCCTGTACAATCAGGTTCCACTAACATATTAACACGCATGAACCGTCGCTATACGAAGGAACAGTACCTTGCGTTAGTTGACCGGATTCGTGCCAAGATGCCGAACATCTCCCTGACAACCGATATCATCGTCGGATTTCCGGGTGAGACAGAAGAAGATTTCGAGGATACACTGGATATTATCCGTAAAGTAAAATATGATCAGGCGTTTACATTTATCTACTCCAAGCGCACCGGAACACCGGCTGCAACAATGGATAATCAGGTGCCGGAAGATGTCATCAAGGAACGTTTTAACCGTCTTCTGACATTAGTCAACGAGATTTCGAATGCACAGATCAAGCGGTTTGCTGATCAGGTAAAGCCTGTGCTTGTGGAGGAAGTAAATCATCACGATGCATCACTTGTAACCGGACGAACCGAAGAGAATGTAACGGTACATTTTCCGGGAACTGCCGATATGATCGGAACGACTGTCGATGTAAAGCTGACAGACTGTAAGGGATTTTACTTCATGGGTGAAAGGATTGGGTGATTGGCGTGGCAAAGCTATCTCCTATGATGGAGCAATATGTTGCAACTAAAGAAAAATATAAAGACTGTATTTTATTTTACCGTCTCGGTGATTTCTATGAGATGTTCTTTGATGATGCAATCTTAGCATCCAAGGAACTTGAAATTACACTAACCGGAAAAGACTGCGGTATGGAAGAGCGGGCACCGATGTGTGGGATTCCATTTCATGCAGCAGATACTTATATCAATCAGCTTGTAAAAAAAGGCTACAAGGTAGCAATCGGCGAGCAGGTCGAAGATCCCAAGCTTGCCAAAGGACTTGTAAAGCGTGAGGTCATACGGATTGTAACACCGGGTACCAATTTGTCTTCCGAAAGTCTGGAAGAGTCCAAGAACAATTACCTGATGTGTATTTCCTATGTTGGGAAAAACTATGGTATCTCCGTTACGGATCTGTCAACTGGTGTATTTAAGACCTGCCAGATACAACAGGCAGAAAAGGTCGTTGATGAGATCAATAAATTCCAGCCATCCGAGGTATTATATCAGGCTGGCGTAGAACAGGTAGAAGAGATTCACGCCGTATGTGAGCGGTTGCAGGTATCTCATACCGAAGCACCGGACTATTATTTTAACTTAGAAACAGACGAAGAAACATTAAAGCGTCAGTTTCACATCAACAGTATCGAGGGACTCGGGTTAAAGGACAGCCCGGCTTGTGTTGCTTCCTGTGGTGCATTGATGCAGTATCTGCATGAAACACAGATGAGTTCCCTGTCACATATCAACCATATCGAGACGTATTCTGTGGATTCCTTTATGATTTTGGATTCCGCAACCAGACGGAATCTGGAACTTACTGAAACCTTGCGGGATAAGCAGAAGCGTGGTTCTCTGCTTTGGGTACTCGATAAGACAAAAACTGCAATGGGTGCCAGAAAACTGCGTGAATTTGTCGAACAGCCACTCTTATATAAGGATGCGATTGAAAAACGTCTGGATGCAATCGAAGCGATCAACAAAGAGCTGATCGTTCGGGAAGAACTGCGCGAATATTTGAATACGATTTACGATCTGGAGCGTCTACTGACACGAATCGCACTGAAGACTGCCAATCCAAGGGATTTACTCGCTTTCAAGACATCCATTCAATATCTGCCGGATATTTATAATCTGCTCCGTGAGCTTCCTTGTGAACGTATCAATGAAATTTACGAGGATTACGATAGTCTGGAAGATCTGTATGATCTGCTCGAACAGGCAATCGTGGAAGAACCTCCGGTTTCTATCAAGGAAGGTGGTATCTTCAAACAGGGATACCGCGACGAGATTGACGAGCTGCGTCTGGCAAAAACCGAATGTAAGACATGGCTGGCGGATCTGGAGTCAAAAGAACGGGAAAAAACAGGAATTAAAGGTCTGAAAATCAAATATAACAAGGTCTTTGACTATTATTTTGAGGTGACAAATTCATTCAAATCCTTAGTTCCAGATTATTTCATCCGCAAACAGACGCTGGTAAACGCCGAACGTTTTACGACAGATGAATTAAATACTCTTTCTGGCAAGATTCTTGGCGCAGAGGATAAGCTATATGCGCTCGAATACGACTGCTATGTGGAATTAAGAGAAAAACTTGCCGCAGCCCTTGTCCGTGTACAAAAGATGGCTGGATACATTGCAGAATTAGACGCCCTTTGTTCTCTTGCATATGTCGCTGACAAGAACAATTATGTCCGTCCATCCTTAAATACCGATGGCGTGATTGATATCAAAGGCGGCAGACATCCGGTTGTTGAGAAAATGCTTGCAAACGACAGCTTCGTGGAAAATGATACTTACCTGAATAATGCCGAAAGCCGTATCTCGATCATTACCGGACCTAATATGGCAGGTAAATCCACCTATATGCGTCAGACTGCATTGATCACGCTGATGGCCCAGATTGGTTCCTTTGTCCCTGCAGAGTCGGCGAATATTGGACTCTGTGACCGGATATTTACCCGTGTCGGTGCATCGGACGACCTCGCAAGCGGACAATCAACATTTATGATCGAAATGAATGAAGTTGCAAATATCCTACGCAACGCAACGAAAGACAGCCTTCTTATCTTAGATGAGATCGGACGTGGTACATCCACTTTCGACGGTCTTTCGATTGCATGGGCAGTTGTTGAATACATTGCCGATCCAAACATATTAGGCGCAAAGACATTATTTGCAACGCATTATCATGAGCTGACAGAATTAGAAGGAAAGCTTTCCTCCGTCAATAATTTCTGTATTGCTGTACAGGAAGAGGGCGACGACATTGTGTTCCTCCGCAAGATTATCAAGGGTGGTGCAGACCGGAGTTATGGTATACAGGTAGCCAGACTTGCCGGTGTGCCAGAACCAGTTTTGAAACGGGCACGCGAAATCTGCAATGAGCTGATTGACTCCGATATCACAACGAAGGTAAAAGATATCGACATCAAGCCGGCACTTTCTGAGCAGCCAAAGAAAAAAGAGACAAGATCTTCGGACTATGAACAGCTTTCTCTGTTTTCTTCCCCTGTGGAGATGACGATTGCCAACGAGTTAAAAACGATGGATCTGAATAATATGACACCGATCAAGGCAATGTTATACTTGCAGGAATTACAGGAACGTCTGAAACAGCAGTAACCGATGCCATTGTTTATGAACAACTATGAGGGTACATAACATATGATTAGAGTATTAGATAAAGCGACCATCGATAAAATTGCAGCCGGCGAAGTTATTGAACGTCCATCCTCTGTCGTAAAGGAGCTTTTGGAAAATGCCATTGATGCTGGCTCCACCGCAGTGACCGTTGAGATTAAGGACGGCGGAACTTCCTTTATCCGCGTGACCGATAACGGTTGCGGCATTCCAAAGGAAGAAGTGCGCATGGCATATATGCGTCATGCAACAAGTAAGATTGAACATGCGGAAGACTTAAATTCCATCCTGTCGCTTGGTTTCCGTGGTGAGGCACTTTCTACGATTGCAGCCGTCTCACAGACGGAAATGATCACAAAAACCGCGACCGACCTGACTGGAATCAAATATGTCATCCACGGTGGAAAGGAAATCGAATACAAAGATGTCGGTGTGCCAAACGGCACCACGATTGTTGTTCGGAATTTGTTTTTCAATACACCGGCACGTAAGAAGTTTTTGAAGTCTGCCATGACAGAAGGTTCCTATATTTTTGACCTTTTGACGCGAATTGCACTGTCACATCCGGAAATATCCTTTAAACTGATTGCAAACGGACAGACACGTATTGATACTTCCGGAAACGGAAAGTTAAAGGATACGATCTATCAGTTATATGGCAGAGACATCACTGCCAATCTGATTCCAATTGATTACACTGACGGTGATATTCATCTGTCTGGATTTATCGGCAAGCCTTTTATTGCAAGAGGAAACCGTGGACTTGAAAATTATTTTATCAATCACCGGTACATTAAAAGCAACGTCGTAAACCGCGCGATTGAAGAAGGCTACCGTACCTTTGTGATGCAACACAAATTTCCATTTACCGTGCTGTATCTGGATCTGCCACAGGAAAAATGCGATGTCAACGTCCATCCGACCAAAATGGAATTCAAATACGATAACGAGAAGAAGCTGTTTGAGGTCTGTTGTACAGCCGTAAAGTTGGCTCTGACCCACAAGGAGATCATACCGAAAGAGGGAGAAAAACCAATTGTCTCCCCTGTGATTTCCCACCCGGAGCAAAAACCAGCAGAGCCTTTTGAGGTGAGACGAGCACAGTCACAGACGATTCCACAGAAAAACGTCCGTGCCGGAAGTTACAGTCCGACTTACAAGATTCTGGAATCTCTTCGGAAAGCAGAAGAGCAGGAAGCTGCCAAGAATGGGACACCACTCCCGAACATCGCTGATATGGTTGCCGACGATGGCGTTGTATATGCACCATCTGCACAAGCACCGCAGCCGAACAAATCAACTTCTTCAGCTCAGGCAGTACGGCAGGACAATTACGCAGCAACCGCGTCTCAGACTGTGCAACAGAATAGTACAACGTCTCAGCCAGACAATTCTGAGCCAACACAGGTCCAGCCAGCGGAACCATCCAACAAGCTGGATCTGTCTAAGATGGACAAAAATTCAGCAGCCTACAAATACACAGTTGGCAAGCAGGAAACGCTCTTTGACGATGATTTTCTGACGGAAAAAGCGCGGCTTTCGCACCGTGTGATCGGTCAGGTATTTGAGACATACTGGCTGATTGAATACAATGACAATCTTTATATCATGGATCAGCATGCCGCACATGAGAAGGTAAAATACGAAGAACTGATGGAAAACCTCAAAAATAAACAGGTGTTTTCCCAGCAGCTCTTACCGCCTATGGTAATTACCGTTACCTATGCAGAGCGGCAGGCAATCTTAGATAACTTTGATTTGTTTATGAAAATTGGCTATGATATCGAGGAATTTGGCGGCAATGAATTCAAGATCAACGCAATTCCATCCAACCTTTTTGGTCTACATGGACGGGATATGTTCTTAGAGTTTGTCGGCTCCCTGATTCAGAATTCCGGTTACATGTCGAATGATATTTTTGTCAAGAAATTATCTACTATGGCATGTAAAGCGGCAGTAAAGGGAAATATGAAGTTATCCTTTCAGGAAATTGATGCCTTGGTTGACAAGCTGCTCAGTCTGGAAAACCCATATACGTGTCCACACGGCAGACCAACCATCATCTCTATGAGTAAGACCGAACTGGAAAAGAAATTCCACCGTATCGTTTCATAATCCCTGCGGACGAACACACAAAATGAAACAATACCTACATCAATTATGACAAATACAGAAAAAAAGAACAATTTAATTATACTGACCGGTCCAACCGCAGTCGGAAAGACAGCGCTTTCCTTAAAGCTTGCAAACGATGTAGGCGGAGAGATCGTATCCGCCGATTCCATTCAGGTGTACAAACATTTTGATATCGGTTCAGCGAAGATCCTGCCAGAAGAAATGCAGGGCATCCCGCATCATCTGATTGATATCTTAGAACCAAAGGACAGTTTTAATGTTATGGAATTCAAGAAATATGCAGAAGAAGCGATGGCTGGTATCTATGAGCGCGGACATATCCCGATCATCACTGGAGGAACGGGATTTTATATTCAAGCTCTTTTATATGATATTTCCTTTGATGAAGAAACCGAGGATGGCTACCGAAAAGAGTTGGAAGCCCTTGGAGACGAAAAGGGAAACGATTATCTGCACACGATGCTTGTAGAATGTGATCCGGAATCTGCCGCAGCAATCCATGCCAATAACCGGCAACGTGTGATTCGTGCATTGGAATATTTCCATCAGACCGGAAAGAAATTTTCGACACATAACGAAACAGAGCGTGAGAAGACGTCTCCATTTAACTTTGCATATTTTGTGCTGACAAGAAACCGTGCAGCCTTGTATGAGACAATCGAGCAGCGCATTGACGAAATGCTTGCCTCCGGGCTTGTGGAAGAAGTTCGTTCTTTAGTCGACACCTACCATTTAACCACAGAGGATACAAGCATGCAGGGGATTGGATATAAAGAAATCCTTGGATATCTGAACGGCGAATACGATCTTCCAGAAGCCATCCGGATATTAAAACGCGACACCAGACACTTTGCAAAGCGTCAGCTTACCTGGTTTCGGCGGGAACGGGACGTAATCTGGCTCGACAAGGATATCTTAAACGCAGACCAGAAGCTGGAAGATGCAATCATGACGCATCTTGCAGAGAAAAATATACGATAATTTTGCAATGATCAATTACAGGAGAATATTATGAGTGCAACCGATGAAATTAAAAACTATTATTTAAGTCTTGGCATCAAGGAATCGGTCTACGATTTCTGCGAAGCAACCGAACAGGCATTGCTTCCAAGATTTCAGGAGATCGACCGCATTGCAGAACAAAACCAGATTAAGGTAATCTCTGCTATGCAGAAAGCTGGATTTTCAGAGTCCCATTTGAATGGTACGACCGGATACGGCTACAACGACCGCGGAAGAGAAGCAGTCGAAGAGATTTACGCCCATGTATTTCACACCGAGGACGCATTGGTACGTCAGCAGATTACCTGTGGTACCCATGCACTATCCATTGCCCTGTCCGCGAATTTGCGTCCGGGCGATGAAATCTTGTCCCCGGTCGGAAAAGTGTATGATACTTTAGAGGGAGTTATCGGCATCAGGGAGTCCAAGGGATCTCTTGCCGAATTCGGCATTACATTCCGCAAAGTTGATTTATTGCCAGATGGCAGTTTTGACTATGATAACATTAAGAAAAACATCAACGAGAAGACAAAGCTGATCGAGATTCAGCGTTCCAAGGGATACGATGTACGTCCAACCCTTTCAGTCGAACAGATTGGTGAACTGATTGCATTTGTGAAATCCATCAAGCCAGACGTGATCTGTATGGTTGATAACTGCTACGGCGAATTCGTTGAGACAATTGAGCCATCCGATGTCGGTGCAGATATGGTTGTCGGTTCCCTGATCAAAAATCCGGGTGGCGGACTTGCTCCAATCGGTGGATATATCTGCGGTAAGAAAGAATATATTGAAAACTGCGCGTACCGTCTTACAACACCAGGACTTGGAAAGGAAGTCGGTGCATCTTTGAACGCAACCCGTCCAATCGCACAGGGACTGTTTTTAGCACCAACTGTAACTGCAGCTGCATTAAAAGGCGCCATCTTTGCCGCTAATGTCTATGAACGCCTGCATTTTAAATCTGTTCCGAATGCCACAGAACCTCGTTATGATATCATTCAGGCAGTAGAATTTGGAAAACCGGAATATATCCAGGCATTCTGTGAAGGAATTCAGGCGGCTGCACCGGTTGACAGCTTTGTAACTCCAATCCCATGGGATATGCCAGGTTACGACAGTCAGGTCATTATGGCTGCCGGTGCATTTGTATCCGGTGCATCCATTGAACTTTCTGCCGATGCTCCAATGAAAGAGCCATATGCCGTATATTTTCAGGGTGGACTGACCTATCCCCATGCAAAGTTTGGTATCATGATGTCCCTTGAAAAAATGGTAGAAAAAGGACTTGTAGTATGTTAGACTAGGCGATGATAAGCCCCGCACCCGGAGAGGTGGAAGGAGTGCTTATGCATATATTAGTCAAAGATTTAGCTGTCTGCGAACGCCCTTATGAAAAGGCAGAGCGGTATGGTGTTTCCGCACTTTCGGATGCGGAACTGTTATCCCTGATCATGCGAACCGGCACCAAAGAGGCCAGCGTGCTGGATCTGGCAAATCAGGTATTAAATGCACACGATACGCAAAAAGGATTACTTGGATTGCAGTTTTTGCTGCCACAGGAATTGACGAAAATCCCCGGTGTCGGGAAGGTCAAAGCCATCCAGCTTCTTGCACTGGCAGAGATATCCAAACGGATGAATCTCGAACAATTGCAAAAAAAACTGGAATTTCATACTCCTGACACAATTGGAGCGTATTATAGGGAGAAGTGCAGATTTTTATCCGTTGAAAAAACTTTTTTATTGTTACTTACAAATGCGCATACTTTAATCAAGGAAGTGGAGTTATCCTCTGGCACGGTCAATCAGACTTACCTGTCACCACGCGAGATATTTATTCACGCACTGCGCTATGAGGCAGTGCATATCGTGCTGGTACATAACCACCCATCCGGTCGCGTTACACCAAGTGAGGCAGACATCCAGTCGACGCTTCGTATCCGCGATGCAGGGCAGCTGCTTGGGATTCAGGTATCTGACCATATCATCGTCGCTGGAGATCATTATTTAAGTATGCTGGAAAGAGGCATTTTATGAGATTTGATCGAAGAAAAGATATCCATCCAAAATATCTGTTACTTACATTTACGATTATCGGCATCGTGCTGATCGTATTGTCATATGCAGCTGCACCAAAGGTCGCAGGAATCAGGCGCTTTACAAGCAAGTTGATCACGCCAATTCAGAAAGGGATCAACGAGATCGGTCTGTGGACGGATTCAAAAATGAAGAATCTGAACGAAATCAAAACACTGACCGACGAAAACGAAGCTCTGCAAGCAGAGCTTGCATCCTGTAAGCAGGAGATCACAAACTATCAGAATAAAATGCTGGAACTGCAGGAATTGCGGGATCTGTATGATCTGGATGAATCCTATCCTGATTATGAGATGACGGCTGCCCATGTATTTGCAAAAGATTCCACTTCGTGGTTTTCTACATTCTATATTGACAAGGGAACCAAACAGGGACTTTTTAAGGGTGCTAATGTCTTGTGTGGCGATGGCGTCGCAGGCATCATCACGGAATGCTTTGATGATTACGCCAAAGTGCGTGCAGTCATCGATGACAATTCCAATATCAGTGCGAAGGTCATGCCTGCAAATGCACTCTGTACTGTCGAGGGAGATCTGAACCTCTATGATAGCGGTTATCTGCTTGTTGAAAATATTGATAAGGACGCCAATGTATCAATCGGAGATAAGGTTGTAACCTCGCCGATTTCAGACCTGTATCATTCCGGTCTGATCATCGGCTATGTGGCAAAGACCTCTTATGACACAAACAACCTGACAATGACTGCCTATATTACACCCGCAGTTGATTTTTCAAACATCACAGATGTGCTTGTCATTACGGCAGAAAAAAAGACCGTCTCCCACGAGTAAGCAAATGTAAGGGAAGCAGCAAATTATGAAACATAAACTGAAACGAATCATAACTTTGGCAATTCTGATTGTCATAAATTTTGTATTACAGTCGACGGTGTTTGGATTTCACAGTTTAAGTGTGATCACACCGAATCTTCTTCTGATCCTCACAATGTCCTTTGGACTGATGCGCGGCAGAAAAGAAGGTCTGCTGGTCGGTGCATGCAGCGGTCTGCTGGTGGATATATTTTTCTCCAGCATCCTCGGGCCCTATATGCTTTTGTACATGTTTATTGGTTATATTAACGGATTCTTTCACAAAAACTACATGATTGAAGATGTATTACTGCCTTTGATCGTAATTATTGTGGATGATTTTCTGTTTAACACGATTATCTATATTGTCAGTTTCTTATTAAAGAATAAAACGAATTACGGTGTATACCTTCTGCATGTGATTCTGCCGGAGATTTTATGTACCGCTTTGTTAACGGTGATCATTTACAAGCTCTATGTAAAGATCAACAAACGTTTAAAGGAAGATGAGTAATCTATGTTACGTGAGATATTACAATCAATTAAAGAGATTATTGTCGACTATGTAAAAAGCCGTCTGTTTCCGGTTACAGTTGTCGTCCTTGTACTTTTCTCGATTCTGGTACATCAGCTTTTTGTGTTGCAGATCAAAGAGGGAGAAGAGCATATGGAGAATTTCGTCTACAAGTCAAAGAAGACTTTGACGATCGATTCCGTGCGTGGAAATATTCACGACTGCAATGGAAACCTGCTCGCCTACAATGAGCTTTCTTACTCGGTTGTTTTCAGTAATGACAACGCACAGACAACGATGGCAAAGAACCTGAAGATCAGCGAGAATGAATTGAAAAACCAGATTGTCGACGAGACAATCTCCATATTAGAGAAAAACGGCGACTCCCTGACATTGGATTTCCCGATCAAGCTTGATGCAAATGGGAACTTCCAGTTTACAGTCAAAGACCAGCAGTTGAAAAATTTCCTGAAGGATGTCTATGCAAAAACCGATTATGATTCCATGCCTGACGAACAGAAAAATGCAACTGCGGACGATATCATGGAATATCTGAATACCAAAGTATTTGATGTTTCAGATTCTTATAGCAAAGAAGCAGATTTAAAGATTGTCGGCGTACGTTACAAGTTGTGGATGAACCGCTATCAGCAGTATGTTCCGGTTACCATCGCTTATGACATCAGTGAGACAAGCAATGCAGCGATTACAGAGCATGCAGATGAGCTTCCTGGCATGTCTGTCTCCGTCAAATCCCTGCGCCGCTACAACGACGCCAAATATTTCGCCCATGTCATCGGCTATATCGGTGCCATTTCCGATGAGGAAATGAAAGAAAAAAATGCAGAGCTTTCAGATGAGGAGCAGTATACAAACGAAGAAATGATCGGAAAAACCGGTATTGAGCAGTATTGTGAGTCCTATCTGCGCGGTACAAATGGTCTTGAGACGATGTATGTCGATAACCTTGGTAAAGTTATTGACACTGTTGAATCCAAACCCGCAACAGCCGGAAACGATGTCTATCTGACTCTGGATTTAAATCTGCAGAAATACTGTTATGATACGCTGGAAGATGAGATTACCTCGATCATTTTATCGTATCTGACACCCGCCTATAACGTAATTGCCAAGGAAAATGCCAGCATCGCAATCTCTGATGTTTATTTTGGATTGTTTAATAACAACATCCTGTCACAGGATGATATGCGCGCAGAAGATGCAACGGATACTGAAAAAGCAACGATTCAGGCAATCGATGCCCAGAGACAGGCAACCCTTGACAATCTGGATACTATTTTGACATCTACCTTCACGCCGCTTTCTGAGCTGGATGAGAACTATCAGCATTACATGGAATATATCTGTGAAATTTTGAGCGACAACAATATTTTCCATACCTCCATGATTGACAAAGACGATCAGGAGTTTATCGACTATACAAACAATGTAACGTCTCTGGAACATTATCTGAAATATGCAATCAGCCAGGAGGCGATCGACCTGTCCGCTTTGAAGGTTGAAAGCGATTATTATGATAATGACGAGATTTATAACGCATTATGCGATTATATTATTGAATATTTAAGTACAGACAGTGAATTCGACAAACTCGTGATCAAAGTTATGCTACAATCCGGAATGATAACCGGAGATGCAGTTGTACAGCTTCTGTATGATCAGGGAATTTTGAACGTCGACGGTGACACCGAGTATCAGGAATACCTCGCTGGAAATTACGGTGCCTATGACTTTATGCGTAAAAAAATCCAGAATCAGGAGATTACGCCTGCCATGCTGGCACTGGATATCTGTTCCGGTTCAGCGATCGTGACTGACGTCAACACTGGAGATGTCAAAGCATATGTCAGCTATCCAAGCTACGATAACAACTATCTGACCAACGAAGTAGATACCGCTTATTATAATCAGCTGTTAGCCGATAAGACAACGCCTCTATACAACCGTGCCAGCCAGCAGCGTACCGCGCCAGGTTCCACCTACAAACCGCTTGTTGCGATTGCAGGACTCACGGAGGGAGTAATTGACACCGGATCGATTTACTTCTGTAACGGACTTTTTGAAAAGATCACACCGTCTCCAAAATGTTGGGGCAACAGTGCACACGGAGGATTGAATGTCGTGGGTGGTATTCAGCATTCCTGCAACCTGTTCTTTTACAACCTCGGATATGATCTGGCGATTAAAGATGGCTCCTATAACGATGCCTACGGTGTTGAACGGATTCAGAAATACGCAGAGCTGTTCGGCCTTGGAGACAAATCTGGTCTGGAGCTTCCGGAAATCGAGCCGCATATCTCTGATAACGACTCCGTTCGAAGCGCCATTGGACAGGCAAAAAACATCTATGCACCCGTCCAGTTATCCCGCTATGTGACAACCATTGCCAACAGCGGAACCTGTTATAACCTCACATTGATCGATAAAGTAACCGACTACGAGGGAAATGTCATTTTGGACAATCATGCAGAAGTGAAAAATCAGGTGCAGCTTGCCAGCTCCACGTGGGACGCCGTCCATCAGGGTATGCGAAACGTGGTTGCGTATTCGGCTGGTTCCGACGAATTGATCAACCGGATCAATGTTCATGTCGCCGGAAAAACCGGAACCGCGCAGGAGAGTGAAGACAAGCCGGATCACGCGTTATTTGTATCCTACGCACCATATGAAAGTCCGGAAGTATCCGTAACCTGTGTTATCCAAAATGGTTATTCCTCCGCCAATGCCAGAGAATTGGCTGGATTCATCTATGCATACATGTATGATCCAGATAAATTAGTTGGTGCCGAAATGAGCGGCAACGCAACGCCGTCCCAAGATTAGTCAAAGAGAGGTGGAGTATGATTAGTCCCGTTATGATGAAAGGTAACAAAGCGGGGATTCGACTGATTATATCGCCGGATGCTACCATAAGTCAGGTGGTCACCTGTCTTTCTGATAAGCTTCAAACAACCGGAAGATATTATGCGAACATCAAACCGATTACCGTTACCTTTGAAGGTAAGGATCTGACAGAGGACGAAAAACAGCAAATCATCGATACACTAAACGACAAAGGCATTCGCATCGGACGCAGACCGCGTTCCATCGAAAAGCCTAAGAAGAAATCAATTTACTCCGATAAAAACGGTCTATTTTATATAGGCAACTTAAAGAACGGACAATCCATACAGGCAGCCGCCAGCATCGTGATTGTCGGAGATGTGGAATCAGGTGCCAGCGTTGAATCCGAGGGCAATATCATTATCATCGGAGCACTCCACGGTGCTGCAACCTCCGGGTGCAAAGGGAAACCTGATACGTTCGTATATAGCCTGAAATAGACTGGAGGATTTATCATGAGTGAAGTGATCGTTGTTACATCAGGAAAAGGCGGTGTCGGAAAGACTACGACAACCGCAAATATAGGATACGCCCTTGCTAGACATGGATTTGAAGTTCTGCTGATTGATACCGATATCGGACTTCGGAATCTGGATGTTGTCATGGGGCTTGAAAACAGAATTGTTTATAATCTGGTCGATGTCGTAGAAGGAAATTGCCGCCATCAACAGGCAATCATCCGTGACAAGCAGTGTGATACGCTATCTCTGCTCCCGGCAGCCCAGACGCGCGACAAAAGCGCCGTCTCTCCAGAGCAGATGATCAAACTCATCAATCAGCTCAAGCCAGATTATGATTACATAATTATCGATTGTCCGGCAGGCATCGAACAGGGATTTAAAAATGCTATTGCTGCTGCAAAACGTGCGATCGTCGTGACCACACCAGAGGTTTCTGCTATCCGGGATGCTGACCGCATCATTGGAATCTTAAATGCAAACGAGATACCACGGATTGACCTTGTAGTAAACCGAGTACGACAGGATATGGTCAAGCGGGGCGAGATGATGTCTGTAGAAGACGTTGTAGAAATCCTTGGGGTCAACCATATCGGAAGCGTCTACGACGATGAGAATATCGTCATCGCAAGTAACCGTGGAACACCGATTGCAACAAAAAACTGTGTTGCAGGACGTGCCTACGACCACATTGCCATGCGGATCTGCGGGCAGGATCTCGCAAAAGAAGAAAAAAGGAGCCGCTTGTTCGGCTGGTTAAAGAAGAAGGATAAAGATGTTCACAAGATTCAGTCTCAGAGACTATAATTTCAAATTACTGATTACCGTCATCATTGCCATGATCTGTGGCGTTGTCATGATCAACAGTGCAGACAGTTCATTCACGCCCAAACAGACCATCGGTATTGGGCTTGGCGTTATCATTATGATTTTTGTCTCTCTATTAAATTACGACTTTGTGTGCCGGTTTTACCGTGTGTTTTTCATCATTAACGCGGTTATATTACTTTCCGTTATCTTTTTTGGTGTGGAAGTCAATTACGCAAAACGATGGATCATGATTGGCGGAAGCGGAGGTATCCAGTTCCAGCCATCCGAATTTTCCAAGATCCTTATGATCTTATTTACTGCAACCTTTCTGGATAAACTGAAAGAAGATAATAAAATCAATACACTTAAAGGACTTTGCCTGTTTGTGCTTCTGATTGGATTATCCCTGGCACTGATCGCAGTAGAACCGGATCTGTCCACGACTCTGTGTCTGGCTATGGTTCTTGTCACAATGTTATATCTGTCTGGATTAAGCTATAAGATTATCGGAATTGCACTGCTGGTATTTGTTCCACTTGCTGGAAGCTTTCTGTGGTATATTCAGAGGCCAAACCAACACTTGCTGCGTGATTACCAGGTGAACCGAATCCTGCAGTTTATCTATCCAGGGCAGTACGGCTCCGACTATACACAGCAGAATAACTCCGTTATGGCAATCGGTTCCGGACAGCTTACTGGAAAAGGCTTAAACACTTCAACCATCGCCACAGTAAAGGATGCAAATTTCATTTCGGAGCAGCAGACAGACTTCATTTTTTCTGTCATCGGCGAAGAACTTGGTTTCGTTGGAAGTGTAATAATTATTGCAATTCTACTGTTAATAGTGTTACAATGTATCCATGTAGCGAGAAATGCAAAAGATACAAAAGGCATGCTGATTGCAGCCGGAATGGGCTGTCTGATCGCATACCAGACATTCATCAATGTCGGTGTTGCAACCGGTGTTATACCAAACACCGGACTACCGCTTCCGTTTATCAGCTACGGGCTCAGTTCCCTGATCAGTATCTCGATTGGAATCGGAGTCGTGCTAAATGTCAGTATGCAAAAAACAAGCTACTAGGGAAGACTATAATGTTACTTAAGGAGAACCGTACATGAACATCGGTTTAATCGCACATGATGCGAAGAAAAAATTAATGCAGAATTTCTGTATCGCTTATCGGGGGATTATGTCTCATCATGAACTTTATGCAACCGGAACGACAGGACGTATGATTGAAGAGGTTACCAATCTGACTGTCCACAAGTTCCTCGCCGGGCATACCGGAGGAGAGCAGCAGCTCGGTGCCATGATTGAGAGCAATGATCTGGACATGATGATATTTTTACGCGATCCACAGACCAAGAAGAGCCACGATGTAGATATCAATAACATCTTTTCGCTTTGTGATATTCACAATATTCCACTTGCAACCAATCTTGCAACCGCGGAATTGCTGATCAAAGCGTTGGATCGTGGTGACTTAGATTGGCGAGAACTGTTTAAGCACTAAAAAACTATGCGAAGTAAATATTTAACGAGAAATTTAATAATACTTGTACTGTTGGTATTGTTTGTATCTATTGTCTGTATTGTCAACAATCACGTAAAGGCAGCGTATCCTGATGTTGATTCCGCCACTTACGTGATCGACCATCTGGTTCATCAATCGGACAATGTTGATTTCCATCAGGATGACACGATTGTTTATCGTGACGACCGTACCCAGGCGGATTTGTTTCCCGAAGACTATTACGCACTTTTAATCAATGAATCCGACCAGACGGTGCTTGCCGCCAAAAATGTACATCAACGTATGTATCCGGCAAGTATGACGAAGATGATGACTGCAATTGTTGTGGCTGATGCCATTGAAGCCGGAACCATTTCACTCGATGATATGGTTGAGATCACACAAAACTATGATCTGACAGCAGAAGATGTTGCCCCCAGCCAGTTGCATCGTGGATATACCATTTCCGTAAAAGACCTGTTGTATGGGCTGATGTTAGAATCCAACAATTATTATGCCCTGTATCTGGCAGAGTATGTGGGTGGGGATATCCAAAGCTTCTGTGACCGTATGAATCAGAAAGCCCTGGAGCTCGGAGCTACAAACACTCATTTTATGAATCCACACGGACTGGACGATCCAAATCACTATTCGACCGCATATGACATGTACCTCATTGTAAAAGAAGTCCACAATCATCAGATCCTACGGGATATTGATGGTTTTGATACATATACTTATACGTTTTATGATTCCAATGGCGTAGCAATTGATACCGAAAGCACCGCAACAAATTTATTTGTTACGGGAGAAGTGTCTCTGCCAGCGACCTTCCATCTGGAATCCTGGAAAACAGGAACGACCGATGGAGCTGGTAACTGTCTTGCCATGTATCTGACCAAGGACGGTAAGGACTATGTAGTTGTCGCATCATCCGGCAATTCCAAAGCGGACTTATACAATTCTATTATACGTTTATTATGTTTAACAGACTAAGGAGGACATGAGATGCTGGAACTAATTATTGGAGCAAAAGGAAACGGTAAAACACGCAAAATGGTGGAAAGAGCGAACAACGAAAGCAAGCGTACTAGCGGTTCTATCATTTACATTGATAAGAGCAACAAGCATATGTATGAACTTTCTAATGTCATCCGGCTCGTCAATCTGCACGAGTACGATATTCAATCCCCAGATGCCTTTATGGGCTTTATTCAGGGACTGATTTCTTCCAACCATAATGTAACTCATATCTTTTTGGATAACTTCATGATGATGTGTAACATCGAGGCAGATGCACTTGGCGCTGCATTGAAAGAGATTGATAAGATTTCTGAAAAATACAATGTTACATTTGTCATCAGTACTGCCGTGGAAGAATCCATGTTGCCAGCAGAATATGCAGCCAATGTTGTCTGTAAACTGTAAAATACACACAATCAGGTGAGGATATGAAACAACCAAACCGTATTATACAACTGAATAAAGAGATACGTGCAAACGCTGCAACCATAGTTATTGCAGCGGTTTTGCTGTATGTCGTAATCAGCGTCGTATCTTCGCTCAGCAAAGAATCCGTTACGATCTATCAGGTCAGCAAAGGCGATGTCAGCAATGATATTACCTTACAGGGACTTGCAATCCGTGACGAGGTTATCGTAAACACACAGAAATCCGGTTATCTCTGTTACTATATCACCGATGGAGAAAAAGTAAAAAAGAACTCTACTGTATGTACCATTGATGAGACCGGAGAGATCTATAATACTGAAAATAATTCTGACAGCAATTACAACGCACTGTTGTCAAGCAATGACTATGCAAGCATCCGTTCCCTGATATCTTCTTACAAGTTATCATACAGCGATGTAACCTTTTACAACGCGTACAGCTTCGAGACAAGCGCTAACAACAAGGTATTCGAGCTGACAAACGAAGTACTGATGCAGCAGGCAGGCTCCTCTGGACGCGGACTGTCTTCGGTCAGTGCCCCAGACAGCGGGCTTGTAACATATTACATTGACGGATATGAGAATTATCAGATTTCTGAAAAGATCAAAGCTTCCGATTTTGATAAAGCCGGATACGATAAAAAGGCGATGAAATCCGGGGATTATGCAGAAGCCGGTTCCACTATCGTGAAGATCATCCCATCCGAACAGTGGAACATCGTTGCGCCGATCTCACAGGATCAGCTTGCAGAATTGGACGGGCAGTCATATGTGAAGTTCCGTATCAACAATTCGAACTTTACGATTACGATGCCTTTTACAATTATTGAAGGTTCCGATGGCTCTTATATCAACATTGCCATCGATAAATATATGTCAAATTATCTGTCCGAGCGTTTCGTGACTGTGGAACTGATTCAGTCCGATGAGAGTGGTCTGAAGATTCCTTCGTCTGCACTTGTAGAAAAGCAGGTCTATCGGATTCCACTCAGCTATCTGTCTGCAGGCAGTAACCAAAGTAACGAGAACCGTCTCAACCTGCAGCGGACCGATGACAATGGGAACAAAACTATACAGCAGATGCAGCCAAAGATTTATAAGACAGACGAGAAATACGCCTATGTTGATCCAGAAGGCTTTGAGGATTCTGACATTCTGGTCAATATTACCTCGAATGCTACGATTGCAGCATCGTTGTTAGAATTATATCCACTGACCGGTGTTTATTTTGCCAATCAGGGTATTGCAGAATTCCGCCGGGTAACTGTGATTAAAACAATCGACGAATTTGTTCTGATTGAAAGTGGCGAAGAGCTGAAAGCCTACGATAACATCGTGCTGGATGCACAAAGTGTCACAGAAAATCAGCTTATATATTAAAAATTAGAAAGGTCTTGATCAAGATGCTATACGAAAATTATGAACAGGTAGTTGCAAATGTCAAAAAAGCGTGTGAACGCTCCGGCCGAAATTTTCAGGATATTACGATCGTTGCAGTCAGCAAAACCAAACCATTATCCGATGTAGAGGAATTACTTTCACATGGTGTGATGGAATTTGGTGAGAACAAAGTGCAGGAGATGGTTGATAAATACGAACATGTATCCAAACCGGTTCACTGGCACTTAATCGGACATCTGCAGACAAACAAAGTAAAATATATTGTAGATAAGGCATGTCTGATCCACAGTGTGGATTCGGTGCATCTGGCAAAAGAAATTGAGAAGGAGGCTGCTAAAAAAGGGGTAGTTGCAAAGGTTCTTCTCGAAGTCAACATTGCACAGGAAGAAACAAAATTTGGAATCCGGGAGGATGAGGTTTACGCTTTGATTGACGCGATCAAGGATATGCCGCATGTTCATGTTATGGGACTCATGACGATCGCTCCATTTGTGGAAAATCCAGAAGAAAATCGTGTTTATTTCCGTAAAATGCATCAATTATCGCTTGACATAAAATCCAAATGCATTGATAATATTGATATGAGTGTTTTATCAATGGGAATGACCAATGATTATGAAATCGCCGTCGAGGAGGGCGCGACTATGATTCGTGTCGGAACCGCCATTTTCGGTGCGCGAAATTATAATATTTAATTAAGGAGAATAAGGTTATGGCAAAGGATGCAGGTAAAAAGAGTTTTCTGGATTTTTTCAAAGTCAAAAATATAGATGATGATGAAGATGAGTTCGATGACGATCTGTTTGACGACGATGATTATGATGACGATGACGACGATGATTACGAAGATGTAAAACCACGTGCATCGAAATCAAAACCATCTTTCAGCAAGCCAGCTGCACGTTCCGCTTCCAAATACGAAGCAGCTACACAGCAGGCATCGACTACACATCGGAGTACAGCAGGCAGTTCATCCAGTGGCAAACTGGTTGATTTCAAGGACTCCCAGAAGTCTTACAGCAGAAGCTCAGATTTCCGCAACCGTAGTGAAGTATTTGTAATTAAACCACAGGAGACAGATGAGGCACAGTCCGTCATTGATTTCCTTCGTGCAAACAAAACAATCGTGATAAATATTGAGGGCTTGGATGTCGCAGTCGCACAGCGAATCATCGACTATGTTGGCGGTGCATGCTATGCAATGGGAGGCTCTTTGAATGTGGTATCTTCCAACATATTTATTGCAACACCTCAGGATATCGAAGTATCCGGAGATTTGAGAGAGGAATTGGTTGGTCAGGATGCCCTGACACCATACGTACAGTACTAAACGAATAGGGGGGTTGGAAAGTTGCTTACACCAGTTGATATTCAACAGAAGAAATTTCATGTCGGTTTGGGTTACGACAAGAAAGATGTAAACACATTTTTTGACAGTGTTTCAGAAAGCTATGAATCCTTGTATCGTTCAAATGCGGAGTTAAAAGAGAAGGTCTCCATATTAAACGATACATTACAGAATTATCGTTCCAAAGAATCACATCTTGAGAAAAGCTTGAAGCGTGCGGAAAAAGACACCGTAGAGACTATCTCCAATGCAACAAAGGAAGCAAAGGAGATTATTCGTGATGCCAAAATTCAGGCAAACAACATTGTGTCTGACGCAGAGAAACGTCTGGATCGTCTGGAAGATGAGATTGCATTATTAGAAGCAAAATACACCGCTTACAAATCTAATTTCTGTTCGTTACTGAAAAAGCAGTTTGAGTTCTTAGGCGAGCAGGATTTTGATCCATCCTCTATGATTGATGATCGTGCATGGACACTCATGGGTGGCGAGGAGAAACAGGCTTCCGCCTCTGCAGGTGACGGGTTTGGTGCCTACACCGGAGATCCTCAGTTGCGCGATGAATCTACATTGGGTGGATTTAATGGTGGATTTGGCAGTGGCGATACAACCAGCACAAGTGCTGTATATACACAATCTTTAAGTGCCGGAGAGAATTTTGTTGATCCTTTTAAGCCAAAGGAGCAAAAGGATTATAATCCATTTGACGCAAAGGGAAAAGGTTCAGAAGAGAAAAAATCTTCCTTGAAGGTTGCCAATTCCGCGGAAGAACGTAAAAAAATGAAGCGGGCAACTGTCGGAAGCTCCGAAGCTGCAGCAGCAGTTCAAAAAGCAAGGGAAGCCGCTGCTCAGACAGCCAAAGCGCCGAAGCCGGAACCACCAGAGCCAAAACGGGAAGCGCGTCCAGAACCAGAACGTGCTCCAGAGCCGGAAGCAAAACCGGAGCCGACACCGGAACCAGCTCCAGAAAGAAAGCTGGAACCGGAAGTAAAACCAGAGCCAGTTCCAAAAGAGCCAGATATTGATGAGATTCCAACGATTTCTCATTTATCAGTGTCCGACGATGATACAGATACAGAAGAATCTGCAGAGAGCATCGAAGGCGAAGTAGAAGCAAAAAAGAACAACGGACCAGCGTTGATCGGAGAAGGCGAAGACGATGATGCCGAGACCGACGATGATGGATTTGAGTTCATCTAATCAAATATCGTATTACATACAGAAAGAAGAGTTACCATGAAGAATTTAACTGTCCATCTTGATGATAAGCCAATCTACGATATCGTATATGAAGAGAGCTTTGATGCACTTCCCAGTATGATAAAAGAACTTGGCTACAGTAACCGTAAAATCTGTGTGGTATCCGAAAGTCATGTAGCATCCTTGTATTTGGATGCTATATTGCATTCTATCAAAGATGCCTGCACATATACAACATCCTTTGTCTTTCCAGAAGGAGAGGCAAGCAAGAATCTGAATGTTGTCAGAGACCTGTACACCCATCTGATTGAAGAAAAATTCGATCGAAACGATGTACTGATCGCCCTCGGCGGCGGTGTGGTCGGTGATCTGACCGGATATGCGGCCGCAACCTATCTGCGCGGTATCGACTTTATCCAGATTCCAACCAGCCTGTTATCACAGGTTGATTCCAGCATCGGCGGAAAAACCGGTGTGGACTTTGACTCCTACAAGAACATGGTCGGCGCCTTTCATATGCCGAAACTGGTGTATATGAACCTGTCTGTGTTAAAGACATTATCGAACCGCCAGTTTTGTTCGGGTATGGGCGAGATCATCAAGCATGGTCTGATCAAGAATGCCAATTATTTTATATGGTTGAAGGAAAACGAAGCACAGATTGCAGCGCTTGATCTTCCTACCGTTGGAGAGATGATCTACGAAAGCAACGTCGTAAAGAAAAATGTCGTTGAAAACGATCCGACCGAAAAGGGAGAGCGTGCACTGTTGAATTTTGGACATACTCTCGGTCATGCCATCGAAAAATACATGAATTTTGAATTTTTGCATGGAGAATGCGTGCTGATCGGATGTGCACTTGCCAGTATCATTTCCTACAAAAAAGGGAATATTACACAGGCAGAGCTGCGAGATATCCTACACAGCATGAAACCGTACCATGTACCAAAGCTGCCAGCCGACGCGAATTTTGCAACAATCGTATCCTATACGAAAAACGACAAGAAAGCCATCGGTGGAAAAATCAAATTTATTTTGTTAGAGACGATCGGACACGCGTATATCGACATGGATGTAAGCGAGGAAGATATGCTTCTGGCACTCAAAGAATTACAGGAAAGATATCAGGATGAATACTAAAAATAAAATCAAAATCTATATAATACCGATTCTTTGTATCGGTTTGCTTGTTGCATTCGATCAGATCACAAAATTCATCGTACGCACATCCTTTGCGTTATATGAATCACATCCACTGATCAAGAATGTATTTCATTTGACATATATTCAGAATACCGGAATCGCATGGGGCATGTTCAAAAATGGCAGAATAATCTTCCTGATTCTGACCGTCCTTGTGTTGCTTGTCTGTGCAGGTATTTACGCAAAAATTCCAGAGAACAGGCGCTTTACCCCAATTCGTGTCTGTCTGGTGTTCCTTGTATCTGGCGCAATCGGAAATATGATTGACCGTATTTCTTTACATTATGTAGTGGATTTCTTTGATTTCCGGCTGATCAATTTTCCGATTTTTAATGTCGCGGATATCTATGTGACCGTGAGTATGATCGTGTTGATCTTACTGTGTGCATTTTACTATCACGACCACGAAATTGATGTGTTATTCTCAAAATCAAAAAAAGACTAAGATATTACAATATGGAAACTTACGAATTTACAATCGACGCAGCTTCCACAGACATCGGCACGCGACTGGACAAATATCTGACTGAACAGATACCTGACCAATCGCGTTCGTATATCCAGAAGCTGTTAGACGATAATTTCATAACTGTAAATGGCAAATCTGCTAAATCCAATTACAAGCTCCGGGCAGGCGATACGATCACAGTAGAGATCCCGGAAGCAGAAGAATTAGACATCGAACCGGAGAATATTCCACTCGATATCGTCTATGAGGATGATGATATCATTGTCATCAACAAACCGAAGGGCATGGTTGTGCATCCGGCACCGGGACATACAAGCGGAACACTCGTCAATGCCCTGATGTACCATTGTAAGGATTCCTTATCCTCCATCAATGGGGTATTACGACCGGGAATCGTTCACCGGATTGATATGGATACGACCGGACTTTTAGTTGCCTGCAAGAGCGATCAGGCGCATCGTGTATTGTCCGATAAGTTCAAGGTACATGATATTCACCGTGTCTACACAGCGATCGTCTACAATCAGTTTGCCACAGATGAGGGAACGATTAACAAACCGATTACCAGACACAAAACCGACCGCAAGAAAATGGCAATCGATCCAAACGGCAGACATGCCGTCACACATTACCGTGTGATTGAACGGCTAAAGCAGAACTTCTCCCTCGTGGAATGCGAGCTTGAAACCGGACGGACACACCAGATCCGTGTCCATATGGCAAGCATCAATCATCCATTGCTTGGGGATGAGGTGTATGGGCCGAAGCAGAAGCCTTTTGCCACACAGGGACAGGTATTACACGCAGGGGTACTCGGGTTCGACCACCCAATCACCGGAGAATATATGGAATGGCATGCAGACCTTCCGGATTATTTTCAGGAGATTTTGAAGCGGCTTCGATAAACGGACTTTTTTGATGCTTATAGGATCGTATTCGTCCTTTTTTGCGAGATAAATAATAAGAACTTTTAGGAGGAACAAACGTTATGTACATTGAGAAAATCAACGGTCCTGAGGATGTGAAGAAGCTTTCAAATGACGAACTTACAAGCTTAGCGGCGGAGATGCGTCAGGTGCTCTTGAAGCGTGCGAGCATCCACGGCGGACATTTCGGTCCAAACTTCGGTATGGTAGAAGCAACGATTGCTTTGCACTATGTATTTGAATCTCCGAAGGATAAATTTGTGTTTGATGTATCTCATCAGACCTACCCACACAAGATGCTTACTGGCAGAAAGGACGCGTATCTCTACAAGGAGCATTACGATGACGTATCCGGCTACAGCAACCCGGAGGAAAGCGACCATGACCATTTCGTGATTGGGCATACATCTACCTCTATCAGCTTAGCATGTGGTCTTGCAAAGGGACGTGATGTGAGAGGCGAGAGCGGAAATGTGATCGCGATAATCGGCGATGGTTCCTTGAGTGGTGGCGAAGCATTAGAGGGACTTGATTTTGCATCTGAGCTGCAGAGCAACCTGATCATTGTTGTGAACGATAACGATATGTCGATCGCAGAAAATCACGGTGGTCTCTACCAGAACTTAAAGCTCCTGCGTGAGACAAACGGACAGGCAGAATGTAACCTTTTTAAGGCGATGGGACTTGACTATGTGTATGTTCATGAGGGGAATGATATTCCGGCGTTAATCAAGGCGTTTGAGAGCGTCAAGGACAGCGTAAAACCAGTTGTGGTACACATTCGTACCTTGAAAGGAAAAGGCTACAAGCTCGCCGAAACACACAAGGAAGAGTGGCACTGGCATCTGCCGTTCGATATCGAGGCCGGCGAGGTAATCGCAGATTTTGGTGGTGAGGATTATTCCAGCGTTACCTGTGACTACTTGATGAAGAAAATGAAAGAAGATCCAAGTGTTGTGACCATCACATCTGCCACACCGACGGTAATGGGCTTCACGGAAGATAAGCGAAAGGAAGCGGGCAGACAATTCGTGGATGTCGGAATCGCCGAGGAAACAGCTGTGGCACTCGCCTCCGGTATTGCGAAAAGCGGTGGCAAACCGGTCTACGGCGTATACAGCACATTTATCCAGAGAACCTATGACCAGCTGGCGCAGGATCTGTGTGTAAACGGCAATCCGGCAACGCTCCTGACATTTTCAGCATCCATTTATGGTATGAACGACGTCACACACCTTGGCATCTATGATATCCCTATGATGGCAAATATCCCAGAACTTGTCTACCTCGCACCAACGACAAAGGAAGAGTACCTTGCCATGTTAGACTGGAGTATCGCCCAGACAGAGCATCCGGTTGCCATCCGCGTACCAGGTGGCGCATTTGTCTCAGACGGTAAGGCTGTCACAAAGGACTTCTCGAAGCTGAATAAGTACGAGATCACGAAGCAGGGCAGCAAGGTTGCAATCATCGGGCTTGGTTCGTTCTACGGACTCGGTGTAGACGCAGCCAAAGCATTGAAAGAAGCAACCGGCATCGAAGCAACCATCATCAATCCATATTATATTACCGGTCTTGATGAGGCTATGCTCGAAGACCTGAAGGCAAACCACGATGTGGTTATCACACTCGAAGATGGCATCTTGGACGGTGGTTTCGGCGAGAAGATTGCCCGGTTCTACGGAGCTTCTGATATGAAGGTATTGAACTTCGGTATCAAGAAGGAATTCCTCGACCGTTACGATGTAAATGACGTATTAAAGGACAATCATCTGACTGTGGAACAGATCGTGGATGATGTGAAGAAGTGTCTGTAATGTAAATAACGATACACACGGAAAGAGATAATTATTTCTATTGGAATGATTATCTCTTTTTTATTTCATTGCACCAGCAAGAAAAATGGCTTATAATTAAATTATTATTGATTCTGAAGCAGAAAAGCAAGCAAGAAAAACACATATAAATGGAGAACAACATGACAGATATCGTCAGAAAACATATCATATTTCATGGAAGCGTACAGGGTGTTGGCTTCCGGTATTATTCCGAACACAAGGCAAACCAGCTCCGACTTACCGGCTGGGTGAAGAACCTCTATAACGGAGATGTCGAGATGGAAGTACAGGGATCGGAAGCAGCCATTGATGAGCTGGTGGCATTCCTCGCCGGACGTCGATTTGTCCAGATCACAGGGATGGATGTCAGGAAGCTGGATGTGGTGGAAGATGAACGGAGTTTTGGGATTGACTAATCCGCATTCAAAGATAATTTCAACCACACGCAAGCAGCCGCGTATCTGTTATGGATATGCGGCTTTATTATATTTATGAACTTATTGTGTTCCATGGATATTTTTATTGTTTCTTGTAAATGTTTGTAGTAAAATTAATTTATATTGGTGGGGATTATTATTGGGGAGATTTTATAATAATCTGAATTTTCTTAAATAAAATCCAAAAAAATGATTATAAGTCCGTTTTTATGTACAGTTGATAGTGTATTATACTTACAAATGGTTCTAAGAGTTTTAAACACAAAGGAGCAATCATGATAGATAAGCTTTTAATAGGAAAAGTAGATAACAATCTTAACTGGCTCCCCCTCTACGTTCATCTAAATGATACCTCTGGTATCATGCGGTGCTTATTAGAGGACTGGATTTCCGACGCAACAATTGAAAGCTGTGACATGCGTTATGAAGATTTTTATGCTGTCGCACTATTTGTAGCATATATCCATGACATCGGAAAAGCCACATCACATTTTCAAGGTATTATAAGTAATAAAGTTGCTCTGTTATATGATAATCTTTCAGAAACCGGATTAAGCATACACGAAAATATTATTCATCGAGGTAAAACACCTCACGCCTATGCCGGACAATGGATACTTCAGAGCGACACCATAGGACTATGCCTGCCTCAGGATATAGCAAACGTAATAGGTGCACACCATGGGATTCCCTATCCAAATCAATCATTAAATCGAATTGATGATTTAGTTAAATTGTATCCTGGTAATTTTTATGGTGAAGAGAATAATGAGACACAGTATTCTATGTGGCAATCCATTTGGCACACTATTGTTGACGAAGCACTTAACGTGTCAGAATTAGAGTCTATTACCACTATACCAACATTAACTACAAATGCCCAGATACTTCTATCTGGTCTGTTAATTATTGCAGATTGGATTGCTAGTAATACAAGTTTGTTTCCTTTGATTGGTATCATGGATAATCCTTATGATATAGATTGCAACGCGAGAATTGTTACTGCATGGAACAAACTTCATTTTCCTGAATCCTGGCACTCAGAAATATATAGTATGAATGAGCAAATATTTCAGGAACGTTTTAACTTTGAACCTAATGAAGTGCAGAAAGCAGTCATTCGTGCAGTCAATTCCACAACTGCGCCCGGCATATTCATTTTGGAAGCGCAAATGGGAATTGGTAAGACAGAAGCTGCTTTGAGTATGGCAGAAGTTATTGCATCAAAATGCAATAGTACTGGTATATTCATGGGGTTGCCAACACAGGCAACCTGTAACGGTTTATACGATCGACTATACCAATGGGCTTCCTCTGTATCAGAAGATACGCTTAGTGCGATTAAATTAGCCCACAGTGGTGCTAATTATAATAAAGATTATCAACAACAGGTAATACAGGGAAAATCTGTTATTGACTCTGATGATAACAGTAGTGGAATATATGTCCATCCTTGGTTTCAGGGTAATAAAAAATCTCTATTAGCTGATTTTGTTATTGGAACGGTTGATCAATTTTTGATGTCTTCCCTTCGCCGCAGACATTTTATGCTCAGGCACTTAGGATTATCTGGAAAAGTAGTAATTATCGACGAATGTCACGCATATGACGCATACATGAATCAATACTTAGATCAATCTGTTGAATGGATGGCAAGCTATGGTGTACCTGTAATACTTTTATCTGCAACATTGCCTTTAAATCGTAGAAATGATTTAATAAATCGTTATCTAAAAGGGCTTAAAAAACGAGAAAAAGGACTTAATAAGATATGTGATAATGGTATTGATTGGAAAACGAATATATCCTATCCCTTACTTACCTGGACTGACGGAATGAGTATTCATCAAACTAATATTGATCAACCAATAAAAAATCGGAAAGTAAAACTACATCCATTACATAATTCCGATCAAGTAATTGATATACTAGATGACAAATTATCCGAAGGTGGATGTGCCTGTGTTATATTAAACACAATAAAGAGTGCTCAAATGTATTATCAATTGATAAAAGAAGCATTTCCAGATGCCCAAGTACTTTTGTATCACTCTCAATTCACAATGGAACATCGATTGGAAAAAGAAAAGATTCTACTAGAAAGAATGGGAAAAAAATCAAACGACACTGACCGAAATCGTTTTATACTCATCGGAACTCAGGTGCTTGAACAATCCTTAGATTATGATGCTGATATTTTAATCACGCAGTTATGTCCTATGGATTTATTATTACAGCGAATTGGACGATTGCATCGACACAATAGGGATGATATAAAACATCTTTATTCCCGACCAAAAAAACTACAAAAAGCTCATTGCTATGTCCTATTAGATTCTACGGATGAAACATCTGATATACCATATGATAGTGGAAGCAAAAGAGTGTATGGAGATTATCTATTGATGCGCACATTTAATATATTGCCAGACGAAATCTCTATACCACAAGATATACCTCAGTTAGTACAAAGAGTATATAATACCGATGATGATTGCGGACTTACAAATAATTCACATTATTCTGATGCAATCACTGAATTTAATACGAAAATAAGTAAGAAACAATCTAACGCAAAATGTTTTCTCCTGAAATATCCAAGAAAGGAAAACATCCGTGGTATGTTAGAAAATGAGAATCCAGATTCTAATCAAAATGGGGATATGTCAGTTAGAGATATAGAATCATCGATTGAAATTATTATTATGAAACAATATAACGAGAATGAATTTGGCTTTGTTTACTCTAACAACCGTTCAAATGATAAAAGATTTCATCGTCACAATTTATCAGATGAAGACGGTATTGAAATTGCCAGACAAAGGCTATATTTACCTCAATTATTTTCAAGTCCATGGATGTTACACCAAACCATTAAGGAATTAGAAGATTTGCAAAACCAGTTACCCGATTGGCAACATAATCCATGGTTGCAGGGAGAATTAATCGTTTTGCTTGACAACAATAATACAACTAATTTGTGCGGCCATCGTTTATATTATGATTTTGAATTAGGGCTCACTGTCGAAAAGGAGGAAACACATGGATAAAGAATTTTGTTTATTAGACGAATCTTGGATTAAGATTCTAAATGATGAGAATGAGATTATAGAAGTCTCTTTGATTGACGTTTTTACAAACGCTCATAAATACAAACGTTTAGCCGGCGAGACAGCTACACAGGATGTAGCGATCTTACGGTTGTTACTTGCAATCACAATAACTGTTTTTTACAGATACGATGCTGATGGCATAGAAGATAATGTGTTAAATTATAGCAATCCAGAAGACGAAATATTAAACCGTTGGTCTGATTACTTAGAAAAAGGATCGTTTGAATCCGATGCATTTTGTAATTACTTAGAGAAATATCGGGAACGGTTTTATCTTTTTCATCCTGTAACACCTTTCTGGCAAGTTGCTGATTTAAAAATGGGAACCGATTATAGCATTATTAATTTATTCGGAAACATAAAAGAGAGTAATAATAAAGCTTCTAAGCATCACTTTCATATGATTGATGGGAAATATATAGAAAATATATCTTATTCTGAAGCAACCAGATGGCTCATTTATACAAATGCATACTCTGTAAACGTAAAAACAAAGATTGAAAACGAGAGTATACCCGCTGGAGTTGGGCGTCTTGGACAATTAGGATTTATTTCTGTTGATGACATTTCTCTGTTTAGCACTATTTTATTAAATTTATGCGCATTAAATAATCAAGGAGATGCCTGGTCAAGACCATTACCAATATGGGAACAAGATGTTCGGAAAATAGCTGGTATAGAAATCAGCCCTCCAGATAACTTGGCACAACTATATACGCTCCAATCACGAAGATTATTATTAAAACACAATAAAAACCAGATTACAGGTTTTAAATCAATTGGCGGTGATTATTATAGCACAACCAATGACTATATAGAACCAATGACATTGTTAAAGTGGGATAATCAGGAAAATAATAATTTTAAGCCGAAAAAACACAAAAAGGAAATTGCTGCCTGGAGAGAATTTCCTAGTCTGTTTGTTGATAATGATTTAAAACCCGGATTAATTTGCTGGTTAGAATGTTTGGTAAATAACTCTCTGTTAGATAACGAAACTCTTATAACCTTTCAAATGACCGGATTGGAATATGGTGATGGCATGAGTTATACAAATGGTGAAGTAATTAATGAATCAGTGTCGCTATCAAAAAATCTTTTAAATGAAATAGGGAAACTATGGATATCTTTAATAACAGATCAGATTAACAAATGTGAAAACGTAGATAAAATTTGTTTTTATAAATTTGCCCAAACATTGGCATCTGATATATATAAAGGTGACAAAGCTGGAGTAATTCAAATAAAAAACGAATTATCAGAATCATATTATTATAAAATTGATTCCGCCTTCCGTGAATGGCTAATCAGTATTGATCCAAATAGCAGTAACCGAGACAACAAACTATATGAATGGCAGACAACATCAGCTAAAATTGCAGACAACATTGTTAAGAAATACATATCCGGACTCAGTCCACAATACACACTCTTATCTACCCAGGCATATAAATCATTCAAACTAGCATTAAATAAATTATATCCTAAAAAACAGGAAAAAGGAGGTGAATAAAAATGAGTAAACGAAAAGAGATAGGCGAATACATGGTCAAAAAAATCAATTATTGGAAGGAAAATGTAGAACCATCTACTGTAAATGCAGAACTAGCCAGATTGCGCAAAGGAGTTGGACATATGCCTGGAGATTTACCCGAATTATATGGTATTTTGTTAAAAACTATGCCTCACAGTTTTTGGTCTTCAAACGGTTATATAACAGAAGCCGAATGGAGCTGTTATATCGGACTTACTATGTTTGCATGGCACCAACAAGGAAATGACATTAAAACACATTGTGTACACACACCTAGTCATATAAGTTTGGGACATGCGTTACGCCAACTGGTTCATGATTCCAGCGCCGAGGAAAGGATGAGGAACAAACTTCAAATGTTGATTACATCCAATGATATGAACGAATTTTCATATCACCTAAAAAATATCATTACTTTTATACGTAACGAAGGTATTCGGATCAATTATGCTGACTTAGCTGAAGATATTTATGCCTTTCAGTTTGATGAATCAAGAAACCGTGTATGCCTGAAATTAGGACAGGATTTTTATAGCGAAAATAAGGAGGATAAAAACAATGAATAAAAATTTATATTTAGATGTACATGTTTTACAGACCGTACCACCAAGTTGTGTAAACAGAGATGATACCGGCAGTCCCAAAACTGCTGTATATGGCGGCGTAAATCGTGCGAGAGTTTCTTCCCAATCATGGAAGAGAGCGATGCGATTAGAGTTCAATCATTTATTTGAATCAGAACAAATTGGCTTTCGCACTAAAAATATTAAAATGCTGTTAGTAGATCGATTGAAAGAACTTGATACAACCAAAGATTTATCTACTTTGGAAAAAATTGCAGAAGTTGCATTGACAGAGGCTAAAATTAAAAGCACCGGCGGGAAAAAAGATGTATTATTTTTCATTAGTTCCACGCAAATTGATGCATTAGCTAAACTTGCTTTAGAATATTCATCTGATGATTCATCCAAAAAAGAGAAAGATAAAAAGTACAAAGACAAATGGAGAGACGCACTAACCAATAATCCAAGTGTAGATATTTTATTATTTGGACGAATGGCAGCCAGTGATCCTGAATTAAATTTTGATGCCGCTGCACAAGTAGCACATTGTATCTCCACCCATGCAGTAAGTAACGAATTTGACTATTTTACAGCCGTAGATGACTGCAATACAGATGATAATGCCGGTGCTGGGCACTTAGGAACCGTTGAATTTAATTCTTCTACACTTTATCGTTATTCCACTGTCAATATTTCCGAATTGATGGATAATGGCTTAAATATCGACGAAGTAGGTGATGTTATCAATGGATACTTACAAGCTTTTATTAAAGCAATGCCGACAGGAAAACAAAATACGTTTGCAAACCGAACATTACCTTGTTTTACATATGTGACACTCAGAGAAGATCAACCTGTTAACATGGCTGGAGCATTTGAAAAGCCTGTTCCAAAAAGCAGCAATGGATATGAAGCCAAATCTATCGAGGCTTTTATTGAATATACAAAAAAAGTTTATGATAATTATGTAAATTTCCCTACGAAGAGCTGGGTTGTATGTTTAGACGATGTATCGATAGATGCAGACCGCGTAAAGATGAATAATCTGCCTGAATTAGTAATTGATAAACTCAAAAAATTAAATTAAAAAGGAGCGTGATTATTTGTATACACTATTATTACGCTTAAATGGACCATTTCAATCATGGGGTTCGGATTCGTTATATGATAATAGAAATACAGATTATTATCCAACTAAAAGTGGTGTTATCGGATTAATCGCCGCAGCATTAGGTCTAAAAAGAGAAGATTCGCTTGAAAAATTAAATTCGCTCAAATTCGGGGTACGTATTGATTGTCAGGGAGAATATATGAAAGACTTTCAAATTACAGATATGGGAGAAAAGCTAAATAAAAATCTTTCCTCTCGAGCATATCTGAGTGATGCAACTTTCTTAGCAGGATTAGCTTCTGATGACTATGATTTGTTGGATACTATAAAAAGAGCTGTACATAATCCAAAATACTGTATCTTTTTAGGGAGAAAGGCATGTCCTCCAACGCTACCATTAGATATGGGAATATCAGACTCCGATCTATATACTGCTTTATATTCTTACCCTTGGTTAATACCTGAATGGCGTCAAAAAGCCCTTTTCGATTGGAGTGATAAAATTGAATTGCGTATTATTATGGAATCTGATAATGGTGCATTAAAAAAAGATGTTCCTATTTCTTTTAATTCCAATTATAGGCAATATGGATACCGAAATATTAAGGATATGCCTGGGAAGATTATATATAGAACAACAGAAACAACACATGATCCAATGAAAGAACTGGGGTGATTATCTCTATGTACTTATCTAGAATTGAGTTAGATACTAGTAAAAAACAAACACAGCTTGCACTCGTATGCCGAAATAAATTTCATGGTGCAATTGAAGATTCATTTAACCATGCAAAAGATGATTGTTTACGAACACTTTGGCGATTAGATAAATTCAACGGAAAGACATACTTATTATTACTTAGTCCACAAAAACCAGATTTATCCAATTTTATGAAGCAATTCGGAAACAGTTCATCTACATACGAAACAAAAGATTATGATGTGCTATTGAATAAAATCAATAATGACACCACTTGGCAATTTCGTTTAGTTGCAAACCCAACGAAATGTATAAAAACTGAAAGCGGAAGAGGCAAACGAATTGCACATAAAACACCTGAGCATCAAATGAAATGGCTTATAGAACAAGCCGAAAAACATGGATTTGAAATTTCAAATGATAACTTACAGGTTATGGAATCCGCTTGGTTATCATTCAGCAAACGAAACGAACGAATGATTCGTGCATTAGCGGTAACCTATGAAGGAATTCTAAAAATCAATGATGTAGAAAAATTCAGATCTACCCTTATCGAAGGATTAGGACGTGAAAAAGCATATGGCATGGGGCTGCTTACAATTATGAGGATTTAATCTATGACAGGAATAGATAAGCCTGAATTACAGGCATTAGCAACGATCAAAGATCGTATTACATTCGTATATGTAGAGCACTGCAAAATCAGTCGGGATAATGGAGCTATTACCGTTCATGATGAACTTGGAACCAAGTCGATTCCAGCCGCCATGATTAGTACTTTACTGTTAGGTCCTGGTACAGATATTTCTCATAGAGCTGTTGAATTGATTGGCGATGCTGGCGTATCCATTATCTGGGTTGGCGAACACGGCGTCAGATTCTATGCTAGCGGACGAGCCCTAACGAATCATTCTACCTTACTTTTACAACAAGCCAAATATGTGAGTAACGAAAAACTACATATACAGGTAGCCAGAAAAATGTATCAATTACGCTTTCCCGATGAAGATGTATCCAAACTAACAATGCAACAACTCCGTGGAAGAGAGGGTAGTAGGGTACGTCGTATTTATAAACAACAATCTCAAAAATGGAAGGTTGAATGGAAGGGACGAAACTATGATCCTGAAGCATACGAAACAGGAGATATTGTAAACAAATCTCTCTCTGCTGGGAATTCCTGTTTGTACGGTATTGCTCACGCAGTTATTTGCGCCTTAGGTTGTTGTCCGGGATTAGGATTCGTTCATGTTGGGCACGAACTTTCTTTTGTATACGACATCGCTGATTTATACAAATCAGAAGTTACAATACCTATTGCCTTTGAAATTGCCGCAAATAATGATATAGAAGATATCGGTAGTGAAACAAGACGAAAAGTAAGAGATGTATTAAAAAATGGTCAAATATTAGACCGTATGGTGCATGATATAAAATGGTTATTATCCGATAACTTTATCGAGGAAGATTATAAAAGCACCTTATATTTGTGGGATAATATTAATGGTAACAAGGAACACGGAATATTATATTAAAGGATTATAATCATGGTTGTATTATCTGTGACAAATTGTCCCCAGCAATTACGGGGCGATCTGACAAAATGGTTTATAGAAATTGATATTGGTGTATATGTTGGCAAAATAAGCGCTCGTGTTCGTGAAAAAATATGGCTTCGCGTGTGTGATAATATCAAAACTGGAAAAGCAATCATGGTTTATTCTACCAATTCCGAACAGGGATTTGCAATTTTAACTCACAACACAGAATGGACTCCTGTTGATTGTGAAGGAATATGGCTTATGCAAAAAAATAATCCTATTGTTGCCCCTCAAAAGATATTACCAAAAGGATTTAGCAAAGCAGCAAAATATGCACATACGAACCCCTATAAAAAAGCATCCTCAAAACAATATGTAATTATTGACTTGGAAACAACAGGATTAAACTATGAAACCGATAGAATTATTGAAATTGGTATGCTTAAGATAGAAGAAAATCGTATAATTGATCAATATCAATCTTTCATATACCAATATATCAATATTCCACCAGAAATTGTAGCCATGACAGGGATAACATCTAAAATGATTTCTGAAAATAGTATTAGCGAACTTGAAGCATTAAAAAAGCTAAAAACATTTATTGGAAATTGTACTGTTGTTGGTTATAATATTGATTTTGACATTAACTTTATCAATCACATGTGTGAGAGACTCTCTTTTGATACTTTTATATTCAGATGTAAAGATATGCTAAAATCAATAAGACGAAAACTGCACCTTGACAATTACAAATTAGAAACAGTTGCTAAAGCTTGCAACATTGAAATTTCAAACTTGCATCGAGCACTTGCAGATTGTGAATTAATTTACAGGATCAATAATAAACTAAATATTTTTTGAAATAATGTGTCTATAAATACTCATTATTTCATGATTTTTTTAGTATATTCCCCGCATACGCGGGGGTGAACCTGGTTTCAGTCGGGCAAATTGCAAATAATTTACATATTCCCCGCATACGCGGGGGTGAACCCCGACTACCAAAATCTTATGAAAAAATTGCAAGATATTCCCCGCATACGCGGGGGTGAACCTTTCCAAACGGCAACCTTGCCTGTCAACAAAAGATATTCCCCGCATACGCGGGGGTGAACCTTCTGATATAATTCAATAGTCAACTAGCGCACCATATTCCCCGCATACGCGGGGGTGAACCTACAAAACCAGCGAAAAGCGATTGCACGCAAATATATTCCCCGCATACGCGGGGGTGAACCTTCATAGTCAATATCAACTCCAAAAATTTCTTTATATTCCCCGCATACGCGGGGGTGAACCTTTCTTTCGATGTACGTCATAAAGGTTGACAAGATATTCCCCGCATACGCGGGGGTGAACCTAATATTGATGACAGTCGGATAAAAAGGGGGAAATATTCCCCGCATACGCGGGGGTGAACCTGCGGCAACAGGCGCGGACGATCTTGCATCCGGATATTCCCCGCATACGCGGGGGTGAACCTGTCAAATTCTTTAATTTGCGATAAATATTTTGATATTCCCCGCATACGCGGGGGTGAACCTATACATGTCATGAGCTAGTAATTAGTTCGCAAATATTCCCCGCATACGCGGGGGTGAACCTATACTTCGTTATATACGACGCACACCTATTAGATATTCCCCGCATACGCGGGGGTGAACCTACCAATAAAATCTAACAAATCCATAAGCACACATATTCCCCGCATACGCGGGGGTGAACCTGAGATAAAGATAAAAGACAGACCGCAGAGAGAATATTCCCCGCATACGCGGGGGTGAACCTATCTGGCGCGTACTATGTGCGAGAATCTAATAATATTCCCCGCATACGCGGGGGTGAACCTACAATTAAGGAGCTGCAGCAATGGAAATGGAAATATTCCCCGCATACGCGGGGGTGAACCTGATAACGGGAATTGTGGCTGGCGGCGTGTCAAATATTCCCCGCATACGCGGGGGTGAACCTAAAGAAGTTCATTTTGACAGTTTTAATATGGAATATTCCCCGCATACGCGGGGGTGAACCTAACGTCTGCACCTGTCGCAAGTGTACCTGTTGATATTCCCCGCATACGCGGGGGTGAACCTTCATCGACAAAAAGTTGAAGATCGTAGATTTTATATTCCCCGCATACGCGGGGGTGAACCTATGATTGTTTCTAAATTCGTTGCATAATATCCATATTCCCCGCATACGCGGGGTTGAACCCGAAGAATCAACAAGTACAACCGGCGCAAAAGAATATTCCCCGCATACGCGGGGTTGAACCTGAAGCGGAGGTAAAAAACGGCGCTTTTTCTTCATATTCCCCGCATACGCGGGGTTGAACCTGTGGTGCTTTAGATAGAACACGACCAAGCAAGATATTCCCCGCATACGCGGGGTTGAACCTTAAATCAAATATAGAAACAACAAATAAAAATCATATTCCCCGCATACGCGGGGTTGAACCTACGGAAGATATTTTTCACTTCATCATCTTTGGATATTCCCCGCATACGCGGGGTTGAACCTATTTGATAGACTTAAATGCAACAAGATCGTACATATTCCCCGCATACGCGGGGTTGAACCTTTAATAGCGCACAGAAAAAAATATACAACGATATATTCCCCGCATACGCGGGGTTGAACCTGTGTCTGCTTGCTTTATCTAAAGCCTTTTCTGATATTCCCCGCATACGCGGGGTTGAACCTGAATGCTTCGATGCTTTCTTTGCAGAATTTCCATATTCCCCGCATACGCGGGGTTGAACCCAGGAACTGGAAGAGTAATCTACCGACCGATCTATATTCCCCGCATACGCGGGGTTGAACCTAAGCTGGAAGATGTTATCAGGAACTTGGATTCATATTCCCCGCATACGCGGGGTTGAACCTTGTTTATTGTTGCTTTGTTTTATTGTGTTTATATATTCCCCGCATACGCGGGGTTGAACCCAAAGGAGCTGCCGCTTGGCAAGTATCGGATCGATATTCCCCGCATACGCGGGGGTGAACCTAAGGGGGTGCTTGAATGTACGCAACAGTTGAATATTCCCCGCATACGCGGGGTTGAACCTAATCTCCAGCTTCTCCGATCATGCGCAATCAGAAAATATATCTAGTTACGGAAGGGGGATTTGAACCCCCGACACTATAAATTTAATCAAGTTGGAATTATATAATACCACAAAGGAGCCCCACCCATGAAACTTTTCCACAAAAAATCACACACCACCTACAACCCAGCTACGAAAACACCTGTCATCAAATGCAGCATCTGCACAGGAGAGCAGGTGGCTGGATTTCAGGATAATGCCACAAAAGCATTTGAGGACATTATGCTGATTCAAGATGCATCAGATCTTGCGCATTTCCGGGAAATGTATGATATAATCGGTGACATCAAGAAGATTTATTAGCCCGATATTATACCGGGATTTATAGGAAAGGATCTAGTCATATGTCATACATAACTACTTACACCGGAAAACATTTTGATCCGGTCAATCCGGATGCATCCCTTCTTTGCATCGAAGATATCGCACATGCATTGTCGCTTCTGTGCCGCGGAAATGGACACGTACAGACTTTTTTCTCAGTCGGACAGCATTGCATTGCCTGTGCGAAGGAAGCGCAGGCACGCGGACTGTCGGCACGTCTGATTCTGGCATGTCTGCTACACGATGCAAGTGAATGTTACATGTCCGATGTTCCACGTCCGTTCAAGCAGGCCTTGCCGGAATATAACCGGCTGGAAGATCAATTACTCTGCATGATTTACACACAATTTCTTGGAAGTACATTAGATAATGCTGAACAGGAAATTCTGAAGGATATCGATAATGCAATGCTATGGTACGACCTTACATATCTGTTACACGAGAAACAGCCTTTACCGAAACCACAGGTTCATGATGAACCAAATTATACAGTCCGACCATTTGCAGATGTAGAAGAGGAGTATTTACAGATCTATCGGACTTTTATCCAGAAACTTCATTAATATGTTATAAACACACCAAACTTCTGAAAAATAGCAAGAGCCGCCTATCATAATTAGATAAGCGGCCCTGATTATTCTTTACCACTTTTTTCTTCTCAAATGTTTTTCCCATGTTTGATTCTCCTTTGTTTGATTGTATATAGTTTCTTTATTGTCCTAATTAAACACAAGTATCTTAACATACATTTTCCCGGAAAGAATATCATAGTTTTGTGGTTATTTGCAAATAAATGGAACTGTTTTTTACATTTGAAATAAATGGCACATTCCCACGATAAATAATAAATCTACAGGTGGAATAGCAGAAGTCCATCCATATTTTTGCTTATAAATTTATTCGCAAAACTCAGGTTTTACGAAATTATCTATTGATTTATTACCAGAGTAGTGGTATCCTAGAAATATAGAGAAATCAACGCTTTACAGGCATTGGGAGGTTTTTATCGTATGGCTGATATTACTTATCATGAACAGGAAGAACAACACAATCTGGATTTGATTCGGAATGTGTGCAATGATCTTCCGGACTACGTCAAGCGGTTCGTCCGTGGTGTCCAACAGACAACGTCGCCGCGAACCAGATTGGGCTATGTACGTGACATCAAAATATTTTTCGAATATATATGTGAGGTCTATACCGAACATCCTTGTGATACGCCAAAGGATGTCTCTCTTGACGTCCTGTCGTCCATAGATACATTTTTCATCGAGGACTATCTGGATTACCTCCAGAAATACGAAAAGAACGGTCGTATATATACGAATGGCAAATCTGCGCTCAAGCGCAAGCTCTGCGCCCTGAGTGTCCTCTTTAATTACCTGTATAAGCACGATATGCTGCAGGAAAATATATTTGATAAGGTGGATCGTCCCAAACTGCCGGAAAAGGCAATTACACGTATGGATGCGGATGAAACGGCGAATTTCCTTGATACAGTTGAATATGGAACCAATCTGACTGACCGCCAGCTCAAATTTCACGAGAAATCCAAGGTACGTGACTTAGCAATCATGACGCTCATGTTATCCACGGGCATCCGTATCTCCGAATGTGTCGGTCTGGATCTGAACGATGTGGATTTTAAGAATACATGCATCCGTGTGACCCGAAAAGGTGGCAAGGAAGCAATCGTCTATTTCAGCGACGAGGCGGTTGAACCTTTACAGGAATATATAGAGGAACGCAAGAAACTCACGCCTGCCAAAGGCTCAGAAAATGCACTCTTCCTCTCCTCCCACCACAGTCGAATCAATGTTCGAACGATACAGAACATGGTGAAGAAATATTCACAGATTGCGGTCCCTCTGAAGCATATTACGCCACACAAGCTTCGTAGCACCTATGGTACCGCATTATATCAGGAAACCTCCGATATTTATCTGGTTGCCGATGTCTTAGGCCATTCTGACGTAAATACAACCAGAAAGCACTACGCGGACATGGATGATTACCGCAAGCGCCGCGCCAGAAATACCGTGCAGCTCCGGGAACATAATACAGTCCCAGACACCAAATCTAAAAAATAGCCATATTGAAAATACCATCAACTTTTACTCAGCTGATGGTATTTTCATTCATTTTATTTATTCAGATACTTACCTATCGTATGAATCACTTTATTAATTTCCAATGGCTTTGCCAGATGATCGTTCATTCCGGCATTCTTCACTGCCTGTACATCCTCTACAAATGCATTGGCAGTCATGGCTATGATTGGAATTGTCTTCGCGTCCTCACGTGCAAGTGCACGAATCTTCTGGGTTGCCTCGATACCATTCATCACCGGCATCATCACATCCATGAGAATCACATCATAGGTTCCCACAGGTGTATTCTGAAACTCACGAACTGCTGCATCGCCATTCATAACCGTTGTTACCTGTGCACCAGAATCGGTAAGCAGGTATTTTGCAATATCCAGATTCAGTTCATTATCTTCTACAAGCAGGATTTTGACATTATCCAGAGATACCTGCTCCTCATTTTCATTCTCATTGTTTGCGACCTCAGATTCCGGGGCAATCTCAAATGGAATGGTAACTGTAAATGTCGTACCGACACCAACTTCACTCCGTACCTCGATCTTTCCATGCATGCGGTCGATCAGGCTCTTTACGATCGGCATACCAAGCCCGGTTCCCTGATACAAGCTCATCTCGTTGTAATGCTCCTGTGAGAAAGGCTCAAACAGATGACGCATATACTTCTCGGACATACCGATTCCGGTATCCGTGACTGTACAGCGGTATACTGCCCGTTCCGCTTCCATCTCTACAAATTCCGCGCTGCAATGCACACTGCCACCCGGAACATTGTATTTCACTGCGTTATCCAAAATATTCAGTAATATCTGACGCACATGCAATGGACTGCCATATACATATGGATGGATCATGCTGTCCTTACAGTCACCATGCACCAGCGTGATACCGGCTTCTGCAGCTTTCATCGCTGTAATCGTAAGGATCTCATCTGCCAGTTCTGTAATATCAAATGCCTCGTGTGCAAGCTCGATCCGGCTCGAATCAATCTTGCTAAGCTCCAATATATCATTGATTAACGACAACAGATGGTTCGCTGCAATCTTTTCCTTCGCACGGTTTTGGCGCAACAGCTCCACATCGTCCGGATGACGCTCACCAATCTCCAGCAACCCGATAATACCATTTAATGGAGTCCGGATATCGTGGGACATGCGCGACAGGAAGGTCGTCTTCGCTGCATTCGCACGTTTTGCCTCCTGCAGAGCAATCTCAGCCGCCTGCATATTCTCTGTGACATCCTGATGATACCCCCACAGACGGGTTCCTGCCGTGTAATTCTCATCCAGAGAACCGCCACATCGTGTGTAGATACGTCCCTTCTTCGGATGAATCCATGCATAGGTATTCTCTGATTTGCCCTGTTCGATCATCTCCTTGACACTTGCCTGCACGGAATCAATGGCAGAATCCACGATTCGCTTGTACCAGCGTTCGTAACATTCCTCCGGTGTCATATCCTCGTAAAATCCAGTGATCTCTCTTGCCACGTCATCGAAATACATTCTCGGCTCTTTGCCCTCATCCATTTCGATCGCCCAGAGTCCAATTTTCGCATTGGTCAAGATTTCGGACAGATCCTTCTGGAAATCCATATCGTTGTGTTTCCGCGTTTTATCATTCAGCGCCATGTTTGTCGTTCCTCTTGTCGTGATTATTTACATTATTTTACAAAAAAATATCCTTTATCATCATATCTGATAAAGGATATTTTTTCAAGATATTTCAAGCCTTTTCTACTTTATCTTATCTATGTAATCAATGATGAAATCGACAGTATCGTCTTCACTCATCAGACTACTATTGATAAATATATCATAGCTTTCCAGTGCACCCCATTTTTTTGAAGTGTAATAGTTATAATACGATGCACGCGCCTTATCTTCCTTTACAATCTGCGCCTTTGCTTTATCCGGAGTCAGATTAAAACGCTCGGAAACATTCTTAATACGTTCCTCCAATGGCGCATGTATAAAGATGCGAACCAGATTCGTATTGTGACGCAATGCGTAGTCCGCACAACGACCTACAAATACTGATGGTCCTTTATCTGCAAGTTTCTTAATCGTATCATATGTTGCCTGAAATGCCTGTTGGTTCAGATTTGTCTGATAGCCTGCACTTGTAAATCCATAGCTATATGGATCAGAAACAAGTGAATACAGGAAACTTCTCGTTGGTTTCTCATCCAGCGATTTTAAGAATTCCTCGCTCAACCCGCTTTCCTTAGCCGTCTCATTGATCAGTTCCTTGTCATAGAAGTTCGCAGAAATCTTTTCAGCAAGCTTTCTACCAATGTTACGACCATTACTGCCAAACTGTCTACCAATCGTGATAATTGTCTTTGCCATAGATAAGCCCCCTTTACACGCCTTGTACAAGTCACTTTTGACTTACTCTGATTATACATTTTTTTGTGCAAATTGTCAAAATATTTTATAAATTTTCGTACTTTTTAGCTATATTGTTGAACTTTTCAATGTTAGAATTCACACGATTCTCCATCGTTTTATATGTATAGTTCACACGCAGCTGCATCATGATATCGTTATAGTCATTCTGTGCCAGCACCGGCTCCATCCGGATATACAGATCATCCGGGTGGAATTTCGTCTTCAATGCACGAAGTGCATCCTTCTCGCCAAGCATCTGCCGGAACTCCTTCGCACGTCCGGTAAAATTCAATGTACCATCGATCAGATCCCCCAAATCATGGCTTGGATAGATTGTGATAAACTGAGCATCCAGCCATTTCTCCGTATTCAGAACCTTTCCTGCACGCATACCGATCACGATAAACTGACGGATTCCAAGATCATACAGCGGCTGAATCGGCTCATTGTCTAACAATCCCCCATCCCGGTACTTCTTCCCGTCGATTTCCACTGCCTCATACATAACAGGAAGTGCCGTAGACGCAAGCAGGATCTTCCGGATCGTATCCGCGTCATAGTCTTCGAGTCTGCGGTATTCTACCTGTTCCGGCTGCTGTGTCTCATTTAAGCGGCTGATTGATACATAGATATCACGGAAATCCGCTTTGATCTTCTCCATATCAATATATTTCTCGAACATCGCAAGCATTTCATTCCGTGAGAAATACATACGCTTTTCAGCAAGCATGTTCAGGTCGATATCAAAGACCGTATCCATATCGATCTCATTCCACGCCTGATACATCCGCTCCATATCGTTCATCGAATATAACATTGCATTGACTGCACCGATTGATGCACCCGATATCGCCGTCACATCCTCGAGCAATCCCTGTTCCTGTAACACCTTCAATACACCAACCTGATATGCACCCTTGCCGCCGCCACCGGCAAGCACCAGTCCAATTCCTTTTCCTTCACCCATATACACGTCCTCCATTTGCTACTTTTTCCAACCCATTTTCCAATCTATATCAATATTAGTTTACATAATACAATTATTGTTTACTATTATATAATACAACCTCTGGTTTGATGTCCGTTTCCTCGGTCATAATCGAATCTACGATCTGAATCGCATACCCGACCGCTGCAGTATGACAATCCGGATGTGCCGCCAGATACCGGTCATAATACCCGCCGCCATAGCCGATCCGGTCACAGCTTCTCGTGAAGACTGCCCCCGGCATCACGATCAGACAGGTGCCACCGGTCTTTTCCGGTTCTAACTGTACCATGCTGTCCGGTTCTAATATATGATATGCGCCCTCGACAAGCGCAGTCTGTTCATTATATGCGTAAAAATCCATGGTATTCCCGTTGACACGCGGCAGATAGATTTGCTTTCCATCCGCTCGGAATTCCGGGATATATTGAAATAAATCGACTTCTTTTTGAATCGGCACATAGAGACACAGTACCGATGCTTCTTTATACACCGCAAGCGCGCGCAGCTTCTCATAGATTTCCTGCGCAGCCTGCTTCTGATATGCTTCAGAAAGATTCCTGCGCTTTGCAAGAATCCCCTTCCGAAGTGCTTTCTTTGATTCTGAAATTGTCATGTAAACCATTCCTTTATCTACTTTAAGCGGATCTGGATATACTCACTCCGCTTATTCTTCGGTATATCCTTCACATGTGTGATACTTCCATCAGCTTCCTTGATATCAATATTATCAAGCTGTGTTTTCAGGTTGCGCTTCACACTTGCGATATATGCCTTACGGAGAGCTGCCTGCTCTGCAAGCTCTGCTTCTGTCAGTCCCTCCACGGTCTTACTTTTTCTTGCCAATTCGTTAATTCTCTGGATATCTGCTTCGTTCATGCGATATTCTCCATTTCTATTCTTATTTCTGGTATCCTTTATGCACGATGAAATCAACCGTATCAAAATCGTCATTCTCATGTGCTAAGAACAGGGTACCCACTGATTTTCCTTCCATCAGATCATAGATCTGTGTCAGATTCTCGGCGTCCATGATTGCCATATCCGCTCCGGAATCTGTTGCGATCCGCGCAGCCGCAATCTTCGTGGACATGCCACCCGTACCATAGTTTGTCACGGCATCCTTCGCCATATTCTTCATCGTATCATCAATCGTCTCTACCAGTGTCAGCTTCTTTGCTTCCGGATTCTTATGTGGATCATCCGTATAGAATCCATCAATATCCGTAAGCAGAATCAGAAGGTCTGCCTTGATCAGATGCGCCACGATCGCAGACATTGTATCATTGTCACCAAACTCGATTTCCTCTGTTGCCACGGTATCGTTCTCATTGACAACCGGAATGACACCCTGCTGTAACAGCTCATTTAATGTATTCTCGGCGTTTCTGCGGCGCTCCGGATCTGTGATCGCGTCAAAGGTCAGAAGAACCTGTGCAGCCATATGGTTATACTCCATGAAAAGCTTCTGGTAGATCATCATAAGCTGTCCCTGTCCGATCGCAGCACACGCCTGCTTCAGGGATACCGTCTTCGGCTTATGGCGCAGTCCCAGCATCTCAAATCCAACACCAATTGCACCGGACGATACTAATATTACGTCCTTCCCCTGATTCTTCAGGTCACAGATAATGCGCACCAGTGTCTCTAACTTCCGGTAATCCGCCCCGCCGGTTTCTTCATGTATGATAGAAGACGAACCGATCTTTAATACGATTCGTTGTTTATCCTTCAATGCTTCTCTGATTCGTTTCTCGTCCACGTCTTTTTCCCTCTTTATACTATGTTATTGATATATGCAGCAACCGCCTCTGCCACCTTGATTCCATCCACAGCCGCGGATGTGATACCACCTGCATACCCTGCGCCCTCTCCACAAGGAAACAGACCTGCATAGTCACTTCGATAGGTCTCATCACGCACGATGCGCACCGGTGACGATGTCCGGGATTCTATACCGGATAACACGGCATCCCCGGATGAAAAGCCTTTTAATTTGCGGTCATAGTCCAAAATCCCTTCAATTATAGCATCATTTATATAGGCTGGCAAACACTTATTGAGGTTTGCAAACTGATAGCCTCCACGGATGTTTGGCTTCACACTTCCAAATTCAGTTGAGACACGATTCGCCTTATAATCCGCAAATAGCTGCACCGGAATCTTACCATTTCCAGCCTCGTAGGCGAGGTGCTCATATTTCTTCTGGAATTCCACACCGGCAAGCACGCCGTAGTCAGCGAATCCATCCGCCGCAAAATCCTCCGGTGTGACATTTACAACGATCGCTGAATTCGCGTTTTCCTCATCTCTTCCGTGGTTGCTCATACCATTTACCACACTCTGTCCTTCGCCGGACGATGCATTAACGACGAATCCACCCGGACACATACAGAAGCTATATACACTGCGCCCCTTGGTTGAACGGTATGTCATCTTATAATCTGCAGCCGGAAGCAGCTTCGCCTGCCCGCTCGTGCCGTACTGGCTCGCATTGACCATCACCTGTGAATGCTCGATCCGGAGTCCCATTGCAAATGATTTTGCCTCCATCGTGACACCGGCCGCCTGCAACATAGCAAATGTGTCTCTTGCGCTGTGTCCGATCGCCAGAATACAGGCAGATGTCTCCACTACGATCGTCTGCTCGTTCTGCAGATCTTTAATCGTAAGCGACAGACATGTATCGGATCTATGGGAGATCGCGGTAAGCTGATGGGAGAAATGAATCTCTCCGCCAAAGGATCGAATCTCCTCCCGCATTTCCTTCATCACATGCTTTAATACATCCGTCCCGATATGCGGTTTGTTCAGATAGCCAATCTCCTCTGACGCTCCAAACCGTATAAAATCATCAATAACCGCCTGAATCCGTCCATATTTGTCCTTGATTCCGGTATTTAACTTTCCGTCCGAGAAGGTTCCGGCACCGCCCTCGCCGAAGGATACATTGGAATTCGCACAGATCGGTGTCTCTCCCTGCCAGAAGCCTTCAACATCCCTTGTCCGTTCTTCCACACACTTTCCACGCTCATATACAATCGGTCTGTATCCGGCACATGCTAATTGTAACGCCGCAAAATATCCCGCCGGACCAGCGCCAATGATAACTGGGCGATATATGGACACGTCCGTTTTCTCGTTACAATCGTCTCTGCATCGATGCGGAAATGTATATTTCTCATCTTTAGTTAACATAATATTTTTATTGTCTATTATGTTGCGAGGAATATCCTGTGATCGTTCAAATTCCACATCAACCGTATAGATATGAAGCAGATTTCCCTTGTCTCTCGCATCTAAGGATTTCCGAACGATCTGATATGTATACGGATGATTCGTCCTGAGCGTCTTCTGTATTTTCTTTTTTAAAGCGCTTGTTTCGTCTTTTTGTACTGGTATCTTAATCTGGTTAATTCTTATCATGACATGCTCTCCCTGCGCGTAATCCTGTAAGTAACGCAAACGTCAGATTATATCCGCCGCAATCTCCATCAATGTCCAACATTTCTCCCGTCGCATACATTCCGGGATGTCCCAGACATTCCATCGTCTCTGGCTGAATCTCAGTCAGTCGGATTCCACCTGCGGTTACCTGCGCCTGTTCATAGTTTTTCAATGCACGGACATGAAATGGATATCGTCTGCAAAGATAATAAATCTTATGTAACTGGGCTTCTGTTAACTCTGTAAGCGCCTGCTTTGGCTGTTCACACGCGGTCTCCAAAATATACATGGCAAGCTTATCCGGCAAATACGCATTCAGATATCCATACAGACTCCGGTTCACATCTCTGCTTCCCTGCACAAATGCATTCTCTTCTATCTCCGGTAAAAAATCCACATACAGCTTAACACTTGATTCTTCTGATAAGATTCTGCCAAGTTCCGAAGATAAATTGAATATCATAATCCCGGATAAACCATACTCGGTAATCTGTAATTCACCGGACTGTTTCCATTCCGTGTTACCTTCTTCAAACCATGCCGAACATGCCACTCGAACGCCTTTTACCGCCTCGGTATTTTCCTCTGTCATAACAGCACATAAAGCCGGTCTTTGCGGCTCCTGTTTTACACCGAGCTTCTCTGCCAGTCTTGCGCCTTCCGCGCAGCCGCCAAGCGATGGATATGATCGTCCACCACATGCAAGTATCACCTTCCTGGCAATAATCTCCGTATTACACTGAATATGATATCCATCCTTTTTTACCCGAATATCTGTCACCGTTTCCGACAGATACGTGGTTACCTGCAATGCCTTTATTCGGTCTAAAAGTGCCCATACAACCGCTGATGCCTGCATTGATATCGGATAATAATATCCGTCGATACATCTTGTATATACACCAATAGAATGCAAAAATGCAAACATTTCATGCAATGGTTGCTCGCCCAGACAGGTATGCAGAAATTTCTGATACGTTTCTGAAGACGAATGATAATGACCATCCTTCATATCTGTATTTGCCAGATTGCATCGACCATTGCCTGTGGCATATAATTTCTTGCCCAGTTTTTTATTTTTATCAATGATACAGACGGTGTTTCCGCCCTCTGCAGCCGCGATTGCTGCAGCCATTCCGGCTGCACCACCGCCAACTACACATACATCATACTGTGTTTTCATTGTTTTCCTCACTGTAAGTTTATTCTAGGTTGATAATGATTCTAGATATCGATACAGTTCCTTTTTCGAATCAAAATGCACATTTTTTAAGAGATCCTGATATACACTCGGATGTAACTTCTGCAAGACCGCCGCATCAATATCAGTATATTCATACACCTGTTGCGTATCTGCCTCGTACACTATCACACGTCCACTCTGAATCCCTACCAAGAATCCATTGTCTTTCCATTCTGTGTCAATGGAAATGGAATCCGCTGCAAGTTCCAGCTTCTGTCCCTCTTTTTCCTGCATACGTTGTTTAAAATATTCATTTGCAAGCAAAAAACATAACGAAAAAATCCCTACAAATAATAGTACATATAAAAATAATTTCTTCATGGCACCAACTCCTTGAAGAAATTATTTCCATATTTGTATTTAATTATTCAAAGATAATCTTATCCTGCTTTGTCTCATCAAATACTGTTACAAATGTCTTTCCCGGATTCATCTTCAACTGCTTGCCATCAGCGGTATAGTACTTTACAACTCCATTATCCTTTCTCCATGAAATTGCTTCATACTCACCATCTGTAATATAATATCCGGTTCCAGTCTTATCCCAATCGATATTCTGTAAACCATCGCCAAGATCTGTATACTGAACGAACATAACAATCAGGTTCTTGTAGCGAAGCTGCTCATTTGTCTGATCATCAATCTGCTCTGTTCCATACTGGAAACGATAGTACAGTTTCTCATCGGCATTGTACTCATACCATCTTGTACTGCTGTCATTGTATGCAGTTGTCACTTTGTTTGCTGTCTGACCACTGCCAAGCGCTGTATCTTCTACATTGAATGCAAACGCCTTAGATTTCTCACCCAGATACTCGGTACTGTAACCAGCTGCCGCAATACCTTCCTTCAGCTTTTCGCTGTTTGTATAACAGTTGTGTGGTGCAACCCTTGACTCATCACGATAAAAAGTTGTGGAATCATACAGACCATTCAGGTTATTTAATCCTGTATCCTTAATCCATGATTCCGCATAGACAGACCATCCTACATGTGCATAAATACCGCCAAGCATATTTGCCATCTGTACATAATAATGTCTGGCACTACGAACTGGTCCCAGCTTTTCCAGATTGGAATAATCCTTAAATACACACATATATCGGGTAATACCACCCTCAACAAGCATCTCATATGTGATATCTGCCTGTGAGATACCCGATTGTGGCATTGCATCTACAATGTTATTGATCATGATACAAAGTGGTCTCTGATTAGAAAGACTCTCGTCAATCCACTCACCCGAAAACTCATTGATCACATAGCCTTCCTTTGTCGGTGCAAATTCAATATCTGCATCCGACATCGTTGCAGCCGCTTCGGTCGTGATAGTTGCCTGCTCGGTATCCTCCTCTTTCTTTTTTCCACATCCTGCCAGACAAGATACGGTAAGTGCAGTTGTCAGTGCAAAAATAGACAACTTCTTTAACTTATTCTTCTTCATTGTCTCTCGTATATCCTTTCTTTGTTAATATTTCCTCTTGTAGTTTTTCCATATGCAGACGTTCTGAATCATCAATATGATCATATCCTGCCAGATGCAACATACTATGTGCCGTTAAAAACGCAACTTCACGTCGTCTCGTATGACCATATTCCTCCGCCTGCTCAGCAATCCGATCTACATTTAAAATGATATCTCCAAGCATCAGCTCTCCGGTGTCCTGATTGAAATAATCCAGTGGACTGTTCTCACAGAAATCAAATTCACCCGGCACTTCATACTCTATCATCGGAAACGATAAAACATCCGTCGGTGCATCGATATCCCGGTATTCTTTATTGATTGCCTGAATCCCTGCATGATCTGTAAAGATTACATTCACCTCACATTCATATGGACATTTCAGGAAATCCAGAGACGCCTCTATGATATCCTCTACAATGTCCTGATAATGTGCAGGAATTTCTGTATCCAATTCATTCTCAAAAAATACGCTCAATGTATCTCTCCTTTATTGCCTGTTACATTTTATCCCAAATGTATCAGATAATCAAGTTTTATCTTGTACAATTTAATGTTTATTCTGCGTCTGTTTTTTGTCACGGCTATGTCTGTTTTCATATTCCTCATACGCATTGACGATTCGCTGCACAAGCGGATGCCGAACAACATCCTCACTTGTAAACCGTATCACAGAGATCTCATCAATATTATGCAGGACACGAAGTGCCACTTCCAGACCTGACTGCGCATCCTTCGGCAGATCCTTCTGGGATAGATCTCCGGTAATAATTGCTTTGGAACCAAATCCGATACGCGTCAGGAACATTTTCATCTGCGCCGGCGTCGTATTCTGTGCTTCATCCAGCACGATATAGGCGTTGTCCAAAGTTCGTCCACGCATATACGCAAGCGGTGCTACTTCAATCAGTCCTTTTTCCATATTTTTCAGGAATGCTTCCGCGCCCATAATCTCATATAACGCATCATACAATGGGCGTAAATATGGATCCACCTTGCTTTGCAGATCCCCTGGCAGAAATCCAAGCTTCTCTCCAGCTTCAATCGCCGGTCTTGTCAGGATAATCCGGTTCACTTCATTATTCTTAAATGCTGTGATTGCCTTCGCCATCGCCAGATATGTTTTTCCGGTTCCTGCTGGACCAACACCAAACACGATCATATCCTTGTCAATGGCTTCCACATATTTTTTCTGTCCCAATGTTTTCGCCTTAACCGGCTTTCCATTTGTTGTATGACAGATAATATTCGAATCTGCTGCAAGCGTCGATACGGCTTCTTCCTCGCCAGTTCTTGACAATGATATCGCATAATTCACATTCTGATCAGTAATCTCTTCCCCTTTATCTGCCAGAGCAACCAACTGTTCAATTACTGAAACTGCCCGTTTCACGCTGCCCTCCGAGCCTGTGATACGCAGCTTATCATCCCGTAAAACCACCGCTACATGATATGCCTTTTCCAGATTCTTGATATTGCGGTCGAACTGTCCGAACACCAGCTGAATCTGATCTGCAGGCACTGTAATTGTCTCATAATATGCACTCATAACTGTTCCTATTCCTCATTTTTCTGAATCGTCTCTTCCGGGATTACAAATGTCTCCGGCGCACCAATGATTTCCCTTACAACCAGTATTCCCGATGCAAGACATTCTCCATCTTTACACTCTATTGTAACATTATTTTCTAGTATTTCCACCCCTTTTTTCTTGAGGTCTGCAATATAAGTCTGCAACAGCTGTTCCTGCTTTTTGCGTGCCTCTTCCTCAGTATAAGTCTTTGTCTCATAAATCGGCTGATAATACTTTGTGACAGTCACAGAAAATGGCAGATAATATGCTTTTCCTATATGAAACGTATGCGTGGTGGATACCTGTTCATAACCGTCTACCAACTTTGGCTGATGCAGCGTTTTCACCGAATTTCCAAGCTGGATCGTTATTCCTGTCTTTTTCTTTTTCCCCTGTCTTTTCTGTGTATAATCAAGTGGAAATGCCTGTTGATACTGATACTTCGTCTGCGCATATACAATACCATCTGCCGCCACATAATTCGTCTCGATCAATTCTTCATATTCATTATAGATGTTTACAACTCCAGTAATCAACACATCCCCTTTTTTTACTTCATCGCCAGGATTAACCAGCTTTGTTCCGCTCTTGGCAAGCAGATCAAGCACAATGCCGTCCTTGACTGCCACTATATTGCACGGTGTATCAAACGTCGTTACTTCTTCCTTTTCTACCGTTTCCACAAATCGGACAACCAACCTGGTTCCCTCTACATCACAAGTGATCCATGCGATCTGGTCATACTGCATCCGCAATGTTTTTTCCAGTTCAGCAATCGAAATTGCCGCCCGTTTTGTCCCAATCGGCACGAGTGAATCACTGATATACGTCACGATTTCCTCCTCTGTATAGATAGATGTTCCCTCCACATCTATATGCCAGATAAAAAGAGATGAATAAAAAACGATCCCGGCGCACACCATCAGACTGACAACAAACGCCACCCGCTTCTTATACTTTCGTAAAAATGGATACAAGCCTGTCTCTGTTACAATACTACAGCTAACCTGACATTTCTCCTGCAGCTTCTGGACAGTCTTCCATGCTTTGTACGAGATTGTTGCAAATACCCCGGTCTTATCCATGATTACATCCGTAAACAAAATATCATTATGCTTACAGATGTTCAAAAAGCGTTCTACTTCCCAACCGGTTATATGAATGACACAGCGGTATGCACAAATATCCGACCATTTACGCATGCTTCTCTGCCTCCTCCACCTTCCATCGCACAGCCGCAATATCACCACGAACCGTGATCTCCGCTCCATCGAACGATGCAATCCGAAGTGCATTTCCTTCAATGACGAGCATATTTTTCTTACATCGAAGCAGGACCTGCGTTGTGTCAAAGCTGACAATCTGTCTATACCCATCCACATGTACACATGTCTGATCGTAAAAATGCACCTGCGTCATATTCCATCTCCGAACAGCTTTTATTTCCAATATATGCTTGTGGCGCTCTCATTATGATGTATCCAAAAATTTACACAATAAAAAAGGTGCTACTAAAATAGTAACACCTTAATGTCTGTATTATTTGAACTTGCGCTTTCTAGCTGCCTCAGACTTCTTCTTACGCTTTACGCTTGGCTTCTCGTAATGCTCTCTCTTACGAATCTCCTGCTGAATACCGGCTTTCGCACAGTTTCTCTTGAATCTACGAAGAGCGCTATCTAAAGTCTCATTCTCTTTTACGATTACGTTTGACATACTTCTCTCACCCTCCCTCCAGTTGTAAAATATCTCGTGTTTGTGCGTTTCATAAACAACTGTTTGGGTATTTACCAAATTGCACAAGTTAGATTATAACACATAAATCAAATTCGTCAACCAAAAATTGAAATTTATTGTCACGAATTTACATTTTTTCTTATTTCACTTCATCTCTGCTTGAGAAGATGTGATCGATCAAGCCATATTCAAGTGCCTGATCCGCCGTCATCCAATTGTTACGATCGGTATCCCGCTCGATTTCTTCCATGGACTTACCTGTATTCGCACTTAAAATACGATTTAAACGTTCCTTTGTACGAAGGATATTATCCGTTGCAATCTTCATATCCGTTGCCTGATTGTGTCCTGGAAGTCCACCCAATGGCTGATGGATCATAATCTCGGAATTTGGAAGCGCAATTCTCTTTCCCTTTGTACCACCAGCAAGAAGGAATGCACCCATGCTGGCTGCCATACCAACACAGATCGTTGATACGTCACACTTGATATAGTTCATTGTATCGTAGATACCAAAGCCGGCAGATACAGATCCGCCCGGGCTGTTGATATAGAGGCTGATATCCTTGGAAGGATCCTCAGACTCCAGAAACAGAAGCTGTGCGATAACCAGACTTGCAGTTGTATCGTTTACTTCATCTGCCAGAAAGATAATTCTCTCCTTTAACAATCTTGAATAAATATCGTAAGCGCGCTCGCCTCGGCTCGTCTGCTCTACGACGGTAGGTACTAATGCCATATTATGTTCCTCACTTTCTATTTATGTCAAAAATCTATGAAAGCTGTGCTTCAGCTTCCTTTACACCAGCATCCAATGCATCCTTGATGCCTGCCGGGTTCTTACCACCTGCCTGTGCCATGTTTGGACGGCCACCACCGCCACCACCGACCATCGGTGCAATCTTCTTGATAATATTTCCAGCATGCGCGCCAGCCTTCACTGCATCATCCGTTGCCATCACAATCAGGTTTACCTTATCTCCCATGTCGGAAGCTAAGATGACTACGCCAGATGCAATCTTTGTCTTCATCTCATCACCGAGATTACGGAGTGCATTCATATCAACACCACTGACAGATACCGGAAGTACCTTGTAATCTCCAACAGAAACAACGTCAGACAATACATCGCCAACAGCCGCCTTTGCCATCTTATCTTTGAGCTTCTGGTTCTCAGACTGTAACTGCTTGATCTCTGCAAGCATGCCTTCGATCTTCTCTACAAGGTTAGCAGGCTCTGCCTTTGCAGCAGCACTTGCCTGTTTCAATGTATTCTCTAAGTTATGATAATATGCAAATGCACCGCGGGAAGTAAGTGCCTCAATACGACGAACACCCGCTGCAACACCCGCCTCTGACACGATCTTGAATGTTGCGATCACGCCTGTCTTTTCTACATGTGTACCACCACAAAGCTCGATAGAGAAATCGCCCATATTGACAACTCGTACCGTCTCGCCATACTTCTCACCAAAGAGTGCCATTGCCCCTGTCTTCTTTGCTTCCTCCAGGCTCATAACCTTTGTTACAACCGGAAGATCCTCAGCGATTTTCTCATTGACAATAGCCTCTACCTGCTCAATTTCTTCCTTGCTGAGTGCCTGATTATGTGTAAAGTCAAACCGGAGACGATCCTGATCTACATAGGAACCTGCCTGCTCGACATGTCCACCGAGAACCATCTTCAATGCCTTCTGTAGCAAATGTGTTGCTGAATGGTTCATACAGGTATGCAGACGCTTATCTGCATCGACAGAAAGCTTTGCAGTATCATGAAGCTTGATCTCACCATTTTCTACATATCCAATATGTGCGATCTTACCACCGACAACCTTGATCGTATCTTTGACGATGAACTTACCAGTTGCTGTCTCGATCACACCGGCATCGCCGCACTGACCACCCATAGTCGCATAAAATGGTGTCTCTTTGACAAGAATGGAACCATTTTCACCTTCGGAAAGGCTGTCTACGACTGCATCTTCGCCTGCGATTGCCACGATCTCAGATTCGTGTGTCAGTCTGTCATAACCAACAAACTCGGTTGTGATTGCAACATCAATCTGCTCATAAACTGTCGCATCGGCACCCATATAGTTGGTTGTCTTTCTTGCTTTTCTTGCACGCTCGCGCTGTTCCTGCATACAAGCCTTGAAGCCTTCCTCATCTGCAGCAAATCCGGACTCTTCCAGAATTTCGACAGTCAGATCAAGAGGGAATCCATAAGTATCATACAGCTTAAATGCATGCTCGCCAGAAAGAGTTTTCTCTCCCTTTGCCTTCATATCTTCTACATAACCGTTCAAGATAGAAAGTCCCTGATCAATCGTCTTGTTGAAGTTTTCTTCCTCTGTATTTAACGTTGCAAAAATATGCTCCTGCTTTTCAGCAAGTTCCGGATAAGCATCCTTGGATACTTCGATTACTGTCTTGGAAAGCTCTGCTAAGAAAGCTCCCTTGATACCAAGCAGTCTGCCATGTCTTGCTGCACGGCGAAGCAGACGGCGAAGCACATATCCTCGTCCTTCATTTGACGGCAGAATACCATCGGATGTCATAAATGTAACCGAACGGATATGGTCAGTGATAACACGGATGCTGACGTCTGTATTTGCGTCTTCTTCGTATGTAACACCTGCCATCTCGCAGACCTTGTCACGAAGTGCCTTGATCGTGTCTACATCAAAGATAGAATCTACGTCCTGTACGACAACTGCCAGACGCTCGAGTCCCATACCTGTATCAATATTCTTCTGCTCAAGCTCTGTATAGTTGTTGTGTCCATCGTTATCAAACTGGGTAAATACGTTGTTCCATACTTCCATATAACGGTCACAGTCACAACCGACTGTACAACCCGGCTTGCCGCAGCCATACTTTTCTCCACGGTCATAATAAACCTCTGAACATGGACCACAAGGGCCTGCACCATGCTCCCAGAAATTGTCTTCCTTGCCAAAACGGAAGATACGGTCTTTGTCTACGCCGATTTCCTTGTTCCAGATATTGAACGCCTCATCATCTTCAAGATAAACCGATGGATACAGACGGTTCTTATCGAGTCCGACAACCTCAGTCAAAAACTCCCATGTCCAATGAATTGCATCGTGCTTGAAGTAATCACCAAATGAGAAGTTACCAAGCATCTCAAAGAATGTACCATGTCTGGCTGTCTTACCTACATTCTCAATATCACCGGTACGAATACATTTCTGACAGGTTGTCACACGTCTGCGTGGTGGAATCTCCTGTCCTGTAAAATAAGGCTTTAACGGTGCCATACCAGAGTTGATCAAAAGCAGGCTGTTGTCATTGTGTGGGATCAGCGAAAAGCTGTTCATCTTCAAATGTCCCTTGCTCTCAAAAAACTCCAAAAACATCTTACGCAATTCATTCACGCCGTAATTTTTCACGTCAAATTTCCTCCTGATTTTTCACATCTTTATTCTTACGGATTTTCTTTCCTACCATAATTCCAAGACCTGCACATACAAGCATTGACAGGAACTTAATCACATAAACCAGCAACTCACTCCATACATGTATCATAGTTTACCCTCCACTTAGTCATCTTTCAACATATTTTTGAAAAAGCAGCTTCGGCTTCCTGTATGGCAGGCAGCTCCTATCTGCTCCACACGTGCAAGAATCGTATCATTGTCACAGTCAAGATACAGACTCTTCACATATTGATAATGTCCACTTGTCTCGCCTTTTAACCACAGGCTCTGTCTGCTCCGGCTAAAATATGTCATAAGCCCGGTCTCTAACGTTTTATTATAAGATGCTTCATTCATATATGCAAGCATCAGTACATCTCCAGTCACGTCATCCTGTACGATTGCCGGAATCAGTCCCGCTTCATTTAACTTAAATTCCGAAAAGGGAATCGCAGCTGTAATCGGCTTGTAGCCAATTTTCTTGTCTTCCATTGTCGTTTTATCCTCCTGCATGCGCTTATAAGCTTCCTTTTGTCGAAAGCACCTGTCCGGAGAGCCGGCTGTCATACTGTGTTGCCTCATCCAGTGCCTTTGCAAATGCCTTAAACGCTGCCTCAATGATATGATGGTCATTGGAACCGGCAAGCTGTTTGATATGCAGATTCATCATAGCTGAATAGGAAACAGCATAGAAGAATTCCTTTACCATCTGTGTATCAAAATATCCAACCTGTGGTGTGGAAAGATCCAGATCATACACCAGATATGGACGACCGGACAGATCTAATGCGGAAAGCACCAGTGTCTCATCCATCGGAAGCATGAAAGAACCAAACCGCTTGATTCCCTGCTTATCACCGACCGCCTTTGCAATCGCCTGTCCAAGCACGATTCCGGTATCCTCGATTGTATGGTGGCTGTCCACGAATAAATCCCCGGTCACCTTGCAATTCAGATCAAAAAATCCGTGTTTTGCAAAGCTGATCAGCATATGATCAAAAAATCCAATTCCTGTATCTACCTTTGCATAACCGCTTCCATCCAGATTTAATTCCATCTGGATATCCGTCTCATTTGTCTTTCTTGATACAACACCTACACGATTTGCCATATGCGATACCCCCTGTTATTTTTCAAAACGAACTTTGATTGAATTTGCATGTGCAGTCAGATACTCTGCCTCTGCAAAATCAATGATATCCTCATGAACGGCTTCCAGTGCTTCTCTGGAATAGTAAATAATGCTGGATTTCTTAATAAAGTCATCTACCGAAAGTGGTGAGAAGAACTTTGCAGTTCCGTTCGTCGGAAGCACGTGATTTGGTCCGGCAAAATAATCGCCAAGTGGCTCGGAAGAATAACTTCCAAGGAAGATGGCTCCCGCATTCTGAATCCGTGTCATCGTATCGAACGGATTCGCTGTGACAACCTCCAGGTGCTCACTTGCGATCTCATTGACCGTATCAATCGCATCCTGCATCGTATCCGCAACCAGAATATATCCATAATTATCCAGAGATTTCTGAATGATATCTTTTCTGGATAATTCCTTTACAAATCCATCGACTTCCTCGCTGACCTTCTTTGCGAGTTCCTCGGAAGTCGTAACTAAAATGGCGGATGCCATCTCATCATGCTCTGCCTGGGACAGCAGATCTGCCGCAACATATCTTGCATTGGCTGTCTCATCGGCAAGTACCATGATTTCACTTGGACCGGCAACCGAATCAATGCTGACATGTCCAAACACACAACGCTTTGCAAGTGCGACGAAGATATTTCCAGGTCCTACGATCTTATCTACCTTCGGAATGGATTCGGTTCCATAGGCAAGTGCAGCAATCGCCTGTGCGCCGCCAGCCTTGTAGACCTCATCTACACCGGCTTCCTTTGCCGCAACCAGAGTTGTCGGATACACCTTTCCCTCTGCGTTACAAGGCGTTGTCATTACGATCTTGCCTACTCCCGCAACCTTGGCAGGGATAACATTCATAAGCACGGAAGATGGATATGCAGCTTTACCGCCCGGTACATACACACCAACCTTTGCAAGTGGTGTTACCTTCTGTCCAAGCAGTGTTCCGTTGTTTTCAGAATCAAACCAGCTGTACTGCTTCTGTTTCTCGTGGTATGTGCGGATGTTCACAATTGCCTTGCGGATTGTCTCCAGAAGCTTCGCATCCACCTGTGTATACGCTTCTTCGATTTCTGCCTCTGTCACACGTACATTATCCGCATTGATCTTCGCATGATCGAATTTCTCTGTATATTCAAATAATGCAGCATCCCGTCTGCTGTGGATGTCATTGACGATATTCTTCACTGTTTCCTCATAGCTCCCATAATTATCCGGGCTACGCTTCAGGAGATTCGTCAAAATATCCTTCTTTGTATCTTCTGTCAACTTAACAATACGCATCTTAAAAGCCTCCTTATGTACTACATATACTTACTGCACTATTTCTAGTGAATAATCTCATTTAAATCATTTAACAGCTTCCGGATTCTCTCATGCTCCATCTTGAGACTCACCTGATTGACAACCACGCGCGCAGAAAGCGGACAGATTTCCTCCAAGACTTCCAGTCCATTTTCCCGCAATGTCGAACCAGTCTCCACGATATCTACAATCACCTCAGACAGATCCACAAGCGGTGCCAGCTCCACCGAACCATTCAGCTTGATAATCTCAACCGTCTGGTTTTTCTTCTCACTAAAATAATTCTTTGCAATATTCGGATATTTACTCGCTACACGGATAATTTCATTTTTGGAAAGCAGTTCCCGAGCAGATGCTGGTCCGCAAACGCACATCCGGCACTTGCCAAAACCAAGATCCATAACCTCATACAGGTTACGGCCTTCCTCCATGATCGTATCCTTTCCAACCACGCCGATATCCGCAGCACCATACTCCACATAGGTTGGTACATCCGATGCCTTTGCTAAGAAAAAACGGATTTTATGCTCCTCATTTGTAAAAATCAATTTTCTTGTATCCGGGTCCTTTGCCTCTTCACAGGTGATGCCCATCTGTTCAAACATCGCGAGTGTCTTCTTGGCAAGACGTCCCTTTGCCAGTGCAAATGTTAAATAACGCATAGTCTCTCCTTAATATTCTGTAATCTTGTCCGCAGCCTCAAAGTAACACAATTTTGCAAAATGCATCTTATGTGCATAATCAATATATTCCTGCAGATCATGTCGTCTGGACATCCGGACAAGCTCTACCTTCTGATCTTCCGCACGCAGCTTACATGCATACGCGATTGCTTCCTTCTGGTCTTCCTCCTTGTACAGGACAAGTACATTGGAATAATCAAGTGCAACGTCAATCTTATTTCTGGCGATCGCACTCATCAGATCATCGACATAAATCGCGAATCCAACGGACGGAGCCTTCTTGCCGAACTTCTCCATCAGGCTGTTGTATCGTCCACCCTTGACGATTGCATCACCGGTTCCGTATGTATAACCGCGGAACACGATTCCGGTATAATAATTAAAGCGGTTGATCATGGACAGATCAAAGCTCACATATTTTTCATATCCATAGCTTGTAAGTGCGGTATATACCTTCCGCATACGGGCAATCGCTTCTAATGAAGCTGCATTTGTCACAAGCTTTTCTGCATGGTCAAGCATATCCAGCCCGCCAAACAGACTCTCGAAGCTCTTCAGTGCCGTCTTGCGTTCTTCTGGAATTTCCAGTGTATTCACAAACTCTGTGAGTCCAAAGAAATTCTTTGAATGAATGTATTCCTTGATGCGCTGTTCTGTCTCATCATCCAGACCAGCCTCTTCAATCATGCCCTTGAAGAACTCCACTTCACCGATCTCAATCTGGAACTCCTTTAAACCCGCTGCAAGCAGACAATGAATCACACAGGCAATAATCTCCGCATCGGCAGCAGAACTGTCATCGTTAATCAATTCTCCACCAATCTGTGTAAACTCAGAAAGCTTTCCCTGATGCTGGTGTGTATTTAAAAATGTATTTCCTGCATAACACAGGCGGATCGGAAGCTGTTCTTCCGGATAATACTTTGCCACGCTCCGGGCAATACTCGGTGTGATATCCGGGCGTAACACCAAAGTGTTATTGTTGCGGTCAAAGAATTTATACATTTCGTTCGAAGCCGCAGACCCCTTATCCATATTGAAAATATCAAAATATTCAAAGCTTGGTGTATCAATATCCTGATAACTGTAAAGTTCTAACACATGATGAATCTGTGAAATTACTTTCTTTTTCTTCTTACACTCGGCATCATAGATATCCCGGACGCCTTCGGGTGTATGTAATAACTTTTCGTTCAAAACCAGCTCTCCTTTTATATCTCATTTCTAACGACATACAAAGTCTAGGATATTATACTCCATTTCTATCGAAAATTCAAAGTTTTTCCAATGTTTTTTCGTTCAGGCAGAAAAGTAGAACATTTGTTTGCATTTTTTTATATTCTATGCTATCATAAATACAGTTTTTAAATCAAAAGAAAGGGGATATGTTATGGCGAATCGAAAACTGACTGATAAGCAGCGGGAAATTCTGGAATATCTGAAGGAATGCATCTTACAAAAAGGGTATCCACCTGCCGTACGCGAGATCTGCGAGGCAGTTCATTTAAAATCAACCTCTTCGGTTCATGCACATCTGGAATCATTGGAGGAAAAAGGATATATCCGCAAAGATCCAACAAAACCGCGTGCGATTGAAATCTTAGATGATGAGTTTAATCTTGCAAGAAGAGAAGTCATCAATGTACCGATTGTTGGTACTGTCACCTGTGGCGAACCAATTCTTGCAGAGCAGAACATTCAGGGCTACTTTCCAATCCCACCGGAATATCTGCATGCAAATGGCAAGAATACATTCATGCTGAAGGTCAAAGGCGACAGCATGATCAATGCCGGCATCTTTGATGGCGATTTAGTTATGTGTGAGGAAGCACAGACAGCAAGAAACGCGGAAATGGTCGTTGCTCTGATTGATGATTCAGCAACTGTAAAAACTTACTACAAAGAAGCCGGTTACTACCGGTTACAACCAGAAAATGACACGATGGACCCAATCATCGTTCAGGACGGAGAACTCCAGATTCTCGGAAAGGTCATCGGATTGTTCCGTACGTTCTAGGAATGGTTGCCCGTATACAATCAATATTGGTCACACTACATAAAAAAGACAGATTCTAACTTTGAGGTGGTACCTCAAAATATGGAATCTGTCTTTTTTTCATGCATCAGATTAACTGAATATAAAATCGCAGTAGATACCCTGCTTATCTTCCTTACATGTAATGAACCGGTACCGTACACATCTGCCCTCGTTAAAGCGTACATAAAAGGACGAATACGGACTTGCAATCTTCCCCTGCAATTCATGAAAAACTGCCGCCGCGCGATCCACAGAAAACGACTCTAATTTCATGTCAATCGCAAATTGTTTGAAATGTTCTGTGACCGAAAAACTCTTAATCTCTTTTATACTATTCACAATGTCACAAAGTCTTTGCTGCAGTTCCGGTCCCGTTTGTAGCTGAACCTTGCTCATGTATGCATTCATGATCTTATACATAGCAGGTACTCCATTTCTCTTTAGTATTTTTGCTTATCCGGTATACGGTTATGTATCTCTTTGAACTCATCAAAATGCTGGATGAATAATTTGACAACCTTCGGATCGAAACTCTTGCCCGATAAACGTATAATCTCATCAAATGTATCTTCCAACGACCAGCCCTTCTTATAGTAACGGTCAGAGGTCAGTGCATCAAATACGTCACATACCGCCATCAAACGGCTGATATAGGCAATCTCTTCACCCTTCATACCGAGATATCCGGTACCATCCCAGCGCTCATGATGTTCCTTTGCCAGAATACACGCCAGATGCATCAGTTCACCCGGACATTTCTCCAGAAGTGCCTCACCGTATAAGACATGGTTCTTCATAATCTGGTATTCTTCATCTGTCAGCTTATCCGGTTTATCAAGTATTTCTTCACTGATCATCAGCTTACCGATATCGTGCATCATGGATGCTGTCGATACCATCTCCACATATTCATCATCAAATCCAGACGCTTTCGCCAATACCCGCATATAGGCGGCAACTCGCTTGATATGCTCTCCGGTGAACTTCGATTTACTCTCACTAATCTCGGCGAACGAGAAGATAAGGCCTGTCTGGTTATCCTGCATCGTAACTGCCATATTGATTGCAGAGTTGATCATCATGGAATTTCGCTGTACGATGAAATATGCTGCAACGGAAAGCCCGAATACAACCACGATCTGTGGAACGACATAAGACATCATAACCTCTTCAAATGACTCACATGGAAATCCGATAAATACATCCGAAAACCGGAATGCAAAATAATTCGAACCAACAATGCCGCACGACATCAGAAGCGACGCAAACAGCACCAACGTCTGATTGTAATAAAGCGATGCCAGAAGGATCGGGAATAACATAATCGGATATGCATACGTCGATAAAAGTGTCAGCATCAGTGTCGCAATCAGACAGACACAAATAATAACGATATGCTTCGTCACAGGTGCATGATCAAATTTTAATATGTTGATGATCAGCGTTGGAATCAACGCAATAAAAATTGCAGACGCAAAGAATACGATCAGTACAGATTCATCCATATCCGTACCAAAATAACAATAAACAAATGCAAGCGCGAGAATCGCCACGATCACACGCATACATCTGGCAGAAATCTGATTAATTTTACTGTAATTATCCTGGATCAGTTTTTCCTTATTATTCAAATTAATACTCCCCCAGTCGTAAAAGCTCTCCATCCCTCCAAATATTATCTAAATCATAGAAGGATCTCTCTTTTTCTGAAAATACATGAATAATTATATCATAATAATCCAGTAAAATCCATCCTCCATTTGCATATCCTTCCCGATTTTTCATTTCGGCTCCGGCTTCCCGCATCGCATGCTCCACATTGTTGCACATTGCCTGCACCTGATTACGGTTGGAACCATCTGCAATTACGAGATAATCACACATAGAAGAAATCTCGGATATCCGAATAACACGAATATCATTGCCCTTCTTATCATCAAGTGCCTTTACAATTGTTCGAAGATATTTATTTTCACTCATACCCTGTCTCCTTACAGTTCCATGTTATGCACAACATAAAAATCATAGGTCTTCTGTGTCATATAATCCATCTCAGCGGTCGTCCGGTTCAGATAATCAAGTGTATTCTTCAATATATGGATCACGCACGCATCCAGATCCGTAAATGCCTCTTTGCGGATTTCCTCCATCTCCGGGAGCATCTTCCGGTTCGGTTCAATATAATCGGCAACGAAGATGATCTTATCCATCAGTGTCATGTTCGGGCGTCCGGTTGTATGATATGTGATCGCATCTAAGATCACCTGATCAACCACATCGTATTTGTACCGTGCATAATACGCGCCAAGCTTCGCATGCAGCATATCCGGATTCTTCTCCTCATATTTGCTGACCGGAAGTCCGTGCTTTCTCGCTTTCTCGAGCTTCGTCTTCGTCGGCAGTCCTTTCGCACAGTCATGCAGCAGTCCTGCTATACGCGCCTTTTCCACATCTTCTCCATGCACCATTGCCAGACAGGCAGCCGTATACTCGACACCAAAAGAATGTGTCAGTCTGGTCGCACTGATCTTGCCCTTCAATCTTGTTATCATTTTGTCTCTTGTCATCATATCTGTCTTCTCCCAGCTTCCTGCTTATAAAGTGCATGTGCTTCTATATACTGTAATACATCGTCCGGTACAAGTCCCTGTATAGATTCTCCCTTAGCAATCCGCGCCCGTATCTCACTTGATGAAACCGGAACCGGCGGCATCGCCACATAGGATATGTGAAACGCCGGATACTTCGTACAAAACCTGCGGATATATGTCTCGATCGTATCCCGTTGTCCCCCTCTTGCAACAACCAGAATCTCACACAGATTCGCCAGTCGTTCAAATTCATACCACTTGTGTAGCTGAAACAGCGAATCATCACCGATCACAAATTCGATTGTAAGCTTCGGATACAGCTTCTTTAACCGGGTAAATGTATCCACGGTATATGTGTATCCATCCCATTTTAATTCAAAGTCACTGACCGAAATCTTCGGGATCTGTGCCATCGCCAGCCGGAGCATATCCATCCGCATGCTTCCATCCACAATCGCAGCTTCCTCCTTGTATGCCGGAATATGATTCGGCATACAGACAAGCTGATCTACTTCCGGACGTGCCTTTAAAACCGCCTGCGCAATCGCCACGTGACCGGCATGTACCGGATTAAATGTTCCTCCGAGAATCGCGATTGTATGAAATTGTTCGAATCTCACATCTGCCATCTTATTCCGGGAGAACGATTTTCGGATCTTTCTTTCTCTTCTTATACAACACGATCTTCTTGCCGATGACCTGTACGACTTGGCTGTGTGTACGCTCTGCCATCACAGCCGCGATCTCCTTCGGATCATCGAGACAGTTTTTCAACACACCGATCTTTACCAGTTCCCGCTTTTCTAACGCCTCACTGACTGCTGTGCAGACCTCCGGTGTCAGGCTGGACTTTCCAATGTTCATGATCGTATCGGCATTCATTGCCAGACTCTTCAGATAAGCTCTCTGCTTACTTGTCATATTCTTTCCTCTTTCCTTTTAACGATTTAACGATAATAATCAAACTCCAGACCATACAATCTTACGGTGTCTCCCTCTTCGATACCAAGATCTTCGAGCATCTGTAAGATTCCATTATCCTTTAAGAATCTCTGGAAGAACGCAAAGCCCTTCTCAGACTCCAGATTCGTATAACCAAGCATCTTCTCGATCCGAGGACCTTCCACAAGGAATACATGCTCCTCTTCCTCAGACTTTGTCACCTCAAATGGCAACTCCGGATCATCCATGAACTCTACATCCATCTCCGGTGCAAACTCAATTACCTCATCCGGTGCTTCCTTCACTAATTTATTTACATACCACAGCAGTTCTTCGACACCCTTGCCGGACACTGCTGATATCGGGAATACTTTGATTCCCTTTGGTTCATATTCGTCCTTCAATAACTGGATCACAGTCTCGTAATCCTCACCGTACAGCGCATCACACTTATTTGCGGCAATTACCATCGGCCGGCTTGCCAGCTCTTCATTGTACTGACGCAGTTCCTTGTTGATTGCTTCGATATCCACGATCGGATCTCTGCCCTCCGTCGATGCCGCATCAACAATGTGGATCAGCACCTTTGTACGCTCGATGTGACGTAAGAATTCAATTCCCAGTCCAACACCTTCCGATGCACCTTCAATAATACCCGGAATGTCCGCGATTACAAATCCCTGCTTTTCTCCAAGATCGACCACACCGAGATTCGGATTGAGTGTTGTGAAATGATAGTTTGCAATCTTCGGTTTTGCATTTGTCACACGGGACAGGAATGTGGATTTACCAACATTCGGGAATCCAACTAATCCAACATCTGCGATCATCTTAAGCTCTAAAGTTACCCAGAGCTCTTTCGCCGGTTTTCCCGGCTGTGCATACTTTGGTGCCTGCATGACCGATGTCACATACTGACGGTTTCCTTTGCCGCCTCTGCCGCCTTTTAGCAGCGTCACAGGCTCTGTCTTGTTCGACATATCCAGAATTACTTTTCCAGTTTCTGCATCCTTTACGACGGTACCTGCCGGAACTTTCAATATTATATCGTTTCCATTGGCACCATGGCAGTTTCTTTTTCCGCCTTCTTCTCCATCCTGTGCCACATATTTACGCACATGACGGAAATCCGTAAGCGTATTTAATCCGGGATCTACCACGAAGATAACATCGCCGCCATCGCCGCCGTCGCCGCCGTCCGGACCGCCATCCGGCACATATAATTCCCGGCGAAATGACACATGTCCGTCGCCGCCTTTTCCTGATCTTATAAATATTTTCGCTCTATCTGCAAACATGGGACGCCCTCCCTCATAAATACGATTACCAAATTAACTCATAAATCCAGAAAAAGCCGGGATATAACTCCCGGCTCTTCTAGTGCTTTCTTACTCAGCTGACTCAACAGGGTATACAGAAGCCTGCTTCTTATCTCTACCCTTTCTCTCGAAACGTAAAACACCATCTACAAGTGCAAATAATGTGTCGTCTCCGCCGATACCAACGTTCACACCAGGATGAATCTTAGTTCCACGCTGTCTGAATAAAATATTACCAGCCTTTACAAACTGTCCGTCTGCTCTCTTGGCGCCGAGTCTCTTAGACTCTGAATCTCTACCGTTCTTAGTAGAACCAACACCCTTCTTATGAGCAAAGAACTGTAAATCCATTCTTAACATAGTCGTTACACCTCCTTGTAGTGTACTTGCAAATACTTCTTTCCGTATTCCTTCTCGATATTGGAAAGCCCCATATCCAAGGCACGGATCAATAATTGTCCTTGTTCATCGCTGTCCGATGAAAATTTGAATTTTATGCTTCCGGATGAATCCTGCTCGCATGCACACACATTCTCTGTGAGTGCATCCACCGCATTCACGGTATTGATGACAAGCGCTGATACCGAAGCACAGATAATATCTTTGCCTGCGTTCTCATAGCCTGCATGTCCGCTTACCGAAAATCCACGGTAAGTCTTATCCGAATACATATAAAACACTGCCTGTATCATAGTTTCAATTAAGCGTTGATTGCTTCAATCTTAACCTGAGTAAACGGCTGTCTGTGACCCTGCTTCTTATGATAGCCAGTCTTTCTCTTGTACTTGTAAACAACAACCTTCTTACCCTTACCTTCGCCAAGAACAGTTGCCTTTACAGAAGCGCTCTTGCAAGCATCTCCACAAAGTACATCTTTGTCAGTATTCACTGCAACTACGTCGAATGATACCTCTGAGCCTTCCTCAGCATTAAGCTTCTCTACCTTAATGATATCTCCTTCAGCTACCTTGTACTGCTTTCCGCCTGTTGCTATAATTGCGTACATATGGTTTCCTCCTATTATCATTACTCGCCAGTTTCGGTGCTGCATGATTGCAGACTTGTACCCCACTGTGCGGCACACTCGTATATATTAGCATCTGATTGTATGCTTGTCAACACAAAAAATATAATATTTTGTAATTTTTTATGTTAACCTATTTGATTTCTGAAAATACCTCGTGCAATGCACGTTTTCCTTTTTGTCTTGTCAGCTCGACAAGTCCAAGCTTCGTCATATCCACCACAGTTGTCCGGACCGGATCAGTGCGTACATATTCTGCCAGATTCTTCATAAGCTCATGATTATGACTTTCTTCCTTCATGTTGATGAAATCAATCATCACAATTCCGGAAATATTACGCAGTCGGAGCTGCCTTGCAATCTCCTTTGCCGCTTCGATGTTAATCTTCAGGAACTGCTCCTCCGCATTTTTCCCTTTGATTGACTTGCCGCTATTGACATCGATCACCGTCATAGCTTCCGTCGGCTCGATTACCAGATATGCCCCGGACTTTAAGTATGCGCGCTTCGAAAGCGTCTTCTCAAGCAGACTTGCAAGCGAATACCGAAGCGTAAGTGTATATTCGTCCGTATAGAGTGGGATCTCCGAGATTGCTTCCGTCACCTCTGGAATATCGGTCACGATCTCCACATCCTGCAATGCATGCATCCGCCGGATATCTTTGATATATTCGACCTCCGTGTGGTACAGGCAGGTATATTGTGTTGCATACTCGGACTTCTTCATAATCGAATAAAGCAGTCGTGCCTGTCCTTCGATTTCCCGCGTAATCGCAGCATCCTCCGCATGCTCTGCCTGCGTCCGGATAATTCCACCAAATGTAAGCTTTTTTATCCGCTCGATCTCTGCCACATTTCCTTCTGCCAAATAGAACTGCGCATCCTGCTCTGCTATAAGCAGGTTCTGCATCAAAGTCTTTAATTCCTTTTTTCTTGCACTATCTGTAATCTTGGAAGAAACTCCGACAGGTGCAAAAAGCGTCGTTACCGCGTAATCTCCCTGCAGGGAAATATCTGTCGTCACCGCATAACGTTTTGTCTTGATCTTATCACGCACGACCTGCACCGTCACGAGATCACCGACCTTTAATTTCTCCCCGTGGTAATCATCCATCGACAGATAACAACTCTCGCCCTTTTTGATATCCACGAACGCCGCATTGATGTTCGGCGATAGATTCGAGACTCGCGCCCGGTAGACATTTCCAAGGATACTGTCCGCCTCATAACACCGGATCTCCATCGCTTTTCCATCCTCGAACAGGATTCCAAGCTTCTTCTTATTCCATTCTGTAAATACAAACTGCTTCATACTCTCTTATCTGCTTCCCACATCCTGCGGCACATCCATTAAAATCTCGTTCCACTTGCGGAAAGCGGCTGTAACTCCTCTTTCTCGCACATGTATGTCTCCAGCCGGTGAATCCGGTAATCATACCGGTTAAACGGTACACCCGCTTCGTTACACATCGCCTCTACGACAAGCTCCGGCTTTAAGTTATCCTTGCTTCCGGATGCAAGCAGCATATAGACGCCATCCTTGTATTCTTTGATTTCATAGATGAGTGGACGGATATCCGTCAGTTCCTCTTTGGACTTCGTCTTCTTGACGATCTCAACCTTGTCTTTCTCTGCAAATGCAGGCAGCGCCTGTAAAAGCTGCGGTATTGTATCGTTCTCACATTCCTCGTTTTTGTAGATACAATAGTCAGACGCGGTCACGATTGCCATCGACGGCTTCGCATTGTCCGGAAGCTCGATGATATCCAATACCTGAATCTCCGGTGGCATCGTCGCATTCAGGCGCGCCATCATATCTTCGGTCGTTGTCACGCTCTCAAACTCTCCATCGAAATATTCCCCCTCCGATGTCATGCCAAGCGGCATCGGTGCCGCAAAGGAGATCATCTGGTGAGGCGAAAAGCCCTTCGAATATGAGACATCCAGCTTCGCCCGCCGGATCGCCTTCTGGAAGAACCGCATAATATCGAGATGTCCAATGAAACGAAGACTTCCAAGCTTGGTGTATTTAATTCTTAGCTTCAAAGCAGACACCTCCTCCATATGTGGCAGAACCACAGCCAGAACACTGCATCCGGCAGTTTCCGGTCGTTTTTCCCTCCTGTGCCTTATGCCACTCCTGTAACAGGAACCCGCGGCTCACACCGACGTCTAAATGCTCCCACGGGAACACTTCGTCATCCGGTCTTTTTCTCGCTGTATAAAATTCGATATCGACATGATGGTTTGCAAACGCATTTTCATACCGCTGCATATCAAAATACTCTGTCCACGCATCGAAGATGCCACCCTGCTCATACACATCTAAGATTGCCGCACCCAGTCTACGGTCACCTCTTGCAAGCACACCCTCTAAAATTGAGATTCCTGCATCGTGATACGAAAACTTCAGACTCTTCTGGTTTCGCTGTGCCCGGAAGGAGTCCTTCACATATCTTGCCCGGCGGGTAAATTCATCCGGTAGGATCATCGGTGCCCACTGGAACGGTGTAAATGGCTTCGGTACAAAATACGATGCCGATGCGTTGATCATGACACGGCCATTTCGTTTTTCCTTTGGTACATTGTCAAAATATACCTCTGAGATACGCTCTGCCAGATCCGCGATACCATACAGATCCTCATCAGTCTCCGTCGGAAGTCCGAGCATGAAATAAAGCTTGACCTTATCCCAGCCACCAAGGAACGCCTGTCTGCTTCCCTCTAACAGATTCTCGTCTGTAATTCCCTTGTTGATAACATCCCGCAGACGCTGGGTACCTGCCTCCGACGCAAATGTCAGGGAGGACTTCTTGATATCCTGCACCTTACTCATGACATCGAGAGAAAATGCATCGATACGAAGTGATGGCAATGACACGTTTACATGATCGGTATCCCGCAATGTAATCAGATAATTCAGCAGCACATCGAGATTCTCGTAATCACTCGAGCTAAGCGAGCTTAACGAAATCTCTTCGTAGCCGGTATTATCCAGCATCGTCCGCGCGTATTTTTTGAGCATTTCCACATTCTTCTGTCTCGTCGGACGATAGATCATTCCCGCCTGACAGAACCGACAGCCACGGATACAGCCACGCATGATTTCCAGACACACACGATCCTGTGTTGCCCGGATATACGGTACAACCGGCTTCATCGGGTATGATACATTCTCAAAATCAACGACGACCTGACGTTTTACCTTTGCTGGGACATCCTCATATTTCGGTACGACCTTCTCGATCGTTCCATCTTCCTGATACGAAACCTCATACATCGATGGCACATAAATACCCGGAATCGAAGATGCTCTCCGCAGGAAATCCTCCCGGCTCATGTCCGAATGTTTATACTGTTTGTACAGATCAAGCAATGCATCGTAGCTTGTCTCGCCCTCTCCGATATAGAAGATATCGAAGAAATCCGCCATCGGCTCCGGATTCACTGTACAAGGTCCGCCACCAATCACGATCGGATGCTCCTTCGTACGATCCTTCGCAAGCAATGGAATGCCTGCTAAATCAATGACCTGTAATATATTGGTGTAACACATCTCGTACTGGATCGTAATTGCAAGCCAGTCAAATTCCGAGATTGCCGTCTGTGTCTCCAACGAAAAAAGCGGAATGTGCTCCTTCCGCATGATCGCATCCAAGTCCGGCCATGGGCTGTACACACGCTCACAGTACACGTCCTCTCTGCGGTTAAACATGTCATACAAGATCTGAATTCCCAGATATGACATGCCGATCTCATAAACATCCGGAAAGCACATGGCGATCCGGACGTCTACCTCACTTAAGTTCTTGCGAACCATATTTACTTCATTTCCGATATAACGGGCCGGCTTTTCAATCTGCATCAAAACCCGTTCCGGAAGTGCTAATCTTTGTTCCATTCAATCTGACCTTTATTATTTATATTAGTTCTTAAAGCTGTGGATCGGTGCCGGGATTCTTCCCCCACGATTGATAAATGCATCGCAGGAATACTGGTTCACCGGCATGATTGGAGCATAGCCAAGCAGTCCACCAAACTCTGCCTTATCGCCAACTGTCTTTCCGATTACAGGAATGATACGGACAGCTGTTGTCTTCTGGTTTACCATACCAAGCGCCATCTCATCTGCGATAATACCGGAGATTGTCGTTGCCTTCGTATCGCCAGGGATTGCAAGCATATCCAGACCGACGGAGCAGACACAAGTCATTGCCTCAAGCTTCTCGATCGTAAGGGCACCTGCCTCAACCGCATCGATCATACGCTGATCCTCACTGACCGGAATAAATGCACCGGAAAGTCCACCGACATAAGAGGATGCCATAACGCCACCCTTCTTCACCTGATCATTGAGCATGGCAAGTGCCGCAGTTGTACCTGGTGCACCGGAAAATTCCAGACCAATCTCCTCAAGGATTTCACCGACACTATCTCCGACTGCAGGTGTTGGAGCAAGCGAAAGATCGATAATGCCAAACGGCACTCCCAATCTCGCAGATGCTTCCTTCGCTACAAGCTGTCCAACTCTTGTGATCTTAAATGCAGTCTTCTTGATTGTCTCACAAAGCACCTCGAAATTCTCACCGCGCACTGCCTCAAGTGCTGCCTTTACAACACCCGGACCACTAACACCAACGTTAATGATGCAATCTGCCTCTGTCACACCATGGAATGCACCTGCCATAAACGGATTGTCATCCGGCGCATTACAGAACACAACAAACTTTGCACAGCCGATGGAATCCTGATCCTTCGTAAGCTCTGCTGTCTCCAATACAATTTCACCGATCAGCTTGACTGCATCCATATTGATACCGGTCTTTGTGGAACCGGTATTGACAGAAGAACAAACCTTTCCAGTTACTGCCAATGCCTTTGGGATAGAACGGATCAAAAGCTCATCAGCCTTTGTCATACTCTTCGAAACAAGAGCAGAATATCCACCGATAAAGTTAACGCCTACCTTATCTGCTGCACGATCAAGCGTCTTTGCGATTTCCACGAAATCATCGCTTGTCTTACATACACTGCCACCTACAAGTGCGATCGGTGTAACAGATATACGCTTATTTACGATTGGAATACCATATTTCTTAGAGATTTCCTCGCCTGTATAAACCAGATCCTTTGCCTTCATTGTGATCTTGTTATAGATATTATCACAGGTTTCCTTGAGTGTACCGCCCACACAGTCAAGCAGGCTGATACCCATTGTGATCGTACGGACATCCAGATTCATCCGGGAGATCATTGCATTGGTTTCAATTACTTCATTTATGCTAATCATTTGCTTTCCTCCATCCAATTACAGTCTGTGCATCATGTCAAAGATTTCTTCCTGCTGTGCCTTGATCTGCACACCAAGTTCCTCTCCGATACCTGCAAGATCCTCCGCAATCTGGTCATGATCCTTGGATGCAGCTTCAGCATTGACAACCATCATCATATTGAAATAGCCGTCTACGATCGTCTGGGCAATATCAAGGATGTTGATATTGTTCTCGGCAAGGTATACACACACTTTTGCAATAATACCGACTCTGTCTTTTCCTACTACCGTGATAATTGTTTTCTTCATCTTACTCTTCCTCCGTGTATTGAAAATATACTTAAATATCAAGCAGCGCACTGTGTGTATCTCTGTTTGCCACCTGCAAATGAAAATCCCGCACATCGTCTGTGAACGGATTTCCTTCTAACTCCGCCGCAACTGCCGCATAGGCAAGCTCCGGTAAGTTATTTTCCTTTGACAAATGTCCAAGAAAAATAGTTTTTATATGATCATTGAGCACATCACGGATCAGTTTCCCGCCCGCTTCGTTGCACAAATGTCCATAACTGCTTAAGATCCGCTGCTTGGTCGAATACGGATATGGTCCAACCTGCAGCATGCGAATATCATGATTCGCCTCCACCAAAAGCGCATCCGCGTCTTTGAGTGCCTGTATCATATAACCATCATATCCTCCCATATCGGTCGCAACGGCAATCTTCCTGCCATCACACAGCAGGCTGTAGCAGACCGGATCGGCCGCATCATGCCACGTACTGTGTGCCAGGATCTCAATATTGCCGACCATAAATGGTTCATCCGGCTGAATACTATGGAACAACCCATAGTCAAGCGTTCCAAGGCTCGTTGTGTATTTGATTTCTTCTATTGTCGCTTCTGTCGCATAGATTGGAATGCCATACGCTCTTGATATTACACCGAGACCACGTATATGGTCAATATGTTCATGCGTAATCACGATGCCGTTGATGTCTGCAAACGTCCGGTCTACGTCCTGTAACGCATCCAGTATTTTTTTCTTGCTGACACCGACATCGACTAATATCCCTGTATTTTCACTGCCAACGTATGTACAGTTTCCACTGCTTCCACTGGCAATCGTCATCATCTTCATAGTTTATCTCGCAATTCCCTCACTCTCCGGGAATAACACTTTCTTCATTTTTTCTTTTAGAAATGTGGAATCCTTCCATCGTCCCAGCTTCTTTGTGCGCTGCATCATTGCCTCGCCAAACAGCTTCTCCATGAACTTCACAAGGTTCGGTGTGCCGACCGCCCGAATCTTCACTTTATCCCCTTCAAACTGCAGATCGATCACCTTGTTTGCGACCTCTTCAAGATAGTAAAGCCGGATCTTCAGTCCAAATTCTTTCTCCGTTCGATCCATCAGCTCACAGCCCGCTGCAACCGGAAGTTTCTTTCCACCGATATCTAAGATCTGATAGATATATGGATGTGCCGACAGATACCCGACGCGGATATGATACACCTTTTTTCCATCCCGCACATGCAGTACCAGGTATTCCTTTTTGTACGAGATGCCCAGCTGCTCGATGCCTGTCATATACAGAGAATAAAACATCTGATTCGCATTTGGCAGGATACTTGATGCATAATCGGTCACATCGTAGGTTCTGCCTGTATATGGCTTTACCACACGTTCTATATAGGCTGCATACACCGGATCAAGCTGCTTTGCATTCTTTTGATACCGTTTTTCTGCAATATAGTTTTTCAGAGTATCACCGATCGTGGCAAACGGCTTACGGATGAAATTTTCCTCATCCGCTGCAAACTTACAGATTCTTGCAACCAGATGTCCCTCCGGAAATACTTCATAACCGCCTGCAGTACAGGCGATCACCAGATTCTTTCTCTGGTTGATATAGACATTCTGTCCAAATACACCGTTGAACAGCCATGCACCATCCTTTAAGCACCAGATCTGATATCCGTACCCTTTCGTGAGCGTTGTATCCTCGAATTCCACATGTGTCTGTGTTGATTCGCGGATCCACGCCCGGCTTAAAAGCTGGATGTGTTTTCCATCCCGGATGATCGCACCATCATTTAAGTAAAGCTCACCAAGCTTTACCATATCCTGCAGGGAAAGCTTCATGCCCCAGCCACCGCGTTCAATGCCCTTCGGGCAGCAGTCCCATGTGATATTATGGATACCAAGCGGGCGAAACAGACGTGACTTCAAATAGGCAAGCATAGAACATCCCGCCCGTCTCGTCACGATTGCTGCAAGCATATAGGTATTTAAGCTATTATACGTGAAATCCGTCCCCGGTGCAAAGCTTACATCACTGCCAATAAATGATTTTCGCCAGTCCTCCGCGAAATACGAGCTTACCTCATCGAATTTCACACCTGCAGTCATCGTAAGCAGATGCTTCACCGTGACTTCCTTCATTGCCTTCTTCGTGAAAAGTCCGGTGTATTCCGGGAAGATATCCACCAGCTTCTCATCGAGCGATAACAGCCCTTCTTCCATCGCAAGTCCGACCGCCATGGATGTCACCGACTTGCACATGGAAAATGATACATGCCGGTATCCTGCGCCATAAGGCGGTACATAATGCTCCGCCACAAGCTTTCCATCCTTTAAGATTGCAATTCCGGCGAGTCCAACCTTTTTATCTTCGGACAATGACCGGATAAAATCATGTGTGCTCGGCAGATTGATATCTGCCACCAATGGATTACAGACCTTTTTATTCTCTGCTGTATACGCAGGCACAAACTCTTTGCTGTCATTTCCATGATAGATTGGAAGATTTGATTTCTTCGTCGTTACCATATCATAGAAAGAATCCAGTAATTTTAATTTCAGACTGTGTTGTTCCATCGGCAATCCCCCATTTTATTTATGTAAGTCTTACAAAGCTGCAGGCATCAATCAGACTATCCTGAAAGCCCTCTGTCTGTGTCAGATCAATCACCTGAAGCTTCTCCCGATATACTTCAAAATCACGACTCAATGGTCCGTGGATCAGAAGATCTGTAGCACCGGCAAGCGATGCATTTCCAACCACTTCCAGCTTATCCATGAAATCCTGTGGCAGCATACCAAGATCAATAGCATCCCGCGCATTCAAATAAAAGCCAAAACCACCGGCAATATATACCTTGTCAATATCTCTTGCATGCAGACCTGCTGTTTTAAGCAGACATTTGATTCCGGCATACACCGCCGCCTTTGCAAGCATGATAGACTGTAATATCTCCGAGTTGATATGGATTCCGTGAATCACGATTCCACTGTCTAAGAATTCCTCCGCCAGCGTTCCGTTTGCGTGAATCTTCTCCAGTCTTCTGCCAAGCGCGATTGCTTCAAGCAGACTGTTGCCATACGCATGCTGTTTTCTCGCACATCCCTCAAATGCTGGTCCACAGGCAGTACTCGTCGCCAAATACCGCTCTCCATCTTTTAAAACCATCTCACCGTTTGTACCAAGATCTAAGAACATGTAACGTTCTGGCACTTCTGTATTCCGACTTTTCTCGATATGCATCACACCCGCGATGACATCTCCGCCAAGAAACGCACTGCTACATCCAGATAAGAACACATTACAGTCTTCTTCTATAATCTCAGGATATTCTTCTTCGACAACCGCCATCTGTTCTTTCGTAAATAATTCCTGTCCTGGCACGATTACACTGCCATGTAGCGTCGTTGGAAATGGAGCTTCTCCCATATCTGAAATATCGTACCCAAGCAGGATGGAAATCATCGTTGTATTTCCTGTGATTGCAACAGCATCCAGCTTCACAAGCTCATGCTCCCGCTCGGTATGTTCCACCTGTTTTTTAGTATCTTCAAGCATTTCCTGCAGCAGTTCCACGATCGCAGCGACCGTCTGATCGCGCATTTTCACAAGAAAGCTTATATCCCGTTTCACAGTTAAGATTCGATTTATCACGTCGCTGCCATACAGACGCTGGGGATTCTTCGTACTCCGCTGTGCAAGTACGTCTTTGTCCTCCGCATCGATCAGACAGCTATCAATCATGGTAGAACCAAGGTCTACCGCCATATATATGTGTCGCATATTAGAAGATCGCCTTCGGTTTCTTCTCGATTGGGCGATATCCCTGCTCGGAAAGTACGCGCAGGATCTGCTCCTTGTGCTCCGGTCCAAATGCTTCAATCGTAATCACAAGTTCCACAGCAGAATTACGGTTGATTGTTACGAACTGGTTATGCTCAAGCTTGATGATATTTCCGTTTTCTCCGGCAATCACACCTGCCACACGCTGCAGCTCGCCCGGCTTATCTGGAAGCAATACAGATACCGTGAAGATACGGCTTCTTGCAATTAAACCGTGCTGTACAACTGATGAGAATGTGATCACATCCATATTACCACCACTCAAGATACTGACAACCTTCTGTCCCTTTGGCTCGAGATGCTTCAGCGCTGCAACGGTAAGCAGCCCACTGTTTTCTACAAGCATTTTATGATTCTCTAACATATCAAGAAATGCTACGATCAGTTCGCTATCCTCAACCGTAATAATATCATCCAGATTTTCCTTCAGATATGGGAAGATCTTTGTTCCCGGTGTCTTAACGGCAGTACCATCTGCGATCGTATCTACCTTTGGCAGTGTCGTTACCTTGTCATTGGCAAGGGATGCCTTTAAGCAGGCTGCTCCTGCTGGCTCTACACCGATTACCTTGATGTTTGGATTGAGCATCTTGGCAAGCGTCGATACACCTGTGGCAAGCCCGCCACCACCGACTGGCACTAAGATAATATCCACAAACGGAAGATCCTTTAAGATCTCCATCGCAACGGTACTCTGTCCGGTTGCGACATCTAAATCATCAAATGGATGGATAAAGGTATATCCCTTTTCCTCCGCAAGCTTCAATGCATACTGGCAGGCATCATCATAGACATCGCCATACAGTACAACCTCAGCACCATACGACTTCGTACGATTTACCTTGATGAGTGGTGTGGATGTCGGCATAACGATCGTTGCCTTCACACCATATGCCTTTGCTGCATACGCAACACCCTGTGCATGATTTCCAGCAGACGCTGTGATAAGTCCCTTCTTGCGGTCTGCATCGGACAACGTGCTGATCTTGTAATAAGCACCACGAATCTTGTAGGCGCCTGTTACCTGCATGTTCTCCGGTTTCAAATATACTTTATTACCACAGGACTGTGAGAAAAACTCACTCTCGATCAGTCCGGTTGGCTTTGTCACTTTCTTCACGATCTCATATGCCTGCTCGAATTTCTCGAGTGTCAGCTTCTGTTCTGTCTGCGCTTTTTCTGCCATATTTTTATCCTTCTTTCCTGTACGTTTCTTTTATGCAAAACCCTGTTTAATTCATATCAAACAAGTCATCATCTTTCGGAATATTCTCGATATTCTCATCGACGAGAATCTCCACATCCGAACGCATATCAAAATCTGCGAACAATGCATTCACATAGCTGTTCGGATCAAACTTCTGCAGATCGTCGATCTGCTCGCCGATACCGATGTATTTGACCGGAACATTGAGTTCTGACTGGATTGCAATCGCAATACCGCCCTTCGCTGTTCCGTCCAGCTTCGTAATGATAATACCGTTGATCTCGGTCACGGAGCTGAACTGTCTTGCCTGCTCTAATGCATTCTGTCCCGTCGTGCCATCTAACACGATCAGTGACTCCACATTTGCTTCCGGATACTCTCTTGTAATAATGCGACGCATCTTCGCAAGCTCATCCATCAAGTTCTTCTTGTTGTGCAGACGTCCAGCTGTATCGATCAGCAGGATATCTGTATTCCGGCTTTTTGCTGCCGCAACTGCATCGTAGACAACCGCCGACGGATCTGCACCCTCATTCTGTGCGATAATATCTACACCGGCACGGTTCGCCCATGTCTTTAACTGGTCGATTGCCGCTGCACGGAATGTATCTGCCGCCGCCATCAGCACCTTCTTGCCTCGTGCCTTGTACTGGGCTGCCAGCTTTCCGATCGAAGTGGTCTTTCCAACACCGTTGACACCGATTACCAGCACAACTGTTTTCTTATTCTCAAAATCGTAGGCTGTCTCATCCACCTGCATCTGATCCCGTATAATATTGATTACCAGATCCCGGCATGCCTGTGCTTCCTTGATATGTTCTTCCTTGACACGTGCTTTCAGATCTTCTACGATCCGTTCCGTCGTCTCATAGCCCATATCGGACATAACGAGTGTCTCTTCCAGCTCATCGTAAAAATCATCATCTAACTCGCTTGCCTTGAACAAGTTGTTGAAGCTATCTGAAATGCTGTTACGTGTCTTTGTAAGCCCTTCCTTTAATCTTGCAAAGAAGCCCTTTTTCTGTGGAGCTGGAGCTTCTCCTGGCTCATCCGCTGGTATCTCAGCCGGAATCTCTGTATCAACTGTCTCCGAAGGAACCTCAGATATCTCTTTCTCTGTCTCCACTTCTTCTGCTTCTGCAACAGTTTCCTGTGTCTGCACTTCCTGCAGTTCCTCTTCTGTAGTTTCCCCTTTTTTCTTCTTGGTAAACCAACCCATATCTTACACCTCCTTAATCATCCAATTCATTCTCTATCATATTCACCGATACAAGTGTCGAAACGCCCTTTTCCTGCATTGTGATACCATACAGGATATCTGCGGCTTCCATCGTACCTTTACGGTGTGTAATGACGATAAACTGTGTGTCCTTTGTCAGCTTGGACAGATATTTGGCAAATCGCTTGACATTCGAATCATCGAGTGCCGCCTCAATCTCATCCAGCAGACAGAATGGTGACGGTTTTAAACTCTGGATTGCAAAAAGCAAAGAAATCGCCGTCAAACTCTTCTCTCCACCGGAAAGCTGCATCATATTCTGCAATTTCTTTCCTGGCGGCTGTGCGATGATCTTGATTCCTGTTTCGAGCAGATCTTCCTCATCAACAAGCTCAAGGTCAGCCTTACCACCACCGAACAGCTCCTTAAATACTTTCGAGAACATCACACGGATCTCCTTAAACTTCTCCGCAAACTGTTCCCGCATTGCACGGTCAAGCTCTGCAATAATATTTACAAGATTTGCCTCTGCCTTGCAGATATCATCATGCTGTCCCTTTAAGAACTCGTATCGCTCGGATACCTGCTTGTAATCCTCGATGGCATTGACATTGACATCGCCGAGCTGTTTGATCTTATTTTTCACTGCAGAAATCTCGCGCTTGAGTGATGAGATATCATCGAATCCGGCATCCTTATAGTCAAGTGCCAGATTATAAGTCAGCTCGTATTCTTCCCACATATAATTATTCAGACTTTCCGCCTGTTCGGACAACTTCTCAATCGATGCATTGATCTTGAATGCCGATTTGTCCAGTCCATTGATCTGCTCCGACAATTCCTCACGTTTATGGAAAAATTCTTTGTGACTCTCATTCAAAGCATCTTTACCTGAAATGAGTTCTTCCAGTTTCTTCTCCTTAATCGCGATCATACGGATATTCTCATCGAACTGCTGTTTTAAGCTGTCTGTCCGCTTTGTGAGCGTCGTAACCTCTTCGTTTCCATTGTTCCGCTTTAGATTCAGCGTCTGCAGGTTCTCCTTTGCTACCTGTTCCTCCGTCTTGATACGATGGATATTCTGCATCAGGAACTCATATTGCTGCTGTACGGTATTGAACTCCAGATTCAGCTTGTTAATTGAATCTGAAGCACCCTGCAGCCTACCTTTTTCCTCAGTCACTGCCTGTTCAAGCTTCGCAATCTCCGCTTCCAGCTCGTGAATGGCTTCCTCCTGCTTCTGGTTGTTATCCTTTAATTCCTGCTTGTTTGCATTGATCTCGTCGATCTGCGCTGCAAGCTCACCATTCTCGCGATTGATGCTTGCAAATCCGCGTTCTACCTCAGCCAGCTTTGCCTGTACCTGTTCAAGGTTCAGGGTATATGTATTCATACGGATGTTCATATTCTGGATCTCCGTATTTAATTCGTCACGGATACCTTTTTGTTTCTCACGGTCTTCCGTCAGGAATGTAATCTGCTTCTTATGTTCTTCCAGCTTCACGGAAAGCTTCTCGATCTGTTCATCAATTTCCTCAAGCTCTCGCTTTCGTCCAAGCAGATTTGATGTATTCTTAAATGCACCACCGGTCAGCGCACCGCCCGGATTGATCAGTTCTCCCTCGAGCGTCACGATACGCAGACTCTGTTTATACTTCTTTGCAAGCGCCATCGCATGGTTGATGTGATCGACAACTACGATTCGTCCAAGCAGATGTCCGATAATCGACTGGAATTTCTTATCATATCCAACCAATTCGGATGCGGTACCAACAACGCCCGGTTCCCGCTTTACATCGTTACTCACCCCGGAGCGATCAACGATTGACTGAATCGGCAGGAATGTTGCACGTCCAAACCGGTTCTGCTTCAAATACGCGATCATACTCTTGGCTGTTGCATCATCCTCTGTGACAATGTTCTGGATACTTCCGCCAAGTGCCGTCTCAATAGCTGTCTCATACCGCTTATCTACCTGTATGATATCTGCCACAACGCCGACGATCTTCGGATTCTTCGTCTTCTGCTCCATGACACGGCGAATACTGTTTCCGTATCCCTCGTAACGTTCCGTCAGATTGCGCAACGCTTCCTTCTTGGATTTCAGGCTGACGATCTGGTTACTCGTCTCCGTGACGCCACGCCGGTTTTCTTCAAGCTTCTGGCTGTGATCCGTGATCAGGTTCTGAACAGCCGTAAACTGTCCATTTTTTTCCTGCAATTCACTTTCTAACTCTTTGATTCCAGAGGTAAGCTGTACTTCCTCCGTCTTTGCTTTTTCTTCCTCGCTCGTATATTCCAGCAGCCGTTTCTTAAGCTCTGTCTTACGAAGGTTGATGTTTTCCAGCATCGTATCGTATCTGCCGACCTTTGCCTTTAACGTACCGCCTTCATTCAAATACTCGATAATATCTGCTTTGGCATCCTCAATTGCCTGTTCCTTCGCGGTAATATCCTGTTCCAGATCCTGATACTGTTTTTTTGCCTCATCAAGCACATCATCTGCCTGATCCAGCTTCTCATCCAACTGGGATTTCTCCTCATACAATCCTGTAAGATCCGCTTTGTGCTTTTCCAGATTCTTCGTCTCTTTCTCAATCTGTTCGAGCAGCCCCGCATCACTTTGCTGATATGAGAGAATCTGCTGGTTGATAACGTTCATCTCGCCTTCTAACCGCTGATTGCTGAGCTTCTTCTCATGAATCTCATTTTTCGATGTATCAATCTTCTCGTTATAGGATTCCAATTGCTGCTCAATGCGTTCATATTCATCCTTCGCTGCCTCGAATTCATCCTTCAGACGTGACGCATCTGTCTCCACAATGGATAGCTTCTCCTCGTAGGATTCCAGCTTTACCTGTGTATCATCGACATCTAAGAGAAATGCATTGATATCCAGCTTCTTCAACTCGTCCTTGAAGATCAGATACTTCCGTGCCGTCTCCGACTGTTCCTTCAAAGGACCAACCTGTTTTTCCAGTTCCCCGAGAATATCCTTCACACGGGAAAGATTTGCCCGCTCGTTCTCCAGTGACTTTTCTGTTGCTGCCTTATTCTTCTTATATTTAACAATTCCTGCCGCCTCATCGAACAGCTCCCGGCGTTCCTCCGGCTTTCCTGACAGAATCCGCTCGATCTGTCCCTGTCCGATAATCGAATATCCCTCTTTACCGATACCAGTATCGAAGAACAAGGAATTGACATCCTTCAAACGGCTGACAACACCATTGATCAGATACTCACTCTCACCAGAACGATACACACGTCTGGCAACCGTTACCTCATTATAATCAATCGGCAGGCTGTGATCGCTGTTATCAAGTGTGATTGCCACATATGCCGAGCCCTGCGGTTTTCGAAGCTCTGTACCAGAGAAAATAACATCCTCCATCTTGGAACCACGTAACTGCTTCGCACTCTGCTCACCAAGTACCCAGCGCACGGCATCGCCGACATTACTCTTACCAGAACCGTTCGGTCCAACGATACCTGTAATACCATTGTTGAATTTGAAAATTATTTTATTTGCAAAGGACTTAAATCCATATATTTCTATGCTTTTTAAATACATACGTTACCTTACCTTTTTCCAGTTGGCTGATGTAGCAGCTCCAATGTCTCAAACGCTGCATACTGCTCTGCTGTTTTCTTTGAATGCGCCACCTTCCGCGCCATCTCCTTGCCGTCTAACACGACGCGCACGGTAAACTGCTTGTTGTGGTCAGGACCTTCCTCCGCCAACAATTCATATTGCAGGTTGATCTTATGCTTCTGCACATATTCCTGCAGCTTGGACTTTGCATCATGGAAGCGCTGTTTATGTTCGATATCCTGCAGTAGAAACCGCTCCACATATGCGGTTGCACATTCCATACCACCATCCAGATAGATTGCGCCAAGCACAGACTCAAACATATCACACAAAATCGAATCCCGGTTAGCTCCGCCCGTCTGTCTCTCTCCCTTACTGAACCGGGCAAACTCACCAAACCGCAAATCCCGCGAAATCTTGGACAACGTGAACTCACAGACAAGACTTGAACGAAGCTTCGACAAATCGCCCTCTGGCATCGTCTGATAATTTTCAAACAGATACTTACTCACGATAAATTCCAGAATCGCATCACCTAAAAACTCATATCTCTCATACGACATATAGCGTCCGACCATCTTTTCATTGACGAAGGACTTGTGCGTGATTGCTGTCTCCAAATGTTTGATATCCTGAAAGGTATATCCAATCAGTGCTTCCAGCTCACTGAGTGATCCTTCATGTTCCATGTTAGTTCTCCCCTTTGTTTTCTTCCTCTACAAATGTACGAATAATCTGATTTGTAACATCTTTTTTCACAAAGTTACGGCACTGTTCGATGGCAGAGCGTACCTCTGTATCCTTGCTGTTGCCATGAATCTTTACTACCAGACCTTTTAAGCCAAGCAATGGTGCTCCACCCTTATCATCCGCCATATACCGCTTAAAGGTTTTCTTAATCGGTTTGTAGATCAATGCACCACCGATCTTCGTCTTGACACTGCTCTTTAACGTATCTTTGATCTCTGCCATAAACATTTTACCAAGTCCCTCAAAGAATTTGAGCAGAACATTTCCAACAAACGCCTCACAGACTAATACATCTGCCGGACCGTTTGGGATATCACGGGATTCTACACTACCGATAAAGTTGATGTCCTTACACTCACGCAGCAGCGGAATCGTGGATTTCACAAGTTCGTTTCCCTTTTCATCCTCCGCACCGATATTGATGATACCAACACGAGGGTTCTCGATACCCTCGATATTCTTCATATAGATAGAACCCATCTTTGCAAACTGTACCAGATTCTCTGGCTTTGCATCCACATTTGCGCCACAGTCGATCAGTAACGACGAGCCGTACCGATGTGGAATGAGTGGAGCCAGTGGGGTTCGCTTAACCCCCTTTGCACGTCCAACCAGAAACTGTCCGCCAGCCAGCAGCGCACCAGAATTACCGCCAGAAATACAAGCCGCCGCTCTTTCTTCCTTGACAGCATTTAACGCCAATACCATAGATGAATTCTTCTTTCTACGGATAGCATCCACCGGCGCATCATGACAGGTAATCTCCTCGGTTGCATCGACTACCTCAATCCGCGTCTTATCACATCCGTACTGGTCAATATACGTTTTTAATTCCTCTTCTTTACCGGTTACGATAAAGGAAAGGTCGTCATACAGATCCATCGCCTCCGCAATGCCCTGTACAAAATATGCACTTCCATTATCCGTACCCATTGTATCAATTGCTATTACAATCTTTTCCATTCTTTATCCGAACCCTTCCTTGTTATACAACATGATAGACCACATAATCCTATATATTATAGTTGTATCCCTTTCTTTCGTCAAGAAATCAAGGCACAAAAAAAGACTTTTCAACGAGAACCTCTCGATGAAAAGTCTTTTTTTCATTTCAGTGAATTACTCAGCAGAGATGATTTCTTTCTTATTATAGGAACCGCAAGCCTTGCATACTCTGTGTGGCATCATAAGCGCTCCACACTTGCTGCACTTTACCAAGCCAGGAACTGTCATCTTCCAGTTTGCTCTACGCTTGTCACGTCTTGCTTTTGAACTTTTATTCTTAGGACAAATGGACATCCTTACACCTCCTTCAAGAATACACTTAAAATCACACTTTGCTTATTATACAAACAAATCTATCTGATGTCAACGGTATTTTTCATTTTTTGATAAAATATTTATTTTGCAAGTGCAACAGTCTCTCTTGCGATTGCAAGCTCCTCGTTTGTCGGTACGACATACACTGGCACCTTAGAATTCTCTGTTGAGATCTTTACCTCTTCTCCACGGAGCTTATTTGCTTCATCATCAATCTCCACACCCAGATATCCGAGATGGCTACATGTATCTTTTCTTACCTTTGGATCATTCTCACCGACACCGGCTGTAAATACGATTGCATCGACACCGTTCATCGCTGCTACATACCCGCCGATAAACTTTGCTGCCTGATAGGTAAATACATTCATTGCAATCTCACAGCGCTTGTCGCCCTCAGCGATTCCCTTGTTCAAATCCCGGAAGTCACTGGACTTTCCTGAGATACCATAAACACCGGACTCCTTGTTGAGCATACTGATGATCTCTGTGAGTGTCTTTCCTTCTTTGTTCGCAATATATTCGATGATTGCTGGATCAATATTTCCACTTCTGGTTCCCATTGTGATACCTTCGAGTGGCGTAAGTCCCATTGTCGTATCAATTGACTTTCCGCCCTCAACTGCACAGATACTCGCGCCACCACCAAGATGACATACGATAATCTTTGTATCCTTGATATCCTTTCCAAGCAATTCAGCGGTACGCTTGGATACAAAGCTGTGGCTCGTTCCGTGGAAGCCGTAACGACGAACCTTGTATTTCTCATAATACTCATATGGAATACCATATGTATATGCATAATCTGGCATAGTCTGATGGAATGCAGTATCAAACACTGCAACCTGTGGAACACCCGGCATCAATTCCTGACATGCACGGATACCGATCAGATTGGCTGGATTGTGAAGTGGTGCTAAATCACAGCACTCCTCAATCGCTGCAAGTACTTCGTCATTGATCAGAACCGCAGAAGAAAACTTCTCCCCGCCATGTACCACACGATGACCGACCGCTGCAATCTCATCCAGATTTTTGATTGCACCAAGCTTCTCATCTAACAGATACTGCAGTACAAGCTTTACTGCTGCGCTATGATCCGGCATCGGTGCCTCAATCTGAATCTTCTCCTTACCAGTTGCCTGATGTGTCAGCGAACCATCCAATTTAATTCTCTCACAGATTCCCTTCGCAAGCACCTGCTCTGTCTCTGAGTCGATCAACTGGTACTTAAGGGAAGAACTACCACAATTAATTACTAATACCTTCATATTCTCACGCTTTCTCTTACTATTCTATTTCTGGTCAAGTGCCTGTGCCTGAACCGCTGTAATCGCAACAACACCGACGATATCATCTGCTGAACATCCTCTGGACAGATCGTTGACCGGCTTTGCAATACCCTGTGTAATCGGACCATATGCATCTGCCTTTGCGAGACGCTGTACAAGCTTGTATCCAATATTTCCAGCATCCAGATCCGGGAAGATCAATACGTTTGCCTTTCCGGCTACGTCGCTGCCCGGTGCCTTGGAAGCAGCTACTTCCGGCACAATTGCCGCATCACTCTGCAATTCACCATCACACTTCAGGTTCGGACATTCTTCATTGACAATCCTACATGCCTCGATCACCTTATCGATCTCTGGATGATGTGCACTTCCCTTTGTTGAATGGGATAACATTGCCACAATTGGTTCTGCCTCTACCAGAAGTTCAAATGACTTTGCAGAGCTCTCTGCGATTGCTGCAAGCTCTCTCGCATCCGGGAACTGATTTAATCCTGCATCTGAGAAAATGAATGTTCCATGCTCACCCATCTCACAGTTTGGTACTACAACTAAGAAGAATGCAGATACCAGCTTTGTATCCGGTGCAGTCTTTAAGATCTGCAATGCTGCACGCAATACATTTGCAGAAGAATTCACTGCTCCTGCAACCATTCCATCTGCATCGCCTGCCTTTACCATGATACAGCCAAAATACAGGACGTTTGTTAAAAGCAGTTCCTTTGCTTCTTCCGGCGTCATACCTTTCTTCTTACGAAGCTCTACCAAAATGGATACATAATCGTTTAACTTGTCGCAGTCATATGGATCTACGAATTTCGCGCCTGTCAGATCCAGTCCATCTGCTTTCTTTATAATCGTCTGTTTGTCACCAACTAAGATTATGTCGGCAATTCCTTCCTGCAAAATCTTATGCGCCGCCTCTAATGTACGCATATCTGCAGTTTCCGGTAATACAATTGTTTTCTTGTTTTGTTTTGCTCTTTTTTTAATTGAATCAATAAATGCCACTGCTCTTCTCCTCTGCTTTTATAGTTTCAACTCATATCTTTCTACATTATAAACAAATCAAGGTTTGTATACAACCAAAAATCTGTAAATAAATGTCTTTTTTCACGTACAATTTTAATCTTTATTTGAGAATCTCAAGACTGCATATCATCCACCGCCGGATTGTCCACCACCAGTCTGCCACGACCATGTTTTTTGCCATAATACATCGACTTATCCGCACGGTTTACAAGGATATTGGTATCCCTACAGATCGTCGGATATGCAGACAGGCCAATACATACATTGACTGGAATTTCCTTGTCATCATACTGCACGATTGTCGTCTGGATCTCTTTATGCATTTCCTCTAAGATCGGCAATGCCTGCGTTTCATCGTAGCCCGGCAATACAAGCAGGAATTCCTCGCCTCCATACCGGCAGGCAAATCCCCCATGTGCCCTTGCAAATTTATCGTCAATGGATGCCACCATCTTGATGACCTTATCACCGGCAAGATGTCCATATGTATCATTGATATTCTTGAACTTATCAATATCAAACAGTGCCACAGATAACGGCTGTTGTTTCTTCGTCGCTTCCTCTGCCGCCGCTGCAAACAACTGTCCGAAATAAACACGGTTGTAAATCTGTGTCAGACCATCCTTGCGCGCCATATCCTGTGTCTGTAAATAAAGCTTTGTACTCTTGACAGATACATTATATTCCACCAAGCAGGTTTCATAGTACGAGATTCCCTTATCGAAAAAATTCTCCTCATTGGATGCGATCAGCATCATACCATACTGCTTGTTGTCGTTGATCATCGCAAGCTTCACCAGACTCTTGATATTTGTCTCACCAATAAAACGCAGCTCCTTTAATTCATCCCCGACCAGCAGCTCCGTCGTCTTCCGGCTCTCGGCAAAATCCGAATAAATCTTCTCAAAATCCTTGCGCAGACGGCGTTCCATTGAAGCATAATCCGTCTTGATAATACAGATTCCACGATTGTCCGAATTAACCGCTCCATCCATATACACCGCACAGAGCTTTGGATTCTTTACGTCCATGATTGCATCGACGATCACATTGATATTCTTGTTGATATCAAACGAAGACGCCATATAACGCATGATTTCCGTCTGGGACTCGATTTCCCGGTTTGCCTGTTCCAGATCATTCACGACCCGTGCCAGCTCAATCTTCTGGTAATTCACACGTTCATTTACATTCTTTACCTTTTCCTGATACTCTTCGAGCTTTGCATTCTTATCCTGTATATCATTCCGTTCCAACACAAGCTGGGTATAATACGCCTCATGTGCATCGTTTGAATATTCGAGAAGTTCCGTCACAAACAACAGTGTCACGACAAAGATTGCAAGCACCAGCACATAACAGAACCAGAATGTCTCTCTCCGGAACTGCAATGACAGGCACAGATTGATAAACATCGGTATAAGCAACATCATCTTGCGGACTAAAATCGTTCCCTTGTCATAGTGTGAACCAAGAATAATGAATTCCAATGCAAGCAGGAACAAAATCATAAACATACCGACAAGCAGCACGCCCTCGTACGGAACAAATGATACGAAAATACTGTATGTAGTAATCTCAATCAACCGGAAAGTCGTCAAAAACTTCATATTCTTAAACACGCCCATGTGATAAAATACACTGTCAAGCAGTGCAAACACAAACACAACGGTTGCAAATGTCACGCAGACCGGCGTGTTGTCGGTGAACTTCATGACGCGTGACAACACGGTGAGCAAAACCATAAATACATAAAAAATCTTATGATATACTGTGTAATTTTTAATGAGATTTTCCGTAATATCCTGCATGTCTAGTTCTCCCAATAAATATCGATCACAGCCCCTTCATCGATCGGCTGTATAAATTCTGCATGTATGCCATTTACATTTGTAACAAGGCGCTTTCCATGCATCGTAGAAAGATCAAACGGATATACATCCAGAATATCCACAAATGTATAGCTCTGTTTTCCTGTCAAAGTGACAGGTGTTTTATTGACTACAACCGTGATTGCCCGGCTTACAGCTGGTGCTGGCTGTGGCTGCGGTGTCACATTCTGCTCCGCCTCTGTTTTACTTGTATCTTCCGTCACAGGTTCTGTGACCGCTGCTTCGTCTGCAACTTCCACGATCTCATCGTCCGGAATAATCGTTTCTTCCTTCCGGGTGACAAATTCTACTTCAAAATTCTCATAAATCTTCTCATCTTCATCGGCAATCTGATGGTTGACATACGCATAAAAATCCGTCGTCAGATCCATAAATGTGCGCAACTGTCCCACGGTATAATAATTTCGCATACAGACATCATCCCCATCCTGAATCTGATACATGGACGATGCAAATTCACCATTCACGGTTGCAAATTTCGGACAGGATACTTCGTTTCCATTCACCTTAAAGGTCAGCATGCCCGCATATTCCGGAAGTGTCGATAATTCAATCTCCGCAGATTTGCCCTTTGTAGACGGCTGAATCCGGATGTTATCGTTCGCCTCAATCACTGCGTTCATACCAGCGGTCTTTCCGTTCTGGGTGATCACCGCAGCTTCCCCGCTGTACCCACGCACGATCCGTGTCTTTTCATTTATCTTAAATGTGATATCATCGCCGCGCTTCGGGAAGATATCTTCGTTTGGAATACCGTACTGTACTGCCGCATCAAAGATTGTCAGCTTATCATTGTTATACAGCTTCACACGTTCGCCATTTACGTTGACAAAGATGAAGTTATTCTTCTGATCAAAGAAGTTCAAACAGATACCGATTGGTGTCACATAGAGCGGATCTTTCTTGATCCCCTCTACCTGAAAATCAATCGTATTCATCACTTCTTCGCCACGCAGAGCTACACGCTCTGCCGGAAGGTCAAGATCCTCTGCCAGTGTATCTGTAAATCCAGGCAGTTTTCCACCACCGCCGACTACAAACACCGCGCTGACGCTTGTTCCACCATTTAACTCAATGATTTTATCCGCGATCTTCTTCGAGATTCCTTCTTTTACTTCCTCCGTCGTCTGATAGATCTCCTCCGGAGTAATCTTATGGGAGATTCCCATAATATCTTTATATGTAACTGATTTCCGACGCGCACTGACCGTCTTTAACTTCTCTGCCGTCTGGAAATCAATCAGATATTTCTTTACCAGTGCCTCGGTCAGCTCGTCTCCGGCTGCCGGGATCATACCATACGCAATCACGCTTCCATCTTTTGTGATACAGATATCGGACGTTCCGGCTCCGATATCAATCAGTGCAATATTCAAAAGGCGGTACTGCTCTGGAATCGCTACCGTCATCGCCGCGATTGGCTCCAATGTAAGATTCGTCACATACAATCCAGCCTGCTCCACAGCCGCATACAGACTATCCACAACCTCTTCCGGGAGAAATGTTGCAAGCACATCTGCTGCAATCTTCGTTCCCTTGTGTCCTTCCAGATTCGTGATCTCGTAATTGTTCAGGAAATATTTCACAACGGTATAGCCAACACAGAAATATTTCGTTGTCTCATGACTCTCGTTTAATTCCTGCAGAATCTCATTGTGCGCCTGCTCCACGCCGATCAGATCGATCGAATGGATATATTCCTGTGTAATAACTGTATTCTCAGAGAATTCATACTCCCCGTGTCCGATCGCAGTTTTTAAGACACGACCAGCCGCCGCAATGCATACATCATGCAATTTGCGTCCGCCTAACTGTTTCTCTAACTGTTGTTTTACCTCGACAATATCCTGACTGACCTTCGCGATATCATGGATCTGTCCATCGATCATCGAACGGGTATCATGGTATTTGACAGCCATCGCAACTACATGAAACCGCTCCTGTTCTCTGTATCCGACTGTACCGACGATACTCCGCGTACCGATGTCCAGTCCAAATATTAAAGGTTCCGGATATTTCACTGTTGCCACGCCTGTTTCCTCCTGAAATTAGTCTGTTTTCCCATGATTAATTAAAATTATAGCATCTCCAAGTAAGATATTCAACCTATCTTTTAGTTGTTTTGATGAATTTTCATAGTCTAATTGATTATTTATAGTGAAATCTGCATATTTTCTATAATATGATTCCGGTTCCTGACTGTGGAACATCGCACGGCAGCGTTCCTCGGTATAGCCGCGCTGTTTCATCAATCGTTTGATCCGCGTCTCCTCATTGACATAGATATACCAGATTTCATCGCAGATCTCCTTATATCCATCCTGAATCAGAAGTGCCGCCTCGATCACATAGATCTTCACGTCCTGCTTCCGTTTCTCCTCGATGTCTTTCCGAATCCATGCCTTCACAGCCGGATGCGTAAGTGCATTTAACTGTGCAAGCTTTTCTTTGTCAGCAAACACGATCTGTGCAAACTTCGCCCGGTCGATTGCATATGGTTCCTCTGCCTGCAAAATCTCCGTGCCAAACGCTTCCACAACCGCCTGATATACTGTCTGTCCCGGCTCCATCAGCGTATGGGCAAGCTTATCGGTCTCGACAATATATGCCCCATATAAATTAGACAGGTCATATAATATTTTACTTTTTCCAGAGCCAACGCCTCCAGTAATTCCTAATATCAGCATTCTGAATCTCCCTGAATGTCCTTACTTCGCATCATACCAGCTGTCACCAACATTTGCATCCACAAGAAGCGGCACAGCAAGGTCTGCCGCATGCATCATCTCTTGCACCAAAATCTTCTGTACGATCTCTACCTCTTCCTTCTTTGTCTCGATGATCAGCTCATCGTGGATCTGAAGTACAAGCTTTGACTGCAAATGTTCTTTTTTGAGCCGACGATTCACACGAACCATTGCAATCTTGATAATATCCGCCGCAGTTCCTTGTACCGGGGCGTTCATTGCCGCACGCTCGCCAAAACTCCGTGTCATAAAGTTCGAGGAAGCAAGCTCTGGAATCGGGCGTCTCCGTCCAAACATCGTGACCGTATAGCCGTTTTTCTTCGCATCTTCCACCGTTCGGTCTAAAAATTCCTTAACCTTGCCATAGGTTGCAAAATATTTCTCGATATAGCCCTCCGCTTCCTTTCTGGAGATATCGAGATCCTGTCCTAGACCAAAGGAGCTGATGCCGTAAACAATTCCAAAATTTACCGCCTTTGCTTTCCGGCGAAGGGTACTGTCCACCTGATCGAGTGGCACATCGAATACCTGTGATGCCGTGATCGCATGGATATCCTCATCCGCCTGATATGCCGCAATCAAAGCCGCATCACCGGACATATGTGCAAGCACACGCAGCTCAATCTGGGAATAATCAGCATCAACAAACACCGATCCTTCCTCCGGAATAAAGACCTTACGGATTTCTCTGCCAAGCGGCATACGCGTCGGGATATTCTGCAGATTCGGATCTGCCGAACTGATACGTCCTGTCACAGTTACCGTCTGATGGAACTTGCCATGAATTCTTCCATCTGCCCGGATATAACCAGCCAATCCCTCTGCATAGGTGGAATTAAGCTTCGTAAGCTGACGGTATTCTAAGATCTTCGGTATGATCGGATGTGCATTTTTAAGCTTCTCTAACACCTCTGCACTCGTCGAATATCCGGTCTTTGTCTTCTTTCCATTTTTTAATCCAAGTTTCTCAAATAAAATCTCGCCAAGTTTTTTCGGAGAATTGATGTTAAATTCTTCCCCCGCCATTGCATGAATCTCTGCGGTAAGCTCCTCGATCCGTGTACGGAGTTTTTTCCCATACTGATGCAATGCCTCACCATCGACGCGGATACCATTTTTCTCCATCTCATATAACGCATACAGACAAGGAAGCTCCATCTCATCATAGAGTGATTCCATTCCTGTCTCTTTTAATTTCTCTCGCAAAACTGACTTTATCTTATATGGCACAATCGCCTGATATGCCATCCATTTTTGTACTCTTTCATCTTCGAAGGAGAAATATCCTAGTTTCTCCTTGCCAAGCATTTCCTTCTCTGACGGCAGCGTCACGTCCAGATACACCTTTGCAAGCGTATCGTATTCATATTCTGACTGATTTGGCTGTAACAGATATGCCGCAAGTCCAGCGTCAAATACTGCATCTTCCTCATGAAAATCCAAAAATGAAAGCAGCTTTTTCACGTGCATACATGCTAACTGCACCTGATAATCCCGGCTCAACGCAAGGAGATTGTCTGCAACCATCGCCTCCGTGATAAACATCATAAACCGAATCAGATAGACATGCTCCAAATCCATACAGACCGCAACGCCAAGTGCTTCTCCATCCTGTGTGATCCACGCAAAGGAAACTTCCTTCGCCTTTTGCAGCTTTGCAAGCAGAGCGTTGTAACCGTCAATATCATCGATCAATACTGTCTCGAAGGTCAGTTCTTCCTTCTTCTCAACCGAGAACCGCTTATAAAAGCTCTTTAACTCTAAATCTTCAAATAACGTATATGCCTCGGCATTAAACGGATCGTGATACGTTGCCTCTGAAAATTCAAATGGAATCGGGCAGTCCAGCTTGATCGTTGCAAGCGTCTTAGACAGGTATGCCAGATCTTTGTTCTCGATCAGATTCTGTTTCATCCTGCTTGCCTTCATGCTGTCCACAGCCGCATAGACACCATCTAAGTCACCATACTCCGCAAGCAGCTTTGCCGCTGTCTTCTCACCGATTCCCGGCACACCTGGAATATTATCCGAAGTATCACCCATCAGACCTTTCATATCTATGAAAATCAACGGTGTTACTCCATAGGTTTCCACCACATTTTTTGCATAATAATCCTCGACCTCAGTCTTACCATGCTTTGTCTTCGGGATGCGTACGAGCACGGTATCTGTCGCAAGCTGCAACAGGTCACGATCACCAGATAGAATCGTAACGGCAAAGCCTTCGCGCTCACCCTTCTTTGATAACGTACCGATCAGATCATCCGCCTCAAAGCCTTCCTGTTCCACGATTCGGATGTGCATTGCCTGCAGAATCTCCTTGATTCTCGGCATCTGCTCATGCAGTTCTTCCGGCATACCCTTTCGCGTTCCCTTATACGCCTCATACATCTCATGGCGAAATGTTTTCTTCTTTAAATCAAAAGCAACACAAATATGTGTTGCCTGTTCTTCCTCGATTACCTTCAAGATTATATTTAAAAAACCATAAATCGCGTTGGTATGTCTCCCGTCATTCGTTGTCATATCCGGGATTCCGTAAAACGCACGATTCATGATGCTGTTTCCGTCAATCAATAATAATTTATTCATCGCTCTCCGTCTCCTCACTTTCCGGGTGGGTTAATTGATATTCACGTAGTTTTTCATAAAAGGTTGATTCCTTCGGTTTCTGTGCAATCTGCACTTCCTGTACAATATCATTTAAGCAAACGGACATCTCCGAACCAAATGTATCGTAAAAATAAGTATCCCCCTGTGCTTCCAGTTTCATCCGCTGTTCGATATTATATACCTTATCCAGACATTGATTGTATACAAAAAACAAAAATACGACTGCCACTCCAAACACAAGTCCAAATGTGGAGAACTTGAAACGTTTCGCCTGCTTTACACGGTGCTCCAGACGGTTCAGTTCATTCTCCAGATCCTTTGCAAAATTCTGTGACAGTTCCTGGTTGTTATCGACCTGATGCATGCCAACGATCAATGTATAGTAAATCTCCAGCTCTTCCCTGCAATTCTTGCAGTACCGCATATGCTTTACAAAATCCGGGATCACATCGTCCGGAAGTTTCTTCTCTATGAATGCCATAATATTTGATTGTGCTTCCAAACATGTCATAACTTAAACTTACACCACCTGTCATATGTCACCACACGGCTGCGTGATGACCTGCGCACGCATCAGCGAGCATCATTTTCAAAAAAACAAAGAACCTAGATCGAAACGGATCTAGGTTCTTCAAAATGTGTATCTTAGTTATCGATCAGCTTTCCTTCACCATTCCAGCTATATAACTTACGAATCTCCTCGCCAACCTTCTCTGATGGATGCTCAGAAGCAAGTTTTCTAAGAGCCTTGAAGTGAGCCTGTCCACCTGCGGAAGACATATCAAGCAGGAAGTCTTTTGCGAATGTACCATCCTGGATATCCTTCAGGATCTTCTTCATTGTCTTCTTTGTCTCTTCTGTTACAATCTTAGGACCTGTGATGTAATCACCATACTCAGCTGTGTTAGAGATAGAATATCTCATGCCTGCGAAACCTGACTGATAGATCAGATCTACGATCAGCTTCATCTCATGGATACACTCAAAATATGCATTTCTTGGGTCATAACCAGCTTCGCAAAGAGTCTCGAAACCAGCCTGCATAAGTGCACATACACCACCACAAAGGACTGCCTGCTCACCGAAGAGGTCTGTCTCTGTCTCTGTTCTGAATGTTGTCTCAAGAATTCCGGCTCTTGCTCCACCGATACCAAGACCATAAGCAAGTGCAAGATCCTGAGCCTTACCTGTTGCATCCTGATATACAGCGATCAGACAAGGTGTACCCTTACCAGCCTGGTACTCAGAACGAACTGTGTGACCAGGTGCCTTCGGTGCGATCATTGTTACATCGACATCCTTAGGTGGAATGATCTGGTTGAAGTGAATATTGAAACCATGTGCGAACATAAGCATGTTGCCCGGCTCAAGGTTCGGCTCAATATCGTTCTTGTAAAGGCCTGCCTGCAACTCATCGTTGATCAGAATCATGATGATATCTGCACGCTTTGCTGCTTCTGCAGATGTATATACTTCAAATCCCTGTGCCTCAGCCTTAGCCCATGACTTGCTTCCCTCGTAAAGACCGATGATGACGTGGCATCCGCTGTCCTTCAAGTTCAAAGCATGTGCATGACCCTGGCTACCATAGCCGATGATTGCAATTGTCTTGCCATCCAGCAGTGACAGATTACAATCTTCCTGATAAAAAATCTTTGCTGACATTATCATATCCTCCTGATTTTGTAAAAATATTTATCGTTACTACTTAATCGTAAGTAATGACCTTAGTTTCCGCTTACAGCGCCTCTTGTAAGACCTGTCAAGCCTGTACGTACCATCTCAGAAATCTCAAATCCATCCAGAAGCGAGATAAATGCTTCGATCTTGTTGACATTTCCTGTAATCTCTATCATAACGGAATCCGTTGATACATCAACGACCTTTGCACGGAATACATCCGTCAGGGAAATAATCTGCTGTCTCTCCTCGAGGCTCGCCTTAATCTTGACAAGCACAAGCTCACGGCATACAGACTCTCCATCCTTCAGTTCTGTAATCTCACAGACATCCTCAAGCTTTAAAAGCTGCTTTTTGATCTGGCTCAAGATACGATCATCGCCGCTCACGGCTACCGTCATACGGGAATATCTTGGATTCTCTGTCACGCCAACTGATAAGCTGTCAATATTATATCCTCTACGGCTAAACATCCCGGACACACGGCTCAGTACACCGGATGTATTATCTACCAAAAGGGATAAGACCATTTTTTTCATAAAATGTTCCACCTTTCTCCTATTATTTCGTCAAAAATCATTATGTGCTATTTTAACCCTTTGTTACTTGTCTGTCAATAGTTTGTCAACAAGCTTTACCGCCTCGTTTGCATCCTTAGAGTAACCGTCTGCCCCGATCTCATCTGCAAAATTCTGCGATACAACGGCACCTCCGATGATGACCTTATAAGGAAGGTTATTTGCGCGCACATACTCAACGGCATCCTTCATCCGCATCATCGTCGTTGTCATAAGCGCAGATAATCCGATGATATCGGCATGCTCTTCCTTCGCTGCCGCAATGATCTTGTCAAGCGGCACATCCTTGCCTAAATCCACAACCTTGTAGCCGTAGTTTTTCAGCATCAGGACAACAAGGTTTTTACCGATATCGTGGATATCACCCTCGACCGTCGCCATAATGACTGTACCCTTCGGCTTGGCATTCTCTTCGATATGAAGCAGCGGCGTGATGTATTCGATTGCAAGATCCATCGCCGTCGCACCCGCAATGAGCTGCGGCAGGAAATATTTTTTCTGTTCGAACAGCTCGCCGACCTTGTTAACAGCCGGAATCAGATCCTCGTCGATGATTGCCTGCGGATTTTTACCCGACTCTAATTCCTTCTTTACATTCTCGACGATACTGCCTTTGTTGCCCTTTACAACATCGTGATAGACACGGCTTCCTTCCTCGGATACGCCTGCTGCATTCTTAGCAGCCGTCTGTTCTGTCTGGGATAACGCCACGACATTTTCCACATAAATATTATCCGAATCCTCCTTCGCAAGCAGCAGATCCGCAGCTAAACTCGCATTCACAAGCATTGCCTGTCCCGGATTACAGATTGCCATTGTCAGGCCATTCGCGATTGCCATCGTAAGAAATGCTGTGTTCACATTGATTCGCTCCGGCAGGCCGAACGAAATATTCGACAAACCGCAGATCGTCGGAATCTGCAGCTCATTCTTACAATACGCAATCGTATCAAGTGTTTCGAGCGCCGCCATCCGGTTTGCACCGACGGTTGCAACCAGACCGTCAATAATCAGGGAGTCACGGGATAAGCCTTCCTCATCCGCAATCTCTAACAGACGATGGATAATCTCTTTTTTCTCATCGAGACTCTCCGGCAGACCTTTGTCCGAAAGCGGAAGTAAAATTGCCATCGCACCATATTTCTTCGCAATCCGCATAAGCGGACGGCATTTCTTCTCTTCTAACGAAATTGAATTAATAAGCGCACGTCCCGGATAGATTCGGAGTGCCGCTTCGATAATCTCCACATGGCTGGAATCAATACAGAGCGGAAGATTCGTCACAGAAATCACTTCGTAAACAGCACGCCTCATCATTTCCAGCTCGTCAATGCCGTTCATACCCATATTGATATCGAGAATCTTCGCCCCACGTTCCGTCTGTTCTTCTGCCATCTGTACAACCATATCCATGTTTCCTGCACGAAGCATCTCCTGCAGTTTTTTCTTTCCGGTCGGGTTGATACGCTCACCGACGACTAAGAAATTACCATCGAGATGAATCTCCTGTACTGCACTTTCACTCGACAGGACACGGGTGCAGACCGGTTTCGTTGCCTCCGGCTCCACCGAACGGACCGCCTTTTTTAACATCTCGATATGCTTCGGTGTGGAACCACAGCAGCCTCCAACCGCTCTTGCTCCGGCTTCCACCAGGGCACGTCCGTACCCGGCGAAGGTCTCCGGTGTCATCGTATATTTCGTCTCGCCATCGATCAGCTCCGGCATGCCATTGTTTGGCTTCGCAAATACCGGAATCGTTGCGTACCGCACCATACGCTTGATCAGTGCTTCCATCTCCTTCGGTCCAGTCGAACAGTTGATGCCAACCGCATCGACGCCAAGCGACTGCAGCACGATCACAGACGCCTCTGGTGTCGAGCCGAACAACGTCTTTCCATCGCTGTTAAAGGTCATGCTTACCATGATTGGCAGATTACAGACCTCTTTAATGGCGATCACGCATGCACGTGCCTCCGCAAGGCTCATCATCGTCTCTACAAAGAACAGATCGACACCTGCCTCCACGAGGATCTGTGCCTGTTCCTTATATACATCCACCAGTTCCTCAAACGCCAGATCACCGACCGGCTGAAGCTGTCTGCCAGTCATCGTCATATCACCCGCGATAAATCCACGATGATTCTCCTGTGCGATTGCCGTCCGCGTCAGGTCAACCAACTGCATGTTCATCTCGCGAATCTTATCCTCGAGATGATATTCGGCAAGCTTGATCCGGTTCGCCGTAAAGGTCGGCGCAAGCAGAATATTTGTTCCTGCCTGAATATATGCGCGCTGCAATTTGATCAGGTGCTGAGGATGCTCCAGAATCCATTTCTCCGGGCATACACCAACCGGCATGCCTGCCTGCATCAGGTTACTTCCGGTTGCACCATCTAACATAACAATTCGTTCTTCAAATAATCTGTGAAAAATCTTTCTATCCATAATTTTGTCTTATCCTATTTCTGTAATAAATTTGTATATCAGTGTCTGGAAATCTTCTGCAATCTTATTCGCAGTTTCCTGCACTTCCTTGTGGTTTAATTCTCCGGTGCTCATACCTGCCGCCATATTCGTGACACATGATACACCAACGATCTTCATACCAGCATGCCGTGCTGCCATCGCCTCACACGCGGTACTCATACCAACCAGATCTGCACCAAGTGTCCGGTACATGCGGATCTCCGCCGGTGTCTCATAGTTTGGTCCGGTCGCCTGCAGATAAATGCCTTCTTCCAGAGTAATTCCCTGCGCCTTCGCCACTGAATCCAACTTTTTTCCAAGCTCTACGTCGTACACATGACTCATATCCGGGAACCTCGTACCAAGTGCTTCCATATTTGCTCCAATCAATGGGGATGGCACAAACGACGTAATCTGATCCGTGATCCGTACCAGCGTCCCCGGCTTGTACGACGGATTCATGCCGCCTGCCGCATTCGTAAGAATTAAAATCTCCGCGCCAAGCATGTGCATCACACGCACTGGCATCACAACCTCCTGCATCGAATACCCTTCGTAATAATGCACACGTCCCTTCATGATCAGCACCGGGCAATCCCCGACTTTTCCAAGCAGGAAACATCCAGCATGCCCTGCCACTGTCGATACCGGGAAATGTGGGATTTCACCATATGGGATCTTCGCATCAATCGTCAGACGATCTGCAAAATCGCCCAGTCCCGAGCCAAGCACGAGCGCTACCTTTGGTGTATATGGCAGACGTGCCTGCACATAAGAAGCTGCCGCCTGCAACTCCTCGTAAGTTATCTCTTTTTTCATTCCGTATCCTCCTGCAAATTGAACTATTTATTTACAAAAGTGACTTCATCTCTCCAATAGCATACGATTGGCATGCCCGCTTCGACATACTCATATAACTCGCCTGCTTTTGATGGCGGCAGATTTACACAGCCATGGGAACCGCTGTAGGTATAGATTTCTCCACCGAATTTTCCACGCCAGTTCGCATCGTGCAGACCGATACCACCATTGAACGGCATCCAGTATGTGACCGGTGTCTCATAGTCCTCACCAATGAGTGTCGCATGCATCTTCTTATAGGTAAGACCATACAGACCTCCTGGTGTCTTGTGTCCCGGTGTCTGCCCAGATACACAATCACTGTCCCATTTCAATCTGCCATTTTGATAATAATATACATGCTGGTTTGTCAGATCAACCTCCACATAGGTCGAACCGATATCATTCTGCGCACACAGTGCATAGCCACGGCGCTTACATGCTGGTTCCTTCGTGAAGCTTTTCTTCTTTGACAGAAGATCGTACAACTCCTCCGCCTCTGTCTCCGCGTCGATCACCCAGCCATAATACCCGCCATGCACGAGAATCGTCTTCTTATCATGCGTCGTAAATTCACGGTCAGTATCCGCAGTCGTGAATTTCTCCTTAAATTTTTCGACATACGCTTCCACATTACTTCTGCTGATCTGGATACTTCCATCCGAACTGACATATGCCATCTTCGTAAGTTCTTCCTTTGGAATGGTATATGTATACGAACCAAAATCATACACGGCTTCGATATCGACAAAAGCATCTGCGTCTTCCTTTGTTTTCAGAATGGACTCCGAATCCGCCAGAATATGTGCTGGAATATAACACTCTTCGGCTTCCACATCCAGTGTAGTATCATAATTTTTCAGAGCATTTATTACCTTGTCATATAACTTTGCCGTATCAAGCTTCGTTCCCGTCTCCTCTGGAATGACCTTTGCCTCGCCATCCTCCAAAACAACCTTCGCGTCCTTTGATTCTGTCATGGAAGCTCGATCCAGTGCCGGTGATGCCTGCAGGCAGGCTTCCAACTTTTCCCTGTCACAGTTTACTGTATAATCAATCTTATAATCATAACTGTGAAAGCTGTTTACAAACCAAAGAAACGGTGAATGTTTCTTTAACAGTGTATCCACTGAATCCGTCAGTGCAACATCAGAATCCGCATCCCCCAGTACGAAAGTAAAATCACTGTCCTTGAACTTGATATCCAGTGTGTATTTCCGCGCATCCGAAAGCAGCATATCCTCCACAGACTGTACGGATTTGCCTACGACATTTCTGCCGTTGATCGTCGTGTTTGCTCCAAAACGGTGCATATGGAAGAGCACGCCACCGATATAGACCGCCAGCAGCGTTGCAACAACCGCAATCGTCACCGTGCGTATAATCCGTCTTTTCCTGCGTTGCCGATACACCGAAGGATCAATAAATGGCTCCTGCACATAGAGACTCACGTGCTTATCGTCTGTTTCTTTCGTTTCTTCCGGCTTCTTGTCGTCCTCTGCTTTCTCCGAATCCTCTGCTTTCTCCATCTCGTCTGATACTTCCGTCTCTTTGACTTCTTCCGTATTCGTTATTTCTTCTCTATCCTTTTTTCCCCTGCTCATAGTTACGTCCTTTTTATTTAGTATACAGATTTCTGTTTCTGTATCATATCCCATAGACCGCATGATTGCAACCAAATGCGGAAATTTTACATCTTATTTACATCGATTACGACCATCTCCGGCGGGTTGTTGATCCGGATATGGATCGAATGCATGCCGCAGCCTGCGGTCACAACCATCTTCGTCTGGGAATCCGTGTTCTCATACACCCCATAGTCATACTTCGGAAATGGATGTAACCGTGGAGAGATCACTCCGCCAAGTCCCGGTATCCGTATCATGCCGCCATGATTATGCCCGGACACGATCAAGTCTGGATGCAGTGTACAATATGACCGAAAATAATCCGGATTGTGTGCAAGCAGCACATTGCAGTGATCCGGCTGCATCTTCCCAAGCATGCTGGTAAGCACATCTTCCCGTAGCGGTTTCTTGATCAGCCGCTTATAATACGCCCGGGGCAGATCCAAGCCATACAGGCAGACATTCCAAGGCTCTAAAAATTCATGTGCATTTACCAGCATATGCAGATGATGTGCACCTTTGAGATGCTGGCTGTATTCCTGCCAGATACCATCGGTCTCCCGCACGCATTCAAGCAATCCGCGCTCATGATTTCCATAGGAATAATAAACCGGTGCAATTTCAGTCATCTTCCGGATTGTGTCCGCTGTCACCCTGTTATTCTTCCGTTCGCTCTTCCGCAGACGATCATGTCGCCAGGCAGTAAAATAATATCCGGCTGCTCCGTGTCAATCGCGGTAAGCAGATCCGTGTTCTCCAGACCATATACCTGATTGTGCAGATCAGCGATCATCACAATGCGTAATGGTTTCCGGACTTTCTGACTGATAAAATTGTAACGCACTATCTGAAAATTCATACTCATGGCTTTATTATACCCTATCTTCAGTTATTTCGCCATAAATATTCTTCCTGCAATCTCCGATAAACTGTATTTTAAGTCAAGCTTCGGCACCGACCGCTCTGCATACAGGATCACTTCGCTGATACACGTTCCGTTGCAGGAATACTGCACAACACCGACCGCATCCCCTTCCTGTATCGGTGCTTTCAGATTTTCGTAGGCGATCACCTGTTTTTCAATCTGATCCGGGTTCGTCGCTACAAGCGTGATCGTGTGCTGTTCCACCGGCTTTACCGTCACCGATTTGCAGGTACCATTCTGCACCGGGATCTGCAGATCCTCCGGCACGACTTCAGTATCCACATATGGACGGCACTGTGCGAATCCGTAATCAAGCAGCTTCATTGCCTCACTGTTCCGGATCTCCTTCGTCTCCGCTCCCATCACAACTGCGATCAACGTCACGCCATCCCGCGTCGCCGTCGCAGACATACAGTATTTCGCCTGCGATGTATATCCGGTTTTCAGTCCGTTTGCCCCTGTGTAGAGATTCAGGAATTTGTTCGTATTCGCAAGATCAAACTGTGATTCGCCCCGTCTGGTCTTATGTGTGATGGAATCCATCCAGATCGTCGAATATGTAAGGATATCCGGATGATAAAGCAAAAGCTGTCTGGACATGATCGCGATATCCCGCGCCGACGTCAGATGTGTCTCAACCTCCAGCCCGCATGCATTGTCAAAATGCGTATGCTCCATACCAAGCTCCTTCGCCCGCTCGTTCATCTTCTGGACAAACGCTGCCTCCGAACCTGCCAGATGCTCTGCCATCGCCACTGCCGCATCGTTACCGGAGGCCACCTCGATGCATTTGATCATATCCTGCACCGTCTGTTCCTCGCCTGCCTCGAAGAAGCATTGTGAGCCGCCCATCGACGCCGCGTGCTCAGTCACGACAACCGTATCGTCCAGCGCGATATCTCCGCGTTCTAACGCCTCGAAGATCAAAAGCAATGTCATGACCTTCGTCACCGATGCCGGGCGCAGCATCTCATCCGCATTCTTCTCATAAAGTACCGTCCCGCTCTCTAATTCCATCAGTAACACCGATTTCGACTGGATTGCAAGCGCATCCTCTGTTTCCGCATACGCAGCCGGACAAACTATGCAAAGCATCATGATCAGTGTCAGAATCGAACATATAATCTTTTTCTTCATTTCCTCTCCTTTTTGCGTTTCTATCTAGTACAACTTAGATAGAATACGCCGGAAATTGTAACAATATACTGTCGTAGATAATTCATACAGTATAATTACAATTTCCGTCCGCCTCTAATTTGTACATTATACGAAACAACCTTGCAGAAAATGAATATAATAAGAAAAAGTGTGAAGGAGCATCTGTATGTGTGGCATTGCGGGCTACTTTAACCCAGACCAGAACTATGCGGAAAATCCCAAGCAAAACTTTCATACACTGTCCCGTATGATCAATACGATGAACCACCGCGGGCCGGACACCTACGGTCATACCATCATAAATTCGTGCTGCCTTGCGCACACACGCTTGTCTATCATTGATCTCGAAAATGGCAGACAGCCCATGTCTTATACGAAGGACGGAAACACCTACTATATTGTATATAACGGCGAGATCTACAACTACAAGGAAGTAAAGAAAACACTGCTCCGGAAAAACTATACCTTTGAAACAAACTCCGATACGGAAGTCATCATCGCTGCGTTCTGTCATTACGGACCGGGCTTTGTCAAAGAATTAAACGGTATCTTCGCAATCGCCATCTACGACAGCATGCGAAATACACTCTACCTCTACCGTGACCGCTTCGGTGTCAAACCGCTTTATTATACGAAGACCGGCGATACACTCGTGTTCGCCTCGAGGATTGATACATTGTTTGAATACCCGCGCGTGCGTCCATGCATCGACATGAACAGCTTCAACGAGATCTTCTCCCTCGGACCGGCGAAGACGTACGGCAAAGGTGTATTCTCCGGGATCAAAGAGATCAAGCCCGGCGAATATCTGACCTACTCGCCGCAGTATATGACATCCCGGCTATACTACCGGATTGAGAGCCACCCGCACACCGACAGCTACGAGGAAACGGTAGAGAAAACCTCATACCTGCTTGAAGACAGTATCCGTATGCAGATGGTGTCCGACGTTCCGATCTCCACCCTGCTTTCCGGTGGCGTGGACTCCTCGTATGTATCCGCCGTCTGCAGCCATTTCCTGCCGGAGGATACACCTCTTACGACGTACTCCTTCGATTATACCGACAATGCCGTTTATTTTCAGGCGAACAGCTTCCAGCCGAGTGAAGACCGGCCTTACGTTGATATCATGAAAGACTATCTGCACTCGGATCATATCTACCTGACGTGTTCCTACACGCAGCTTGCCGATCTGCTCGAGGCATCCGTCGACAGCCGGTGTCTGCCAACGATGGCAGATGTCGATTCGTCGCTGTTATATTTCTGTGGGGAGGTTGCAAAACACCACAAGGTCACGTTGACCGGTGAATGTGCCGATGAGATCTTCGGCGGCTATCCGTGGTTTCACCGTGACGCCATGCTGCAATCAACCACCTTCCCATGGACGATGGACATCTCCTTCCGCAAATCCCTGCTCCATCCGGAATTTGCCGCCAGCATGCAGATGGAAAAATATATCGCCAGAGCATACCGCACAACACTCTCCGAAGTCGATATCCTGCCGGAGGAATCTCCACTCGATACGAAGAAACGCCAGATTGCCTATCTGAATATCCGCTGGTTCATGCAGACGCTCCTCGACCGGATGGATCGCACGTCCATGCAGCACGGACTCGAAGCCAGAGTGCCATTCGCCGATTACCGTGTCATCGACTATGTATTCAATGTTCCTTGGTCGATCAAAGCCAAGGACGGCGTCCCGAAGAGCCTGCTCCGTGCCTGTGCCGCCAAATACCTGCCGGACACGATCATGAACCGTCCGAAAAGTCCTTACCCGAAGACCTATCACCCGGAATACGAACGTGTGCTTGCGAACCGCCTGCGCGAAGTCGTCACCGACACCGCATCGCCGCTCCGGAGCTATCTGAATATCCCTGCGGTGCTAAAGTTCCTCGACGAGCCAAAGGAATATGGAAAGCCTTGGTTCGGTCAGCTCATGGCCGGACCACAGATGATTGCCTACCTGCTCCAGGTCGACTACTGGATGCGGAAATATATGTTATAATCCATTGCATGAAAAAAGCAGAGGTTGGAGCGTTTCACTCCTTCCTCTGCGTTCTTTTATATACAAAATACACCCAATAAGGTATATTTTATTCTAATTCCCTTTGAATCATACCTTATCGGGTGTAAAAATGTTATTTCTTGATATACGTCTGCTTATTCGTCGTTACAACACCACCGTAATTGTTCGCCGGTGCAGCACCGCCCTTCGGTACAAGTACGATCTGGATTCCTTCAAGACGCTTGCTAAGTCCTGCGGTTCCGGCAGCTTCGCCGTTCTTCGCCCAGGCAAGCCAGCCGTAAGTCTGTGCATGGACGCGGTAGTATACGTCGTAATGTTCTGCCATCTCGCCAGTCAGTGCGATACGGATTGCCTCGAGGCGCTTCGCACGTCCGCTTGTTCCTGCCATCTGACCATCACGGAACCATGTATTCACATTGTTCTCATTGCCCTGCCATCCGATGGATTGTACATGTGTCGTATAGACAATGCTTCCGCTGTATGGCTTGTTCGTAAGCTTGATGTTGATGCCTTCGAGTCTCTTTGCCTTACCGCTTGTTCCGCTCATCACGCCATTGTACTTCCAGCCCTGCCAGCCAAAGGACTGTATGTGTGTACGATATTCTACGTTCACATTGTTCTCACCTGTGACAACCGGATTCGCATTTGCTGTGGATGATGCGATATATGCTTCTCCACGGGCAGACTGGATATTTCCGATTGCATGATCGAAGCTCTCACCCTTCTTCACAATTACGATCTGGATTGCCTCAAGTCTCTTCGCAAGACCTGCTGTACCTGCAGGTGCGCCATTTGCCGCCCATGCAAGCCAGCCGTAAGATTGTGCGTGTACACGATAGTATACATCATACTTCTCTTTATCTGCGCCTGTGAGCTGAATCTTAATTGCCTCCAGTCTCTTTGCCTCGCCCTCGGTTCCGTTCATCTCGCCATTTGCGGACCATGGTAACCATCCATAGCTCTGACAATGGGTTGTGTACTGAATACCGAGATTGCTGTTACCTGCAACCGAAATCTCGATGCCTTCGAGCCGCTTCGCCCTACCGGAAGTTCCACTCATCGTACCGTTCGTCACAACGCCCTGCCAGCCGATGGACTGTACATGTGTACGGTAAGAAACCGTAACATCCGGTGTCACAACCGGTGCCGGGGTAGGTGTAGGCGTTGGTTCGGGATTTGGAGTTGGTTCTGGCTTCGGTTCCGGAGTTGGTTCTGGGACTTTCTCGATCAACTCAGTAGCAAGAATCACATTACAGGTCATGCCGTCATCACTGATCTTCATATCTTTCGCATTTACTGTCTGTCCATTTACAAGAATAGACAATCCATCATTTTCAGAAGCAAAAAAATTCTCATTGCATGTTTCCAGCTTGATGCTATGCCTGTAAGTTTTCCCGCCTTCAAAGGCAGTTATCTTCTTATCCTCTGCAAGCTTTGCATTTTCACTCTCATCGGAATACCAAAATCTCACCGGTTTGAAACTACCATCCCCTTGCTCCTGCATTTCCTCCCAATACTCATATGCAATCCTATAATCATCCGCATCCTCACCAGACAATGCTGCAGTTGCCTTCGGTGTTTCTCCCGCCTCATGCTGAAGCGTTACATCAGCTATTTCAACCTGCTTAATTTCTTTTGGTATTGTGATACTTTTCACATTCACAGCATCAATGGCTCCATAATCCTCTCCAATCTTTTTATTTGTAATCAGAAAGGATTCTCCGTTAATAATGACCGGTGTTTGTTCCGTAAAACTAACGTTCCAACTCTTACAAGTAATCGTTACCGAATAAGAATATGTCTTTCCGGCTTCAAATCTTTTTAACAACTGACTCTCATCCTTCGGATTCTCAGAATTACGGGAGGAGCACCAATTCACCTTATTCCCGTTCTCATCCAGCTCACTCCATTGTTCACTTTTAATATTATATTTTTCAGAATCCTCCTCTGAAACCTTCGCCGTGAATACCGGGACATCTCCGTCATGAAACTTCAAGGTTGCTCCGGTAATCTTCGCTTTATCGTACATCAGTGTGCCGTTCTTATATTCCCTATATTTTATCCGGCTCATATCTCCAAGGTTAAATATGCCGTTTTCCTTGATGTATTCTGTTGCATCGCTGCCGTCCATATTCGGACTGATAAGAACAGATGCTTTTGTACTTTCACAATCAAGATCCCCACCACCTTTTATTGTGGTCATGGTATCACTCCGCAGGATCACTGAAAAATCTGTATGCCCATACCCACGGTAAATACGATTCGACCCTGGCGAACACAAGGAAATTGCCTGTGGAACATCCACACCTTCAGGAGCAAGACTACTATCTGCTGTAATCGTAAGTCTGGCTTTCTCATCACATGGTGTAACATAAATTTTTGCATAAATTCCATACTTAGAACCGGTAACGCTACAATCTCCGTTAATCCGTAGATACATCATGGTTTCCTGTTCCGGATAGTAAATACCTGCATTGGAGAAATCCTCCGCACCGCCTTTTGCTTTAATATTTACATTTACCAGATTCACGTATATTGACGATGCAGGAGCTCCATATTTTCCCACCGTATTGATCAATACATTTGCTTCCTGCTCCGCACAGGCTTTGATGGTACCATCCACCTCATTATAGTTCCAGTAAGACGCTTCCTCTATGGGAACCGTCAATTTATTTCCTCCGATATATATAGTCTGAGTCTCTTCGTCTGCTGCAAATGCAGTCATTGATTTCATTGAAAATATCATACCAAGGACAAACATAGCGCTTAAAATCCATCTGGTAATATGTTTTCTTTGCATCAATTTCATATTATATAACTCCCTCTATTTCTTAATATACGTCTGCTTATTCGTCGTTACAACACCACCGTAATTGTTCGCCGGTGCAGCACCGCCCTTCGGTACAAGTACGATCTGGATTCCTTCAAGACGCTTGCTAAGTCCTGCGGTTCCGGCAGCTTCGCCGTTCTTCGCCCAGGCAAGCCAGCCGTAAGTCTGTGCATGGACGCGGTAGTATACGTCGTAATGTTCTGCCATCTCGCCAGTCAGTGCGATACGGATTGCCTCGAGGCGCTTCGCACGTCCGCTTGTTCCTGCCATCTGACCATCACGGAACCATGTATTCACATTGTTCTCATTGCCCTGCCATCCGATGGATTGTACATGTGTCGTATAGACAATGCTTCCGCTGTATGGCTTGTTCGTAAGCTTGATGTTGATGCCTTCGAGTCTCTTTGCCTTACCGCTTGTTCCGCTCATCACGCCATTGTACTTCCAGCCCTGCCAGCCAAAGGACTGTATGTGTGTGCGGTATGCAATATTTACATTCGCTTCGCCTGCGACACTTGGGTTCGTATTGGACGTTACCTGCCCGCCAACCACCGGAGACGAACCATTCTTTGCAAGGTAACTTACCGACTGGTGTACACCTGAAGCTGCATTCACACCTTCGAAGTTTGCATCCGGTGCAGGAGAACCCTTCTTCACTACAACGATCTGGACACCCTCCAGACGCTTCGCATAACCAGCCGTTCCGGCAGGTGCACCATTCTTCGCCCAGCCAAGCCAGCCATACGACTGTGCATGCACACGGTAGTACACGTCATGCTTCTCTTTATCTGCGCCTGTGAGCTGGATCTTAATTGCTTCCAGTCTCTTTGCCTCGCCCTCGGTTCCGTTCATCTCGCCGTTAGCGGACCAAGGTAACCAGCCATAGCTCTGACAGTGCGTTGTGTACTGGATGCCAAGGTTGTCGTTTCCATAGACTCTTATTTTAATGCCTTCCAGTCGCTTTGCCTTACCGGAAGTTCCTGCCATCTTGCCATTTGCAAACCACTTGTTTGCATTGTTCTCATCACCCTGCCAACCGTATGTCTGTACATGGGTTGTGTAACGGATGGTAACATCCGGTGTTTGTGCTTTGAGCTTCGCAATCGTCTCGGTAGCAAGAACTGTATTGCAGACCGTACATTCCTTATGTCTGCTTCCTTCTGCATCTACAGTCGCTTCTTTATCGACGATCCACTTGATTGTTGGATGCATACATGCCTTTCGTGTCAGTGTGATCTCGACACTTTCTACCTCGTAGTTACCTGCATCTTCGTCAGCATACTTCACTGTCACTGTGACCGGCACGTCCACATCTAACTTCTTGTCAATATCAGCATCATCAAACTTCCAGCCTGCCGGAAGTGTTACCGCACCAACTGTAGTCTTCGTATAGTCTACCTCCATAGATGCCCCCGGCATGTTCGGAGCCTTTGGTGCTTTCTGTACACTTACGCTGACATTCAACTTCATCGGGTTATCCGGCTGAGTCAATTCATAATTATTCGCACTATCACCAACCAGCTTCAGTTCTGGAAGTGTGATTTCTGTATATGTACCGGCATTCTTATCCGGAAGATCACCATACAGATCCGTCGTATCCGCTTCAACAACATCCTGTTCCAATATTCCGATCAGTGTTACACGGCTAACCTTTACTTTCGTTGCGCCATCATATATCTTATCAGATGCATCTATACTATAAACGGAAATCTCTTTTTTCTGTATCGTATATTCCACGGATGCACTTACCGCATCTTCTCCTGTTCCTACTGTCACAGTCGCTTTATAATCGCCTGCGTTGACCGGTTTACCTTCTACAAGTGTGGCACTTCTTCGCTTATCCACGCTTTCATAACTTACGCTCACTGAGTCAAACGCATCCTTAGGTGTCTGTGTCACAGTTGCTTCCTTGGCAGTTCCAGCATAAGTAAGAGAATCTGGTGCAGTTAATGTCACGGTTACTTCGTGCTTATCCGCTGTACAGCCTTCTCTCTGGCAGGTAAATATCAGCGTTACTCTTGTGCCATCCTCTGATTTTTCCTCGTCCACTTTGTAATCATGTCCAAACGCTGAAATAACCGGAAGCTTGTTGAGTTCCTTTGTTCCGTCTTCATCGCTGAACCGCCTCTGACAGCTTGTACAGGTCCAGTAAGCTTCCATTCCATCCTTCTCACAATCCGCATTTACTTTCTCGGATTTCACAAGTGCATGGGTAAACTTTATATCTTTCTCTTCGTTTGAATATTCAATTGTCAACGATGTATCTACTGTACATCCACTGTATGTCACATTCTGATAAACGGTTTTCCCACCAAGTACCGGGTATGGATCTCCGCCTTCGTCTGCAAGTGTCTGTCCCCATACAGGATCGTCCTGACCAACTTGTAAGCGATAAGCAATTTCGCCGCTGGCAAAATCATCTGCATCCCTTCCAGATGCACCATCTTCCTCTGCAATATAATTATCCTCAAGATAATAGCAATTATTTACAACTGCTTTCTCATTCTCAATAACTGCGATATTTCTTTTGTCATCATTATCATTGATAATGGTATTTATTGTGCCAATGTTATAACAATTTTCGATCCGTCCGGAAGTGGTGGAAGAGGCATTACTTCCGCATATACCTCCAACCATATATCCTCCCGTTACTGATCCGGTATTATAGCAATTAAGAATCTTATTAGTACTTCGACCACATATGCCACCAGCCCTAGTACCCCAAACAGAGTTGGCAACCTTTCCTTTATTATAACAGCCTGTAATGGTCCCCCCGCCGTTCATTCCACAGATACCACCCAGATAGTTATCATTATTATATAAGCTGCTTACCATTCCTTCATTATAACAATTTCTAATAATTCCACTATTGAATCCAACGATTTCTCCTACATTGTAACCCTTTTTGAGACAGTAATAGCTATCTAGCACTCCAATATTTTCTACAATTGCATTGTCGATTGTATTCTGAAATATTCCTGCTTCATCAATAGTGTCTGAAACACAATATATACCACTGATCGTATGCTGTGCACCGTCAAATGTTCCACCATATTGTTGTATCGGTGTCCAATCACGCAATCCATCTACATCTTTCGTAAGGTCTCCATCATTAAGGACATTTTTATTGACAACAATATCCGCTGTCAGAACTGCCTTCGCATTTACATATTTATACCTCTCCTTATTCACTTTATCGGCAAACCAGTAAAGCTGACCGGCATTTCCGATCTCATAGGCATTATTAGAATTTAATACAGCCGGTTCGTAGGCGTCACAAGCCTTACAGAAACCATTCTCATATGTATGCTCCCGTTCTACCTTCGTCTCTGTTACATATCCAATCGGGCAATCCTTACATGCCACATTCTCGTAATGCTTTTGGCTGTCTATGTATGTACCACCTTTTGTCGCTTCGGTATTATGTGTATGTTTCTCATAGCTTTCAGATCCATACTCATCCATTTTATAATTTACAAAAATCTTCGCGTCTTCTTCCACGGTAAGCTTATCCAGATTTGTAATACTTGCACCTTCCGCAAACATAATCGTGCCAGCACTTGGAATCGTTAGATCTTCACATAAGGTCGCCGCTCCATAGATTCTCGCAGTGTTGTTCATGTTATCTACCACAATAGAATCTGTATATGTTCTCTTTATTGCTGAAAAGTCTATTTTTCCCGCTCTAATCTCACTATCCACGCAGTTAAGTGAACCCCCTACGAATACACGATCCGCTGTATTAATCTGACTTCCAGAACAATTAAGTATATTTGTATCTAAATAGGTACTTGTATTTAGTTTCACATTTTTTACTGTTGCAGTTTTTACGTTTATGTCATTTGAAGCATTTAATTCTATGTTTTCTACAGAAAAAGTATCTACAGCTATATCTGTACAAGCTAACTTGCCATTTTCTATGCCAGTAATATAAATAGCATTCTCCTTTGAATCAATTTGTCCTATGGTATTATCTCCTTTGATTTGCAGATTCAAATCGCCACCATCGTATATGATATCTCCTAAATTTGCATTCGTCAGGGTGAGGATATTGGTAGTCTCATTATAATTCCAGCCTGTCCCTTCCTTATTTATCACAGCACCATCTTTTATAACTTGATCTTCGTCTTTTGTTCCAACCTTCAATTTCGTTGGAATTTTTTCTGCTTCCTCCGCCTGCACGGTGAGACTGCCCCAGCCCGTCCCCTGTATCACGGACAGCACCATTAAACACGCCAGCAGCCATGCCAGTATCCTTGATCTTCGTTTTTTCATTCCCTCTCTTTTTCGCATATGATCCCTCTCTTTCTTATCTCAGTTAACTATAATCATCATTTCTGTATGATGGTCGAATGCACCGTATAAATGTGTGCATTTCCCCCTCACCATAACAAAAAAGCACGCTACTCTGATAGTAACATGCTTTTTTTGTAACATATTTTACTTGTTGTGACAACCTTTCTGGGACGAAATGCATTTTTCTGGGACGAACGGTTCCAAATCAACCATTTTTATAATAATACCGGCTGGATCTGCTCCTTTGCCAGTGCATATTCTACCGTCTCTGCAATCTTTGTCATATCCGCCACGCAGGAATTCGGCTTTTTTACCGCATCGTCCTGTCCAAACGGAACGAAATAGATATGCTTCATCACCATGAGCTTTCCGATGTTCTGCAGATTGATGCCAAGCGCATCGTTCGTGGAAATAGCAATGATCACGGGACGCCCGTTCCGAAGGTGCGACTTCGCCGCCATCAAAACCGGAGTATCCGTGATTCCATTTGCAAGCTTTGCTGCTGTGTTTCCCGTGCAGGGTGCAATCACAAGGGCGTCGAACAGCTTCTTCGGTCCGACCGGTTCTGCGCCCTGTATCGTGTGAATCGCGCTTCTTCCTGTGATTGTCTCGATCTCTTTCACAAAGGACTTCGCCTCCGCAAACCGCGTATCCAGTTCATAGGCATGCTGTGAAAAAATCGGCGTGATACTCGCCGCCTCATCCCGTAGAAGCTCTATCTGTTTTTTTATCTTTTCGAATGTACAAAATGATCCGGTAATCGCAAATCCCAGATGACAGTCTGACCGCATACCTTATGGCTCCTTTTTGTTAGTCCGAAGGAGTCTCCGTGGCAAGCACATGCTCGTAGATGCCGGAAGCAATCACAGTTCCTGCTTCCTTTGGATACAGCTTTCCGGGGATACCCAGATAGATGTCTGCCCGGATGCCGTGTGCCTTACAATACGCAAAATCCGTTCCGCCCGGGCTTGAAGCTATATCATAGATGAGAATCGACGGGGAAAACCATTGCAGATGCCCGGCGTCTAAGACCATTGCCGGTATCGTGTTGAACACATAGCTGTATTTGTCATAGGCGTAATGATCCCACTGTGCAAGATTTCGGTATCCATATGCATGCTGTTCGATCTCGGCTTTCAGTTCCTTCCGTCTGACTGCAACATCCACATGTGCCCCGGCTTTTGCAAGTGCATCTGCGATTGCTTTTCCGCAATGCCCATATCCAAGTACAAGACAGTGGCTTTCCAAGAGCACGGCATCTCTTCCGGCGATTGACAGGATTCCCTGTGCGGTGAGCTGCGCATTCTCCGTCACAAGTGTTTCAAGCTGCAGATATGGATGACAGGTAACACCTTTTTCCTGCAGCTTCTGCCGACTTGCTGCTGACAGCAGACCGTGATATAAGATCTGGTCGTCTGTCATGTACGCACACAGAATCTCCTCCTCTGCCTCCGAAAGTTTCGGTGCGGTGATCACACACGCATCCGCAACCGGTTCTTCCGGGTTCTCATATACATCATATCCAAGATGATAAAAATATCCGGCGACACTCTCCATCCGCGGATCGTGTCCGAAAACAATGATATTCCGCATACGCTGTCACATCCTCCTTACGATACTCTATTATATGCATACTGCTTGGGAAAGGTCTCTTGCTTCTCAATAAAAAAATGCATCGAATACCGTTCCAATATAATAAGAAAAATTCTTTTTGTCTACTGTTTCTGCCGCATACACCGGATATCCGGCAAGCCGGGTGTCCCCGATGGATACCTGCAGGGTGCCGACCATGTCGCCCCGTGCAACCGGTGCGGTCAGTCCGCTTTCCGGTACAAACCGCTGCTGTACCGTCTCCGAGTCAGAAAGCAAAACGGTAAACTTCCCCTCACACGTACCGGAAATAGTCGGTTCCAAGCCATCTGCGACCGGAATAGCAGGAATCTGCACCCCTGCAAGTTTGATTTCCCGGTATTCATAGTTTGCATCGCCATATGCAAGCAGGGCTCTCGTATCTGCCCATTTGTAATGCCGGTTGTGCGGCCAGCCACACGCAAGCAGCGCCACGATAAAATGTTTTTCTCCGACATTCACCGCCGCCACATAGCAATACCCGGCATTCCCGGTGAATCCCGTTTTCCCGGCGAGCACGCCATCCATGCGATCGAGCAGCGCATTCTTATTATATACTGTAAACTGCCGTGTACCATCACAACTTGCGAATGTATACTGCCGTGTCTGGCAGATTGCCTGAAACGCTTCTTTCTGTTCCGACTGCGTAACGCAATACCGCATGAGCTGTGCCAGCTCACGGGCGGTCGTATGGTGTACACCGCCTGCATCCTCGGCGTCTAATCCGTTCGGTGTGATAAAATATGTATCATGCAGTCCGATTTCCGCCGCCTTCCGGTTCATCATCTGTGCGAATGCCTCCACGCTTCCCCCGACCTGTTCTGCCACTGCACATGCGCTGTCATTGTGGCTCTCTAACATCATAGAATACAGAAGATCTTGCAGCACATACCGGTCACCGGCATGAAGCCCTAACCGTACCTCCGGCATCTTTGCCGCGTAGCTGCTCACAGTCACAACATCATCCGGATTTCCATATTCAAGCGCGAGAATCAGTGTCATGATCTTTGTCGTGCTAGCCATAGGAAGCGCCTCATCCGGTGCCCTTCCGTATAATACCCGCCCGGTATCCGCATCCATCAGCACTGCCGCCTTCGCATACAACTTCGGTTCCTCCGCCGCAGAAGACGGAACCGGACACCCACAGATCACAACGATCATAACAAGTAGATATACAATATAGTTCTTCATGCTGTTCCTTTCTTATCACGCTTCTCAGACATCTACTCCATTATATGGATAATTGTGACGAGTTAGACTTTCTAATTGAAATCGTTTCCGAAATCCTGTAAAATAAATAGAAGAATTTTCGACGAAGGATGACGCGTATGGCAACACTTTTTACATCTGAATTAGAGGAAGGTATGGTTACACTGACCGACACCTACTCCAACAGTGGCAAGCTGATCGTACCGAAGGATACGGTGCTTACGAAGAGTATCATCCAGATGCTTTCTGGCAATGATGTTGTATTTGTTGATATCTCTGATATCGTGGAACCTATTGTCGAATCACAGGAAAACGATCTCTCCTCTGCGCTTGACACTGAGAAAATAAAAGAAAAACCACAATACAAAAAATTCGTCCACCGTTATGAGAAAAGCATCTCCGAAATGGGCAATCATTTAAACGATATTGTCTACAAGAATGCTCCGATTGACGTGGATATGATGCTTCAGAACACCATGACGACGATGAAAGCGTTAAACGACTCCCCTCTCAGCATCTTCACAATGCTTTCAACCATGAAAAACTATGATGATTTGACCTTTAACCATTCATTAAACGTCGCGCTCATCTGCAATATCTTCGCTGACTGGCTGAATCTGTCCGAAGATGACAAGAAACTCATCACCGCCTGCGGTCTGTTCCATGATGTAGGCAAGCTGCTGATTCCGGATGCGATATTGAAGAAGCCGGGCAGGCTCACGAAGGACGAGTTCGACATTATCAAAACCCATCCGGTCAAAGGGTATCAGCTGTTACAGAAGAACAAGCTCGATCCGCATATCCAGTATGCCGCCCTGATGCACCACGAGAAATGCGATGGCTCCGGCTACCCGATTGGCTTAAAAGGCAACCAGATTGACTGGTGTGCCCAGATCGTCACGATTGCAGACATCTACGAGGCTATGACAGCAAAACGCGTCTATCGCGGACCGATCAGTCCATTTAAAGTCATCAACATGTTCGAGGAAGACGGACTAAAAAAATACAATCCAAAATACCTGCTTACTTTCTTAGAGCACGTGGTAAACAGCTATATGAATTGTAAAGTCCGTTTAAGCAACGGTGAGGAAGGTGACATTGTCTTTATCAACAAAGTCCGTCTCTCCAAACCGATGGTAAAAACAAAGAATAATTTTATCGATTTGTCGAAACAGACCGACATCAACATTGACAGTATATTATAAATGGGTAACTGCAAACAGATACCCATTTTTCTATCTCTCTTTATACTTCTACTTTGATATTTACTTCGTCCATTGCCTCCTGACGGAATCGTTCGATCTTGTCCGGGGTGATAGATGGAAGCTCGTCCATCGAAGAAACACCGAAACATCTTAAGAAATCCTCGGTTGTTCCAAACAGGATTGGTCGACCGACCGCATCCAGTCTTCCGACTTCGGTAATCAGATTGTATTCTACCAGACGATTGATTGCATGCACGCATGATACACCACGGATTGCTTCGATCTCCTGTCTTGTGACCGGCTGCTTGTATGCCACGATGGAAAGTGTCTCCATCAGTGAATCCGTCAGACTATGCTTCTTCGGGATATTCACCAGACTGGATAAAATATCATAATATTCATTTTTCGTACAGAGCTGATATGCATTCTCCAGCTTAACAATCTTGATGCCGCGATCCTCTTCCTCGTAACGCACCATCATATCGTCCAGAATCTTCTGTACTGTCTTTCCGTCTATCTGCAGCACATCTGCCAGATCCTTCAGCTCAACTGCATCGCCCATGGAAAAAAGGATTGCCTCAATGGCAGCCTCTGTCTTTTTTACGCTTTCTTCCATCTATGTATCTTCCTCTCACTTTCCATCTCTTTGTCTCTATGCTTCCAGCGAATCGATAATGATATCTCCAAACAGCTCATCCTGCCGGATCGTGATATCGCCAACCTTCATCAGCTCTAAGATTGCCATAAAGGTTACGATGATATTAATCTTCGTCGCCTGAATCTCCAGCAGTGTCTTGAAATTAATACCCTTTAGTCCTCGGATGCTCGCCCGGATATCGTCCATCTTATCTTCGATCCGCACTTCGTCCTTCTCGATCGTTCCGAATTTACTACGCACCGGATCAACACGGTCAACCGTACGCTTCATCACCTGGGTAAATATCTCATTTAACTTCGCGAGTGTCACATCTCCGATCACCTCTGCCGGATCAATCTCCTCTTTGTATTCGAGGACTTCCTTCGGAATCGTCGCCGGCTTATAATAGTTCTTTCCGGCATCGAGGTTCATATCCTTCAGCTCGAGCGATGCGTATTTGTACATCTTGTATTCCAACAGACGACGCACAAGCTCGGCACGCGGATCCTCCTCTTCTTCCTCTTCCTTCTCCTCGCGTGGCAGTAACATCTTCGCCTTAATAGAAATCAATGTCGCTGCCATCACGAGAAATTCACTCATCACGTCCAGATTTTCCTCCTGCATACGATTCAGGTAATCCAGATACTGCTCGGTAATCTCGACGATTGGAATATCAAATATATTAAATTTGTTCTTATCGATCAGATGCAGTAGCAGGTCAAGCGGACCTTCAAACTGATTGATCTTGAATTCTAATTTTTCGTCCATACCCGGCTATTCTATCATCTTTTAGATAATAATGCAAACCATTCCGCCGTTCGAATCGTTGACGATTTTCTCCATCGTATCCTGTAATTTCTGCTGGCTTTCCTGCGTGATCTTGTTGACCTTCGCCGAAAGTCCATCCTCCACAAGCTGGCGCACCGTCTTACCAAATATATTCACATCCCAGATATCGTCCTGCTTCTCCCCATCCTGATGGATATATGCGATCAGATCTTTCGCCTGTTCCTCAGAGCCGACGATCGGTGCAATCTCAGTCGTGATATTCGCCTTGATCAGATGGATGGACGGTGCCTGCGCCGTCAATTTCACGCCGAACTTGTTTCCGGACTTGATGATCTCCGGTTCACCCAGCCGGATATCGCCTGCATCTGGTGTTACCGAGCCATAGCCGGTCTTAAACGACTGCATCAGCGCAGTACTTACCTTCGCACACTGGGACTTTGTTGCAGCAAGCGACTTGACTGCTTTCATGAAATCGTATTCGTTCTGGATCGGTTCACCCATGATCTCAGAAAGCATTGCATAGTAATATTCCGGTTTTAATACAAGACGGATCTCGACAGAGCCATCTGCCAGGTTGAGTGCCTGCATCTCGATGGACTGCAGATATTCATCCTCGACAAACGCATAGTTCGTCGCATCCTTCATCAGATACATCTGACTAAAGATCTGGTTTGTCTTCTCCACGATTTTCTGTTTGATTGCATCCTTCATATCGAGTGCTTCCACCCATTTTGGGATATCAAACTTCACGCAGGTCACCGGGAAATCCAACAACAGTGCTTCAAAAATATGTACGACATCGGCTTTCCGCAGCTGGTCACAGTTGATCGGCAATACCCCGACACCATACTCTGCTTCCATCTGCTGTGCAAGCTCCAGTGTCTCCGGGCTGGCTGGCTTTCTCGTATTTAAAATCACGATAAACGGCTTGCCGAGCGTCTTTAACTCCTGAATCGTCTGTGTCTCCGGCTGTATGTACGCACTTCGGTCAAGCTCCGAGATTGTATCGTCACAGGTGACAACGATGCCGACGGTCGAATGGTCGTAGATGACCTTCTTTGTTCCAATCTCTGCCGCCTTTGTAAACGGGATATCATAGTCAAACCACGGTGTCTTCACAAGCCGTTCCTTGCCGTCCTCCTCGTGTCCCTCTGCGCCCTGTACCATGTATCCGACACAGTCAATCATGCGGCATTTGAAATGTACCCCATCCTCAAACAGCACTTCAACCGCTTCCTTCGGGATAAACTTTGGCTCGGTCGTCATCACGGTTTTTCCGGCAGCCGACTGAGGCAGCTCATCCATGGCACGCTTCCGATTATTATCATCCGCAATCGCCGGAAGCACCATCAGCTCCATAAATCGCTTGATAAAGGTCGATTTTCCTGTCCGCACCGGACCGACCACACCGATATAGATCTCGCCATTGGTTCGTGTTTCTATATCCTTATAAATGTTCATCCAAGCACTAGCCTCCTATATTCCTACCTGACTATGTTCAATAACTCAATATAATATATGTCCGGCTACATGATTTATTCCAAAAAAATAGAAGCCGTCCTCTGACAGCTTCTATTTCACTTCTTTATTGATATATGTCTCTAGGCCTGCTCATTGTCCCATGCAAGTCTTGTCGATTCAGAAGTACGGTTTCTGGTGAGCAGCATCTTCATACCCTCTTCTGCGTTTAAATCCTCAAACAACAACCGATTGACGACCGACACGATCGGCATCTCCACACCATATTTCTGGCTGAGTTTGTAAGCTGCCTTTGCAGAATACACGCCCTCAACAACCATCTGTACTTCATCCATTGCTTCCTTATAGGTCTTACCCTGTCCCATCAGGAATCCTGCCTTCCGGTTCCGGCTATGCTTGGATTCACAGGTCACGATCAGATCTCCAATTCCGGAAAGACCTGCAAATGTTTCAAGTTTACCACCCATGGCTGTGCCGAGACGAATGATTTCCGCAATACCACGTGTGATGATTGCAGCCTTCGCATTATCACCACATCCGAGTCCGTCACCAACACCTGCCGCAAGCGCGATGACATTCTTCAGTGCCCCGCCAAGCTCAATACCGATCACATCCGGGCTCGCGTACACACGGAAGTAATCGTTCATAAATGCATCCTGGATCATAAGCGCGGTCTTCTCATCCTTCGCACCGGCAACCACGGTTGTCGGCATACGCTTTCCAACTTCCTCTGCGTGGCTTGGACCGGATAAGACGCCAACCTTGCACTGTGGAATCTCTTCGTGTATTACCTCTGTCAGAGTCTTGAGGGATTCATCCTCAATTCCCTTCGATACATTTACAATTGTCTGTGCCTCTGTTATGTAAGGTGCGACACGTTTCGCCGTGCTTCTGATAAATGGCGATGGAACGACCATCACGAGAAGCTCTGCATCCTTGCACACCTCCTGCTCATCTGTCGTAAAACGCACCGAATCCGGCAGCTTCACGCCAGGCAGCTTCGTCAGATGCTCCCGTTTCGTGTCAAGCATCTCAATTTCCTTTTCGTCCACAGACCACACAGTAATATCATGTCCATTGTCTGATAACAGTACCGTCAACGCTGTACCCCAGCTTCCGGCACCCAATATACCGATCTTCATACGTTAACCCCCTTTATGAAACCGCTTTTTTCGCGCCTAATTTATTTTCCTCATGATGCAACAGCCGCACGATGTTCGCATGATGCCGCACGATCGCCATTCCGCAGATCACGGCTACCACGATCACGCTCTCCACCATCGCATGATACGATGGTGCACTCGCCAGATCAAAGCCGTATTTCCCATGGAATGCGAAGATCGCATACTCGATACAGAACATCGTCACGATGGTGATGGAACCAAGGGAGACATATCTGGTAATCGCTACGATCACAATAAACGCAATCAAACAACTGACGATAATCACAGGATCTAAGAAACCAACGATAATCCCAGCGGTTGTCGCAATTCCCTTTCCTCCCTTAAAATGCAGATAACAAGGGAAGTTATGTCCAAGCACTGTGCCAAGTCCGGCATAGGCAAGATACAGATACACCTCGTTTGGATACAAATGTCCGATCACAACATGCACGATCGCACTGATGATGATTGCCTTGAACAGATCGCCGATAAATACGATCAGTCCGGCTTTCTTTCCGAGTACCCGGAGGGCATTCGTCGTTCCAGCGTTGCCGCTTCCATGCTCTCTAATATCAATGCCTTTCATTCTTCCATAGATATACGATGTCTGAAGCAGTCCAAATGCATAGCCTGCCACCAGACAGATCACTCTCGCTAGTATCATGATTATTTTTCTTTCCTCTCCCGTATAATGAACTTCAGCGGCGTTCCCTTAAATCCAAACGCCTCCCGTATTTTATTCTCGATGTATCTCGTATAAGAAAAATGCATCAGTTCTTTATCATTGACAAAGATGACAAACGTCGGCGGCTTCACAGAAACCTGTGTGATATAGTAAAGTCTCAGGCGTTTACCCTTGTCTGAAGGTGGCTGGTTCAAAGCAACTGCCTCTGCCATGATCTCATTTAAGACACCGGTTGCCACACGAAGCGAATGGTTCTCGATAACCATGTCAATCGTCTCAAAAAGCTTCGGCAGACGCTGACCGGTCTCCGCAGAGATAAAGAGCAGTTCCGCATACGGCATATACGAAAGCTTCTCACGCACATCCTCGGTGAACTTCTTCATTGTCTTGTCATTCTTCTCGATTGCATCCCATTTATTCACAGCGATAATCATACCCTTGCCGCGCTCATGGGCGATACCTGCGATCTTCGTATCCTGATCGGTAATTCCCTCCGTTGCATCAATGACGAGCACTGCCACATTGCATCGCTCGACCGCTGATACGGTACGGATGATACTGTACCGCTCAATCTCTTCCTTGATCTTATTCTTCCGGCGCAGTCCCGCCGTATCAATAAACACATATTCTGTGCCATTCCGCTTGATCGTTGTATCGATCGCGTCACGCGTCGTACCGGCAATGTTCGATACGATCACACGATCCTCGCCGAGTAGCTTGTTGATGATGGATGATTTACCAACGTTTGGCTTTCCGATGATTGCAATACGTGGGCGCTCATCCTCCTCTTCCTTCAGTGCATTCTCGCCGAAATGCTTGACCACCTCGTCGAGCATATCGCCAAGTCCAAGCTGGGATGCCGCTGAGATCGGCTGTGGATCACCCAGTCCCAGATTGTAAAACTCGTATACATCCGGCATAAACTTCTCGAAGCTGTCCACTTTATTGACAACCAGCACGATTGGTTTCTTCGAACGGCGTAACATATCTGCAACCTTTCCGTCCGCATCGACAAGTCCCTGACGGACATCTGTCACAAATAGAATCACATCTGCGGTTTCAATCGCGATCTCCGCCTGCTCCCGCATACTCTTCAATATAATATCGTTGGATTCCGGCTCGATACCGCCCGTATCCACAATCGTAAAATTATAATTTAACCATGTCACATCGGCATAGATTCGATCTCTTGTAACACCTGGTGTATCCTGTACGATCGAGATACGATCGCCCGCCAGCGTGTTAAACAATGTAGATTTACCGACATTTGGTCTGCCGACAATGGCAACAACCGGTCTACTCATGTTCGTTCTCCATTTCTATCATTCTGTTAAATAATCCCACACCGCTTGATTGTACAATAATCACCGGTACTTGTAAAGCGTTTTGCAATTCGTCCACCGTCATATCATCGAGAAAAATCGGCTCATCCGCCTTCACAATCTGGCTTGGAAGGAATAACGCCTCTCCCAGATCCTTGCCCTGTAACTGCTTCACGATATCCTGTCCGGTCAGAAGTCCTGTCACCGTGATCTTCTCGCCGAAGAAATCATTCCGGATTGGGAAAACCTGCAGATCAAGCCCCGGTGCCGCCTGCTTGTATATCTCTGCAACCTGACAGACATAGTCATAGGCGATCAGTCCGGTTATCGTCGAGACCTTCCGTTTCCCAGCCCACGGCTTTCCGTCATGATCTTCGAGGTAGATATCCACGGCATCCTGTGCCTCTGTTAAAAACAGCCGCGTCATGCCAACACCATTTTCCAGCTGGATATAGCCGTCATAGCGGTCTTCCCCCGGCATATCATAACCTGCTGTGATATACCACTCATCACTCGCATGCACGAAATGCTCGCCAAACTTCTCCATCGCCTGCTGTTGGAAGCCCTCGATAATCGAGATGACTTCCCTCGCATCCTCTTTCGTGAAGCTCTCCAGCTTGCAGAGTCCGTCCCGGTACTTGGACAGTCCGACCGGTACGACCGACAGACTCTCGATCGTCGGTGCATAAGCGAGCAGATCCCCGATCGTCCGGCGCAATTCATCGCCATCGTTTAGCCCCTTGCAGAGCACAATCTGTGCATTCATCGGAATATCTGCATCGTAGAGCATCTGGATATAGTCCATGACCTTCCCGGCGAACCGGTTGTGCAGCATCTGACACCGGAGCTCCGGGTTCGTCGTATGCACGGAGATGTTGATTGGCGCTAACTTATAGTCGATGATTCTCTGGATATCCTTCTCCTTCATGTTCGTGAGCGTCACGTAATTTCCCTGCAAGAAAGACAGACGCGTATCGTCATCCTTGAAATAGATCGTCTCACGCATGCCCGGCGGATTCTGATCGATAAAACAAAATACGCACTTGTTGAAGCAGCTCCGGTACTCGTCCATCAGCGACTCTCCAAACTCCATACCAAGATCTTCGTCGTAGTCCTTCTCAACCTCTAACAGCCATTCCTCGCCGTCAGCTTTCTCGATCAGCACTTCGAGGTATTCATCGTTCACGATAAAGTCGTAGTCAAATATATCTTCAATTTCTTTGTCATTGATGGCAAGCAGAAAATCGCCTTCCTCGATTCCGAGTTCCTCCGCAATTCCACCTTCATCAACCTTTGTTATTTTATGTCGTTTCATATCTGTGTCCTAAATTTCTGTATTAAATGGATTGTATATTTCAATCCCGGCATTCCTCTGTTGATTCGCATAGCATAATCACGCCACCCAGATTGCCGCGTCTGCCACCGGATGCCCGATGGGAGAATAACAGTTCCGGATTGCAGCAAGTGCAGATATCCGGCAACGCAATATGCTCCGGCAACACACCTGCATCCGTAAAATTATAATAGCACGCCTGATGTAAATCAAGCTGATATTTACCATTTCCCTTGTCTTCTAATAGTATCTTCCGTTGTTCCTCTGTATATACGCCGCACGCATCTGCCACATCCTTGCTTACCTCGTAGCAGGCTTTGCAGATGGATGGTCCGATCGCGCAGATGATATCCTCCGGCTTAGAACCATAGAGTTCCTGCATCTTCTGTACGACTACCATACCGATACGCCCAACGGTGCCGCGCCATCCGGAATGTGCCGTCGCAATCACGCGCTGCACTGGATCGTACAGAAACAGCGGTACGCAGTCTGCATAGAACGTCATAAGCGGAATTCCAACCTCCTGCGTGATGAGTCCGTCAATCTCCGAGAAATCACGTTCCCGCACGATACCCTTTCCACAGTCGTCCTTCGTCACGATCCGCAGATTCGTCTTATGTACCTGATCCGAGAACACGAGCTTCGTGTAATCGTACCCGCACGCCTGCGCAAACCGTCTGTGATTCTCCATCACAGACGCTTCCTCATCGCCACGGGTAAAGCTCAGGTTCATACTTCCCAGATATCCCTTGCTCACACCGCCCAGTCGCGTCGAAAACCCGACCACGAGCTCCGGATATGCGTCAAATATTTTATACCGCAGCACCGGAACCGGGACGGATACACCCTCCACCTTCGCATTCTCGAAATACGTGTTGCGTTCCCGTAAGAAATGCAGATGTTCCTCTGCCCGCGTCACAAGTGCCTCTGGATTTATTTTCAGATCAAACTGTACTGGTTTCATTTATCTGTTCCTGTCTCTTCCTGTTTTATTCTATCTTTTTTTATCATGCTTAAGCTTAACTTGTCATCACAAAATCGAACGCATTCTCGATGTGCGTGACCGCATCCCCGTTGATACCGATCACGTCGAAGCGGATTGGGGTATTGTCGATGCTTATCTTCTTCTGATTCAGGTAAAAAAGCGCGGTCTTCGAGATCTGCCGTATCTTCGCTCCGGTGACTGCTTCTAACGCATCTCCGCTTCTGCCATCCGCCCGGTATTTGACCTCGATGAACACGATACATGTGCTGTCCCGCGCGATCAGGTCGATCTCGCCCTGCCGTACCCGGTAATTCTTCTCAATGATGAAATACCCTTTCTTCTTCAGGTATTCCGCGGCAAGATTCTCCTTCTCCGTACCGACCTGTCTTTTATTGTACGATCGTTTATCCATAGCTATCCCCACTTATCTATTTCCCAAGCTTCGCGCGCAGCTTATCCATCCGGTCGACATAGACTAATATCTCCGCTACAACGCCATACAGCTCCGGTGGGATACATTCACCGATATCCAGGTTCAACAGAGTGTTCGTAAGGTCGGTGTCCTTATAGAGCGGCACATCACTCTTCTTCGCCGTGTCAATGATGCGTTCCGCAATCACACCTTTTCCGGACGCAACAACCTGCGGTGCCTCATTTCCCGGCTCATAGACTAAGGCAACTGCCTTTTTCTTATCATCTTTTTTCTTTGTCTCTACATTAAAATTCTGTGCCATCTATTTTCCCTCTGTTTCATCCAATCCATGTCTCACACGTTTTTTCTACAGATTCCTGCACTTTGTACATTGCATTTTTCAGTTACATCCGCACATCAAACGAATACCGCTTCACGCTCTTCTCGATGTCGTCGCCGAACATCTCCTTTACCACGGCATTTTTCTCGGTATCCGGGTGCAACGTCGGCTCCCGCATGATTACCTCATTTGTCAGAGAATACCCATTCTCCGCAATCGCCTGTTCGAGCTGTGTCATATGTGCATCAATGATCTTCGCACTTTCCTCGTCTTCCACATAAAACTTCGTGTGAACTATCGTCCCGCGCAAGGACACATGCACATCTGTCGGTCCTAAATATTCCATATCCAGATGTAGCAGGGCGCTGACATCTTCCTTTTTCTCCTGCATTCTTTTTTTGTTCACATAGACGAACAGATCCGCATTTCTATCTCCGCCTTCCATACGCACCGGAATCTGCGCATATGGAAACAAATTACTTAAGTTCTGCAGGAAATCAATCCGCTCCTGCATGCCCTTCGCAGATTCGGACAAATGTTCTCCGGATGAGCCTGTATGGCTGCTCATCTGCTGCATCAGGCGGTCCATCTTCTCATAGATTCCCTTATATAGATCGGAGACCTCCTGTGGGTTCTGCATCTTCTCCGGATTCAGCGTGAACTTCTCTTTCATAGCTGCCGCTAACAGCTCCTTCATGCCGTCCGACGTGAAAAACCCCTTCAGCGTCTCCGCATCGATCATTGATTTATCCGCGGCGCCCGCCACAAGTGCCTGCAGATGATTCGCAAGCTGCATCGTCGTATCCGACTTTGCAAGTACCGTCTGTATCGTCTGTGCATCAAAATGCATATCCTGTAACTGCTTCGTAAGCCCGGTAAGCTGTTCTTCAGTCATGCCGAATTTCTCCGCATAGGTTGTCAGCTGCTCCGCGGATAATACAGGTGGATTGCCCGTCATGTCTGTGGCTTGCAGCTGGTCACCAGCGATTACTGCTCCTTGCGCAAACAGCACATCACCTGTCGTCTGCTCTAACTCCTGCAGCATCGCGTCTGCATCGAGTACCGGAAGATCCTGTGCATCGGACAACACCTGCAGCATCTCCCGCATACTGTCCGGCTCGGACATATACGCCGTAAGTTCCTCGGTCATCCCGGACAACGCCTGCATCATCGCATGCTGGTTCGTCTGATACTGCTCGAAGCCTGCAATCGTCTGCTCCGTCACCGGAAGCTGCATCTTGTTCATGGATACAAGCGTCTGGATCGGCGTATCCGGGTATTTATATGCCTGCTGCAGTACCTTCTGCATGCTGGCACGATCGACCGGCATATTCTCATTTAACAGTGTCTCAGCGATCTGATAGTTCTTGTCCGACGGCGAGAGCTGGTTCTTTTCGAGCAGATCAAAGATCGTCTGATCCTTCATCGCCTGCATATCCGACGCAAGCGGCTGAATCATCACCGTGTTTTCGGAATTCTCCTTTACGAGAAACGCAATCGTATCACCCATATTGAGGTTCACCGCTTCCACCATCCGCGCCTGCAACATCATATTTCCATCCATCTGAATCGTCACCTGCGAACCATTCACATCGACGATCCGCCCCGTAAAGGTCTGCCCCTCCTGTGCCTGTGCCAGCGCAGCATTGCCAGACGCCGTCTGCGTATTGTTTGCAGCTACGTTTTCCGGTCTGGCATTTCCTATCGTACCGGTCTGATACCGATTGAATTGAAGATTTCCGTTATCTATATTCATACATATTCCTTAATATACGTTCTTCGATGGATCTCGCAAGGTCCAAGCTTATCAAGACCGGCATAATGCTTCGCACTGCCATAGCCCATGTTGCTTGCAAAATCATAGCCTGGATACACCTTATCATATTCGACCATCATACGGTCTCTTGTCACCTTTGCAACGATACTTGCCGCCGCAATACTTGCAGACAGCGTATCTCCCTTGATGATCGGCACCTGCTTGATATCGACCTCCGGGATACGCACCGCATCATTTAATAAAATATCCGGCTGTACCTTCAGATTCGCGATTGCCATGCGCATAGCCTCGTAAGTTGCCTGTAAGATGTTGATCTCGTCAATCCGTTTCTCTGAGACAACACCAATACCATAAGCAACTGCTTTCTCCCGGATAATATCGTATAAGATCTCCCGTTTCTTTCTTGGCACCTGCTTGGAATCATTCAGATGCAGAAGCATCTCATCCTCCGGCAGTATCACCGCACATGCCACAACCGGACCCGCAAGTGGTCCTCTGCCGACTTCATCTATCCCACATATATATCGGCTTCCCATCGCATGATACTTACGTTCAAACGCAAGCATTTTCTCGGAACGGACATATTCTGCCTCTAACTGCACCAGCTTCTTTTTCGTCTGCTCCACAAGTGTCTGCACCCCGCTTCGAGCATCGGTGCCATAGGTATGTATAAACTGCTGCAGCATCGGCTCATCATCTGGATCGAGTGCCTGATACGCCGCCTTGATCTCCTGTATCTTCATCGTTTCCTACTCCTTTGTTAAATGCAAAATAAGGACTGTGCATATACACAGTCCTATATTGTTATTTAATCAGTCCAAAGCTCTTAAATGGATAGATTCGCAGGACAACCTTCCCGACGATATCCTCCCGGCTGACATTTCCGACATCCGACCATCGGCTATCGATACTGTTGTTCCGGTTATCTCCAAGCACAAAGTACTCGTCCGAACCAAGATAAACATCCGAACCAGCTCGTCCATTGTTCAACATTGTCTCTTTGCCGTAATTCTCCTTGAGCAACTTGCCGTTAATATAGATATTTCCGTTCTGATCGATACGGACTGTCTCACCCGGCAGACCGATGATACGCTTGACATAAGTCGTGTTCTCATCATAGTTAAAGATCACGACATCAAACCGCTTCGGATCCCCAAATGTATACGACAGTTTATCTACCCACAGATTATCTTTATCCTCCAGTGTCGGATTCATCGAAGAACCATCGACCTTGGAACGACAACCTACAAAGTTCAGGATAAAATAACAGATCAGAACAACGATTCCGATATAGATGATCAGACTCAGAAGCTCCTTCACGATATTAACTTCTTCCGGTTTCTGTGTCTTTTTCTTCTTGCTTTTTCTCTTCTTTTTCTTTTTTAAGATCGGATTTCCTTCTGCGTCATATGCTTCAATCTCCGCAGCTTCCTCTTCCGCCTTTTTCTCGATATCCTCTGCCGTTTCTGTCTCCGGCTTTTTGTCCTCGGATGTTTTTGTTTCCTCTGTCACCGCTTCTGCAGCTTCCGTCTCTACGACATCCGCATTCTTTTTCTTCTTCATCATCTATAAACTCCCTATTCCGGTATCTCCTCCAACGTCATACGTCCCAGTCTGCCGCTTCGAAAATCATCGAATAAAATCGCCGCAGCCTTGTCAAGATCCGGTTCATTTCCTTTTAACAAACATAATCTTGCAACCGCAATCTGCTTCAATATCTCAAAATTCTCAGAATTCTGTATATCAATATCTATATTATACCTGTCTGTCAGAGCATTACAATAATTTATTTTTAAAAAATCTATGAATTTTAAGGCAAGCTCGCTTTTCGTCAGGATTTCATCGTTGATGGAACCGATATACGCCAACCGCAGGCCAACCTCCTGATCATCAAATTTTGGCCACAGAATACCAGGTGTATCAAGAAGCTCCACATCCTTGCCAATGCGAATCCACTGCTTTCCTTTCGTAACACCCGGCTTATTTCCGACCTTCGTGCACGATTTCTTCGCATAGGAATTGATAAATGTAGACTTGCCGACATTCGGAATTCCAACGATCATTGCACGGATTGGGCGGTTGATAATACCACGCTTCCGGTCACGCGCGATCTTCTCCTTACACGCTTCCCGGATCGTATCAGATACCGGCTTCATACCAGAATTCTTCCGGGAGTCCATACTGAGCACGAAGAATCCCTTCGCTTTAAAATACTCTTCCCATTTCGCGGTCTTTCTCGCATCTGCCATATCTGCTTTATTTAGAATCACCATGCGTGACTTGTTCGCAGCAAGATTATCAATATCCGGATTCTTGCTGGATAATGGTGCTCTTGCATCCAGCAGCTCGATCACAATATCAATCAGCTTTATATCTTCCTGCATCATACGCTTGGCTTTCGTCATATGTCCCGGATACCATTGAATATTCATCACTTATTTTACCTTTCCTTTATCGCTGCGCGGGAGAAGGATTGATACGACCTTTCCCTTTATCTCTGTCTTTGCTATATTTCCAACATTCGTATAACGGCTGTCCTCACTGTTATTCACATTGTCGCCCATCACGAAATACTCACTGTCCCCCAGTGTGATCTCATCCTCCGCCACACCGCTAATCTGAATCGTCATTGTAAATGGGACATCGCTGCGTCGTTCTCCATTGATATAGATATCGCCATTTGAGATACGGATCGTCTCGCCCGGTAGACCAACGACACGCTTGATGTCATAATATCCATCGCCATCCACGCGCGAATACGCAATCACATCATACCGCTTCACATCAGATACTTTATATACGATTTTATTGACCAGCACAACCTGTGAATCTGCCAGCGTCGGATTCATCGACGGTCCCACTACCGTCACCGTCTGAAATCCAAACGTCACAATCGCATATCCGACAATCACGGCAACAAACACAAGCAGTATCCAACGCCAAAATGAACGGAAAAACCGTTTGATCTTGGAATTTCGTTTTGATACATATCTCGATAGATTATGCTTATCGTAATAACTTTTTTGTCCTCTACGTCTCAATGCAATCCTCCAGAAAGATACTTCTCTTCATAATAGGAAACCCCCAGATTGAAATGAATCTGGGGGCAAGTTTCCATTGTCTCTGCAAGTATTACTTTACAAGTTCCTTAACCTTAGCCTTCTTACCAACACGATCACGTAAGTAGTTAAGTTTTGCACGTCTTACTTTACCTCTACGAATAACCTCGATCTTCTCGATCGTTGGGCTATGCAGTGGCCAAGTCTTCTCAACGCCAACGCCATTTGAATTCTTACGAACTGTGAATGTCTCACGGTTGCTTCCGCCCTGTCTCTTCAGTACAGTACCTTCAAATGCCTGAACTCTTTCTCTGTTACCCTCTTTAATCTTAGCGTATACCTTAATAGTATCACCTACGTTAAAGTCTGTAACATCCTGCTTCAACTGTGCTGTCTCAATGTTCTTGATGATTTCATTTGCACTTAATGCCATTTGTGTGACCTCCTAAATAATTTAGACGTTCTTAATGCGCATCTGCACCAGAGGACCATCCCTTTTTTCACAACCACATAACTATATCATAGGATAATTGTTCGCGCAAGTTATATTTTCATTTTTTTATAAAAAAATGTACGCAACGACTCAAATCCCAGTTCTTTTGCATGCAAGATCTGTTCCGTGCTGCCAATAAACAGGATTCCATCATCCGCAAGGGCACCGTGGAAATTCTCATATACCTGATCTTTCGCCTCGTCCGTGAAATAAATGACGACATTCCGGCAGACGATCATATGGATATGCTGGAAATACCGGTCCTTGAGCAGATTGTGCTTCTTGAATTCCACGCATTTCTTGATTTCCGGGCTGATTGCATAATGACTGTCATCCACCTTCTTGAAATGCTTGTCTAAGTATTTCTTCGGCAGATCGGACAGGCTCTTCGCCGGATAGACGCCCTCTTTTGCAAAGGCAAGTACATCCTCATCCAGATCGGTCGCAATGATACGGATCTTCGACAACGGAATATACTCTGACAGAATCATGGCGATCGTATATGGCTCGTCACCCGTGGAACATGCCGCACTCCAGATCGTTAAAGTATCTCCATATTTTTTTCGCAGATACGGAATGATCTCCTGATCAAAATTCATCCACTGCTGTGGATTCCGATAAAACTGAGACACATTAATCGTCAGATAACTAACAAAGGTACGAAGTAGACCTTCGTCCTGCTTCATACCTTTGTAAAAACTTTCAAATCCGTCAAACCCTTTGCGGGCGATCAGAGATTCTATTCTTCTTTTCATCTGGCGTTCTTTATAAAGGTCTAAGTTGATATCGGTCAGTTTATACACATCCCGCTTAAACTCTTCATATTGATATGCCATGCCTACTCCTCTTCAGAAGCCTCCTGTGCATCATCTAAGGCACGAATGCTCAGGCTGATCTTCTTCTCAGCAGCCTTGAAATCTACAACCTTTGCTGTGATCTCCTGACCTACCTTCAGAACATCCTCTGGCTTCTCTACACGCTCCTTAGAAATCTGGGAAACATGAAGGAGTCCATCTACACCTGGCTCAAGCTCTACGAATGCACCAAAGCTTGCAAAACGTACAACCTTACCTGTTACAACATTGCCGATTGCATACTTGTCAGCAGCCTTTACCCAAGGATTCTCATCCTCGAACTTCATGCTGAGGGCAATCTTCTCACCGTTGATATCCTTGATGAATGTCTTAACAACGTCGCCAACCTTAACAACGCTGCTTGGATCATTGACTCTGCCCCATGACATCTCAGAGATGTGAAGGAGTCCGTCTGCTCCGCCAAGATCGATGAATGCACCGAAAGATGTTACGTTCTTAACTGTTCCTTCTACTACATCGCCAACCTTGATATTCTCAAATAACTTCTTAGCAAGCTCTGCCTTCTTAGCAACAAGAAGCTGCTTTCTGTTACCGATCACTCTACGCTTCTTAGGGTTGAACTCTGTCAATACGAATTCAACATCCTGATCCTGATACTTTGTGAGATCCTTCTCAAATGTATCAGATACGAGGCTTGCAGGAATGAATACCTTGCACTCATTTACAACGACATTCAAACCGCCGTCAACAACCTGTGTTACCTTACCTGTAAGAACTTCACCGTTGTTGTATGCTTCCTCTAACTTGTCATAAGACTCATCTGCAGCAACTCTCTTGTATGAGAGGAGAACCTGTCCCTCGCCGTCGTTTGTCTTAATAACCTTAACCTTGATTGGATCTCCAACCTTTACAACAGTTGTAAGATCTAAGTTTGGAGTACTTGAGTACTCATTTCTGGTAACGATACCGTCAGCCTTGTACTGGATATCTACGATGATTTCCTCTGGCTTAACAGCGATAACCTTTCCTTCAACTACGCTTCCAACCCGAATCTTGTTACCATTCTCTTCGGACTGCTTCAACAATTCTTCAAAACTTAATTCTGACATACTGTCATGAACCTCCTTAATAATATAATTTGGGGTAGATGCCCCAGCTGTAATACCTACCCTCTTAGCGGATTCAATAACAGTTAAATCCAAGTCAACGAGTGTCTGAATATAGTAAGTATTTTCGCATTCTCTGCGACAGATCTCATACAGCTTCTGTGTATTCGAACTGCTCTTACCACCAATCACTATCATGGTATCAACATCAGCTGCAAGCGCTCTTGCTTCTCTCTGTCGTTCCTCGGTAGCATTACATATGGTATTATAAACAATGACATTATATCCTTTATTTCTAAAAAATTCAACTATATCTTTAAATTTTACGTCATTAAATGTCGTTTGCGCGACAATATACACATTTTTATCAAGAAAATCAAGCTTTTTTTTTGCCTGTTCCACGGAATTAACGATAATTGGCTCCCGGACACACCAGCCGCGGATGCCACATACTTCCGGATGATTTTCGTCTCCGACAATCACCACACAATGTCCCTGCTCAGTTTCCTCCTGTACAATACGGTGAATTTTTTTCACGAACGGACACGTTGCATCGACGATTTCAAACCCAAGCTGTTCCAGCTTTTTATAGGCATCCCGCCCGATGCCATGTGATCGGATCACGATTTCTTTTGCATCGTCCTCTCTGCCGTCATGGGCAAGCATGGCATCAATATCTTCTTCCGAAAGCACATGCACACCCTTTCGTTCCAGATCAGAAACAACCTCCTCATTATGAATGATCGGACCATAGGTATAAACCTTTTTTGCATTTCCGACCTGATCGTAGACGAGATTCACCGCCCGCTTGACGCCGAAACAAAAGCCTGCAGATTTTGCAATCTTTATCTCTCTCATAAATGCAGATCTCCTATCCTTTTCCTACTGTGGAATCCTGCGAATGATCTCTGCCACAACTTCGTCAATCGTAAGCGCGGAAGAATCCAGATAATACGCATCCTCCGCCTGCGTAAGCGGTGCAATCTCCCGGTGCATATCCTGATAATCTCTTGCCTCGATATCACGCTTGATTTCTTCCAGATCCGCCGGCATATGTTTCTCCACAAGTTCCTTGTACCGTCTGTCGGCTCTTGTATCCACCGATGCAGTCAGATAGATTTTCAGTTCCGCATTTGGCAATACAAATGTACCGATATCTCTGCCATCCATCACGACATCCTGTGTGGCTGCAAGATTTCTCTGCAGGTCTAACAGCTTATCACGGACTGCCTGCTTGGTTGCCACCTTCGATGCCATGTTGCCGACTGCCTCCTGGCGGATCTTCTTCGATACATTTTTACCATTCAGATATACCTGCTGTTCGCCAGCCTCATATTTAATCTCAACCTGAATCGCTGCGAGTGCCTCAAGCACAGCGGCTGCATTCTCTGCATCAACACCCTCATTCATAAAATACAGACCGATTGCTCGATACATCGCACCGGTATCCACATAGATATAGCCTTTTTCCTTTGCTACCCGACGTGCGATTGTGCTTTTTCCGGCGCCTGCCGGTCCATCAATTGCAATATTCATATTCTTTGTTCCTCCAAATAGATTTCTATATTATTCTGAAAGCAGCACCGTTGCAGCAGTCGCCCATGCAATCTGCAAATTAAATCCGCCAGTCAGTGCATCAACATCCAGCACCTCGCCGATAAAATAAAGTCCCGGAATCTGTTTTGCTTCCATCGTCTTCGGATTGATCTCCTTCACGCTCACGCCACCTCTGGTGATGATTGCTTCCTCATAGCCGCGCGTGCCTACCACATGCAGCGTAAGCTTCTTCATACAAGCAATGAGTCGTTCCCGTTCTTCCTTCGTTACAGCGTTCACCTGCTTAAACGGATCAATCTCCGCAAGCTCTATCATAACTGGAATCAGCTTCTTTGGCAACAGTTCATCGAGTGCATTGCGCACCTGTTTGTTCTTCGCCGCGTCGAAATCCCGCAGGATACGTGCGTCAAGCTGTTCTATTGTAAGTGCCGGTTTCAGGTCGATTTCTACCCAGATTGGTTCCCCTTTCGCTTTGCCTGTATACGCCGATGCGGAAAGCACAAGTGGTCCGCTGATACCGAAATGCGTAAACAGCATCTCGCCCTGTTCCTGATACAAAAGCTTGTCTTTATTTTTCTTTTTTGTATAGCACGACAATGTGACGTTCCGAAGCGAAAGTCCCATCAGATCCCGACAGAAATCCTCCTCGATTTCAAATGGCACAAGCGATGGCTGGCATTCTGTCACCTGCAGTCCAAGATCTCTGGCAAACTGTAAGCCATCTCCAGTCGAACCGGTACGCTCATAGGAAAGTCCCCCGGTTGCCACGATCACCGCATCAAAGCGTTCCTGTTTTTTCTGTCCTTTTTCATCCTTCACACAGACACCAGCTGCGTGTGTCACATCCTGCACCTGTTCCGTCAGAATCTGTGTCACAGTGTGGTTAAGGCAGACTGTTACGTTCTGCTTTTTTAACGCCTGCTCCAGCGTCTTGATCACATCGGATGAATGATCGGATGCCGGGAATACACGGTTTCCGCGTTCGGTCTTCAGTTCCAGTCCGTTTTGCTCAAAAAACTGCATCACATCCTGTGCATTACAATTATAAAATGCACTATACAAAAACTTTGGATTTGTCACCACATGTTTCATCAGCTCTTCCACTTCACAATTGTTTGTCAGATTGCATCTGCCTTTTCCTGTGATGAAAAGTTTTTTGCCAAGTTTTTCATTTTTTTCATATATTGTCACGGAGTGCCCTGCCTGTGCAAGCATAACTGCTGCATACATACCGGTAGCGCCTCCACCTATGATAGCTGCTCGCATTATCTCTCAAACCTCTTCAAATCCGACTTCTTCATGATAATCAGCAATGGCTCGTCCGCCTTTAATGGCGTATCCGGATCCATAGCGATATTGAATTCATCATTCTGGATCACAGCAACAACATTGATTTTATATTCTTTTCTAAGATTCAGCTCCCGCAGATTCTTACCAACCCACTCCGCACGTGGAAGAATCTCCACAAGGCTCGTGCTGTCCGACAGGTCAAAATAATCGACAAGATGTTCTGAGATCAGTTTGTGCGACAGACGGATTCCGGATTCTTTCTCCGGAAAAACAACCTGGTCTGCGCCAACCCGCTTCAGGATTTTCTCCATCATCTCATCCTTTGCCTTTGCAATTACCTTTGGCACGCCAAGTTCCTTTGCAGACATCACGCACATAATGCTGGAATCTAAGCTGTCAGCCATCGCCACAACTACCGCATCCATGTTCGAGATACCTGCCTCTCTTAGTGCATCCATATCACAGACATCCAGACTCATGGCACAAGTCACACTGTCCGCAATCTCATTTATAATTTCTGGATTTCCATCGATTGCAAGCACATCCGCGCCGTTTTTATACAATTCTGTTGCAATGCTTTTCCCATACCGTCCAAGACCGATAACCGCGATCGATTTATTCATATATTTCATTCCTCCTACCCTACAATAATTTCCGCATCCGCATATTTTACAGAGTTGTGGTTTGTCGCACGCTGTCCGAAGAACATGAACATCGTGATTGGTCCCACTCTGCCAAGATACATACATACTATGATAATCACTTTTCCAATCACATTCAGCCCCGGAGTCACGTCCCGTGACAACCCGACTGTTGCGATTGCACTTGTCACTTCGAAGACACCATCCGACAGGGAAAGTGGATTTGTCGCCAGAAGCAGAACAGAAAACAAAATCAATGTGCCAAAACCGATAACTGTCACAGCCAGCGACCGACGGACGATAGATGTCGGGATTGTTTTTTTAAATGCGACCGTCTCTTTGCGTCCCTGTACTACAGCCAAAACTGCAAACACAAGTGTCGCAGCCGTCATCGTCTTGATGCCACCGGCAGTTCCGACCGGCGAACCACCAACAAACATGATTACACAACTCACAAGTACCGTCGGCTCTGTCAATCCTTTCTGGCTGATTGATGCAAATCCAGCTGTTCGGAGTGTCACAGACTGAAAAAATGCATTGAGCATTTTCTTTCCAAGTGACATATTTCCGAGCGTGAGCGGGTTGTTACATTCAAATAGAAATGTGACAACCATGCCGGATAAAATCAATGCAAATGTCATCATCAATATGATTTTTGTATGTGTATTGAATCGACGCCAGATATCACGGGCCGGTATCTTTTTTGCACGCACGTTTGAAAGCACATCTACCACATCCCACCAGACAACGAATCCAAGTCCACCACAAATGATCAGAAACGACGACGTGAGCAGTACAAGCGGGGAATCCGCATACGTCATCAGACTGTCCGGTCCAATGATATCGATTCCTGCATTGCAAAACGCTGAAATCGCATTGAATACAGAATACCAGATTCCATGAGCCACACCAAACTGTGGGATAAACGCAAACAAATATAAGACCGCGCCTAACATCTCCACAATCACAGTTCCTTTGATCACTCGTTTTATAAAAACAACCATGCCCTGCATCGTACTTAATCCAAAAGCATCCTGAATCATCATACGATTGCGCAAGGAGAATTTTCGATTCATAAGCAGCATAACAAATGACGTCAATGCCACAATTCCAAGTCCCCCGAGCTGTATCAGCGCGAGAATTACAATCTTACCAAATAATGTCCAATACGAAAAGGTCGGAACAACTACAAGCCCCGTCACGCAGACGGAGGTTGTCGCAGTAAATAACGCCGTCAGGAAATCGGATTTCCCCGACACCGTCGCAACCGGAAGCGTCAGCAAAACCGCACCGGTCAGAATCGCAAGCAGAAAGCCAAGCAATATCTTTGATGTCGTCCGCATCTGCCGCCTTAATTTCTTTTCATTTTTTTCCGCTACATCCATATTTTTTCTCCACACTTATATCTTTTATTGCAGGTAATTGCGAAACACGTAATTGTATATCGCAATTACCTGCTCTATATTATGAAAGAATAAGGCGGAGAAAAAGCTCTCCGCCTTTTGATATCTTTTATCCTGGCTTATTATACCGGATATGTCTTATTCTCTGTATTTGCTGCTGTTACATCCACACCTGTCTGCTGCGCTTCTCTGTACTTGAAGAATTCTGTTGCAACCTGTGGGAACAATGCATAAGAAAGAACATCCTCATCCTGCTGCTTGTACTGCGCCATTTCCTTCTCGAACTTAGCGAGAGATGGCTCTAAGTCATCTGCCGGACGATATGTGATAGGCTCCTTCATTCCAAGGCTGTCAAGTGCCTTCTTCTGGATCTCTGCATTTACAGGCACAGTTGTTCTACCGTACTTACCAACGAGCATATCCTTTGCCTCTTTTGTAAGCGTCTTGTAACGCTCACCCATAACGACGTTCAATACAGCCTGTGTACCAACGATCTGTGAAGATGGTGTAACAAGTGGAATCTCACCAAAGTCCTTACGAACACGTGGAATCTCTTCCAATACTTCGTCGTACTTATCCTCTGCATGCATTTCCTTCAACTGGGATACCATGTTGGAAAGCATACCACCTGGTACCTGGTAAAGCAGAGTCTTGATGTTAACGCCCATTACCTTTGGACTAAGCAGTCCGGACTCCAGCCACTGCTCACGGAGTGGACGGAAGTAATCAGCGATCTCAGCAAGAAGGTTCTGATCGAATCCAGGATCGAACTCTGTACCCTCGAATGCCTTTGCCATAACCTCTGTTGCAGGCTGTGATGTACCCATAGCAAGTGGCGACATTGCTGTATCAATAATGTCACATCCAGCTTCGACTGCCTTCATGTATGTCATGGAAGCGACACCAGATGTGTAATGTGTATGAAGCTGAATTGGAAGCTTTGTACCTTCCTTCAAAGCCTTTACAAGCTTCGTAGCCTCGTTTGGTACAAGAAGTCCGGCCATATCCTTGATACAGATAGAATCTGCACCCATCTCCTCGATCTGTCTTGCCATGTTCTTCCAGTAATCCATTGTATAAGCATCACCAAGTGTGTATGAAAGTGCAACCTGTGCATGTCCATTTTCCTTGTTTGCTGCCTTTACAGCTGTCTCAAGGTTACGGATATCATTCAGACAGTCAAAGATACGAATGATATCAATACCGTTTGCGATACTCTTCTGTACGAAGTACTCTACAACATCATCCGAATATGGGCTGTATCCAAGGATATTCTGTCCACGGAACAGCATCTGAAGCTTTGTATTCTTGAATCCGTCACGGAGCTTACGAAGTCTGTCCCACGGATCCTCTTTCAGGAAACGGAGACAAGCGTCGAATGTGGCACCACCCCAGCACTCTACGGAATGGTAACCAACTTTATCCATTTTATCAATAATTGGCAACATCTGCTCTGTTGTCATACGAGTTGCAATCAAAGACTGGTGTGCATCTCTCAGCACAGTTTCGGTAATCTTTACCGGTTTCTTTTCTTCTGCCATTAGTCTGACCTCCTAAATTCTCTATACTATACACCAAAGATTGCAAGGAATGTTCCGGCTGCAACTGCAGTACCGATAACACCTGCAACGTTTGGTCCCATGGCGTTCATCAAAAGGAAGTTTGTAGGATCTGCCTCTGCACCGACCTTCTGTGATACACGTGCTGCCATAGGAACGGCGGATACACCCGCAGAACCAATCAGCGGATTTACCTTGCCGTGCGTTACCTTACACATGAGCTTACCGAACAATACACCTGCCGCTGTACCAAATGCGAACGCAATCAAACCGAGGGCAACAATCTTCAATGTACTCATCTTCAAGAATGCCTCTGCACTTGTTGATGCACCTACGGATGTACCAAGCAGGATAACTACGATGTACATCATTGCGTTGCTTGCTGTCTCTGTCAGCTGCTTAACAACACCACTCTCACGGAACAGGTTACCGAGCATCAGCATACCAACCAGCGGAGCTGTTGTAGGAAGAATCAATACAACAACTAATGTAACGATGATTGGGAACAGGATCTTCTCCATCTTGGATACCGGACGGAGCTGAGCCATCTTGACCTTTCTCTCCTTCTCTGTTGTGAGAAGCTTCATGATCGGCGGCTGGATAACCGGTACCAGTGACATATAAGAATATGCGGCAACGGCGATCGGTCCCATCAGAGTTCCACCCATTCCGAGCTTACCGGCAAGGAAGATTGATGTAGGGCCATCGGCACCACCGATGATAGAGATTGCGGCTGCTTCCTTTCCGTTGAATCCCATCAGGAATGCAAGGAAGTATGCAGCATAAATACCAAACTGTGCGGCTGCACCAAGCAGGAAGCTCTTCGGGTTCGCAATCAGCGGGCCGAAGTCTGTCATGGCACCAACGCCCATGAAGATGAGGGAAGGCAAAATACTCCACTCATCCAACAAATAGAAATAATGTAACAATCCACCATCAGCAATGATATCCGGGAACATGTTAACCAGGAACATACCGAAGGAGATTGGAACCAAAAGCAACGGCTCGAAGCCTTTCACGATTGCAAGATACATGAACACACATGCAATGAGAATCATTACATAGTGCTTCCATGTCAGGGTTGCAAATCCTGTCTGGAGAGCCAGATTTTTAAATACATCTGCAAAACTACTCACTTATGTTTACCTCCTGTTATTGTAGGAACCAGTTACTTACGAACTCTGATTAGTTCAAAGTAGCCAATACGTCGCCTGCCTCTACTGCATCACCTGCAGAAACGTTGATGCTTGCAACTGTTCCGTCTTCTGGAGCTACCACATCATTTTCCATCTTCATAGCCTCAAGGATCAGGATCACATCACCCTTCTTTACGGCTGTACCAACGCCTGCCTTTACGTTCAGGATCTTACCTGGCATTGGAGCTGCAACCTCGATAGAGCCTGCTGCGGCTGGAGCTGCTGGAGCTGCCGGAGCTGGTGCTGCGGCTGCAACTGGTGCTGGAGCTGCTACGGCTGCCGGAGCTGCACCTGCGCCTAATTCTTCTACTGCTACATCATAAGCTGTACCATTTACAGTGATTCTATAATTCTTCATGTTAATTTCCTCCTAATATATCAATTATTTTCTTGCACGACGAATCGAACGTACAACGAGTTTATCCTTACTTACTGCACCATTGCCTGCCTGTCCCTCAGCAGCATAAATAGCGGCTGTGATAACGGCTACAAGCTCTGCATCGTTCATCAGATTGCCTGCGGCTGGTGCCGGTGTAGCAGCCTTTACTGGTGCTGCCGGCTTGCTCTCTTCCTTCTTGAGATCTTCGATCTTCGGCTTCTTTGCGAAAAGTGCCGGAAGGAATTTGAACAGTGAAATAATAAATGAGATGAAAATCAAAACTACAAATACAGTACCCATACCGAGCAATGTATTCATACCTGCCTGCTTCATCAGCTCTGCCTTAGAGTATACGGCTGAAACAACCATTTCCTCTGGAAGATACTGATATACGCCCTGCATCTCATTGTCGATGCCCTGCTGTACAACATCGTCTACACTTGAATAGTAACTGCCATACTGGGAGAAGAACTCCTCTTCTGAGCCATAGTACATCGCAATTTCCTGACGGACTGCATCTGCATTGTATGTCTGCTTTGCCTGATCCAGCTTGATGTAGTAATCTGGATTCTCAACAAACTTTACAGTTACTTCCACATCTCTGTTTGCTGCCTTGTTTGTAACAGTTACCGATACAGAGTCTGCGGCATTCTCAATCTTGTAATTGACATCATTTAAATCCATGCCAACACCGTTGATATAAGGAGAGAAATCCTGGAATTCTCCAACCTTATCGGTCTCCTGTGCCTGCTTGATACCCTTTACTGCGGACTGCTCGAATTCGGTTCCATCCTGAATATAATAATCAGCATATTCATCGCTCACGTTCTGATACTGGTTGAACAGATACATCGTGTCGATGACGATCTGGCTGTCATCATAGTCAAACGGCTTTTCAACCTCATTGCTGCAGGCAGTCAAGGAAAACATCATAGCTAACATGGAAATCAGAATTAATAATTTTTTCTTCATTTCATTGTCACCTTTCCTTATACTGCTCCGTGCTTCTTATATGGTCTTTCCTCGTTCTTTGTGCTAAGCATATCAAACGCAGCGATCACACGCTTTCTTGTTGCATCCGGCTCGATAATATCATCGATATATCCACGCTTTGCTGCTGCAAGTGCGCTTGACTGAAGCTCTGTATAAGCTTTCTTCTTCTCTGCAATGAATGCAACCTTATCAGCTGCCTCTGCAATTTCCTTCTCGTACATGATCTTGACAGCCATCTCTGGATCCATCGTACCAATCTTTGCACATGGCCATGCGTATACCATATCTGCGCCGATTGCCTTGGAGTTCATGATCGTGTAAGCAGTTCCAAACGCATCGCCCATCACAACGGTTACCTTAGGTACTGTTGCATCTGCAAATGCGTATGTGAGCTTGGCTGCTGCATCTGCGATTGTTCTCTCGTTTGATACAGTTGCTACAAATCCCTTTGCATTTACAAGTGTCAGTACAGGGATGTTGAATGCGTCACAGAACTTCACGAAGTCTGCTGCGATATAAGCACCGCTTGTAGAGAGAAGTTCTCCACCGTCAGCTGCCTGGTTGGCTACACAACCAACTGTCGCACCGTTCAACTTGATCAGTCCAAGAACCATGTCCTTTGCATAATCTTTCTTCACTTCTACGAATACATTGTTATCTGCGATGTTCTGAAGGACAGCTCTTGCATCCTTTGCAAATCCATCGAGATTTGGAATGATACGGTTCAGATCGTCTGTACAATCGGACTCTGCATCTTCCATGTTGTTGTCAGGGAGCATATCCACAAGGCTTCTGATGTTTGCAAGTGTTGTTGCATCATCCTCGAATACACCATCTACGAGAGAAGAATTCTCGCTAAGGTAAGCTGCAGATGCTGTATCAAGCTTTGCCTGATAGTTTCCATCCAGTGCATTTGGGCTGTTTACGAATAACTTTCCGCCCTCTGCTGTCATAAATGTAAAGTCTGTAAGTGTTGGAATAAGCGCTGCTCCACCACCGCATGTTCCAAAAATTGCAGTAATCTGTGGGATTACTCCTGACGCAAGTGTCTGCTTCAGATAAACCTCGCCGAATGCATTAAGTGCATCGGTTGCCTCCTGCAAACGAAGTCCCGCACAATCGATCAAACCGACTACCGGTGCGCCTACCTTCATAGCCATGTCATAAATCTTCGCAATCTTCTTTGCGTGCATCTCACCGATTGCACCACCAAGAACGGTTGCATCCTGGCTGTATACATACACCAGTTTTCCATTGATGACACCATATCCAGTAATAACACCGTCTTTTGGAGTATCATTTTCCTGCATGTTGAAGTCCGTATTTCTAGCTGTTACATATGCACCAACTTCAACAAAGCTCGCTTCGTCAAGCAAAGAAGAAATTCTGTCACTTGCTGACAATGTAAGTTTGTTACTCATTTTAAGCCCTCCACTTTTATTTATTATGGGTTTTCTGATTAGAAACCCAATTTCTTCCGATTGTAATTGTAAATCTTTTTCCGCCTGAAATCAAGTCAAAATCACATTCTTTGTCACAGTTTTGCAATAAAAAAGAAAAATCTGCAAAAAGCCTTAAACATTTATGTTCTATCCGCTTTTTACAGATTTTTAAAGCCACTCTTATTTTGTTTCAGAAAGCACGTTTTTATTCTTTACCAGATAGTCGATCAGGGAAATGATCGTCAGTGCCAGCGCCAGATAGATCAGTACATTCTCAATGATATGTACCGTGCTTCCACCGAAGTCGCAAATCAGTAAGATTACCATGAACATCTGGCAGACCGTCTTGATCTTGCCCCACCATCCGGCAGCGATCACAATGCCGTTATCCGATGCAACAAGCCGGAAACCGCTGATGATAAACTCTCTTGCAATAATCACAATTACAACCCACGCCGGAATCCGGTCCAGATCGATCAGCGCGATCATGGCTGAACAGACAAGCAGCTTGTCCGCAAGTGGATCCATGAACTTGCCAAAGTCCGTAATCAGGTTATACTTTCGTGCGATTTTTCCATCCAGCATATCCGTGAGACTTGCCAGACAGAATAACGCAAGTGCAATCCATTTTCCTCCCGGAATGCCAGGCACCATCAGGGCTACTAAGAAAAATGGTATCATGATCATTCTAAGTATCGTTAATTTATTCGGCAGATTCATCGACAATCCCTCCTATCATATCATATGGTCCTACCTCATTGATCCGGACATCTACAATCTGTCCGGACATCAGTTCATAATCACAGTTCACAAACACCAGCCCGTCCACGCCCGGTGCATCCCGGTATGTCCGTCCGACATAGACATCATCGTCAGAAGAATATCCTTCGATGATGACCTGCATGATCATCCCGACAAATGTCTCGTTTTTATCCAAGGAGATCTCCTGCTGCAGCTCCATGATCTCATTACGCCACTGCTCCGCTGTCTCTTCATCGATCTGGTTCTCAAATGTTGCTGCCGGTGTTCCATCTTCTCTGGAATACGTAAATACTCCAACCCGGTCAAGCTCCTGTTCATCTAAGAATGCCATCAGTGCCTCATGATCTTCCTGTGTCTCGCCAGGGAATCCTGCAATCAGGGAAGTACGGATTGCGATATCTGGGGCTGCTTCCCGCAGTTTTCCAATCACTGTTTCGATGCTCGCCCGGTCTGTCCTTCTGCCCATCCGCTTTAAGATTGCATCCTCGCTGTGTTGCATCGGCATATCAATATAATGCAGAAGCTTCGGTTCCTCCTTGAAGCAGTCGATCAGTTCGTCATAGATTTCCTCCGGATAACAGTACATCAGGCGAATCCATTTGATTCCATCGATCTTCGCAAGCTCACGGACTAACACATGCAGCCGTTTCTCCCCGTACAGATCTTTACCATAGCAGGTTGTCTCCTGTGCGACAAGCACCAGCTCCTCGATGCCCTGCGATGCCATATATTCTGCTTCCTTTAAAAGCTGTTCCATCGGCACACTCCGGTAATGTCCGCGGATATGTGGGATGACACAATAGGTACAGAACTTGTCGCAGCCTTCTGCAATCTTTAAGTATCCCATAAATGTACCCGATGTGATGACCTTGTTTGATTCTGTGATTGTTGCCAGACGGTCGATATCGTCATAGACTCTGATTTCTTCTGCATTCTCAATACCATCACGCGCCTTCAGCTCCTCGATCACATCTAAAATCTTATCGAAGCTGCTCGTTCCAAGACATGCATCGATCTCCGGGATCTCGTCAAAGATCTCATCCTTGAAACGCTGTGCCATACATCCGGTCACAATCAGGTATTTTAAGTTCTGCTGTTTGAGCTTCGCCATCTCCAATACTGTATTTACACTTTCCTCCATCGCATCCTTGATGAAGCTGCACGTATTTACGATGATTGCATCGGCTTCCTGCTCGTCGTTCGTAATATTGTAATTGTGCTTTGCGAGCAGACCAAGCATTGCTTCGCTGTCGCAAAGGTTCTTGTCACAGCCAAGTGACACCATCAATATGTTCATATGTTTCTTATTCCTCACGCTCTGCGGCTTCCACGCAGTTATTCATCAGCATCGCGATCGTCATCGGTCCTACGCCGCCCGGAACTGGTGTGATGGCACCAGCCACCGGTTCCACCGATGCAAAATCAACATCACCGCATAATTTGTTGTTGGCATCTCTGTGGATACCAACATCGATCACTGTCGCACCGTCCTTCACATACGATGCGTCGATCATCTTCGGCTTTCCGATCGCAACGATCAGGATATCTGCCTCTTTACAGATTTCCTTTAAGTTCTTCGTTCTCGAATGGCAGATCGTTACGGTTGCATTCTCACGCAGCATCAGAAGTGCCATCGGCTTGCCAACAATATTGCTTCTGCCGATCACAACACAGTGCTTTCCTTCGATATCAATCTCCGAACGCTTCAGAAGCTGGATGATTCCCGCTGGTGTACACGATACGAATCCCGGTCTGCCAATACAAAGGCTGCCAACGCTCTCCGGATGGAATCCATCCACATCCTTCTTCGGAGAGATCGCATTGATGATCTTCTCTTCATTGATGTGCTTCGGAACCGGAAGCTGCACTAAGATTCCGTGCACGCCGTCATCCTCGTTTAAATCCTTGATAATAGAGAGAAGTTCTTCCTCGGTTGTCTCCTCCGGAAGTTCAAACGCACGTGACTCGATGCCGATATACGCGCATGCCTTCTTCTTATTTCCAACATATACAGAAGATGCCGGATCGTTTCCGACCTGAATGACTGCCAGGCAGATATTTTTGCCCTGTGCCTTCAACGCGGAAACCTTCTCTTTTAACTCATCCTTGATCTGCTGGGAGATTTCTTTTCCGTTAATCAATTTTGCCATTGTTATAATCCGCCTTTCTTTACAACATTGTACACGATTCCATATGCCGTGTACCATGCATCTGAATTCATAAATATACGATGTATTGAAACTAAGTAGTTCTAGATGCTCCAATATACATACCAAACTCATACGCAACCGCCACCAATTCGCCATCCATGGCTCAGTGGTGGCTTGTTTGAACTTCCTGTTCAAACATTGCTGTACACAGATGGAGCATCAAAAACTTCTAAGTTTCAAACATATGTATATTTAGAATTCAGATGCATGGTACATATACATATGGAATCGTATACAAATTGGTACTTCTTAGAATAAACCGTGTGTTACACCTTCATCATCCACATAGATGCGCTCTGCGGCTGGAACTTTAGGAAGTCCCGGCATTGTCATGATCGCTCCTGTGATTGCTACGACAAATCCAGCTCCGGCACTTACATATACCTCACGGATATTGACTGTAAATCCGGTCGGTCTGCCAAGCTTCTTCGCATCATCGGAAAGGGAATACTGGTTCTTCGCCATGCAGACTGGCATATTTGCAAATCCCATCTCCTCGATCTTTGCGATCGCACGATCTGCCTCTGCAGAATAGGTTACGCCATCTGCGCCATAAATCTTCTTTGCGATTGTCTCAATCTTCTCCTTGATAGAAAGATTATCTTCATATAATACCTTGAAGTGGCTTTCCTTTGTCTCAAGTGTGTTGAGCACGGCATTTGCAAGCTCAATACCACCTTCGCCGCCTTTCTCCCATACATTTGCGAGGGCGAAATCACAGCCACGCTTCTCACAGAACTCACGTACAAATGCAAGCTCTGCATCTGTATCGGATACGAAACGGTTCAGCGTTACAACTACCGGCACACCGTAGAGCTGTAAGTTCTCGATATGCTTCTCTAAGTTCACGATACCCTTTTCCAATGCTTCTAAGTTCTCCTCGCCAAGGTCTGCCTTTGCCACGCCACCGTTATATTTCAGTGCACGTACCGTTGCTACAAGCACAACTGCATCCGGCTTCAATCCAGTCATACGACACTTGATATCGAAAAATTTCTCTGCTCCGAGATCCGCACCGAAACCTGCCTCTGTGATGACATAATCTGCAATTTTAAGTGCGGTCTGTGTTGCACGGACAGAGTTACAGCCATGTGCGATATTCGCAAATGGACCACCGTGTACAAGTGCTGGTGTATGCTCTAATGTCTGGATCAGATTTGGTTTGATCGCATCCTTCAAAAGCGCTGTCATCGCACCGACACACTTGAGCTCACCAGCTGTAACAGGCTCATTATCTACATTATAAGCAACGATAATTCTTGAAAGACGCTCCTGCAGATCCTTGATATCTGTTGCCAGACAGAGGATTGCCATGATCTCTGAAGCAACTGTGATAACGAATCCATCCTGACGCATCACGCCGTCGCCCTTCTTACCCATACCAACGATAATGTTACGAAGCACACGGTCGTTCATATCCAGACAACGCTTAAATACGATACGCTTCGGATCGATGCGGAGTGTATTTCCCTGATGCATATGGTTATCCATCACGGCTGCAAGCAGGTTATTTGCAGATGTGATTGCATGGAAATCACCTGTAAAATGCAAGTTTAAGTCTTCCATTGGTACGACCTGGGCATATCCGCCGCCGGCTGCTCCACCTTTGATACCAAAACATGGCCCAAGAGATGGCTCACGCAGTGCAATGACCGCCTTCTTTCCAAGCTTGCACATTGCCTGACCAAGTCCTACGGTTACTGTTGTCTTTCCCTCTCCTGCCGGAGTCGGGTTGATTGCTGTTACCAGAATCAATTTACCATTCTCATTATTCTTTACAGACTGCATGTACTCATCGGAAATCTTCGCCTTGTACTTACCGTACATCTCGATATCATCCTCCGACATACCAAGCTTTGCTGCCACGTTCTTAATTGGTTCCATCTCTGCCTGCTGTGCGATTTCAATGTCTGTTAACATACTCTTTTGTCCTCCTGACTCCCTTATAAATATTCCTCTACATAATTTTCAAATTCTTCCATGCTCATAAGCACCTTCCGTGGCTTCGTCCCCTCTTCCGGACCGACCACACCAGCTTCGGAAAGCTGATCCATAATACGTGCTGCACGGTTAAATCCGATTTTATATACTCTTTGCAGCATACCGATGGACGCCTTATCTTTTCCGATAATAAACTTTCCAGCATCTACAAAGTAGTCATCATATTCCGGTTCTGCAGACGATGCACCACCGCCAGAACCACCAACCTTCGTGTTCGCAATCTCCTTTGAGATTGATTCATCGTAGGTCACTTCGCCGCTTTCCTCCTTCAGGAAGTCCACGACATCTGCGATCTCATCATCCGACAGGAATGCACCCTGTACACGTACCGGCTTCGGATAGCCCGTCGGATAGAATAACATATCACCTTTACCAAGCAATTTTTCGGCACCATTCATATCGAGGATCGTTCTCGAGTCGACACCCGAGGATACGGTCATCGCGATTCTGGATGGCACATTTGCCTTGATCAGACCGGTAATGACATCCACAGATGGTCTCTGCGTTGCGATTACCAGATGGATACCTGCCGCACGTGCAAGCTGGGACAGACGCACAATAGCATCCTCCACTTCGCCGTGTGCTACCATCATCAGATCAGCAAGCTCGTCGACAATAATCACGATCTGCGGCAGCTTCTTCAAGTCTTCGTTACCCTCTTCCGAGCCTGTCACTGCCTTTACCTTTTCGTTATAGCCCTGCAGATTCCGCACATTATACTGTGCAAATAACTGGTAACGATTTGTCATTTCAAGTACCGCCCAGTTCAGAGCGCCTGCCGCCTTCTTCGGATCGGTCACAACCGGAATCAGCATATGTGGGATTCCATTGTAGATACTCAGCTCTACCTGCTTTGGATCGACCATAATCAGCTTCACATCATCCGGCTTTGCCTTATATAAGATACTCATGATCAATGTATTGATACAGACCGATTTACCAGAACCAGTCGCACCTGCGATCAGCAAATGCGGCATCTTCGCGATATCTGCCACAACCACCTGTCCGCTGATATCCTTACCAACTGCAAATGCAATGTTGGACGGGAACTTCTGGAAGTTGTCTGATTCAAGCAGATCGCGGAAAAATACAGGCTGGCTCTCCTTGTTCGGCACCTCGATACCTACTGCCGGCTTGCCCGGAATCGGTGCTTCGATACGGATATCTGCCGCCGCTAAATTCAGTTTGATATCATCCGCCAAGTTCGTGATCTTCGATACCTTCACGCCCTGCTCCGGCTGTAACTCATACCGGGTAACAGATGGACCGCAGCTGTAATCCGTCACTGTGACATTGACGCCGAAGTTTTCGAGTGTGCTCTTTAACTTCATCGCGGTCTCACGGACGGACGCTTCATTTGACTTTGTCCCCTTTCCTCTGCCACTCTTCAAGAGCTTCAACGGTGGGAATTTGTATTCCTTGATTGGTTTTTGTTCACTGTTTTCCTGAATTGTCTCTGCAATCTGGTCACGTTCCGAAAGCATCTCCTGCTCGGATTCCTTCGTCTTCTTGCGCTTTCTCGTCGCTGCTTCGGTCACTGGAGCCTCGTCCGCCTCTGGCACGGAAACATCTGCGGTGTTCATCTGTTTTTCTGCTGCACGCGACGTTCTCTTCGTATGTACCGGGTCCAATGTATCCGCAGCCGTCTCATCATAAGCAGAAATATCAGCACCTGTCTGTGCGTTTTCCTCCTGCCACATCTGATCTGTGATTGTCGTTTCCTCCTGTGCGGCTCCGTTTGCATAATCTGGGCGGTCAAAGAAATCCACCGTCTCTTCCTTCGGTGTATCCGGCACAGGTGGGATATCCGCTTTCGCACTGCGAAGTTCTGTCACACCGCCTTTTTTCTTTTTCAGCAGCGACAAATCTACATACCCCTCTGAGACATCCTTGGCATCCTGCAAGGTCAGATTCGGATTGAACAGATCTTCATGTGGAAGCGGTTTTAACTCATGAACCTCCTCCCCCTCGACCTTCTTATTTTTGACTTTCTTCTTTTTCTTCTTCACTGGTACAGCCGGCTTCTCCTGCTCCACCTTGATATTATCCAATTTTGTTCTGCGCTTTGCCTCAAGTGCTGCCTCTGGATCAATCTCTTCCTCGTCATCATCCTCATACAGCGCATTGTAACGATTCTTGAACTGTGCAGACCGCTCCTTTGCAAAATCGATCAGCGACACATTCATTACGACGATGATTCCAATGATGATCAAAAGTGCAATCACAATAATCGCGCCCGGTTTTCCAATCAGATTGTACAGTACAACGAGCAATCCACCTAAGATAAATCCGCCGCCCTTCTTTTCCTGTGCCCCCTGATCATACAGAAACTTCGCCGTCATATGATCGGCACCAGCCGTAAGCTGGAAGATAAATGCTGCTGCAACAATAAACAGTCCTACACAGAGTACGCGGTTTACGACTGCTTTTTTTGCACCGTTTGAAAGCAGAAATGCCTCTGTCAAAAAGATGTATAACGGAAGCACATATTCCACAACACCAAACAGTCCAAACATAAACTTCGCAAAGAAATTGCCTACAACGCCGCACCAGCCAAAGTTGCTGATAAAGAAAAATGTACAAACTGCCAGACAGATAAACAGATGGATTTCATTCTTCCGTGCCTGCTCCTGCGCCAGCTGTGCTTTTGTCTTTCTTCCTCCTGTACGGGAAGCGGACGCCTGTCTGGACGACTGCGAAGATCTTGCTTTCTGTGGTGATCTTGCCGTCGATGTCGAACGGCTGGCAGTCGTTTTACTTCTCGTATTCGATTGTGAACCTTTATTATATGTACTGTTGTTTCCCGTTGCCACGGTATGCACTCCTTCTCTTTTCCCTCATTCTCCGATTATGACAGACATTTTTCTAAATGTAATCACCCATATGGCAGTCCGTATCCATATACAAACCGCCACACGGGTATATTTATGTCAGTTTAAATGCTCATACTGCTCTATTTTACTATTTTTCTTTGCATTTATCAAGTCATATAAACAATTCATTGCGGTATGGATGCCGCCCACCCGGTCGATGATTCCTACCTCGACCGCCTGCCTGCCAACTAACACCGAACCAATGTCTTTCGTCAGTTCTTTCGTATTGAACATGATCTCCCTCAGTTCCTCTTCCTTGATGGAACAATGATTCGACGTAAATTCAATGATCCGATCCTGCATCCGCTCAATATATTCGTAATTCTGCGTCACACCAAGCACGGTTCCATTCATCCGGATCGGATGCACGACCATCGTTGCCGACGGCACAATAAACGTCACATCCCCGGATACTGCCAACGGCACGCCAATTGAATGTCCGCCGCCAAGCACAAGACATACCTTCGGCTTGCTTAAGGATGCAATCATCTCTGCAATAGCGAGCCCTGCCTCGACATCACCGCCCACGGTATTTAAGAGTACCATCAGTCCGTCGATGCCCTCGTCGTCCTCCACGGCAGCAAGCTGTGGCAGGATATGCTCATATTTGCTTGTCTTCGAGGACGAACCAAGATTCTCATGCCCCTCGATTTCTCCTATTATATTCAACAAATGAATTCGGTGATGATACCGGTTTTTCGACAAAGTAATCTGTCCGTAGTCAGTGATCAGACTCCCCTGCTTTTGCTGGTTGTCCATCCCGCTTCCTTCCTGTTTCTGCCGGCTATCCATACGAAACGTCTGTTCCTTCCCTGTTTCTCCCTGTCTCTCCAATGTTTCCTACCTCCGTTCACAAAATTTTCTCATAGATATTATGTACATTTTGTTTGACTTTTATAAATACGGAAACTATAATAGCAACGCAAAGTAGCTTATTTATTTTTTCTATAAATTACGGAGGTTTGATAAATGGAAACACAAAGCAAAGACAAAGTATATGTCATCGGACATAAAAATCCGGACACTGACTCCATCTGTTCTTCCATTTGCTATGCTTATCTGAAGCGGCAGATTACCGGCGATGATTATGTCCCGATGCGCGCTGGCGAGATAAACGCAGAAACCAAATATGTATTAAATGCATTTTCCGCGGCTGTGCCGGAATATATGGAAAACGTCTCCACACAGGTAAAAGACGTGGAATACCGCCATATCGATGGCGTTGACGGAGAGATTTCCATCAAAAATGCATGGGAAATCTTAAGCGAATCCGGTGCAACTACGCTTCCATCGGTAAACGAAAATGGCAATTTAGTCGGACTGATCACCGTTCGCGACATCGCCATGACTTATATGGAAGTGTACGACAACCGTGTCATCGCATCCGCGCACACACCATACAAGAATATTATCAACACCCTCTCTGCCGATCTGATCGTCGGCGATGAGAAGGATTATGTGCATACCGGAAAGGTGCTGATCTCCGCCGCCAACCCGGACATGATGGAAAACTACATTGAGCAGGGCGACATTGTCATCCTTGGTAACCGTTACGAGTCACAGCTTTGCGCAATTGAGATGGATGCACAGTGCATCATCATCTGTGACGGTGCGGTCGTATCGAAAACAATCACGAAGCTCGCTGAGGATCACAACTGCTCGATCATCCGTACCCCATATGATACTTATACTGCAGCGCGTCTGATCAACCAGAGTATCCCGATCCGTTACTTTATGAAGAAGGATAACCTGATCACCTTCTCGACTGAGGATTATATCCGGGATATCCGTACCGTTATGGCGGGTAAACGCCACCAGTACTATCCTGTCCTGAATGAATATGGAAAATACGTAGGACTGATCTCCCAGCGAAATTATTTGAATGCGAATCCAAAAAAGGTCATCTTAGTTGACCACAACGAGCATGCACAAGCAGTCGACGGTATCGAAGAAGTCCAGCTTCTGGAAATCATCGATCACCATAGACTGGGCGGCTTGCAGACGATGAATCCGGTTTATTTCCGCAACCAGCCACTTGGCTGTACAGCAACGATCATCTATCAGATGTTTGAAGAAAACCATGTTGAAATCCCGAAGCAGATTGCCGGACTGTTATGTTCTGCAATCATCTCGGATACCTTGATGTTCCGCTCACCGACCTGCACACAGATGGATGAGCATACATGCCGGAAGCTTGCAAAGATCGCAAACATCGATATCGAAGCATATGCGATTGCCATGTTCAACGCCGGAAGCAAGCTGATGAACGAGACGGACGAGGAAATCTTCTATCAGGATTACAAGGTATTCTCCTCAGAGAACTTAAAGTTCGGCATCGGACAGATCACTGCGTTCAACTCTACGATGTTAGATGCGGTCAAGCCACGGATTCTCAAATACATGGAAAGCATCTACAACCAGAGCGAAGCCGATATGTTATTCTTCATGCTGACGAATATCTTCAAAGAAAGCACCGAGCTTTTATACTATGGCAAAAACTCCGAAGAACTGCTTGAAAAAGCGTTCAAGCTCGATGAAGTATCCGGCGGCAGCATCAACCTGCCGGGCGTCGTATCCAGAAAGAAGCAGATCTTACCGATGATTGTAAGTGCTTCGAATAATATGTAGGATATGTAATCAGCAAATGCCTATAACGCAAAAAGAGACATTCCCAAACAGCTCAGATAGGGAATGCCTCTTTTTTATATTAATATATTTTATTATACACGGACTGCAATTATACCATCTGCACCAACCAGACATCGCTCTTCACCATAAAGAATCCAATCGTCGCTTTGATTAATTCCGTCGCTTGCACGAAAAAATACACACTCACAATTCCAAGTCCCGTAAAATGCGCAAGCACGTACGCACAAGGAACAACAATGACCCATGTGAACACGGAATCAAACAGGAATGTAACCAATGTCTTACCGCCTGATCGTAAGGTAAAGTAGAAGGTATGGCTCATGGAACAAATCGGCATCAAAAGCGCAGATATACTCATGAACGCTGTAGCAAGCTTCTTGATTTCATCGGTTGTATTGTAGATATGCGGAAAAAACCTGCCAACTACAAACATTACCGCCGCGACAAGTATACAGCAAAATACACTGAACACGATCATCTTATTATCCGCATCCTTCGCCTGTTCCAGCTCGCCGGCTCCCAGATACTGTCCTACAATGATGCTGATACATGCACCAAGCTGAATATACACAATATTAAACAAATTCGTGATCGTCGTTGCGATGTTTAGTCCGGCAACCACCTCGAGTCCGCGCACCGAATAGCACTGCGTCACTGCTGTCATCCCCGCCGCCCAGAGAAGTTCATTCAACATAAGTGGAAATCCTTTGATCAAAATTGCTTTGAATTCGCCCATTGGCATGCCAAATCCCCGGTATGCACCAGCCAGATACTTGTTCTTTTCTTTATGGGAATGTGCCCAGATTACAATAATTGCAGCTTCTATATAACGCGCCAGTATCGTTGCGAGCGCTGCACCCATAACGCCAAGCTTCGGAAATGGCCCAATTCCAAATATCAACAGATAATCTAACACTGCATTGCTTCCAACTGCCACGAAGCTTGCAACCATCGGTACAAATGTCTGCCCGGTTTCCTTGATATTTGTCGCATACGACTGTGTAACCGCAAAAGGAACCAAGCCGATCAGCATGATGGACAGATACTGTTTTCCATACCGTAACGCAACATCTGTCGCACCGGTTCCGGCCGTATCCGTAAGATATAAGGATATGAGATTCTCACCATTCGTAATAAATAACGTAATTGCAAGAATCGTCACAAACATCGTTGCATACAGTTTGAATCGGAATGAGTACATGTGACCTTCATGGTTTCCTTTTCCGAAATACTGTGCGCCAAAAATACTTGCTGCCGATGCCGCACCAAAAATTGCCAAATTATATACAAAAATCAACTGATTCACAATCGCTACACCGGACATTTGTTCAGTTCCAAGCTGTCCAACCATGATATTATCCAAAAAGCTGACCAAATTCGTAATCGCATTCTGTAAGATCATCGGCAAAGCAAGCATCAGATATCGCTTATAAAAGGCACGATCGCCAATAAATTTTTTGATTTGAAAAGACCGTTTCGTATTCATGTGTCATTCACCTCACTTTTCACACACGCCCTGCATGTTTCACAATCAAATCCAAAAATCTCCCGCATGATAGTTCCGTACGCATACATCAATTCTGTTATATATATAGAAAAATATGGTGGGTACAGAATCTACCCACCATATCACATAGTTTCTTCTATATTTTGCGTACGTTTGTCTTAGCACTTACATTGTAAGGATAATCTCATTGATATCAGCCAGCTCGCTTGCTGCAATATAGTTATCGCTCATTTCTTTGCCATTTACGACAAGACTCTTGTAACCGCTCTCTGCGCCATTCGGATTCTTCACAACGATATGAAGCTTCTTTCCACGGAAGTCCTTGTTGATCTCGAATTCCCTCCAGTCAGATGGAACCGATGGTGCGATACGAAGTCCATCGAAGTCCGGACGCATACCAAGGATACCCTCAACACATCCAACCATAACGGTCGATGCTGTACCGGTCAACCAGTGTACATGTGCTCTACCCTCGAATGGGCTGTCAGAGCTCTCTGTAAACTGTCCGTGGCAATATGGCTCCAGCTTTCTGATCTCTGCCTTGTCATTCATGGATGCAGGTGAGCTTTCTGTGAAATACTCAAATGCACGGTTTCCATGTCCCATCAGGGATTCTGCCAGAATAATCCAACCCTGTGGCTGTGAGAAGATACCGCCATTTTCCTTTGTGGATGGATTGAACAGAAGCATCAACGCTCCCTCAAACGCATGATCTACATAGGATGGCGCCATCAGACGTACGCCATATGGTGTATTCAGTTCTCTATGTACAGACTCCAGTGCTTTCTCTGCCTGATCCTTTGTGGCAAGACCACTGATAACTGCCCATGACTGTGGATTCAGCCACATGTTTGCTTCCGGATCATGCTTGGAACCGATGATCATGCCGTCTTCCTTGTATCCACGGATATAGCGGTCATCTTCCCAGCACTTTGTCTGGATAATATCGCCAAGTTCCTTCTGGATCTTATCCAGATATGCGATATATTCTGTATCATTTTTCTGCTCTGCAAAGATGCGGAGTACGCTCATCGCATAGTAAAGCTGCATTGCAACAAATGTTGACTCGCCCTGCTTGCCAAGACGTAAGCAGTCATTCCAGTCTGCATGCAGACCTGCCGGCATACGATTGTTTCCAAGGTGATTCATAGAGAAATCAATCGCACGCTTCAAATGCTCATACACCGTACCCTCTCCGCCATTTGCGAACAGGATTACTTCATCGATAAAGTCTATATTTCCAGACTCCGCAATATACTTATAAACTGTTGGGAACAACCACAATGCATCATCTGCACGATAAGCCGGATGTCCGGTTGCACGTACATAAGACTCATCATCTGGTGTATCCTCATGACCTGCATTGTGATCAAACTTTACAAGTGGAAGTCCACCACCATTGTCTACCTGTGCAGACAACATGAAACGGATCTTGTCCAACGCCATCTCTGGTGCCAAATGGATTACGCCCTGAATATCCTGTACCGTATCACGGTATCCGTATCCATTTCGAAGTCCACAGTAGGAGAACGATGCGGCTCTTGACCAGATAAATGTCATGAAGCACTGATATGCATTCCATGTATTGATCATCGCATTGAATGACTCGCTTGGTGTCTTTACCTGGAAATGATTCAGCTTTCCATGCCAGTATTCCTTCAACTCTGCCAGCTCAGCTTCACTCTGTGCATGCACATCTGCATAGCTGTTCATCACTGCTTCTGTCTCTGCATCATTCTTCATGCCAAGTACAAATGCAAGCTCCTTGCTCTCGCCCGGTGCGAGTGTGATCTTTGTCTCCAAAGCGCCACAGGCATTACCATTATAATTCAGGCAGTTTCCGCAATCACCGTTTTCTACGCCGACTGGATTGCCATAGCCATGATATCTGCCAAGGAACGCTTCCTTATCTCCGGCATAGCTTGCAACCTCTGCTCCAGCCAGACCAAAGAATCTTGTAAATGCAACACTTCCGTTGATAGCTGCACCCTTATTCACGTTCTCATTGATCACCTGCTTAATGCGGTTTCCCATGAAATATGTTCTTGTGATAAAGAGTGTATACTGCAGATTGACCTGATCCTGCTCATAGTTGTTATCATTTGTAAATTCACAGTAACCAAAGACTGACAGGTTACGAGGCTTGTCAGAATCGTTCGTAACCTTCAGCTTCCATACCTCATGCGTCTTATCAAGTGGTACATAGTAAAGTACAGAGCTCTTGATGCCTGCATATTCTGCATTCATATACGTATAGCCTGTACCATGGTGACACTCACTCTTGTAGCTGTCTAAATCTTTTCCAACTGGCTGCCATGAGGCTGACCAGTAATCTTTGCTGTCATTGTCACGCAAATAAATGTATCTGCCAGGCTGGTCAAAGCTGTTGAAGATATAACGAAGAATTCTTCCGTTTGCACCAGACTTTACAAAGCTGTATCCACCGGCATTGTTGGAAATGATTGCGCCGTATTCCGGAGAACCAAGGTAGTTCGCCCAAGGTGCCGGGGTATCCGGTCTGTCAATCACATATTCCTTATTTGCCTCATCAAAATATCCGTATCTCATGAGGTACCCTCCTAATTTATAGTTCTACTACTCAGCGTCCTTCAGGCTCAGGCTGATCTTACCCATACGATCAACCTCAAGAACCTTAACCTTGACTACATCGCCGATATTTACGACATCCTCTACCTTCTCTACGCGGTGATCTGCCAGCTTAGAGATGTGGATCAGTCCATCCTTGTTTGGTGACAGCTCTACGAATGCACCAAAGTTCATAATACGAACAACTTTACCTTCGTAAGTCTTACCAACCTCGATTGGATCTACGATAGAACGGATGATCTTTAATGCCTTGTCCATACCTGCCTGCTCAACGCCGCAGATAAATACATTTCCATCATCATCGATATCGATCTTAACGCCTGTTTCCTCGATAATTGCGTTGATTGTCTTTCCTCTCTGTCCGATGATCTCACCGATCTTCTCTGGATCAACCTTTGTCTGGATGATCTTCGGAGCAAGCTCACCAACGTGATCTCTTGGAGCTGCGATAGCCGGCTTCATACATGTATCCATGATGAAAAGTCTTGCCTCACGGCATCTTGCGATAGCACCTTCAACGATTGGACGTGTCAGACCATGAATCTTGATATCCATCTGGATCGCTGTGATACCTTCGGTTGTACCTGTTACCTTGAAGTCCATGTCGCCGAAGAAATCTTCGAGTCCCTGAATATCTGTCAACAATACATAATCATCATCTGTCTCACCGGTTACAAGGCCACAGGAAATACCTGCTACCATCTTCTTAATCGGAACACCGGCAGCCATCAGTGACATACAAGATGCACATGTGGAAGCCATTGATGTAGAACCATTTGACTCAAATGTCTCTGATACGGAACGGATTGCATATGGGAACTCGTCCTCACTTGGAAGTACAGGAACAAGTGCACGCTCAGCAAGTGCGCCATGTCCAATCTCACGACGTCCTGGTCCTCTGGATGGCTTTGTCTCACCAACAGAGTATGATGGGAAGTTGTAGTGATGCATATATCTCTTCGTTGTAACATTTGTGTCAAGGCCATCTAACTTCTGAGCCTCAGAAAGCGGAGCCAGTGTTACAACGTTACAAATCTGTGTCTGTCCTCTTGTGAACATAGCAGAACCATGGACTCTAGGAATGATATCAACCTCAGCAGCCAATGGACGGATCTGTGTGATCTGTCTGCCATCCGGACGCTTGTGATCCTTCAGAATCATCTTACGAACTGTCTTCTTCTGGTACTGGTAAACAGCCTCATCAAGAACTGCCAGCCAGTCTTCCTTATCTGCAAATGCCTCTTCAAGCTTCTCCTTGATCTGACGGATGTTCTCCTCACGTACCTGCTTCTCGTCTGTGAAGACTGCCTCTTCCATTGCTGCAGGTGGAACAAGCTCCTTGATTGCCTCAAACAGTTCTTCCGGAACTGCACAGCTTGTATAAGAATGCTTTGGCTTACCACACTCAGCTACGATCTTATCGATAAATGCAATTACCTTCTGGTTTAACTCATGTGCTGCATAAATAGCCTCGATCATCCTCGCCTCAGGTACTTCATTTGCACCAGCCTCGATCATGATAACCTTATCTCTTGTAGATGCAACAGTAAGCTTCAGATCTGACTCCAGATTCTGTGTAGAATTTGGATTGAAGATCAGCTCGCCATTGATCATACCAACCTGTGTAGTTGCACATGGACCATCAAATGGGATATCAGAAATTGCTGTTGCAATCGCTGAACCAAGCATAGCAGTCAGCTCTGGAGAACACTCTGGATCTACAGACATAACCATGTTATTGAGTGTAACATCATTTCTATAATCCTTCGGGAACAATGGTCTCATTGGACGGTCGATAACACGGGATGTAAGGATTGCGTTCTCACTTGCCTTACCCTCACGCTTGTTGAATCCTCCAGGGATTTTTCCTACCGAATACATCTTCTCCTCATACTCAACTGAAAGTGGGAAGAAATCGATACCATCTCTTGGTTTTTCTGATGCAGTTGCTGTAGAAAGTACAACTGTATCTCCGTAGTGCATCAAAGCTGCACCGTTTGCCTGCTTTGCAACTCTGCCTACATCGACACGTAAGGTTCTTCCGGCAAGTTCCATCTCAAACTTCTTGTACATAATAAATTCTCCTTGAAATATTTTTTCCTGCAATCAGACTCCGAAACGACTGAAAACGCCACTTTCTGTTTTATTGTTTTTATCGCACTGCCAGTGTCAGAAAATGATTTTTTCAGTTGTCTCGGTTTTGTCTTCATGCAATCTTTTAGATTATACCATCTATTTCCTTTGGCTTCAAGATGGGAATGGATGAAATGTGGGATTTTTTGTTTGTGATTTTGCTTGCGATTTTTTGTTTGTGATTTTTTGTTGGCGATTTTTGTTTGGAGGCTGTTTCGCTGGATGCTGTCTGCTTGCTGTGGGTTTTTCCGCTTACTTTTCTACTTTCACGCCCACGCTATGAGTTTCCCCGCCTACTTTTTCTGCTCCCACGCCCAGTTTTCTCTCCGCGACATATCGATTAGCTTCCGGGGTGGGTTTTTCTGCTTGCTTTTCACACCCTACGCCCACACTATGGGTTTCCCCGCCTACTTTTCTGCTTCCGCGCCCAGTTTCCGCTCCGCGACATATCGATTAGCTTCCGGGGTGGGCTTTTCTGCTTGCTTTTCACACCCTACGCCCACACTATGGGTTTCCACGCTTACTTTTCTGCTTCCGCGCCCAGTTTCCGCTCCGCGACATATCGATTAGCTTTCGGGGTGGGCTTTTCTGCTTGCTTTTCACACCCTACGCCCACGCCATGGGTTTCCACGCTTACTTTTCTGCTCCCACGCCCAGTTTTCTCTCCGCGACATATCGATTAGCTTCCGGGGTGGGTTTTTCTGCTTGCTTTTCACACCCTACGCCCACACCGTGGGTTTTTCCGCCTACTTTTCTGCTCCCACGCCCAAATCAATAGATTCATAAAAAGAAATTATGAATTTTCTGTGATAAAATCATGTATCCCATTTACGAAACAACACATATATGCTACATTAAACACAACTCGTTTATCGAGTTTAAGCGCATCGTATTTCATACAGAAAACCTGTTTTACAATCCAGATTTTCACCCATCCACACAAACTACATTTTACCGTGTTGTCTGACAATTTCACATGTTTTCGTATTAAACCAGCTATATAATACAACCACTTTAATGCTCATTATGAAAAGAGGTGTATATCATTTTTATACAGAATATTCTTGAACAGCAAAAACAATTAAATAAAAGCATCGAAAACTATAAAAAGCTTATCAATAAATTCCCCTCTGGAAAACTACAATGTTTCAAGAACGGAAAGCATATCAAATCATACAAAGTGAATGGCAATCTGAAAAAATACATTCCCACCAAAGAATCTGCCACTATTGAGAAATTAGCTTTGAAGAAATATTATGAAAGCTGTCTGGATGATTGCATCAAAGAAAAAGAGCTTCTTGATCGATTCATTCAAGATATTCAGGCTTTGCCGAATACATCTCAGAAGCTTCTGGCGACAGATTCAAATTATCACACATTTTTAGCTAAGGCACTGATTCCTGATGCATGGGCAGGCGTCTCCTATGAGCAAAATCCTTATAAGCGCGAAGATCTTATTCACAACACGTTTTCCGGAATGAAAGTACGCTCAAAGTCGGAGGAAATCATAGCAAATATTTTGTTCACAAACCATATTCCGTTTCGATATGAAGCGCCACTCACACTAAACGGATCAACCATGTATCCTGATTTTACAATCAAAAATCCAAAAAATAATTCCTATACTTATTGGGAGCATTTGGGGTTGATGGATAAAAAGGAATACAAAGATCATGCCATGGAGAAAATCAGTACATATTGTGACCACAATATCATTCCGGATGTTAATCTCATTCTAACTTACGAGACACAAAAGCATCCGTTAGATTCCAGTTGGGTGCAGCAATTGGTGATGCGGAATTTCATGTAGAGTAGAGCTTGATTAAAATCCAGCTTGCCTTTTTGTTATAAATAAGTTCACCCCGGAAACCTTTTTCAAGTTTCCTGGGTGGGTGTCCCGCTTTTTCTCTTTCCACGCCCACAGCGTGGGCTTTTCCGTTTTCTGTCCCGCCCCCACGCTCAGAACATAAGAGACCCATATTCTTCACAAACCATTTTTATAAAATCAAAAAACATAGCGACTTTTATGAACACTCTCCATATATTTCAGTCATCTCCTTTAGTTTTAAAAAGAAAATGACTGAACCTTTATCTATTATGAAAAAACGCCCCGGATATCTCCAGAGCGTTTAAATTCATTTTTACTTAACCGTTATTTCCTTACCTGCTAAAGCTGCATACTCAGCAGCTGTTGCATCCCATGAAGCTGTATTATTAGTTGTATTATATACATAATAAATTGTTTTATCTCCCTGCGTATACTCTACTCCTCGTACAGTGTATTCTTCATGCTTGTTTGTTACACCACTTGCAGATACCCCAAGTTTAATTTTTACATTTGTAGAAGGTACATCTGCTGTATTATTAATTTGATCCTGAAATGCCTTCAATGTTGTTGCATCCATAGCTGACAAATCAGTTCCTTTTGCATAAGCACTTGAACACTCTGTCTGCGCAGCTGTCAATACCGTCTTTCCATTCAATACAATCTGCTGTCCCTTTGCTCTGTCAATATAACCAAGCAATGCTGGTACGAGGATTGCTGCCAAAATTGCGAGAATTACGATAACAACAATCAGCTCTACCAAAGTAAAACCTTTGTTTTCTTTCATCTTTTTCATAATCATTTCCTCCTTAGTCTTTTTGTTTTTTGATATGAAAAATCTTTATAAAGTATAGCAAAATTTGCTATCAGTATCAACTTTTTTCCCTTTTTTTCGAGGGATTTTCTCATGGTAATTTTTACCATTTATGCCACATCTAGTTGCTCAACAGCCTTTTACAAATACTGATCGAGCTCTGCGACATCGTTTGAATATTTGTAAGCCATCTGGCGGTTAATCATACCGTTCTGAACCAAACGGGACAAATCACCATTTAATGTATGCATACCTACGGATGAACCGGACTGCATCAGAGAACCGAGCTGATGACATTTATTCTCACGGATCTGGTTGCAAACTGCATCCGTACCAACTAAGATTTCTGTCGCTACAACTCGTCCATTTCCACGTGCATTCGGAATCAGACACTGTGTGATCACACCATTTAACACGCTGGCAAGCTGTGTCCGTACCTGATTCTGCATGCCTGCCGGACAGGCGTCAATGATTCGGTCAATCGTCTGCGCCGCACCTGTCGTATGAAGGGTGGACATAACCATATGTCCTGTTTCTGCTGCGGTCAGTGCTGCTGAGATTGTCTCGTAATCACGCATCTCTCCTACCAGAATAATATCCGGGTCTTCACGAAGTGCACTTCGAAGTGCCGATGCAAAGTTTGTGACATCTCTTCCAACCTCTCTCTGGTGAATAAGTGCCATCTTTCTGTCGTATACATACTCGACCGGATCTTCAATCGTAATAATATGTTCCGGACGATTCTCGTTGATATAATCAATCATAGAAGCAAGTGTGGTTGATTTACCAGAACCGGTTGGTCCTGTCACAAGAATCATACCACGCGGCTTATCTGCCAGCTCCCGAAGCACGCTTGGAAGTCCAAGCATCTCCATCGACGGAATCGAGGAATTAAGCAGTCGGATTGTTGCCGCCATCTTGCCATCCTGCTTAAATACATTCACACGCTGACGGTTGCCATCCGGGGTACGAATCGCAAAATCCGCATCTATGCCTCGCTCAAGATTCTCCCGCTGTTCATCGGTCAGAAGCTCTGCGAGCATCGCAATGATTTCTCCATCGCTTGGATTAGTCGGAGCATTCTGCAAGCGACCGTTGATTCGATACATAAGTGGCATACCAACTGTGATATGAATATCCGAGCATCCCATCGAACGCGCTTCCATAATCATCTGATCTATCATCATATATATCGACCTCCTCTCGTATTTTTTTATCTTTTTATCATATTTCTTACTTGTTTTTTCTTCTACTTGCTGTCAGCTTCCGGTTTGTGTTTTCTCGCTTGCTTTTCACCCTCTACTCATAATAAGACACGCGCAGCAGTTCATCTACAGTTGTCGTACCATTTTCCACGAGTTCGAGTGCACTCTTCTTCAAGGTGCTCATGCCCTGCTCCTGTACCGCATATTCTTTGATATCCTCAACCGAAGCGCCATTCGTAATCATCTCGCGCACTTTCTTATCGATTGCCAGAATCTCATGGATAGAGATACGTCCCTTATAACCGGTGTTATTACACTGTCTGCAGCCCTTGGCATGCTTGATCTGAGGAAAATGTACACCTGCGATTGCTTCCTCCTGCTCGGTCATCGGACCCCATTCGCCACAGAACGGGCAGACCTTACGCACAAGTCGCTGTGCCACGATGCCAACCAGAGAACTGGCGATCATATACGGTTCCACTCCCATATCTGCGAGTCGGACAACCGAAGATGCCGCGTCGTTCGTATGTAACGTAGAAAGCACCAGATGTCCGGTGATTGCGGCACGAACAGAGATTGATGCAGTCTCTGCATCACGCGTCTCACCAACCATGATGATATCCGGGTCCTGACGAAGCAGGGCACGAAGTCCAACCTCGAAGGTCAGTCCCGCAGTATTATTTACCTGCATCTGATTGAGCTTTGGCACATTCTTCTCAACCGGATCCTCAATGGTCGAGATATTTACACTGCGCTTTGCAAGCTCTTCCAGAATCATATACAGGGTTGTTGATTTACCAGAACCAGTCGGTCCGGTCAGATAAATAATTCCGTTTGGTGACTGTAGCATGCGCATTACAAGCTTGTAATTTCGTTCCGTCATACCGAAGGTTCCCATATGGTCGATCGAACCTGCCGATGCAAGAAGTCTCAAAACCGCTTTCTCGCCAAATACGGTTGGAATGACAGATACACGAACATTCAGGTTCACACCTTCAATATTGATACGGAAATGTCCATCCTGTGGAATTCTCCGTTCTGCAATATCAAGATCGCCGAGGATCTTGATACGCGCAATCAGGGAATTATGGATATTTTTCTGCAGCGTCATGAAGTCGCAGATAACACCATCCATACGCATTCGCACGCTTGTATGGTTCTCAAATGGCTCGATATGGATATCGGATGCATTTGAGTTATAAGCACGGACAAGCAGGCTGTTAAACAGGTTGATGATTGGCGTATCATCGTCGCCCTCTTCTACGCTGATCTCCATAACCTCACTCGTCTGTGTTGTATTCGCCGATGCTTTCTGTGCTGCCTGTCTTGCAGATACCTCTGAATAATAATACTGAATGGAATTTTCGAGCGGTGCCTTCTCACACAGAGAAATATGAACTTCCCGTCCGACAATCTGGCGGATATCCTCAATTCCATAGAAGTTCAGCGGATCGTCCACAAGGAGATAATACATCGTATCTTCTACCTTGTATCCCATCATGTTATATTTCTCGGCAAGGACACGTGGAATCATCTCCACCGCCTTCACATCGACAGACAGATCCGAGATATTGACAACCTCATAATTCAGACGCTTACCAAGTGCCTCCAGCATCTGCTTTTCCGTAATAAATCCAAGTGCGATCAATGCCGCACCAAGACGGACACCTTTGTTTTCCTTCTGGTAGGCAACTGCCTGATTGATCTGATCTTCGTTGATGTATCCAAGTTCCTGCAATACATCACCGATTCGGATATTTTTATTACTGCGCATTTCCATCGTCCGGCACCTCCTCGTACATATAGATCTCAAGCGTCAATGTCAAAACACGCTCAGTCTTGATATCGTACTCACCTTCTTCGGTCAGGTTCGTGATACTCCGCTCCTCAGACCATGAATAGTTGCACACACGGATTTTCTTATCGCTGTTTGAGAGATCTTCGATCAGCTGAAGCAGATCACTCTCTTTTCCGCCTAGACGAAGTGTCACCGTCGCATTATAAATACCTGTTGTTACCTCATCATCAAATGCCGGAAGCGCACTCGTTTCGCTGTCCGTCGACATACCGCCACTCTCCTCAGCCGCTTCGATTTCAGAGCGTTCCGCTTTCGCGCCCTGTGGTGCTTCAGTCGTATCCGTTTCCTCCTGTGCTGCGAGCATTGCCGCACGCTTCGAATATACATATGGCTCCAAAGCCGTTTCTTCCTGTGGCATCTGGATAGCCAGATCATAGGCTGACAAGTTATATCCTAACACAAGCTCAGTAAAATACTTATCAATCTCTGCACTTTCCATCATTGGGAAGAATGATTCTCGTACTCCCTGTATCTCATTTGAAAACCGCTCGTTATCTGCCTCCATCATCGGCACCTGCGTAAGCTTCAGCTCATTTTCTTCCTGTGTTTCCTTCTGTGTCGCAATCTCTTTGTTCGTATTCACGATACCCTTTACAACCGGGTAAATACCCCAGTAACCAATGCAGACTACGATCACGAATATAGAAAGCATGATCAGGAGGTTTTTGTCTTTTTGTGTCATTTCTAACTTCATAACGATTCCCTCCTTATTCTGCATCGCCGACATCCGGCAAATTTGTTTCTGTTGTCTCTGGCTGTGCATCTGTATCGGTATGTCTGCCTGCGGACTCCGCCAGTGTACAGGTCACATGGATATCCCACAGCTCATCGGATTCCACATAAGAATATCCGGTATAATCAACATTGCTGAATATATCCACGCCGCACAAATTGCGGATGAATTTGTTGATATTATCTACCGTATCGGCACGCGCTGTCATCGTCAGCACGCCCAGATCCGCATCGAAAGAATCAAAGGTCACGGTTACAAGCCCCTGCGCGCAATCATCGACCACACTCATCACCTCACAGTTACAGACCGGATACGTGTATAGATTCTGATTCACTCCTACAATCGCATTGTATTGATTGCTCAGATAGGATGTTTGCTCCAAAAGTACATCATACCGTGCAACCTCCATAATCGTTGCCGGAGACTCATTGTACTCCTTCAGCTTCTGCAATTCCTGTTTTTTTAGTGTGCGCACCGTAATACACACGGCAAGTCCCACAAGCATCACAGCAAGACTGATCAGAATTGCAAGAAATCCCTTTCCAACTCCGCCACCTTCTGTTTCCTTCTTTTTTCCGGCATGATAGCCGTCTAAGAAATTCTGCTTGCCGGCATTTCCCGTAACAAGACCGCTGATCGGGTGGAAATGTGCCTGTACATCCAGACCATTGGTTGCAACATGTGTATCTGCAAATACCTCCACACGCGCGTAAATATCAAGCTGGGAAATTGCATTCTGATATAATGGCAGATCCTGTGGATTCACACCCGCAAGTAAAACTGCCTCAATCGGATAATCCAGCTGGTTTGCCTGCATGAACTGACGGATCTGGCTGACGGAACGCGCGATATCCTGCGCATAGTCCTCTGTTCCCTGATCATGGAAGCAGCGGGCACTGTTGAAATAGTAAAATTCTCCATTTACCCAGAGGATCGTCGTGATTGTCATGCGGTCTGCGATCTGCAGGACGAATGTCTTGTACTGTTGTGCCGCTGTCAATGCAGTCAGACGGATCAGACTACTCTCACCGGAATATACTGCCTTGAGTTTGACGCCGATCTCAGTAAAGATGTCCACATAATCTTTGATGAAATCGGTCGTGATGATCTCGGCATAGATTTTCTTCGTCGCCTTATTCTGCCCGATTGGAAAATATCCGCAGATATAATCCTCTCCCTGTTTGATATCTGTAAACTCGCGGTTGATAAACTCTTCCGTCTTCTTCGGATTGAGCAGAGGCATCTCAATATTCTTACCAATAAACTTGGTCGAATTGATGACTAAGATCACATCCTTCGTCGGCAGATTATGTGTCGTCCAGAAGTTCTGCATGAAGCTCACAAACGCATCCGCATCCATAATCATACCATTGATGATGCTGCCATCCGGCGCATCTTCCGTATAACAATCCGCGACAGAAATCTTTCGATTTCCGGGAGTACCGGTGATCACTTGTATCTGTTGGTTTGCCAGATAAATGACTGTACTCATATGTATGTTCTCCTTCCTGTAATAGGTTTGCTTTCTCTATTTAGTACGAATTTGCAATCGTCGCATACGAGCCATAAATCGGCTGGATTACGGAAATAATAACAAATCCAACGACTGCCGCCATCACGACGATCATCGCAGGCTCCAGATAAGAAACCAGCTTGTTCATCGCTACCTCGGAATCATATTCCATCTGGTTTGCAATTGATACAAGCATTGTATCGAGCGCACCCGTCTCTTCACCGACTGAAATGGACGAAGAAAGCTTCTTCGTAAATCCATCTACCCGGTCAATACTCTCACTTAAATTCATACCACCACGTACATCCGCGATGACCTGATCAAACTGCTTTTCAATGTAAGAATTGCCGATCGTATTTCGTGCGATCTGCAGACAGTTAATGATTGAAATACCTGCCGAATACAAGCTCGACAACGTACGAGCAAACCGTGCGGTATAAATGACACGGCGCAGCTTCCCGATCACCGGCAGCTTCAGTTCTAACTTGTCCTTTGCATACCGCACACCCGGTATCGCAAAAAGCACATGAAAGAAAATATACAACACAACGGCTGCCAAAATCAAGACATACCATTTATTTTTCACAAAATTACTGATGCCCAGCAGAATCGTCGTTGAGGTCGGAAGCGCATCCATCTGGGAAAATAAATCCTTAAACTGCGGAATAACATAGCCCATGATGATTGCAACTACTACCACGATCAACACACAGAGGATCTTCGGATAAGTCATTGAGCTTTTGACCTTCTGGTTCAGCCGATATTCCTTCTCATAATGCACAGACATCTGCAGCGCAATCTTGTCCATGCTTCCACTGCTCTCTGCACTCTTGATCATGTTGATAAAGAGCGGTGGAAATGCGTCGCCACTCGCAGACATTGCCTCAGAAAGCGGCACACCGGAACGCACCTGTTTTAACAGTCCGGTATAAACCTCCCGTTCCTTTGGCTTGATGGACTCATCCTCGGATATGATTCGCAGTGCCTTTACGAGCGTCACGCCCGCGCCAAGCAGCTCACCGATATTCTTCGCGAACTCAGAGACAACATCGGAACGCAGACGTTTGATGTTGACCTTATCCGCCTGTGCCTTCGCCTGTATCAAATATTTCTTTTCCTGTTTTAAGCGCTCATGCAGATCAAGCTCATCGGTTGCCTGCATCGTACCGGAAATCGCCTTTCCGTTTTCATCCTGCGCTCTGTATTTGTAAGTAACCATAGCGCCTCCTAATACGTAGCTGTCATCATACTTTTCACATAATCAATATACATCGAGATCATGGTATCGCCCAGATTCTGAGTCAGTGCAACAAGCACACCGAATGCAAGAAATGGACCGAATGCGAAATGTTCTTTCCTTCCCTTCTTCTTACTTGCCAGCAGATAGATCGCATACGCACCGCCGACAATGATTCCAACGAAGAATGCAGCAACTACACCTTTCCAGCCAAGCAGGAATCCGGCTGCAAACATCATCTTCACATCGCCACCGCCAAAGCCGTTAAATAACATCAGAATAAACATTGGCACGCTGATCGCGAACAGTCCAATCACACGCTCTATGATCGTTGGTCCCGGCAGCACCCAGATAGCAGGGATACCAAGCAACAGCAAAATCACATTCAACTGTGGCGGAATCTCCTGCGTGTCCGCATCGATCATCGTGATCACCATCAGATCACAGATCACAAGGAAGAACAGCAACGCGGATAGATGAATTCCGTACATTGCAACAGAAAATACTGCAAATGCACCACCGACCAGCTCGATAATAAGCGGACGTTTCGGCAATTCAGAACCACAATATCTGCAGCGGTTCTGATAACGAATCCGGGAAAAGATCGGAATGACATCTTTCCATGTCTGCTCGTGGTCGCACTGCTTACAGTGGGAATGACGAATTGTCAGCTTCTCCTTCTTCGGAAGCCGTTCAATGACCAGATTCAGATAAGAAAACACAGTCACTCCCATCAAAAATACCAATATGTATATCATTGCATATAAAAAATAATTCATTTTCTACCCCTTTTACTCTGTTTTACAGTTGATCTGTGTGTCGGAATTCGCATCTAAATTATAACACTGAATATATTCCGTGTATGTAAAATCGCCATACCGTGAGCTATGCAGTGTCAGACTCATATAAATAATATTGTCTGCATAATCTCCCTTCGGCTGTGTAAACTTCAACTCCTTGATGGAATACCCCATATACGCTTTCTGGTCAAATACCCAGTCAGTACTCTTCACTTCGCCACTTGCAACCACCACCGGATAATAATGCACAACCAGATATCCTTCTTCATTCACGCCAATATAGACATGACTGCCCTGCGCATCGGTAAACTCGATCTTATTATACCCTGTCGTTTCATTCTGTCCACCGAGCGTCGTATCTGTCGACAGCTGCATGACATATGGTAATGTGACCTCGCTCGTTGTTCCATCCTCATTTTTTACCTCCGTTGTGATTGTCGCATCCCGCGCACCCTCGATCTCACCGCGGATCTTCGAAGCAATGATGGATGATACCTGCATACCATTTGCAGTGCCCTTCGCAGTATAATAGACGCTCACCGTATTCGCGATCACCTTGCTCGCCGCAATCATAAAAAGCCCGATCAGCATAAAGGTCACGATCATTTCCACCAGCGTGAGTCCCTGATTCTTATTATGAAATTTTCGAAAAAGCTGCTTCAGTTTTTTCATTTCAATGACTGACTCCTCTTATTCTCCTGCTTCTTCACTTTTATGTATCACCCGGAACACCGTCAGATCGGCACGATCACTATAATAACGGTGCAGCTTTGCTTCTATCGCAAAGCTCGTTGCCTGTGGCATATTCTGTGAATCTGTCTTATTTGTGTCCACCGTCAGTGTGATGCCTGTATCTGCTAATGTCTCAAACACGGTATCCGTCCGATACATTTCCTCGTTCAGGATACGCTGTTCCTCCTGCATATCCTTGCTTTTCTTGACCAATTCTCCGGATACGCCAAGCAAATGTACCATACATTCTGCCAGAACCATAACAAGAATCACGAATCCAACGATCACTTCCACCATCGTCGAACCTGCATTATTCATTTGTCGCACGATTTTTCTTCTCTTCATGTTACTCACGCTCCAGAAAACTCCAGCTCCAATGCTCACTTTTCAGAATATCATTTTTCGATGGATTTACCGTATCATCTCCAGTATCCACACCAATTTCTGCGTCCTCATAATCCATACAGGACAAATTATACTTTGACAACATGGATGCTGTCTGGTCACCCTTCGTACAGGTTACTTTGACACAAAGGATAACATCGTTTTTCGATATCTGATAACTGCCATCGTTCTCCCAATAGATACAGACTGAAATATCATCCGCCATCGCTGCATATTTTGTCGTATCTCCGCCTGTTGCTGCGAGGGTAAAATACCGGTACGCCGCTTTCTCCCCATGATCAGTCGAACTCTCCGATTCATAATACGGCCAGTTGCCCTGACACACATTATATCGAAGATACTGCCACAGCAGATTTTTTCCATCCGTCACATCTTGCTTCTGCATATCAAAACTTGTATATGCCGGCGTCGTCAGTTCTTTCTCTATTTCAATACTGATCGTCTTCGAAAGCTCCCGGCATTGGTTCTGTGTCACCCGGCGCACCGAAGACGAAAACAATGCATAGCTTACAAGCAGCAAAGATAAGCAGAACACAACGACAACCATACTGACAACAATCGCCACGATCATTGCAGAACCGCGATTTTCTTCTTTATGAAATTGTCTGAGCTTTCTTTTTCTCTGCATGTACCTGTAATTTATCTTTCTACTATTTTGATATTCCGGTAATTGTCAGCGTCTGTGGCTGTGTCCACTCGGCAAGTCCATCTTCCGAAATTGCCGCAAATCGGATCTGCACATCTTTCACATCCTCGGTAAACCAGGTATCCTTCTCCAGTATAAAGCTTGCGCTTGTCTGGTCTGCGGTATAATAAACGGACTGTACTAATGTACCCTCTGCATCAAATCCCAGCACCTGTACGAGCATCGGTTGCTCAATTGCCACTGTATAATTCACAACTTCTTTCTGTGTCGTACCACTTCCAACTGTCACCGTTGTTCCTGCAAACTTCGGAAGCTCTGTCTTTGCAGCTTCCTTTTTCACAGTTCCAGTCCAGATCACCATATCCATCTCCTCAGCTTCCATGATTGCGCTGGCATCTGTTGTCGTTGCATCATCAACCGGAATCAGTTTCCACATTGCGACATCCGAGCTTTCAAAGGCATCCAGATGTGCTTCGCCGACAACTGCCTGTACTGCAACGAACGTCGTTGTATCTGGAAGTAACACAGAAATCTGATTTTCCTCTGCAACCACCTTTGCGCAGATTGCAGTCGTTGTATCCTCCAGCCGTACATTTACGGCATAGCTTACGCTTATTGGTTTTTCTTCCGTCAGAATACCTGCAAACTCGGTGTATGGATTTGCTTCACACAGGCTTTCTCTGCGGATCTTTGCGTTGCTTCCTGCATAGTATACATAATATTTATCGGTCTTTGGCTGTACATACAGCACGCCATATGCCCCGCTTGCATCCTTGATCTGCACCTCGTAATAATCGGTGCCATCCTGTACCTCGAACCGATATGCCCGTGACTCATACGTTCCAACCAGATCTTCATCCTGTACTGGTGCTGTCAATGTCCATTTTGTTCCATCGTAATACTGCAGGACACGCACATCGTCTGCCAAACGCTTGACATCCGGTGTTTCAAGCTTCTGGACAGTCTGTATTTCCTCGGTTGTTGCTTCTGTCGTAGAATCCTGTGTATCCGCATCCGTCACAGCATTCTCTGTCTCATCTGGCTGTCCCATCGTTCCAGCCGTTGTCTCTGCTTCCTTTTTACCTTCTGAAGCATCCATAACGACCTGTTTCTCTTCTGCTCCATTCGATGCAAGCTGTGTAGTCTTCGAATACTTTGTTCCATTTACTGTACAATCTGCATATTGAATATTGCTCTCGATATCAGCATCTGCATATCCAACCATCGCATCTACACTTGTCCCCCCCGTCACGGCTCCATCACTTGTACAGCTATTAAACTTCACGCCCCTGTAGCGCAGGTATCCAATCATACCACCCGTGTACCATGTTCCGGTAACCGTACCGTAATTGTTGCACTTTGTAAATGTCATCGCATCACTGGTCTGATTCTCCATCTGTCCAACAATGCCACCAACCGCGATATTTCCGGTCGCAGTCGTCTTAATTTCTGCATAATTCGTAAGGTACTCCAGATTCTCGCCAGACATCGAATGTCCGATAATGCCACCCACAGCCGTATTTTCCCCAGCTACTTTCGCTGTCACATGCCATGTGCCTGCTGTGATAATCTGCTCTGTCGCTGTACCCTTTACAACAGCATCTTTCTGGTTACATCCGACAATACCACCGGTATAGCCAAGATAGTTGTCAATCGTTGTATTTCCTTCTGCCTTTTGCGAATTATCTGTCAAAGAAACCGTTCCATAATTTGTACCAACGATACCGCCGGCATTCGCTCTTGCAGTTTCATATGCAGTTCCATCTACCATGCCGCCATGCACAACGGTATCTGCACTTCCAATCGTGTTTGCCTTGACCGTTGAATTATATCCATTGGCACCAACGATACCGCCAACATTTGCTGTCACGCCATCTCCCGCACCAGATACGCTTCCTGTAAATGTACATTCCATCACCTGTGCCGCATCTGTATCCTCTGCTTTTTCCGTCGCGATACCACTCACACCAACGATACCGCCGTAGCTTGCAATAGATGTACCACGGTTACCTACGATCGTTGCGCTTACATTACACTGATTGACTGTACCCTTGTTCTCACCGACAATACCACCTGCAACTTCTTTCGCTGTGATGGTTCCATAATTATTGCTTGTCAGAATCTTATTATTCGACTTGCGGCTCGCGCTGATCATACCACCTGCGTATCCAGTCTTTGCCGTTACAGCAGCCCGGTTCTTCGCATTCTCGATACGTAAAAATGTGTTTGCATCATCGTATCCAACAAGTCCGCCAACATAAGTATCTGATGTCACACTTCCACCGCCAACAGTACCTGTCACATACATCTGTACTTCACTTGTCTGGACATTGGCATTGCATACCTTGTCAACTACCGTCTCTTCGGATGGCTGATTTAAGGTCAGCTTTCTTACATTCTCCGCTGTCGTTCTCGCATAGGTCGTATCCGTACTGTTTACAAGCATCGTGTAACCGATGTAACCTCCAGTAAATGCGCTGCCTGTGATCGTGCCTCTGAAGTCTGACATGTCCGCGTCTGTTTTTATACGATAATATTGAACTTCGTCCGTTTGTTGCGTTAATTTTGATGTATAAAAAATTACTTTTGCATTTCTACAAATTGAATCAAATACTTCTTGCGATTTATAGTTAAATGTAACTCCACCATATGATATACTATTTGCTTTTCTTACAAAATTTTGATTATCACTTTTGGGAGAAATTTCCCAATAATAAATTTCTTTGCCATCCACTACCCTTGATTTTTTTTCACAATTTAAACTATCTTTTGCCCAATCATACATATCAATCTCTAAATCACCATTATTTTCCATTGGTAATTCAATCGAAATATCAAATATGTCATTATCAGAATTATTACTAAGTTGTATATTCCCCAAATATTGATTTCCAGTAATTGACAATTTATATTCTGGATCATCTAACCCTATTACTTCATGTTTATTTTTCTCTGTAATTGCTAAATTACCCGGTTTCGTTACCGCTTTATTTCCATCTCCTCCTGTATAAAAGAACTCTATATCTGTTATATCAAAAGAATAATAATCCTTTTTTGTAGGAAAAGAAATCTGGAAATGATTTTGAGACGGGTTACTTACATTATGCGCAGGTATTTCTTTGTATGAATTTTGGGTTGGCGTAAATTGAAACGTCGTCTCCTTTTCTCCAATTGTTACTATTTCATCCAGATTTTGTGGACCAGAATAATGAGTTGTTCCATTTGGTACATGCATAACAATATACCAACTATCTATTTTTTTATCACTATCATTATGAACTGTAAAATAAAACTGTCCACTCTTACCATCCGAAAAATGTGTATACTCAGTTAATGTAACATAACACAATTTTGATGTATTACCTGCCGAAGTACCATCCGCAACGTTCGACGAATCACCCTGTCCCTGCTCAACCTGAACATTCTGGTTATACCCATTCGTATTGATGATGTTCGCGCCAATCACACCACCGACAAAATATTTGCCGCTGATGTTCTGTGTGCTTACATATAATTGTTTCGCACTTCCGTCTGCCTTCTGCAACATCAAAATCGACGCATTGCAGCCGGCAAGTCCGCCGACATAGCTTCCTTTATCTGTATCTCCATTTATACTTCCAGCCGTCACAGCGTAGTTTGTAACTTCCGCGCCACTATCATTATAACCAACGATACCACCAACATAGTTTTTACCGACGATGCGTACATTGTTATCTTTTCTTGCTTCTGCTTTGATCACACCATGATTGTAACCAGTGATTCCTCCAACATAATCAGCTGCATGGGAAACCGGATATTCCCCAGCAACAGTCACTGCACCCGATGTATCAAGATTTTCAAGCAGAGAACCTGTATTATAACCACTGATACCTCCTGCATACATACCGGTTGCATAGACAACGCCTGTATTCTGCCAGTTTGAAACGGTATTTTTCGAATTCACGGTATCGGATACTACAATTGGACTTGCGCCCTTTTCAACCAATACCAAAGTATCTCCGCTACTATTTCCTGTATCTTCCTGTGTTTTTGTCAGATCTATATCTGCATTCGCGCCAATCACACCACCGACATAGGAACAGCCAATGACATAGTTGTCATTTCTGCCATTTGTATTCGTATCGTCCGTACCCGAAAGCTCCGCAAAACCAGTTGCATAGCCGACGATACCGCCGACATAATCATGTCCAAATACATAGCTGTGCTTGCCATTATCCAATTCTGCACGCACACCCTGAAGCGTACTAAAATAACTGTAACCGGTAATACCACCGACATACGTTCCAGCCACCTTGTCCGCATAAGTTGCAAATGCCGTTCCATCCTGATTTCCAAGGAATGCCTGTAAATCTTTTCTCGAATAAAACGGTGTACTGTTGCTGTTTTTGATTGTAATATTTACAAGGGCTGATGTATCATCTGTATGATTTGCCGCATACTCGTTTACACAGCTTCCTGCTATACCACCAACGAATTTACTGTCCTTTTTATCTTCGCCATCCTTCACGACTGCATATACAGCACCTGTATTCTCACAGTCTTCCAATGTGATGGCAGTTGACCGATTCTTCTCTGTCCGAAGCTCGCCGACAACACCTCCCACATGTGAAAGTCCGGTTACCTTTGCAGCATTGGAAAGCTCCTTCCATGTGACTGCAGACACAACCGAATCCGAATCCGCAATCAGTGTTCCGGTAATACCACCGACATAAGACTTTCCTTTTACAAAACTGGCTGTTTCTGCGTCTACATCATCATTTACGACTTCGAGATTTTCTAAGATTCCCGCCGTCTCTCCAGTCAGATTCTTACCATACACCGTGATTCCGGCAAAAGAGCCAACATAATCGCCCGGAGACGTTATCTGTACTTCATCCAGTTTCAGATTTCCGATCTTACCATAATTTGTGACAAATAATCCAACCGGTTTTTTCTCATCATCTGCTTTACCGGTATCCGTGTCTGTATACAACCTACACAGGGCATTTCCTGCCTGTGACATAGTAAGTCCCTTGATCGTATACGACTCACCATCTGTATTCTTACCATCCAGAGAATCTTCCGCACGAAGCTGCTTCATCGAGATAAAGGATTCTGCCAGGCTTTCGGTTTCTTCCTTTAACTTGATATCATTTCCTTTCGTATTATAAAACGCACCAGACGTTACAAATTTCGTCCAGTCGATATCTTCGGACAACTGGAAGTGACAGGCTAACGTTTTCTTTGTATCCTGCTCATAATGCGCACTGCTCAAGCGCAGTTCATCCACAGACTTCTCAGTATTCGCTGTAATGTCTGTCACGTAACGCATATTATAAAGATGTCTTGCATTTGCAATCGAATAATTGTAATTTACAACCTTCTTTGCAGCATCCGTGTTGTTATTTTCCTCGGCAAAATAAACATACGACTGGTTGCTCTGCCGTTCCGTTGTTGTATCATATGCAGCACCATCCCCCTTGATGGAGCATTTAATCTTATTTGCATCCAGCCCAAACCGATGGAATGTATAGGTTGACTTGAATTTAAAGTTTGCATTGGCAACCTTACTTGCTTTCGATGTGTCCCGTAAAATTGACAAATTCATCTCATAGCTGGCAGATGTCGCCTGAAAATCCGCTGCATCCAATACGACACGGATCGTTCCATCCGTATCGCTCCATGCAAGGACTGGGAACTCCCCAAGCTCCTGCGCACTCCAAGTTCCAGTCTCATCTTTCACATACCGTGTGATTGCACAATTCTGTGCCTGCCGGTTTGCATAATTCTTGATCTTTGCTCCGTTTAATGTGAACTTCATAACCGGAACACCATCTGCCATATTCTCACTGGTACAGAAATCAGAATCTACATCATAGACGGTAATGTCATAATTCATCTTCTGTGCGGCATTTGCCGGCTTGCTGACCTTGAACGACAGATTTAACGTATCTTCATTATTTAATTTCACTTCATCAATGGACGGCTTTTCCTTTGTACCCTTCAGCGCCGTCGACAATGTATCCACACCATAGTACCCGATCATACGGTCTTTCCGGTAAGAATCATACCGGGTGGCAATGTTAACCGAACCCCGAAGGGAATCATTGTCATTATCATACTCGAAAATTTCTACCTCATCTCCATTTGACTTGGCAGAATAAAGGACAGAAAATACCTGTCCATCCTCTAAGGAAAACTCGACGCAGATCGCGTCATTTAAGATAGACGTATCATACAGATACCCCTGTAAAAGCTGATATACGATTGGTGCCGTCGGGCTTGTCGTATCTTTTCCTGCCGCATACAAACTATAATCGCCCTTATTTGCACGCACAGAAACAAGCGTACCCTTATTTACCGTTACCCAAACGGAATCATCACTGTACGCCTGGCCTTCTTCGTAATATATCGAATCCAGCTTCACCTCGGCTGGACTAAAATTTTTCGTCTGCTTTGCAAAATCTTCTAAGGTTCCATTTGCATTATATTCCGACAACTGATTCTGCGCTGCCAAAAACATGGTCTCTGCATATTCATTCGCCTGGTTAAAGTCTGACCAGTCCTGCCATGCCATAAGTCCCATGACTGATATTGTGAGCAATATCGACAGCAACATCATCGTCACGATCATCTCAACAAGCGTGAAACCCCGATTGGATCTGCATCGTCTCTTTTGTGTCGATCTCATATTTATCACCTACTGTATAACACTATTCGCTTTATTATACAAATATATCGGAAAAAAGGCAAACTTTATCCAGTGATTTTTTTTGCATATTTTTGCCATTTCGGTGAAATTTGTGTGATATCTTACATAAATAGCTCCAGTATATACACAATCGCACACGAAACAAGCGACACCACAAACATGCTTGTCCTGCGCCATGCAAGGATCAGCGCCACGACGAATCCGATGCCTGCTGCCACCATACTGTTGCTCGCCGTGAGGATCGCCGGGAATGTCATAACCGCGAGCGTCACATATGGCACATAGAACAGAAACGACCGCACCGTCTTGTTCTTGATCTCTTTCTTGATCAATGTGAGTGGCAGAACACGGATCAGATACGTGACTGCTGCCATCACAAGAATGTACAGATAAATATTATGCTTCATGGTTCGCCTCCTCTTCTTCCTTCTCCTCATCCGGAAGCGGGAACAGCACGGCTGCCACCCCGGAGATCACAACGGTCAGAATAATCACCTTCATACCGGAAGAAATATTCTTGATCACCGGTATCTTCGTGAAAAGGAAGCTCGCCGCCATCGCGATGATCACAAGTCCGCGGATCACCTTATTGTCTCTGGCAGGCGGGATAATGATTGCCAAGAACATACCATATAATGCAACGGAAAGCGCACTAACCACGCCGCCCGGCAATACGTTACCGAGCACCACACCGAGGCAGGTGCCGATCGTCCATGCCGGAATCGCAATCGACATCGCACCATACATATAGCACGGATTTAATTTACCTTTTCTTGCAACTGAGATGCCGAAGATCTCATCGGTCACACCAAATCCAATAAAAAAGCGGTGTATGATTGAAAACTTCGGATCAAGCTTCTGTGTCAGTGCACACGACATCAGCATATATCTTAGGTTTATGACGAGCTGCATCAGTGCAAGCTCTGCATACCCTACGCCACCGGCAATCGCTGTGATCGCTGCAAATTCTCCTGCCGATGTCGTATTTGTCAGGCTCATAATTGTCGCCGGAAGTGCATACACCCCCGCATTTCGCGCCGCAATCCCAAGTGTAAATGCGACCGCAAGGTATCCAAGTGCGATTGGAATTGCATCCCGCATTCCATCGCAGTAATTCTTTCGATTTATATTTTCTGCTCCACTCATTTTATCTCATCCATCACTTCTTCTAAAGTTCCGTGGTCTGTCCGCACGCGGATATGGCAGGCACGCGCATAGACGGGTCCCCGCTCTTTCATCATCGCCTGGATCTTCGTATACGGATCGTCACACTGTAACAGCGGACGGTTCGTACAATGCTTCACCCGCGCATAGGTCGTATCCGCATCTGCCATCAGGTAATATACCGTTCCGACCTCTTTCAGCAGATCGCTGTTCTCCTTGCGAAGCGGCAGTCCACCGCCTGTCGCAATCACGCAATGTGTCTTCTCCCGAAGTTCTTTAATGACATTTGTCTCCAATGTCCGGAAATAAGCCTCTCCCTTCTTCTCGAAGATCTCCGGGATCGTCATCCCCTCCTGTGCCTCGATATAAAGGTCGGTATCAATAAACTCATATCCAAGCTTCCCTGCAAGTGCCTTTCCAACGGTTGTCTTCCCGGCACCCATATAACCGATCAGGACAATGTTATCGCCACGTTTCTTCCCATAAATCGCATCCTGCAGCGCCAGATATACTTTATCGGTCAGCGTCTCAGACACGGTCAGATTATTCCACAGTTCATATGCAAGGATTCCCTGATAGAGTAACATCTTCAAACCATTTACTGCGGGCACACCAAGCTTCTCCATCTCCTTTAAGAATGGCGTCTGTGCCGGATTGTAGATCAGATCCACACCAGCCTTCGCCATCGCATAGAACACATCACCGAAATCAAACGGCATCCCATCACCCTCATGCAGTCCGACTGAGGTACACTGGATCATCAGGTATTTTCCATCCGGAATACTCTTATAATCCTCCGAAGCCACCGCCTGCACAACCGTCTTCCCTGCAAATGCATTCATATCATCCGCAATCGCCTGCGCCCGCGCAAATGTCCGGTTTACGATATACACCTGCTTTGCGCCATAGCTGACACACATATATGCGACCGCACGTGCGGCACCACCTGCGCCAAGCATGATAACCGTCTCATCCTTTAGCGCAATTCCTTCGGTCTCTAATGCTTTTGCCAATCCCGGCATATCCGTGTTGTAGCCCTTATAGCCACCTTCCACACGGACAAGTGTATTCACTGCACCAATCGTCTTCGCGGCGATATCGACATCCACGAGAGTCTCCATCACATGCTGCTTGTGTGGCACGGTAATATTCAGTCCAAGCACGCCTTCGTCATACGCAAGCTTCACACAATGAGAAAGCTCCTCGTCCTCCACGCAGAATGGCACATACCGCTCTGACAGTCCGAGTGCATCGCTGAGCGTGTCATGGATGACCGGTGACAATGTATGTTTGATCGGATTTCCGAAGATTCCAAGCAGATACTCTGCGGTGACATCCTCGTAACCCGGTATCGCATATTTCATGATTTCCATCGCTATTTTCCCCTGTTTCGTCTATAATTGTCTAAAATCAGACATTTTCCTCAAATATAATACCATAAAAGTGAAAACCTGCAACCATTTAGATACATTTCTGATACATTTGTATCCTATAATATAAACAGTTCTTACACGCAGGCCCGACAATCAACAGGGATGCTACACGAAAAACTACGAGGGGGAATTTCATATGAGACGCAAAACCATATTCTATAAAATGGTGATCGGTGCACTCCTGCTTTCCATCTTATCCGGATGTGGAAAGAAAGCGGGCGTCGATTATATTCAGGAGAACGATTCCAGACAGGATGCCGTTTCCGCATCCGACTTACATCTGAACTATTCCGTATCAAACGGACGCACGACCGTCAATGTCGACGCCGATGTGAACACCAGTCTGTCCACGCAGTCTGCTCCGGTTGCGACTGCCGTCCGGTGCGACTATACAAATGAAGATATCACACGCATTGCGGCTGCAATCTTCGATGAGGGAAGCTATAAATTATTCCTTCCATACAGCCGTCAGTCAAAGGAAAATATCACTGCTGCCTGCGATGCATTTGCAGAGACTTTTGCTACCTACGCAGATAAATCCGAGATTCCGTATAATCTGTTGGCAGAATGCTCCTATGCACAAAATGCAAAAGACGGCGGCGTCTTTGATCCTATCGAGACAAATGGAACGATTCAATACTATCCAACCATCAAGCCAAGTGCAGACAGCGAGGAATTTTGCAACTTCTGTAATATCCGTGGCACGATAGACGGAAAGGACTGTCAGCTTTCCTTCGTCCAGACGCGCAAGCACTGCATGCTTGTGTTGCACAAAGATTATAACGAAGAGCTTACCTATGGCTTGTTTAACCAATTATCCCCGATCCGTCCGGATATGCTCGAAACGCTTGCCGGCAGCGACAACATCTGCTCGTATTCCACGGAAGGTGCCTCAACGCTTGTCACCGATACGCTCTCCAGAATGGGAATCGATGATTATGTAGTTACCGACGTATTTCCGACGCAGACCATCCGGACCGTCTACGACATCAGCAGCACATATCAGGTAACCGCAAACTACGACAAGGAACCAGTCATCTCTTATGATTCCTATCTGGTCTACGGTGGGCGCAGCTTAGATGCGCTTACCCCTGTCTACACCACTGCAAACTTTCAACCAGAGCTGACTGATTATGAAAGCATGGATCAGGACGAAAACGGAACAATCTCCAATTATGAGGATTATACCTTCTATGGCTACGAATCCATCACCGCCAATGTCGGAAATGACGGCTTGAATTATCTGATTGTCTCCAATCCTATGAAGATTGAAACCATCGACGTCGATATGGCAAACACGCTGGATTTCTCCCAGGTCGATGCAATTGCACAGGACTACATCAACAAACACACCTTCGATGAGACGGTGTATGACATAACCGATATCCGGTATGGACTGATCCGGTTATCCAACGAAGCCGATGATTCCTACAAGTTGCTCCCGGCATGGTATTACGTAGCAGAAGGAAACGAAGAAAGCAAACCCTATTATTTCCCATCTGCCTATGTCGTCATCAACGCCATCGACGGAAGTATCTACAACAACGAACTTGGCTACATCTATCAGCATCGAAATAAATCAGATTAACAGGAGGACGATCTTATGAAGAAACGAATTGCAGGCATTCTCATATCTATCCTTTTACTATCTACCTTGTCTGGGTGTGGAAAGGATAAAGATTTCTCATACGTGGATGAACCGGCAACGACAAGCGATGCTGCCACCGCTTCGGTTCTGCACCGGAATTATGAGGTCACAGACGGACTCCTGACATTTACGGTGGATGCCGATGTCGATACCTGTTTATCGGCACAGAGTTCCCCTGTGGTAAAGGTCTCCCGAAGCGACTACACCAAGGATGATATGAAGCAGATTGCAGATGCCATCTTTGATGAAGGAAGCTACGCCTTATTCCTGCCCTATGTCCTGCGCCCGGATGAGGAGGTCAAAAGTGCGTGCGCCGATATACAGGAAGAAATCGCACAGTACAGTGACAGCGCAGACATTCCATACTCTTTGCTACAGGAATACTATATCGCCCAGCAATGTATGGAGAATGACAACGTGGTCACCCCGATTCATACGGATGGTTCCCTGAAATGGTATCGTTTCACCTCCACCGAGAATGCGGATATTTATACAAATTTCTGCGTCATCAAAGGGACGGTCAGCCAGAAGCCTTACTATCTGTCGTTTATACAGACGGATGCGTACTGTACGATGCTGCTCCACACGATCTACGAACCATATATCCAGTATCCGCAATACTACGACACCTATGCAAACCCTCTTTATGAGAATGAATCGTACTCCGACGAATGTCAGTATTCTAAGGAAGAATCAAAAGCAATGGTGCTTGATACGCTTCGGACTATGGGAATCTCCGATTACACGATCACAGATGTACAGAAGGCTCAGACCATAAAACCCGATTACGAGATAACGAAAGATGGTGAAATCATAGCCAGCGATTCTTCAAACGATGGGTATTCCTATGATTCCTATCTGCTCTATGGCGGCAGAAATGTGGACGGTATCGCTCCTGTTCATACGGATTTCAATTTTTCCCGCGAACTGGTCTCTGGGACAATCGGTGAAAACAGCAGCTCCAACGATTCTTACACGAATACCAGATATGGATTTGAAGCCATCTTCGCGAATGTCGGAAATGATGGTATCAACTATCTGGTTATCCAGAATCCGATGAAAGTAGAGGAAGTCTTAGAAACAAATGCACAACTGCTCTCTTTTGATCAGATTGACGCAATCGCCAAAGATTACATCTCGAAGTTCGATGGGACGACTTTACCATTTTCTGCGGATAACACCTACAAAATCAAGGAGATTCAATATGGATTAATCCGGTTATTTGACGAAGAATCTGATTCCTATATGTATATTCCTGCGTGGTATTACATGATCGACGGGGAATCTCTTTCTTCCCCATTTTGTACATTTTCCCCGTACGTTATAATCAGTGCCATCGACGGAAGCATCTATCATGATTATAACGGGAACATCAACTAAAGCGAAAGGAGAACGCATATGAAGAAACTATCCTGGATTTTAATTATTACACTTCTCGCATCCTGTCTCTCTGCCTGCGGCAAAAAAGAGACTGTCATCTATCAGGGAGATACCGCATCTACATCCGATGCCACAGATGACCCTATCCGAAATCTTGACTACACCGTTCCGGGGGACAAAGGAACCCTGACTGTACAAGCACAGGTGGATACCTCTCTTGCCGAGAAATCAGCACCGGTTGCGTCTTTATCCCGCGCTGACTTCACGGACGAAGGCATCCAGACGTATGCAGACCTGATCTTCGACGAGGGAAGTTATTCACTATTTATGCCATATGATTTTCGTTCGATTGAGGACTTAACCTCCGCCTGCGGCGCATGGGAAGATACATTCAAAAGCTATGAGAATTTCTCTACGATCCCGGAATATATGATTGCAGAATACTACGACGCTACAAATGTCCTTGCGACGAAAAAGCAAGATGCCGATGCAGCAAAGCGTGTCGTAGAAACCAACGGTGAAATGAAATGGTATATCAATCCCTATAGCGAAAGGGATGATATCGGGCAATTTATACCGAACCAATTCTGTATTATCGACGGAACCATTTCCAAAGAGCACTATTATCTGGCATTTTTTAAATCCAACCTATTCTGTCGTATGGTATTATACAAACAGTACTGTACTGATGCTATCGATTTTTCTACCAGTAACACCTATAAGGCGTATCCAATTTCTTCCGCTTACGTTGAGCAAAATGGGGGAAACAGCTGTTCCCTCTCCCTCACAGAAGCGAAGCAGATTACTGAAAAATATATGCAGACACTGAAGATTACTGATTATACAATTGTGCAAACACTGGATGCTATACGACATCCCCAACATTATACGATCAATGCCTCCTTTGCCGTAGAACCTCCGGCAGAAGAAACAGAACCTGCCACAGACTCCTATCTGTTCTATGCCAGCCGAAGCCTGAATAATCTTTCTACCTTATATACATCTGAAACATTTTCAACAACCCTGACGGATTATTCCAATGCCGAATATGACGCCAATGGTGGTTTTATATTCTCCGCGGACGAATCCAATACATTTTACGGTTTTGAATCTCTGACCGCCAGCATAGACAGCAACGGGCTTTCCTACCTGATCTGGAACAATCCAATGCAGGTAGACACCATAGAAGCAAAAACTTCTCCAACCCTGTCATTTGATCAGATTGATGCCATTGCAAAGGCACAGATTGATTTCATGAGCATATGGAACAGCAGTCCTTTCGATCCCCTTTCCATAGCTGATTGCGAATACACGGTAACGAGTATCGAGTATGGTCTGATCCGGATTTCTGATTCCAAGCACAAATCCTACTCGCTCGTTCCTGCATGGTTTTACATGCTTAAACCGGATGAAGCCGGTATCCTTTACAAATCCAGTTATGCAATTATCAATGCGATTGATGGCAGCATCTATAACCCATTTATTGGCACACTGGAACCAACAGACAACAGTCAGACAGAGAAATGACAGACAATCATACAAAAATCCGAAACAGGCTCACAGCTATATGGCAGATTATAATCATGAAAAAGGGATTGCATATGCAATCCCTTTTGTAGTGTGTGTGATTTTAAGTTTATTTACTAATTTGTTGTTATTACTTTCTAAGACCAAGCTGCTCGATAAGTGTTCTGTAACGCTCGATATCCTTGCTCTTAAGGTATGCGAGAAGGTTTCTTCTCTGACCAACCATCTTAAGAAGACCTCTTCTTGAGTGGTGATCCTTTGGATGTACCTTGAAGTGCTCATTCAGGTCGTTGATTCTTGCTGTAAGGAGTGCAACCTGCACTTCTGGTGAACCTGTATCACCTGCTGTACGAGCATACTTCTCAATGATCTCTTTCTTCTGATCTGCTGTAATCATGCTTTTTTCCTCCATTTTCTTATTTTGTCCAGTCGCTGAGTTATGGTCGGAGTGATCCTATAACCAAGTGACGGCATTTGATATCTTACCACAAGACCTTCATCTTGTAAAGCACTATTTTACTTATAAGTTCCACCCTTGATATAGCCCTCGGCTTTCTCGCTTCCATGTGTGAATTTGTAGCCGATTCCTAACCATTCACTGTTGGTTTTACCAAAATATCGAAGTGGATCTGTCCAATTGTTATCTGCATTCTGTGGATCGAAGTTGTACCAGATTCCGTTGATCTTGATGACACACCAGTAATGCTCACCATACGAGTTATCTGCACGTAATGTCTCGCCTCCGACACGATACGCCTCAAAGCCGAGTGCTCTTGCAAATACAACCATCGCCGAACCATAATTGATACAGGTTCCGTAACGTTGCCCATTCACGCCGCAAATAATTGTCTTTGCAAAGCTGACAACCTGTCGATCCCGATTATTAGAATACGAAACATTAGTGTTGTTCCATGATCCTGTGAAGCCATCATACTTATAAAATGAATTATCTATAATCCACTTATAACATGCCAGAAGCTTGTCATAATTATCCATTTCAGGCTTTACGACCTGTGCCAATACTTCCTGCACTTTTGTATCAATTGCCGTATCTCTGGTTATGGTTGGAACCAGCACAGCCTCGCTCAGAACCTTGCGCAGATTCTCGCTGGTCGCCTTGTCGTTTGCTTCCTTCTCAGCTTCTTCCTGCCGTTTTCTTTCTTCTTCCTTTTCCTTCTCGATCTGCTTTGCAATCGCAGCATCGACATACGGATATCTCGTCTCGCCCGGTGCAGTCTCGCCCTTTTCTACGAGCACGATCTCGATCGCCTCCAGACGCTTTGCAAGCCCCGACGTTCCGGAAGCCTCTCCGTTACATGCCCAGTCAAGCCATCCATACGTCTGGCTATGTACACGATAATACACATCGAACTTCTCTGCCATCTCTCCGGTCAGCTTGATCTTGATCGCTTCGAGACGCTTCGCCTGTCCGGATGTACCTGCCTGCATATCATTCGTTACCCAGTCCATCCAGCCGTAGGTCTGGCAATGAACGGAATAGGTAATACCACCTGTACAGCTTGTATTTGGCACATCAATCTTAATTGCCTCCAGACGTTTGCCCTCACCGGTTGTTCCAGACTGCTTACCATCTACTACATAATCCAGCCATCCATGTGTCTGTACATGTGTCGTATACTTGAGGTCTGCATCATCGGCGCCATTTTTACGAACGAGCTTGATCTGGATTGCTTCAAGACGCTTCGCCTGTCCGGTCGTTCCACACTCAGTACCATTCTTTACCCAGTCTGTCCAGCCGTAAGTCTGTCTGTGTACACGATATACAACGTCATACACCTCAGCAAGCTGTCCGGTCAGACGGATCTTGATTGCTTCGAGACGTTTTGCCTCTCCGGTCGTTCCACATTCCTCGCTGTCCTTCTTTGTTCCGATGCTCCAACCATAGGTCTGCACATGTGTCTCGTATTCCACGCTACCGGAAAGCTCGGACTTCACCCAGATCTTGATAGACTCCAGACGTTTCGCCTGTCCAGATGTACCGGTTACCTCGCCGTTTTTAGCAACGCCAAGTCCCCAGCCATACGTCTGACAATGTACTGCATAATAAATATCTGCATCTGTACTTGCCGCTTTCGCTGTGCCTGCTGTATTCCCTATCTGTACCAGTCCAAGCACCATCACACATATCAGTATTCTCGCTAAAATCTTTTTCATCTGCTATTCCTCTTCTTTGTTTTGTAACAATTTTGTAACATTATCGCACATGTATAGGAAAAAATCAACAGGCTCTTCCTATTTTTCACAAAAAGATGTATAATCCCTTCAAATGTATATACAATATGAAAGGATTATATTACCATGGCTGGTTCAATATACGGAAAATTATTTACAGTCACTACATGGGGTGAATCACACGGCAAAGGACTCGGCGTTGTCATCGACGGCTGTCCGGCTGGGATTGCGCTTTCTGAGGAGGATATCCAGATCTATCTCGATCGCAGAAAGCCAGGTCAGAACGAATTTACGACCAAGCGAAATGAAAGCGACAAGGTCTCTATCTTGTCCGGCGTCTTTGAAGGAAAAACAACCGGAACGCCGATCTCCCTCGTTGTCATGAATGAAGATCAGAAATCAAAAGATTACGGTTCGATTGCAGAAAGCTATCGTCCGGGGCATGCGGACTACTGCTTTGATGAGAAGTATGGATTCCGCGACTACCGGGGCGGCGGTCGTTCTTCCGGCCGGGAGACAATCGGCAGAGTTGCCGCAGGCGCGGTCGCTGCCAAGGTCTTAAAAGAGCTCGGTATTACCCTTACTGCATACACACGTGCGATCGGAACGATCAAGGTTGCAGACGATGCGATCGATCTTAATATGGTCAATCAGAATCCACTCTATATGCCAAACAACACCTGTGCAGCAGATGCAGCTGCTTATCTCAATGAAATGATGGAAAAAAAGGATTCGGTTGGCTCTATGGTGGAATGTATCATAACCGGTGTTCCTGTCGGTGTTGGCGAACCAGTATTTGACAAGCTTGATGCGAAGCTGGCACAAGCAGTCATGTCGATCGGCGCTGTCAAGGCAATCGAAATCGGAGATGGTACTGCTGTTGTCTCATCCATCGGCTCTGATAACAACGACAACTTCTATATGGATGGCGACACTGTCAAAAAGCGCACCAACCACTCTGGCGGCACACTAGGTGGCATGAGTGACGGCAGTCCGATTCTCATTCGTGCTTCTTTCAAGCCAACACCTTCGATCTTTCAGGCGCAGGATACTGTCACACGGGCACACGAAGAAATTGTAATGGAGATCAAGGGACGTCACGATCCGATCATCGGTCCACGTGCAGTCGTTGTCGTTGAATCCATGTGTGCGATTACCGTATTGGATCTGCTGATGCAGAATGCAACCGCAAAGCTGGACAATCTGAAAAGGATTTATCGTTCATAATATATAGGAAAAGGATTTAGTAGAATGGTTTTTTCAAGTATTGAATTTATGTTCCGCTTTTTACCAATCTTTCTGATTGTGTATTTTGCAGCGGCACCGAAATACAGAAATATAATATTGCTGATCGGCAGCTTAATCTTCTACGGCGTTGGAGAGCCTTCGTATATTATCCTGATGATTCTCTCCATCCTCGTCAATCATTTTGCAGCCGTCAACATCTACACCGCATGGAAACGCGAGGATGACACGCAGGCATCCACAGAGACAAACCGAAAGGTCTGGCTTATTGCTGCCATGGTCTTTAATTTCGGAATGTTATTTGTATTTAAGTACCTGAACTTTTTTATCGGCATCATCAATGGAATTGCAGGTACAACCGTATTAAAGCTTGTGTCACTTACCCTACCGCTTGGAATCAGCTTCTACACTTTTCAGGCTGCTTCCTATGTGATTGACATCTACCGCAGGAAATATGAGATTGCAAACGGACTACTGGATTTTGCAACGTATCTTTGCATGTTTCCTCAGTTAATTGCGGGACCAATCGTCAGCTTCTCAGAAGTCAAAGATGATCTGCACAAGCAGCGCAAGATCAGTCTGCCAAAGATTGAATGGGGCACGACGATCTTTGTACTTGGACTTGCTTACAAGGTACTGCTGGCGAACAAGATAGCTTCCCTCTGGAATACGGTTATGACGGCTGGCGTTATGGGGATTCATCCACTGACCGCATGGCTTGGTTCATGGGGATTTTCGATGCAGCTCTTCTTCGACTTCTTCGGATATTCCCTGATGGCGATTGGACTTGGACGTATCCTTGGATTCAAATTCCCGACAAACTTCAAGAACCCATACTGTGCCACTTCCTCCACGGATTTCTGGCGCAGATGGCATATCACACTCAGCAGATGGTTCCGGGAATATGTCTATATCCCACTGGGTGGAAACCGCAAAGGGCAGAAACGTATGATTCTCAATACATTTATCGTGTGGTTACTCACCGGCCTGTGGCATGGCGCGGACTGGAACTTTATTATATGGGGCATGTTCTTCTTCGTGCTGCTGACCGTCGAGAAGTTATTTTTATTGGACAAGCTGGAACGGCATGCGATCTTATCCCATATTTATATGCTGATCGTGATTCCGGTTTCCTGGACAATCTTCAACATTTCCGATCTGCCAACGCTCGGAAATTATATCAAGCGGTTATTTTTCCTTCCAGTCAAGGGATCGGTCAAAATCGATACCTTCCCGAAGTTTCTGGAATTGTTCGGTACCTACTGGTGGCTGCTCGCAATCTGCGCCATCTGCTGTACGCCGATTCCAATCCGCCTGTTAAAGCGGTTTTACAAGACATGGGTATGTAAGATTCTTATGCTGGCACTCTTCTGGCTTTCGGTTTATCAGATTGCCTCCGGTGCAAATAACCCATTCCTGTATTTCCGGTTCTGACGACTTTGGAATCTGATTTTCCCAAAATCATATATACAGGAACCGGACTATAGATGAAATAAGGATGATGATTATGAATAATAACAAAAAGCGAAGACAACCGAAAACAATTTGGGATTTCCTGCGGGAATGTCCGCTTGTATCCCTGATCCTGCTTTCCGTCATCGGCTATACTTTATATGCCCTTGTCGGTGCTATGGGTGGCGAATACAAGCTGCGGATTTCCAAGGATCATACGCTCTTTATGTCTGCCATGATTAAAGAAGATCCATTTGTGAAAAAAGATGACACAAAGAAACCTTCCGATGACACGACGGCAACCGGTACAGACGCAGATTCCAATCCTATTCCTGCCGCGACATCAACCGATGCACCGGCGACCTCTTCGGATGCAGTCAGCACCGATGGAAGCGAACCGATTCCAACGACCTATATCACAGTTCCAATGCGTAAGGCACGCTCTGCTTATTACGACGATAATGACCGTGTGGCACAGACAACCAACTACGATTATATCACTGTAAATACTGACTACTTTAACGATGCAGCCTTTATCGGGGATTCCCGTATTGAGGGACTACATGACTACGGTACGCTCCGCACCAAAACAACGGCTGATTTCTACTACAAAGATGGTGTTTCCATCTGGGATCTGATGGATAAAACAATGGCAAACGGCGAAACAATTCCAAATGTGCTTGCCACAAAACAGTACAAAAAAATCTTCCTCATGTGTGGTGTCAACGAGCTCGGAAGCGGCTACGCCAAGGATTATCAGGCGCAGTACAAGAAAGTGTTGGATCAGATTCAGGAATTACAGCCAGATGCTGTGATCTTTGTGATGGGTATGATGCATGTTACCCAGAGCTACGCTGATAACTCGGATGTGTACAACAACGACAATGTAGATTGCAGAAATGCTCTGGTCGCAGAATACGCAGACGGACAGCATATCTTCTACCTTGATATGAACACCTGTGTCTGTGATATGGACGGCGATGTCCCTATGGGTGTCAAAGCTGATTATTCCAACGATGGTATCCATCTGCAGGCACAGTACTATTCCCTGTGGGAGGCATACCTGTTGAAACATGGTGTCAGTGACAGCGTATTTACAAACCTGCAAAACAAGTAGTAACTCATTATAGATTCTAAATGCTGTATTGTCAGATGCAACAGCGCAAGAAAACCTCATTACCAGATATTTCTTCTCTGATAATGAGGTTTTATCTTTTTATTTCATCTATGAAATTTTATCTTTCTATTTTGATTTCATTTTTATATGGCTTTCACGCCATCTTTGCACGTGGATGTGCTTTCTCATATTCTTCCTTCAACTTGCTCTGTCTGCTGCGCAGATAAATCTGCGTGGTCGAAATATCCGAATGTCCAAGCATCTCCTGTACCGCCTTCAAATCGGCACCATTTGATACCAGATGTGATGCAAAGGAATGACGGATCATATGCGGTGTGATATCCTTGTCGATACCAGCCTTTGCTGCATATGCCTTGATCAGTTTCCAAAAGCCCTGTCTCGTCATCGGCTGTCCCTTCATATTCGTAAAGAGGAACATACTTCCATGACTGATGGATTCCCGTACCGACTTGATATAGTTCTCCAGTGCCATCTTCGCTACATTCTCGATTGGAATGACACGCTCCTTCGATACATCCCGGCATAAAATATAATTCATCGTCAGATTTACATCTGTGATCTTTAAATTTATAAGTTCTGATACACGCATGCCAGTCGCATACAGAAGCTCCAGCATTGCCTTGTCCCGGATTTCCTTTGGTGTCAGGCGTGATGGCTGATCTAAGAGCAAATTGATTTCCTCAATGGAAAGCGTCTCAGGTGCTTTCTTCTCGATCTTTGGCGGCTTCAATGCATCCGCATAATCTTCTGTGATCTCCCCCTGCTTCAACAGATATAGAAAAAACGATTTCATACTTGCTATGCTTCTGGATATCGTCGCTGTGGACATGCCTTGACTTTCCATATCCAATACATACGAATTCAAATCCGTTCCCCGAAGGTCACGCACATCCGTACACTGTCTGTCCGCAAAAAAGCGGCTCATCTTCTTCAAATCTCTCCGATAGGATGCAATTGTATTCGCACTTGCATGCTTCACGCTATTCAAGTAATCAATGTAATTCTCAATCTGTGTTTCCATACCCAAAGTCCTTCCATTCCCTCGACAAAATGCAACCTTTTCCGACTGCTTTTCGCCTTTATCTATTACATTATAATTACTATTTCAGCTAAAATCAAACATAATTTTTTCACATTTTTTCAATATTTGTAACATTTTGTAACATTTCTACAATATGTTGAAATGCACGTTTTTACATACCTATATATTGGAGAAAATTTTTTAAAAAAATTTTTGAAAGAATACTCTCGGATAGAATTCCGACAAAAAACGTCAGAATTAGAATCATCGCCGCCATCCTCTTTTTATTCTTATCCTCTCCAACCTTGCGTGCCTCTGCCGCCAGATAATACAACATTCCAAGATAGATCAGATAATGCGGAAACAGGCATAACAGCAGAAACCATACACCCGAAAGTCCCAGATAAAACATCTGACAACTGATTACAAATCCAAATAAAAATAACAACGCACTCATCCCGATCGAGAAGACTGCCTTGGGCGGAAACACCTTATACAGCAGGTACACAACAACCACCTGTTTCGTCCGCTGTAACAACACATAAAACAATGTCTGCTGCACGGATACCCCGGCTAACCGACTGCTGTCCGTAAATGGCAGTATAAACATCTGCAGATCCCGATCGCATCGCAGCACGATATTGGCTAATATACAACCTGCCAGCACCATGCACAGATAATAAAACACGCGGCTTTTCAGTTTTTCACTTTCATATGGCATTGCCTTATACTCCTACTGCATAAAAATTAGGGAGTGATTGCTCACTCCCTAAAGCATATGTGCCTGTCTACTTAAATATTCCTTGACTCTTCTTATCATAATAAGCAAGAATCGCGACAATCGTCTTACTATCTACAATCTTACCCGAATAAATCATCTCGCGTGCTTCTTCCATAGGTACTCGAACAATCTCGATAAATTCCGTCGGATCTAAATGCCGCTTGCCTTTCTTCAAATTGCGTCCAATATAGACATCCGTCTTCTCATCAAAGGTTCCAACCGAAGAAATCATATTGCTCACATGATAGATATCCTGCGGAATCCATCCAGTCTCCTCCTCTGCTTCCCGTAACGCACATGTCGCACCGGATTCCCCGTGAAAACTATATCCACCTGCCGGAATCTCCAGATCCACTGCATCTAAGGAATTACGGTACTGATGCACCAGATATGTGTACTCTTCCTCGTCTACAAGCAGAATACCTGCTCCACCGCCGGATTTATGTTTAATCAGATCATATACAACCTCTCCACCATCCGGTGTCTCCAACACATCCTTATACAGCGCTACAATCTTCGCATCATATAATAATTCCAAGCTTTTTCTTTTAAATTCAACCATATTTATGTCCCTTTCTATCCACTCTATTCCGCATCGTCCATATAATCATAATAAATACATTTCATCATTCATAATTTGTTTCGCACGCGATTGCTTTATATCTCTATATATAATACAGGAAATAAACAAAAAAGGAAAGTATTGAAAACTTGTATTCTCAATACTTTCCACGAATTTCATTGATAACAAATAATTACTTTGCGTAATCGGTTACTCTCGACTCACGGATCAAGTTAACCTTGATTGTACCCGGATACTCAAGCTCTGATTCAATCTTCTTTGAGATATCCCGTGCGAGTAATACCATATCCGCATCTGTTACCTGCTCTGGAACTACCATTACTCGAATTTCTCGTCCCGCCTGAATAGCAAAAGTCTTATCAACACCCTTAAATCCATTGGCAATGTCTTCCAAGGACTTCAGACTGTTGTATATGTCTCCAACGTCTCGCGTCTTGCACCTGGACGTGCAGCAGATATAGCATCTGCAGCCTGTACAATACATGCGATCAAACTCTGTGGTTCTACATCCCCGTGGTGCGCCTCAACAGCGTTGATAATCGTTGCCGACTCCTTGTACTTTCTACAAAGATCAACACCAATGGATACGTGAGAACCTTCCATACCTGCATCATGATCAATAGATTTTCCGATATCATGTAACAAACCTGCACGCTTTGCTACACGAACATCAAGCCCAAGCTCTCCGGCAAGCAAACCGGACAAATGAGCTACCTCAATAGAATGCTTCAATGCATTCTGTCCATAACTTGTTCTGAACTTCATCTTACCAAGAAGACGTATCAGTTCAGGATGTAAGCCATGTACACCGACTTCCAGGGTTGCAGCCTCTCCCTCTTCACGCATCATAGTCTCGACCTCTTTCTGAGCCTTCTCGACCATCTCTTCAATACGTGCCGGATGGATTCTTCCATCCACAATCAGCTTTTCAAGTGCGATTCTGGCTACTTCTCTACGAACCGGATCAAAACTTGAAAGCAAAACTGCTTCCGGTGTATCATCAATAATTAAATCAACACCTGTCATAGTCTCTAAAGTACGAATGTTTCGTCCTTCACGACCAATGATTCTTCCCTTCATCTCATCGTTAGGCAACTGTACTAAGGAAATCGTTGTCTCTGATACATGATCAACAGCACACTTCTGAATGGCTGTCACAACGTAATCCTTTGCCTTCTTATCTGCTTCTTCTTTTGCTCGTGTTTCTAATTCTTTGATCATGACTGCTGTTTCATGCTTTACTTCGTCTTCAACAGTCTTTAATAAGTATTCCTTTGCTTGTTCAGAGGTTAATCCGGAAATTCTTTCCAGTTCCTGAGTTCTTTTTGCTTCCAAATCTGAAACTTCCTGCTTCAGCTTCGTGAGTTCTGCCTCTTTACGTGATAATGAAGCTTCTTTCTTCTCTACGGCTTCGGTCTTCCGGTCGAGATTTTCCTCTCTGGAAAGAACACGCTTTTCCATGCGCTGAAGCTCATTCCGACGATCCTTGACTTCTTTGTCAATCTCATTCTTCGTCTTCATGGCTTCTTCCTTCGCCTCAAGAAGTGTCTCACGTTTCTTTGCCTCCGCAGCTTTCAGTGCTTCATCTATAATCTCTCTAGCCTTATCCTCTGCCTTACCAAGCTTTGCCTCTGCCACATTCTTACGATACGCAATAGCTAAAAACCAGGTAACGAGAATTGCAACCACGAGTATTACAGCGAAAATCACATACTTGATTGCTTCGTCTGACAACTCAGGAGCACCTCCTTATTTAGTTTTATTGCATAACTACAACACTTAAATATTATACTTTTTTTATACTAGTGTCAAGGAATACTTTACTTTTTTTATGCAAATTGTAAGAAAAAATAGATTACTTTTCTATATTTTTTCAATATTTTTTCTATATTCTGACACTGCTCTGCGAATATCCTCATACTTAAATCCACGACGTGCAAAAAAGGAATACATACGCCGCATCTGTCCTTCATCCGAAAAATCTAAGTTACCATAACGTCTTTCCAGTAAATCATAGATGGTTTCCGCTTCATCAGGCACCAGTTCCATGCATAATTCACGTGTCATCTCTGAATCTACACCTTTACCGGAAAGCTCCATTGTGATTCTTCGTCTGCCTTTGGCACGCATCTGATTCCGAATATACGATGAGGCATATCGTTCATCATCAATGTATCCATAGGACATCAGTTTCTCGACTGCCTCTGCAATCTCTGCTTCCTCATATCCTTTTTCTGTCAGCTTATCACAAAGCTCCTTCCGGGAGCGATCCCGGAAGGTAAGATAATAAATCGCTGTATCAAATGCACTGTATGTAGTTGGTTGCTTATGACTCTTCGCTCTCTGTCTGTTCTGCATCTACGCCAATCCCACACTTATTCCGTACCTGCTGCTCAATCTCTTCCATCACTTCTGGATTATTTGCAAGATAAAGCTTCGTATTCTCACGTCCCTGTCCGATCTTCTCACCATTGTAAGAGTACCATGCACCTGCTTTGTTGATGATATCGTGCAAAACAGCCAGATCCAGAATATCGCCTTCCTTGGAGATACCCTTACCAAACATAATATCAAACTCTGCTTCCTTGAATGGAGGTGCAACCTTATTCTTTACAACCTTGACTCTTGTACGGTTACCAACAACTTCTCCGCCAACCTTCAATGTCTCAATCCGGCGCACATCCAGACGGACAGATGCGTAGAACTTCAATGCACGACCACCGGTTGTCGTCTCCGGGTTACCAAACATCACACCTACTTTCTCACGAAGCTGGTTGATAAAGATAACCACACAATTAGACTTGCTGATAATACCAGTCAGTTTTCGGAGTGCCTGAGACATCAGTCTCGCATGTAATCCAACATGAGAATCTCCCATCTCGCCGTCAATCTCTGCCTTCGGTACAAGGGCCGCTACAGAGTCCACAATAATTACATCAACCGCACCGGAACGAACCATCGTCTCTGTAATCTCCAGTGCCTGCTCGCCATTATCCGGCTGTGAAATATACAGGTTATCAATATCGACACCTATATGCGCTGCATACGTTGGGTCGAGTGCATGCTCTGCATCAATAAAGCCTGCAATACCACCCATCTTCTGTACTTCAGCAACCACATGCAGTGCAACGGTTGTCTTACCACTTGATTCTGGACCATAAATCTCAATAATACGACCTCTTGGCATACCGCCAAGTCCGAGTGCCAGATCCAGACTCAGAGAGCCGGTCGGAACTACATCAATTCCCATATTTGCAGACTGATCTCCGAGCTTCATCACAGAACCCTTACCATACTGCTTCTCGATCTGCGCCAGCGCTGCATCTAATGCTTTCATCTTTTCTTCACTTGCCATACCATAAACCTCCATTATCTTCCATCTATGTTATCAAAACATATGTTCGTTTTTGTTTCTTCTACTATACTACACTTCTGTTCGAAAAGTCAACAAGGAATTCGAACATTTGTTCATTTTTATTTTCTAAATGTATTTGAAACAATGTGCTGTAAAAATTGTACCCTATACATAATGCAAAGTAAAGCAATTATTTGTTGCATTTTGTTCGATTGTTCTAAATCAGATTCTCTGCTATAATTACGTTAAATATTTTCCGAAATCACTAAAAAAATAACGAACATATATCAATGGGGTGTTACCATGAAAATAAGCAATAAAATATACCGTGATTACGTATATAAGGACGAAGCTGTACTACGTGCACAGTACGATCCGGAATTAGAATTTTATACAACCATCAAATCCGGAAACATTGAGAAGGTAAATGAGCTTTGTCAGGCAAAGATCAGCCACAAAAAAGGATTGGGCGAACTATCCGACACCCCTCTGCAAAGCCTGAAATATCATTTTGCAATCACAATGGCTATGCTTGCCCGCTACTGTATCGAAGGTGGTCTGGATTTGTCCACTTCCTACAGCCTGAGCGATTTTTATATCCACACAGCAGACCGTGCAAATTCGATGGATGAACTCGATGAACTGCACACAACCGCATGCCTGGACTACACCGGCCGCATGAAAAATCTGCGAAAGAAAAAGATTACATCAAAACCAGTAGCCAGATGTATTGATTATATTTATGACCACCTACATACAAAAATCACACTTGCAAATCTTTCAGAACTGACCGGACTGAATTCATCCTATCTTTCCCGTCTTTTCCACAAGGAAACCGGTATGACTGTCAGCGACTATATCCAGCAGACAAAGATTGAAACTGCCAAAAATATGCTGCTTCACTCTTCCTATTCCGCGGCTGAAATTGCTTCGATCCTTGCATTTTCAGATCAAAGCTACTTCTCAGAGGTCTTCAAAAAACAGACAGGACTGACACCAAAACGGTACCAGTCCCTAAATCTGAACGCCTCCGGTCTGCCTGACCGGTAAAATCTATGACATATATAATGTGATTATATTATCCCCGTTTGACATAAGCCACTCGTCTTTCACATAATTATTGAAGATAGTCTGACCATTGATTTCCATGCACTTAAATCCAGACTCTGCATGTCCCGGATTTTTCACCTCAATATGGAGATGCTTTCCGCGGAAATCCTTCTCCACTGTAAATCCGTCCCATTCTGCCGGGATGGATGGTGCTATCCGCAATCCATAGAAATCCGGGCGCATGCCCAGAATACCTTCGACACTGCCAACCATAACTGTTGATGCAGTTCCCGTCAGCCAGTGCACATGGGATCGTCCAAAATGAGGACTTGCCTTACCCTCTGTAAATTGACCATAGCAATAAGGTTCAAGCTTTCTCACTTCTGCTTTATCATTCTGAGCTGCCGGTGAATTCTCCATATAATACTCAAACGCACGGTTTCCATGTCCAAGTAATGCTTCTGCCAGAATCAGCCAGCCCTGTGACTGTGAAAAGATTCCCGCATTTTCCTTTACCCCCTGATTATAGATAACCGCCAGAGCGCCATCAAATGCATGCGCATGGTATGGTGGATCCATAAGTACGGCACCAAACGCTGTATTTAACTGCGTATACACATTCTCCATTGCAGCTTCCGCCTGTGCCTTAGAGGCAAATCCGCTGATAACCGCCCAACTCTGTGGATTCAACCACATATTTGCCTCCGGATCTGTTCTTTTACCGATTACTTCTCCTTTTTCTGTAAAGCCCCTGATAAACCGGTCTTCATTCCAGCAGAGATTCTGAATCACATTCCAGAGATCTTTCTGGCTCTTATCCAGATAAGAAATGTACTCAGAATCATTTTTATACTCAGCGAATTTACGAAGAATCGTCATTGCATAATAAAACTGCAATGCAACAAAGGATGACTCCCCATCTTTTCCAAGCCGCAGGCAGTCATTCCAGTCTGCATAAAGTCCTGCCGGCATGCCATGTCTGCCAAGATGTTTCATAGAGAAATCAATCGCACGTTTCAGATGATCATACACCGTACCTTCATCTTTATTTGCGTAAGGAATCACTTCATCCATAAATGCCAGATTTCCGGTTTCTGTTACATATTTATAAATTGTTGGAAAGAGCCACAATGCATCGTCCGCACGATATGCCGGATGTCCTGTCTCCTTCACATAAGAAGCATCGTCCGGTGTATCCTCATGTCCGGCATTGTGTGTGAACTTCACAAGTGGAAGTCCACCACCATTGGCAACCTGTGCCGAAAGCATAAATCGAATCTTATCTGCTGCCATCTCCGGTGCCAGATGAATAATTCCCTGAATATCCTGCACTGTATCTCGATATCCGTATCCGTTCCGAAGTCCACAATAGATGAATGATGCTGCTCTTGACCAGATAAATGTCATGAAGCAGTTATAGGCATGCCAGGTATTAATCATCGAATCAAATTCCTTGCTTGGTGTCTGTACCTGGAAATGCGAGAATTTCTCACCCCAGTAAGTCTTTAACTCAGCCAGTTCCTTCTCACAGACATCCGCTGGATCCGTATAGCTGTTCATAATAGCTTCTGCCTCATCATTTTCCTTTAATCCAAGGATAAACGCAATATTCTTTGTCTCACCCGGCATAAGCTCAACAACAGTAGAAAGCGCGCCACAAGAATTTTCATTATAACTTAAAGCATTTCCAAGATCTCCGTTTACCACGCCATCCGGATTGCCATAGCCATTACATCTTCCAATAAATACTTCCTTATCTCCACAATAGGAAGAAACATCTGCTCCGGCAAGTCCGAAGATCCGGTCTGTCGGACGCTTATCATCGACTGTCTCACCAGCTCCGAGTACATCCAGATTCCCATGCACCGTCTGGCGAATCCGGTTTTCTACAAAGCTTGTCCTGGAAATAAATAATGAATACTGCAGATTCACCTGATCCTGCTCATAATTGCTGTTGTTTGTAAATTCTGCATATCCGGTCAGGGTAAGATTTCTCTTTTCAGAACCATTGTTTGTTACTTTCAGATTCCATACTTCATATGTCTTATTCAATGGCACATAATACAATGCCTCTGTGTGAATATCACTGTAATCTGCCATAATCTTCGTATACGAAATACCATGATGGCACTCACTCTTATACGTATCCAGGCTCTTTCCTACCGGCTGCCAGGATGCAGACCAGTAATCTTTGCTGTCATTGTCTCGAATGTAAATGTAACGTCCCGGCTGATCGAAATTATTGAATACATAGCGCAGGATTCTGCCATTCGCACCAGACTTTGCAAAACTGTAACCACCTGCATTGTTTGAAATCAAAGCACCATATTCCGGGGAGCCTAAGTAGTTCGCCCAAGGTGCCGGTGTCTTGGGATTTGTAATTACATACTCCCGATTCTCATTGTCAAAATAACCAAACTGCATACCGAATCTCCTTTTCTTTTTCGTTTTCCATGATATAGTCAATGCCCATATACTTTTACTTTGGTACCGTATCAAATAACCTGTAAATATGTTATATCAGATTCTTACATGCATTTGTATTGTTATCTTGATATTATTATGGTAATTTTTACGTGTGTAGAAATACATATATCTTTCAAAAATTTTGTAAGAAACCAGCAAAAGAAATGCCCCGCATGTTCTTTCAACATGCAGGGCATTTCTTATATCTCACTAATGTTTCTTCTTTGAAGAAGCTGCCATCTCCGGCTGATCTGCGTTATGATTTGCTGTTGCACAAACCTTCGGCATAACTTTCTTTTTCTTCAATGGATGTTTTGGATTCTTGTCCATATCTCACACTTCCTTCCCTTACTTTACGTTAAGTTCCAAAGTTGATTGTGTATATGGTGTAGATTTATATGCACCGCAGCTACATTCTCATAGATTATTCAATAGCAATGTAGTTATTCTGCGCAATGGCTTTTGCTTCCTTCTTCGGAATTGACAACTGCAGGATACCATTCTCAAACTTTGCATGGATATCTTCCTGCTTAATCTCATCACCAACATAGAAGCTTCGCATCATGCTGCCTGCATAACGCTCACGGCGGATATACTTGCCGGTCTTCTTGTCCTTCTCGTCCTTATCCAGACCCTTCGCAGCGGATATCGTAATGTATCCATCATGCAGCTGTGCATTGACTTCGTCTTTCTTGAATCCAGGTAAGTCAATATCAACTTCATAGGAATCATCTGTCTCACGGACATCTGTCTTCATCATGTTCTTCGCATGCTTACCATACAGCGGATTCTTCGCTGGCCGGAGTTCCTTGTCAAACTCCTTCTCAAAATCGTCCATCCAATCGTCAAACAAACTTTCTCCAAAAATACTAGGTGTAAACATAAGTCATATCTCCTTTCATACTTAAACAACCAATGCCTACGGTATTCTTTAAGCACTATCAGAGAAATCTGAGGTGTCGTTTGAATATCACAACTTTGCAATCTCTAAGGGATTTTCTCTATTTCTTCTTTCCTTTTCTTTTCCCTTTCTTGATTGTGACTATACTATACACCCGGTTATTAGCACTGTCAAGAGGTGAGTGCTAATTTTATTGTGAACCTTTTGTGAAGTGTGTGCCCAATATGTTTACCATTATTGCCGGATCTGTTCGAGTATAAATGGATCCTTGATCTTCTTATCTTCGGCAAAGAATAATATCTTTGTCAGCACTTCCGATGTCTTCGGATCATCGTCCACAAATGGCAGGAAGATCCGTCCGCGCCGCTGCGAATGCACCGGAAGTACATTGATCATAGGTCCCGCCTCCTGATGGACTACGCCACTGCCAAGATGCACGGTATAGTTCGCACGTGCGCCCTGAATCACCGCATGATTCTTCGTAAATGTAACATTTGTAAGCTTGAAGAGCGGCATCGTGAACTCCGCGATTGCCTTCCGCATCTCCACAGTCGAATGTGATGTCTCCGGATCTACGCCACCTGCATGTGCCACGCTCACTGCCAGATCCACGTCACGCATAACTTCCGAGAATATGATATCCGGAATCTCACGAATCTTTAGATCTTTGCCTGTCTTTCGATCAGTGAACACGACCCATTCCAGCGTCGGGGATTCGATATCTGCCGGTGAGAACCAGTCCGCCAGTGCATAGATCCTCGCTACGATATTTTCCTTGTAATATACCTTCTGCAAGCCTTCCTCGATGTCGGCAACCCAGTGTCTTGTTCTCAGGCACGCAACCGTCTTCTTCGGCTGGATCTGATTGCCCGCATAACGCAAGGAGCGCTCCATGTTAAGCTCTTCTTCCGTCTTCACATACAGCTCGCGGAACACCTGCTTAAACGGCTGGATGATCTGGTTGTCAAACACATATTTCTGAATCGTATGCCACATGCCCTGCTTATACATCTGAAATGGATGCGCCACCGTCAGTAATGTATCGTCGGATGGCTCGATATGATGCAAACTGTTACACGGTTCATCTCCTGAATCTGCCAATGTCCCCACGGATTCATCTGTATATGCTGCATGATTTGCAAATACATCCATCCCTTTCGCTGTGACAAATCCAAATGCAGCCTGTTCCTCCTGCGTATGATCTGACACACCGCCACCATCCATCACACGGAACACAAGTGCCGCCACCAAATCGTGAATCACAGGATTTTCCAGCATACCCTGAATCTCCGCATACGTGTATGTCTCCTGACTCTCCATCGCATCTTCCAACATCGCCCTCGTGCGGCGTGCCTGCTCTGCCATCTGCTTCTTCGCCTCGGTAATCGCCACAATATATTCATCCTTCTTAAGCTTCGCCGGAACAGACTTCAGCTGCTTGCCATTTTTCTCCACAAGCAGGGCACATTTGCCGCCATCTTCCATCTCAAGCCATACAGATACTTCTCCGACTTCATGCGGCTTGAAATAGTCCGCCATGCCCTGTGCCACCAAACTCTCCATCCGTAGGATCAGTCTCGTCACATCCTGATAGCCTGCATTGATTGCCATATTCTGTAATGCAATCTGCACCGCAGCCGCCTCGCTGGCTCTCCGCTGGGCACCAAACTGTTTGCTCTCCTTCTTGAACTTCTGCAGGAACATATACCGTTCTTTGATCTGCGTCTCATCGGCAATCGGCAGGATTCCGACTGCCATCAACAGGTCTTTATTCCGCTTTGCCTCGATCTCACCGAGCAGCTCTGTCTCATTATATTTGCCGAGTGCCGCATCCGCGTATTTTCTCGCTCTTGCATGTTTGGCACCATCGGAGATGTATTTTGCAGCCTTATATATGAGCGTAAAATGCTTCTCTCCAAGTTTCTCGTAGACCTCCGTAAACCACGCCCGGTCAAATGCACCATCATTTAATTCCTCGACCGAAAGCGGTGTATAGCGCGCGATCATCGCTGTCCGCTTGTTGTCAAACGACTCATTCATATGTGCCATGAAATAATAACATCCGGCTGTAAATCCATCCCAGCCAAGATAATCACCCACAATATCAATCCACTCCGGCGAATACATTGCCGCCTCAACTAAACGTGCCTCACTGATATCCGTCCCTTTCAGATGTGCGCCAAGCGTCTGCGCACTGTCATTGACATCCGGCAGACACGCCTGCAACAGATGCGACAGGCTGTTCTTCTTGCTCACACTTCGTCTGACACCGGAGCTGTAACTGCTGTTAAAATAGGTCGACCGTTCCAGCGTCTCCTTGCCGAGTGCCGACAGAATCCGCACAAAATACGCCGCGCCATAGATTCTCGTCAACCCATATACATACTGGGAAAATGCAGTCTCAGTATCGCCACGTGTAAGCTCTGTCTCCATGACAAGCCCAGCCATCGCCTGATACAGTTCTTTCGCAGTATCCACGCTCACCTGATCTGTCTCAGACAGCTCCTTCGCCGGATTATGCAGCAGCATTTTCTGCACCTGCACCAGCCGAGTACCCGCTGTCCAGCTCCACTCGCAGCCTCTTGTCTGCACCTGTCTGTCCCGCTCGGTCATATACCGCACAATGTCAGACAGACACTTCAGGCTTACATCCATCCGATTGCACTCAAACGCCATCTTATACAGGTAGTCCCGGCTGATCAGTCCCCTCGTATATGCTGCAATGTACGTCGAAAGCTCCGGCACGCGCATGATCTTACCGACATTTACCCAATAATAGCCATTTCCATCATTCGCAACCTCATCCGGGATCTTGAAATTAAGGCATTTCGCAAGTGCATAATTGTATGGGAAGAGACGCAGAAACTCCGTATCATTTTCTGCCGCCTGTGCCGAGTCTGCCTCCACATCATTTGCACTTCCATATTCCGCGTAGCCCGGCGCAGTATACGCTGTAATAACCATGATCTGTTCCTGCGTAAGCACACTTCTATAGCAAATGATTTCCTTCTTAGAAGCCGGATTTACTGTCTTCTTCTCCTGCACAAGCGCATCCTTGCGCGAGAGCAGATAATCCGCAGCCACAACCGCCAGCTTCCTTCTGTCACTTTCCGGCACGTGTTTGTTATAGAGTTCACGCAGGATTGTCTGCATCTGCGACATGTAACCGTAGGTCGGCAGTTCCTCGTTATACCGGCTTCCATACAGGTCATCCACAAAGCTCTTGCAATATTGCTTGAAATACGCTTTATCGGAATTATAGCCATTCACATAAATATAGATCTGCAGGCACGCTTCCGGCGTCTGTATCTCTTTCCTGTAGAAATCTTCCCAGAGCTCCGGAAATGGTATGTCCCCACTCCAATATCCGAACCGTTCTCCAAGCATACGTACTTCGCCGTTTTCACTCTCATATTCATCGTTCTTATGTGCATCAAACAGTGCGTCCAATTCTCGAAGCACATGATGGATGTCGACCGTATCCGGTTCCGAGTTCTTCCCGGAAGTAAATTTCGCCCTGAGCTTCGCCAATACACCGGCATTCTTCCCGGCATTTCCTGTCGCAATCCCGCTCTCCGGGAAATAACGCCGGTATACATCCTTACATACTTCCAAATACGCAGAATCAAAGACCGGATCATACGCCGCATTTACATCATAGAGTCCGTATCCTTCTTCTGCATCTGCCTGTTCTGCATGCGTATTCCGGATCTCCCGGATCAGGATCTGCTCCTTCGTCGATATATTCGCTACTGACTGCGCCATATAGTCGATCTGTGCCACACATTTTGCAAATGTCTGCTGCCGCTTCTCGTCCTTCTTCAACTGGAGCAGCAGATCCAAACCTGCCGTGCGCTTCTCTTCCTTCGCATCTGTGAGCAGTCTGCCGATCAGACCATCCAGCTTCTCCTCATCCATCTGATAGAGGATGGAAAGCACCGTCTCTCGGATGTCGGATTTCTTATATTTGAGCATGTTCTCAAGCTGCATATAGTTCTCCGGTGCCAGCTTCATCTTCTTCACAAGCTTCGCTGCTTCCTGTCTCGTATATGTCTCCTTGTCTGCTACCGCATCCACGAGAATCTCACGCTGGCGGGCATTTGCAGGCTCCCGGATCAAAAATAGCATCAGCGTATCCCTGCCGTACCGCGATACATCGATATCGCCCAGCATCTCCGCAATCTCTGTAATCTTATCCTCATCCCGAAGTGCGCTGGCACACACAGCAAGCCTGAAAATCAGGTCGGATTTATCCAGATATGCCACATTCCAAGGGAATACACACGGATTGATTTCCAGCCGCTTGCCAGGTATCTGACGCAGAATCCCCATTAAGCGATCATAGGCCTTCAGACACTCTTCCCGGCTATCAAAATATTTCCCAACATCCGCATAATTCATCTTCTGCAGTGTTCCGTTATATCGTCTGCCCTTCTCATAGACAAGATTAAGTATATACGACTGGAGATCCGGCATGAGACATGGCATGATCACCGCCATCGTGTCAAGCTCATCCGAAAACTGCTTCACGAATTCCTTTGCAATGCCATGTACATACACCCTGCCTAAGTGCATCGCCTCCATATACATGCCGAACACCATGCGCTGGTGTCGCGTCCCGGATAACGCAATCTCTCCCATGCGCTCACATGCATCGTCCACATCGTAAAATCCATAGCACCAGAGTGCCAGATAGATTTCCATCGCATCTTCGCTTCTAAGTGCCTGTGCTCTGGCATTCTCATCCTGCAAATAGGTATCGATGATATATAGCTGCTTCTCCTGAATCCGGTCGATCTTGCTCTCCTCATTTGCGATCAGTCCGGTCCATGTGGCAACCGCCCTAAGCACGGACGCATACCGGAGCATATCATTGTCCTTCACGACACGGAATAACGACTGAAAAGCTTCCGCGGTTCCGTAATCCATATTCTCGCAGATTGCCTGACGCAATCCTTCCTGCAGACGCGCAGCCAAAAGCAGCTTGCCCAGTGCCTCGTGCAGCCGGGTATTCCCGCTCATACAGATGCCACGGATGATCTCCACGGACAGCTTCGTCTGCGCACTCTCGCCAAATAAGATATCCATGAGAATTGCTTCTAACTTCTCATTTCCGCGGTCTAACTCTGCCTGAATCCAGTATTCCGATACAGCCTGACGTCCATTTGTACTCTGATCCCGATAATAGCACAGCACATCCTGCGGCAGCTGCTCCGTGTAGACTGACACGAGATCGGTTCCGTAAATTCCCATGTCATGATACGTGTTCATGATGTGGAAATAACGCCCCATAAATGCCCGGTAGTGCTTGATTCGCACCGTTCTTCTGTAATAAGACTCGCTCGCCTGCCATTTCGTAATGCTATCGATCGTGCAGTAGAAATCATCAATCAGATGCTCCGGTATCCATCCCGGCATCTGCTTTAATTCCTTCCGGAAGAATTCCGATGGCAGGCTGCCCGATTTCGCCAAATGCTTATCCAGCCGCTTTCCGACTTCCGTCAGCTGCGTCACGCCGTTATATTTGCTGCATTCTGCAAGCAGCGCCTGAATCTCCGCGCTGTAAGACGCTTTCAAAGCCTTGTCTGCCTCATTGCGCGCAAGCTTAAAATCATTCGCGATCTTCGCCTGCACTTCCAACTCCTGCTTCGTCTTCTTGTCTTCTGCCATATGTAACCCCTTTCAACATATACGCTTGTGGTAAGACTCTGTTCACCCAATCCTGTAATTTCCTACCACATCCTGCCCGCCAACATCGTCAGACGGATAAATGTAACCGTATCGCCCTCTTGTAACTCCAGCTTCTCATCTAATTCCGTAAGTTCCGTGTCCCCTAAGAATACCCGGAACAAGCCATCCTGAAACCCAAGCATCGCCGTCTCTATGGACTTCCCAACATCCGGCGCCTTCTCACCATACACGATGCCGAAAGCAATCTTCCCAATCTGCGCCATATCGTCGATCTGCGCATTGGAAAGCACTGCTTCGCCCCGGTTCATCGCCTCGATATATCTGCTCACACAGAGCTTCACCGTCTCTGCAATCAGCTCGCGCAGGCTGCCCGGTACCACCGCATAGGTAAATGGCACCTGATCCACCGTATTCCTGCGCTTGCCAAGCTGTTTCATATTCATGTATAAAACCATGTACTACCCCCGTTTAACCTTGTCATTCGTAACCATCCAATATCATCACCTTATGCAGTCTTCACACATCTTCTCAATCCAATCACGTCGGATAATATCCCGCTTCCACGCTTTCGGAATCGCATCATATCCATAATATAATCCTGCCAGTCCACCAGCAATTGCCGCCGTCGTATCCGTATCATGTCCAAGATTTACCGCTTTTAAGACACAATCCTTATAACTTGCTGTCATAAGCAAGCACCAGAACGAAGCTTCGATAGATTCTATCACATATCCGCCACTCTTAATCTCACTCTTCGGCAGCCTCTGTAATATCTGCAAATTTCGAATACGGCTGAAATGCTGTAACTCGGCTCTGCATTTCTCTATTTGATCATAATAGGAAAATGCCGCATCTACACCAGCCTGTAACCAATCTGATATAGAACCACTTTGATCCATACATGATCGAACACAGAAATAATAAATTCCACACGCCATCTTGCTTCGAACATGCGCATGCGTAAGCGCAGACACGGCATGAATCATAGATATCGCGTCTGCATCCGTCATCTTTTCTTCTTCCTGCAACTTTGCCAGATAAATACACACAGGAAGAATACGCATCAAAGAACCATTTCCGTTGCTGTATTCATCCGATAGACCACAGGTTGTTACATCATTTGACTTCCTGTAATTCTGGATTGCCATATGGCAGGTAATCCCCTCATCAAACGTCTCACCAAATGGCGTGAACTCTCCCTGTTGTTCCCATGAGACAAAATTAGTCATAATTTTATCCAGGTTGATACCCTCTCGCAATACATCCAATGTTGCCAACGCCATGCTGCTATCATCAGACCAGCTGCCTTTCGGTACATTATATGTGCCGTGCCCGGTCATTCCCGTAACAGGTCTCTTTGATAGTTCTTCTCCACTCACAAACTCTACCGGCACACCAAGTGCATCACCAACGACTAAGCCCATCATACCATCTAAATATGGATTTGCTGTGATACGCATCATCACTTTTTTCCCCCCTTGATTTAAGAATTCATAAACTTCAATTATTCAGCGCCAGATTCCATTGCCTGATATTCCTTTTTCAGTTCTTTCAGTAATTCTTCTTCAGAAGGTAAATAAAGCTTATATTTTGAGGCAAATACCTGTGTCTCATCTTCTGGCAATGTATAACGCACAACTGCATCACTTTTATCTGCACAAAGCACAATTCCAATTGGAGGATTATCTCCCTCATTCATCAATTCACGCTCATAGTAATGCACATACATCTGCATCTGTCCCAAATCCTGGTGGGTAAGATCGCCTATTTTCAAATCTATAAGCACAAAACATTTCAAAATGTAATTATAGAAAACAAGATCTATTCTAAAATGTCGCCCATCGAACGTAATCCTCTTTTGTCTGGCTACAAAGGAAAAACCACGTCCCAACTCTAGCAAAAATTTTTGCATATGTGTTATAAGAGCCTGCTCCAGATCACTTTCATAAAAATCATCATTAGGAGATAATCCGAGAAATTCTAACACATATGGATCACGAATAATATCTTCTGGTGTTTTTCCAGGCTCCAATGTTTGAATCTCCTGTGCAACATTTTCTTTATTCTTGCTTGATAACAATCTCTCATAGAAAAATGTATTAATCTGTCTTTCCAACTGCCTCGTGCTCCATTGAGATTTTACCGCCTCGTCCATATAAAACTGTCTCGCATTGTCATTTTCCACTCGCATTAAAAGTCGATAATGTGTCCAACTCAATTCGCTACGCAGTGCGTAGCCATTTGGAAAGGTCAGATAAAACTGCCGCATATTTTTCAAATTTGCAACTGTAAACCCTTTTCCAAAGTCCTGTGTCATCTGCTTCGATAATTCTTTGAGCAAACCCGTTCCATATTCAGCACGTTCTTCTCCATTTTGTTCTTCAATAATAGACTTTCCAATTTGCCAGTACGCTTCCACCATAGCAAAATTAGCCGTCTGATAAACTTTGTTTCTTGCCTCTGTAAGTATTTTCTTAATTTCGCCATAAAATTTTATGTTCATCGGAAAGCCCTCCTTTTAATAATTGTTGCGACGTACACACTCAATAAGTTACTTCTCTACTAGAACTTCACAACCTTCGGTTCCTGTGTAAATGAAGAATATGTAGCTGTCGCATTCTTGAAATAAAATACTTCTGTGTTGCCATCATCCGCAGAGTACATCTTCTGCAGGGATGGATATGCATCAAGCATCGACTGTCTCGCCTCTCTGCGGTCATCCTCAACAAGCTCACCTGCGACACGCAGCCATTCTCCGCCCTTAAATGCACAGATTTCCACCTTCGGATTCGCATGAATCTGCTTCGAAACTGCCTTCGACTTGCCTGTCTGGATATAGAGCTTTCCTTCAAAAATATGAGCCGTGCCAAATGGTCGTACTCTCGGCTGGTCACCCTCGACCGTTGCCAGATAATATGTATCAGCTTCCTTCAAAAATTTTGCTACCTGTTCCATGTGTTTGTCCTCCTGTAATTACGTCAATTTATTTATTCTTCAAGCATTCAACTGCCCAATTCATATCAACGATATAATCCCGCTTGCCATCGCCCTTAGAATCAATGTACTCCTCCTTGACTGCATCATACACTTTCTGGGTAAATGGGCTGTTGCCCAATACGCCATTCTTCAACCGGATCACAAATCGTTCCGGCTTTCCCTTGGTGATCTCTAAGAATATATCTCCAACCTCCAGATCCGGATTCGTCTGCGACAAATGCGCCACCGTCATAACCTTCATGATCTCAACGACGCGGTCATCGAGTCCCATATCGAAGATATACGCTTTCTCCCGGAGCTGATTCTGAGAATGAACCACTCTGCATGTATAGTCCGTACTCTCCATGCCCGGAAGCATGTCACCATTCTCCATCTTGGCAAATGTATCTAAAATCTCCTTCTCATCTTCCTTCGAGATTGCATAATAAATCATCAACTGTTTCTCCATCTGATGATACAAAAGTCCATAATTAACATAATGGACTTTCTTGCATTTCGGGCAGGTATACGCAAATAACTTGCCAGACAAAAGGTCCTCCTTCGCCTGTGGGTTTAATTTCGTATTGATACTCTGCCATATTGTAAAATCACCTTCTGTGCCGCAATCCGGGCATTTGATTTTCTGTGTGTTTTTTAGGGACATGGGGTTCTCCTTTGGTTTTTATTTTTGTTATGTGTGTTTGGATAAATGATAGCACTTTTTTATATAAGTGTCTTCAAGTAAAGATGCATCTTTTTCTACTAATTCTACAAATAATCCTGTCAATCCGTCCCAATCTTCATAATTGCCAGCAGCATACAATTGCCAATTCAGCTGCTCCAATGTCCAATTGTTCTTGATTAAGTTAGTTATATAGCATATCAAATAGAATATACCAAATAATGATCTCCTTCAATTTCAATCCCCAAAAAAATAGTATACTATTACTCAAATTATTTCTCTTCCACATTATCTCTGATTCTTATGCATATTTGTTCTTTCATTTTGCAGACAGCAATAATTTGAGTCAATATACAACAATTTTTTTGTAAAATCAATAATATTTAAATTCACATAAAAATCTTTCTATTTTAAATCAAAAAAGCTCATTTGATTTTGAACTAATGATTTCATTTTTCTTTCTTTAATAACGTCGTCTTCACCAACAACACCAAATAGTAATGGGCTTAATGGATTATGGCTCTGTGTTTGCTGATTCACCTTTTTTTTACTGTAATTAGCATAACAATATACACATCCATTTTTACATGTATTGTATGTTCCAATATCAATACTTTCCATACATCCACATATTAATCTTTGATTGGTGTCTTTTTTTGCTTCTAATCTGTATCCACCTAAATGTTCAAATCTAGTTGCATCTATGCAACATGAATGTTGAATTCCTAATTCCGTTAAATCTATTTCTTCTGCACATGTATCAATATAAAATCCAAATTCTTTTGCTATCATAGAAAATTCCATCATTAACTCAATTTGTTCTTCTTTTAATGGCGCTCTTATCCCAAAAGGCTGTATATTTCTTATTGTATTTCTATATAAATCCAAAAAACTAATTGTACATTTTTCCGTATATCCCGCTAATTTTGATGCCAAAACTCGAAAATACTTTTTATGATAATCCATAGTATATCTTTCATTCAAGAAAATAGGATCATACCTCCATATCACTTTTTCCTTTCCTATTTTATTTGATAACTCTTGAAATGCAGGAATCAATTTTATATTTTTGGATGGCAATCCAGATTCTATTTCGGGTCCATACGCCGTTAATGTAAACTGAAAATAATATACATACTCTTTAAGTTGATCTAACCGCGGTAACATCGGAATTGGATTTTTAGTCCAAAAAACAATACCATCCACAACTTTTCTATCTAAACTAATTTTTCCAATTTGATGAATATTCATTGGATTTCTAACATATAAATATTTTTCTTTTAACCTATTGATAAACCATTCTGAATAATATGCTGGTATATCCGTACGTCTACTTGCGCTTATTATCATTGTCCAGCCTCCCACACACTTCAATCAATAATTGTGCACTTGAACATTCTTCCCACGGCTGATATATATGAAACTCTGGTGGAATTTTATATAACACATTGTTCGAAACATGCTTTGTTCCATATCGTTGATATTCATTTTGAATATTATAGTCAAAATAAAATTTTTTAAAAATTCCATGAAATCCTGCATTTTGTAATTTATCAACAACCATTTGGAAATAATCACGTCCTCTCTTATTACTGTTTACATCATTAATCATAATCACAAATGGTGTTCTTTCCTGTTTATGTATCACAATTTTTTGAACCAACTTATCAAAGAAAGAACTTATTTTATTAATTTGTCCTGTATTGTAGAAATGTGAAATTACATACTGTAACACTATAACATTTGCATCTGAAATTTCATAATGTTCGTCCGTAACAGCATCCATATAAAAAAAACTTGGCGTTTCTATAGTCGTTGTATTGTATTGTTTAATCACTTCATGTATAGCTCTCCAATTTTGATTTACATCTATCCCGATATATTTTACAGACTTCCAATTTTCTTCCTGATGACAATACGTTTCAAATGCCATCAAATCAGGACATCCACCACACCCTATCGAAACAACACGATATTCTTCTATATTTCTTAATGCTTCACTCTTACGCATAAGGTATAACATTTCAGAAGAATATTTAAACGTATAATCACATACATAAAATTGCAACATCCTCAAACAATCATAATTTTTCTTTCCTAACGGATATTTATTGGGATAATGCACCTCCTCTAAACAGCTTTTACAATCACCTATACACTTGCCGGGACACTTATTTTTATGATTGCAGGTTAAACAATTTCCACTTACATATTCTCGATTACAATAACCAACAACTGTATCAATCAGAGATTTAGTTTCCAAATTATTTAATTCAACTACATTAATTGGTGAGTTTGAATAATCGTGTATCATACTGCTTCCATTTTCGGCATAGCAATAGGGACAATTATCATATTCTCTATCTCTCATACCAAAAATTTGTTCATACATTATCTGTCTATATATTTTATGACAATTATTACATACTTTTAAGTTGTTTTTTTCTTCATATTCTATTAATTGATTTTTTGAATTATAAGCAAGCATAATATAACTATAACCCTCTCTTTCCAAAGTGCGTTAATTTATACAATGAGCATTCTTTCAATAGTCTCTTCTAATAAGTTGTGCAACTATCATCACTTTCATTGCATCTTTGTTTTTCCATCAATCTCTACAACCCCTTATAATACTTTTCCACCAGTTTTGCCATCAGTTTTCTTCTTTCAACCAAGAAAGCATCATAATCATCAACTGTCATCCCTATAACATCTTGTGGAATAGCGTTTTCGTCAAGATTTCTCATCAAACTATCTCTATCCGCTATATTACCAAATGCTATAGAAGTATTTTCACATTGTTCAATTACTTTTCCAAAATATATATTAGGAGCATCATCCTTGACAGCCTTATTAACCTGTGTATCAAGATAAGTGAAATTCGCAACTTGATTATATCTTCCTTTGGAATCTACACCATTCTTCTTCAGATATGCTTTAGGAAATATATGGTGTACATCCCCTGATATATTAATAAGATCTGAAATCATTGTTCCATGCATAAATAACGAATTACAATTCAGATTCACCTGTGCTGCAAGAAATGTGTTAAATGCCGGGCTATTTGTCGATGTCGTCTCCAAATTCTGCGGTAATGTAATATTCCAAAATGTGTCTGATAAAACAGAAGCCTCCACCTCGTTAAAAAAGTTTATAAAACCTTTTTCATTTATAAGCCTAATATCTCTACTCATAACAGATTCTGGTGAAGTTATATACCTTCCTGTTAATGTTGACAACACAAACCATTTCTGTACATGATGCTTTATCTGATCGCGCGGAATCGTAGTATCTTTCAATAATTTCAGATATAACATATATGCAAAATCAAGGGTCATTTGCGAATTAAGCTGCTTACTGGACTTATACCCCGCCCCTTTGATTGCAAGCACAAACTGATTGAAGTTATATTCGTTTATAAACACTTTTATTCCTTCGCCTAGTTTATAATAGGAATCTTCCACAATATCATCTTTAAACTCACGCGTTACAAAATCTCTTCCAGAAAGCAAGCTTACCAGATCTGCCAATTTTGCTCTATCAAAACTATACATAAATGAAACACGTAGCATATCTCCATAATCTGGATCATAGATATCTTCATTATCTCTTGCCAGCCATTTTATCTTTGCTGCATATTCTGTCTTTTCAAATTCTTCATCTTTTATCATTTGTGGATAAAAATCCGGCTTCACAGCTAAATGACAGAAGTAATCCACCACTTTTCGTAAAGTATTTCCACCATGTATTGTATCAGATGCCATCTTTGACATAACAAAATCAGATTGACTCAACGCCGTTCCCTTTGAATTGATTCGAATAAATATCTCGGTAACCTCGTCAATATCCAATGTATGATCCAGTTCGATAACTCCAATCTGTCGATTTGCTATTCCCTTCAAACTCATAATTGCATTATTTATTTCGTTTGGTTTCACATCTAAATTATTCTCACAATATTTAATCGCAAAGTCAAATGGATCGAACTCATTCTTAAATACTTCTGCTATATCAGGAATCCACTTCTTATCCTTGAGGTGTGAAGCATCTTGAACTGCAAACATCTTGTCCGAATCCTTCGCAAGCGGATTGAAAGCAATTTTTATTCTGTCTTTATTAAAGTCTTCATCCAACACCTCAAGTCCTGAAACAGCCGCCATTAAAGCAGTAATTCTTTGCTGCCCGTCAATAAGTACACGTTTGCCATTTGCCACAGCCCCATCTTTTGTATGAACATCCGGATTTTTCCACGTAATAATATATCCTGTCGGATATCCATTATAAAGTGAATCGATCAAATCCCTTACCTGCGCTCTCTTCCATACAAAAGGTCTTTGGATCTCTGGTATAACAAAATCTCCCGCTTCTATAAACCCAAGTATTGCACTAATATTATACTGCATTAATGTAAATTTCTCACCCTGCATACTTTATCTCCTTCTTTATTGTTATATTAAATCCGCATAATCTGACAATATACTTGCTGTCCTAATTGCCATTATTTTTGATTCTTTGGAAAACTCATATTTTCCTAATATAATACTATGCTCCTTTTCGTATGTATTAACAAATATGGCTTCATATAATCTCTTAATTACTTGTTCTGGTGAGACAATTTCCTTTTTTTCTGCACCTTTATCAAAATCTTCATTGCCACCTAACATACCTCTTAATATACGTTTATCACGATCAGAATTCAGTAATTTTATTAATGGAGTAGCATCTTTCCCATTGACAAAATCATCGTGTTGAGAAATATTTACAATTTTTAATCCTATCAACAATGGAACAATATACACGATAATAATCATTCTTCCTTCACCTTCAGAAAAAATAAAATTATAATTTTTACTATTCTGTATTGGCTTAAAAATTGCTGTTTTTACCTGTAAATAAAATTTTGTAATTTCTCGCAATTCAAAATTATACATTTTTATTATTCTTTTCATTATTTCATCTACATAATGTATTGATGAAAATCCTAATTCTTCATAAAAACTATTAATATCTGCTGGCGGCAAAGCAATTCTTAAATCAAAAAAGCGATCCAAATATCTACACGCATCAAATTCTGTACCATAATGATGTTTTATTGTATGTTGTAACTGATTCAAATTAACTGAAAAAACAAATGTAATTCTTTCATCGACCAAATAATGTTTTACTTGTTCAAGAAGTTGAACAGCAAAACTCGGGTTGCATCGATCCAATTCATCAATAAAAATCACTAATCGATTTGCTCTTTCCCCCAGCAGACCTGTGAGAAATTCTTTAATTTTTTCTTCAATATTCTTTTGCTCCTTAAACGTTGTAAACGGATCTTCTGATGTGAATGCATCTTTAATTTTTTTTATGTTCCATCCACTTATTGATTCAATAATTACGTCTGCTACATTTACAATTTTTTTATCTGACAAAGAAAAATCAACACTTAATTGTTTTGTGATTTCATATATCAATGATAGTATAGGTTCAGTATCATTATCATTTTCCCACGCATCGTAATACACTGAAATAATTGAAGTCTCTGTATTTTCATCTACGTTTAATTGTGGTAATTTTGATATTATTTTATTTCTTAAATTTCCTTCCATATTGCTATAAGAATTAAAAGCACTAATTACCATTTTAGTTTGACGAACAAAAAATGTTTTTCCACTTCCCCACCTACCATCAATTGCAATTGCACTCTGCTGTTCCTGACATTGTAATATCTTGTAAAAATTTGCAATATCTTTATTTCGTTTAATTGCGTCTTTGACGAAAAAATCAATTAAATTTTCTTCCGTTGGTAACATTTCATAGCTCTTCATAATTTAATCCCCCTTTGTTCCATTAAATTCATATTAATCCTAACTTACCAATTTCTTTTTCTTCGTTGCCAAATCAGATATATAGCAAAAGCACTCCCAAATACTCCTATTCCACATACTAAAATCCACCATTTATAATTTGGTATTTGGGAAACCCACTTATATATTCTTATAATTGTCGCAGTCATATAAAAAATGCTAACAAATACTACAAACCTAATTGTCCAATGAAGAATATGTCCTGCTCCGCGACTATTTATAGAATTGTTTCGATACAATCGTCCCACCAAACTATAAGCCACATGATATGAAATGATACCAATACATCCCATTACAAGATAATCATAAATTATATTATCAAATAAAGAAAATGAATCCACTAAATAATTGAACAAATATTTCAACTGTTTTCCTCCTTTTACACTTCTATATTCCTATACCTTCTCTGATAATAATCCATCGTTCGATATTCAACCACATCCCTCATCTGATCCATGAACACCGGATTATCAATCACATCTTGCAACTTCTCACTAAGTGCCAGAGCACATCCATCACGCTTCACGAAGAATCCATTTCCAGATTCCTGCAAGAAATGTACTGGCATTTTCAGAATCTTATTTATATGCTCTTTATCTGAAATTGCCTTGTACTTCTCATAGGTCATATCCTCGTCCAAGTCCTTCCAGTTTGTTCCGGTTGCGAAGAACTCTTTCCAGCTTGCAAGTAACTGCTGCTCCGTGACTTCCATACGAATGTCTCCATGATTGTAAAATGCCATAAGTACCGGCATCTTATAGACTTTTGACATCTTTGTTGTCTCAATCAGATTGATGAATTCGCGTCCATTTATGTCCTGCAAAAATGCCGATTCATCCACTGAAAGCTCATCTAATTCCTTCTTATAATCCAGATACCTCTTGAATGGATTCTCCTTGGAATGCAACATCGCTAACTGATATACATCATCATCCATATATGTAAATAGTTCCAGTCTGGACGGGGATTTATCAAGCAGATTTTTCACACGATAATATTCACCACGTATGCAATCCTTTACCCGCAGGGTACGTTTATCCATCTCCGCGAAAAGATCTATAAGTTCCAGATCAAAATCAATCATGCAATCATCCGGGAAATCTGTCCGATCCGCTGGATTATATGTCTTTGTCTCTGAAAATGTCTTTCCTGTCAGTAAGAATCGTACGCGTCCAGCTTTCTCATAATTCCCGATAAAATCAAGGACATTCAGATACTCTTTGCCCATGCTCTTTCGAAGTCCCCTGCCGAGCTGCTGCAGAAAAACAATTGGTGATTCCGTTGGGCGCAGGAACATTACCATATCGACAGCAGGTATATCCACACCCTCATTAAACATATCTACAGAGAAAATCACTCTGATTTCGCCCTGCATCAGTTTTTGGATTGCTATACTTCTATCCTCTGTGTACTCTCCATGTGCATCGCTATACACCGCCACCGAAGGAATGCCACGTCTGCAGAATTCCTTTGCCATATCCTTTGCATGTTCCTTCGAACAGCAGAACCCTAATGCACGCTTTGAGCCATATTTGCAATAATTTTTATAAATCAATTCATAACGACGTTCATTTCCGATATATGTTTTATTCAATTCCCTGTCATCATATTTTCCCCGCACCTGATGCAATTGCGAATAATCTGTCTTATCGAAGATTCCATAGTAATGAAACGGAACCAGCATCCCCTTATTAATCGCATCTTTGAGCGAAATCTCATATGGCACGTTATAGTCACAGATTTCATAGATGTTTCTGCCATCCATACGTTCCGGAGTCGCAGTCAATCCAAGCAGAAACTGTGGCTTGAAATACTCCACAATCCGCATATACTGATCATTTACTGCATGGTGGAATTCATCTATGACCACATAATCAAAATAATCCTTTGGAAAATACGTTTCATTTAGATATTCAGATTTTCCTAAGGTTGCAACTGATGCAAATATCACGGATTTATCTGTGCATTTCTCGTCGCCATCAAAAAATCCATAATCATCTGATTTTCTGACATTTAGGAATGAGTTCGCCGCCTGTCTCAGGATTTCTTCCTTGTGTGCCACAAATAAAACCCGCTTGTACTTTTCTGAATCAAATGCCGCAAGATATGTCTTTCCTACACCGGTTGCCGCCGATATCAGTGCACGTCTGGCTCCCTCTGCGCGCGTATGTTCCAATGCGCATATTGCTTCTATCTGCGCTCCTCTCGGCTCAAATGGTTCTTGAACATCATTGTCTTCTGTTTCCGCATCATACCGTTCCAAATCCTTTGATACTGCCGGTTTGTGCCAATTCTTTGAATATTTACGCAGCTCTTCGTCATCGATCGCAATGGAATGATTCTGGAACAAATCTTCAAATGTCTCGTAAAACTTATCATAACTCTCCGGATCTGTTGTACTACGGAAGCGATAGTTCCACTCAATACCTGAGGTCAGCGCACTTCTTGATATATTCGAAGAACCTATGTAAATTTCACAATAATCTTCGTAATGGAAAATATAAGATTTTGGATGAAACGAGCGATTTTTCTCGTTATAAAAACGTAGATCTATCTGATCTCCCAATTTGCGTTTAATTAGATACAATGCAGACGGCTGTGTAATCCCGAGATAATTTCCGGTTAAAATACGTATCTTCGCCCCACGCTTCAACGCATTCCCCAGATGTTTAATCAGCATATTAACTCCCGATTCCATTAGAAATGATACTATAATATCAACGCTTTCCGCTTTTTGAAAACTTTTAAGCAACTGAAAATAGAGATGCATCCTTGCATCTCTATCACCAGTCATAACGTCCGTTATATAATCATAGTCTACATTGGTATTTAATTCTTCCGCATAATTAAATTCAGCCATTTTTCTTCATTTCTCCCTTGTCTGACGTCCCCTGTAATCCAAACTTCTTCTATCTGTATCTCTGCAATATCGGCAATGAAATCACGGAATGTGTCTTCCGCGAAATCCGTGAAATATCGTCCGTTTCGTTCCCCTTCGAAATCCCCGTACTTAAAGGAAGTATAGATAACACCCTGTTCTTTTAACGCATCTGCCATCTTCATCAAGACAGCTTTCAATTCCTGTTTCGGAAGATGCAGAATCGATGAACACGCCCATATGCCATCGTATTTTTCTGTTTCCATAAGCTCTTGGAACAACATCTGTTTTACGGGTATCCCAGCATAATCACTCGCAATCCTGCATAGCTCTTCGGAACCATCGGTTGCCTCTACATGCATACCGTGTTCCAGAAAATATTTTGTATCTCTTCCAGATCCACAACCAAAGTCAAGTACAAGGCTTCCTTTGTCCAGTAACTTCAGGAATCTGTCCTGCGTTTCGTGGAAATCTACAGATACAGTTCCTGTTGCAAAGCTTTGTGCATTCTGATTGTAATAATCAAGTGTTGGTGTGCTGTTCATTTACCTATATTTCTCTTCCTTTTTTACCGATACTTAATATATTTATTATAGTTGATTTTCCTTGTAGTTGCAACGGTATTCCCCTTACCAGTTTTCTTCTTTTCTATAAATTTACAGAAAGAAACAAATTTTTTAATGTTCTTGACATACTTAAATCAAACCTGTTATATATAATTCAAGGTTTGAATACACTCTCACAGTCGTCTTCAGCCAAATCATTACCATATTTACATGCTTTATCACACGCTCAAAATATTATTACAAGGGGGATTAATTATGTTTTTAACAAATGCCGATTCATTACTCAACATCGGAGTTGTATCTCTGATAATCCGTATTTGCATTTTATTATTAGTTGCTATATTGGTAGGATATCTTTTCAATTATACACTGATTAAAGAGATCAAAAAATTGACCACAAAGGTTGACGAGTTGAGCTATCCTCTCAGTCAAATTGCCAATAACACAAGCGCACAGATTTCAAAACAACCTCATTCGGAAAATACCCAGGTAAAAAATACTGTAAACTATGGAACGGAATCTAACTCAAACAACCCCAATAACAACTAATTCATAATCACGATTCTGCTTATTTGAAGTTTGATTGGAGGTAAAATATTTTTTATTATTTATAATATTCCGCCATCCAATCCAACTTCTCCTCTTAAGCCAACTGGGCAAAATTTATTGCATATATTTCACCTTATGAAATGCCCGCTTCCTTCCGCATATCCCGCACGTATAATTGCGGTAATACTTCGTGAATTCGCACTGTTTTTTTCTTTTTATAATCTGACCACAATTCTCGCATACAAAACAATATTTATAATCAAGTCTCTTAGAGGCGGTGTAATTCTCCACGCCCTTCTCCTCGCCGGAGGTGGTTCGCTTTATGTTATATCCATATTTCTTATTCATGATATTCGCATATATGAGCCACAATCCGGTATGTCCCTTACAGCCTTTGCAGGTATGTAGTATCTCATGGATCATAGTTTCCTTGCAGGCTTGTTCGGATATACGCTCATCCTCGATCAGTCTGGCAGCAATCTGTATAATGCATGTTCCATCCAGATTTTTCGTACACATTCCCCATCTTGTTTTTGCACGACGGTTTATAACCCATGAGACAATATTTCCCGGCTCGATACCTGCGGCAAGAACTTCATCTATACACACCTTCTGCAGCATCTCAAAATTCTTCATATATACATCCTTTATTTCGTCGTTACACCATCTTTTGCGTTTCCGTTCCTGATATAAGAAATTCCCGGATATTTCCCTTACCAGTCCCCTTCGTCTCCATCCTCGATATCTTCCTCGATGGCATCATCCACGCCGGTTGCATAATCATCATCCCGGTCGTACCGGTCCTGATCATAATCGCCATCCATGTAGACATCATCGTAGCCGCTATCGTAAGAATCATGCGAATGGCTGCTGTTATACTTGCTGTTCGAACTGCTTGGCTTGTAACTGCTAGACGATGAACCGGAATTCGAACTGCTGCCCGAACTATTTGATGTGGAACCGCTGCCTGTCGTACTGCTGGTTGTAGAATGACTGTGCGAGCTGCTTGTTCCATATGCAGCCTTTCTGCGCTTTCCGGGTGTGTTGTGCTGATAGCAGTAACCGCCCTCCGTCGATACCGTGTTATCGCATCCTGCAAATGCACACTTCGGATCTTCTTTTTCGGTCAAAGATACGAAGAATCCGATTATTGCGAGCACTATGATAACTCCAAGTATTGCATAACCTACTGATTTCTGATTATTATTTCCGCTCATAATGATAACCTCCGTGAATCTTACGACTCCATGCTTCTTATTTCCGTTTCTTTGTATCTCCATCTTACGCAAAGCAACTGTCATAAATAAGTACTTGCATTATGAACATTCAAGTATTATCTTCTCTTTTTGTAACATAAAGTTATATCACAACCCCGTTGCAATGATCTACTTCATGCTGGATAATCTGCGCCACCCAGCCGGAATATTTCCCATGCTGCCTCTTGAAATGCTGGTCGAGGTAATCGACTTCTATCTCCTGATATCTCGTACATGGGCGTGTCCCGTCGAGCGACAGACATCCCTCTTCCACCTGATACGCGCCCGTTTTCTTCGTGATAACCGGATTCACCATCGCGAATTGGAACGGTCCGCTTGCCACGACGATGATATTCTTCTTTACGCCGATCATATTGGCCGCCATGCCGACGCAATGGTCCAGATTCGCCCGGAGTGTATCCAGCAAATCTGTTATAACCTGTTTATCTGCTTCCGTTGCATCCACCGATTTCTGTGCCAGGAACAGTGGATCCCGCATAATTTTCTTTACCATATTTGATCCTTTCAACTCTATTACGCATACAAAATTATTAGTCCCATGTCTCTCTTACAAGTACATTTCCTGCAGTCGCTTAATCTCTGATTTCATCATATCTACCGTGCGCTCGGGAGCCACGATCTTCACTCCCGGAATTGCCATGATCCAGCTAAGGAACAATTTACTGACAGATACCCGTACCCGGACTGTAAAATGCTCTGCGTCGGTCTTCATGAGCGGAATATCGGTTCCGAAACGGTCAATGATCACATTTGCGGCATGGTTCTCACACAGAAGCGTTACTGTTTCCAGATTGCCATCAAACATACCGAAAAGCCTGTTCGTGTACTCCGACATCTGCATTTTCGAGAATTCCTCTTTTCCTTCCCGCTCCTCATAGACCACGGATACATCTGCCATCTTATCGACGCGGAAATGTTTGATCTTGTATTCTCTATTGTCATATCCTACCAGATAGTATTTCTCGTCATCCCAGCACAGCGCCCACGGGCTGACACTATAGTAAACCCCGCCATGCTTCAATTCCATCTTCTTATCTGCCGTCCATGTGAAATATTGGAATTTGATCTGGCTCTCCTCATTTAACGCCTCGTGAATCTTATCCACGCTGTAATAGATGCGTTCGTTCATCGTCTTCACGCGTCCATTTACATTGACCTGACGTGCCAGCTTCTTCGCCTCGTATTTGCTTGCGTAGCTCTCGAGCTTCGCGATCAGCTCGTCGGATTTCTTCTCTGTGATGAATCTGGAGGACTGCACCGCATCTACGAGAAGCTTCAGCTCGACAAGCTGGAATTGCCGACTTGCAACCTTATAATGGTAGGTCTTGCCATATTGCATGCCTATGATATCCAGACCAAACGTGCGCAGATTCTCGATGTCACTGTACAGGCTCTTCCGCTCTGCTGTGACATTGTATGCTTTCAGTTTCTCAACGATTTCGTTCAGTGTCAGGTCATGATCTTCGTCTGTCTCTTCGAGCAGAATCTTCATCAGATACATGATTTTTAGTTTCTGGTTGAGTCTTGGTCCCCGGACAATCTTCTTTTTTTCCTGATTTTCTGTTTTCTGTTCTGATGTGTTATCCATCGTGTTATCCCCTTCTTATAGTATAACTCTATGACTCTTCCAAGCCGTTACCTGCATCAGCTTTGTGTTTATCTTATTTTACACTAAAATAGCAAAAAGTGATAGCTGGAAATTCAGATCAGCATCTATCTCTCCCCACTTGACAAATATCCTCCCACCCGCTAGAATACAGAAAGTGTCCGGAATCATACCGGACACGCAATCACATACCAAAACCCTTTACGGGAGTGGATTTTTTAAGAGAATTCTTTTTTCGCCACACAGTATATTTGCTGTGTGGCTTTTTTATGCAAGACAATTCTTCTTTCCCTGCCCACAGACAGGACGATATACACAATGATTACACAGGAGTGAAAAACATGAACCAGAATTTTATGAAAGAAAAACCGATTTTACCGTTGGTTATCTCGATGTCATTGCCGATGGTTATTTCCATGGCAATCAATTCCCTATACAACATCGTCGACAGCTATTTTGTGGCGAAGATCAGTGAAGATGCCATGACTGCAATCTCGCTTGTATATCCGCTGCAGAATCTGATGACTGCGATTGCGGTTGGATTCGGTATCGCGATGAATGCAAGAATTGCATTTTGTCTTGGTGCGAAGGATCAGGAGAAAGCGGACGAGGCAGCGGTCACAGGCATGTTCTTAAGTGTGATCCACGGAATCATTCTGATGGTTGCCTGTATGGCCGGTATGCCGCATTTTCTGAGACTTTATACGAAGGATGAAGCAATCATCGAGATGGGACTTACCTACGCCAACCGCGTATTCGTGTTCTCGGTCATCATTATGCTTGGAATCTCGCTGGAGAAGATCTTCCAATCGGTCGGCAGAATGAAGGTTTCCATGTTCAGTATGATGTGCGGTTTTATCTCCAACATCGTACTCGATCCGCTGATGATCTTCGGCATCGGACCATTTCCGAAGATGGGGATGGCGGGAGCCGCTTACGCAACCGGAATCGGACAGACGATCACATTACTTGTCTATGTGCTATTCTGCATCTTCCGTCCGTTGCCGCTGTCCTTCAAGCGTAAGAACCTGTCGTTTAACAAGGCATTGCTTGGGAATCTGTACGCCGTCGGCATTCCGGCTTCCCTGAACATGGCGCTGCCGTCGCTCATGATCTCCTGTCTGAACGGTATCCTGACAGCATTTTCGGAGAAATATGTTCTCGTGCTTGGGGCTTATTATAAGCTGCAGACATTTATTTACCTGTCTGCAAACGGAATCATCCAGGGAATCCGCCCGATCATCAGCTTCAACTACGGTGCCGGCGAGAAGAGACGTGTCCGGCAGATCTTCCGGACTACACTCTGTCTGACCGCCGGTGTGATGGCGGTCGGTGTGCTGCTTTCCCTGCTCATACCGGGACAGATGATCGGACTTTTCACCGACAATGAGACGACGGTTGAGATCGGTGTCAAGGCACTCACGATCATATGCATCGGATTTATCATCTCGGCAGTTTCGGTCACCTGTTGCGGTGCGCTCGAAGCCCTGCAAAAGGGAATGGCGTCCCTGCTGATTTCGTTGTCGCGTTATGCCGTTGTCATGATACCTGCTGCCTTTGTTTTAAGCCGCGCCCTCGGTGCCAATGGAGTCTTCTGGGCATTTCCGGTCACAGAGACCATCTCCGCGGTTGCTGCATATGTGATTTACAGGAAGAACTCGCGTATCTGAAAATTTGCATAACTAACAAATGCACCGTAAATGTAAAATATGCTTACATTACGGTGCATTTTTGTATTCATTCTAATAAAATTGTAACCGGTGTTCCACGAGTGTATCGCCCACATACACAAGCCGCAGTGTGAAAAACCTTGGATCGTCTGACAGGATCTGCTTCAGGAATATGGCGTCTCCGCTCCAGGTCGGAAGCTCCGGCACCTGTGTTTTATCCACCCAGACCAGATCCCCCTCATTGCAGGTGATCAGCTCTCCGGTAAATCCGTCTGCCGTGAACAGGCACATCAGCTCTGGCTCACACTCGTTGCTGATAAATGTAATCAGCCCGCGGAACCGGTACGACGTAAGTGTCAGCCCTGTCTCTTCCTTTACTTCACGAAGCAAACATTCTTCCGGTCCTTCGCCTTCTTCGGCATGTCCGCCGACACCGATCCATTTATCCTTATTGATATCTTTCTTTTTCTTCGTCCGATGCAGCATGAGGTATTTCCCATCCTGCTCGATATAACATAATGTTGTCATTCTCATAGTGATTCCACCCCACGTTTCAACCGCTCCATACCGTCTTTTAACAACGCTCTTGGACAGGCGATATTCAGTCGCAGGAATCGGTCCCCATCCCCGGAGAATCCGCTTCCGGCGGACAGGAACAACCCCGTCTTCTTACGGATGCGGTGTGCGATCTCCCGCGAATTTCCCGGAAGATCCTTGCAGTAGATCCATAACAGGTAGGTTGCCTCCGAAGGAAGAATCTCCAATTCCGGTATCTGTTCCTTCACATACTGAACTGCATATTGCTTGTTCTCGTAGATATAGGCACGGAGCGCATCTAGCCAGTCTGCGCCCTTGGTAAATGCCGCGATTGCCGCGTCAACCGCAAATGCATTCGGCTCTGCGACTTCATCAGTGTTGATTCCACGCCATACCTTATGACGAATCACCGGATTCGGTACAGAGATGGCTGCTGTCTGCAAGCCTGCGAGATTGAATGTCTTCGTCGGAGCAATACAAGTAATACTGTTGTCCCGACAGACATCGGACACCGATGCAAACGGAATATATCCACGTCCCGGATCGGTCAGATCACAGTGAATCTCATCTGAAAGCACGATTACATGATGCTTCGCGCACAAAGCACCAATTCGTTCCAGCGTCGCTTTGTCCCAGATCTTTCCAATCGGATTGTGTGGATTACATAAAATCATCAACGTCGTCTGCGGATCTGCGAGTTTCTTTTCCAAGTCTTCAAAATCAATATGATATGCATTTCCGTCGAATACAAGCGGACTTTCCAACACTTGTCTGCCATTATTCAGAATCGAGTTAAAGAATATATTATACACCGGTGTCTGCACCAGCACCTTCTCGGCTGGTGTTGTCAGCTTCCGCACGATTGACGAAATCGCCGGTACAACACCGGTACAAAACATCAGCCAGTCCTTCTCCATTGTAAAATCATGGCGTATCTTCCACCAGTCGATATACGCCTGATACCATGCATCCGGAATCTCTGTATAGCCGAAACAACCATGCCGCGCGCGCTTGCTGATTGCTTCCATAATTGCCGGTGCTGTCTCGAAATCCATATCCGCTACCCACATCGGAAGCTCGCCTTCTGCCACGTTCCATTTCATGGAATTCGTATTGAAACGATCTACTATTTTATCAAAATCATATGCCATAACGTCTTCTCCATCTGCAACATTCATATCATTTGTCACCTCGCGATAACAGGATAACCTACGCACACATCAACGTGCTTCGTTATAACCGCAACTTTACTTTGGAGCATGGTTCTTCTTCTCTTTGATCTCTTTACAGATAATCTCTGTATCTGCAGGGTTCACCCGCTCCGGCTCCATGATGAGCGTTTCGATGGAATCTGCCCGTATCACACCGGACGTCGGATTGATCACGCTGTCGATACCGCCCTGTATCTCCACATCGACAGTCGAATACTCAAACGCAAGCGTTGTATTGACCAGCTTGCAATTCTTCATCACGAGGTTTTCAATATAACACATGCCCTGCAGGCTCTCGATCGTACAGTTAATCAGTGTCAGATTCTTCGAATTCCAGCCCAGATACTCACCGGAAATCACCGAATCATAGACGGTCACATTCTCACTGTTCCAGAATGCATCCTTCGAGAGCAGCTTCGCATTGTGGATCTCCACATTTTTCGCTCCATCAAATGAATAATTTCCCGCAAGCTGGAAGTCCCGAATCTTCATATTCTCGCAGTCCATCGCGAAATAATCGCCCTTTGCCATCACGTGATCGAGTGTCACATCTGTACAGTGCCACAATGTCTCTAAAGCATTTGGCATGGCAACCTCTTTGAGCGTCAGTCTGCGGCAGCGCCGGAAATTCTTCGGTGCCTCGATCAACGCACGTTCAACCGTCATATCATCGGTGTACCAGACACCGGCACGCGCCATTTCCGCCCATGTGCCGTCTTTCACGGCAATATTCTTGCTATACCAGAGTGGATATTTCCACTGGAAGATGCTTCCCTCCAACGAAATATCGCTGCTCTCCTTGAGCGGGGATTCTCCTTCCCCGAAAATCGTATCTTGAATGGACAGATGCTCCGCACCAAACAATGGGCGTTCGCCCTCGAAATATGTCTGTCTGATCTGCTTTTCCATCTTGTTTCATCTCCTGTATCGATAATTGTTCTCTTACGTTATACCACCTACACCTACCTTTAGGTCAAGAGCAAATTAACAATTCTCATTTTTTTTATTGACAATATAGATTCCCACACAGACAAGCACAAGAGAAATTATGCTCAGCGCCCCAAACGCCTGTTCCCGCTCATCCAACAACCATGCGGATAAGATCACACCGAACACCGGATTCATGAATCCGAACACCGCCACCTTTGATACCGGATTGTATTTTAAGAGCAGTCCCCAGAGCGAATAGGCAACTGCAGACACAAACGCCAGATACACAAGGATTCCGATGGCGGATGCCGATACCGCACCCATCTGTCCACCAAGTAGCAGTCCGCACAGGATCAAAATGACGCCTCCCACGATGAACTGATAGCCGGAAAGCATCACCGGATTGTGCTTTGCAGAATACCGCTTCAGGAACACGGATGAAAACGCATAGACAATCGTCGATAACAGGATAAATCCCTCTCCATTTGCCTGCATATGGAAGTCTACGCCATTTAAGTTAATCAGCACCACACCCGCAAATCCGATCAGACAGCCGATCATCTGTCTGGCATGGATCGTCTCCTGCCGAAACAGACAGCCCGATACAAGGATTGCGACAAACACATTGACTGCCTCTATGATCGACGCCTTGACGCCGCTTGTATGTGCCAGTCCGATATAGAAGAACATATACTGTGCGACCGTCTGCAGAAGCGACAACCACAGAATCTTCCCTGCCGCGCCCTGCTCCGGTTTCAGAAACCGCCGCTCAAGCATACTTCCGAGCACGATTGCCAGTATGCCCGCAAGCAGGAACCGCATACCTGCGAACAGGATCTGCGATGCTGTGTCCAGCGAATTGATCTCCCACAGTTTATAGCCGATCTTGATACACGGAAATGCGCTTCCCCACAGGAAGCAGCAAAGCATGGCACCAAGCCATACTACAACCGGCTTCTGCATCCATTCTGTTTTTTCTTGTTCGTTCTTCATCGTCTACTCTCCATTTTATCCCTGAATGTCAATGTCCTATATCATCAACGATTCCATATTATATATCATAGTTAAAAAAATGCCAACCAAAATAAGTTTCCACCAAATCCCAGCCGGCAAGCCTTGATGAATCCTAACCGGATTGGTATAATAACGATATGAGTAACGTAGCAGTCATAGCAGAATTTCATCCATATCACAACGGACATCACTATCTCTTCGAGGAAGCGATGTCTCTTTCGCATGCCGACCACGCAATTGCGCTGATGAGCGGAAATTTCTTGCAGCGTGGCAGTATCGCCCTGTGGGACAAATACACACGCGCGGAAATGGCGGTTGCGGATGGATTTGACCTGTGCTTAGAGCTTCCGTTTGTGTATGCGACGGGAAGTGCCGGAGATTTTGCGGATGGTGCTGTCGCAATCTTAAAGAACCTTCATGCGATTGACTATCTGGCGTTTGGCGTTGAAGAGGCAGAACCGGACGTATTTGAACAGGTGGCAGAGGTTCTGACCGAAGAACCGGAGAACTATCAGCTTGCCTTAAAGCAGGCTTTAAAAACCGGAGTTTCCTACCCGAGAGCGAGACAGACTGCAATCGCCGCAATCTGCGGAGATTCGGCAGCCGCGCTTCTTAAGGCACCAAACAATACGCTCGCGCTCTCCTATCTGTGCGCGATTAAGAAGCTACATGCCAATATCAGACCAATCTTTATCAAACGGATTTCAAATGACTATCACGATACCGATCTGCAGGCACAGATCAGCTCGGCAACTGCCATCCGGACAGCCCTTGCGAAAGGAACGGACTTTTCAGCACTTGCCGCACAGGTTCCACCGGCAACCTATTTGCGCATGGAGACACCCGACCACACCTATCTGTCGGATGCAATGCTGACACCTTTCGTACAGGCTTGCAGACTTCGGGAACCGGAGCTTTCGGATATCTGTGATATCTCCCCGGCACTTGCGGATAAACTGCAGCATGCCCCATATCCAATCGACTATGAAGTGCTTGTCGAGCAGTTAAAGACGAAGGACATCACAAGAAGCCGCATCGCCCGGGCGCTCCTGCATCTGCTGCTTGGCTATACCGAGTCCGACCGGCAGAAGTTTATCGGATCCGGCTATGCATGTTATGCAAATATACTGGCGCTGAAAAAGGAATCCAGCAGCTTGATCCGGCAGCTACATGAATCATCTATGATTCCAGTCATCACGAAGAAAGCTGATTTTGACACTATACTTTCCGCCTATCCTGCCATTGACACAGAACTCGCACGCACCATGTGGCAATACGATCTGCGTGCAACTGAACTTTACAACTGCATCTACTATAATCATTACGGCATCACACTTCCGAACGATTATACAAGAAAACTCCCGGTTCTATAACACCTTCCACGTTCATACATTTTATTATGGAAGATATGGGAGTTTTTCTATGCTATTTTGTCTGATTATTTTTCTTCTGACACTCATCGGGGAAAATCAGGTCGTAGTCACCGGGGCACGTGCCGGACTTATGCTCTGGTTTCACGATGTCCTGCCCCTGCTTCTTCCCTTTATGCTCTTATCAAACCTCTTCGTCCTGAAAATCCGCACGAAAAAAACAGGCGCCGCCTATGCGATTCCTGTCTTATTCCTGCTCGGACTTCTATGTGGCTATCCGCTCGGTGCAAAGATGGCTTCCGACTTCACGAAGGAAGGCTATATCAAGCCATCCACCGCCACGATACTGCTCCCTCTGTGTAATAACATCAGTCCAATGTTTCTGTCCGGCTATATCGGTCACACTGTGCTGCAGGATCGGTTTCCGTTCTGGTTTCTGCTTGTAGTTCTCTATGTGCCGTATGTGCTTGTCACATCCATCGTATTTCTTGTTTTTCATGTGATCAAGAAACATAAATATGCATCCGCATTCTCCAAACTGCATCCTGCATCCAAAGAAGCTGCCATTACCAGTCATTTATCACCCCCATCTGTACATACCTATAAATATCCCCAGAAAGGTGTATCTCAGCAAGCCATATCCATGCAGACAAACGATCTGCTGTTACAATCCGTCATTCAGATCACCTATGTCGGTCTGTACATCATGATCTGTTCCATCCTGTTTGCACTTGTCTGCGCCATCCCGGACCTGCCACAGGATGTATCGACCGTCCTGTGCGGCATACTCGAGATCACTCAGGGAAGCACCGTGCTTGCCGCAAGTGCATTTCCCCTTGCAAGCAAAACAGCCCTGATTCTTGCGTGTACCTCGTTTGGCGGCATCTCTGCCTTTCTCCAAACCTTACAGGTCACGAAACAATCCGGGCTGTCCATGATTTATTATTTCGTTGTCAAATGTATCTGTGGATGTATGACTGGTTTTGCAATGTATCTCTTACTCGTCTAAGAAATCATCAAAATCATCGTCGTCATCCTCTTCCTCGTCACGCTCGCCGTATACGTCGATATCGTCATCGTCCTCTTCTGGCTCTTCCTCATCCTCAGCGGCTTCCTCCTGATAGCTTGGAGCTGGCTGTGGTGCCGGAGCTGGAGCTGGAGCTGGCTCATTTGAGAATGCGCTGTCAAGATCATCCGTCTCCTCATAAGACATGTTAGAAGAAGCAGTGAACATATTGATGTTCGTATCCATCTCTGTCATATTTGTCTCGATCACATACGTATCGTTCTCCAGAGACTCGATCAGAACACGGTAATTTTCCTTCTCCATGTCATGAATCTTCTGGAAGATATCACGCATTTCTGTAAGCTTGTCCTTTGTATAATACATTGCACCCAGACGGATCTCATTTGCTTCCTCAGAAGCCTGATCTACGATCTGCTGTGCCTGATTTCTGGCATTCTCCAGAATCTCGTCTGCACGAATGTTGGCAAGACGTGTGATCTCGTTCTGTTCAATCATACGATTTGCCTCATTTACGGACTCTGTAATAATCGCATCGGAACGGGTTCTTGCATCAGCAAGAATCATTTCCTTGTTACGCATAATTTTCTTACAACGTTCAATCTCGCCCGGAAGCTTTAACTCTAATTCATCCAACATAGAGAGAAGCTCTGGCTTCTGTACTGAAATCTTTGTCTGTGACAATGGCATTGGCTTACAATTTTCAATGTATACCTTGATCTCCTCGATCATACTTTCAACGCCTTTTTTACCCATCTTAAGAATCCTCCTATGACCTCTTTATATCCAACTCATTCATTCGCTCGATTAATTTTGGAATAATGCACGCGGGAACAAATTCAGTCAGGTCAACACCATACCTTGCATATTCCTTTACCACGCTGGAACTCAGATACGAGTACTGCGTGCTTGTCGACAAAAACACAGTGTCGACATCCTTGGCAACCATGCGGTTGCTCTGTGCCATCTGCATCTCTAAATCAAAATCTGTTAAGGCACGAAGTCCCCGGATGATCACGTTCGTATTCTTCTGACGGACGAAGTCCACCAGCAAACCGTCAAACGATTCTACCGATACATTTTCAATCTCGGAAACTACATCTTTCAACATATTAACACGTTCTTCCAAAGAAAACAATGGTTTTTTCGATGTATTATTCAAAACTCCGACAATTACATGGTCGAATATCGCCGCTGATCTGCGAATGATATCCAGATGTCCAAGCGTAACCGGATCAAAGCTGCCCGGGTAAACTGCTATGCTCATACGTTCTCCTTCTGCATCAAAAAGACATGCTTGTTCGTCTTATAATGCTTATCTTTTGTTATTTCAAATCCAAGTGCATCCACATACGAGAAATCCTCGTCCAATGCGGCTTCCACTACAATCAGGGTATCTGTCGTAAATTTCTTTGTGGAAAGCACCTCTAATACTCTGCGCTCCAGTCCCTTGCTATATGGAGGATCCATAAAGATCACATCATAATCAATTTCCGGCAGGGATGAGACAAAACTTACCGCATCAAACTTCCGCACCTGCGCCTTATCTGCAAGCTTCGTGAATTTCAGGTTATCCTCGATACATGCGGCTGCATTTTTTGCCTGCTCGACAAAGGTACAGCTCTCTGCCCCACGGGACAGCGCTTCAATTCCGATGCCGCCGCTTCCTGCAAATAAATCCAAGAATTTTGCCTGCGGCACATACCCGGTCAGCATATTAAATAATGTCTCTTTGATCCGGTCTGTCGTCGGTCGCGTCTCCAGACCTTCTATCGTTTTTAACGGCAGACTACGTGCCGTTCCAGCTATTACACGCATATTCTTCTTCCTTTTACTATTTATTTTAGAATGCCTGGACTATATGCCATGTTCATCCTGATCAGTTTTCTCCATGCATCTGCTTTTTGAGCCATTTTCCTGTCTCAGAATAATCCTCGTCTGTCCAGCCAGATGTCTTTGTACAGGACGAATCAATCAAGGATGACGTCTCTGCCTTGTTCGATAAGTTCCATGCAGCATAAGACAGATTGTTGGAATCAATCAGATCAAACCATTTTGCTGCCTGATCGTAATCAATCGCACCATTTCCAGATGCATCGCAGATGGAAAACTCACTGACAAAGATCGGCAGTCCTTTGGAAAGCGCCGTTGTCACTTTGTTCCGGATGTTATCCGTATGTGTTGCCGCATAGAAATGAACGGCATACATGATATTGTCATATCCGGTAACAGGATCTTCTGCCGCAATATCTACATCCTGTGACCATGTTGGTGTTCCTACGATGATCAGGGCATCCTTCGTATTCTTGCGGATAATCGGAATCACCTCTTCCGCATAGGATTTTACGTCTGCCCATGTCGTTCCACCATTTGGCTCATTACAGATTTCATAAATCACATTATCATAATCTTTATACAGAGAAGACATTTCTTCAAAAAATGCCTTTGCCTCTTCTTTATAGGTCTGTGGATTCTGGTCACCTAATACATGCCAGTCGATAATAACATACATACCAAGGTTCGTTGCTGCATCCACACCCGTTTTCACCAATTCCTTTAACTGCTTCTGGTCACCACCGGTGCAATATCCGTTATTTTCACCGGAATACATCGCGATACGAATCAGATTGGCTCCCATATCATCACGCAGACTCTGGAACGCATCCTGATTCACATATTCCGGGAACCACGCGATACCATGTGTACTGACACCCTTTAACTGATATTTGTCTCCATTTTTATCAACAATATCCGTTCCCTTCAATGTAAGCTTGCCATGATTGTCAACTGGGGTACCGCTCTCCGGCTCTGTCTTTTCCTTCGGCTTCGTCTCTTCCTTTGCCTCCGTTGCCTCTGTTGTTGAAGACGCACTGCTTCCTTTGTATTCTTTTCCATCTACATACAGCACGGCGCTGTCACAGATGGCCTTCAGATCTGCCTGTGAAGGCACAGTTACGATGACGCCGATATCCTTCAGATTGCCGTTTGCTGGAACCTCTGCATTGTAATCCACACACTTTACCGATAATGTCGTTCCATCCAGCTTGAATGTTCCATTCCATGAGCTATCTAATGTCGTCTTATCTGGCACCGTCATCCGAATCTCCCAGTTTTTCAGTGCACCGCTTGTCTTGTTCGTGATCGTTGAATCGAGCTGTCCGCTGTATCCGTTTGCACTCTCCCACGAATTGCTGTTGGTCACTTTGACAAAACAATCCTGTGTCGCCTGCGCCTCTGTTGTTGCCGCTTCTGTCGCATCCGAGGCTGTCTCCGGCGTTGCCTCTGTCTCCGTCTGGATTGCCTCCTCGGAGGTTACCTTCTCGACGTCATCCTTCGGCTTTCTGCGCACCAGCACTACGATCAATGCCGCGATCACGACAACCAGCACTGCGATCACCGCAATCCATACCTTATTATTATTTTTCTTCATTGCTTCACCTGATTCCTTCCCCTGTAACCCTCTTACTTTGTACGTTTTTCCTGTATCCAGATATATAATCGGTGCAGGTCAACCTCATCGTATGCCTGTCCTCTGGCACGCTCCGACTCGATCTGATATTTCTTCTTATTCGTCTTGATCACGAGCAGATACGCAAGATTCGTCTTGCTTGTCTGTCCAAGTGTAATCGGTTTGATATCTACACTTTTTATATCATCCATCGCAATCTCGATATGGCGCTTCTTATCATGATATGTAAATTCCCCGTTCTCAATCGCGGCGATTCCTTCGCCCTCAAAGCGTTCCCATTTGTCACTCAATACAAGCACAAATACAACGATGCACAGAAGCAGTGCCGCAACACTTACCATATTCGAAACAAGTGCCGCTTCGATCAGCTTCGCACATACGGTAGATACCAGTCCAAATACAACAATACATGCCACCAGAGTAAAGAAAATGGCTCTTCTCCAGCGTGTAATATACCCTACTTTTACTTTCATGTCATTCCTCTTATCTTATTTAATTAAACACGTGCCTATTATATGCTTTTTTGCCCTTTTCGGCAACCGTTTTCATAGGAAATCTGGCGTTTTTTCTATAACACGGTCTCAGAGATTCCTCCCCGGTTTCTGCGGACCGGCTGTATCGTCTTTCCGTATTTTTTGAGCATGTCCTGTGCAAGCTGCAGCATATCCGCATGATTGTAGATATCCGCAAGCTCAAACAATGCATCGCCGCTCTGTCGGATTCCAAAGAAATCTCCCGGTCCTCGGAGTTTCAGGTCTTCACTTGCGATAAAGAATCCATCGTTGGAATTTTCCAGCACACGCAGACGTTCCATTGATTCTTCGGATTCTTTCCCATTGATGAAGATACAGTATGACTGCTTCTTTCCACGTCCGACTCTGCCCCTCAGCTGATGCAGCTGTGCCAGTCCAAACCGCTCTGCATTTTCCACCATCATCACGGTTGCATTCGGGTTGTTGACACCGACCTCGATAACCGTTGTCGATACAAGCACGTCAATCTCACCTTCCGAAAACCGTTTCATGATCTCATTTTTCTCTTCTGCCCGCATCTGTCCGTGCAACATCTCGATCCGTGTGCCTGCTGGCAGATTCGCCCGCATCGTATCGACATATTCTGTAACATTCGTCACGTCAAGCGTCTCGCTTTCTTCCACCATCGGACAGACGACATAGACCTGACTTTGTTCGGCAATCTGCCCTGCGATAAACTGGTATGCCGTCTGGCGGTAATTCGTGCCAACCACACAGTTTTTGATCGGTTTTCTGCCCTTTGGTAACTCTTTGATGATCGAGATATCCATATCTGCATATAAGATAATGGCAAGCGTCCGCGGAATCGGTGTCGCAGACATGACAAGCGTATGAACACCATACCCTTTGTCTGATAATTTCTTTCGCTGGTTGACGCCGAACCGGTGCTGTTCATCGGTTACAACCAGTGCCAGATCTTTGAATTCCACCTTATCTTCCAGCAGCGCATGCGTACCGATCACAATATCGACTTCCCCCTGCTGGATTGCTTCGTAAATTCTCCGCTTCTCTTTCAGTGGAGTCGAGCCAACGAGACATGCCGTGCGGATATCATACTGTGCAAACTGCTCCGCCAACTCCTCGTAATGCTGTCGCGCAAGCACCTCCGTCGGTGCCATGAGCGCACCCTGATACCCAGCCTTCGCACAGGCAAGCAGAGCTGCAGCCGCAACGACCGTCTTTCCCGATCCAACATCTCCCTGGATCAGGCGGTTCATCACACCATCGCCACCCATATCTGCTAAGATATCCTCGATTGCCTGCTGTTGCCCCTTTGTAAGGGAAAACGGAAGATTCGATATGTAATCCGCAACTGCCTTGCCCTGTACGATCTTATGCAGATTCTCCTGTAACTGCGTTGTCTTCTTCATGGATGCCATATCATAGAGGAACTGATAAAACTCGTCAAAAGCAAGTCTGCGGATCGCATTTTTTAAGACAGCCTGATTCATCGGAAAATGAATGTTCTCATACGCCTCCGATAATTCCATCAGACTGTGCTCTGCCCGTACCTCCTCCGGTACATAATCGTCCATCTGACAAATCAGCTCCCGTGTTGCCATGATGGCTTTCTGGAATGTCTTGTTCGAAAGTCCGCTCGTAAGCGGATAAACCGGCTGCATTTCCTGCTGCATCCCGGCATACACCGGAAGTTTATAATACTCTGCCTGCTCCATGACACGCATGCCATTTTTTACTTTGGCCGTTCCAACGAAGATATACGAATCCCCCTTGTGGAACACATTTCTTAAAAATGGCTGATTAAACCATGTCATATGCATCGTCATATCACCGTCACTGACGGTCAGGATTGTAAGCTTTAAGCTCCGCACCTGCTTGACGGTCACATAGGAGGTGATCATCGCCCGGATTGCATGCCGCTCGCCAACTGCTGCATCCCGAATACACACCGGTTCCTCGTAGCTTAGATAGTTACGAGGATATGTATGCAGCAGATCATCGATCGTAAAAATGCCAAGCCGCGCAAAGCTTTCTGCCGTTTTCTCTCCAATGCCTTTAATTGTCTGGATACTGTCTTCTTTTCTCATATTTTTCTTTCCATCTTCTATAACAAAATCCTGACAAAACACACGTTCTGTCAGGATTTATACATGAAATTGTTTTCCGACAATTTCGTTGATTCACTTTATTCCAGAGACAAAATGTAATAGTAGATTGGCTGTCCGCCTGCATGCGCTTCGACTTCAAAGTCCGGATACGCTGCCTGCACAGCTTCTACCAGTGCATTTGCCTTCTCCTCCTCGACATCGCTGCCGTAGTAGATGCTCAGAAGCTCGGAATCCTCATCTGCCATCGCACCAATCAGATCCTTTACCACCTCTGTGATATCCTGTCCAACCGCCTGGATACCTACATCGTCGATACCCATATAATCGCCGGTCTTGATCTCCTTGCCATCGATGGAAGTATCACGCACGGCATAGGTAACCTGTCCACTCTTCACTGCAGTAATCGCATCTTCCATGCCAGCCTGATTTGCCTCGGCAGTTGCTGTCTCATCAAACGAAATGAGCGCACTGATACCCTGTGGAATCGTCTTGGTTGGAATCACAATCACCTGTTTCTCTTCCTCAATCTCGGCTGCCTGATTGGCTGCTAAGATAATATTCTTGTTATTCGGGAATACAAATACAGTTTCTGCATTTACCTTGGAGATTGCATCTAACACATCCTCCGTACTTGGATTCATCGTCTGTCCACCCTCAATGATATGATCGACACCGAGATCCTTGAAGATATCATTCAAGCCTTCTCCGACGGAAACTGCCACAAACCCAAATGGCTTCTTCGGCTCTTCCTTCGCAGCTTCCTGCTCGGCAGCCTTCTTGCGATCCTGCTCATGAATGACCTTTTCTTTATGCTCCTCACGCATATTGTCGACCTTCATGCTTGTAAGGGAACCATACTCCAGACCTTTCTCAAACGCAAGTCCCGGATGATTCGTATGCACATGTACCTTCACGATCTCATCATCCGATACAACAACGAGAGAATCACCGATTGAAGTTAAGAACTCCTTGAACTTTGCCTCGATCTCTGCATTGTATTCCTTCTCAAGCATAATGATAAACTCTGTACAGTAACCATATTTGATATGGGATGTATCAATCTCTTCTGAAGACATCGTCTGTGCCTTCGCTGCACCGCCGGATGTCACCGGCTCTTTGATCTCTTCTTTTCCTGTCAGGCCGTTGTATGCACCCGTCAGAAACTCCATCAGTCCCTGTCCGCCAGAATCAACCACACCTGCTTCCTTTAATACTGGCAACAGCTCTGGTGTCTGCTTTAACACTTCGTTACCATGATCGAGAATCTCCTGTCCGAGTGTCTCGAAATCCATGTCCATCTCAGAAAGCTCCACTGCCTTCTCTGCGACGCCCTTTGCCACAGTCAGGATTGTACCTTCCTTTGGCTTCATAACTGCCTTATATGCCGTCTCTACGGCACGTACGAAACCATCTGCAAGTACCGATACTGTAATCTGCTTCTTGCCCTTGATCTCCTTGCAGAAGCCACGCAGAAGCTGGGATAAGATAACACCGGAATTTCCTCTTGCTCCACGCAGGGAACCGCTGGAAATCTTCTTGGAAAGCTCATCCATCGATGGGTTCTCCAGTGCACTTACCTCTCTGGCTGCCGCCATGATCGTAAGTGACATATTGGAACCTGTATCGCCATCCGGCACCGGGAATACGTTCAATTCGTTGATATAATCTTTATTTCTCTCTAAGTTGTATGCGCCAGCAATAAATGCTTTCTGTAACAACTGGGCATCAATTACCTTTGTAGCCACTTTGTCTGTCCTCCTGATCTATGTTATTAATCTATCACACGAACGCCCTCAACAAAGATGTTGATTGCCTTCACCTTCATACCTGTCATCTCTTCGATGGAATACTGTACGGTACTGATCAGATTGTCACATACCGTCGAAATGCTGACACCATATGCCACAATAATGTGAAAATCAATAGACAGCTCATTGTTCTCACCGATGACTACATTGACACCCTTGCTGATACTGTCGCCCTTTAAAAGCTTCGCAATACCATCCTTCATGCTGATGGTTGCCATACCAACAATACCGAAGCACTCCAATGCAGCGTGTCCGGCATACTGGGCAATAACTTCATTCTCTATAATGATTTCACCGTTTTCATTCGATAAATAACCCTTCATGCGTTTACCTCCGTTTCCGTAATAAGCCAGACTGATTCCGGCTGTTTAAAGTCATATAGTGACATTATACCCTTTTTAACAGGATTTAGCAACTTTTACCTGCTATGCAATTCTATTTATTTGTCATCTCTGCGTATCAACGGACGGCATAAAAAAAACAGCATACTAATATGCTGTTTTTTTACCATCTGCTTAGGCTCTCTCAACCTTACCAGACTTCAAGCACTGTGTGCAAACATAAATCTTCTTAGGAGTACCGTTAACTACTGCCTTCACAGACTTGATGTTTGATTTCCACATTCTGTTTGATCTTCTATGAGAATGGCTCACATTGTTACCGAAATGAGCTCCTTTTTCACAAATACTACACTTTGCCACCGTTAGCACCTCCTTGACAAATATTAAGCCCTGCCTGCATATTTCTTCTTTGCGGGCTCACAACATAGGCTATTTTACCAAATAACTTTTCAATATGCAAGAAAAATTTTCATATTTTTTGATTTTTTTTAAAATTTTTCTATTTCACCCTATTTTATCATAGATAACTGTATCCGATGCTTGTCCAGATCGACACTCATTACCGTCACATCCACGATATCTCCAACTGAAACGACCTCCAGCGGATGCTTGATGTATTTGTCTGACATCCGGGAAATATGCACGAGTCCATCCTGATGCACACCGATATCGACAAACGCACCAAAGTCGATCACATTCCGCACCGTTCCTTTCAGCTCCATACCCGGTTTTAAATCTTTCATCTCCAGTACATCGCTTCGAAGGATCGGCTTTGGCATCTCCTCTCGCGGATCTCTGCCCGGCTTCTCCAGTTCCTTCACGATATCGACAAGCGTCGGTTCACCGATTCCAAGCTCTTCCGCAAGCTTCTTCGTATCCTTTGTTTTCTTGCTGATGCCTTTCATGCCGCCATGCTTGATATCATCCTCGGAAACACCGATTTTCTCCATCAAAGCCTTGGTTGCCTCGTAGCTTTCCGGATGAACGCTTGTCGCATCCAGTGCTTCGCTTCCGCCATGGATACGCAGGAAACCGGCACACTGCTCGTATGCCTTTGGTCCAAGCTTCGGCACCTTCAAAAGCTCCTTACGGTTCTTGAAGCTGCCATTTGTCTCGCGGTATGACACGATTGATTTTGCCAGTGTTTTATTGATACCGGACACATACGAAAGCAATGCCGGGCTGGCTGTATTCAAATCAATTCCGACTGAGTTTACACAATCTTCCACAACATTGTTAAGGGCATTGCCAAGATTCTTCTGGTTCATGTCATGCTGGTACTGTCCGACACCGATGGATTTCGGATCGATCTTCACTAGCTCTGCGAGCGGATCCTGAATTCTTCTTGCAATACTTGCCGCACTTCTCTGCCACTCATCGAAATCCGGGAATTCCTCGGTTGCTTCCTTGCTTGCAGAATAAATCGATGCGCCCGCCTCATCCGTGATGACATATTTTAAGTCCACGTTCAGTTCCTTCATCAGCTCGACGATCATCGCTTCCGACTCCCGGCTTGCGGTACCATTTCCGAGAGAAATAAGTGTCACATGATATTTTGCGATCAGCTTCTTCAACACCTGCTTCGCCGCATCATAGTTTTTCTGTCCCTTTGTCGGGTAGATAATGACGGTATCAAGCACTTTTCCGGTCTCATCGACAACTGCCAGCTTGCTTCCGTGTGCAAATCCCGGATCCCAGCCAAGTACAACCTGTCCGGAGATCGGCGGCTGCATCAAAAGCTGATGGAGGTTCTTGCCGAATACGCCGATGGCGCCCTCCTCTGCCTTCTCCGTCAGTTCATTCCGTATTTCACGCTCGATGGAAGGCGCGATCAGACGGTCATAACTGTCTGTAATTGCCTCATAGAGATAGCTTGCACTATCATGCTTCATATTTCCGATAATCTGCTTTACAAGCCAGAGTAAAATTTCCTGTCTTGGTGCCTCGATCTTCACTGTCAGAAATTTCTCTGCCTCGCCACGATTGATTGCTAAAATCCGGTGTCCAACCAGCTTTTTGATTGGCTCTGAGAAATCATAATACATCTCATAGACCGAATCTGCTTCCTCGTCCTTCGCCTTTGCTACAAGGCTTCCGCTCTCCTTTGTCATCGCACGAAGCTTCGTCCGGTAATCCGCATCATCCGCATACACTTCTGCGAGAATATCCTTGGCTCCGTCGATGGCATCCTGTACGCTTTCCACGCCTTTTTCTGCATCAACAAAAGCGGTTGCCTCTTCCTCGATCGTCCTTGTTGTTGCCTGTGCACGTAAGATCTCTGCAAGTGGTTCCAAGCCCTTCTCCTTGGCGATTGTCGCTCTTGTCCGACGCTTTGGACGGTATGGACGGTACAGATCCTCCAATGCTACCATCGTCATTACTGCTTCGATCTGTTTCTTTAATTCGTCTGTCAGCTTGCCCTGCTCCTCGATCGTTGCAAGTACGGACGCTTTCTTCTCCTCTAAGTTCCGCAGATACACAAGACGCTCAGACAGCGCACGTAACTGCTCATCATTTAAGGAGCCGGTCACTTCCTTTCGGTATCTTGCGATAAATGGAATCGTTGCACCCTCGTCGATCAGTTCAACCGACTTTTCTACCTGACCTTTTTTAATCTGCAATTCATCTGCGATTACCTGTAATATATCCATGTTGTCTCTCCTGTTATTCCTTATAAAATTCCGGGATGAAGCTTTCTTTTGCCACTTCCCCTTCCTGATAAAACGCCTGCTCCACGCCTAAGTTCACTGCATAATCAAGCAGTTTGCGGTACGATTTCCGGCGAACTTTATCTGCAAGCTCCGGGAACCTTACCCCGATATCACCAACCGGTGTGTACTGGCTCATCATACTGATATAGATCCGGTTTCCATACGTCTCGTAAAGATATCGTATAATCTTCTCTGCTTCTAACAGATGCTTTGGCAGTAACATATGCCGTACGATCACGCCACGTCTTATATACGCATCCTCCGCATCAAGGACAACCTCACCACACTGGCGCACCATCTCCGCAATCGCAGCCTTCGCCACCACCGGATAGTCCGGTGCGTGGGAATACTTCGCCGCCGTATCCACATCCATATATTTCATATCCGGCAGATAGACATCCACCAATCCATCTAACATACGCAGAGCTTCCACCCGGACATAACTGCTTGTGTTATAGATAAATGGCAGGGAAAATCCTTGGTCCTTCGCCTGTCGGATTGCCTGTGCCACCTGCGGGATAAAATGATCCGCAGTGACCAGATTGATATTCGCCGCGCCCTGTGCTTCTAAATCACGAAATATCTGCACAAGCGCTTCCACTGTGATCTGCCTGCCGGTGCCGCCATCCGAGATTGCGTAATTCTGGCAATACACGCAGTGAAGCGGACACCCGGTGAAAAAAACCGCCCCGGAGCCTTTCTCTCCGGAAATACACGGTTCCTCCCACATATGCAGAGCAGCCCGTCCGATCCGCATGGCAGCGGTCTCTCCACAGACACCGATCTCGCCGTCCGCACGATTTTTCTTACAATCCCGCGGGCAAAGCGTACAGGCTGACTGCTCTGTATCTTCTATCTTATTCTTTCTCTGACTATTCTCTGTATTATCTATCATTTAACTCATGTTCCCTGTGAATTTCCTGTCTGTGCGGCCGTTCAATCGTGATATACCACTTCACCACAGACGTTCCGATGATCACCACATATCCGATCACGCTCAGGTAATCCGGGATCTGATCTAAGAACAGGAATCCCCATAATGCCGTAAAAAGCACAATAGAGAAATCATACACCGAGATTTCCCTTGCCGGTGCATACGAATACGCCTTCGTGATGAAGATCTGGCCTCCTGCAGCCGAAATTCCCGTACAGATCAGAAACAGCCATTGAAGCCCGCTCATCGGCTGATATTGGAACACGAAAAAAGGCAATGTCACTGCACAGGAAAAGGCGGAGAAGAACAATACGATAATCATACTATTTTCTCCGCGTTGTCCAAGCTTTCTGACAAACGTATACGCAAAACCGGCGCCAAATCCGCCGAGTGCCCCGATCAGAGCCGGCACTGTCTCCATGCTCATCGTCGGCTTCACAACAAGCAGCATTCCGACGAATGCTGCAATTACGGTCACCCAGTCCAGCTTACCCGCAACCTCCTTCAACACGAAGAACGAGCAGATAATCGCAAAAAACGGTGACAGCTTATTGAGCATGGAAGCATCTGATATAGAAATATGATCGACCGCATAAAAATTACAGATCAATCCACACGTACCACCGATGGCACGACAGAGCAGATACTTCAGATTTCCCTTTCCGATTCGAAATGGCTGATGTGCCTTCACCAGTGCAGCGATTGCGATAAGCATCGCAACCAGATTCCGGAAGAAGCATTTCTGCATCGTCGGCACATCTCCGGCTAGCCGGATAAATAAGCTCATAAGAGAAAAGCAGAATGCAGATAACAAAATACATACGATTCCCTTTTTACTTTTTTCCACGTCTCTCACTTCCTGCCTGATTTATCCTGTTTATTAACGACAATATACAATTTCGACGTCTTCGACTGCCTTCGCGATCAGAGGCTCAATCTTACCGACAAGTGCCTTCTCTGATTCTAAGATCTGCTCCATCTTCGGCTTTGTCACCGGATGCTGTGCTACAAATGTTGTACAGCAGTCTTCATATGGAAGAATGGACGTCTCATACGTTCCGATCTTCTCTGAGATATCAATGATCTCCTGCTTATCCATACCGATACATGGACGGAATACCGGAAGCTTATCGATTGCGCTGTCGATGACGAGCAGACTCTGTGTCGTCTGGCTCGATACCTGTCCGATACTCTCTCCGGTGATCAGGCACTGGCAGTCTTCTTTTAGTGCGATCTCCTGCGCGATCTGATACATGATCCGCTTCATGATGATCGTCAGTTCATCATGAGGACAATTGTCATAGATGGCAAGCTGCACATCGGTAAACGGCACCACATGAAGTTTGATCACACCTGAATACTTCGACACAATCTTCGCAAGATCGATAACCTTCGTCCGCGCCTGCTCGCTTGTAAATGGTGGCGCATGGAAATACACCGCTTCGATCTCCACACCACGCTTGGCAATCATATATGCCGCAACCGGACTGTCGATACCGCCGGAAAGAAGCGTCATACCCTTACCGTTCGTGCCGACCGGAAGTCCGCCCGGTCCCGGAATGATCTGGGAATAAATATAGGTGACATTTCGCACTTCCACGTTGATGAATACATCCGGTTTATGAATGTCGACCGTCATATCTGGATAGGCATCCAGAAGATCGGCTCCAAGATCACAGTTTAACTCCATCGAAGTCTTTGGAAATGTCTTATTATTTCTTCTTGCATTTACCTTGAATGTAAAATGCTTATCGTTATATTCTTCTGCCACATGCGCAACGACTGCCTTGGAGATTGCCTCGTAGCTCAACTCCTCCACAACCTTGACCGGGCACACACCGACGATACCGAAGATCGTTGTGAGTACCTTCATGACATCCTCGTAATCGTAATCCGAGAACGCCTCGACGAAAATACGTCCGTATTCCCGGCGTACCTCAAACTTGCCCAGTGGCTTTAAGCGTGCACGCATACGCTTGCACATAATTTCCTCGAAGACGTAACGATTCTTTCCTTTCGTTCCGATCTCCGCATATTTGATCAAAAACATCTTATACTGCATCGTAATCCTCATTTCCTACTACCATAGTTGTTTTATTTCCATCGTTTCACTATAACAGAAATAACGAGGAATAGCAATTATTTCTTCCGTGTATAGCGCCGCAGCATTGGAAGGGTTTCCTTTAATACTTCCACGCAATAATCCACTTCTTCCTTTGTGTTCCACTCACAGAAGCTGAACCGGAGTGTCGACTCCAACTGCTCCTGTGACAATCCGATTGCGGTCAGGACATGGCTTACCTGTGGTTTGTTCGATGAACAGGCAGAACCTGCTGATACATAGATACCCTTATCGCCGATCGCACGCATCAAAACGGCAGCGCGCACCCCTTCAAAGCTGATACTCGCGATATGCGGTGCCTCACCGGAATGGTCATAGACACCCTCGATCTTCGTTACCTCCGATACTAGATAATCCCGCACCTCGCGTACATGCTGCATCTTCGCCTCATGGTCGGTATAGATCATCTCTGCGGCAAGTCCCATGCCTGCGATTCCCGGTAGATTCTCCGTACCGGAACGCATGAAATTCTGCTGTCCACCTCCGTAAATGATCGGGCGGATCAACGTCTTGTCCTTGATATAGAGTGCTCCACTTCCCTTCGGTCCGTGAATCTTATGCCCGCTCACAGAGAGCAGATCCACGCCGAGCTGCTTCGGTGTGAATTTTAATTTGCCATATGCCTGTACCGCATCGACATGCACAAGTGTCTGCGGATTGTGCGCCTTTACCAGCTTTACAAGCGCCTCGATTGGCTGGATACTTCCGATCTCATTATTTACATACATGCAGCTGACTAATATCGTATCGTCACGCAACAGCTTCGAGAGGCTGTCTAAATCTACCTTTCCGTCAGAACCGACTTCCATGAAACTGATCTCGAAGCCTTCCTTCTGCAGGAACTCCACCGTGGAAAGCACTGACGCATGCTCGATCGGTGTCGTGATAATATGCTTGCCCGCACGGCGGTGTGCCAGTGCCGCTCCGATTAAAGCAAGGTTATTTGCCTCTGTGCCGCCGGATGTAAATACGATCTCCTTCGGCATACATTTAAGCGTCTTTGCGACCTGTTCTGTCGCGGTGCGCTCATAGTCTTTCGCCGTTAATCCCTTCTTGTGCTGGGACGATGGATTTCCATAATCCACGTCCAGCAGTGTCATCATCAGTTCCTTTACCTCTGGGAATACAGCTGTTGTTGCTGCATTATCAAAATAACATTCCATAACTTTTTTCCTTCTATCAATCTGTGCTGAACAAATTTCTAATTTTCTCTACTGCTCCATTTGGAACATCAAAATAGATAAAACTGCAAGCCCTGCAGTCTCTGTCCGCAAAATCCGGTTTCCTAATGTGATAATCTTCGCACCAGCTTCCTTTGCTACATCAATTTCTTCTTTTGCAAATCCACCTTCCGGTCCGATAAAAATTCCGATATTCGCGCCGTCTGGAAGGTTTGATGCCTGTGCAATTATCTCCCTTGCGTATGCAATTCCATCCGCACTCTCATACGGTACAATCAGCAGGTCAAACTTTCCTGCATATTGAAGTGCTTCACGAAATGACATAAATCCGGTGACTTCAGGAATTATACCTCGTCCGGACTGTTTCGCCGCAGACTCCGCAATCATCTGATAACGTTCTCTTTTTTTGTCTTTCTTCTTATCTTCAAGTTTCACGACAGTCCGTTTCATCATAACCGGAACAATCCCGGCTGCTCCAAGTTCTACCGCCTTCTGGATGATAAATTCCATTTTATCTGATTTTGGCATTCCCTGAAACAATGTGATATTACACGGAAGTTCTGCTGCATTCTGATTGATATCTACGATATTTGCATATACCTGCTCTTTGGATATCTCCGCGATCTCACACTCATACTCTTTTCCAGCACCATCACACACAGTAATGGTATCTCCGATTGTCAAACGCAATACATTTTTTATATGGTTCACATCTTCTCCCATAATCGTAATACCAGTCTGTGCATCCTGACATCCTTCCACATAAAACCTTGGCATAGCGAATATTTACCTCCTGCTTTTCTGCATGTCTCCTATCATACCTTATCTGATAACGTTTTGAAAGAATATTTTATATATTCTTACAGATCTGTTGTTTCCGTTATACAAATAGATTCATCTTCCTGTTTATTTAATTCACTTTTCTGCTCATTTATCTTTTTCTCCACCTGTACACAAAATGGACACACACTATGCTCCACTGTGTTATAGTAATGTTTTCCCTTTTCACATTTTATGATCATTTGTCTCACTCCCGCTTTCCACTATCCCAATCGAAATTCCTGTGATTCATCACACAGCCATACCCGGTTTCCGGTCTCCGCCTGTACCTTATTTCCTTTTCCAAGATAGGCACCTTCCACATAGACACCATTTTTTGAGCAGTCCTCCACTTCATAGGTGTCATCGTCAAGCCGTCTTACAATACAGTGTTCCCGGCTCACGTTGGATTTTTTCAGCACGATCTGACATTTTTCGGCATCTCTGCCAATCGTCAGACTTTCACCATCTTTCATGCGGTAGATGATTCCAAGCAACTCGCCCTTTGTTCCAATGATTGCACCATTATTTTCCATGCTTTTCGCCAGACTCCGTGTGACTGTCGGATCTATATCCTCCTCTGCCACCTGTATCTTCTGCTTGAGCTGAAACTGCATCTGCACCGTTTTATAATATTTCCGGCTGATTGGAAGCGTATCCTCCCCGACAACGGCCTCATATCCATTGATTGCTGCAATCGCGGCCTTCCGTACAAGAAAGCTCTGATGGATACGCACAAATCCATGTTGTAACACCTTATGTTCAATATCCGCCAGCTTTCCATAAAATGGAATCACTTCGTTTTTTGTATGTAACAACAGCACTCTGGCGCGGCTTTCTATATAGCGGATTGTGGCAATCGGAATACTGCGCACAACCGACTCTGATTTCACAAGAATCGTACCAGTCTGCGCCCGTCGTTTCATATATTGCCGCAGACAGTCTGGAAGCTGTGTCTTCATATCTTCTTTTAAGACATATCCCTGTGCCTGCACATGATAGCCTTCATACACATGATCTGACTCATCTGTTACAAACAGCAGATCAACATCCAGATTTTTCTCCCGTATCTGCTTTGCCAGCTGTAACCCACTTGTATTTTTATATTTCATTTCCATTAGCAACAGATCAAACGGCACTGTACTTGCCTGTATCTCCTGTTCCAATGTCTCTGCTTCCGCATATTCAATATAGCTTAATTCTTCTTCCCGGAACAATGTGTCCGTCACAATCTGTCGGATTACCGTCCGGTCTTTCGTATTTTCATCACAGATTCCAATTCGCAACATCGTTTTGTCCTCACATAAAAAAATCGAGTATTTACATACTCGATTTTTATTTTACCATGTTCTTTTATTTTTTCCAATATTCCTGATAGGCTTTTCTGACTTCTTTGTCGTATGTCCTGCCGATCGGGATTGTCTTTCCATTCTGTACTTCCAGCGTTTCCACACCTAAATAAGTGATATACGTCAAATTCACAACATATCCACCATGCACACGTATCATATTGTCTCCCAGCATTTTGCGGATGCCTGCCAATGACTTGTAACTGGTGTATTCCCGGAACCGCGTCACGATTTTAATGGTTCTTCCACACTTCTCGATATAAATAATATCCGGACGATTGATAAATACATGATGCCCGTCACAGATAATCTCCAGTGATTTCCGCGCCGTATCCTGCTTTACCATATTAACGGCTTTTTGCATTGCAAGCTCCATGACTTGATCTGCATCCTTTTGCCGGACAAAATAGCAATGATTGGTCTCATACACATCCTTGATTGCATTTTCATTCTCGGTCAGATAGATAATCTTACAAAATGGAAATGCTGCATTGATCTGCTTGGCAATCGCCACCCCCCGCAAGCCGCTCTCTGGATAATCCGTATTCATGATCAGGATTTCACAGTCAAATACCATATCTTCGATATCAATTTTTATTTCGTTTGGAGTATATGAATGAATTAAGAATCCTTGTTCCTCTGTATATGTTTCCTGTAATATTTCCTTTACTTTGTGCCGTATTTCATAACGGTCATCGCAAATTCCAATTTTCATCGTTTGTTCTCTTCCCCAGTCCCAAATATTCATTTTATAAATAGTATCATAAAAAATACCATCAAAACTGAATCCTGCTAATTTGGCTATATATTCGGTATAATTTACGTTTTATTTACAAATATGGATTGAACACATCTTAACAAAAGCGAGGAATCTCAAACAAAAAATGCAAATAATATACAAAAATTTGTAAAATTTGGTATATCTTACGCTTTTATGCAAACAGGAGCGCGAATTACATCGCGCTCCTGTTCAGATAAAATTCAATTGTCGCCTGAAACACCGATTTCTGTGTAGCAGGATCTTCGTAAGAAAAATATAGCTTGTACCTTCCATCCTCCAGCCCCGAAGTAAGCGGAATATACAATGTAAAGGAATCATCTGCAAAATGAAACTCTGGCGGATATAAAGTTGCATAGTCCCAGTAACCCGATGTATCATCCGCATCATAGATTGCCCGGTATATTCCATAGTCGGAATCATATCGTTCAAAGGTATAGGAATAGATCAAATCATCTGTCACCTGCGGCGTATCCCCCAGAATGCTGTCATAATACTTTAAGCAGAGTTTTACGCAGTCTCCCTCATATGCAACCGCCGCCAGACCATCTGCGGATTCCATCCTGTATCCCTGATTTCCATCCTTCATATATTCAAATGCATCAATACTGACGCGTTCCGTCTCCGAGGACGTGATATTCAGGATCGCATCGGATTTTTCCTGCTCGGCAAGCTCCTCCTTCGTTGGCACATGCATAACCATCGGATTGTCCGCCTGTGTCGTTTTCTCCGCCTCTGTTGCTGCCTGTTCAGCGTCCGTGGCAGTCTGTGCATCCGCCATCGTTGCTGTCTGCGCCTCTGTCGATGCTGCATTCATTTCGGTTGCTGTTGCCGTCCCTGCCTTCTTCGCTACACGCCCCGCCATCCAGATTCCTGTCACTACAAGCATAATTACGATACAGAAAGCTACACCAATCAGAAAGCCCCGTTTCTTCGGCAAATCCCGCTTTGAAATCCGGGATGCTGGGATCACATACGGCTCCATCTGCGCATTCTGCCCCTCTCCGGCAAGCAATGCCTCCCGCATTGCCTCCACCGTCTGGTAGCGGTCCTCAATCTTTACTGACATCGCACGCATGATCACCTGCGACATTGCACGCGGGATCTCCGGGTTCACCTCACAGACTGGCTTTATCGTATCCTCCAGTACACGTCCAAACGATTCCTCCGGCTTCTCTCCGGTCGCCGCAAAATAAAGTGTCGCACCAAGCGCGTAGATGTCTGTCCACGGTCCCTGTTTATCCTTTTTTGCATACTGCTCTGGCGGTGCATATCCCGGTTTTAAGACAACCGACATCGTCTGTTCCCCATCGAGATACACCTGCTTTGCCGCGCCGAAATCGATCAGCTTGACGGTCAGATCCTCACAGATAAAAATATTCTCCGGACTGATATCTCGGTGAATCATGCCCGCCTTGTGAACAACTGCAAGTGCGTCCAACACCGACAGACAGATATGGAGGATATGATCCGTATCCAGCCGTCCTCCATGCTCCCGAATGTATTGTTTCAGCGTACAGCCATGCAGATACTCCATGACCATATAGGCAGTATCATTTTCCTCCAGATAATCATAGATGCTTACAATATTGGGCTCCGACTGAAACCGCGCCACATCCTGCGCTTCTTTTAAAAAGCGAATTCTTCCCCGATGGTATTCCCGCTGCTCCTGTCCAACCGGCACACAGACCTTCGACGAATCTGCGCTCCGCGTCGCAATCCCGGACGGATAATACTCCTTGATTGCAACATACGACTGTAAGAGCGGATCCCATGCACGGTATGTGATTCCGAATCCACCTGCCCCGATCACCTCTTCAATTTTATATCGCTCTTTTAAAATAACACCCGGCTTTAAACACCGGGTGTTACTCATACTGCGATTTGACGGACTTTCAATCATTCCGCGTTCTCCCCATTTGTCGCAAATTATTTCTTTCTTCCGATCACGGATACCCAATCATTCATATGCACAACATCGATGACTTCAAATCCATTCGCCTTCATCGCATCTGTAACATCGTTTTCTTTCACATCCAGAATTCCAGATGTAATAAAATATCCATCGTCCTTCAAATATGGGCCGATTACCGCAGAGAGCGGCACGATCACGTCTGCCAGAATATTGGCAACAACGATATCATACTGTCTGTCTACATCAAGGTGCTGTGTCTCCTTGATCGTCGAACGGTCAAGCTGGAAGGTTGTTCCCTTTCCAATGTAATTATCTGCAAGCAGATTGCCACACGAGAACTTGATCTTGTCTTCGCCCATATGATTGAGTTTCGCATTTTCCTCACTTGCCCGCACAGCCAGCTCATCAATATCCATGCCATGTACAAAGCCTGCTCCAAGCCTTGATGCGATCATGGATAAGATACCACTTCCACAGCCGACATCAAACACCATATCGCCCGGCTTTAAATATTTCTTTAACTGTCCGATACAAAGTTTCGTCGTCTCATGCGATCCGGTACCAAATGCAATCCCCGGATCGATCTCGATCACGATGTCATCTGGCTTCGCATCTTCCACCGTCTCCCATGTTGGTTTGATGACAATATCATCATAGAGACGGATCGGATGGAAGAACTGCTTCCAGTTGTTCATCCAGTCTTTGTCCTCTGTATTCGAGAGTGTTATATTCTTGCTGCCTACCGGTATAAACGCTTCAAGGCGGGTAAGCTCTGCAGCTATATCCGCCCTTAACGTTTCTATATTGAAAGAGTCATCTATGTAGCAGGAAACCTTTGCCGTTCCATCATCCACGCCATCAACCAGCGGGATATCCACAAACATAGCAGCCTTATCTTCCTCGGTAAGTGGCACATGATCTTCTATCATCACACCTTCCACACCCTTTTCATCCAAGAATGCAGAGATGAGATCAACAGCTTCCACCGTTGTATCGATGGTCAGTTTTGTCCACATCATTTTACCTTACCTATAATCCTTTTTTGAACCCTTTCTTTCTCTTATGATCGCCAAAAATCGAAGAACCAGACGATGCCGCATCCGTAGAGGAACGTGCATTTACTGTTGTATTTGCATACTGGTTCAAAATCGATTTCTGCTCTTCTGTCAGCTTATCTGGTACCTGAACAACCAGTGTGATGTAATGATCGCCTCGTACTGTCTTGTTACGAAGTGTCGGAACACCCTTGCCCTTCAGTTTTACCTTTGTATCGGTCTGTGTACCTGGCTTAATCTCCAGTTCATAAGGTCCATCAATCGTTGTAACTGTGATCTTGCCTCCCAGCGCTGCCTGTGTAAATGTAATCGGCTCAGAAGAGTAAAGATCATACTCCTGTCTCTGGAATCTAGGATCCCGGTCAACAAGCACGGTTACAAGCAGGTCTCCACGTTCACCGCCGTTGATACCCGGCTCGCCCTTTGCACGAATACGGATACTCTGACCATTGTCAATACCTGCCGGAATAGCGACCTGAATCTTCTTCTTACTCTTTACATAACCAGAGCCTGCACAGTTGCTGCACTTATACTTGATAATCTTTCCGGAACCGCCACAATCCGGACATACGGATACGGTTCTTGCCATACCGAACAATGACTGCTGGGTATAGACAACCTGACCTTTTCCGGCACATTTGCTACAAGTCTCCGGCTGATGTCCCGGCTGCGCTCCTGTACCATGACAGACCGTACATTCATCCTTGAGCGGAAGCTCCAGCTCTGTCTGTGTACCAAATACAGCGTCTGTAAAACTTACACGCACTGTTGTCTTGATATTTGCACCCTTAACCGGACCATTGGACTGTCTCTGACGGCTGCCGCCACCGAACATATCTCCGAAGATATCTCCGAAGATATCTCCCATATCTGAGAAGTCAAATCCACCGAAGCCGCCCGGACCACCGCCCTGCTCGAATGCAGCATGACCATACTGGTCATACTTTGCACGCTTCTCAGGATCGGACAGTACAGCGTATGCCTCTGCAGCCTCTTTGAACTTTTCTTCCGCTTCTTTGTCTCCCGGGTTTGTGTCCGGGTGATATTTCTTCGCTACCTTACGGTAAGCTTTTTTCAAATCCGCCTCGGAGACACCTTTTGTGACTCCGAGGACTTCATAATAATCTCTTTTATCAGACATCTGCACTCACCCTTATTATTCGTAATCTGCTTTTATCAACTTGCTCCCCGTCTTAACGCTTAGACTTCCTTGTAGTCTCCATCCACTACATCGTCTGAATAATCTGGTGTGCCTGTGCCTGTACCAGCGTTTGCTCCAGGACCGTTCTGCTCATAGAGCTTTGAGAACAATTCCTGTGCGCTGTTCATCAATGTTTCCTTACCTGCCTTGATCTTCTCTACATCGTAGTCTGTCATGGCATCCGGATCTGTGCTCTCGATGATATCCTTCAAAGCCTTCAGATCAGCCTCTACCTTTGTCTTATCTGTTGCAGAAAGCTTATCTCCTACATCGGAAAGTGCTCTCTCTGTCTGGAATACCATAGCATCTGCATCGTTACGTACTTCGATTGCTTCCTTACGCTTCTTATCCTGTGCCTCGTACTCAGCAGCTTCCTTAACAGCTCTATCGATATCCTCATCAGAAAGGGATGTTCCGGATGTGATTGTGATATGCTGCTCACGACCTGTACCAAGATCCTTTGCAGATACATTTACAATACCGTTTGCATCGATATCGAATGTAACCTCGATCTGTGGAACACCACGTCTTGCAGGAGCGATACCATCCAGTCTGAAACGTCCAAGGCTCTTGTTGTCTCTTGCGAACTCACGCTCACCCTGTACGATGTTGATATCAACGGCATCCTGATTATCCTGAGCTGTTGAGAAGATCTGGCTCTTGTTTGTAGGAATCGTTGTATTTCTCTCGATCAGGTGTGTAGCGATACCACCCATTGTCTCGATAGAAAGTGTAAGTGGTGTAACATCCAGCAGAAGGATTTCGCCGGCACCTGCATCACCTGCAAGCTTACCACCCTGAATAGAAGCACCGATTGCAACACACTCATCCGGGTTGATACCCTTGAACGGATCCTTGCCTGTCAGCTTCTTAACCATATCCTGAACAGCGATGATACGTGTAGAACCACCGACCAGAAGTACCTTATCAAGCTCTGCTGCTGTCAGATCTGCATCCTTCAATGCTGTCTGTACAGGAACTCTTGTCTTATCTACCAGATGTGCTGTCAGTTCATCAAACTTTGCACGTGTCAGATCCATATCAAAGTGCTTTGGACCATCCTGGGTAGCTGTGATGAATGGAAGATTGATGTTTGTTGTTGTAGCGGATGAAAGCTCTTTCTTTGCCTTCTCTGCTGCTTCCTTCAATCTCTGCATAGCCATCTTATCTGTTGAAAGGTCTACGCCCTCAGCCTTCTTAAACTCTTCGAGCATATACTGTGTAATTGCGTTATCGAAATCATCACCACCAAGCTTGTTATCACCGGCTGTAGCAAGAACCTCGATGACACCGTCGCCAATCTCAATGATAGATACATCAAATGTACCACCACCAAGGTCGTATACCATGATCTTCTGTTCTTCTTCGTTATCCAGACCATAAGAAAGAGCTGCTGCTGTAGGCTCGTTGATGATACGCTTTACATCAAGACCTGCGATCTTACCTGCATCCTTTGTTGCCTGTCTCTGTGCATCTGTGAAGTATGCAGGAACTGTGATAACTGCTTCTGTAACCGGCTCACCGATATAGCTCTCGGCATCTCTCTTCAGCTTAGAAAGAATCATAGCTGAAATCTCCTGTGGAGAATACTTCTTACCATCGATGTCTACCTTGTAATCGCTACCCATATGTCTCTTGATAGAAGCGATTGTCTTATCTGCGTTTGTAACTGCCTGACGCTTTGCTGCATCACCAACGACACGCTCGCCGGTCTTTGTAAATGCAACAACTGAAGGAGTTGTTCTTGAACCCTCAGCGTTTGTGATAACGACTGGCTTACCACCTTCCATAACAGCTACACATGAATTTGTTGTACCTAAGTCAATACCAATAATCTTACCCATAATATTTTTCCTCCTAATTATTATCCTTTAAAATATACTAAATGATTTATTGTAAAAGGTTAATTTGCAACCTTTACCATGCTGTATCGTAATACCTGATCCTTATACATATAGCCTTTCTGCATCTCTTCGGCTACGACATTCTCTCCGAAATTTTCATCCTCCACATGTGTTACCGCATTGTGGTAATCCGGATCAAATGGCTTGCCTTCTGCATCCATCGGCTTTACGCCAAGTCCCTCAAGTGATACCATGAGCTGCCGGTAGATTTTATCGACACCCTGTTCAAATGCCCGGTCCATATCCTCTTCCGGAATACTGGAAAGTGCACGTTCCAAGTTGTCAACAACCGGAAGCAGCTTCTCTAAAACTTCCTTGGCTCCGATATCATACATCTTCTTGGATTCCTTCTCGTTACGCTGGCGCATATTCTCAAACTCTGCCAGCAGACGCTTATACTTTTCTTCGTTTCCGGCTGCCAGCTCCTTCGCTTTCTCAAGTTCCAGCTGAAGGGCCTTGCTGCCTCTGCGGTTTCCCTTGGATACCGGCTTCGGTTTTGCAGCTTCCACTTCTTCTTTCTTGTCTGCCGGAACAGTTTCTTCCTCGTTCACCTTCACGTCGGTTCCTTCTGTTACCGGAGCATCATCCACAGCCTTTACTTCCTCGACTGTCTCCACTTCTTTATTTGCATTTACATTTGTCTTATTGGCCATTCTCATTCACCCCTTCGCCTTTCTTGAATATCTCATCGAGTTCAATTGTCAGATTCTTCAGTGTGCTGACAACCTTCTTATAATCCATTCTCTTCGGTCCCAATATTCCAATCGTTCCCTTTGCGCCTTCCGGCATCTGGTAGGTCGCTGTAACAAGAGAGCAATCTTTCAGGCTTGGTGTCTCATCTCCAATATATACCTGAATTCCGGATTCGTTTGTCTTTCCGGTCGTCTCTTCCAGCAAATGTGATACTTCATTTTTATCTTCCAGCTTTTCAAGCAGCTCACTCGTCTTGGAGATATCTCCAAGCTCCGGATACTTCAAAATGTTTGTCGCACCGCTGGTATAAACCTCAAGTTCCTGTGCCTCATGTATCGCTTCCACAATTCCCTGAAAGATCTGGTCTAATATCTCGCCATACCCTCCGGATTGCTTCTTCATCGCCTGAATCATCTCTAAATTGATGTCTTCTAAGCTTGCACCCTGTAAGAAGGTATTCAATAAGATATTAAATTTCAGAACATCTTCATTATCAAGGCTTACATTGATGTGAATCATCTGATTCTTAATAATGTTACCCTCAACCACTATGACGGCAAGAAGTGTTTTTTCATCAACAAGGGAAAGCTGGATAAACTTGACTGTTTTCTCATAATTTGGTGCTGTTACCATCGTTGCATAATTGGTATTGTACGCCAGTACCTTTGCAACCTGCTTTAAGAGCACCTCCATGCGATCCACCCGCTCTAACAGTGTGTCACGCTCCTGCTTTGCAACCTCAGCAAACTCTTCCTTTTCATCCATCAGCTGATCGACATAGAACCGGTATCCGGCATCTGTCGGAATCCGTCCTGCCGATGTATGCGGCTGAATAATGTATCCCATTTCCTCCAGATCTGCCATCTCGTTACGAATCGTAGCGGAACTTAAATTCAGATCCGTGTACTTTGAGATTGTTCTGGAACCTACCGGTTCCCCAGTCTCTAGGTAATTGGAAATAATGGCTTTCAGGATTTTTACCTTACGCTCATCTAATTCCATCTTATCACCTCTTTTATTTATTAGCACTCATATCTATCGAGTGCTAACCCTATTGGTAGACTACCACTACATATAGTAAATGTCAAGGAAAATTATCATAATTTTGTGAAAAAATTGTGTATTTCCATGTATAAGAAAAGAGTGCGGAAAACCGCACTCTTTAGGGGAGAAAAATCACGGATGATTGTAAATTTTATTTGTTATTTGCGTTTGGATTTTCCATCAATGTAACATCAACAGTTTTCTCCACATACGCATCGTCTTTCAGGTATTCATATGTGATTGGCACTGTCTCACCAACTGCATAATAATTCAGCTTTTCTGTCAGTTCCTCAGCACTGCTGATGGATTGTCCATCAATCTTTGTAATCACATAATTTGCTTTGATACCTGCCTTCTCAGCGGCACTCTTGCTTGCAACATCTGTGACAAGCACGCCCTCTGGAATACCATATGCTTCTGACACATCGGAAGATACGGTTGCACAGGAGATTCCAAGATAACCTTTCTCGCTCTCGTCAACCTTTTCACGTGTCTGACGGTTCATCAGATCATCCAGACGATCCTGTACGGCTGTAATTGGAATTGCATATCCCATACCTTCAACCGTTGTATCGGAATACTTCGAAGAGTTAATACCAATAACTTCGCCCTTCATATTCAGAAGTGCGCCGCCACTGTTACCAGGGTTAATGGCTGCATCGGTCTGAATGAGCGGTGTTGTATTCGTGCTGTTTGTACGATCCTTTGCACTGACAATACCGGTTGTAACGGATTGTCCATAGCCAAGTGCATTACCGATGGCTACGACCTGTTCACCGACCTTTAGGGAATCCGAATCACCAATCGTGGCGATCTTGATCTGATTCATCGTGGATTCCTTTATATCACTGAGCTTTACAACAACGATTGCAAGATCCGTGTCGCTATCGGTACTCTTTACCTGTGCCTCGTAGCTCTCACCATCTGCAAACGTTACATTTACGGTTGTGGCATCACTGACAACATGGTTGTTTGTCACCATCAAAAGCTCGCTGTCATTCTCACCGATGATAATACCGGAGCCGGAGCCTTCTGCCTCATACTGCTGTGTATAACCAAACATACCCTGCTGCTCCACGATTGCCGAGATGTTAATGGCAACAACGCTTGGCATAACATTTTCTGCGATTGTGGAGACATCCATGCCATTTCCAACCGAAGCGGTTGATGTCAGGCTCAAAGACTGGGTTGTCGCTGCCGATGTTGTGGAAGCGACCTCTGTCGTTGTGTTTGTAAGTGCATCAAGCTTCTTGATCTGGTTTCCCGCGATTCCGTAGAATGCACCACCTGCAACACCACCAAATACAGCTGCACTTGCAACAACTGCCACACCCTTCTTCCAGAAGGTACGCTTGTTATGTGGCGTCTTCGGTGATTTTGCTTTCTTGACTCTCTGTTTCTTTGCTTTCTTTACCTTTGCCTTTGGCTGTTCTGCGTCTGCATTCTGGAAACCATTCTGATAATAATTGTTCTGTCCATAATTATATGCATTCTGATTCGGCTGCTGGTAATTGTTATTATAATAATGCTCGGTACCCTGGCTCATCTGCTGGGCACGTTCTGCCATCGCCTGCATATATTCCTGTGTACGCATATCACCGTAGTAAGTACTTCCATACTGCTGTGCCTGTGTATAGGCATCCTCCTGTCTATGCTCTGCATTCTGTTCTGTTTGCTGTTCAGTACGCTTCAAATTATCCGTATTACCATCTCCGGTGTCATACGGTGTCTCCGCATGTGGTGTCTGATCCACATGTTCATTTTCTCTGTTATTCTCAAATTCATCCATCATATCAATTCCTCCATTCGACATAAGTTTTATTACTTATCTTTGTTATGGCTTAATCATAACCCCAAGCTATGGTTAAATTTTGAAGAAAATGTCAAGAAAATGTGAATTCCATTTATGGTGCCTGCAAACCTTGTTTTAGCATTTGCAGATTTTCTTCCATATAAGACAGGTATGTGCATCCTTTTTCTATGTCGTCCTTCGTCACGGACTGCATGGACGACAGATGCAGAATTTTGGGTTGCATCTCTGCGGATTCCGCAATCGTATTCGCGAGGCTGTCGGTACCATTGTCCACCACATAGATGGCTTGCAACTTGTACTCCTGCAGCTTCTCCGCCAGATAGGTAACTGTATGCACACTTGCCTCCACATCTGCAGAACAGCCCGAATATGCGGCAAAGTAATGAATATCATAATCCTCTGCCAGATACAGGAACGGGAACCGGTCGCCGACCAAGATCGTCGTCTGTGTGGCTGCGTCCCGCATCGTCTGATAGTCATCATCTAACGCTTCCAGCTTTCCAGTATATGTTTTAGCGTTTGTCACATACTGTTTTGCATTGTCAGAATCCAGTTCCGTAATAGCATCTGCTAACGTCTCGGTGCAGACGATTGCATTTTTCAGGGATAACCACACGTGCTCATCGTAATGGTCATCCTCTGCAGCATTCTGTCCATCCGTATTGTCTGCTTCGCCCTCTGCATGGTCTGCCGGTTCTGCTTCATGGTCATGGTCTTCATCGTCATGATCGTGATGATGGTGTTCTTCCACACCCTCTAACTCCACTTCATTTAACGCGCGGTTACCAACCAGATCTAACAGACTGATTGCAACAATATTTTCATTTCCGGACTCCACAAGCGCATCGCTCACCCATGTATCGCTCTCGCCACCGACATAGACTAACATCCGGCAATTCGCGATCTTCATGATATCCTGTGCGCTTGGCTGGTAGCTGTGTAAGTCCACACCGTTATCGACCAGCATCCGGCATGTAAATGTATCTGTGTCTCCAAGGATTTCCCGCACCCAGTCATACGCTGCAAAGGTCGTACATAGAATCACATTTTCGTCTTTGTCCGCCATTTGCACCGGCTTGGCACACCCGGAAAGCAGGGACAGACAAAGAACAAGAGCAATCCCGATTGATTTTAAATGTCTGTGCTTCATCATCGCCACCTCTACTCTCTGTGCAGTGCGATTCCGATGATGCTGAATATCACAAATAATACGATGTCAATCGCTACGATCGTCGCACTGACCGGTGTCGATGCCGCAATGGAAATGAGGATTCCCACGCCAGAGGATACCACACCATACACAGCAGAACAGATAAACACACTCTTATAATTCTTAAATACACGCATTGCGGAAAGTGCCGGGAATATGATCAGCGCCGATACCAGAAGTGATCCGACGATATTCATCGCAACTACGATCACAACGGCTGTGACTACCGCCATCAGCACATTGTAGGCGCCCGTATGAATACCGGTTGCGCGTGCAAAATTCTCATCAAATGTCACCGAGAAGATCTTGTGATAGTACAAGATGTAGAACACAAGTACCAACAGCGACATAATCAGGCAGATCCACACATCTGTATTCGATAATGTGAGTATGGATGCCGCGCCAAACAGTGTCGAGCACACATCCCCGGATACATTCTGCGATGTTCCGGATACATTCATGATCAGATATCCAAATGCCAGCGATCCAACGGAAAGCATCGCAATCACGGCATCTCCGTTGATCTTCGCATTCTGTCCAGTCTTCAGCATCAGGATTGCTGCCACAACCGTGATCGGCAATATTATAAGTGTATTGTTCGTCATCCGCAGCACCATCGCGATTGCCATCGCAGCAAATGCCACATGGGACAGTCCGTCTCCAATATAAGAAAAGCGTTTTAACACAAGTGTCACGCCAAGCATGGATGCACAAAAGGCAACCAGCACACCAGCAACTAAGATCCGACGGACAAATGGATATTGCAGGTATTCAACTAATGTATTCCACATATCTATACTCCTTCTTCTCTTGTCGCTGCGTAATCCGCATACTGTCTGCCGATTGCGCTCTTCAAATACGCTTCCTTGGAATCGAAAAACTCTGGTTTATCACTCACATGCAGCACCTTGTTCGCATATTGTGCGGCTGCCTGTGTATCGTGCGATACCATAATGATCGTGATACCTTCCCGGTTCAGCTTCTGGATCAGCTCATACATCTCGGCTGTCACACGTGGATCCAATCCCGCTACCGGCTCATCAAGCAACAAGAGCTTCGAGGTTGCACAGAGTGCCCGCGCAAGCAACACGCGCTGCTGCTGTCCACCGGACAGATCGCGGTAGCATTTCTTCATGAATGGTTCAATCTCCAGCCGTTTCATGTTCTTCTGTGCGATTTTCCGCTCCTCTTTGTTATAGAATGGACGCATGCCACGTTTCGACAAGAACCCTGACAAAACGATTTCCTGCACGGATGCAGGAAAATCGCGTTGTGTCACAGTCTGCTGTGGCAGATATCCAATTTCATTTGCTTTCAAATCTTCGCCTCTGACAAGCATTCCCTGCATAGGACTTTTCAGTCCCAGAATCGCTTTCATCAGAGTACTTTTTCCGGAACCGTTTTCTCCAAGGATGCAGAGATAATCTCCTTGTTCGAGACGGAAATTCAGATGTTCAACCACTGGTTTTCCTTCGTATCCAAGGGATACATCTTCACATGATAGAACCATCGCGGTTCCTCCTTTCTAATTCTCCTTAATTAGTTGAAATATACAAGTTCTTCTTCGGCTGGTTTGGCCGGTTCGATCTTCGTGGCACGGATCACAGGTCCTTCGCCCTCAAACTCCGGATAAAATTCTTTGTCAATGGTTCCCGTAACTGTTACCCACTGTCTGTCCTTCAGATGCTTTGTCAGATCGGAATAGCACTTAAATCCGATAAATGCGACATCTTCGGCACAGCAGGTCATCGCAAATCTACCTGGTACGAATTCGTTTGCCTTGTAGCTTTTCGGCTTGTGTACCATCGCCTTAAATGTGATCTGCTTTCCGACGTATTTGTCCGGATTGTCGCAGGCATCAATATAGAAGATACCATAATCTTCATCCTCGAGTGTGATACTTGGCTTGTCGATCTCATATGGCAGATCTAACTCCTCATCACCGACATCGGCTGCGCCATCCTTGTTCTCGAAGATCACCTGCGCACGACGATTTACCGCACGAATGCTCCGGCGGTACTCCGCACGCTTTGTATTCTCATCGCATCGGTTGAAGATGATCATATCTGCGCTCGATAACTGTTCCATCATCATCGCTTTCATATTTGCTACATATACATCAAAGGTGGATGCATCGACAAATGTGATTACCTGTACGATTGTCCAGCCCTTTGGCACGCGGATGGAAAACAGCTTATCCATCTTCCATGTACCGTTATACTCGATCATCACACGGGTCGGCTTATACTTATCCTGCAGGTCAAGCAGATATTCGGTATTTAAGTTGGATTCCTCCAGATATTCCACGAAGATATTCTGACTCTTCAGATACTCCTCATCGTACTCCTCGATTCCCTCTTCGCAGACAAGCAGAAGGGTCGGTTCGCCTTCTGTAAATCCACGGTCAATCAGAGTTTCGTTCGCAAAGGTTGTCTTTCCGCTTTCCAGAAAGCCCATAAACATATATACCGGAATCTCTTCTACTTCCTTTGTTGGTCCCATACTCTATTTCCTTTCTTCTCTATCCTTTACGCAAAGTGCCGGGATTATGCAACCCCGAACAACTCTGCCAGCTTATCTTCCTTCAGATTGCTTCCGATGACACAAAGCTTACCTGTGTAATCAGCTGCGCCCTTACGGATCTCATATTCGCCCGGTGTCAGGTCGAAGTGAATCCACTCGCCGTCCGTATTTGGAACAATACCCTTGGCACGCAGAATGATACCATATTCGTCTGCGTTGTCAGCCAGTGTCTTCAGGATCTGTTCCATATCGGCATCTGCAAACTTCTTAGCAGTCTCCTTGCCCCAGCTTGTAAATACCTCATCTGCATGATGATCATGATGGTGGTCATGGTCGTGGCAGCCACATGTACATCCAGGTCCATGCTCGTGATGGTCGTGATCATGATGATGCTCGTGTTCCTCATGCTCGTGCTCGTGATGATGCTCGTGATCATGATGATGTTCATGCTCCTCATGATCGTGATCGTGGTCATGGTGATGATGCTCTTCCTCATGCTTTCTTGCAATCTCAACTGCCTCTTTGATCAGCTTATCGAGCGTATTTGCATGTTCCATCGCATCCAAGATTACCTTACCGTCGATGTCATCCCAAGGTGTTGTGATAATGGCTGCATCCTTGTTATGCTCACGCAGCATAGCAACTGTATCGTTTACCTTCTTCTCCGGTACATTCTGTGTACGGGAAAGTACAATCGTTCCAGCACTTTCTACCTGGTTGTTGAAGAACTCACCGAAGTTCTTCATATACATCTTGCACTTTGCCACATCAACAACGGTTGTTGCACTGTTGATTACAACATCCGCATCCTGCTTTGCATCTTCAACTGCCTTCATAACATCTGACAGCTTACCAACACCGGATGGCTCGATGATTACACGATCTGGTGCATAATCCACGATTACCTTCTTCAATGCTGTACCAAAATCTCCAACAAGGGAACAGCAGATACAACCGGAATTCATCTCTGTGACTTCCACACCTGCATCCTTCATGAAACCGCCATCAATACCGATCTCACCAAATTCATTCTCGATCAATACAAGCTTCTCACCCTGATATGCCTCGGCAATCAGTTTCTTAATCAATGTTGTCTTGCCTGCACCTAAAAATCCTGAAAGAATATCAATCTTTGTCATCTCTATTGCCTCCTAAAAATTATTTCTATTTTTGTCAACTTTATATAATAGCACATTTCTATTATTTTTTCCATATGCTATACATCCTTATTCTTCAAAGTCACTTCCATCTGGTCAAACGGAATCTCGATTCCCTGCGCATCAAATGCATATTTGATTGCTTCCTGTATCTCCCATTTTGCCTTCCAGTAGTTCTCTGTCGCAACCATACAGCGGACACCCATCTTGATGCTGCTGTCCCCGAAGGAATCCACGAACACATCGACTTCCTTCGTCTTATCATAATACTGGTTCTCCGTCACAACCTGATACAGCGTATCCTTCACCTTTTTCAGATCAGAATCATACGCAACGCCGATTGAGATATCCAGTTTTCTTATTCCTGCTGCTGTCACATTGACAAGCGAATGGGATGTAATGTTTCCGTTCGGAATCACAATGATCCGGTTATCGTATGTCTGCAGCTTCGTGTAGAAAATGTCGATCGACACGACCGTACCTTCACACTGCTTGTCGTTCTCAATGATATAATCCCCGACACGGAACGGCTTGAGTATCAGGATCAGCACACCGCCTGCGAAGTTTGCCAGACTACCCTGTAGCGCAAGACCGATTGCTAAACTGGCAGTACCAAGAATCGTAACTAACGATGTCACCTGAAATCCGACAATAGATGCAGCCGTGATAAATACGATAGCATAAAAAGTGAATTTAATCAGCGATAACAGAAAAGATGCAACACTTTCCTCCATGTTTGATTTCTTGAAGGATTTGCGTATCATCTTCACGATCAGCTTCGACAGCTTCATGCCGATATACATACATATAATTGCAAGTACTAACTGAAACCCTTTATTTAACGCCCAGTCTCCAAGCTTGCTCAGATACTCTTCGATCTTGGACGATTCAATGTCTTTGATGTCTTCCAATCAAGTCCCTCCTTTTTATGTTCATATAAGTAAATATTCATTTATCCATAAAACTTCACAGGCTGCCCTTCTCACGAAGGACAGCCCGTTTCATCTTAATTATTTGCCAATTTTCTTCTTGAATACGCTGATAGAAAGTGGTGGTACTGTAACGGAGATATAATGTTCCTGTCCGTCACACTCTGCTTTCTTCGCCTGTTTCACTGTCTTGTTATTTCTGCCCTCGCCACCATAACGGTTGTTATCGCTGGAGAAAATCTCCTGCCATCTTCCGCCGGATGGAGTAGCAAGCTTGTATGCTTTGTGTTCCATCGGTGTGAAGTTACAGATGATCAAAAGCGTATCGCTCTCCTTCTTACCTTTTCTAACATAAGAAAGAAGGCTTGTATTTGCACTATTACAGTTGATCCATGTGAATCCTTCCGGTGAAGAATCAAGCTCATACAATGCAGGTTCCGTCTTGTAAAGTTCATTCAACTCTTTAACGTACCCCTGCATAAATACATGTGCATCAAACTCGAACAGTGACCAGTCTACTTCCGCATTCTCGTTGAATTCCGTAAACTGCGCAATCTCCTGTCCCATGAACAAAAGCTTCTTGCCCGGATGCGTCATCATATACCCATATGCCACACGCAGATTCGAGAATTTGTCTTCGTATCCGCCCGGCATCTTCGCAATCATAGATCCTTTCTCATGAACAACCTCGTCATGGGAAAGTACGAGAATAAATTTCTCGCTGTATGCATATACCATACTGAACGTCAGATCGTTGTGATGATATTTGCGGTACAACGGATCAAGCTTCATATAGTTCAGGAAATCATTCATCCATCCCATATTCCACTTGTAATCAAATCCAAGTCCGCCAGCCTCAACCGGATGCGTCATCATCGGCCATGCGGTTGACTCCTCCGCAATCATGATAACTCCCTTGTGCAGTTCATGCATCTTGCTGTTTAATTCCTTAATGAAATCAATCGCTTCGAGATTCTCATTGCCACCATAGATGTTCGGCAGCCACTCACCATCGCCACGTCCATAATCCAGATACAACATGGATGCGACCGCGTCAATCCGGATACCATCAATATGATATTTCTCCGCCCAGTAAAGAGCATTCGCAACTAAGAAATTCCGGACTTCATTGCGTCCGTAATTGTATATATATGTCCCCCAGTGTGGATGTTCCCCACGCTTAGGGTCCTCATGCTCATAAAGTGCTGTGCCATCAAATCTGCCAAGTCCATGCTCATCCTTCGGAAAATGTGCCGGAACCCAGTCTAAGATCACGCCGATTCCCTTGCTATGCAGATAATCAACAAAATACATAAAATCTGCCGGTGAACCATAACGGGAGGTCGGTGCATAATATCCGGTTACCTGATAGCCCCAGGACGGATCATACGGATGCTCCATGATTGGCATCAACTCGACATAATTATAATTCATCATCAACAGATAATCTGCAAGCAGGCTCGCAATATCGCGATAATTGAAAAACTCTCTGCCATCGGTCGGACGCTTCCAGGAACCAAGATGCATCTCATAGATTGCCATCGGCTGTGCGTCTGTATCTTTCGTCTCCCGCTTCTCCATCCATGCGGTATCTTTCCACTTATAGGAAATATCCACGATACGGGATGCATTTGCCGGACGGACCTCGCTGCTGAACGCATATGGATCACTCTTCATGAATACCTGTCCGGACTTCGCCTTGATCTCATACTTGTATATCTCGCCAACGAGCTTACCCGGGATAAACAACTCATAAATACCGGAATAATCCAACTTCCGCATCGGATGCCGTCTGCCATCCCAGTTATTGAAATTACCAACCACCGATACTCGGTCTGCATTCGGTGCCCATACAGCAAACAGTACACCTTCCACACCATCCACGGTCATTGGATGTGCACCCATCTTCTCATAGATGCTATAATGTTTTCCCTCATTGAACAAACTGATATCAATCGGATCAATTACCGGTTCGAACACGTACGGATCAAAATATGTCACTTCGTCACCATTGTCAAACCGGACGTTCAATTTATATTCAAATGGTTTCTTATCTTTTATAACCACAGAGAAAAAACCCGGCACACGCTCCGATACAAGCGTGTACTTCTTCTTCGTGGATACCTCAATGGCATTCACAACCTTTGCCCCCGGCAGATATGCATTGATATACAGATCATCGATACACTCATGCATACCAAGAATATGATGCGGGTTGTTATGAATACCCTGGACCAAAGCATCGACTTCCATCCAGTTTATAGCAAAAATTGCTTTTCTTTTGGACATGTCAAATGTGTCTCCTCTCTACAATTTATGAATGAAGATTCCACTTCTTAGCTTTGGTTCAAACCAGGTTGACTTCGGTGGCATCAACCGTTTTGCATCAGCAACCGCAAAAAGCTCCTCGATGGATGTCGGATACATCGAAAATGCAAGCTTCATATCACTGTTTGCACGTCGTTCCAACTCCGCAAGACCGCGGATTCCTCCGATAAAATCGATTCTTTTATCGGTTCTCGGATTTTCAATTCCAAGAATCGGTGCAAGGAGATGATCCTGTAAAATTGAAACATCAAGTCCATCCACCGGATCTTCAGATAGTATATGTGATTTTGCACGCAACTTATACCAGATACCATCCAGATACATGCCAAAGGCTGCCTTTTCTTCCGGCTGATATGCTTCCGTAACCGCTTCTACTTCGAAATCTGCCTTGACCGCATCTATAAATGCATCCGCAGTATACCCATTCAAATCATGTACAACACGATTGTATGGCAGGATTTTCAGCTGATCATGCGGAAACAGAACCGACAGGAAATAATTGTATTCTTCCTCTCCGGTATGGTTCGGATTTGCATTTCTGCGTTTGATTCCAACTTTGACCGCTGACGCTGCACGATGGTGTCCATCTGCAATGTAGATCTGTGACATCTCAGAAAATACATGCTCAATTGCCGCAATATCCGCTGCATCTGTTACCAGCCATACGCGATGTGTAATTCCATCCTCTGAGACAAAATCGTTCTCTGCAGGACGCGCCTTAATCTTCGTTACAATTGCATCAATCGCAGCCTGTGCCCGGTACGCAAGAAAGATCGGACCTGTCTGTGCATCACATGTATCCACATGTGTAATACGGTCAATCTCTTTATCTTCCCGTGTATTCTCATGCTTCATGATGACACCGGACTCATAATCCTCAATGGATGCACATGCCACAATTCCGGTCTGGGATCTTCCATCCATCACAATCTCATACAGATAATACATCGGGACTTTATCTTCCACATAGTCACCGCGCCCGATCATATCGTCCAACAGTTCCTTTGCCTTTTCATACACACATGGTGCATAGGTATCCACGCTGTCATCAAACGCGGTCTCTGCCCGGTCAATACGGAGGAAAGAAAGCGGTTTTCCTTCTACTTCTTTTTTGGCTTCTTCCCGGTTATATACATCATATGGCAACGCTGCCACTTCACTGACAATTTCTCTTCTCGGTCTATACGCTTTAAATGGTTTAATGATTGCCATGTATCTTCTCCTCTAATTATCAGCTCTGTCTATTCTGACAGCTTATCCACGAATTGCCTTTACCGCCGCATCGATGGACTTCTTATACTCTTCCTCGGAAGAATTGTTGAATACAAACAACTCCGGAATATTGTCCGGCTGCTTGAAATTCTGTGTTGCAATATACTCATCCCAATGTGCAAGCTTCCATGCATCACGGTCAGATGCACGCTTGATCATACGCTCGTGGCATACTTCAACATCTGTATGTACCCATACTACAAATAATTCTGCATCCTTTTCCTTTAATTTTGCACGCAGATTGTCAAGATATTCGTTATCACGGATCTCTTCTGTGAACGGGGCATTGATCAAAACTGTGTCGTTGTACTCCAATGCTTCAAATGCAAAATCAAGGACTGCATAATACTCATAATCACGAATCTCTCTCTGGAAGAAATCAGATGAACGATTGTACTCTTCGCCAGCCACCTTGAAAATCTGCTTGGACAATACAATCAGGGTATCCTTGTCCAGATATACGCAGTTTGGAAGTGCTTTTGCAAGCTTACGGGAAATAAATGTCTTGCCACAGGCTGGTGGTGAAGTTACTAAAATCAATTTCTTCATGGTTGGTGCCTCCTATATATGTACATAAAAATTCTCTATATGTTCTACCTCTGTATGCAACGCATACAACAAGAACCTAATTATTACAATATTACCACAAAACAAAAGAACAAACAAGCATTTCCATTCCGTTTCGTCATGAAATATGTCTGTTTGTTCCTTTTCTTAATTTTATTTACCTGCTACGCAATCGCGCAAATTACTTCTTTGTAATGTAACCCTGTGCTTTGAGAAGCTCTGCACATAATACAGCACCACCGGCAGCACCACGAACGGTATTATGAGAAAGTCCAACGAACTTCCAGTCATAGACAGAATCCTCACGGATACGTCCAACGGAGATGCCCATGCCATTCTCATAATCCACATCCAGAGTAACCTGTGGACGGTTATCCTCTTCCATATAACGGATAAACTGCTTTGGAGCACTTGGAAGTCCAAGCTCCTGTGGAACGCCCTTGTAAGACTCCAGCTTCTCGATCAGCTGTTCCTTTGTCGGATTTTTCTTGAACTTTACAAATACAGCTGCTGTATGTCCGTTCAATACCGGTACACGGATACACTGGCATGTAATGATCGGGCTTGTCGCAGGAACGATTTCACCCTTCTCCTCATCAATATGTCCCCAGATACGAAGTGGCTCCTTCTCGGATTTTTCTTCCTCGCCGCCGATAAACGGGATGATATTTCCAACCATTTCCGGCCAGTCCTTGAATGTCTTTCCTGCTCCTGAGATTGCCTGATAGGTTGTTGCAACAACCTCGTATGGCTCGAATTCCTTCCATGCAGTAAGCACTGGTGCATAAGACTGGATCGAGCAGTTCGGCTTTACAGCTACAAATCCTCTTGTCGTACCAAGACGCTTCTTCTGGAACTCGATAACCTTCATATGCTCCGGGTTAATCTCCGGAACTACCATCGGTACGTCCGGTGTCCAGCGGTGCGCGCTGTTGTTAGAGACAACCGGTGTCTCTGTCTTTGCGTATGCATCCTCGATAGCTTTGATCTCGTCCTTAGACATATCAACAGCACTGAATACAAAATCAACGGTAGAAGCAACCTCTTCTACTTCGTTTACATTGTGTACGACCAGCTTCTTAACCGCTTCCGGCATCGGTGTATCCATCTTCCAACGGTCACCAACTGCCTCTTCGTAAGTCTTGCCTGCACTACGTGGGCTGGCTGCCACTGTCACAACCTCAAACCATGGATGGTTCTCAAGAAGTGAAATAAATCTCTGTCCAACCATACCGGTTGCACCAAGAATACCTACCTTTAACTTATCACTCATTCTATTATCCTCCAACTCCTGTTTACTGAATTACACGTACTTTCAATACGCCATCGATACTGGAAATAGACTTTACAGTATCTTCATCTGCCTTCTCAGAAATATCAAATACCGAGTAAGCATAATCACCCTTTGACTTGCTTACCATGTCAGATACATTGATGCCCTTGGAAGCAAATGCACCAGTAAACTGCGTGATCATATTCGGAATATTCTTGTGACATACACAAACTCTTGCTGCTTCCGAACACTTGCCGGCATCGCAGGCCGGATAGTTTACGGAATTTTTGATATTACCATTCTCGATAAAATCAACGATTTCTTTCACTGCCATCACTGCACAGTTATCCTCAGATTCCTCTGTGGATGCGCCAAGATGTGGCAATGTGATTACGTTATCAACTCCGGCAATCTTTGCATTTGGGAAATCTGTTACATACTTAGCAACCTTTCCGCTTGCAAGTGCCTCGATCATATCATCATCATTTACAAGAATATCTCTTGCAAAGTTCAGGATCTTCACGCCATCCTTCATCATGGCAAATGCATCCTTATTGATCATGCCCTTCGTAGAATCAAGCGCCGGTACATGTACAGTAATGTAATCACACTCTTTATAAATATCTTCTACATTCTTGATGTGTTTTACATGGCTGGAAAGTCTCCATGCTGCATCGACAGACACATATGGATCATAACCATATACTTCCATGCCAAGACGGAAACCGATGTTCGCTACCTTGGCGCCGATTGCACCAAGACCGATGACGCCGAGCTTCTTACCCATGATCTCGCAGCCGGCATAGTGTTTTTTCTGCTTCTCAACTGTCTTTGCGATATTCTCGTCTGATGCATTCTCCTTTACCCAGTTATAACCACCCATCAGGTCTCTGGATGCGAGCAAAAGTCCTGCAATGACAAGTTCCTTTACACCGTTTGCATTGGCGCCCGGTGTATTAAATACTACGATTCCTTTCTCTGCACACTTGTCAAGTGGGATGTTGTTGACACCCGCACCGGCACGTGCGATTGCAAGCAGATTATCGGAAAGCTCTAAGTCATGCATAGCTGCACTTCTGACAAGTACCGCGTCTGCTGCTGCAAAATCGTCTACTACTTCATATGTATCATTGAACAAATCCATACCGCAGGCTGCGATCGGATTCAAGCAATTAATCTTAGCCATTTTCTTCTCTCCCTTATTATGAGTTCTTCTCCTCGAAGTCCTTCATGAATGCAACTAACTTCTCAACACCCTCGATTGGCATTGCGTTGTAGATACTTGCACGCATACCACCGACCGTTCTGTGTCCCTTCAGGTTTACAAAGCCTGCGGCTGTTGCTTCCTTTACGAACTTGGCATCGAGTTCCTCGTTGCCTGTTACGAACGGAACATTCATCAGGGAACGGTCTTCCTTTACGACTGTTCCGTGGAACATCTTAGAAGAATCTAAGAAGTCATACAGGATAGCTGCCTTCTTCTCATTATGGATCTTCATTGCGGAAAGTCCGCCCATTTCCTTTACCCACTTGAACACCAGACCACAGATGTAAATGCCGTAGCATGGAGGTGTGTTGTACAAGCTGTCATTGTCTGCCTGTGTCTTGTACTTCAGCATTGTCGGGCAGTAAGTCGGAACATCGTCACGGATCAGATCCTCACGGATGATTACAACAACGACACCGGCTGGTCCTACGTTCTTCTGTACACCGAAGTAGATCAGACCGTAATCAGATACATTGACTGGCTGTGACAGAATATCGGAAGACATATCAGCTACAAGGATCTTGCCCTTTGTGTTCGGAAGCTTCTTGTAAGTAGTTCCGTAAATTGTATTGTTATGGCAGATATACACATAATCTGCATCCTCGGAGATCGGAAATCAGAGCAATCTGGAATATAGCTGAAGGTCTTGTCAGCCGATGATGCAACGACATTTACCTTTCCGTACTTCTTTGCTTCTTCGCATGCCTTCTTTGCCCACTGACCGGTAATGATATAGTCAGCAACACCGTTTTTCATCAGGTTCATCGGGATTGCAGCAAACTGCTGTGATGCACCGCCCTGCAGGAACAGCACCTTGTAATTGTCCGGAATATCCATCAGATCGCGAAGGTCTTTTTCTGCTTCTTTGATGATGTTATCGTACACTTTCGAGCGATGACTCATCTCCATTACGCTCATGCCGGAACCTTTGTAATCCAGCATCTCATCTGCTGCCTGCTTCAACACTACTTCCGGTAATACGGAAGGACCTGCTGAAAAGTTAAATACTCTTGCCATTTTTCCTCTTCCTCCTACTTATTATCTAAATCCTGCTGGTCAAAACAGGTTTCCAAAGCTGCTCCTGCAGCAACCATTGGCCATACCTTATCATCCTTACCGATGATACAATCAATCACAACCGGCTTATTTAACTCGATTGCCTGCTTCATGGCATCCTCAAACTCCTGAAGATTTGTAGCTCTGAAACCGGTCGCTCCAAGTGCATCCGCTACCTTCACGAAGTCAACCGAATCATCTAAGATTGTATTCGAATAACGCTTATCGTAGAACAATGTCTGCCACTGACGCACCATACCAAGCACATGGTTGTTGATTACAACCTGGATGATCGGCACATTATAACGGCTTGCCGTAGCGATCTCGTTCATATTCATACGGAAACATCCGTCTCCCGCAATGTTGATTGCCACACGGTCCGGACGTCCGTACTTGGCACCGATACAGGCACCAACGCCGTAGCCCATTGTTCCGAGTCCGCCGGATGTAAGAAGCTGTCTAGGCTCTTTGAATTTATAATACTGGGCTGCCCACATCTGATGCTGTCCTACATCCGTTGTGATTGTTGCATTGCCCTCTGTCAGCTCATAGATCTTGTTGATGATCGCCGGTCCCGAGAATTCATTCATATCTGCATGATCCGGATACTGTTCTTTGAGTGCATCAATCTGTGCTCTCCACTCCGGTTTCTTAGACGCCTTGATTCTGGTAGAGATCATCTTCAGTATTTCTTTGGCATCACCGACAACACTTGCATCAACTTCCACATTCTTATTGATTTCTGCAGCATCAATATCAATATGTAAAAGCTTTGCCTGATTTGCAAACTTACTTGCATTACCGGTTACACGGTCTGAGAATCTCGCACCAACGACAATCACAAGGTCTGCCTGATTGATACCAAAGTTTGAAACCTTGGTTCCATGCATACCGATCATTCCCGTGTAACGGTCATCCGTTCCCGGAAATGCACCCTTACCCATCAATGTATCACAGACAACTGCATCAATTTTCTCTGCAAATTTTTTCAGTTCCTTGGACGCATCTGCCGCAACAACACCACCACCGACAAGAATCATCGGTTTCTTCGAGTTCTCGATCATCTTAATCGCTGTGTCGATATCCTCTGCACGGATTGTCTTTGTCACGCGCTCGATTGGCTCCGGTGCCTTCGGCTCATAGTCTGCAACATTTGCAGTTACATCCTTTGTAATATCGACAAGAACCGGTCCCGGTCTGCCTGACTGTGCGATTTTAAATGCACGGCGGATTGTATCTGCCAGTTCATGTACATTCTTTACAATAAAGCTATGCTTCGTGATCGGCATAACTACACCTGCAATATCAATCTCCTGAAAGCTGTCCTTTCCAAGAAGAGAAACACCTACGTTTGCAGTGATTGCAACAAGTGGAATTGAATCCATATATGCGGTTGCAATACCGGTTACAAGATTTGTTGCACCCGGACCGGAAGTTGCCATACATACGCCAACCTTACCGGTAGCTCTTGCATATCCATCTGCTGCATGGCTTGCGCCCTGCTCATGGGATGTCAGGACATGGTGAATCTCATCCTGATGCTTATACAATGCATCATAGACATTCAGGATCGTTCCTCCCGGATATCCAAATACTGTGTCAACGCCCTGTTCTTTCAGACATTCAATCACTATTTCTGATCCAGTTAATTGTTTCATAAACTTCTCCTTATCTACATACAACTTGATTTATCCTTTTTCTTCCTGTCAGATAACCAATATCTGATAGGATAGCACATTGTTTTGAATTATTCAATATATTTTACTTCAACTCCAAAACTGCACCGCGGTTACCGGATGTTACCATCTTTGCATATCTTGCCAGATATCCGGTTGTTACCTTTGGTTCTCTTGGTGTCCATGCTTCTTTCCGCTTTGCAAGCTCCTCGTCGGAAACCTTCACATTGATCGTACATGCATCAATATCAATACTGATGATATCACCCTCTTCAATCAAAGCGATCGGGCCTCCAACAGCTGCCTCCGGCGAGATATGTCCGATAGAAGCACCACGGCTTGCACCTGAGAAACGGCCATCTGTAATCAGTGCTACCGAAGAGCCAAGCCCCATACCTGCGATTGCAGATGTCGGATTCAGCATCTCCCGCATACCAGGTCCGCCCTTTGGACCCTCGTAACGGATAACGACAACGTCGCCTTCCACGATCTTGCCACCCTTGATAGCCGCAATTGCATCCTCCTCACATTCAAACACACGTGCCGGTCCTTCATGCTGCAGCATCTCCGGAACAACCGCAGACCGCTTGACGACAGAGCCGTCCGGTGCGATATTTCCCTTCAATACGGCAAGTCCGCCGGTTGAGCTGTATGGATTTGCCATCGGACGGATAACTTCCGGATTCAGGTTCTTATGTCCCTTTACTGCCTCTCCGATTGTCTTGCCGGTTACTGTCATACAATCTTCATTAATCAGTCCTGCCTCACAGAGCTGGTTGATAACCGCATACACGCCGCCAGCCTCGTTTAAGTCTTCCATATATGTCGGGCCTGCCGGTGCTAAGTGACAAAGGTTTGGTGTTCTTGCGCTGACTTCATTTGCCATAGCAATATCAAAATCAAATCCAATCTCATGTGCGATCGCTGGGATATGAAGCATAGAGTTTGTAGAGCATCCAAGTGCCATATCTACTGTCAATGCGTTCATGATAGCATCCTTTGTGATGATGTCTCTCGGACAGATGTTATTCTTGTACATCTCCATAACTGCATAACCGGCACGCTTTGCAAGCTTCAGTCTCTCGGAATATACTGCCGGGATTGTTCCGTTTCCAGGAAGTCCCATACCAAGTGCCTCTGTCAGACAGTTCATAGAGTTTGCAGTGTACATACCAGAGCATGATCCACAGGTTGGACATGCATGGCACTCGAAATCATTGACATCCTCTTCTGTCATCTTGCCTGCTGCATAAGAACCAACTGCCTCGAACATAGATGAAAGGCTTGTCTTATGTCCCTTTACATGACCGGCAAGCATCGGACCACCGGATACGAATACGGTTGGTACGTTGACTCTGGCTGCTGCCATCAGAAGTCCCGGTACGTTCTTATCGCAGTTCGGGATCATAACAAGTGCATCAAACTGATGTGCAGTTGCCATACACTCGGTTGAATCTGCGATCAGGTCTCTTGTTACAAGGGAATACTTCATTCCGATATGTCCCATCGCGATACCATCGCAGACAGCGATTGCAGGGAACATGACTGGTGTTCCACCTGCTTCTGCTACACCAAGCTTGACTGCCTGTGCGATCTTATCCAGGTTCATATGTCCAGGTACGATCTCGTTGTAAGAACATACGATACCGACCAATGGTTTCTTCATTTCTTCTTCTGTCATTCCAAGGGCGTTGAACAGGCTTCTGTGTGGTGCCTGCTGCATGCCTACTTTAACATTATCACTCTTCATTTTTGTCTTCCTTTCTCTTCAATTTGTTCAGACAATTTCGAGATTTGCATACCTGCAACATATATTTCGATTCCATTCATCTCACTACCTCGAAATTGTCTGGCAAAGTATTATCTCTTAATTAACTACTAATTCTTCCTTAACCACTTAGATTCTTTCTACAATCTTGTCGCCCATCTCGTTACAGCCGACAAGGGTTGTGCCTTCGGACACGATATCGCATGTACGGAAACCATCTACCAGTACCTGCTTGACTGCGTTCTCGATCGCATCTGCCTCTTTGTCGAGGTCGAATGTGTAACGGAGCATCATCGCTGCGGAAAGAATCGTCGCAATCGGGTTTGCCTTATCCTGTCCGGCAATATCCGGAGCTGAACCGCCACTTGGCTCGTACATGCCGAACTTTGTCTCGTTCAAGGATGCAGATGCCAGCATACCGATGGAACCTGTGATCATAGATGCCTCATCGGACAAGATATCACCAAACATATTCTCTGTTAATACGACATCGAACTGTGCCGGATCTTTGACGAGCTGCATTGCACAGTTATCAACAAGCATATGCTCATATGTGACTTCCGGATAATCCTTTGCAACCTCTTCTACAATTTTTCTCCAGAGTCTTGAGGAATCAAGCACGTTTGCCTTATCGACACTTGTTACCTTCTTGCGGCGCTTCATCGCGATATCAAAGCCCTTGATTGCGATACGGCGGATCTCATTTTCGTTGTAAGTCAGTGTATCAACGGCTGTCATTACGCCATCGACTTCCTTTGTCTCTCTTGCACCGAAGTAAAGACCACCGGTCAGCTCACGCATGATCATCATATCGAAACCACGGTCTGCAATCTCTTCCTTTAAAGGACATGCACCCTTTAACTGCTCATAAAGATTGGCTGGTCTTAAGTTTGCAAAAAGTCCCAACTCCTTGCGGATCTTCAGAAGTCCGGCTTCCGGTCTCTTCTCTGGTGGAAGCTTGTACCAAGGTGATGTGCTTGTGTTACCGCCGATGGAACCAAGCAATACTGCATCGCTTGCCTTTGCTCTTGCGACTGCTTCGTCAGTAAGTGGAACGCCACATGCGTCGATCGAGCATCCGCCCATCAGAAGCTGCTCATAATTAAATGTATGTCCAAACTTTTCTCCGACTGCATCTAACACCTTCATTGCCTGTGTGACAACCTCCGGTCCGATACCGTCACCCTTGATTACTGCAATATTACAATTCATGATTCATCCTCCAAATAATAATTTATCCTGTCTGTTTCTTACCGGTCGAACAAATGCTTTCTCTTCTTAAAGTATACAATGTTACAGATCAACATCACGATAGAAACAGCCATTGTTCCATAGGTGGAGCTTGCGATATACTCTGTAAGACCATCCACGATGCTTGTAACACTCGCAATATATGCGATTGATATAATCAAACCTGCTACCTGCATGCCAATATACATTGCAGGGCCGCACTTCTTGAAATCCGCAAGCATAAATCGTGTGACAAGTGCGAAAATGGCAATCGCGATGTAGCAGATACCAATAATCGTATCCACACCCTTCAAGCCAGAAAAATAACTATATACCCGATCAGTGTTCTCACCATAAATTCTGCCTGTAAGAAGCTGGAATCCATTCCACAATCCAACAAGAGCGGAAACAAACAGCTGGAAATAAATTACGAAATGAAACCATTTCATTCCAAGCTCTTTCTGTGGCTGCTGCGGTGTCTGAATGTACATGTCCTGCTGGTTGTACATGTTCTGCTGTGGTGCCTGATTGTACATTCCCTTCTGGTTATACATGTTCTGCTGTGATGCCTGATTGTACATTCCCTGCTGGTTGTACATGTTCTGCTGTGGTGCCTGATTGTACATTCCCTGCTGGTTATACATGTTCTGCTGTGATGCCTGATTGTTTGCCTGTGCGCCTGCACCGGTATAAGCTCCACAGACCGGACAGGTCAACTGTCCGTCCGAAATCTGATTGCCACAATTATTACAAACTCCCATATATTTTATCCTCCCAGATGAAATTAGTTTTCTTTTGCATTGATATAGTTGATCAAACCGCCCTCTTTGATGATTTTCTGCATGAATGGAGGGAATGCCTGTCCCTTGAACTCGGTTCCTTTTGTCTTGTTGTAGATCATACCACTGTCAAAATCAACCTCTACCATATCGCCTGCCTCGATTCCCTTGGCAGCTTCCGGACACTCGATAATTGGAAGTCCGATGTTAATTGCGTTACGATAGAAAATTCTTGCAAATGTCTCAGCGATTACGCAGCTGATACCAGATGCCTTGATTGCAATTGGTGCATGCTCTCTCGATGAGCCGCATCCAAAGTTCTTATTTGCAACCATGATATCGCCCGGCTTCACACGCTTTACGAAGTCCTTGTCAATATCCTCCATACAGTTCTTTGCAAGCTCCGCAGGATCTGAGGAATTCAGATATCTTGCAGGAATGATTACATCTGTATCTACATTGTCACCATATTTATGTACTGTTCCGTATGCTTTCATTTTTGTTCCTCCTTATGCCAATTCTGCCGGGCTGCTGATCTTACCTGTAATCGCGGAAGCTGCTGCAACTGCAGGGCTTGCCAGATATACCTCTGAATCTACGTGTCCCATACGTCCAACGAAGTTACGGTTGGTTGTGGATACAGCTCTCTCGCCAGCTGCCATAACACCCATATGTCCGCCCAGACATGGTCCACAGGTTGGAGTTGATACGATCGCACCTGCCTCGATAAATGCCTTTGTCAGACCTTCCTCGAGCATCTGTAAATAAACCTCCTGTGTGCCAGGGATCACGATGACACGCACACCCTTTGCCACATGTCTGCCCTTGATGATATCGGCTGCAATACGCATATCAGAGATTCTTCCGTTTGTGCAGGAACCGATGACTACCTGATCGATCTTGATATCGCCAACTTCGTCGATGGTCTTTGTATTCTCTGGAAGATGTGGGAATGCAACGGTTGGCTTCAAGGTTGAAAGATCAATCGTATATTCCTCATCATAGACTGCATCAGCGTCTGCCTCGTACTTTGTATATGCCTTTGTCGAATGCTCCTTCATGTAAGCTTCTGTCTGCTCATCCACTGGGAAGATACCATTCTTTGCACCTGCCTCGATTGCCATGTTCGCAATTGTGAAACGGTCGTCCATTGTCAGGTTCTTGATACCCTCACCAACAAACTCCATAGACTTATAGAGTGCACCATCTACACCGATCATACCAATGATATGAAGGATTACATCCTTACCACTGATATATGGTGCTTTCTCGCCTACGATATTAAACTTGATTGCAGATGGCACCTTGAACCATGCCTTACCTGTCACCATACCGGCTGCCATATCTGTACTTCCGACACCTGTGGAGAATGCACCAAGGGCACCGTAAGTACATGTATGTGAATCGGCTCCGATACATGTCTCGCCTGCAACGATCAGTCCTTTTTCCGGAAGAAGTGCATGCTCGATTCCCATCTCTCCGACATCAAAGAAGTTCACGATCTCATTCTCGCCTGAAAACTCACGTACACATTTGCAATGCTCTGCACTCTTAATATCTTTATTCGGTGTAAAGTGATCCATAACAAGTGCAATCTTGCTCTTATCAAACACTTCCTTCTTATTAAACTTTTCCATCTCGTGAATGGCAACTGGTGTTGTGACATCGTTACCAAGCACTAAATCCAAACCTGCCTCAATCAACTGTCCTGCTTCCACACTTGCAAGACCTGCATGTTTCGCAAGTATTTTCTGCGTCATGGTCATACCCATAATCATTTCCTCCTGATTCTGCTTATAATAGTAGAATCATACCATATTTCTTTCTATAATTACAATATATAATATGAATATTGTTTATAACTTGTAGTTATGGTTTGGATATGATATATTTAATCAAACTACTATTTATAGGATAATAAGAATATAATTTTGAAACGCGAATTGCTATATAAGGAAACGAGGGGATATTATGTTTGATAATCTGAATTATTACAGAGTTTTTTATACGGTTGCCAATACCGGAAATATCAGCAAAGCCGCCGATATGCTGTTTATCAGCCAGCCTGCGATCTCAAAGGCGATCTCCAAGCTTGAAGACGGACTGCATGTGAAGCTCTTTCTGCGCTCTTCCAAGGGTGTGACGCTGACTGATGAGGGACAGGTTCTATACAACCATATCGAGAAAGCATTCTCAAATATCTCACAAGGCGAGGATGAAATCCGGCATATCCACGAGCTTGGTATCGGACAATTAAAGATCGGTGTCAGCACCTCGCTTTGCAAGCACATCTTACTGGACAAGCTGCAGACCTTCATCTTGGAAAATCCACACATCAAGGTTATCATCGACTGTCATTCCACAGTAAACACACTGAAGCTTCTAAATGACGGACGTATTGATATCGGACTAATCTGCAAGACGGATATTCCTGCCGGTTTTGAATATCAGGATGTCAGCACGATTCATGACATCTTCGTCGTAAATGAAACGTATCTCTCCAACCTGCACCTGCGGGAACAGGAAGAGTTTGCACAGGAACCGACAAACCCGTGGCTCTTCGCCGGAAATCTGACCGGTATCATGGGAAATCTGGATGAGGACGTTCCCGCTTTATCTCCGATAGCTCCTGTGTCTGCGGCAGATAAATCGGGGTTTGCCATGAAAGATATTTTGGAGAAATCCAATCTCATGTTGCTGGAGAAGAATAATATCACCCGTACACATATCGATGATTATCTGGAGTCCGAAGGCATCCATCCACAGCAGATCCTCGAAGTAAATAATATGGATCTACTCATTGATTTTGCAGCTATCGGTATGGGTGTTGCCAGTGTCGTACGGGAGTTTGCGACGGACTATCTGGCTTCCGGGCAGATCTTAGAGCTTCCGATCTCCCACCCGGTTGCGGAGCGTACTGTCGGGTTCGTGTACCCGAAGAGCCGGGAGAAGTCAGAGGTGTTAAGGAAGTTTCTGGGGATGTGGGGATAACCCAAGCATGCAGCCACAAGTCGCTTCGCGACTTGCCGACTATGGTGCTTCGCACTTTTGTATATAATAACCTGAGCATGCAGTCGCAAGATGCTTCGCATCTTGCCGACTATGGTGCTTCGCAACATACATAAAAATAAAAACACGGCGGTTACCACAAGTAAACTTGCGTAACCGCCGTGTTTTTATTTTTCTATGCGTTGCTCAGGTAATTACATCATTCCCATGCCGCCGCCCATGCCACCTGCTGGCATAGCTGGAGCATCTTCCTTGATGTCTGCAACAACAGACTCTGTTGTAAGGAATGTAGAAGCAACAGATGTTGCGTTCTGCAATGCTGTTCTTGTTACCTTTACAGGATCGATAATACCTGCTTCGATCATATTTACATACTCTTCCTTGTAAGCATCAAATCCAACACCAACCTCAGACTCTTTGATCTTGTTGATGATAACTGCGCCTTCAAGACCTGCATTGGCTGCGATATGAGCAAGTGGAGCTGTCAATGCCTTTGCAATGATTGTTGCACCAGTCTTCTCGTCACCTTCCAATGTATCGATCAGAGCATTCAGCTTCTTAGAAGCATGGATATATGCAGATCCACCACCTGCGATGATACCCTCTTCTACGGCTGCTCTTGTAGCGTTCAAAGCATCTTCCAGACGAAGCTTTGCTTCCTTCATCTCTGTCTCAGTTGCAGCACCAACACGGATAACTGCGACACCACCAGCAAGCTTTGCCAGTCTCTCCTGCAGTTTCTCCTTATCGAACTCAGATGTTGTCTCAGCAAGCTGTGCCTTAATCACATTAACTCTTGCCTCGATATCTGCCTTTGCACCACAACCATCAACGATAACTGTATTCTCCTTGGCAACCTTGACGCTCTTTGCACGTCCAAGCTGATCCAGAGTTGTCTCCTTCAAATCATAGCCAAGCTCCTCAGAGATCACTGTACCACCTGTCAGGATTGCGATATCCTGCAGCATCTCTTTTCTTCTGTCACCATAGCCAGGTGCCTTTACACCTACGACTGAGAATGTACCACGCAGCTTATTTACGATCAATGTTGTAAGAGCCTCGCCCTCGATATCCTCAGCGATGATCAAAAGCTTCTGTCCACCCTGTACGATCTGCTCCAGAAGTGGAAGAATATCCTGAATGTTTGAAATCTTCTTATCTGTGATCAGGATATATGGGTTATCCAGCTCTGCAACCATCTTCTCCATATCCGTTGCCATGTAAGCACTTACATAACCACGGTCAAACTGCATACCTTCTACTAAGTCAAGCTCAGTCTTCATTGTCTTAGACTCTTCGATTGTGATAACGCCGTCCTTGGAAACCTTCTCCATTGCATCTGCAACGAGTTCGCCGACACCATCATCACCAGCAGAGATCGAAGCTACTCTTGCGATCTGCTCCTTACCATTGATAGACTCGCTCATCTCTGAGATTGCATCAACGGCTGCATCACAAGCCTTCTTCATACCTTTACGAAGTACGATTGGGTTTGCTCCTGCTGCTAAGTTCTTCATACCTTCGTTGATCATTGCCTGCGCCAGAACGGTTGCTGTTGTTGTACCATCACCGGCAACATCATTTGTCTTGGTTGCAACTTCCTTTACGATCTGTGCACCCATATCCTCAAATGGATCTTCCAGAGAAATCTCCTTTGCAATTGTCACACCATCATTTGTGATGAGTGGTGAACCAAATGACTTTGCAAGAACTACATTTCTTCCTTTTGGTCCAAGTGTTACGCTAACTGTATCTGCAAGCTGGTTTACGCCTGCTTCCAAAGCCTTTCTGGCTTCTGCTCCATACTTAATTTCCTTTGCCATTGTATTACGCCTCCTAGTTTTTTTCGCATCTTCTAATGATAACGGCAATACTTTCTTTGTACCCATACTGCCTTACCTGCTACTGAACGATTGCAAGAATATCTGCCTGCTTTACAATGATGTACTCATCATCTCCAAGCTTTACTTCTGTTCCTGCATATCTTGAATAGATTACTTTATCGCCAGCCTTGACTTCCATTGGAACCTTCTCGCCATCTACGACAGCGCCAGGGCCAACTTCAACAACCTCTGCATACTGTGGTTTTTCCTGTGACTGTGTTGGAAGAACGATACCTGATTTTGTCGTCTCTTCTGCAACGGACTGCTTTAATACAACTCTGTCTCCTAACGGTGTTAACTTCATAATATACCCGACCTCCTAATTTTTACTTTTAGCACTCATATTGATTGAGTGCTAACATAATTCTTATTGTACTCATTTTTCTGAAAAAATCAACCCCTAATTTGTAAATTTAACCAAATGGACACAATTTGCCGGACAGCCTGTATATAATGTATGATTCCTATCCTGTTTTTATGCTATTCCGTTAGGATTCTATGATCGTATGGTTCGTCTTGATGATGCCCCGTGGCAGCGAATCCTTCGCATTCTTCCACGGCTCGTCCTTAAACCGGTAATCAAACTTATCAATAAACCAGCCGATATCACCATTTACACGCTCCATACCCGCAAAATATGTCTTGTTCAAAATCTCCTGAAACTCCGCATAGGCATCCTTCGGAAGCTTCACACTGCCCTCATCATACAGGATTCCATAATGATAGGTACAAAAGCCCTTGCAGTTTGCAAACTTCTTACGGAACTCCGGCTCCTTCTTCCACAGATGAAAGATCGTATCAATATACCGCATGGACGTCTCTTTCATCCGGTTACAGATGAAACACGAATCCTCCAGCCGTTTGATATAATCACTGACCGAAGAGCTTGCCTGCTTCTTAAAAAGTCCTCCCGATACAACTGGTTTCCCTGTACTGAGCGCTTTCAGATCCCGGATTGTCTTATCCGTATGTGTCTTTAACATCAAGGCAAGCCCCAGCCGGTTCTTCTCTGCATAAAGCATCCGTACATGGTGCGCACAAAAGCCCTGCTCGTCTGTCATCGCACGGTTATCATCCTCCATATAGCTTGGTCCCATCGTGTAATCGATTGCATTCCGCTCCAATTGCCGGTTCATCTCGCAGATTGGACATTCACAGTCCGTCGTAAATGCGTCATTCACCGGAATCGTATACAACTGTTCTTCCATTTTTTGTTCCTCCCTTTTCTTGTATCTCATTCAGACGGAAATTTCCCATCTTATTGCGCAAAAGAGAGCACAGCGATCCCGTTGTGCTCTCTTTACTTAGTTTACAATATAATCTCCTGTCTCTGCATCCCGCAGGAAATACAGTTTCAGATAATTCCTGTAATTACGTAATTTCCCTTCATAGATGATTTCCAGATCATCACACATCCGAAAATCACGCGGGCAGGTCAATCCCGGTTTCTTCATAATCAGTGAAATTCCCGCCTTACGCAGAACATACGACACAAACTGTGAACAGAAATAATTGTATCGCCGTTCCACCGATCTCTGGCACATCACACCTAAAATTCCAAGATAATTATATCGATAAAATGCTTTTTCACTCTTAAATTGTTCCAGTATTTCCATGATCTTTTCATACTGTTGTTTGGTCACACGCAGTCTCCCGATTCTGCATGTTGTCTGGACATCACGCCCAAATACCCCCGTCGTGATATCCTCATTGATAAATCCGCAGTCAAACGGATTATGTAAGTGCTTTCTTGCGAAGCTATACATTTCCTTTAGTTCCACATCCATCGCCAGTGATGTATGCGCATATGGCTCCCGCGTCCATAGCTTGATCACACGTGACGGAAGTGTCTGTGTCTTGGACAACACAATATAAACACTGTAATCTTCCTCTTCTGGTTCATACACGTGCAAAGGAATGCCTGTCATAATATTATTTGCATCCATACTAAATCAATCTGTTATTACAGATTATGCTCCATCTCATTTATTGTTCTTAATACTCTCCCGAATCATATCCTTCAGCTTCAGCGCCTCATCCTTCATACGGGAAGATGCCGACCGCGATGTAATCACGATGGACAATAACCGCAATGCATCCTCGTTTTTTCCAAGTCTGCGCGCTAAATCCGCTAATAGATAGTGGAGTGTATTTTCATCCATTCCCGCCATTGGGAACGTCTCTGATGAGATTGCCTTCAAAAATCCTTCATACGCATTTTTTAAACATTCTCTTTCATCCATATACAGGGAGCGATTTTCCTCCGGTGTGATACCTTCCGGTCTCGCTGCAAGATACTGTCGTTTTCCACGCAGTACCCATGCGTATTTCAGACACGTGTATGCCCGCTCACTATTTTTCGCCTTTTTCACCATTGCTGTGATCAGCGCCAACTGATAGCGCGTGATCGCGTCATCATATGTAAAGATATCCTTCTGGATTGCCGGCTCTATACCATTGAACTTCGAACCGATCTGTTCGCTGATATCCCGGATCTGCCGGTTCATCAGCTTGCCAAAATATCTGCCAAGCGCAGAATATCCACACTTCTCGCAGGTAATCACATCATACTTGATTGGATCTATATGATTATAAATCGGTCGAAGATCCGTATCTTTGCTTTCCAGCCGGACCTTTCCAGCTCGCACGCATTTCGTCTTAAATGTCAGATTACAAATCGGGCATTCATAAGTCTTATCAAACAGTGCTTCTTTCTCCAGCTCCTCCGGTGACTTTGTCTCCTTTTGTTCCGCTGCCCCGCGGCGTGCGGCTGCTCCGGAATCATTATCTAATATCTTTGATTCGTCAAAATCACCAAGGCCAAGATTTCCGATTGTGGAAAAAATGCCCATCTCAATCCTCCTCTGCCTAACACCCCTGTTACTTCTCTTATTTGCCCGGCTTGTATGAACTCTTTAATGAGACAATCCGGTTAAATACCAAATGATCTTCTGTCGTATCTTTCTCGTCCACACAGAAATATCCATGACGCAGGAACTGGAACTTATCACCCTTGACAGCCTCTCCCAATGCTGCCTCAAGCTTACAATTCTTTAAAACTGTCAAAGAATTTGGATTGTAGTTCAGGGTACCATCTTCATTGAGTTTTCCCTTTTCTTCATCCACAATATTCTCGTACAGACGAACCTCTGCATCCACTGCACTTTCTGCAGATACCCAGTGGATCGTTCCTTTGACCTTTCTGCCCTCAAAACCGGAACCACTTCTGGTCTCCGGATCATAGGTACAGTGGATCTCCGTTACAACTCCATTTTCATCCTTCTTGTAATCCACGCACTTTACGAAATAAGCACCCTTTAAGCGCACTTCATTTCCAGGGAACAACCGAAAATACTTCTTCGGCGGCTCCTCCATAAAGTCTTCGCGTTCAATATATAACTCTCTTGAGAATGCAACCTGACGCTTGCCAGCAGATTCATCCTCCTGATTGTTATCGATATCAAAATATTCGACCTGACCTTCCGGATAGTTATCAATAATGAGCTTGATTGGATCTAATACCGCCATCATACGGTTTGCCTTCAGACGCAGGTCCTCACGGATACAATACTCAAGCATTGCATAATCCGCAGAGCTCTGTGACTTTGATACACCAACCAGCTCCATAAACATCTTGATGGATTCTCTTGTAAATCCACGTCTCCGAAGTGCAGCAATTGAAACCAGTCTTGGATCATCCCAGCCATCTACGATGCCATCTTCTACCAGCTTCTTGATATAACGCTTTCCAGTCACAACATTGGTCAGATACAGCTTGGAGAACTCAATCTGTCTCGGTGGGTTCTTGTATTCCAGTTCCCGTACAACCCAGTCATAGAGTGGTCTGTGATCCTCAAACTCCAATGTACAGATAGAATGGGTAATTCCCTCCTCGGCATCCTCGATCGGATGTGCAAAATCATACATCGGATAGATGCACCACTTATCACCGGTATTGTGATGTGTCATACGTGCAATACGATAGATAACCGGATCACGCATATTGATATTCGGACTTGCCATATCAATCTTCGCACGCAATACCTTGCTTCCATCCGGATATTCTCCGTTCTTCATACCCTCAAATAATTTCAGGTTTTCCTCTACGCTTCTGTCACGGTATGGGCTGTTCTTGCCCGGTTCCTTCAGTGTTCCACGATACTCGCGGATCTCGTCTGCAGACAGATCGCAGACATAGGCTTTTCCTTTCTTGATCAGCTTGATTGCTGCTTCGTACATTGCATCAAAATAATTCGATGCGAAATAAATCTTATCTCCATAATCAGCGCCCAGCCACTTGATATCATCAATGATGGACTGCACATATTCTGTCTTTTCCTTTGTCGGGTTCGTATCATCAAACCGGAAATGGAATGTTCCGCCATACTCCTTGGCAAGACCATAGTTTAACAGAATTGATTTGGCATGTCCGATATGCAGATATCCGTTTGGTTCTGGTGGAAAACGGGTTACAACCTCTGTATATCTTCCTTCTGCCAGATCTTTATCTATCTCCTGTTCAATAAAATTCTTTGAAACTGTTGCTTCACCTTCCATGGACGTACTCCTTTTTTTCTAGTATTTCTCTATCATAGCATTGTATATGCATTTCGTCAATTTACTCTTTCGTGTCTGTCGGTGCAGACGCACCCGGTGCCGCGCTGTTTTGTGTACCATCTGCAAATACGCTGTCCATCTGGGAATCATAATTTGTCATGATCTTGTTATTGATTTCCATGGAACGCTTCTCATAATCCTCGTGCGCGAGTTCTTTTTCTGATTTCTCCACATAGGCTTCGCCACCACCCATGCTTGTCTGGAAATCACGATTGACTTCCTCTACCAGTGCATTTACCTCTGGTGTAAGAATTGAGCTGTCTACCTTCGGAATCTCGGATGTCTGCTCCAGATCGGATGGATCTGCCTGCTGCTCTGCTTCCTGTACCGTTGGAATCTCACTGCCTGTACTTCCATCGATTACGGCATCTGCCAGTTTCTCATCCGCCGTTTCTGCCTGCGGTGCTTCCAACTCCTCGGAAACCTCTGGCTTATCCAATCCAAGTTTCTGCAAAAGCTCTGGATTCACATCTTTATTTGCATTGGCAAGCTGGGCGATCATATCTTCCGCATCCAGCATCTCTTTGTTCTGCTTATTGATCCGTCCTGCAAAGATTACAAGACATACGACCAGAATTACGATAATCAAAGCAGCTCCAACCATAATTCCAATCACAAGTGGATTTGTGAACGGACTCTTCTCTGTCGGAACTTCCACCGGTGCACTTGGTGTTGCCACAGTCGGGGTTGCCGGAACCAGTACTTCCTCTGACACGATCATCGGTACATAGCGTAAAAATGCCTGTTCCTTTGCATCGTACTCATAAAAGCCTTCCTCGCCCTCAACATTGATCGCATAAACAAGATACAAATCCTTATCTGCAATATCATCAGACTGATAAGCAATGACCGAATTGTCTCCAATCTTCAAAGTCGTCTCCTTAAATCCATCCGGAATTGCAACACCATCTGGAACGGCAGTTATAATATAACGGTTATACTGAGAAGAATACTCCTGATATGGAGTAAATACATCCTTTTCCGCATCCATAATAAACCAGTGGTTCTCGCCATCCTCGTCTTTCAGACATACCACCCTGATCTTCTTATTTGGGGACTCGTAAGAAAGTACATCCCAGTCCTTATAAGTTGTCGTACCGGCAGTAAAGCCTTCCGGTGCTTCCAGACCATCCTCGTTCATCACAAATGAATATTCTTTTCCATCGATCGTCGCAACCGGATCTCCGACATCCTCGCCCGCCTGTACATTGATCGTATAAACCTTAACCGCACCATTTTCCGCAGTAACGGTTACCCGTACAGTGTTCTTTCCTTTCTGGATCGAATTGGCACCAGAGACACTTGTTGTCGCGTTGCCATCTGCAGCAGATGCGCTGACAACCACACTTGTAACATCCTCATCCACCTGTAACGAGTATGTCGTACGGTCTGCGGAAAATGCAGGTGTCAATGTACCCGGAGATACCTGCAGACTTGCCAGATCGCAATCTGCCGATCTTCCATCATCCTCTGTCGTCTCAGTTGTCTCTCCAGCCTCTGTTGTTGCATTTCCATTATTGTTATCTCCATTGTTCGATGCGGTTGCAACCGTTACCGTTGCACCTGCATGGGAGATTGATATGGCATTGCCGTTGATATCATAGACATCACTTCCGCTTGTTGTGATACTTCCGCTGCCATTTGCTATGGCTGTAAAGGAAATCGAAAACGAACCCGCAGAGGTTCCACTTGCCGTTACCGTTCCGCCGCCGCCATTGACGATGGCGCTTCCACTTGCGGAATTATATTGCAGCACACTCGAATTGTAGGACACATAGATCGTGTATGCGGAAATATCCGAGCCACTGACGGATATCGTTGCAGTAACGTTATTTCCCACACTCACGGTGCTTGCGCTCAATGCAATCACTACATTTGCCGCCTGTGCATCGATCTTTCCAAATTGCAGGCATAAAATGAATGCCGTTAAAATTGCCAGTCCACGTTTCAAAAATTGTTTCATGATAGTCCTCCTGCTTCTTCCTGTCGTTTCTCATGTATGTTACTGGATTGTCTCCAATCCAACAATATGCCGCTGTATCTTGACGATATCCAACGCGGTTACTTTTCCATCTCCATTGATATCCGCGATTGCAAGCACATCACTGTTTAACGCGTCCAGACCAACAATCAGACGCTGCAGCTTGACAATATCCAAAGCTGTGATCTTACCATCACCGTTCAGGTCGCCCTTCTTGCCACCCGCAGACGGTGTCGTTGGGTTGTTCGTTGCCGTGCCCCGCACGACTGTTAATTTATAGGTTCTGGTCGCACCACTCTGCGCCGTCACCACAAGGCTGATCACGTTTGTTCCCTGTGACAGGCTCACCGTTCCTGCGCCGCTCACACGGGCATTCTTATTCACCGGTGTTGCTGTGATATTGATCTTATCTACGGAAGCGGACACGATCAGAGAATAATCCGTCGTATTGTTCACCGCATAGGACGGTGTCAGTCCGTATCCCGCAATGGAAAGCGTTTTGAGCCAATTATTGGGATTTCCGGAATCCGCAGGTTTTGAAACTGCCTGTGACGGCAGGCTGGAATAAACCGGAATCTCAAACATCATCGAAGAATTGAGCAGATTATTGTTTTTATATGCATTGTAGCTTGTCAGACACTCCGTTGCCGGTGACTGGATATTCGTCATGTACTGATGACTGAACAGACTGCTCTTGTTTGTCACGTTAAATTTCTGTGTATATAACGTATTCTGTCTGACATTGATATACGATGCACCGAGATACTGTGCACCGCCAATGATAGACTTTGCTGCGGTGTTCCACGGACGTCCATATGAACCGCTTCCGGCCGCCCATTGCAAGCCCTTTACCGCTGCATTGCCATTTGGCGTGTCAAATGCTCCAATGTTGTAGAAGTTATAAATGCCCGGATATGAGGAATTCGTTCCAGAACATGCAGTTCCAATCTTAGAACCCATCTCCAGACGGATACGGCTCGCAATATGATATGGGCTGACACCGGACTGTGCCGCTGCCTCCATAATGATCTGTGCATAGGTGCGGCTGTCACCTGCCGGTTTTGTCTGCGACATAAAGGTCCCCTTCAAAATCGCTTCCACACCAGTCTCATTCTGTACGCCCTGCTGATAAGACAGGCTCTCAAATGCAAAAATATAATTTTCATACAAGTATGTACGTGGGTCCATATAATAAGCAACCAGTTCATCCGATGCCGCAAACCATGTCTTTCCATCGAAGGAACTCCATGTGTCCGTTGCAATGTTATAACCGATTGTCGTCGATCTCCAGTTATAATGCGGATACGAGCTTGTTCCATAGATCAGATTCTTGACCTGTCCGGATTTGGATACCTCATTAGCTACAAGTGTATTCCAATCCACTCCGGTCTGAACCGCCCGAAATTCCCAGTTTGGGTATTTCTCATGGATAGCGCGCAAATAAGGCTTATAGCTGTCCGGGAACCCCTGCGCCGAAAGCTTTGCCTCAAAATCAGCATCCCCACTCGGTGTCGAAGGCGTCGGTGCTGCACCAGCCACCACGTATTGGGAACTCACATATCCAGTATAGCTGCCCCCATTATAGGTGAGCGTTACCTTATACCAGCTGGAATTGGATGTATCCTGTATCGTCAGTGCCTGTCCACCATTTAAATAAATTGTATTTCCATTGGAATCTTTTATCGGCGTACCACCGGGTGTCTCACGAAAATAAACCCCAGTTACACCAGATTTTATAGAACCTTCCGTTGCTGCTGACGCATGCAAAACGGGTATATATTGAAAAAGCAGAACAACCATGCAGATTGCCACTACCGTTGCTATCCATCGTTTTTTTGTCATCAAACCACACCTTTTCTGAATTTGAGCCTAGTTATACAAGGGTAGTATAACACAATATATTGATGGTTGCAGTAATTTTTTGGCTTTTTTTGTGATTTTTCACAGAATTTTCTGAATTTTTAAGTAAAAAAAGAAAGCTGGTAACGGGAATCGAACCCGTGACCTCCGCACTACCAATGCGACGCTCTACCGACTGAGCCATACCAGCTTGCTTTATTTATGCAAAGCACAAATGAGATAATACTTTATTTATAGTTTTCTGTCAAGGGGCAATCTTATTTCCTTGATAATTTCCCACGGATACGCTGCAATGCATTGTCAATCGACTTCTCTGTCTTTCCGAGCTGTTCTGCGATCTCCTCGTAGGAAAGTCCCTGCAAATACAGTTTTAACACCTGCTGTTCAAGCTTGCTAAGCTCTTTTTTGATACGAGCATTCCGATCTTCGATCTGTTCGCGTGCAATCAATAGCTTCTCCGGGTCTTCTTCCCGGCTTGTGGAAAGACGTTCCTCCAGCATGAAGTTGTCACCCTCCTCGCTGTTCATATACAACGATACATAGGAATTTAACGGCACATGCTTCTTGCGGTTCGAGTTTGTGATTGCATTCTGAATCTGTCTGCGGATACAGACACTGGCAAAGGTGGAAAAGCTGGCTGCCTTGTCCGGGCTGTAATCCCGGATTGCCTTAAAAAGCCCAATCATCCCCTCCTGCGCCAGATCCTCGGTTTCCGCACCGATCAGATAGACTGTACGCACTTCCCGTTTGACCAGATATCCATACTTTTGCAACAGGAACTCTGTTGCCTCATCCTCACCAGCCCGTCCAAGCGCAAGTATTTGATTGTCGTCCATCTTTGTATAATCCAACGCTTCTTCTCCGTATTTTTACTGCATTCTCTGCCGCACAACCTCATAGGCAAGCACGCCGGCTGCCACGGATGCATTCAACGAATCTATATCGCCCTTCATCGGGATCGATACAACATAATCACATTTTTCTTTGACAAGGCGGCTCACACCGCTTCCTTCGTTTCCGATCACAAGACCGATCGGTCCGGTCAGGTTCGCCCGGTACATCACCTCACCGCCCATATCAGCGCAGGCAAACCATAGGCCTTTTTCCTTTAGTTCTTCGATTGTCTTGGCAATATTTGTCACCTTGGCAACTGGTGTATAGTGGATTGCACCTGCCGAAGCCTTGACTACCGTTGCAGTCAGTCCGACTGCCCGGCGCTTCGGAATGATCACGCCATGTGCCCCACACAGATTTGCAGTACGGATAATCGCACCTAAGTTATGCGGATCCTCAATCTCATCTAAAATAAAGATAAACGGATCCTCGCCCTTTTCCTTTGCTTTTTCTAAGATATCATCCACTTCCGCATATGAAAATGCCGCTGTAATTGCCATCACACCCTGATGCTTCCGGTCTGGAGACATCTGATCAAGCTTTTCCTTGCTCACAAAATTTACGATCACATCTTTTTTCTTCGCATCACGTAAGATGGATGAAATCACGCCATCGCGCAGACCATCCTGAATATACAGCTTGTCGATTGTTTTTCCGGCACGAAACGCCTCTAACACCGCATTTCTGCCTTCAATCATATGGTCGTCCTGCGGTTCCTGTTCATTTATAATATTCTTATTCTCACTCATTTTGTTTTCCTTTACTGTTCTTTGCCCGCGAGATACTGTTTAATCATACCATTCACAAAATACTGCAGTCGTTCCATATCCCCTTTCAGATACAGATATCCATACAGGGCTTCTAATCCCGTTGCTTTGCGGTACTGTCCCATCGTGGCATTCTTCGCCTTGGAATGAGTATTCGTATTTCTGCCACGCTTGTAGACATCCAGCTCATCCTCTGACAGTTCTTCCATGATCTGATCGATATAATCTGCCTGATTCACCGCCTTAACGATCTTGCTGACCTCCACATGATACTTATGTGGCTGCATGTTGGAATGTGTGACAAAATATTTCTTCACAAGCAGATCCAATATACTGTCACCCATATACGCAAGCGCAAGTGGCGAGTACTGATATGCATTTACCTGTTCGGTCTTTACGCTCTCTTCCATCTTACACCTTCTCTGGTATCCTCCAGAATGATTCCCTTCTCTGTGAGCAGATCACGGATTTCATCCGCTCTCGCAAAGTTCTTTGCCTTTCTGGCTGCCTGACGTTCCTCGATCAGATTCTCGATCTCCTCGTCTAAAAGCACCTCCTGCTCCTTGATATCAATACCAAGAATATCCATCAGTTGCTTCATCGTATCATAGATCTTCTGTGCAAATGCCTTGCTTGTTACACCAGCCTCGACGTTTGTATTTGCGAATTTTACAAGCTCAAAGATAACAGAAATCGCATCGGCTGTATTTAAGTCATCTTCCATCGCATCTTCATAGCGTTTCACAAACGCTGGAATCTCCTCTGCCAGCTTTGTCTCTGCCTCGGTCATATCTGCAACCGTACTGTTGTTGATTGCTTCTTCTACCTTTGATGCTGATGTGCGGATTCTGTCCAGTCCATTCTTAGAGCTTTCCACAAGCTCTGATGAGAAGTTAAGCGGGCTTCTGTAATGTGCGGAAAGCATGAAGAAACGAATCACCTGCAGATCATACTTTTCGCCAATCTCTCTTACCGTGAAGAAGTTACCGAGTGACTTGGACATCTTCTCATTGTTGATCTTCAAAAATCCATTGTGCATCCAGTACCGTGCGAACTCTGTATCATTGGCTGCCTCACTCTGCGCGATCTCATTCTCATGATGTGGGAAGATCAAATCCTCTCCACCGGCATGAATATCAATGACATCGCCAATATACTTCTTCGACATAACCGAACACTCCAGATGCCAGCCTGGTCTTCCATCGCCCCAAGGAGATGGCCATGATGGCTCGCCTTCCTTCTTCGGCTTCCAGAGTACAAAATCAAGCGGATCTTCCTTCTCATCCTCACCGGATACAAGAAGTTCACGGTTTCCGGCACGCAGATCGTCAATATTCTTCTTAGAAAGCTTACCATAATCAGAGAACTTTCTCGTACGGAAATATACGGTTCCATTTACTTCGTATGCATAGCCCTTCTCAATCAGCGTCTCTACCATTGCGATCATGTCCGGGATTTCCTTCGTTGCCTGCGGATGTGTCGTTGCTTCTTCTACATGAAGCGCTGCCATATCCTTCTTGCACTCTGCGATGTAGCGCTCGGAAATCACAGACGCATCCACACCTTCTTCATTCGCGCGCTTGATGATCTTGTCATCGACATCGGTAAAGTTTGACACATAGTTTACTTCATAGCCCTTGTACTCAAAATATCTGCGCAATGTATCAAACACGATCATCGGTCTTGCATTTCCGATGTGAATATAGTCATATACGGTTGGTCCACAGACATAGATACCTACCTTGCCCTCGTTGATCGGATGAAATTCATCCTTATGTCTGGTGAGTGTATTAAAAATCTTCATACCTGTTTGTTCCTCCTGCGATCGTTTCATTTTTCTTTTTCAAATATGTCATGCAATCCGCGGTTTGTCAAGCAAAAGCTTAGTGTGCAAACTGTGAATTGTACAGATTCGTGTAGAAGCCATTCTGTGCCATAAGCTGGTCGTGGTTTCCCTTCTCGATGATATTTCCATCCTTCATAACTAAGATTACATCTGCCTCGCGGATTGTTGACAATCTGTGTGCAACAATAAAGCTCGTTCTGCCCTGCATCATACGGTTAAATGCCTTCTGGATCCGGATCTCCGTACGTGTATCAATGGAAGAAGTCGCCTCATCTAATATAAGCATCGGCGGCAATAACAGCATCACCCGTGTGATACACAAAAGCTGTTTCTGACCCTGTGAAAGATTGCCGCCATCCTCAGCGATCACCGTGTCATAGCCCTGTGGCAGACGACGGATAAAGCTGTCGGAATGCGCAAGCTTCGCTGCCTGTATGATCTCCGCATCCGTTGCATCCGGCTTTCCATAAGCGATATTCTCACGAATCGTACCGCTCTTTAACCATGTTTCCTGCAATACCATACCATAGTTTTCTCGCAGACTGTCTCTCGTCATGTCACGGATATCTGTACCGTCAACCGAAATAGATCCGGTATCCACATCGTAAAACCGCATCAAAAGATTGATGAGTGTACTCTTTCCGCATCCGGTCGGTCCAACGATTGCCACACGCATACCCGGCTTTACAGAGAGATTCAGGTTCGTGATGAGCGTCTTATCCTTTACATAGGAGAAATTCACGTCCTTAATCTCGATTGCACCCTTCGTATCCGTTAATACATGGGCATGCTCCTTCTCCGGTACCTGCGGCGTCTCATCTAAAAGCTCAAACACACGTCCGGCACACGCCATCGCATTCTGAAGCTCGGTAATGACATTCGATATCTCGTTAAATGGTTTCGTATACTGGTTTGCGTAGCTTAAGAAGCAGGTAAGCTGTCCAACGGTAAATCCGGTCGAAATCACGGAAACCGCACCGATGATACCAACTGCCGCATATACAAGGTTGTTGACAAATCTCGTACATGGATTGACAATGGACGAATAAAAGGTTGCTGACATGCTGTCTTTCTCCAGACGGTCATTGATCTCCTCAAAACGGTCTAACGCATCGTCCTCATAGCCAAATGCCTGCACAATCTTCTGCTGCCCGATCATCTCGTCAACAAGCGATGTGATATCTCCACGCGTCTCAGACTGCCGGTGGAACAGATGATAGGTACGCTTCGCAATAAACGATGCTACAAACAGGGAAAGTGGCGTCAATACAATTACAACCAGCGCGATCGGTACATTTACAGCTATCATAAATCCAAGCGTTGCCAGAATCGTTACGATTCCGGTGAACAGCTGTGTAAATCCCATCAGAAGTCCGTCTGCAAACTGGTCGATATCCGACACGATACGGCTCACGATATCGCCATGCTTGTGCGAATCAATATAGGAAAGCGGAAGCTCCTCCATATGATTAAACACTTCGATGCGGATATCCCGCACAACGGAATACGTGATATGATTGTTAATAATATTCATAAACCACTGTGAAATCACTGTCACAACGGTTACCATCAAAAATGTATAGATGATGTCCTTGATTCCATCGAAGTCAACCAGACCTTTTCCGACGATCAAGTCGATTGCATCACCGGTCAGAATCGGTGCATACAAGGTAGAGGCAACAGTGATCATCGCACAGACAAACGAAAGGATGACCAGAATACGGTATTTCTTGATGTGTGTCAATACACGCTTCAACACAGCTTTATCAAAGCCCTGCAGCTTCTTTTTCTTATCCTTAGACATCTGCCTTCACCTCCTTGTTCTGGGATGCGTAGATCTCCTGATATACCGGACAATCCTTCATCAATGTATCATGATTGCCAATGCCTGCGATCTTACCATCGTCCAAAACGACGATTTTATCTGCATACATAATGGATGATGCACGCTGCGATACAAGGAATACGGTTGTGTGATCGGTCTTCTCCTTGATTGCTTTCCGGAGAGCGGCATCCGTCGCATAGTCAAGTGCGGAAGAACTGTCATCAAGAATCAGGATCTCCGGCTTTTTCACAAGCGCACGCGCGATCGTCAGTCTCTGCTTCTGTCCACCGGACAGGTTCTTACCACCCTGGTTCAGCATAAACCCGATACCTCCGTCCTTCTGCTGCACAAAATCCTCCGCCTGTGCAATCGAAAGCGCTTCCTCGATCTCCTCGTTCGTTGCATCTTCCTTGCCCCAGCGGATATTATCTGCGATCGTTCCAGAAAACAGCACTGCCTTCTGTGGAACGACACCAATCTTTTCAATCAACTGTTCCTTCGGATATTCTTTTACATCCACACCGTCGATCTTGATGCTTCCCTGCGTACAGTCATAGAAACGTGGGATCAGATTCACAAGTGTGGACTTACCAGAGCCGGTACCTCCGATAATACCAATCGTCTCGCCACGTTTCACCTTCAGCGATAAGCCCTCGATAGAAGATTCCTTTGCCTCCGCATACGTGAGACCTGCATCGACAAACTCCACCTTCGGAATCGCTGTACCGCCGGCTGCTTCCACGGGTGCAGTCTCATATATCTGGCTGCTTGTCGTCTCGAAGATCGCACCGAGACGGTTCGCACAGGCAACTGCCTTTGTCTCTGTAATAATCAGATTTGCAAGCTTCACAAGCTCAATCAGAATCTGTGACATGTAGTTTACAAGCGCATATACTTGTCCCTGCTTTAAAATACCGAGATCTACCTGCTTTGCGCCGCCCCAGATCAGGGCTACAATCGACAGGTTAATGACTGCGTAGGTCAGCGGATTTAAGAAAGAAGAAATCTTTCCGACGAAAAGCTGTCCTTTCGTCAGCGCTTCCGTTACCTCGGCAAACTCCTCTTTTTCCTTCTTCTCCTGATTAAATGCACGGATGACACGCACACCGGACAGATTCTCTCTGGATTTCAATGTCACTGTGTCAAGCTTGCTCTGTACTTTCTTATATAAAGGAATCGAAACAAGCATGATTCCAAATACGATCACGATCAGAACCGGAAGCGTGATGAAGAACACACGCGACGCCTTCGCATTCACAGAAAACGCCATGATCGTTGCACCGAACACAATAAACGGGGAGCGCATAAACAGACGCAGGAACATATTGATTCCTGTCTGTACCTGATTGACATCACTCGTCATACGCGTGATGAGTGTCGCACTGCCGAGCTTATCGATCTCTGTATAGGAAAGTGTCTCGATATGCTTGAACAGATCATACCGGATTTCCTTTCCGATTCCCATTGCCGTCTTCGCTGAAAAATACTGCGCTGTGATGGAACATCCAAGTCCAATTACGCCGAGTCCAACCATGACAAATGCCATCTTATAAATATATGGCTTGTCATTTCCTGCAATACCATTATCAATGATTGCCGCCATAACGAGCGGTACCAAAAGCTCAAAGGCCGCTTCTAACATCTTGAATAATGGTGCTAAAATTGCTTTCCATTTGTAATTCTTGAAATATTGTAATACTTGTTTCACGTTTCTTTCCTTTTTCTCTTTCACTTATTTTATAGTTGACCTATGATACAAATTCCCTTAAACTATTATAGACAAGGATTTTTCTTTTTCAATACAAAATCAAAAAAATGTAAAGGAGATTCATACTATGGACGATAAAAACAGATCATTTTCAACCGATAATACCGACGACGATGACTATGTAGACATGGTGTTAGATGATGGCACAGAGCTTCATTGCAGTGTCATTGCCATCTTCCCAGTCGAAGGTCAGCAGTATATCGCATTGCTTCCGGACAAAGTCATAGAAGGCTACGAAGAAGACGACGTCTTCCTCTACCGTTACACAGAGAAGGAAGGCGACGACGTCGAACTTGGCATGATCGATTCCGAAGAGGAATACGAGATCGTTGCCGATGCGTTCGACGAGCTTTTAGATAACGAAGCCTACGAAGATATGTAAGCTTCTCTATTCTGTAAGGTCATAGATTTCCACTGTCTGTGTTTCAAACTGGAAGCTGTAAATGTATGACCACTGCGTCGTTCCGTTCAGACACAGATCGACATTTCCATAAAATGTACAATTATCATTTGCATCCAATGAAAATCCATCTACTGTCACACCGTAGATGGATGTTTCTTTGTCTGACAGTTTTTTCATCCGTAAACAACTGTCAATTACCATCTGCCGCACATCATCGAGCGTCGTTTCTTTCTTCACAAGTGCATCTGTGAGCGTAATTTTCTTATCCTGAATCCGGTCATAATTGTAGCTTGCAATATCTCCATAGCCGCCGACGAGCGGATACTCGACATAGCGTACAACCACTTGTAAATACTGATTCGTGCTATATTCCGTTGTGCGGATCTCCGGGATGATCTCTTTTCCATCTTTGTCTTTCTCATAAATTGCCCCCGGTCCATCCATGATGTCCTGATTCAATTCTTCGATCACCGCACTGTCATGCGTCGATGTAAATTGCGGAAGTTCTATCGCATGTCCGTCCAGTTCCGTATGTACTGCATACGTCAGGGAAGAATCCTCCGATGCATAATTTACCGCTTCGGTTGCATCTTCCTTTGCTGCACAGCCAATCAGGCACAGACAGCTTCCAATCGCCGCAAGCACCATAACCAGTTTTCCCTTTTTTAAGATTCCTTTTGCCATGTAATATCCTCCACAAACCGGCTCTTATCTTTTGCCTTTCCTGCGATTGTTCTCGGTACATAGATATGCAGCGCATGTCTTGCCCGCGTCATCGCCACATAAAACATCCGCCGTTCCTCTTCGAGTTCCGCTGCCGTTTTTGCCTTTTTATACGGCGTAATCTCTTCCACTGCATCGAGAATGTACACCGTGTCAAATTCCAATCCCTTCGCACTGTGCATCGTCATAAGATTGACACCCTTCCGCATCCGGTTCTTCTCCTGCTGTCTCGCAAGCTGCTCTTTGTATTCATCTATAAATGTAAAAAGCTCCGCGTAGCTTTCCATATCTTTAATCATATATCCAAATTCATCTAAAACCTCATACATCTCCGATGCATCAAGCTGGCGGTATTCCGCGTAATCCTTAATATACGTGTCATAACCGATAAAATTCCGTATGAAATTGAGTGCCGGATACGGACGCAGCTTCCGAAGCATCTTTACATCTGCCATCAGCTTATCCAGATTCTCGACGACGGACTCCTTATTGCGGAGCCGAAACCGCAGCTTATCATAATCAACCGGATCTTCAAGCAAGGCGTCCCGGCTGATATAGCGCGACGGTTTATTTATGATTCTTAAAAATGTCGCCCGCGAGGTATCGCCCATCGCAATCCGCATATAATCCAGCACATACCGCACTGCAAAATGGTCAAACAGATTCGGCAATGCATCACTCAACGTATATGGGATATTATATTGATTGAGCTTATAGGCAAGCCGACGCGGCTGTAAATTTGTCCGGTACAACACCGCTTGTTTTTCATATGCGATTCCAGCCTGATACTGTTCCCGAATACGCCGTATGATACACTCGTTTTCCTCCGCCTCATCCTTCACGGTATGCATCTGTACAATCCCAGGTTCTTTTGAAACTGCTTTTAACTGCTTCTTATATCGCGTCTGGTTCTTCTCAATTACCTGCGTTGCCGCCTGCACGATCCGGTAATCGGAGCGGTAATTTTCTCCGAGGTACACAATCTCACAACTTGAAAAATCCTTGCGAAACTGCTGCATGATCTCTGGTCTTGCGCCCCGGAATCCATAGACGGACTGGTCATCGTCTCCGACGATACATGCATTTTGCCGTGGATTTGCCAGCATCCGAAAAATCTCATACTGAATCCGGTTGCTGTCCTGAAACTCATCTACCATGATATATGGAAACAAACTTCTACATTTATCCAAAATATCCGGTCGCGCTGTTAATAGTTCATAGCAAAGTACCATCATATCGTCAAAATCGATCAGCTTCCTGCGTTTTAACTCTGCATCCAGCCGTCGGTACAATTCCCGAAATGCATGTTCTGGCATATCCTTACTATAATAATTTTCCACATCCATCATGTCACATTTGACAAGGCTTACCTGTGAAACAATACTGCTTACAATCTCTTCCTTGTTCTCGTAGCTCAGCTCCATCGTATGTAAAATCTGCTCGATGATCCCCCGCTTTTCTTCCTCGGAAATCACACGCAGCATGGATTGCCCATATGCAGTTTTTAAAATCCAATAAAATATGGAATGAAAGGTTCCAAATCGAACCGGATATTCCTTTCCGGGTGTCATCGCACGAAAGCGTTGCTGCATCTCCCCTGCGGCTGCCCGTGTAAAGGTTATAACAAGAATATCTGCGGGTGAAACACCCGCAGATTCTATCAGATACTTGATTCGTTTTGTAATTACAGTTGTCTTCCCGGAGCCCGGTCCTGCAATCACCATCATAGGTCCATCCACATGCGAAACCGCCTTGGATTGTGCCTCGTTTAATTTCATATTATGCATTCGCTCCACAGCACTTCTTATACTTCTTTCCGCTTCCGCAAGGACATGGATCGTTACGTCCAACCTTTGGCGGCTTTACGATTGTCTTGGAAGACTTCTGGATCTTGTACAGTTCCTTTCTTCTCTCAGGAGTCAGGATCTTATCCCACTGTGGAAGTGTATACAACCACTCTGCGTTGCAGTCTACCATGTTCATATAAAGCTTCTCTGGATCATAACCAAGCGCTACCTGTGAATCTTCTTCCAGCTCATCGACCTTGTTTGGCACGATCAGACTGTCCTCGATACCATCCAGAAATCCGATCATCAGCTCAATGCTCATATCGTACTTCTCAGCCAGTTCTTTGACTGTACCGCCCTCGATCTCAACCGGATTCTCAAGAATCTTCTCATAGATTGCCTTTTCTCTCTGGAAATAATCAAGCCAAAACTCCTTTCCTTCTGGAGTTCTGTCATCAAGACTATATGCATGCTCACGCCATTCTGTTAATAAACTCATAACCGTACCTACACAGTGTTATCCTGTGTTTTCCTTTCATTTTTTCATCCAATCTAGTATAGCAAACCAGCCTTTATTTTTCAAGACCGATTCTTTTTGTGATTTTGCAGAACCTTTCCCAGCCAAAGCACCACATAAATGAGTATCGGCACTATGATCATCAGCGCAAGACTCGGCATAAAATATTTGCTGCCCGTCACGCCGGTCACGATCACCAATACGATCAGTGCAAAGATCACAACCAGTCCCACCCACGCCATTACACGTAAAATCGGGCGTCTGCGTATACTTTGTTCATACGTTTCTGTCTTTTTTTCTTCCATGCTCTCTCCATCGCCGCAGCGTTTTGCTTATTCATATCGAAGTGCATCGATTGGATTCAGGTTCGATGCCTTGACCGAAGGAATAAATCCAAACACAATTCCAATCACCATAGAGAAGATTACTGAGATTGCAATCGCTGCTCCGCTGATTGCAACCGGAACTGATGCAACATCAGAAATCAGATATGCAAGTCCCACGCCAGCGCCAACTCCGATGATACCACCCATGCTTGTAAGCACAGCTGCCTCTGTCAGGAACTGCATCAAAATCACTGATTTTCTAGCTCCTAACGCTTTCTTCAGACCTATCTCTCTCGTACGTTCTGTCACAGATACCAGCATGATATTCATAACGCCGATACCACCTACCAAAAGAGAAATACTTGCAATCCATATGAGCTGCTGGCTTGTCGATGCACTGACCTCCTGCATTGCCTTCGCAGTCTCCAGAAGATCTTCACTCTTATACTTAAATGAAGAGCTGCTGCTATCTTCATCCGTTCCGCCTTCCGAAACATTCTCACTGCTTGTGGCTGGCATATAGGAATTCATGATATCCGCCGTTTTCTTTCCTGCATTTGTCATGGCATCTGTACCCGCCGGCTTCACAACCAAGTTATATGGCTCATCAAACGAGAAGATCAAAGGCCAGTTGACATCTGTGATAAACACCTGACCGGAGGATGTATTTCCATAGTAGGTATACCAGTCATTCATATTGGTAACCTTCGGAGTAAACCCATCAATCTGTTCAACAACACCGACAATAATAAACGGCTCGCCCTTGATCTCCAGGGTCTTACCGATCGGATTCTCACTTGCAAACAATGTATTCGCTGCAACGGTATCCAGAATTACGCCCTTGGTATAATTCGTCCAGTCCTGATCCTCAAACAGTCGCCCGGTCTGCACGGTATATCCCATCACACGGAAATAATCCTTATCTACACCATAAACCGGTGCATTGCCCAGATCCTTTGTTCCGCTGTTGATACCTTCATAAAGTGCGCCATACCGGTAAGATGCAACAGCCGTTACCTCATCCACTGCCAGAATCTCATTTTTTATATCATCTGTGACCATTGGCATATTCTCCGGTGTAGAAGAATCACCGGATGTATAGGTCCATTCACCCTGATACAATTTTACATTTACAATATTATTTCCAGAGCCGACCAGATTCTCTTTGATCTGCTCACTGGTTCCCTTGATTGTTGATACAATCGCAATAATTGCCGCAATACCAATAATAATACCAAGCATGGTAAGAAGGGAACGCATCTTATGTGCCCAAATACCTTGGAACGATAATCTTATATTTTCTAACATAGACTGATTTCCTTTCTTATCAATTATACAGATCATCCGTCGACTTCTGTACAGTCTTTACGCCTTCCACTGCCTCATCGAGATATGGGAATGCAATATAATCCTGCATCGTCAGACCACCAAGTATCAGAACAGCATCTCCGGATGTCTTATTTCCAACCTTAATGTAGGTTTTCTTCAATCTTCCATCAACATCCTTCATGACATAGTAATTGCTTCCTTCCTGTTTCATAAATGCCTTCGACAAATAGAAACCGCCACTCGTGTCCTCCGAACCGGAATTCAGTGTGATCTCCATATACATATTCTGACTGACATCCGTGGAATCAGTCAACGCAATCTTGATTGGATAATAGGTTTCCACCTTGCCATTGTAATTCGTATATCCATCCGCCGGGAACGTAGAAATCTCTGTGATCGTACCTTCATAATTCATACCGGTATCATAGCAATACATCGATACGGTATCACCAACCTTGACCGTTGACATTGCAAGCTCACCAATTTGGCTTTCGACCAGATATCCATCTGCCGCACTGACAACAAGAACCGGATCACCGCTCGAAGCTGCTTCATCCGCAGTTATCACGCTCTTTACCACGCCATCGAAATTCGCCAGTACTTCACCGGTTGCGTTCTGCATCTCTTCCATCTGAAGCTTGACCTGTGCAATCTCATACTGCGTCTGCATCGTTTTGATTTCCTGCTCTTTCTGAGCAATCTGATTTTTCAATTCCTCTCTTGTCGGAGGAGTATCTGCATCTGGATCCGTATCCGGATCCGGCTGTGGCGCATCTGAACCTGTTGCAACCGGAGTCGCCGGTGCCTCTGTTGTCGGAATATCCTCTAATGGTGTAGTTGCTTTTAACTTCTCGAGTTCACGCTGTGCATCAATAATCGACACGCGGGATAACTCCAGTTCCGATCTTTGCAGTTCTAACTGTAAGTCGTTGGCAGTTGTATCATACACAAGCAACACATCGCCTGCTTTCACGCTCTGACCTTCCGTTACCTTGATCTCCGATACGGACTGTGTCTTTCCTACATAGACCTTCTGCTCAGAATTCACAGTCACATTTCCACTCAATGTACTGTTATCCCACATATCCGAAGCGTCATATCCAATATCGCTGACCGCATAGACGCCTGCAGTCTTGCTATTCTGATTCTTCTGCTTCAAGGTGCGGAGTGCAAAATAAATACCACCGAGCACAACTACGCAGGAAAGAACGATAATAATTATTTTCTTTGCCTTATTCATGCTCATCACCTCCGGTCACCGGCTGGGCATCTCCCTCATACAGCTCACCATCAATGATTTTTACAACTCGATCTGCATAAGACGCAATCTCGTCAGAGTGCGTAATCATAATGATTGTCACTCCCTGCTTATGCAGTGTGTCAAACAGCTCCATCACCTGTAAACCTGATTTGGAATCAAGTGCTCCCGTCGGCTCGTCGGCAAGCAGAATCTTCGGATCTGCCACCATCGCACGCGCAATCGCCACACGCTGTTTCTGTCCACCGGAAAGCTGTGTCGGCTTGAAGCTGACACGATCCGCCAGATCAACCATCTCCAGCATTTCTTTTGCCTTTTGTTTTCGTTTCTTGATCGGCACCTTCGCATACTGTAACGGAAGCGCTACATTGTCAAGTGCACTCTGTCTTGGCAGCAAATTAAAATTCTGAAATACGAATCCGATCTTCTGGTTGCGCACTTCGGAAAGTTCTTTATCTTTGCACTTTTCAATCTCCACATCATCAAGCAGATACGTTCCTGAAGTTGGCTTATCAATACATCCGATAATATTCATCAGCGTGGACTTACCAGAACCTGATGGTCCCATAATCGCCACATACTCCCCTTCTTCTACACAGAGATTGATATCTTTCAGTACAGGCACTTCCATCGTGCCCTGAATATAATTCTTATAGATATTTTTCAATTCCAGTAACACTATTGCACCACCTCGCTATCGCTGTCTGGCGCAGATTCATCCTGTGGTGCAGCTTCTTCCACGGATCCATCAATGCCGTCCATATTCGCACCATCATCAATATTATTTATGCTGCCATCATCTAAAATACCATCATCCGTGTAACCATCGATATAGCCATCATCTGTATATCCATCATCGATACTTCCATCATCATAAGAACCATCGTCATAAGCGCCGTCATCATAAGAACCGTCATCGATGACTCCATCATCCCCTGTATCATCGATCATAACATCCTCATAGTTATGTGTGACCTTCATACCTTCCTTGACACGATCCTCTGGATATGCAATATAATCATCCTCCGTCAGACCAGACAGAATCTGATACCGCATCATATTCTCATCATACTCACCAAGTTCTATTTTACGCTTCTCGATGTATCCCTTTGCATTTTCTGCCCATACATAGGCACCATCGTCCTCCTGCATGATATAATATTCATCCAGCCACAGACCTTCCTTCACATCACCCTGTCCATAGTCTGCTTCCACATAGACATGCTGACCGAGCATCAGACCATCCGTGCTGTCCAGGCTGATATAAAATGGATACTTCGTTGCAGTTGTTCCGCTCGATCCCATATAATAACCATCATTATTTCCGTTATCCGGATGTTCCAGATCGATCTTTGTCACTGTACCAGTCCATGTCGAATCATCGACTCTGGAACGAACGATCATGCTCTGTCCCTCTGACATACTGCGGACTGTCAGTTCGCTTGCGGTTGCTTTGATCCGGTAATCGCCCTTTGCCATAATTGTGATATACGCGTTGCTTGTCGAATCTGAACCATTATCCGAATTACTATTGCTGCTATCATCATCCGAGCTGCTTGTCGAATTGTTCTCATTGATTGTCTTGATAATACCATCCATCGGAGCAACAACCTTTGTATTCTCCATAGAGAGCTTCTGACGATCAATCTCCAGCTGCTTTGCACTTGCATCATAGTTGGCCTGATTGACCTGTGCCTGCAGATTCTGGATCTGTGCGCTGTAGCTTAACTGCTCCTCCGCTGGTGCCGCCGCCTTCTCTGCCGTAAGCGATGCGATCTGCTGGTTCAGTGTCGCAATGTTATTGTTGATGCTTGTAAGCTCCAGCTCCAACTGACGAAGCTGTAACTCCATGGACTCGGTATCGTACTCAAACAGTACGTCACCTGCCTTGACTTCATCTTCTTCCTTCACATACAATTCCTTGACCTTCTTGTCACTGTCACGGTTTACACCCTTGACCTCCTGTGACTCGACCGTTCCCATATAGCGGCTTTCTGTCAGGTCATATCCTCCATTTAAGTCGGATATCTTTGTTGCATATACCAACTCTTCGTTTGACGCCTTTTTATTATGCAGAACATAATAAATTGCTCCGGCTGCGCCTGCAAGAACAAGCAGTACTACAATTAAAATGATGATTCCCTTTTTCTTCATTCCCATACCTCTTACTTTTCTTTTTTTATCAGGTGAAACCAATCCTGTATATGCTTTTCATATCCGAGATTCCCCGGTTTATAGAATGTTCTCCCTACTAACTGATCCGGCAGATACTGCTGCTCCACATAATGATTCTCATAGTCATGTGCATACTTGTATCCAACGTTGCCAAGCTTTTCCGCCCCGGAATAATGCGCATCCCGGAGATAGACCGGCACCTGACAGTTTCCAACCTCTTTCACTGCCTGCATCGCATCGAAAATCGCATTGACTACCGCATTGCTCTTCGGTGCACATGCCACATAGGTTGCCGCCTGCGCCAATATGATCTGCGCCTCTGGCATACCAACACGTTCCACTGCCTGTGCACATGCGGTTGCCACCTGTATTGCCTGCGGGTCTGCGTTGCCGACATCCTCACTGGCACAAATCATAATTCTTCTGGCGATAAATGTCACGCTCTCCCCTGCGTATAACATCTTTGCCAGATAATACACGGCGGCATCCGGATCGGAACCACGCATGCTTTTTATAAACGCGGAAATAATGTCATAGTGGTTATCTCCGTCTTTATCATATCGTATGGAGCGCCGCTGAATGCACTCCTCCGCCACAGGAAGATCTATCACAATCTTCCCCGTCTCCGGATTCCGCTCGGTCGACAGGATGCCAAGCTCAACTGCATTCAGTGCATGTCTCGCATCGCCCTCCGACATATCTGCCAGAAAATCAACTGCCTCCTCCGTAATCTCCGCGTCATAGCTTCCCATACCCTTTTCGGTATCGGTCACTGCACGCCGGATCAACGTCTTGATGTTCTCCTTCGACAACGGTTTTAACTGAAAAATAGAAGAGCGCGATATTAACGCAGAATTCACTTCAAAATAAGGGTTCTCCGTTGTCGCGCCTATCAGTATTACCGTTCCATCCTCTACAAACGGGAGAAGATAATCCTGCTGCGCTTTGTTAAACCGATGAATCTCGTCCACAAAAAGAATCGTCTTCTTGCCATACATTCCGAGATTATCTTTTGATTCCTTCACCACTGCCTCGATATCCTTCTTCCCGGCAGTCGTCGCATTCAGTTCCTTAAATACCGCGCTCGTCGTATTGGCAATCACCATCGCAAGCGTTGTCTTCCCCGTCCCTGGTGGACCATATAAGATAATCGAGCTAAGCTTATCTGCCTGTATCACACGATACAACAGCTTATCCTTTCCAAGAATGTGCTCCTGCCCTACTACCTCGTCCAATGAAGTCGGCCGAAGCCGCTTTGCAAGCGGGGATTCGCCCTTCTTCATGTTTGTCTCTCTCATATAATCAAATAAATCCATTTGTTTTTACCTAGATGATCTCAAGCTTGCGAATCAGGCTGTCAAACTTCATGATATCAATCGGTTTACACATGTACTCCTCATAATCATCACTCGCATAACTTGCATCAAACCCTTCATCAAGTGCACTGATCATAATGACCTTACAGCGCTTGTCTCTTGGTGTTCCAAGCTTCCGCTCCGCATCCCGGATAGACGCCAGTGCCTTATATCCATCAATCTTTGGCATCATAATATCCATACAGATCAGATCGAACCGTTCGTTCGTGCTGACCGCATTTACAAATTCATCCACGGCCGCGATTCCATCTCTTGCCAGTACAACTTCGCCATACTTTGACAACAGCTTCTGCATAAATTTTCCACTTGCCAAATCGTCCTCTGCTACTAATACTTTCATAAACTGCCTCCCAATCCTATTCTAACGCTTATTTTTTTATCTGAAGTAACTGCATCCATTTCTGAATATTATCCATATATTCTTCCTTGAACGACTTCTTGTGATAAGAAATTCTGCGTTCCAATATATGACTCATCGCCATACCCGTTACATTGTTTGCCAACACAGGCGCCGAAATGACGTCTGAGATTTCTCCGGCGTCCATTGCTTTTTGAAACAAGTCTCCCAGAAATGCCAAACGTTCTGTGATGCACCATGCAATCCTCTCCCGCGTCTCCACGATATGTAACAGTTCTTCATACTGAAGCATCAATGTGGAAATCGCATAATAGTTATCATAATAGGTTGCATACGCTTCCAGATAATCGATCAGTTTTTCCACATAGGTTGCATCCTTTGCCTGCACCGTCTGACGAATGCCTTTGTCAAACTTTGAATATGTTTCGACCACCTCCACGAGCACTTCATCAATGCCGCCAAAATATTTGTACATGAGTGCCTCTGACATATTTTCCTTCAGGGCAAGGTTTTTAGTTGTAAGAGCTGATAATCCGGATTCGCTGATAATTTCGATTGCAGATGCAATTATTCTATCTTTTCTCGATACAAAGCTGTCCCCCAATAGTATTCCTCTCCGTCCTATTTTTTACATACGTTCATTCTATGCCATTTGCCTGTTTTTGTCAATAAAATACAAAAATAGGAGCCATCGTTTTACACGGTGACTCCTACTTTGTTTCACTCAATAAATATAACAAATCCCAATTCAAAATTCAGTATAACAATGCATGCAGAATCTATAAAATATAGGTACCCTGTTACTTGATTAAGCTAAACTACTTGATAACAGTTACGTTTGTAGCCTGTGGTCCCTTCTCGCCATCAACAACATCAAACTCAACCTTCTGATTCTCTTCAAGGTTCTTGTAACCTTCCATGTTCAGTCCTGAGTAATGTACGAATACATCCTTGCCGTTCTCGTCTGTGATGAATCCAAAGCCCTTCTGGCTGTTGAACCACTTTACTGTACCTTTTGTCATGACAAATCCTCCAATTTTTAAAATCGCATTTCTATCTGAAAATGCGTCTTAACAATAGCACACACACGTGCATTCGTCAAGCATTTATCCTACAATATTTCCCAATTCTTTATCGTAAAAATAGACCGCATCTGACAGAAATTCCGTGTCGGGAACTACAAATTCATTGACTTCCCGCAGTGTATTTTCCAACATTTCCTTTTCTTTTTTTGCATCTGTAAGACACAATAACAGCTCGTTCACACTCGACGGCACGATGTAGACACTTTTTCCCATCTGCTCTGCAAACGAGGCGACCACATCCTTGTAGAGCAGCATCGTCGCACCATAGATAAACTGCCGGTTCGATAGGATATAGACCTCCGGCTCCTCCGGATACACATGTTCCTGTGGAAACCGTGTCCGCAAAAACTCATCCAGCCGCATAAGAAATGGCGGAAACAACCGGATCGTGTTCTCCTTTGCCATACAGTACAGTTCTTCCACTGTACATGCGCTCTTCTCCATGCTGTCATAGTCAATCAACGCAGACGCAATCCCCGCCTCGTCCATCTTTACAAGATAGCGGAACGTAATTGCCATATCATGAAACGGAATATACGGGCAGTTTGCAAGCGTCTCCTGATTGCGTTCGTAATTCACCAGACGCAAAAACACACGACTCTGCATCTGATCCAGATCAACTGTCAACGGTTCCTGCTTTTGCAGGCAGTCTTCCACCCGTCTGTATTCCTTTGCGACCAGTTCTAACACATCGGAAAGTGATGCCTGCTGCCGCACCATATACTGATAATATTGTTCCAGATAAATCGTTGGGGATACATAATCTCCCTGCAATAAGATCACAAGTCCGACATGCTCGACGCCATTGTTATGACACACCGTCTCCAGCCGGATGCTCTCGATCTCATACTGCAAAAGATACTCTGCGATACCGTTTACCACGGCATTACAAAAAGATTTAAAATCCATACGCTCCATATTTAAAACTCCTTTATTCTAAATAATTCACGTAGGAAAATTCAGACCGGACATGTCTGAATGATGACATCCCTTATTATATTTTCTTTTTTACAAAAGCACAACCACTTACAGCAAAGTTTTCAAAAATGCAACAAATAATTGCATTTCTTTATCGGTTCCAATGCTGATACGCAGATAATTGTCAATCCTTGGCTTATCAAAATATCGTACGAAAATCTTATGTTCTCTTGCGTTCTCAAATATTTCTTTCGCCGGAATCGTCTTGTGTGTCGCAAATACGAAGTTCGCACTTGACGGAAGCACAGTAAATCCAAGCGCCTCGATCTCCTTTACAAACCATGTTCTCGTATCGACAACCTTCTTGACCATCTCCTTAAAATAGTCATCTGCCTTGATCGAGCAGGTTCCAAGCTCGATGCTTGTCAGATCCATCGTATAGGAATTGTAGGAATATTTGACATCGTTTAAGTAACCGATCAGTTTCTCATTTCCGAGCGCATATCCGATACGGAGTCCTGCCATCGAACGGGACTTCGAGAATGTACGGACAACAAGCAGATTGTCAAATTCCTTCAGAAGCGGCAGTGCTGTCTGTCCACCGAAGTCGACATATGCCTCATCCACGATCACGATCACATCCGGGTTGTGGCTTACGATGTCACGCACAAATTCAACCGGCTCTGCGATTCCGGTTGGTGCATTCGGATTCGGGAATACAACGCCTCCATTTTCCCCATAATAATCGGACGCTTTGATACGGAAGTCCGCATCGAGCGGCTTCGTCTCATATGGAATCCGGAGCATATCTGCCCACACATCGTAGAAGGAATATGTAATATCCGGGAAGAAAATCGGCTTTCCCGAATTGAAAAATGTCATAAATGACATTGCAAGTACATCGTCGCTTCCGACACCGACAAATACCTGATTTTTATCCACACCGTGATACTCTGCAATTGCATCAACCAGCTTTGTCGCTGCCGGATCCGGATACAGACGCAGATTTTCTAACTCTACCTGCTTATTTAATACCTCAGGTGCCGGTGGATATGGATTCTCATTTGTATTTAACTTGATAATGTCCTGTTCCTTTGGCTGTTCGCCCGGTACATATGGCACAACCTTTCGTATATTTGCTTCCCAGTTTCCCATAAGTCTCGTTCCTCCAAACTATTTCAGTCTCTTTAAGATCTCCAGTGTATATTCCCACGTTCTCTGCACGCTGTCAACATGCAATCGCTCGTTCGGTGTGTGGATGTCATACATCTGCGGGCCATACGACACGCAGTCCAGATCCTTCATCTTATCCATGAAAAGTCCACATTCCACGCCCGCATGGATCACATCCAGCTTCGGCTTCCCGCCATATAACTCCTCGTAGACAGCGACCATCACATCGCGCAGCTTTGATTCCTGCTTATACTCCCATGCCGGATATGTCCCGCTCTCCGTGTACTGTCCACCCAGATGTTCACACAATGTCCGGATCTGTAAAGCAAGCAGATTCTTCTCACTACCTACACTGCTCCTCACCGAAAATCCCATCTGTACTTCCTCTTCCTTCATGGTAAGAATTCCAAGATTGAGCGACGTCTGCACGAGTCCCGGCATCGCATCACTCATTTTCTGCACGCCATTTGGAAGCAGTACGAGTGCATCGATAATTGCATCGCCGCTCGCACGGTTCATCACCTGTGCCACCGCTTCTGTACATTCTTTTATCTTCAATGTCACATCCGGATCACTTACCTGGTATTCATGGCTGATCGTCGCCTGCAGCGTCTGCACCGCCTGCTTCACAGTATCCTTTGCTTCTGCTTCCACGACAAACACTGCCTGTGCCGCACGTGGAATTGCATTATCCTTCTTGCCACCGTCGATCAACACGAGCCGGATGTCTGCCGCTGTCTGTATCGCCTTTAACGTTCTGCCTAGCGTCTTGTTCGCATTCGCGCGCTGCTTGATGATCTCCATGCCGGAATGTCCACCGAGCAGTCCATCCACACTAAGCTGCATACAGACCGGATGCATCAGATTACATGCTTCCCACACAATCGGCATATGGCAGACCGCCGTCATACCTCCGGCACAGCCGACCAGAAGCTGTCCCTCATCCTCTGAATCGAGATTCAACATATAGGATGCCTGCAGATCCTCTGTCGTGATGCCTGCTGCGCCGAGCATACCGATTTCCTCATCCACAGTGATTACAACTTCGAGTGCCGGATGCGGAATATTGGAAGCATCCAAAATGGCAAGTGCAAACGCAACGGCAATTCCATCATCACCGCCAAGGGTTGTCCGGTCTGCGTGGATCACATTTCCCTCGAGCACCAGATCCAATCCCTGCGTATGGAAATCAATCTCCTTGTCGTCCGTCTTCTCACAGACCATATCCATATGTCCCTGTAACATCACGACCGGCGCATCTTCGTAACCGCTCGTCGCCGGTTTCTTGATGATGACATTTCCAAGTGTATCCTGTCTCACATAGAGATTCCGTTCCTTTGCAAATGCAACCAAATAATCGCTGATTGCCTGTGTGTCCGAAGATTCGTGCGGAATCCCACAGATCTCCTCAAAATAATGAAAGACTGCTTTCGGTTCTAACTGTGCAAGCACTGCCATAGTGGCTGCCTCCTTTTTTTCGCAATTACATGCATATTATTTTTTCTTTATAGCTCTTACTTTCTCTTCAAATGCGGCAATGAAATGTGCCACCTTCTCCTCCGTCCGAAGGTGTGCGTCGAGATCGACTAATATCTCGCGCAAAGACTTCTGTGGGGAGTACTGATAATTGTTCCGGATCACGCCGATATCCCAGCCCTCGGCTGCCCACGCCTGATTTGCCGCTGTAAGCAGTGCCTCATTCTCGCAGATGACCTTGAGCTGTGTATCCACACTATAACTATATGGAGATTTCACATCGAGATAGATGCGTGTCTCGCCAAATACATCCTCCGCTGCCGAAGAGGTTGCAGCCAGAATATCATAATAGCCTTCCTCCACTGCAAACTGTTCAAGATCCATATCATACGATGCAAGATCCCGGATTGCAATCGCGAAAGTTACATCCTTCTTCTCGCCCGGTGCAAGCTTCACCTTCTCGAAGGCTTTCAGCTCCTTCTCCGGCTTTGCAAGTGTGCTGTACGGATCATGAATATAGATCTGTATGACTTCGCTACCTGCGACCTTACCGGTATTCTCCACGGTTGTATGAACCTTGATCGTATCCCCATCGACTGCCGCATCCACCAGCTTGCAGTCAAATGTTGTATACGACATGCCATAGCCAAATGGATACCTTGGACGGAGCTTCTTCTTATCATAATACCGGTAACCGACGTAGATACCTTCGCCATACGATACATGATACCCATCTCCTGGGAAATTCATGTATGTTGGCATATCCTCGATCCGCTCTGGGAATGTAATCGTCAGTTTACCAGATGGATTTACCTCACCTGCGATCATATCGGAAAGTGCCTTTGCACCTGCCATACCCGGAAGGAACGTTGCAAAGACTGCCTTTACATTGTCTGTATCAATCTCACGCATATCGATCGGTCCACATGTGTTCAGAACTAAGATCACGTTCTTGCCAGCCTGTGCTAACCGCTTTAACACTGCCAGATCCTCATCGGCAAGCGCAAGTGTCTTCCGGTCATTTCCTTCCATGCCCGGTACGATGCCGATCATAACCACATACTCTGCCTGCGCTTCGTCAACTACATCGAAATACCGTGCAAACTCTGCCGCTACGTCCCCGTGACGGCTTGTATCAATCCCGGCAGAACCGGAGCCACACTCTAACATCTGTGCATGTCCGCTGCCAAGCAGTGCGATCTTCGTATGCTTTGCAAGCGGGCAGGCTGCATCATTCTTAAGCAGTACAATTCCCTCGCAGGCTGCCTCGTAGGCTGCCTCGTCCGTCTGCTTTATGATTTCATCTACCGGAAGCTTGTCAACTTCTTCCTTCTTATAGTTTTCTGTAATCCACTTGATTGCAGTAAGTACACGTTCGCATGCCTGATCGACCTTCTCCTCTGACAGTGTAGCTGCTTTCACTGCATCATAGATTGCCTGTGGTTCGCCCGGTCCCGGCATCGCGAGATCCGTTCCGCCAGCAAGTGCCTTTGCAGGATCTAAGACAGCGCCCCAGTCCGACATTACCATACCGTCAAAGCCGAAATCCTTGCGCAGCTTCTCCTCTAATAACCATGCACTCTCTGTACAGCGCACACCGTTGATCCGGTTGTACGCATTCATGATAGACTTCGTGCCACCCTCTTTTACGCACGCACGGAAGCCCGGAAAATAAATTTCCTCCAATGCACGCTTCGAAATCGTCTCATCGATTCCTACCCGGTTTGTCTCCTGGCTGTTCGCCGCATAATGCTTCACGGTTGCAGAGACACCATAGCTCTGGATGCCCTTGACGATTTCCGGTGCAAGCTTCGATACGACACACGGATCCTCAGAATATCCCTCGAAGAGACGTCCATTTCTCGGATCACGCAGAATGTTGACATTTGGTCCGAGCAGGAAATGCACGCCATAGACACAACACTCTAATCCAAGTGCCTCACCAACCTTGCGGATTACCTCCGGATTCCACGTACAGCCAAGCAAAATGCCCGGTGGATAACAGCCCGGCGCATAATCCTTACCCTGCAGGCGCACGTCCATATGCTTCTTCACCCAGCCGTATAACACCTTCTCATCTTCCGAAAGCTTCTCCGGCTCAAAATAATGCTCAATCACATGTACAAGCCGCGTGCTTCCAATCATATTGACCGGCTTGCTCGTATCTGCGTCGATCTGCTTACGCTCCTCGGCATTCGACCAGTCCTCATACTCGGTCATATCGCCGAATACCTGCTCCAGATTCATACCGGTTGCACCGTCCAGAAGCTGCATACGCGGCACACCGAGACGGTCGATTCCATAGCTTCCGAAGAAGGTCGCACCATTTACCAGATGCGACTTCTCCTCGAGCGTCATATTCTTTATAATTTCCTGTATTTCCATTCCTTTTCCTCCAGTATATAGATAGCTTTATGCAGCCAGTGCAAAATATGCGATCACGGCGATGCCGAGGATGATACGATACACACCGAACACCTGGAAATCATGCTTTTTGATATAGCTCATTAGGAACTTGATCACTACAAGTGAAACAGCAAACGCAACGGCACAGCCGACAATCAGGATCACAAGCTCCGAGCTTGTGATTGCCACACTCATCTTAATTACCTTCAAAAGCGAATATCCAAACATAACCGGAACCGCTAAGAAGAATGTAAATTCAGCAGCTGCTACACGGGATACACCGATCAGGAGTGCTCCTATGATCGTCGAACCGGAGCGGGATGTACCCGGTACAATGGATAACACCTGGAAAAGACCTATCAAAAACGCAGTCTTATATGTGATATCTTCCAGCTTCTCCACCTTCGGTGTCCGCGTCTTGTTCCAGCGTTCCACGATGATAAAAACGATACCATAAAAGATCAGGGCACCTGCGATCACATACGGCGTCTCGAAATGTGCTGTGATATAATCATCAAACAGCAGTGTCACGATAGCACCCGGGATGCAGGCAACAACAACCTTAAACCACAGGGAAAATGTCTCCTTCACACAGACCGGTTTTGACTTATCTTTCATCTGAAATGGCCACATTTTTTTCCAGAACAACAGGATAACTGCCAAAATTGCGCCAAGCTGAATGACAACAAAAAACATCTCCTTGAACTCTTTGGATGCCTGAATCTGGATGAACTCATCCACCAGAAGCATATGTCCGGTACTGCTGATCGGAAGCCATTCTGTGACTCCTTCTACAATTCCTAAAAAAACAACCTTTAAAATTTCAACTATACTTAACATGGTTTCCTCCGGCAGAAGCGTTTGTATCCGAAACGCCCTGCATTTTTGATTTTAATATTTTATGAATTTTTCTTTTTCTTGATCTGCTCTTCCATCGCCTGAATCACAATCTCCAACGCTTTTATGCGCGCATATTTTTTATCGTTGGATTCCAGTATATGCCAGGGCGCATACGTCGTATTTGTCTTTTGCAGCATCTCATTAACCGCATCCTCATAGAGATCCCATTTTCCCCGGTTTCGCCAATCCTCATCAGTGATCTTCCAGCGTTTCTCCGGGGTATTCTGACGAAGTGTGAACCGCTCTAACTGGGTATCCTTGTCGATCTGCACCCAGAATTTCACGATGACGGCACCCCAATCATCAAGTTCTTTCTCGAACTCATTGATCTCGTTGTACGCCCGCTGCCAGTCGTTTTCCGAACAGAAGCCTTCCAGACGCTCTACCATCACACGTCCATACCAGGTACGGTCGAAGATTGCAATGTGTCCGCTCTTCGGCAGTCTGGTCCAGAAGCGCCACAGGAAATGCCGGTTTTTCTCGTGTGGCTCCGGGCTTGCAATCGGGTGAACCTCATAACCGCGTGCATCGAGAGCCGCAGCAATCCGCTTGATATTACCACCCTTTCCGGCGGCATCCCAGCCCTCATAAGCGATGATAACCGGAATCTTCTCACGATATAACACATTGTGCAGTTCCGACAACCTTTTTTGCAGCTTTTCGAGCTTCTCCTGATATTCTTCCTCGGTAAGTTCCTTGTTCAAATCCACATCCGCAAGCTTCGGGATTGGAGAAAGCGGGAACAGATTCGGCAGGATCGGTACTGCACGTCCACTGTTTGCAAGCGCAGTCTCAATATTCTGATTGATACGCTCTAAGATCTGCAGCTCTGCCCATTTCTTACTCTTTGCATCAATGGCATACCACGGTGCATACGACTGGTTTGTCTGCTCCATGTAAGTCTGATAAACCTCTGAACATTTCTTATGCTTTTTGTTCTGCCACAAGTCCTCCTCGGAGACACGCCATGCCGTGTTCTCATCAGCAAGCAGCTCCTCCATCCGCTTCTTCTGCTCATTCTCATCAATATAAAAGAAGAATTTCAGGATCGTGTAGCCGTTATCCGAAAGTGTCCGTTCAAACCGCTTGATACTGCGGATCTTCTTTCCAAACGCTTCCTCGTCCAACTGCTCATGCACACGGTCTCTCACGATTTCTTCCATCCAGCCGCCATCCATGAACGTGAACTGTCCATTCTCCGGAATCCGCTTGAAATATCGGTATAAAAATGGTTTCCGAAGCTCGGTCGGCTCCGGCTGATCCATTGTCTCAACATGGAAAAAACGCGGATCCATGTTCTTAATGATCTTGCTTAACACACTGCCCTTTCCGGCAGCCCCAAATCCCTCGAACAAAACCAGTACCGGAAGCTTCGCTTCTTTGACCTTGATCTGCAAGGTGGCAAGCTTCTCTCTCGCTGCGGACAGTCTCTCCTTGAGTTCCTCGTCCTTCGGTTTCGTGATTGATGCGATCGTTTTCTCCATAGGCATCCTCCTTCTTACCTCTTACGGCAAATCAACAAAATGGAACTTCTTTCTTCCCTGTGCATAATCATCGACGATATGTCCATCGCCAAACAGCTTATATTTGTAACTGAGCAATCCCTCTAACCCGACTGGACCTCTCGCATGTAATTTACTTGTACTGATGCCGACCTCTGCGCCAAATCCATAGCGGTAGCCGTCGGCAAACCGTGTGGAACAGTTCTGATATACGCCTGCTGAATCAACCATTCGCATGAAATGAAGTGCCGTCTCCTTGTTCTCAGTCACGATGCTGTCCGTGTGATGGGAACCATGCCGGTTGATATGGTCGATTGCCTCATCCACCGATTCCACAATCTTCGCCGACAAAATATAATCAAGATACTCGGTATCATCGTCCTTCTCCGTCGCAGGTACACAATCTACCAGCGCCTGAATCTCCTTCGTTCCACGAAGCTCGACGTGCTTTTCTTTAAGTGCCTGTGCCAGCTTCGGAACCAGCTCCTTCGCAATATCCTTGTGTACGAGCAATGTCTCTACGGTATTGCAGGCACTGACATACTGTGTCTTCGCATCTAAGATAATTGGAATCGCCTTCCCGATATCCGCATCCTTATCTACATAGATATGACAGATGCCATCCGCATGCCCCATAACCGGGATATTCGTATGACTCATAATATACTGCACAAATGCATTGGACCCACGTGGGATCAGCAGATCCACAGAACTCTGACAGGTAAGCAGCTCATTGATCTCACTTCTTGCCTCGAGCTGCAGCATACAGTTTTCCGGAAGTCCTGCTTCCCGTACCGCCGCATAGATCGTATCAAATAAGATCTTATTGCTCTTTGTCGCCTCACTGCCACCCTTTAAGATCACACAGTTTCCACTCTTGATACAGAGTGCGGATATCTGCACAAGTGCGTCCGGTCTTGCCTCGAAGATCACACCGATCACACCGATCGGACATGTCTCACGGTACAAGGTAAGTCCCTCATCGAGCTCTCTGGCAAGCTTCGTCTGGAACAGTGGATCCGGCATCTGCACCAGATCATGGATGCCATTTATGACATCGCGCAGCTTTCCTTCATCGAATTTGAGACGCTTTATGACAGGCGCTGCAATCCCATCTTTTTCTGCCTGTTCCATATCCTGTCTGTTTGCTTCAAAGATCGCATCCTTGTTGTCCGTCAATGCTTTCGCAACTGCCAAAAGCGCCTGGTCACGAAGCTCACCGGTTGTTCCTGCCAGCTTCGGACTTGCCAGCTTCACAAGTCCTGCCTGTTCTTCTATCGTCATATGCTCCTCCTTGCTGTGTGTTCCACAAAATCACAGAACTCACACATTGTATTTTCTTATTACTATCGTATAAAATTCGTCTGGTTCGAGCGGTCTGCCGTCGGCGGCACAAGCCCCTTCTCCTTACCAGCTTCTAAGCATTTCAACACCCACGCCATATTGTGTCCGAGGTTCCGCATCGTCTGCATACCCTCGAGATCCTTCGCCGCATCCTCTGCATTTCTTCCATGCACCTGATTCCAGTAGGTCGAACCGACGGTAATCATCTGCGTGATACCGAAATATTTGTTCAGCACATCAAAGGTCGTCGCGGTGCCGCCACGTCTGGCTACTGCCACCGAAGCGCCCGGCTTATGTGCAAAATGCTTACCGCTGCTGTAAAATACCCGGTCTAAGAACGACTGGATCCGTCCACTTGGATGCGCATAGTAAACCGGTGTACCAAATATATATCCATCCGCTTCCTTTGCTTTTGCGACAAACGCATTTACCGCATCGTCCGAGAAGATACACCCATTCTCTGTACATTGCCCGCAGCCAAGGCAGTCTGCGACCGGGCCGCCACCAATCTGAAAAATCTCGTATTCGATACCATCTTCCTCGAGTGCCTTTCCAACCTCGGTCAAAGCTGCCATCGTCGTTCCGTTGATATGGGAGCTTCCGTTTAACATCAATACTTTCATTTTATTTCACTCCTTATTCTAACTAATTCTATATTAACATTTATCCAAGTGCTACATCGAGCACCATCATCAACGCAAAGCCAATCGCTGTCCCGATTGTTCCGATATTCGTATGCTCACCTGCCTGTGCTTCCGGAATCAGTTCCTCCACAACAACATAGATCATCGCACCGGCCGCAAAAGACAGAAAATACGGAAGGATCCGCGTCATCTGTGCTGCAAGCAGGATCGTCAGAAATCCGAACACCGGCTCCACTGCACCGGATGCCATGCCACATAAGAATGCTTTCGGCTTTCCCATTCCCTCGCCCTTTAAAGGCATAGAGACAATCGCGCCTTCCGGGAAATTCTGAATCGCAATACCAAGTGACAGGGCAAATGCACCCGTAATCGTAATTCCGGCATTGCCTGCAAGCGCACCGGCAATCGTGACACCGACCGCCATGCCTTCCGGTATATTGTGCAGCGTGATTGCAAACAGCATCATCAGTGTCTTACTGATCTTCGTATGTACACCCTCCGGCTTATCACTGTTTAAGTGCAGATGCGGAATCAGGGTATCCAATAACAATAAAAATGCGATGCCAAGCAAAAAGCCGACCACCGCTGGCACCCACGCGATGCCGCCCTGTGCCTCCGTCATATCGATTGATGGAATCAAAAGCGACCAGACCGATGCAGCGATCATCACGCCGGACGCAAAGCCGAGCAACGCTTTCTCAAGCTTCGGAGCGATCTTTTCTTTCATAAAAAATACCATTGCCGCGCCAAGTGTTGTTCCTATAAAAGGTATGCCAAGGGCAATCAATATATTCATATATGCCTCCTTATTTCATAGATATCCATATTATATACAAAATAACCGGAATCGGCAACAAAGAATAAAGGATTGCACGGTCAAAACCAATGCAATCCTTCCTTGGGAATTCAGATATAAGTAATACGCATTTATTTGTTCAATTCCGTCACAAGCATCGGCAATGCACGCTCAAAGCATACGCCATACCAGTGTCCGTCGTCTGTTTTCTTAATACTGTCCACAACGAAATCAGCAGCCATCTTTGCAGCTTCGGAAATCGTCTTTCCCTGCATCATCGCACCTGTAAAAGCTGCCGCATAACAATCGCCGGTTCCATGTGAGCTCTTTGGCACCTTCTCTGTAAAATAATATTCTGCTTTTTTCTCTGCGCAGTCATATACGACAACTCCGATTTTATCATCTTCAAAGCTGATGCCTTTTAAAACAATCTTCTTGCAGCCAAGCTTCGCAAGAGCCTCTAAAATCATCTGTACATACGCTTCATCCTGTCCTTCTAACCGCAGTTCACAGCCGGTCATAAATGCCGCCTCTGTGATATTCGGAAGGATAATATCCGCACTGCCGCAGAGTTTTGCCATCTGTGCAACAAACGCATCATCAAATCCATAGTACAGGCTTCCGTTATCCGCCATCGCCGGATCCACGATCAGAAGTCCATCTTCCTTCACAACACGTTTTTTCAGATCATACACATATTCAATCTGCGTGATACTGCCGAGGTATCCGGTGTACAGGCAGTCAAAGCTGATGTTTTCTTTCTCCCAGTGATCCATAATGCCGGGAATATCCTCCGTCAGATCACGGAATGTATACCCGGTAAATCCACCTGTATGTGTAGACAATACCGCCGAAGGCAGTATGATAGTCTCTACGCCACATGCCGAGATGATTGGAAGTGCGACTGTAAGGGAACACTGCCCCATACATGAAATATCCTGAATTGTCAAAACTTTTTTATCTGTCATGTTAAACACCTCTTTTTTATTTTCTCTAACTATATAGTCACTTTGACCTTGTGTAAATCTCCAATTGTAAAATATTCAGAAATGTCAGATTTACAAAATCATAAATATAGTTTATACTTTTCAACAGAAAACATCCGATTTTATATTAAATAACGGCATTTTCATCTAAAAATGCCAGAACACAGAAAAAGGAGCTTATCATGTTAACCTACTCTTTCGATAAACGCGGCGGTCAAAGCCTGTATGAATACCTTTATAACTGCATGAAAACTGACATTATAAACGGTGTTTTATCCCCAAATGAAAAGCTGCCATCCAAACGTGCATTTGCAAGCAATCACGGCATCAGCATTGTCACGGTTGAAAACACATATGGACAGCTGATGGCAGAAGGATACATCTATTCCAAACCCAAAAGCGGATTCTTTGTTTCCCCGATACAAAGTCAGATCGTTTCTGTAAACAACGAATCTGACCTTATTGAAGCACAAAAGCCATACGTCCATGACAATTCCATCAATCTGATTTCCAATCATACAGCTCCGGAGAATTTTCCTTTTTCTATCTGGGCGAAGCTGACTCGTCAGATTTTGAGTGAGCAAAGTCCGGATCTGTTAGTGCCTCCACCTGCCGGCGGTGTACCGGAATTACGTACAGCCATTGCCAGACATCTGCACGAATTCCGCGGCATCAACGCATCCCCGGAGCAGATCATGATCGGTGCCGGAACAGAATACCTGTATGGCCTGATCGTACAGTTGCTTGGACGGGATCTTGTCTACGGACTGGAAAATCCGAGTTCCAAGAAGATCCGCAGCATCTATGAGGCTCTCGGTGTGAAGGTTGCACCGCTCGAGATGGACGAGGAGGGGATTCAATTAGATGCCCGGAACCTGACGATTCCCGACATCATCCAGATATCTCCATCCCACCATTTTCCAACCGGCATTGTAACTTCTGTGAGCCGGAGATATGGACTTTTGCAATGGGCAAATGAATCGAATTCCCGCTATATTATTGAAGATGATTTCGACAGTGAATTCCGTCTGCAGGGAAAGCCGATTCCATCCCTGTTCTCAATGGATACCACGGACAAGGTTATCTATTTTAACACCTTTACCAAAAGCCTTGCCTCCACGATCCGTATCAGCTATATGGTCCTTCCCAAGTCCCTGCTTCACCTGTATTACAACAAGCTTGGCTTTTATGCCTGTACGGTATCGAATTTCGAGCAGTATACACTTGCAGCCTTTATACGGGATCAATATTTCGAGAAACATATCAATCGTATGCGGAACCACTATCGCAGCCTGCGTGATGAGTTGATTGCAGGGTTTAAGCAAAGTCCAATTGCTGATAGGATTACAATCAGCCAGGAAAATGCAGGGCTGCATTTTCTGCTGCATATTGACAGCAAAAAAAGTGATCAGGAATTACAGGCGATGGCTCAGACACACGATATCACACTCGCATTCGTCTCCGATTATTACAGCTATGATTTCAAATCCGATATAAGCCGGTACGACCACACCGCGATCATCAACTATTCCGGACTTAACATGGACGATATCCCGGTCGTAATCGAACGGCTCAGCAGTGCCTGGAGCGATTTGCTATGATGCCTGCAGCATCATTTCAATTATTTGAACGGTTCCATATATATATTTGAAAATGTATATTTTCTTCACAAACAACAAATGTTATACTTATGTTATCTTTATACACAAACACAAAGGAGGATATTATGTTCGCTTATAATCTCTGGCAATGGATTGCCTTTTTCATCATCTACTGCCTCATCGGATGGATCGGTGAAAGCTTATATGTATCATGGGAACACAGGAAATGGGTCAATCGCGGATTCCTGCATGGTCCGTTTCTTCCGATTTACGGATTTGGTGCTGTGATCATTCTGATTTCCACCATTCCGGTCCGCAATAACTATTTTTTAATTTTCCTGTTCGGTATGCTTGGTGCCACCCTGCTTGAATACTTTACCGGATGGGCGATGGAACAGATCTTCCATGTCAAATACTGGGATTACACCTACGACTTCTGTAACCTGCACGGTTATATCTGTCTTGGCTGTTCTCTCACATGGGGCGTCTGTGCACTGCTTCTGACCGGGCTTGTGCATACCCCGATTGAAAAACTTGTTTTATCCCTTCCTGCTGTACCTCTGATGGTCATCGATATCATATTCGCGGTTTATTTTATCTGGGATATGATTACATCTGCACAGGAAGCATTTGATTTAAAGAAGATCATCCTTGAAAACGAGGAAGTCCAGCGTCTGCAGAAACGTCTTGATGTGATACATGCCTTTGCGGAGGACGACAAGACAAAGTTCCAGGATTATCTGAAAGAGAAAGGATTAGAATTTAACAAGAGCAAAGAAGAACTCACCGAAGAATTCCAGAACCGGCTCCAGGCAGCCAGAGATCGTGTTGATCACCGCTCCCAGAAGATGCGCAAGCATGCTACACGTATCTTAAGCCGTAACCCGGGTTCTGTATCCTTTAAACACAAGGCTGAATTTGAATCCATCAAAGAACGTATTAACGAGCTTAGAAAAACGAAATAATATAAGAAAAAGAAAATCCAGGCGTTCCTCTTATGAGGATGCCTGGATAAATTTTACGAATTCTTCCCGCGGAATTGGCTTTGAAAAATAATATCCCTGAATATATTCACATTCAAGCTCCGAGAAAAGCTTCAACATCTCTTCTGTCTCCACGCCTTCCACTACAATCTTCATCTTCATTGCCTTGATCATATTGATTGCATTCGTCAGCACAATCCCAAGCTTCGGATTGTCATATAATTCCGTAAATGTCCGGTCTAATTTAATAATATCGAATGGTAATTTTACGATACGCTGCATATTCGAATATCCGGTTCCGAAATCATCCAAAGAGAATTTCATCCCCATGTTGGTCAGATCTTTGATATTATCCTCAAGTGCCTGCTGCGAGATGGATGCAGCTGTCTCTGTAATCTCCAGATTCAGCTGTTCCGGCCGTACTCCATAGCGGGTTAAAATCTCCATAATGTGATTCGCAAGTTTCGGCTGCATGCACTGTACCACAGACAAATTCACTTCGATATAGGACATTCCAAGCTTCTTATATTCGTCGCTTGCAATAAATGCACACACCTGTTCAAGCACGAAATCACCAATTTTGTGGATTGCTCCACTCTTCTCCGCTACCGGTATAAATACCTCCGGCGAGATAAAACCATACTTTTCATCCTTTAGCCGGATCAAAGCTTCCGCAGAATGGAACTTTTTCTCCTTCACAGAATAAATTGGCTGGTAGTATACCTCGAACCGTTTATTTGACAACGCAGATTCAATAATCGTATCCATATCGTGCATCATATCAAAATGCAATTGTTTCATCAATTCTGAAGCCACCATGATATTGCCGGTAACAGGGAGTGTCTGTAATGTATCTCCAAACGCCATCAGCGTATCCACATCCGAGACATCTTCCGGGCAATCTGCAATACAAATATTGGCAATAAAATTGACCGACATCTGGTTGATCACGAAACAGGTTTTCAAAGTACGATTTATTTCTTCCGCTATATCCGGAACATGGTCAGACAGAGTATCTTCCAACACATATCGGAATTTTCCTTGTCCCAGATAATACATTGCAGCCTTTGATTTCTTCTCTTTATCCAGACGCATCATATATTCCGAAATCCCCGCCATCACCTGCATGCATTTCCCATATCCAAGCAATTCACGCAAGGATGCATAGTTTGTAATGTTGACCATAATGATATGTATCGGCTTTCTCGTCCTGAATGCATGCCGCATATCATCCATATACGCCGTCATCTTATCCAATCCGGTTATCATATCCAATCGTTCCTCCGGGCGCTGCAGCATCAGAGAAATAAACATCAGACCGATTGCCATGCAAAGCATCTCAACGACTGCTGTAGGATAAAAGAACCGTATGACGGCATTTGCAATCGCCGCTGCAAATACGATTCCCAAAGGAACAAGATATCTTCGCCGGAACATTTTCCGGAATATACCCAGATAAATCAGCCCATAGATTACATATATTACCGTACACACATATATTAACGAAAAATATCTGCCATAGCCTCACTTCTTTCGCTTCTATATATTTCTTTCATTCCGGATACAAAAAATGGATCACATCCTCTGCCTGCATCTCCTGCAGGTGGTATGGATCTGTCTCCTCGTCCGTATACCACCGCATACTGACAGAATCCTCCAGATAGAAATACCCGACTCCGCACTCCGGATATCTCGAGTACCACGCCGGATATTGTCTCTGCATCACCTGCTCAGCAAGCTTCACCGCCTCACTTTTTGTGCCATCATCGAGATACGTCCCGCAGATGCGCACGCCCGGCGGGCTTGCATGTACAAGCAGCACACTTCCATCCGGGCAGCGTCCCAGACTCATCCAGACATGCCCTTCCATACTGCATATATCACCCGGTCGGTAGTCTCCCTGCACCAGATAGCCCCAGCCACGTGCCGCACAGGCGCGTGCCATCTTCGACGCACCAACCACATAGCCGGTTTCGCCATTTCTGGTATGAAATACATTATACAGCAGCCAGCCGATATAACCGGAACAGTCCAAGCCATCATGACTCTGATATCGCGTCTGATCAAAATCATATTGTTCCGTCTGCCACGCCGCGTATTCCGCCCATCGCTTCGATACACCAAGTGTGACAGCTTCTATCCCGGCACCTGCATCATCCTGATTCCATCCTCCGCCCCAGATATACATCGTCTGGCCAACCGGAAGCAGTGATGTCCGAAGCAGCCGCTCCATCGAAAACTCCCGCAAATGCTCTGGCTGTGGTCTGTGCAGTACGAGACACGTCAAAAGCCATATTGCGAAAAGCAGGATGCCTGCAGCACCCTGCCTGATGCGCTTTAAACTACTCATATACCCTCTTTTTTACCCATCTTTCATTCAAGCATATGATAGAGGCGCTGCGCAATATTACTCTCTTTTACTTACAAAGTTCTGCTACAACCGCATTAATCACCTTGCCGTCTGCCTTACCCTTTAACTGTGGCATAACGGTCTTCATGATCATCCCCTTATTCTTCGTAGCAATCACATCCGCACATTTCTCTGTCAGGAATGCCTTTACCTCATCCTCGCTCATCAGAGATGGCGCATACTCGTTAATGACATCGTAACGTGCCTGATACTCTGCAAGCAGGTCTGTACGCTCTGCCGGGCAGGTATCGATCTGCTCTTTGGCTGTCTTCAACTCCTTTAAGATTACGCGGTCTACCAGTTCTTCCTTGATATCATCGCGGCAACCCTCGTCGATAGCTACCTTCTTTACTGCGGAAATCAGAGAAGAAATGGAATCCTTTCTTGCCTTATCTCTTGCCTTCATAGCGGCGATCATGTCTTTCTGTAATGTTTCTAACTGCATAATTTTATTCCTCCATTCATATTTATACGGGTATGGACACGCCATCCTATTCTTCATTCATCTTAGCAAGCTTCGCAGCCTGATCAGCGGCGATACATGCATCGATAATCTCCTGAATGTCACCATTCATGATCTTGTCCAATTTGTATAATGTCAGTCCGATCCGGTGATCCGTCACACGTCCCTGTGGGAAGTTATACGTACGGATCTTCTCGGAACGGTCACCCGTACCAACCTGACTCTTACGAAGATCTGCTTCTGCGTCGTGACGCTTCTGCATCTCAATATCTAACAGTTTTGTACGAAGCAGGGCAAATGCCTTTGCCTTGTTCTGAAGCTGTGATTTCTCTGTCTGGCTGTAGATCACGATTCCGGTTGGAATATGCGTCAAACGTACCGCAGAATCCGTTGTATTGACACACTGTCCACCATTACCGGATGCACGCATGACATCGATACGGATATCCTTATCCGGGATATCTATCTCATCCACTTCCTCTGCCTCTGGAAGAACAGCAACACTGGCGGTACTTGTATGGATTCGTCCACCACTCTCTGTCTCAGGCACACGCTGTACACGGTGTACACCACTCTCGTATTTCAATACGGAATACGCACCATTTCCGGTTACCATCGCTGTAACTGACTTCATACCTCCGATACCGATTTCTTCAGCTTCCATCAGTTCAACCTTCCAACGACGACTCTCCGCATAGTGCACATACATACGGTAAAGCTCTGCTGCAAAAAGTGCTGCCTCATCGCCACCGGCACCTGCACGGATCTCTAAGATGACATTACGCTCATCGTTCGGATCTTTCGGCAGAAGCAGGATTTTAAGTTCGTTCTCGCACTTTTCCACCTGCTGCTTCGCTGAAGAAAGCTCTTCCTTCAGCATCTCACGCATCTCCTCGTCGCTTTCGCCCTCCAGCATGGATAAGCTATCCTCGATCGTCTGCTTCGCTTCCTTATACTCCTGATATTTCTCTACGATTGGTGCTAAATTTGCCTGTTCCTTCATCAGATTCCGGAAACGTTCTGCATTGCTTGCCACATTCGGATCTGAAAGTTCATTCTGCAATTCGTCCAAACGGGCTACCAAATCCTCTAATTTATCAAACATGTTTTTATCCTCCAACTATCCTCAATTTCGTTCCATACGGACGAAATCATTTTTCTCTTCTTTATTGAACGCAAGACTTCAGATACCGTGCCGTCACGATCCGGTCAAGCCCTGCATAATCTTTGATTCCTTTTATATCCGTATATCCGTTCTCTACAAGGAGTCCCCGAACAGCGTCCAGCTGATCCTGTCCGATTTCAAACAAAATATATCCATCTTCATAGAGATACTCCCTCGCTTCCCGAATAATCTTATCATAAAAATACAATCCATCCGCTTTTCCGTCAAGCGCCAGATGCGGCTCAAAATCACGCACCTCCGCCATAAGCTTTGGAATCTCATCCGTCCGGATGTACGGCGGATTTGATACTATCATATCATATTTTCCTTCGATCTGCATAAATAAATCTGTTTGTATCACTGCACAATCTGCCTGTAACCGTTCCCGGTTCTTCTTCGTCAGGGCGATTGCAGCGTCCGAAATATCTGCAAGCTCAACCAGATCTCTACCATGCCGGAGCTTCGAGAAACTGATTCCGATACAACCACTTCCGCAACACAGATCTAACACCCTGCGTTTTCTGCCATCCGGGGTATCCTTCCAATTTTCCGCGATCCTGCAGGCTTCTTCTACAAGCAATTCCGTCTCCGGTCTTGGAATCAGAACCTCCTCTGCTGTGGCAAACTCGTATCCCATAAATTCTTGTGTTCCAAGAATATACTGGCACGGCTTATGTGTCATACGTTCCGTGACATATGCATGCAGCCTCTGTGCCTGTTTCTCCGTGACTTCCTCTGCCATACGCAGAATCAGTGTTGAATATGTACAGCCCGCCACATCCATTGCCAGAAGCCGGATATCACTGTCCGCCTCCGGAATATCTGCCTGTCTCAGGCGTTCTAACTCTTCTTTCATCAATGCCTGCCACGTCATAGTTTTCCTCATTTCTCGCTCTTTGCCTGTTCTTCGAGATATGCACGCCAGTCTAAAACCGCCTCCACCGAAGCGATCGCAACCTCAACCATATCCTCCGTCGGCTCCTTGGTCGTCAGTCTCTGGATCAGAAGTCCCGGTTTACTGAGCAGATTAGCGATCCACGACTCACTGTTTCCTGCAAACCGGATAAATTCATAAGAAATTCCTGCAATCACTGGAACAAGCAGGACACGCAGCAATAACCGCAGCCACATGGCATCTACTGTAATACACATAAACACCAAAATACTTACAATCATAACGATGAACAGAAAACTCGTTCCACATCGCTTATGAAACCGCGATGCCTGCATGACATTCTCCACCGTCAGCTCATTTCCATGTTCCAGACAGTTGATTGTCTTGTGCTCTGCACCATGATACATATACGTCCGCTTAATATCTTCCATACGTGAAATCGCAATCACATACCCAAGAAAAATTGCCAGACGGATCACGCCTTCAATCAGTCCGATCAGCACATGGCTTTTTATCACAGCATCTAACAGCGATGCAATCCACGCCGGAAGCAACATAAAAAGTCCGACTGCCAGCACAATCGAAAATGTAACGGTCCCTGCCATCTCTGCTTTCTCCGCACGTGATTCCTGTTCTTTCGTTTTTTCTTTCTTCTTTTTCTTTTCCTTCTTCGGCGCTTCCTCTTCCTCGTCCTCAAAGAACTGTGCCGAATACATCAGTGTTTTCACACCGATAGTGAGCGACTGTACAAAACTGAATACCCCTCGCACAATCGGCAGATTACAAACTGCCGGACGGTCGGAGGTTCCTGTACACCGATTTGTCTTTACTTCTATTTGCTTATCTGGTTTTCGGACAGCGACAGCATATCGGTCATTGTTACGCATCATGACACCTTCCATAACTGCCTGTCCGCCGATATTTATTCTGCTCATACTCCACCTTTTTCATACATATGAAAATAGGCTTGCTACATTATTGTAACAAGCCTATTCCATGTCATTTCCGTATTATGCCTGAACACCGTACTTACGATTGAACTTATCGATTCTACCACGAGCCTGTGCAGCCTTCTGCTGACCTGTGTAGAATGAATGGCACTTTGAACAAATTTCAACGTGAATATCTTCCTTTGTTGAACCTGTTACGAACTCGTTACCACAGTTGCAAACAACCTTTGCCTGATAGTACGCTGGATGGATTCCTTCTCTCATTTCTTTCACCTCTTAAATCATACTTGCTACCATGTGCTAGACATAGCAGACTGTTTATTACACAACATACGGATTTTATCATACCATATCAAGAAATGCAAGCATTTTTTTGATATTTCTGATAATTTTTGTCACATTTATTCCGGCTGTTTTCCTATCTTCTTCCATATGGCAAAATCTTCTTTACCATCTCGATAAATTCCCGGTTATTCTTTGTTCTTGCGAACAACTTCAGGATTTCATCGGTAAATTCTTCCGACTTTGCAGAGGTCAGTGCCTTATGGATCATGTTGACTGCCTCCTGCTCCTCTGGAGTCAAAAGCAGATCGTCACGTCTCGTACCAGACTTCGCAATATCGATTGCCGGGAAGATTCGTTTCTCGGATAATTTCCGGTCAAGCACCAGCTCCATGTTGCCAGTTCCCTTGAACTCCTCGAATACGACATCATCCATACGGCTTCCGGTCTCTACCAGTGCCGTTGCAAGAATTGTCAGGCTTCCGCCCTCACGCATATTACGTGCCGCACCGAAAAACCGCTTTGGCATATGCAGTGCTGCCGGGTCAAGACCACCAGACAACGTTCTTCCACTTGGTGGTACCGTCAGGTTGTACGCTCTTGCCAGTCTTGTGATACTGTCAAGCAGGATCACAACATCCTTGCCATGCTCGACCAGACGTTTTGCACGCTCGATTACCATCTCCGATACACGCTTATGGTGATCTGGAAGCTCATCAAATGTCGAATAGATAACCTCAACATTTTCACCCTCGATAGACTCGCGGATATCTGTCACTTCCTCTGGACGCTCATCGATCAAAAGCACGATCAGATGCATGTCCCGGTTTCTTGTGCTGATACTCTTTGCAATCGCTTTCAGCAGGGTTGTCTTACCTGCCTTTGGAGGCGATACGATCATACCTCTCTGTCCCTTTCCGATCGGAGAAAGCAGATCCACGATACGGATAGCGACCGGAGCACCTGTCTCGTCAAGTGAAATACGCTCATTCGGGAAAATCGGTGTCAGATCCTCGAATGGTTTCCGCTTTGCTGCGACCGATGGCAGCATACCATTCACATGACGGATAAACAAGAGTGCCGAGAACTTCTCGCCTTGTGTCTTGTTCCGCACCGGACCTCCGATGATATCACCTTTCTTCAAACAGAACTTCCGGATCTGTACCGGCGATACATAGATATCACGATCACCTGGCAGATAGTTTGCACTACGGATAAATCCATAGCCCTCAGTCATAACTTCCAGAATACCATTTGCCTCCGAACCACTGTCTAGCTTCGGATTGTATTCCTGTCCGTCAAATACCTGAATCTCCGCTTCTGTCTCGCCTTCCTCCGGCTCAATGTTCCGAAGCTCCTGATAATTTTCTGCCGGATTCTTTATGCGGTTCGCCTGTCGTGTATCCGGACGTACTTTTGCCATTTCCTGGTTTTTGCGCTCCGCAGCTTTCTTCTGCTCGGCTTCTTTTTTCTTCGCTGCCATCATCTTCTCCATATTTTCCAGAAGCTCGGCAAGCTCGGCTTTTTTGAGTGTTGAAATATTGCGGATTCCTTTTTCTTTCGCATACTCCCGCAACTCAGCCAAAGACATTTTTCTAAATTCCATGCGTGTCTCCTTTTTCAAATAACCTACTTTTATGTTGCATTTTGTACTTAACTATTTGTATTCTCTAATTCTGGGGCATCTCACTGAATAATGAAGTGATACTTTATACCTTTAGAAAGATTATATTTATCTTAGCACACTTAATGAAACTCGTAAACCTTTAATTTTGCTTTTTTTCTTGATTTTTGCTTTCTGGTAGCGTAAAGTAAAAAGGACACAATAGGAGGAACGTATCATGGAAGGGTTATTACTATACAAACTGATGATTTTATATATGCTGGATCGGACCGATTATACGATGACGAACTCTCTGATCTCGGGCTTTATTGTTGGAAAAGATTACACGAGTGTGTTCAATCTGCACGAGTCCTTAAGCGAGCTGATCAACGATGAGTTCATCTCCACGGACACAATCCGCGACACGATTCATTATAAGATCACAAGCTCCGGCGAGGAGGCACTCTCCTATTTTGAGAACCGTCTGCCTTACGCCATCAAGGAAGATATCTTAGAATATCTCAAGGCAGAGCGTATCAACGTAAAAAAAGAGTCCGAAATCTATGCGGACTACTTTTACAACGATTCGAACTGGTACACCGTACAGTGCATCATCAAAGATCGAAAGGAAACCTTGATCGATCTGAAATTCGATGTCCCAACAAAATCACAAGCCGAAACCATTTGCAACAACTGGCGCAGCAAAAGTTCCGGCATTTATGAATATCTTGTCAATCAACTGTGGATGTCTGAATAGAATCCTCAATCAAGTTCCAAATCTCCTCTTTTCCCTGTTTTGATACAGCGGAGAAGGGAATTATTTTTGTCTCTTTTCCACATCCCAGTGTCTCTCGAATCACTTTTATGTTCTTGTCTTTCTGACTCCGCTTGATCTTGTCCAGCTTCGTCGCAATGATAACCGGCTCATATCCATTTGCCACGATCCAGTTATACATCGTTACATCATTTTCTCCCGGTGCATGCCGGATATCAACCAAAAGCAATACTGCCTTTAACTGTGTCGACGCATGCAGATACCGTTCAATCATCTTGCCCCATTTGTTACGGATTTCCTGCGATACTTTCGCATAGCCATAACCGGGCAGATCAACAAAATACAGATTCTTGTTGATATTGTAGAAGTTGATCGTCTGTGTCTTTCCGGGCGATGCCGAAGTCCTCGCCAGCGATTTCCGGTTCAATAATCCGTTGATCAGCGAAGACTTTCCAACATTTGATTTGCCCGCAAAAGCAATCTCCGGGAATGTATTTTCCGGCAATTTACTCGTAATGCCGCATACTGTTTCTAATTCTGCTGATTTGATAACCATTACGCGATTGAATCCTCTTGCTTTATACGCTTACGGGAAGCGTTTTTCTTCGTTCTTGGTTCGTCTGAGCGCTCAATGATCGGACCTGCAACGCCATCCACCATATCCTTAGTAATACGGCAGCTGACAACGGTATCATCAGAAGGAATCTCATACATCTGTTCCATGATCGTCTTCTCAATGATCGCACGCAGTCCTCTCGCACCGGTCTTTCTTGTCATAGCTTCCTTCGCAATCTCACGAAGCGCATCTTCATCAAAGATCAATTCGACACCGTCTAATTCAAACAGCTTCTTATACTGCTTGCAGATGGAGTTCTTTGGTTCTGACAAAATCTGTACCAACGCATCCTCATCCAGAAGATCCAACGTAACACTGACTGGCACACGTCCGATAAACTCTGGAATCAGACCATACTTTACAAAATCCTCTGGCAATACCTGCTTTAAAATCTCGCCAACCTTCTTGTCGGAAGAACGGTCTGCGATCTCTGCATTGAAACCGATGGATTTCTTACCGATACGGTTGTCAATAATCTTCTCCATACCTTCAAATGCACCACCACAGATAAAGAGAATATTCGTCGTATCAATCTGAATAAACTCCTGCTGTGGATGCTTTCTTCCACCCTGTGGTGGAACGGAAGCAACCGTGCCCTCGATGATCTTCAAAAGTGCCTGCTGTACACCTTCACCCGATACGTCTCGTGTGATAGATACATTCTCAGACTTCTTTGTAATCTTATCGATCTCATCAATATAGATAATACCATGCTGTGCACGCTCGATATCATAATCGGCTGCCTGAATCAGCTTCAATAAGATATTCTCTACATCTTCTCCGACATAACCAGCCTCAGTCAAAGCAGTTGCATCTGCGATTGCAAACGGAACATTTAAAAGCTTTGCCAGTGTCTGTGCCAGATATGTCTTACCGGAGCCCGTAGGTCCGATCATGATGATATTACTCTTCTGAAGCTCGACATCAAAATCCTTCTCTGCCAAAATACGCTTATAATGGTTGTATACGGCAACCGAAAGCACCTTCTTTGCCTGCTCCTGTCCAATCACGTAATCATCCAGAAATTCTTTGATTTCCTTCGGTTTCAAGAGATTGATTTCTGAATCGGAAGGCTCATTATCAAATTCATCCTGTATAATCTCAGAACAAATCTCAATACACTCATCACAGATATATACATTCGGTCCCGCAATCAGCTTGCGCACCTGTTCCTGTGATTTGTTACAGAACGAACATCTCACTTTTTTCTTATCGTCTGAACGATTTGCCATTCTAATTATCTCCTAACTCATGTGAAGCTTTTTGATTAAACTTCCTTACAATTCTCGCCAAGGAATTCGAGTGCCTTTCTGGAAGCGATATCCTTCTTGATATTCTCCAGCTCTGGTGCACCGATCATATCTTTCAGTTCCTCTGGCTTCATCTGGTACTGTGTAGCCATATCCTGGATCTCAGCATCTACATCGTCATCACTTGCAACGATATTCTCAGCAGCTGCAACTGCTTCAAGAACAAGGCTTGTCTTGATTCTTGCGATTGCATCTGGCTTTACACGCTCTAAGAACTCTTCCTTTGTTGTTCCCATGAGCTGGAGATACTGCTCCATCTGAAGTCCCTGATACATCATTCTCTGAGACATCTCATTCATGATTCTTTCCTGGTTGTACTTAATCATTGCCTCTGGAATCTCAACCTCAGCTGCCTCAGCGATCTTCTCAACTACCTTAGACTGCTTCTCGCGCTTTGCCTGCTCTTCCTTCTTTACTTCCAATGTCTTCTTCTTGTCTTCCTTGTACTCAGCAAATGTCTCAAAAGAAGAAACATCACTTGCGAACTCGTCATCAAGCTCTGGAAGCTCCAGAGTAGAAATTGCAAGAAGCTCTACCTTAAATACAGCTGGCTTACCCTTCAGATCTTCTACATGATACTCTTCTGGGAATGTTACGTTTACATCGAACTTATCGCCAATATTCTTGCCAACGATCTGATCCTCAAATGTATCAATGAAGGAGTGTGAACCAAGTGTAAGCTTGTAGTTCTCGCCCTTTCCACCTTCGAATGCAACATCATCTACAAAGCCTTCGAAATTGATTGTAACTTCATCATCCATCTGTGCAGCTCTGTCTGTTACATCGATCTTTCTTCCGTTTTCCTTCTGATCCTTCAGGATCTCTGCCATAACGTCTTCGTCTGTTACTGTTGTATCGATCTTCTCGATCTCAACACCCTTGTAATCACCAATCTTGATTTCTGGCTTTACAGCTACAGTTGCTGTAAAGATGAAATCCTTACCCTTCTCGATCTGTGTTACATCGATCTCTGGGTTTGAAGTGATCTCTTCCTCACAGTTCTCGAGTTCCTTTGGATAATACTCATTTATAAGCTGATTTGCAGCATCTTCATAAAAGATAGCAGCACCGTACATTTTCTCGATGAATGCCTGTGGTACTTTTCCCTTACGGAATCCAGGTACAGAGAATTTACTCTTCTGCTTGTTGTATGCAGAAGTGATTGCCTTTGTAAACTCCTCAGCTGGTACTGTAATTGTTAATTTTGCCATGCTTCCGTCTAATTTTTCTACTGCTAAACTCATTTGTTTTTTTCCTCCTTAACTTGCAACGCCTACTATCCATTGTAAGCACTATTCTCTGCATTATATCATAAGATTTTTCGCAAGTCTATATATTTGCTCAAAAAAAGAGCTTGTTTCTATATCTTATGCAATAATGTTTCCCATTATCACCGATATAGAAACAAACTCCCTTACATGGTCTTACTTAGCGCATATCCATCTGGTCAGATTGATTACTTACCAGACATCTGCTGCTCCTGCTTCTTGATCATCTGTCTGACCATCTCGCCACCGATTGAACCGCTCTCACGGGAAGTAAGATCTCCGTTGTAACCCTGCTTCAGGTTTACACCGAGCTCGTTTGCTACTTCCATCTTGAACTTGTTCATAGCTTCCTTAGCCTCTGGTACGCTTGTTGTGTTGTTTGAGTTCTTCATAATTATCTACCTCCATACTTTTAAATTAAGACATGTTTGTCTTACTCTTATTATGTTCGGTATGCGAAGAACTATAACTGTTAATTTTTAGAAACTTTTTCTCTTTTTGATCGTAACTACGATTCCTGCACCTGCAAATACGATTGCACATACAAGCAATACAATTGGTGTTGCATCACCCGTCTGCGGAGAACCAGTCGCTCCCATATATGTATACTTCACTGGGTTCTTTGACGTGTTCTGTCCACCGTTTGCTCCGTTACCACCCGGTGTCACATTTGCATTCGGTGCCTTTGGTCCCTCCGTTGTACCCGGTTGCTCTGTCGTACCTGGATTTTCCGTTGTGCCAGGATCTTCCGTTGTATCATCACGCTTTGTCGAATAGAACCATGCGAGAATGACCATATCCTTTGTGACATTTGTATAATCCTGATCCCAGCCTTCAAAGGTGTATGTGTAATCCTTGGTTGGTGTCTTCGTTGGTGTTCCCTCTGGCGGTGTTGCAGAAGCACCCTCTTCTACAGTCTCTGTCTTTAGGATATTTCCATCGCCGTCCTTCCATACAACCGTGTAAGTCTTCGGCTGTGTCACACGATACAGTGCGTAGGTTGAGAAACGGTCTGTATTGATAATTACATAATCATGCGTCAGTGTAACCTCACTTGCATCTGTCCAGCTCTTGAACAAATAATCCGTTCCCTCTGCATGCAGCGATGCTACCTTGATGTTCTCACCTGCCAGATCCTCCAATGGGAAGGAGATCGTCACAGGCTCATACAGTCTTGTCAGATTCTGTGAATACTCTAAGTTTCCAAACTCATTATATACATTTTTCACGATGTATAATCTTATATAACGAACAATTTCTGTCCGGCTGCCAAGCTTATCTGCGAAGATTCCCTGCTCTTCGGATGTCACATCGCTTACCTTGATGTAGCTTGCATGCAAAGCAATATCGATCCGGCCACCATTTTGAACGATTCGAAGATCATCATCCGTTACATTTCCCTTGTAGTAGCTGTTGTTGTAGATCTTATCCAGACCATCCACAGCAATCTCTACATCGCCATCATCCAAAATCACATCCGTAGACAGACCGGAAAGTACAAAGTTGATTCCTCCGGTTGTCGAATAGGTCTCTGGATAGGTGATCATGCCATCGGCAACTGTCACGGATGCCTCTTTCGTCAGAGTACCGTTTGTTGCAACGATACGATACGTTCCATCGGATACACCGGTGAACATATACCGTGTATTATCTGCGCTTGTTACAACCTCACCGCCGACAATCGTATTGCCACGGTACAGGTTAATGTAGATTGGCTTATCCTTCACATCATCTGGCAGTGAATCGTTATAAGTTGCCGTACCGTAGATCGTAGTCGTCGAATTGCCAGACAGCGTCTTAAAGCTTCCTTCGATCACACGCTCCTCAGAAGAATTCAGTGTCGCTGCATGTACACGGTAATTATATACCGTATCTGGTGTCAGCTTGCTGAAATTGTAGATCATCTCAATTCCGCTTGCAGTATCTGTCTTATTGACAAGTACGGTATCGTAGCTTGTCTCAGTCGCTTTCTTATACTCGATATAGCACAGGCTCTTTGACAATGGGTTTGTTCCATGAATTACCTGCGCCTCGATATGTGCTGTTGTATTTGTGATTGCTGTTACCGGTGTTACTTCCAGTCCAAGCGGCTCAAAGCTTACCTCTGCGGACTTGTTGCCTGCATTATCATAAGCAACAATCGTGTAAGTTGCACTGCCATCTGCCTTGAAGCTTCCCTTTGCCACGCCATCTGTATCTGTTACCGATACAGCGTTGCCATTTACGAGTACCCGGTCAGTATCTACACCACTGATCAAATCAATTGCCTGGAAGTTGATTGTTACATCTCCATTTGCATCAACCACAGAATCTGTGATCGTCACAGCCGGTCCATCAATATCAACCTTTGCATCCTCAGAAGCAGTATCACTCTGACAGCCCGCCTCGCTGACTGCCCACGCTTCCACTGTCACATCACCCTGTCCTTCCAGTGCAAATGTATAACTCTCTCCAGTAAAACTATCCTGTGATTCATGCTTTCCACTTGCGTCTGTATAAATCACTTTGTAATATGTCTTGACCGGAACCTTATCACTTGTTTCCGTTGTTGACTTGATTGTTACCTTCGGCTTATCCTCGATCAACCAGCCTGCATTTCCAATCGCACCATTATCGCCCTTCGCGATTGATACGCTTGGCTTGTCTGGTCTCTCCGAAGAAATATGACTGTAGGTTACCTGCTCGGTAGACTGATTACCTGCAATATCCGTTACAACTAAGATATAGGTTCCACTCTCTGTTACATCATAGCTTTCTGTCCAGCTCTTCGCGCCAGCGGCAGACCATGTCTGGATCGGCTCACTGCCTGTGCTATCCTTGTACAGTGCGATGCTGTCAATACCACTTTCCAGCTCACCCTCTGTCGCTTCCATCGTAATCGTGACATCGGACTGGAACTGTGTCTGGCTTTCTCCATCATCAGACAATGTCACTGCCGGTTTGATGCCATCGAAGAGGAATGGACCCTGCTTCTCTACATCTACCGTATTGCCAGCATTATCCTTTACCACTGCCGAGATATAATACTCACCCGGTGTGTAATTATTTGATGCACCACCTGTAATGATCTGGTGGAAGGTATAATCTGTAATCTTTGCATTCTTTGTCGCATTGGCACCATACGCAGATGTCGTAGCTGTCACAGTTGTACTTGGTGTCTCAACACTCCATGTCACTTCATCCAGTCCACTGTCGATATCCGTTGCTGCGATTGCTGCATCCAATGTATTGTACCACTTATCTGTCAGCGCAGCCTCTCCATTTCCCTGTACGCTCAGCGCAGCAGTTGGAGGGGTTCCTTCAACCATCCACTCATAATATTTATCTGTCAGACTTGCATCAGTGTTCGTTGTATAACATACCAGCTTTGTATGTGCAGACTCCTTCTGCTTTGTATCGGTTGCCCATACAACCAGCTGTCCGGCATAGCCGCTTCCTACCAGAAGTGTTGCCTCATACAGACCATTTCCCTTCGATACCATCTTTGTCTGCATCGTCGTGGTCGGAACGGTACTTGCGTCCTCACCTGCGAAATAATAATGCAAGTAATCACAAGGGCTTTCGTCTGAACGGTATGTAACTGTCAGTGTCATACCTGTGACATTGTTCTGCGAATGATAATATGTACCAAACCCAAGCTGATTTACAAAGCCGGTCGGTTCCACTGTATGGCTTACATAAACCGGAATCTTTGTATCTACAATGATCGTCTCCTTCACTGTGTAGATTGTAGAGATTGCATTGGTTGTCGAATTGTACAACTGGAACCGGATGTTCGTGTAAGTACCATCTGCCGTAATACCTGCGGACTGGTTCTTGAACAACGCTTTTGCCTGTGCACGTGTCATCGTGTCGGAAATATCAACCTCGCCATCACTTAGGATTCGAACCATATCATATCCGTTCGTTGCCACGATCGTATAACTTGGATAATATCCACCAACCGCAGTCTCCTTGATGGAGAAATGTCCATCGGAGCTTTCTCTTGTCACCGAGAATTTCGGTGGATTTGCAACAACTACTTCATAGTTTCCGTTGCTTGCAAAGGTTGGACGGATATAGTAATACGCATTTGCCGGGCTGCTATAAATCTTGCGGTTTGTCTCCCATGCATCCTTGTTATTCAGTCCAAGATATCTTGTCATAAATGTATTCGGATCTGCCGCATATGCATTCTGCTCTTCATTGTTATTTCCCTGTGCAATATTATCTGGATTCGTAATCGTCAGTGTACATTCCGGACTATCCTGTCCAAACAATACAGAATCCACATCATATGCAACCTCCACGTTCAAGGTACGCTTCGTTACAGTAGCTGCGTTTGCCACATCGAGGTGTCCCTCTTCTACATTCAGCAATTCATAGCAGTTTGCATTATTTCCAGATAATCTTGGTGATGTCAGACGGATCGTCTTTCCAGTTCCGACATCCTTGCCCTTCACACTTCCTGTATCAAGCATCTTTGCGGTTGCATCGAACGTTACCTGAATCGCATCGTTTGTTATACAATCCGGTACACTGCCGTCCTGTGCTGTGACAGACGCTGTCGTCTGCACCTGGATAGTATCCGAATTATCATACACCTTCGTCAAAGTTCCTCCTGTGGAAGCATCCTTGACTTCTCCAATGATAACCGGAAGCTTTTCAACAGCAAACACAAGATTAAAGGTTGCTGTCTTACTTGTGTCATTCGTATCTGTCACCGTAAATGTATAGCTCTGTGCATCCGTTGTCACATTGTTCGGTGTACCTGTTATCGTATAAGAATTTGCCGATTCGTTTACAGAAAGTCCATAAGTACCAAGTCCGGTTGTAACCGCCTGCATACCATTTGTAAACTGGATGGACTCACTCTCTGCGCCATCTTTCTTGTACTTTGCTGTAATGACATGGTTCATAGCTGTACCGTACATGCCTGTCACAGCCGCATCACTGCCATCGACCTTATTGCCGTCGACATACAGCTCAATTTCCTTATATTTCCACTGACCGATCAGCTTAACCGGTGCAACATTCGTTGCATCTGTCAGTGCACCACTTTCTTTTACAAGTCCACTGTCAGTCGTCGCAGCCATCGTTGCTGTCTGGGATGGATCAATAATCGTATCCGTGCCCTCGATCTTCCAGCCTGCGAAATAATATCCTTTATTCTGAATATAAGCACTCTCATCCAAAGTCATGATAGAGACTGTATCGCCATATGCAAAAGCTGCACTCTCAACAACTGCATCGGCTGACTCTACCGGATCAAGCACACCTACAACCGATGGATCATACAACTGGTATGTCAGCTTCATGTCCTTGATTGGCTCCCAACCTGCCTTTACCGTAATCGTGTTCGTACGGACATCAGAAGATTTCACCTCGATACTCTGACCGATCGTCTTGTCTCCAAGGCTGATATACTTATATCCTCTCTTATAGAAATGATAGGTATCGTCTGATCCCGGTACGGCAAATGTCATCACCTGTTCGACATTACCGGTATTTGTCTCATTTGTCGGTATTGTAACACTTGCGACGTCTCCCTGATCACCACAGTCAGAAAATGCAAGTGTATATGCGGTTCTTGTAATCTTTACAAATACCTGATAGGTTCCATTTTCTGTCGTGGTCATCTGGTTGCCTGCGATCGGCGTTGTACACTGTGCATCGCTGTACAGATTTCCGTCTGTTGTAAAATATTTTGCATCCAGACCAAATCCCTGCAGAATTTCTGCATTATCGCTCATCAAAGTAATGGTAGAGTCTGCAACTGCACAAGCCTTTGAAAAACCGGCAATTGTCTGAGATGAGGTTGTATATGCATAGTATGTAACATTTGCTGTTTCTGCATCCGCCGTTCCGTCGTCTGCGGCATCGGCATTTCCGCCTGCATCAAGCAACTGGATCGGATCTTTCACTCCATCCCCGCTATTCATCACACTGGTTGCATCCGTAGCAGTGTTCGTGAGTGCTGCATTTGCATCATCACCATTATTTACAGCGGATGACGTCAGGAACAGCGACTGCGTGATCAGAAGTGCCACAACCATAATTGATGCGACCATCTTCTTGCCATTTCCGCGTCCCCAGCAGATGACATGCGAGATTGCAGTTACAACCGCAACCAAAGCAAGCATCGGATAGACTAATATCCGGTGTTTCTTTCCGATATCCAATAATTTACTTACCAGCTTGTCTTTAAAGTTCATAGTTACACCTCTCTACCTTATAAACTCTCTATATCCTCGATACATTTTCCATAATAATTCAAGTCAAACTATACCTGTCCGCAATTATAATTCATTGTACCATACTGATATGTAAAATCAAATACTTTTTATAAAATTCCTACAAAATATTGGGGTTCATTTAGAAAAAATGACTTATTTTGTATCTTCGGGTGCTGGCCAAAGCTCCTACTGATACCACGACTGCTTCCAGAGCGGAACATATGAACCTTCATAAAACGATGACAGGTTCTGATTGAGATATGCGAGTTCCTTTTCATATTCGCTTCGGCTCATCCCTTTGTAATAAAAAGGTTGTTCCTCCACGATCGAAGGGTTACGGAATGCATCATACTCAGCCAAACTCTCATACTCAAGTTTTCTTGGAATGTCCTGTTCTTCTCCCATACAACTCCTCCTTCCATCCTTACCTTATAATTAAGATGATAAGAGGTTTGCATGGGATTTTCAAGACATTTTGTAAAATGCAACAAATACGCGCATTTTGTGGATATTGTGGATAACTATTCCGGATAAACAAGTCTCTCTTCCGAAATATTCTCCAATACTTCCGTCAGATACTTCTTGCTCAGATACTTCGCCATCGGCAGGTTCATATCGAGATAATTTCCGCAATCCCGCGCACACGCGCCCGGTACATCGCCCTCGAACTCGCTCATAAATGTATACAGTTCCTTCAGCAACGGCACGATATCCTTCGATTCATACTCGCCTGCCAAGATCAGATAAAAGCCTGTCCGGCATCCCATCGGTCCAAAATAAATAATCTTCTCTCCGTATTCCTTATGATTCCGGAGAAAAGTTGCTGCCAGATGCTCAATCGTATGCACCTCTGCTGTATTCATCACCGGCTCATAATTTGGTCTCGTCATACGCAGATCAAATGTTGTAATCACATTTCCGCCGACGTTATCTTTTCTTGATACATACACGCCCGGCAACAAATTCAAATGGTTCACTGTAAAGCTTGCTATTTTCTCCATGATTTTACCTGCTTTCTTATTGATTCTATATTCGACATGTGATTCTATTTATACATGGAATCACATATGAGATTAACTCTTATTCTATGCATTCGCATATCCTGCAACGATTGCCTGCACGAGCTTTACGCTGTGCGCGATTGCCTTCGCCTCAAAGGTTGGATAATCCTCCGTCGCACTGTCATCCGCCTTATCTGAGATTGCTCGGATAATCAGAAACGGAATCTGATTCAGGTAAGCAGCCTGTGCGATCGCTGCACCTTCCATCTCAGTACAGTCGCCTGCAAATGTATTCAGGATAAATTCTTTCTTCGCCTTATCAGAAATAAACTGATCGCCACTGACCACGCGTCCTTCAAATACATGAATATCCGGATTCACGCGCTCGCAGCACTCCTTCGCCAGCTTTCGCAGCTTCTCATCTGCAATAAATGTCGATGTCTCCATCCGAGGAATCACGCCCGGCTCATATCCAAAGCCTGTCGCATCCATATCATGCTGCAGTGCATCAGTCGAAAGCACAATATCGCCGATATCAATCTTCGCATTTAAGCTTCCTGCAATTCCTGTGTTGATCACAGCATCCACATGATACAGATCACACAGAATCTGTGTGCAGATTCCCGCATTGACCTTTCCGATTCCAGAGCGGACAACGACAACCTCTTTGCCATTCATCGTTCCCTTATAGAATTCCATAGATGCCTTTGTCTCGACTGTGACATCCTGCATTGTTTCCTTTAATTTTGCAACTTCTTCATCCATTGCACCGATAATTCCGAGCATTTTTGTTCCTCCTTAATTCCAATATAATTGCAAAATGGATATTTCTATCTTCCATATTTATATTTGAAATCCAATTCTATGCGATGTATTGAAACTACGAATTACTAAATGTTCTGGCACACATTATCTCGTCACACGAAACCGCCGCCAATTCGCCATCCGTGGCTCAATGGCGGCTTGTTTGAACATCGTGTTCAAACATTGCTGATTACTTACAGAACATCAAGTACTTCTAAGTTCCAAACATATCTATATTTCCAGAATTGAATATGGACATTTACAAATTGCATCATGTCGCTCACTCTCTTAATCATAGGAAAGCAAGCCAAGTGACCTTCTGGTTACTTACAGGCTTGCTTGATTTCCGGTGCTCCAAGGCTTGTCAATTCGGCTCCAAGCTTATCTGTAATTGATAAAAACTGTGTGATTTCTTCCTCTGTTAAGCTTTCTCTCAGCCGCTGTTCCATCTGCATCACACGTGTATGTATCTGTGCTTCGAGTGCCTGTCCTGCTCCGGTCAGTTCCAGTTTCTTCAGGCGTGCATCTCTGGCAACGCTGGAGCGCCTGATAAGTCCGTTCTTCTCCATCGCCTGTAACGTCTGGGTGACGGTAGACCGGCGCAGATAGAAGAATTCTTCCACATCCTTCTGATATACTTCTGTCTTCTTACTGAATTCGGAAATGTAATGCAGGATCCGGCTCTGAGAACCGCTGATGCCTTCCACTTCCGCTGCCTGATGCAGATAATGCTTCACCTGATTTGATAATATAATAATCTGGTTTCCCAGATGATCATGTTTCCAATCGTCCATGAATTCCCTCCTTTAGTAGTATCTTCCCAACACTCTGTCCTCCGCTTACCTATTTTGCAAAAGGAAAAGTTCGGTTATGAATTGTTCGCAATCAAACAATTCATAACCGAACTATATTTTAACATGCATAAAATATTTTTCAAGCAATTCGCTTTTTATTTTTTTCATTTATTTGACTATTTGATGTCTTGTAATAAAAGCATATAAACTCCCAAATCCGGTTCTCTCACAGCTTCCCTACGAAACGATCTGCATGATCTGGATCAAGAACAGCCATGCCAGTCCATAGTACGTTACGACTGCTACAAGGTCATTGACCGTTGTAATCAGTGGCCCGGATGCAACTGCCGGATCAATCTTGATCTTGTGGAAGAAAATCGGAATCAAGGTTCCAACCAGACTCGAAATCACCATGGCAACCATCAGTGATACACCTACGCAACCGGAAATCAGGAATGCTTGCAGCCATGCATTGTGCTTGAAGCAGGCGATGTAGATGCCGATAAATACAAATGCCAGAGAGCCGAGCAACAAGCCATTTACAAAACCGACCTTCATCTCCTTCCATACGAGATGCAGCTTCTGCTTACCAGTCAGGTTCTCATCCATCAATACACGAATCGTAACCGCCAGCGACTGCGTTCCAACATTTCCTGCCATATCCAGAATCAGAGACTGGAAGCACATCACAATCGGAAGCACAGCGACAACCGCTTCAAAAGCTCCTACAACGGAAGACACCCCCATGCCAAGGAACAACAAGATGATCAGCCATGGCAATCGTTTCTTCATGCTTTCCTTTGTAGTTTCTCTCAAATCCTCCTCGTCTGTCAAACCTGCAAGTTTTGCGTAATCCTCGCCCATCTCATCATCGACAGCCTCTACGACATCCTGTGCGGTGATAACACCAAGTAATTCCTTTGTCTCAGATAAAACGGGAATGGAATCCTCTGCGTAATCCACCAGTTCGTCAATACAATCCTCGATTTTCTCATGATCGGTCACAAATGGATACGTCGTATTGATGATAGATTCCAATGTATCATTTTCTCTGGCGACGATCAGATCCTTCAGGTCAATCGCGCCATAGTATTTATCGGATTCGTCTAATACATAGACCGTTCCGATATTATCATTTTCACCTGCCTGTGAAACCAGCTCGCGCATTGCCTGCCGGATATCTATGCCTCTGCGGATGGCGATATAGTTCGTCGTCATACGACTACCCATCTCGTTTTCCTCGTAGGAGAGGATCATCTGGATATCATTTCCGGCATCCTCCGGGAGCATATCCACAACCTGCTTTTTCGTTGCATCATCGACCTCGTCCAAGACATCGACCGCATCATCGACTTCCATCAGGGAGAGTACCTTTGCTGCCTCCTGCAGATTCTTATCCCGCAAATGCTTCTTTGACTGCGCTGTGTAATTCTTTCTCTTCATCCATTTCTTCATTGTCTTCTACCTCCTTATTCCGGGGCATAAAAATACCACCGTCTTTCATACGGTGGTTCAGACAACAGAAAACTAAACGCAGTTATATCGTCATAAATAAAATGAGACTATATCCCAACTGCGTTCGTATATCCATATGTCTTCCACCGCGTATCGCTCGACTCGTACTATCGCAACCGTCCATAGTCTCACCTCCATAATTTTTTATTCTATTCGCAGCTTTATCACTGCCAGATCTGTCCGAATCATATTTCGCCATGATTCTTCCTCAACCTGTAATGTAGTCTATCCCATTTTCCCGGGTTCGTCAACCAGGTTTACAAGCTTTTACCAATTTTACAGCTCACGGTAATATGGGCAGATATCTTCATAACTCCCATCAATCATGCGGAAACCACCCGGTATCGTGCCAAGCTGTTTGAATCCAAGCCGCTCATACAGGTGTCGTGCATGCACATTACTTGCGACAACCGCATTGAACTGTAAGACACGGTAACCATGTGCCTTGCCCTGCGCCAGACAGTCAGACACCAGCTTCTCGCCGATATGCAATCCTCTCGATTCCCGGTCGACCGCATAGCTGGCATTGCAGATGTGTCCGCATCTTCCTACATTGTTTGGATGTAGGATATACATGCCGTAGATTCTGCCTGTGTCCATATCCTCCGCGACTCCGCAATATGTCTGCTCTGCGAAAAATGCTGTTCCTGACTCCGGTGTCAGACATTTCTCCTGCGGAAATGCCACGCCATCTTCGACAACCTGGTTCCAGATCGTCACCATCGCCTCGATGTCATTGTCTGTATATGCTCTTACTTCGATATTCATGGTTTTATTCTTCTTTCCTATATCAATCCCACAAGCATTGCAACCGCGGTCTTCATAATCTCATCCGGGAATTCATACTCCGCTGTATGAAGCTGTGCATGGTCTTCGCCATCGCCTACACCGAAGAATGCCCCCGGCACTTCCTGCAGATAATATCCAAAATCCTCCGACCAGCGCATCGGCTGTGCAAGCTCTGTCACAGGAAATTGTAATTTCTCTGCACACGCACGCAGCTTATCTACATTTGCATCGTGATTCTCCGTTGCAGGAAACCGCTCGATTTCCTCTATGGCTATAGTAAGCTGATTTTCTTCTGCAAGTGTCGCAGCCAGAGCTTTAATCTCATTCACATATGTGTCAAATGCATCTTCTTTCTCTGCGCGCACCGTAAGCCGCAACGTACCTTCAAACGCTGATACGCCATAATTTGCACTGCCAACATCCGCCCCGATCACAGTCATACGCACGAAATTCTCCCGCACTTGCATCTCCTTCGTAATCCGCTCGATCTCAAGCAGAAGCTTCGCCATCGGAATAGCCGGATTCCTGCCAGCTTCCGGATATGCCGCATGGCTTGGTGTTCCGGTCATGCGAATCGAAAGCCCGGTCGATGCACACGCAAATGTTCCCTTGCGAAGCAATACCTGATTCTTCGGATAGCCGGGAATATTGTGCAATCCGTATATCTCCCCGATCTGCTTTTCCGCAAGTAATTCCTTGCAGATCTTCGCGCCCGCGCCAATCTCCTCACCCGGCTGAAAGATCAGATACACATCACGGTCTGGCAATTCTTCCCGCTTTGAAAGATACAACGCTACGCCGCACAGAATACTGCTATGCCCATCATGTCCGCAGTAATGTCCCGGTTTTCCATCCTTTCCACATACCGCATCCATATCCGCCCGGAACGCAATCGGTGCTTTCCCGCTTTCCTTCTCCGCTTTCTTCACGGCATAAAACCACACGCCTTTATCTACAACCTCAAACGTTGTATGCCGTTTTATAAATTCCTGCAATATATGCTGTGTCTTTTCTTCCTGCATGGAAGGCTCCGGATTCTCGTGGAGCTTCTTGCGCAGACTGTGAATCATATCAGAAAGCTCTTTATATCTTGTGATATGGATCTCCGGAATTGCAACATCCGCAAATGTTACAACCTCTTCCTCCATCTCTCCGTCCGCATCCGGATGCTTATGTTCCACATTTCCTTGACCATGCGCATTTCCTCCAATATGCACTTCCGGGATTGCCAGATTATCAAATGCGAGATTGAATTTCGTTTTTTCCTTCTTCTCTTTCTTGTCCTTCATGCGATTCCTCCAACCGTTATCTTCATTTCAAGATAAGGATTCCTTCCAAATATTCGTCTCACTACACTATATAATATTGATGAACAACGTAATCACCAGACTATTAATGAAGTCTGCAAACAAACTTCCGATCAACGGTACAAGCAGATACGCCTTGACCGATGGCGCATAGCGGTCACAAAGCACCTGCATGTTCGCCATAGCATTCGGTGTCGCACCCATACCGAATCCGCATGTTCCGGCCGCAAGCACTGCCGCGTCATAATCCTTTCCCATCACACGGAATACTACAAAATATGTGTACAGGAATATAAGCAGAAGCTGTGCCCCGAGCAAGATCATAAGCGGTAATGCAAGCTCCGCGAGCTGCCACAGCTTCAATGTGATCATCGCAATTCCAAGGAAAAGCGACAGACAGATACCACCAAGGTTGTTGATCTCACCCATATAGATGTCAAATTTTCCGGAATACTCGCCGACATTTCGAACAATCGCCGCGACGATCATAGCTCCGATATAGATCGGAAATGTAAGTCCCGTCTTCGTCAGAAGCTCGGAGATGATCGTACCGAGTCCGACTGCCAGAATCAGCTGAAACACAGCTGCGGCATACATATTCGAATGTCTCTCATGCTTCTTTTCTTCCTCGATCAGCAGGCTGTCATCCTCTGTCACGATTGTATCGAGCAAATGCTTCTTCTCAATCAGACGTTTCCCGATCGGTCCACCGATCAGGCTTCCTGCCACCAGGCCGAAGGTTGCCGCTGCCGTACAGATTGTCGTTGCCCCCTGTACATTAAAATCCTCAAGCACCGGGCCAAATGCACCTGCTGTTCCGTGTCCGCCGACCATAGGAATGGAGCCGGTACAAAGTCCGACCAGCGAGTCAAGCCCGATCAGATGCGACACGCCGACTGCCAGTAAATTCTGCATAAAAATCAGGGCAATGACTAATCCAAGGAAGATTGCAAGTGCCTTTCCTCCACTCTTTAGCACCTTCAGATTCGCCTGGAATCCCACCGATGTAAAGAAGAATACCATACAGACTTCCCGAAGCGTATCATCAAATGTAAATTCCACCACCCCTGTGCTATATAAAATACAAGTCAGTACCGAGAAGATCAAACCACCGACCACTGGAGATGGAATACAGAACTTTTCCAGGAAATTTATTTTCTGTTTCAAGAATTGTCCAAGCATCAGCACCACGACCGAAAGTGCCAATGTCTGATACATATCAATTTGTATTTCCATGTAAAATGGTTCTCCTATCTGTTAATTTTCCTGTGCATCTACCGAGATGCCCTGTGATGCATAATATGCTTTTGCCCCCGGATGGAACGGAATCTGCACACCATCCACAGCCGCATTTACATCCGCTATTTCCTTTAATGAAGTTGCATACTCGATTTCTGTTGCATGCGCAAAAAGCTGTCTTGTAAGTTCTTCGGCTGTCTCATCGGACATCTTCTCACTCGCAAGCAGCAGTGCCTTGACGCCGACCGTTGCAACCTGCTCTGTCTGTCCATTGTAAGTGTTCGCCGGAATCTCACACGTTTCATACGATGAATATGCAAGCTTCAGCTTATCCACGGTCTTCGCATCGACCGGAATAAGCGCAATTTCACAGCTATCTGCAAGCTCCGCAATCACATTGGTCTGCACACCGCCTGTATAAAACATCGCGTCAATCTCGCCGCTTTTGAGCTTCTCTGCTGCCTCAATATACGTCAGGTTGACCGTCTCTGTAATCGGAGAAGCAAGTCCACTCACCTGTAAAATCTGCAATGCGTTCCGCTCAGTTCCGGACTCTGCTTCACCGATACTTACCGTCTTTCCCTGCAGATCATCTAAGCTTTTGATTCCGGAATCCTTGCGTACAACAATCTGGCACGCCTCGGTATAAAGGCCTGCCAGTACGCGGTATCCCTGATAGGATTCCCCTTTTTCATCCGTTCCATAATACGCGGCTGTGGCAAGATCGGCCTGTGCAATTGCCACGTCTACATATCCCTCGGACAGCAGCCGCAGGTTTGCCATCGACCCGGCCGTTGATTTTATGTTGAATTTCATTTCCGCATCCTCTGCATTTGCAAGCTGTGTATATGCAGTCGCAAATGCATAATATCCGCCACCGACACCTGCCGCGCCAAACCGGATTGTATCCTGCCGCACATTACAGCCGGTCAGACATGCGCAGCCGACAGTAAATGCCAAAAGCGCCACTGCTATCTTCTTTATCTTATTCTTCAAACTGTTCCACTCCTTTCTTGGTATTGCCCCCTCAACCCCCTATTCTTCATTCTTTAATTCTCCGGTAGTTTCATTCCATACGTTTCAAGATCCACGCGTCCGTCCACGACCATAATTCCATCTGCCGCAAGCAGTTGCTCCTGTACATTCGCACCGCCAAACGCGAACGCTCCGGCAAGCTCGCCCTTCGCATTCACCACGCGATAGCATGGGATATGCTCCGGATCCGGGTTCCTGTGCAGTGCATTTCCAACCGCACGCGCCATCTTCTTATCCCCTGCAAGCTCTGCTACCTGTCCGTATGTTGCAACCTTTCCTCGTGGAATCTTCTTCACTGCCTCATAGATCCGCTTCGACGGACTGTCGGTGACAAGCCGGTAACTCTCTGCAATCATTTCCCGCACCGCATCGTCCGGCACACTTCCATCTAAGATAATCGTATTCCAATGCTCCCGGTTCTGATGCCACCCCGGTACAACCGACTCGAAGGCATCCCGCCAGTAATCACGCCACTCCGGTTCTACCTTAACATTCAGATTCATATACCCATTCCGTTCATATGTCCATAAAAACGCTTTCTTGCTCCCCTTCACACGCACCAGCTGCCAGTTGTCATCGCGAAACGGTGCATCCTGATATGTATCCGGAAACGACAGCGCAAATGCTAAGGCTTCTTCTCTTGTCCGCATTTTTCTGCCTCCATAGTTTTCTATCTTCTTATAGTACACTTTTAACGGAAGGTCTTCAAGTACGCTTTTTGCTCATCTGTGATCCGGTAGCTTTCCACCGCCTTCTGAATCGTCTTTCTGTATACCCACGGTGATAATCTCCGCTCTTCGATATATGGGATACACATCTCCCACTGCTTGGCAAGTGCGGTAGCAAAATACCACGCGATCATCATATTCACATAATATTCCTCCGATGTGACTGACGCGACCATCGCCGGATATTCCGCCTTAAAATCCGCATCTAAGTATAACCGCATCAAAAGTCCTATGCCATAACGGATCGTGTAGGTCTCCCCGGATGCAAGAAATATCCGGATCTCCGGAAGCAGTTCCTCCTTATGCTTCGCAAAACATTTCGGAACCGGGAAATCACATGTCGCCCAGTTGTCAACGTATGGCAGCATGCGCTTTACCTCATATAAACACTGCGCATAGTCCCTGATGCCACCGATCAGCATCATGTGCAGATTATTTTCTTCATAGTAGGTATGTGGCAGCTCCTGCAAAAATGCTTCCGCACCATCCTCTTTCGCAAACGCCTTCGCAAAGTTCCGCAACACCGGTGTCCGGATTCCGATCACATGTGCCGGTTCAATATTCGGTATCAATTTTGAGTGGAACGCCTGATACTTTTTATCCTGCAATTCAAACAATCTTCGCTGTAGCTCTGTCATATCTTTTGTCTCCCGATTTATATGCTGTATAAACTGTACCATAAATAAAAAGAACCGTCTATATCTGGATGTCCCTCTGTTTACATAATCCGGCGCTGTCTCCTGACAGAAAACCATGAAAAAATCGGGCAGAATACCTCCTGCCCGACTTATAACCAATATCATCCGCCTACCGGCCCAATGAATTGCATTTATAGAATTAGTTCTTCTTTTTATCTACAATAAATGTATCATAAATTGCCCTGATTGCCGGCTCAAAGTCTTTGTTTCTGACACCGATAATAATATTCAGCTCAGAAGAACCCTGATCGATCATCTTGATATTGATTCCATCCTTTGCAAGTGCACTGAATAACTTACCAGCAGTACCACTTGCGGACTTCATACCACGTCCAACGACTGCAATCAGCGCAAGTCCTGACTCAATCTCAACTGAATCCGGCTTTGCCAGACGATGGATTGCAGATACCACCCGCTGCTCCTTGTGCATGAATTCATCCTCATGAACAACAATCGTCATAGTATCGATACCGGATGGCATATGCTCAAACGAAATCTCATTTTCTTCAAAAGCCTGAAGTACTTTTCTTCCAAAGCCTATCTCGGAATTCATCATTGCCTTGGAGATAAATATCGTACAGAAATCCTTCTTACCTGCGATACCTGTCACAACATAATCCTGCTTCTGGCATGTGCTCTCAACAATCCATGTACCCGGATCTTCCGGTACATTTGTATTCCGGATATTGATCGGTATACCACAGTTACGGACAGGGAAAATCGCATCTTCGTGCAGAACCGATGCTCCCATATAAGAAAGCTCACGAAGCTCTCTGTAAGTAATATATTTAATCGGCTTTGGATTCGGAACGATACGTGGGTCTGCTACAAGGAAACCGGACACATCTGTCCAGTTCTCGTACACATCTGCCTGACTTGCCTGTGCAACGATAGATCCTGTCACATCCGAACCGCCACGGGAAAATGTCTTGACATTCCCATCTTTGCCAAGTCCGTAAAATCCGGGAACAACTGCACGTGGTGCCTTCGACAGTCTCTCACTAAGAACCTTCTCTGTCTTATAGCTGTTGAGATTTCCTTCTGCATTGAAGAAAATCACCTCTGCGGCATCAATAAATTCAACACCAAGATATGCAGCCATAATCTTACCATTCAAAAATTCTCCTCTGGACGCTGCATAATCAACCTGTGGATTCTCGACCAGCTTCTTTGTGATCTCTTCAAAATCCTTATCCAGCGAGAAATCTTTCAGCGCAAGCCCTGTGATAATCTCATCATATCTTGCCTTGATTGCCTTCATCTCTTCCGTAATATCTTCCCCTGCTTTTGCTGTCTCATACACATGGAGAAGCATATCTGTTACCTTCGTATCTTCCGGAAATCTCTTCCCCGGTGCAGATGGAACAACATAGACGCGACTCTCATCAGCTGAAATGATCGCCCCAACCTTCTTGAACTGTTCCGCACTTGCCAATGAACTACCACCGAATTTTACAACTTTCTTCATAATCTTCCATATATCCTTTTTGGTTTAGTATTTTGATATTTTGTATTTTATACACTTTTCAACAATATAGCAAGAGATAATTCTACATCTTCTCTTTTATTTTCCTTCTGTTTTTTTCTCCTGCTGACTCTTCTGTTCACTTATTTTTGATTTTTGTCCATATTTTTCTCATTTTTGTCTTTAATCTTCAAAAAATGTTTTATTTTGTTTTATCGTCTCAATTTTAAATCATCATATTGACATTTTACACCTATTTCATTATTCCGGGAGCTTTATTGCTGCGTTGAATAATCCACAAGCACAAAGCTCGCCGGATATTCTTTTTTTGAAGCTGCCAAGGCATCCTGCAGATTAGCTGTATGCCCTGTCTTTGCAGAATACATATCACCAGCAATATAATCAATGCCACTTGCCGTATAATCATATACTTCAAACGTTACATCAAATGATGCCTTGTCCTGATACATTTGCGCAAATTCCTGATACTCCGCTCCTGTATCATCCGAATCCGATATATCCCAATCATTTATATTCGTTCTTGTCATATAGCCGCTGCATCCCGCAAACAAAGCAAATTGTCCTGTATAATGTGCATATGTCCCATTCATTGTCACAAGCAGATCATGATCAGTCTTATTTTCCACATAAAAGATTGGATAAGCATTAAATGAGCTTCTCTCCGGTGCATTATGCACTTCGGCTCCTATATAAGTAATACGCAATTCGTCGTTGTCAACAAGTACCTGATCCGTTTCCGCCGGTGTCCGTGTATAAGCCTTCGCCTGCGTCTCTTTATCCTCTGTAAAATCAATCTCCTGCACGCTATGATCCTGCAGGATCGGCTCTGCCAGTTCTCCTTCTGTATAGACCGCGAGCTCGATTTTTGCCCGGGTCATCGGATCTCTGCCTGCCTTGTATGGCATGATTCCATTGCAGTTATTTGCACAGATTTCCATATTTTCCCGTCCCGGATCTAAGTACCACCAGTTTGTTGCTTCCCAGTCATAATCCATACATTCATCGTTTACACTCCGGATTTGCAGGTCATAATAAACCAGTTTATCCGTCTTATTTGTCACCGTATAATAAATGAGACAGTCTTCCCCCGTCCATGCTTCCGGATCCAACTGATACATCGGCATTTCTTCCTCGCTTGGAACATAGCCCTGTTCATATACACGTTTGATTGTCAATGTTATATACTCATCATCGCAGACGGTTATCTCTACCGGACGGTAATGGTTGCCTGTATCCGGTTTTTTGTTGTGTGTAAGGATACCGGCTGTCACACCTCCGGCAACAAGTGCAGCCGCTGTCACACCTGCAATCACCTTTGCCTTTAACGTCTGAAAGAGGCCTTTTATTCCTGCTTTTCCTGCTACACCCGCTGCCTTCGTGGCTGCCATGCTTACACTTGATGCAGCTGCAGAACCGGCTGCACCCGCCATTCCTGAACCGGACGCCGCTACGGTTCCTGCCACTCCTGCTGCAGTTCCGGCAATACCCGCTGCTCCCGCAAAAATATTGCTTATTACATTCGGAATATTCAAAGATTGTGACTCTGCTATAAAAATCGCAGTAAGCAGTGCAACACTGCCGGAGGAATACAGCTTGATTCCGCTTGTATCCTCATAATCCTGCACACCGTTCCGGATTTTCCCCCGCGCAGTTGACAGCCGGTATTTGACTGTCCCCTCCGGGCATTCCATGCATGCTGCAATCTCCGGTACGCTCATCCCGTCAAAATAATATAAAATAATCGTCTGGTACTGCACTGCTGACAGTTCTTCCTGCATAATCGTCAAAATGATCTTTCGTTTTTCGGCATTCAGCACATAGCTTTCCGGCAGGAAATTGTCATTTTCCTCCAGCAATTCTGTATCGATGCTGTTTTCTTCTATCGGCTCCGGGATCTTCTTCATCAGAAAATCCTTGCATTTGTTCACGGCAATCTGGTTTAACCATGCCACAATCCGCTCCGGGTTTTCAAGCTGTTGCAGATGCGTGAGTGCCGTGATGTATGTATCCTGCATCACATCCAGCGTATTTTGTTCGTTCTTCAAAAAGCTGAACGCCGTATAATACACCTGCCGGTATGTTGCCTGATAAATCTCCTCAAACGCCTGCGTGTCTCCGTTTATAACACGGGTTATCAATTTCTGAATTTGTTCCATATGTTTATTCCTTTCTTCCTTATTATACTATATAGACGTTATATGCGCACCTTCGGTTGGGTTTTTTCAAAATTTCTTGAAATCCATCGTTTTATGGGTCTTTCGTTGACTTCTACATTTTTCTTTGCTAAACTCACATCATAGATATTAAAGTAATTTGAGGAGTTTTGCAATGGACAGCAAAATATTAAAATATTTCAAGAAAAACCATATTCAGATTGAAGATATCAAATATCTGACACGTGTTGATGGTAAAACGTGTATTCACACGATGGATAATCAGACATTCCTTACTTATATAACAATCAAAGACTTTTTTGAATCATTGGAACTGCATGATTTTATCTGTGTAAACAAAGGGATTGTCGTTGCCAAAAATCAGATTAATTATATTGCGGATGGCATCTATCATATGCTCGATGGTGCCGAATTTCAGGGAAGGAAACGCACGGCCGCTGCCCACAAAAAACTGAATGCGACCTTACACCAAAGCATTGCGGACAGCATCGAGACAGTGGTCGATATCCGAAACCGTTTTTCGATTCTGGACAATATGCCGATTGCCTTCTGTGTTATTGAACTTATATTTAACAATGACGGGCATGGGATTGATTTTGTATTCCGTTATTGTAACAACGAGATGGCAGTTATCGAAGGAAAAACTATCGAAGAAATGATGAATCATTCTTTCTTCTCAGTATTTCCAAATGCTGACAAAAAATGGCTGGTTGCATATACCGATGTCGCAGTCAATGGCAGCAGCCGTTACATCCGCGATTATAGCCCGGAAATAAACAAAGAGATTTTTGTGCGCTGTTTTCAGCCACTCGAAGGGTTTTGTGCCTGTCTTCTGACGCCGGTGGATGACCTGAACAAGGCGCTTCCTGCCACACATCTTCCCAACCGTTAACCGGCACCTATCACAACCGTTTGACACATACTGATCAAAGTTCACGGAGAGGCGATATGAAACATTCTTTCAAGCAAAACAGCAGTTTGAATTCAAACAGGAAACGAAGCCAAACGATTCTCATCGGAATCGTTTCTTTTCTTGTTCTCACGTTTCTGGAAGTTTTTTTACTTTCCGCTGTTTCCCTGATTCCGCGTTCTGCCATCCGGAAGCACACGCAGGAGTCGGCGGAATATCTACTGGAAAAGCCGGTCTTTTACCGTGTAGTAAAACAGGATCCTGCCTCTAACATCGACCACTATGCGGATGCGATCCTTCTGAATATCCTATATCACTTTGATTCGGCTCATCCGGTTACCTCGCCGCTTACCGCTTCTTATTATTATACAGAAACGCATAATGAAAATGAGAATCTCTATACAGCAGTAACCTCCAACGTAACACCTACCTACGATTATTTCCGGTATTGGCATGGTTCAACTATTTTCATACGTCCATTGCTAACGATATTAAACATCCGGCAGATCTATATCTTTTTTGCCATTACACTGGCAATACTATTTGTTGTTTTATTTACGCAGCTGACGAAATCCGGACACATATTCTGTGCCCTGGCTATGTCCGTTGCGCTTTTGTCGGTATCGTTCTGGTTTATACCTATGAGTCTCGAATACATCTGGTGCTTTCTGATCATGTTTATTGCAAGCATCCTTACGATATTCTCTTACCAAAAGAAACAGGAGGTATCCGGGCTGTTCTTCCTGCTTGTCGGGAATATCACCGCATATTTTGATTTCTTGTCAACCGAGACAATTACACTCCTTTTTCCGCTTGCATTGTTACTTGTCCTGATGCAGAAAAATAACCGGTTATGCGATGCAAAAACCGGTTTTAAAATCATTCTGTCGCGTTCTGTCTGCTGGGGCATCGGCTATCTGGCTTCCTGGATTGCCAAATGGAGCATTACATCGATTGCTCTGAACAGAAATATCTTTGCACAGGCTTTATCATCCGCCTCCACACGGGTAAACGGAGATGCCGGCAGCCTGCATGGGCCGGCGCTTTCTATAAATGCATTTCTACGGAATATCGCATGTATATTCCCGTTTATTTTCTGTTCTGTTGCAGACGAAATACTGTACACATGATCCTTATAATTTACCTGTACAGTATAACCATCCTTTACAGTTAAAGCTGTATCCTTTGTAACCCCCAGTTTTTCTCCTGTATAGCCTTTTTCCAGCTGTAATGCCCCTGATACCGTAAGCATACCGCTGCCCGATACATTTACGGTGCCCTTTAGCTGACTTATCTCATGGCTTCCGGATACGACAAGATCTGCACCATTCGTTCCTTCGGCAATCAGGGATGTAATCGTTCCTCCTGCATAGTTAATGACCGGATTCATCCCCGAATAATTTGTTACATTCAAAGAAGAAATCGTTCCTGCATTCATGTTGACTGTCGCAGTGCTGCCAGAATATCCAGGATTTTGAACATTCAGGGTATCTATTGTTCCACTATTTGTCAAAGTGTATGTCGAACTATATGTCGCGGATGTAATATGTCCGGCATTCGTAATGCCGACTGAACTTTGAAGATCCTGAATGCTGGCTCCCGCCTGATTATCAACTTCTATGTTTCTTTCAATTTTACTGATGGATCCCTGGTTGACAATTTTTCCACCAGATCCATACACCGTTCCGGTGATATTTCCGGTAGATGAAACAGTCAGCGTGCAATCAGTCACAGCATAGTCACGATTGTCTTCCGTTGAAATCGTCGTATCCCCCGTAACATTAATTGTTTCTGCAACTACACGCACGGCATCCACGCCAAACAATTCTACAATCATCACAACCACTAATATAATCGCTTTTAACGCCCGAATTCGTTTCTCCATAGATTGTACCTCTCCCGCATACAACAAACTCTAGTTTCTTATGGTAAACTTTACCATAATCATCAAATGTATGTCAAACAAATTCAAGGTTAAGTTGATGCATTTCATCTTGGCATTGTATTAAACTCATTTTTTTGTTCTTTAATAGACTTTTGAATTGAAATAATACGCAATTTTTCTTACCGTCAGGCGTTGCTGGAACCGCCTTTCTAATCATTTATATCTCTCATCACAATCTGCGCGTCGTACTGCTTCATGGTTGGATCTAAAATCTCTTTTATTAAATTATTATGGGAGACGCCATACACATTATCGTTGATATATTCCCCATAGCTTCCCGTGCTCCCAATAAGGCGATCGGGATTGTTCATGCATATCGTCATTTCATCGTCAGCATCCAGATACCATGTCGTCTCCGTCTCCCGGTCATCATCCATCCATTCTCCATTTGCGCTTAAGAAACGGAACTCATAAAAAATCTGCTTATGTAGATTATTTTTCACTGTGTAGCGTACAATATTGCTCTCCGTGTTCCAGAGATCTTCTTTGATTGGATATTCGACTTCTTCCTGATCCGGAATATTTTCCATATGTATGTTTCCTTTCTCGCCTATAAGTTTTGTATAGCCCTTCATCTTATTGACGATTTAAGTGGTGATTTGGTTGGTTTTTCCTCAAAATCTTCTCATAGATTTCCTCAACGCCCGGATATCCCGCATCCTGTATTTCTTCCTTCGCCTGTGCAAGTGCACGTTCAAAAGAGTTCTGCATTTGTTCAAACCTCCGCATTGCGATTCTCTCTCCGAGTCCAATATGCCTTGCCTCTGCGCGAAATGATTCTTTTGTAATCTTGCGAATATCCAGTTCTCCATCAATTGCCATTGCCATTTGTTCTGTACTCTCTTCGTAAATCATCGTTGAGACAATGTCATATGCCGGAGCAAGCCGGATTGTCCTTCGATCCTTACCATACAGTAATCCAATATTCTTAATATGATTGTCCGTGTTCCCGATTAAATAATTAAAGATACATATATCCCATAATTTCAATTGATCTTCCACCGGATTGTCTGAATACTGCCTTAATAATGTAAACACACGCTTTAAATACGAGTCCCCTATCTTCTCATATTTCTGAGAAGCCGGAACACCGAGTGCCTGTGCAAAATCTTCCTGTTGCAACCGGAACGGAACTTTTTTACCATCTATCACCCGGCTATCTTCCTGCATCAGCCGGTCAAAACGTTTTGTCGCAAACAATATATGCTCTCCTGTTCCAACTGATATAATGAAACTTTCCGGTACATCTATTCCCAATATCTTTGCTGTACGCAGACATAGTTGTTCATTTGCAACGATTCCGCTCAGCCGTACATGGCTTTGCTTTACAATATGTGTACTTGGTGCCGTCCCAAACGGCATATACCATCCATCTTTATTATCATAATATAAACCTGTTTTTCCGGACGCACCAGTCAATGATAAATGTGCCTTTGCCAGAAACTGGGCTGATTTTGAAGCCCCTTCTTTGGCAAATTCCAGCAATTCTTCCCTTGATATTTTTTTATACGACGGACTACATCCACCTGCACCCGGCTCACAAATCCGAACAGCACCCAGACACTCATTTCCAAGTCCCGCAAGCACAGACAAATAATCTTCCTCTGCAACATGCATCCATCCTGCCACACACCTTCTCGTATATCCTTCTGGCAGTAACCCTTCAAAATAGCATCGTGTCTCAAAGGGCGAAAAAGCATCTTCCTGAAAGGGCAAACTAATTGAAACCGGTTGATGACTTTGATTTTCCAGATAAGACTTCTCATATATAAATCTTGCATCTTCCCAAGTTTCACCCTGTATCTGTCCAGCCAGCACAAAATCCCCATCTTCTTCTATGTATACCTCTAATTTCCGCAACTCATGCTCTCCTTTCCACCGACAGATCCAATCCCAATATCATCAGAAGCTGTAATGTCTTTCCTATCTCCGCCGTCGCTTTCCCACGTTCAACATCTGAAATAAAGCTGACACTGAACCCCGTAAATTCTGCAAGAAACGCCTGTGTATAATGCAGTTCTTTTCTTCGCGTACGAATCGCTTCGCCTAATTCTTCTACACTTCTTATCTTCATATTTATCATTCCTCTTTGCCGTACGGCATAATTTTAAAATTCTTTTATAAAAATAAGCCGTTCGACTTAATTTTACTGTTGTTAGTATAATATAAGCCGTACGGCTATGTCAATTCACATTTTATTAAAATGGTCTTTTCGGATTCGCTCCATGCTCTCCGATCAGCTTCTCCATCCAGACCATATCATACCAGCGTCCAAACTTATACCCGCACTGATAGAACTGTCCGACCATGCGATAGCCAAGATGCGCATGGAATTCCACGCTATTGTTCGTCAGGTATTCGTCCTCCTTCGGCGCATAGGCGATACAGGCGTTCATATTCAAAAATCCCTGTTCTTTCAACGCTTTTTCCAGTGCCGCATGCAACTTCCCACCGATTCCCGTATGCTTGTAGCTTTCATCTACATAGATGGACGTCTCAACTGCCCACGCATACGCTTCTCTAGCATGAAACTGTCCGGCATACGCATACCCAAGCACCTTTCCATCCTGCTTGGCAACAAGATATGGATACTTTGTTTTCGTCTGCCGGATCCGATCGGTAAATTCCTCCAGCGTCGGTACTTCATATTCAAATGTGATTGCAGTATGTTCCACATATGGTGCATAGATGGCAAGCAACCCGGCTGCATCTGCCTCTTTCGCTTCGTGTATTTCAATCATTGTTTTTCCTCCTTGTGACAGAAGCTACATTCCCGATCATTCAAGTATATAAAATAAAAGAAAAATTGACAAGACTTCCCCTCTTCATTATAATAATGATATTATTACGCTTGTAGGATTTAGGAGCTTTATCATGAAAAAAATGCCACAGATTACAGAAGCAGAATACGAAGTTATGCAAATAATATGGCATAATTATCCAATTAGCACAAATGAGATTACAGAACAGCTATTGCAGACAACTAACTGGAATCCACGTACAATCCAGACCTTAATTAAACGGCTGGCAACAAAAAATATTATTACCTATGAGAAGCAGGGACGTGTCTTTGTCTATACGCCACTGTTAAAGAAAGAGGACTATGTCAGTCAGCAAAGCAAGTCTTTCTTGGACAAATTTTTCAACGGGAATCTTTCCTCTATGGTCTCAACCTTTTTGGATCATCGAAATTTATCAAAGGCAGAAATCGATGAACTGAAATCACTACTGGAACAAGAAAACAAGGAGTAATCTCTATGGATAATTTTTTTATTCACTTCGTATTATGCAATATAACAATCGGTCTTTTCGTTCTTATACTTTTATGTATGAAGAGAATATTTAAACATTGTCTCACTCCCCGCATGCAGTTTAATCTTTGGATTCCATTTACGATTTCACTGCTTGTTCCGTTTCTGCCAGTTTCATTTTCTACATTATCAACGAAAATGCAGGATCTGTTCCACCCTCTTGCACATTTTAGCCACACAGTCCATACCACAAATACTTCGGAATATACATCCTCATCCACAAATCAAATCTATGATTACGCAATCTCCATGCGTACACAGTTTCCAGTCTATATTTCTACCATTTTTTGTGTGATCTGGGGAATCGGCATGTTCGTTATGCTATTCTCTTTTGTGCGTTCCCTTGTATTACTGCACCATATGCGCCGCACAGCAAACCTTATGCAGGACAAACGCATACACACCATCTATATGACATGTCTTTCCGAATTACAGCTTCGCAAATCCATCCCACTGTATTCTTCATCCATAATCGACACACCTGTCTCCACAGGAATTCTACGTCTTGCCATCTTTCTGCCATTACACCGCATCTCCAACTTTGAAGAGCAAGAAATCCGATATATATTATTGCACGAGCTTATGCACTGTTATTATAAAGATGCCATTTTCAATTACTGTATGAATATCATACGAATCTTATATTGGTTTCATCCACTCATTTGGCTTATCACAAAGGAATTTTATACGGAGCGCGAACTTGCTTGTGACACCTCCGTCTTACGGTTACTTGGTGCGAACGAACAGATTTCATATGGCGTAACCCTGCTCCATTTTGTTGATAAGCAAACTAACACGCCCCTTTCCCTGCTAAATAATTTGAGTGAAAATGCCAAGCAGATGAAGCGTCGGATTTTGAACATCAAACAGCACCAGCCTCTGACTATTCAGAAGAAACTGCGCAGCATTTTATCCTTTCTGCTGTCACTTCTTGTAATCCTGTGTGGTACTCCCTGGCTGTCCGTTCATGCTTCTGACTCACTCCATTACCAGTGGAATACAAAATCCGTCTCCATAACTTCACTTGATTTATCTGATCAGTATCAGTCGTACTCTGGAAGTTTTGTTTTGTATGATATTGCCGAAGACACATGGAGCATATACAATCTGGATCAGGCAGTCACGCGTATTGCTCCAAATTCCACCTATAAACCGTACTGTGCCCTGTTCGGTCTTGATCAGCAAATCATCACGATTGATAATTCCAAATTAGAGTGGAATCATGAGTCATATCCTTTTTCCAACTGGGAAGCGGATCAAACACTCTCCTCCGCAATGAAATATTCTGTCAACTGGTACTTCGACACAATCCTGTCCAGTCTCAGTACAGAAATGCAAAGCAATTATCTGCGCCTGTTACAATATGGAAACCAGTCACCCAAAGATACATCCAGTATATTTGGAATGGAAACTTCTCTGAAGATTTCTCCAGTCGAGCAGGTGCTCCTGCTGACCAGACTATATAAAAACGAACTTCCTTTTTCCACCGACCAGATGAATGCCGTCAAGAACTCCCTTTACATAACCTCATCTACACATGGAAAACTATATGGAAAAACCGGAACCGGACGGATAGATGAGAAAGATACGAACGGATGGTTTATCGGATATGTGATTTCGGATACAAACACTTACATCTTTGCAACCAATATACAGGCTTCTGACTACGCGAACGGTAAAACCGCATCTACACTCACATTGGCGATTCTGTCAATGCTTCATCTCTGGGACGAATCGTAGGAAGCTCCAGCTCCTTTTCCTCTACGTGATTGGATAAGATTCGAAATGTTCCATCCGAAAAAGTCTGTACAACCAGCTTATTCACAAATGCACAATCAGAATTTTTATCTGGCCAGACACCATCTACATACAGGCTTAAAGTTCCATCTGCATTATATTGATAATCAACCACTTCTCCAAAAGGTGAATATGGATAATTGTACACAATATCCTGATAATACACATCTTTTTCCGCATCATAGGTATATGCATTTCGGAGCTGTTCTATGGTAACCGGAAGATATGTTGTCATAATCCGTTCAAACAGGTCGCCCGGAATGCAATCTGTAGATTCTCTATATGGCTCGCCATATGCAATATGATATAAATCCTCAAAAATTCCATCCATCAGAATATCACTTGCCGTCTCTGTGTTCCAATCTATCAAAAGCAAATTGTATTTTTGATAATCCAAACCGGATACATATTTCTCCGTCAATGCCTTACACGTATCGGAAAGTGGTTTTACACGCCAATAATTACACAGACTCGCATGTACGGGAATATATTTGTAAGCATAGATAAAATATCCCTTTTCTGTATAATTGATAAATTTGACATCATATGCATTTCTTCCGATCATCGACGGTCTCTTGTTTTCATCTGGTCGAATACCAACATAATACGTTTGTAATTGCCCATTACGATGTACAAATGTAATTCCTGTCAGCAGCCCATCCTCCAACACACTATATACAGTTACATCTGCATCTACGCCCTCCTGAACCGACTCATAAAATGCGACTAGCAAATCACCATTTCTCATATCTTCGCCATCAGTTACCGCCACGACTCCAGAGTTTGCCAGTCTGCTTACCACCTCACTTCTCTGTTCGTCCGTAAAATTCTTTATATTCGATGTATAAAATAATCCATCTTCAAGTTCTACGTGTTCATACACATCCCAGATGCTTTCTGCATGCTCCATGATTGATGCATCTATCTGCTCTTTTTCCTCATTCGTCAGCAATTCTGTTTCCGGCTTTGGAAATATATTGTTTTCATCCGAAATCCCATACCGTTCCTGCCATTCCTCATCCGTATAACGATCACTATGCCACCAATGTTCTCCCTCGGAATTATTTATTATGCGATTTTGCAAATAATGAATTGTACCATTTTCATTTTTTACTGTTACCATATGTGCAAATAACCGGGAAGTATTTTTCAAAGGAAAAACCGCATTTACTGTAAGTGTCATTGAACCATCTGCATTTTGCACACAACCGACAACCTCGGAATACGGAATTTCCGCATAATCTATCTCATCCATACTCCGTGGTCGAAAAAGATATGTTTGTGTGTCCGAATTATACCGAAGCAGTTTGCGCAATGTTTCAACCTCAATCGGAAAATGTTTCCTTATTACATTTTCGAATTCATCCTGTGGAATCTGATATTCCATTCCAACCGACAAATCCTCGCTCCTTTTGTATGGACATTCTTTCTGATAACATTCCTGATAAAATTTGACAAAGATATCATAGAAATCCAGCTGTCCCCAATGTTCAGCGTCCCAATCTACAAGAAATACATTATTCAAACTATACGAAATAGGTTCTATATAAGCTTCATTCATTGCCTTATACGCCGCATCTAATGCTTCCACACGAAACGCAATATGTTCCTCTTCCGGTGCCGCAAGCAACGCCGACATCTGATTCGAAACCCAATACCCTTCTATAAATAAATATCCCTCCTGCGTATAACAAAACTCCGTTGCATCATACTCCTGCAAATCTGAAATCTCCATTTGCTGATTATGATATTGTATACACTGTTGCTCAATAGTCACTTTTTCCCCACGTGACAAAAGACGATATACCCAAAACTTCTGATCCACTGCAATACGAAATATAATACAGTCTGCATCCTTTGTCTGTTTTTTACTCTGAATAAACGCCTGCAATTGTTCTGCACATGCCATATCGACTTTATTTTCCACATCAATAGCAACATATCCAAGTGAGCCAATCCCCTGCACAATCTGTGTTTGTTTTTGAACATCCGTTATATCATTGCCAGCATCATCATAAATGGATTGATAGACACGCAAGCACTGATCCAGAGTCCCTTCATCTAAAATACCAGTCTGCTCCTCTTCGCTTTCAATTCTGATATTTCCCTTTCCGTTGTTGTGCAAACACCCTGTCAAAAGGAATATCATACTTATCACCATAGCTATCAAGTGTTGTTTTTTCATCTGTTTTCCTCCTAATACTACATTTGTAATATTTATATATTACAGCCGTAGTATTAGTTTGTCAAATCAAACAACATCCCCGATTAACGCAATCCCACGGATATGAATTCCACCCATATTTTAACGTCGCATCAAACTGTTTCGGATAATCGAACACCATATCCTTGCCTATCGTTATAAAATACCGCGGCAATTTATTCCCATGATACCCATCATTTGAATTCATCTCATACAAAGCGCAATGAATCTGAAATTCCGCTTTTTCATCCATCAGATTATACAGTCTGCTCTGCAATTTGCTCCATCGTTTTCCCATGTACTCCTCCTTGGGGACGCTTCTTTTTATGTACACTACGATAGTCATATGATCTTGTCAACAAAAAAGACTTCCCACTTTTGGTGAAGCCCTTTCTGCATCTATATCTGTAACTACTTACACTGACATCATAAATATATCTCTTATTCTCCGGACGTATCAATCTCCCCGGTGGCATTGCTGATTGTAGTTTCTACATCCACAACCTCTGGTCCATCTGCAAATGCTTCCGTATTATTTGCTTCTTCGGTTGCGCTTACCTGCTCCTTTTCTTCTTCATCCTCCCACAGCGATTTGTGTTCTTTGCGTTTTCGCATCTCCAGCATCGCCGCTGCATTTTTTGCCATCATATAAAGCTTCGGATCGTATTCCATCAGCTTCTTCTCATCTTTCGCCGGAACCTTGTCCCCATGCATAATGCGCCTTGCAACAAGCATGATCTTGTTCATTTCTTTTGCCTGATCTGCCATAGCGTCCGACTGCTGTTTGCTTGCTATCTTGTCCGAGATCATGCGCCACTGTTCCATCAGTTTGTCCATGTAATCCTGATATTCCTGTCTCTTCTCATCAACCGCACTGTATTGCAGCTCAAGAATCGCCGACTCATCCTTGTAAACTTCCGCGCCATTCTCGGTCGTCTTTATCTTCTCTTCGAGTTTCTGTTTCTGCGCATACAATTCCTTCTGCTTCGAGTAGTAGGTTTTGATCTGTACGTTGTACCGTACTCTCGCATCTTCAATCTTCATACCGGTCACCTCTATCCCCGAAAATCAAATTTCTGTCCAACGCTCTTTTCGCTTTCTGTGAGTACATTTCGCTCGGAGTTCTCATATGCATAAGAAGAAACTTTGTCAATCAGCTCTTCCATTGAAACGGCTGTGATCTGCACGTATTCCTTCTCATCTGCAATCGTTGTTTCCTCATTTTTGGATTCTTCCGCGCGCTTCTCATCGGCCTTCTTTTCTGCTGCTTTTTTCTCAGCAAGCTTCTGATCTTTCGCCTTTTCCGCTTTCTTCTGTGCAGCCTTCTTCTCTGCTGCTTTCTTTTCCGCCTTCTTTTTCGCCGCCTTTTCCACAGTTGCAAAGAAGGTTGCCTTTCCATTTGCATCAACAGACATACCGAAGTTATTTACACTGGCACCGCTGCTTGTCAGACTGTTTTTTGCCTCCTGCAGCTTTGCCTGTGACATCGCAATAATTCCTTCATATTTTCTCCGGAAAGACTCATCCGTTGCCATCTTCTCAATTTTCTCATCGTCGATCAGAACAACCTGCTTGCTCGCATTTCCATATGCCGCCGCATTTGCCTGCACCTGTGATTTCATGTCCTTGCTTACAAGTATAAAATCCATATTTCCAAACTTGGCTTTCAGTTTGTTGTAATAGTCCTTCGCTTTGTCAGACAGCTCCACATTTCCAATCACCGTCCCATATCCGTTCTTCGTTGTCGGGACGAGAGAACCTGTCGTATCGGCTGGGTTGAAGGTTGTTGTCTTCACGCTGTCTGTCTCTGTTTTCTGTGCATCCGTCTTCTCCGCATTCTTCCGGTCTGTCTTCGTGTTATTCGTGCGGGTGTTGTTCCACGTGCTGTTCGTCTGCTGATATGCAGATACTCCATATAAATTTGCCATTTCTTTCTCTCCCTTCGTCTAATATGTAATGCCCCCTCACATCTGTTCGGCGGCTGGTCGTCGGAACCGATCCTAAATATGAACTTCGTTCATATCGGTTCCTCCTCATACCTGTGCTGTAAAGCTTCCTCTGCCACTGTGATTGCGTCGCAGAAATCGTTCGATTTCCTCTGTTATCTCTGTAAATGTCTGTGCAGCTTCCAGCTGCCTGCGTGCCATGCTTGCATCACCGGCGGTCTTCGGCGATTCCGGCGGTTTTATTTTTGCATGTGTTTCTACATTTGCAATTTCTACCGTTTCGTATACATCAGACATTTCCGATTTTACATCAGATTGCGGTTCATCCACTTCCTCATCCGCTGCATCTGCCTTATTTTTATTGTCGACTTTTGAATCTTCTGTCGTTTCTGTCGTTTCTGCCTGCTCTGTATCCTTTTGATGCTCCATTTTCTCCGCAGGTTCCTCTGCAGCCTCCCTGCGTAGCTCCTGCTCTTCCGGAAGCTCCTCATATGCCCGGCTCTTCTCAAACGCCTGATGTGCATCACGGATCATGCACACCTCATTATTCAGCCGCTGCATAAGCACCACCTTCTTGTCCTTTGGAATATACGGATTGCTTGCGATTTCCTTTGCCTGTGCCGCAAAGCTTCCCATACGATTCAATTTAAGTCGCTGTACATCTTCCTTTGTCCGGCAATTTTTCAGTGCATTTTCATATGCCTTCTTCTCCGTCTGCGCTTTCTCATATTCTGCAAGTGCTTCCGGATCATGTTCTTTCAGATATGCGATTTCCTCTTCCGTCAGCGTTCCGCCGGTTTTCAACTTCGTATACAGCTCACTGGTCGCAGAACGCTCCCTCTCCGTCTGCGCCTGTCGTTCCAGACTGTCCAACAGGATCTCATCCTGCGTCATACCCTCTGTATCCTTCTTACTGTTGATATCCTGTTTCTTTTTCTGCCATTTCAGATCCAGCATTTGCAGACTGACCTGACTCTGAATCGTTCCTGTATACATCGTCTCACCTCCCAATTTATACTGTTTCACCTGCGTTTCCATAATACAGGCTCCGATCTTTTTATCACAACTATAAATTACGCATTTTCACATAGGAAATAAGCCCACTACAAGGGTAAAGAAATAATACAGAAATAGGTATAGTAATCCCCTATACCTCTGAAAACCTTATTACTTCATCCTTGAAGTTTTTGAGCTCAATTCCTTTTGAGCTTTTATATGTATGTTATCGGCTGGGGTAGGGGATTTGTTAACCTTTTAATTCAAGTAATATAAATAAAAGCCAAGGATATATAAATATATCTCTTCTAATCTAAACAGACGTACACGCCATAGGTTCCACTTCAATCCCCAACGGATCACATACTTTTCTAAGACTTTCTGCATCACGTTCATTTCCGAAAATGAGCATTTTCTTCAGATTAGGAAACTGCTCCATCTCCGATTTTGTTACTTTTCTGAAATCAAATCTTTCGTCTCTTCCGTCCCACTCTGGTGCAATCTGCATATAGATTTCATCGGAACCATCCATATTAATTTCTTTGACCAGCCCTGCAAGACTTGCCGGAATCGGTAATTCCTTAAAGAAGCTTACCGCGGCGCGTACATTTTTATCTGTTTCAAGATTCCAATGTGCTTTTTTGAAAATCATATAATCGTATATATCAAAATATGGCTTCAAGACTTCCTGATTGTACATGAGTTCCTGTATTACGGCGAGCTTAAAATTAAATGTATCGAATATCAGACAAGTTTCATCAGGAACAGTGATATTATAGTTCTCATCACTCTTTGGACGTTCCGGTCTGAATCCGATATATACATCTAATAGAATTTGATCCCCATCATAGACTGGAATATCTTTTCTCTTTCGTTCATCTTCTACTTTCAGGACAATATCCATATGAATCTGCCGAACCATATTCCCCTGCTCATCCTTAATTTCTGAATTATAGCCGTAGCCTAGAATATATGGATATAATCTGTCGCGTGACATATTTTGATTTAAGACTTTTAGTCCACCAATATAACATTTTTCTGTCTTTGATTCTGCGAATACGTTTTCCCCTGTAACATACAGCGTCATAGATGTGATATTATGGGCATCATCTATATAGGCCTTCTGTTTTTTCAAGTTCCGAAGATATGCAGTTGCCCCCTCAAACGATATTCCCAGTTCATCATAGAAATATTCAAAATGATTATCACTTTGAACATTTATCCGAGCCTCACCGAATAATGCACGTATATCTTCATAGGAAAGTGGAAATGTCAGCAAATTGCCATTCAATACTACACCATTATCCAAAACCTCTACCTGATTCATTACTTATTGCACCCCCTCTTTCAATGTTAAATAGGAATTTACGAATATATTGTACCATAACAACTATAATCTTCAATCAATAATCAGAATCAATGGCATATTGCACAAAAAGAGGAAACATCACACATGCTTCCTCTTTCCTTGCTCTTACTTATATTATTATCTGAGATATTTTGCTTAAATCCATATCGATGAATAACCTCTCTTACCGGAGTAATCCACTTTCCTTTAGCAAAATCTCCAGGTCGGTTCCTTCCACAGCTTTTATTACTTTCTTTAAGACAATCTTTTCTTTGAGAGAAAGCGGAAGTTCATCAATCGGCTTTTTATCAACTGCATAATATGCGGCCCGCAGCAATTCCCGCACATCGTACTTAGAACCCCACACTTCCGGAACACCACGATCTACGTTCATAAGTGTGTAAACTGCTTCCATACCCGTACGGATGGAGTATTCTGTTGTGAAAATAGTATCTCTCGGTGTCTCTGCAAACTGTCCCAGGAATGCAAAATTAACAGCGCCTTCCGGAACAACAAGCGGACGATCGCTTTCTTTTCTTGGCTGGAAGAACGCATTGATGTATGGCATGAAGCAGGTTGTTGTATTGCAGCGATTTTTTGCCCAATCGTCAATCTGATCTGTCGGCACGCCAATGTGATACAGCCACTCCCGGCAAACTTCTTCACCTGTACAATCCCGCATTGCCTTCTTTACATAATTTCCTTCTTTATTCGTTGTAAGTGCATATACCCAGATCAAAACCGTATTTTTATCCTGCGCTTTAAACTGCGGCTGGCGATTGATTGTCCACGAAAGATACCAGTTATCGGTACTATCCTTCACTGTCACAATTCCTCCGGTTGTTACCTTTCCTTCTCTCGGATCCCGCTTGCAAATGCTGATAATCTTCTGGATAATCTCTTCATCCGAGGTTTCTACAGTTGCGCTCATCCAGTTTGTTGCTTCAAAATTGTCGCAAAATTTATCCGGATTACCATACTCACCATTCTTTGCCTGTGCAGCAATATTCTTCCACAAATCCCAAGATTCGCCTGCACCATTTTTAATCCGGCTCAAATCCGGCGCTGTATTCTGATCTCCATAGCAGGAAGTATCTGTACAGCATCCATTTGTTATAAAGACCAGATCATCCTCGATCAAATCAATTGTACCCGGTTTTCCATCCTTCTCATATACGATCTGTGTAGCAGATTTTTTACCATTATCATCTTTGATGACAACATTTTTGACATCCATGCCATACTCGACTGACACACCGTGACTTTCGAGATATTTTACAAGCGGAAGAATCATGCTCTCGTATTGATTGTATTTCGTAAAGCGGAGTGCGGAAAAATCCGGAAGTCCATCAATATGATGGCAGTATCTGCACAAATACCGTTTCATTTCCAATGCAGATGACCATCTCTGGAATGCAAACATGGTCTGCCAGTACAGCCAGAAATTCGTGTCCCAGAAGGAATCCGGCAATATCTCACTGATTTTCTTATCCTCCAAATCTTTTTCCGGTGTCATAAACAACTTTGACAATGCCAGGGCTGAATCCTTATCAAGTGTAAATTTCTTATCTGTATGTGCATCCTGCCCGCATTTCTCAGAAGCCCTGCAAAGGGAGTAATTCGGATCATGCTTGTTTAACCAATAATACTCATCCAGAACAGAGACGCCCGGTGTCTCTATCGAAGGAACATCCCGGAACATATCCCACATACATTCAAAATGGTTGTCCATTTCTCTTCCGCCACGCATGTAGAAGCCTTTTCGGACATCCTTTCTTCCATCGCAGCTGCCTCCGGCAAGATCCAGCTTCTCAAGGAGATGAATACGCTCTCCCTTTACCTGCCCATCTCTCACCAGATAAAAAGCGGCAGAAAGTCCCGCTAATCCTGTTCCAATGATATATGCTGATTTCCGGTCAGCGCCCTCCGGTTTTTCTGGTCTTGCAAATGCTTCATAAGTTCCTGCTGAATAATACATAATAAACACACTCCTTTTTTGTTTAAACTGTGACATTTTTCTTTGTTTTCATATACACAGTATATCCACAAAATCTTCTTCCTACTATGCACAAAAAAAGAGAACTGTCATAGAAAGCGACAATCCTCTTACATTGCATCCATATACGACAAACCAGCAGATTTGTCGTAATCAGCTCTTATTCAGTTTTGCATTATTCAGTGCATGTGCGAAAGATCCCTGAATCAATGCATTCAATCTTTCTATGATCTGTTTCGGATCCTCCTTCATCCCCTTGTCAATCCATTCTAACACCAGACCAACAAACCCATATTTGTAAAAATCCGCAATGAATGTTTTATCCTCTTCCCGCACGACCATACCTTCCGCTTTTTCTTCGAGTACATCATATATCAGCTGATATGTTACTTTATACAAATAGCGGTAAATATATCCTCGCGGAGCATTATGATAGATGTTGACAACAAAAGGTTCGTCCTTTTTCAGCAGATGAAATATTGCCAGAAATCCTTCCTGCCATGTATCATATGTTTTATTCTGTTTCAGTACATGATCTGCATCTGTTTCGCAAATCCATTCAATCAACTCATATATATCATGAAAATGATAATAAAAAGTCTGACGGTTTATCCCACACTTTTCCGTAATGTCATTGATTGTTATTTTATCAATTGATTTTTCTAATAATAACTCCTTAAACGCAAATGCGATTGCAAACTTTGTCGTTGCCTTGCTCATGCTGCCTGACACCTCCTATGTGTTCCGCTGTTTTCACCTGCCAAACATAGCTTTGACTAATATAAAATTATAATACACTCAGCCGCCTATGACAACCACGCTTCGCGTGTTTATCTCGAGGGCTCACGCCCTATATTACGTATACATCTTGCGATTGTTGCACAATCACAAGCGCATAGATATTCTTCGAATATCTATGCAGATAAAATATGCACACCCTCATTAATTAGTGATAACATATCATTCTAGCATTTCATCTTTTAGTTTTGGCAAGGAAAAAATATTTGAATTATAAGATATCATCATCCTATTTTTTATCTTCTTATAATAAGTTTCATCGTATTTTCCTCTTCCCTTATCAAAGACCATTCTCTTAATACTTTCATTTAAACGTACCACCTTTGATGGCAATTTTTTCTTTAGTGCATCTTCAAAACCTTTCCAAAAAATTACCAGCTTATTATTTTCGTTTGATGCTAACCATTCAACCAACACTTCCCACCACATTTTATCTGTATTTCCGATTGACATACCAAAAACACAAACAATATGGCTTTTATTAATAATTTCAGTCGCCTTTTCCGTCTTTCGTTGTCCTATACTATTATTCATTCGTCTTTTAATAAAAGTATCTAAAAACAATTCCTCGTCTTTTAATAAATCATTTCCTATTTGTTCCACATCGTTTACACCCAAAATCATTTCTTCATCTGTTGTTCCATGAATATGTATTATTTGATTTATTTTATTACTTCTTGTATATACCTTTCCTTGATGAGTCGCTATTACAGTTGCCTTGCCATCATATAAACCAACTATTCTGTCTAATATATTAGTATAATTAAATGTTATATATGAATATTCAAAATCCTCATCTTCATACACATCCATTGTTTTTTTAATAGATGCAACATCCTCCACCGGTAATTCACTATAAAAATTCAACATACTTTTGGAAAATTCTTTTTTTATTGTCTCTGAATCCTCAAATCCATATTTTGCTTGTTCTTGTTCCAAATATTCAATTAATAGCCTATCCAACTCATCTTTATCGTCATAAAATTTATCTAATTCCCCCGCTGGAATTTTGCTTAGTTCTTGACCTAATTTTTCTTCCAAATCAGACCAAAGTTTTTCATTTCCATTAATCCAAGACTTGATCATATTATTGTCACTCGCATTTTTTATAAAATACGGATAAAATTGTGAATATTGAGTAGCTAACCCAATATTAATATCAAATCCATTTCCAATAAAAAATGTAATATTCAACGTATCTCATCTCCTTATCTGATTGCTATTTCAGACTCTCACTACTTAGTCTTTAACAAAACATTAAACTTGCATGTATCTTGCATACGAACTTGCATTCAATACATGCAAGTTTAACGATATATTTTTCCATTTTCATGTCGCTATTTACTTTTTCTTGTAACGCCTATCACGATTACCACCAATAACCTCAATATAATCTGACAAGCCCTTCAAAATATCTTTTGTACGACTCTCTTTTAAACCTAACAATTCACAAAAATCCCAAATACCATATTCTTTTCCATCTTCCATAAAGCCAAGAATTTTATCATATTGTAGCTGTGTCTTCTTAGTCACTTTTTTATCGCCGTTTTTTATCGCCGCTTTTTTATCGCCGTTTTTTATCGCCGCTTTTTTATCGCCGCTTTTTTTAAAAGAAAGCGACAGTACCGTTCTATCCGGATCAAATCTCTCCTCAATTACCGGTTCTTCCCAGCCTTCATCGGCCCAAACATTAAAGATGTTCGGTACACCGCTTCCGGCACGTTCACCGATATTGATAAGATTAAACATCTTCATAAGTGCCTTGTTTCGCGGATCGGATTCACCACCAAGACGCATCTGCTTTTTACCCGTTCTGATATAACCGGGATTTGCCAAAACCAGCTTGTCCGGTTCTTTACGGATAACAACGCCACGCAAACCGTGATAATCTGCATTAATCAGACAGTTTGCCAAGGCCTCACGAAGCGCTTTGTGTACCGGAGTATCATCAACACGCTCACCGCCGACCATTTTGAAAGGCACCTTAATATCTTTAATAATCTTGTTATAAACTCTAAAATAAAAGTCGCACACATTTCCGGACCATTCACCGGAACTTGACTGCAATCGGTCACTCCAACGAGTGGTAGGGTCCAACGCTTCTCTGTAATCCAAGAAGTACTCCGGAAAGTGACGCACAATGTTATACTCATCACCAAACATCAGCATACCCGCTGCCGTAGGATGCAACTTTCCATCTTCATCAGAAATAGCAGCCGCGCCAATGCTTCTCAGATACTCATGGTCGCTTAAACGCTCAAAAGGATGTCCCTCTTTTAAAGAACGGTGACTGTTCCGATATCCGTGAATGGTATCATAATTCAAGTCTTCCATCGGAACCTTATCAAGCACTTCCATATCCATAGTGCGCTCGGTCTGGTCTCGAAGCATGGTCTTTACCTGCAATCTGGTACAATGATAATCGCCCTCATAATTGCGACGGAAAGTACCATTGAAAATATCATTGTTGATGTACACCGGCTTCTGCTCACGCTTTGCCATAGGCACATATATAACCATGATAACATCTTTATTGTCACCAACTTCATAGGTCTGCACATCATCTTCTGACAAAAGATTAATATTTACCTTCTTGGGATTATTCATATTATCCCAAAATTCCTTACGAAGCTTAGATGCATTCTGGAGACCGGTAGTTCTCCAACTACCATCTTTATTTTCTTTGACACCAAGAATAATGACTCCACCATAGCAGTTTGCAAAAGAAGAATAGGTGTCCCACAACGAAACCGGCAAACCACCTTCTGCTTTTTTCACTTCTCTTCTGTTGTCTTCTCTGTATTCATCAAATTGTGAAAGGTCAAAAGTTTTTTCCAAAATGCTCATCTCACTTTCTATAATTATATTGTTCGCATTTCATCAAATAACACGCATACCCCTAACAAAACACTACCCTAATTGGCTGATAAAATCTCTAGCAATGCTTTCGATTCGCTCTATTTCGTATTTAGGTAAAACCCCTGTATGTGCAATAACATTTCTACACATTGTCAAATCATCCATCCTTGATACAATCCATGCCTGATTCGGTATGATATCCGAAAACTCATCCCAATTACTTATAATTATTTGTGCGAGATTATCTAACATCGTATAGTGTATTGGTGAATCCCCTCTCGTTGAATGATATTTGTTTTTTTCTTCTGATGTTTTTAGTCTTTCAGCTGCACTTTTTATAGATTTAGAAACTCTATCCTCCCACCAATTTATCCCAAATTTTTCAGACAATCTATCAACCACAAAATTTCTTAATGTATTTTCAATACAAAAAATCAAAGCATATACAGAAGACATTTCTGTTGCTTGCTGCCATAAAATTGGGCTAAAATCAGTCTCACATATTCTTGTTACTGGTTGTTGTACAATTCCTTCTTTTACACAAACACCATTCTTTTGCATTTCAAAAAGTGTATCTTCTGCCAACATACCATTGAAAGTAAACTGCTTTAATCTATTATATTCTTCCATAGACACCTCATTTACATCAAATTATCTTTTATACTTTTAAAAATCGCATTATATACCGAAATATCTGTAGTTGCAGGCAAATGAATTTGAATGTTATAATGAAACTCCGTATTCAATCCCGACTTTTCCTTTTTGTTAATTTCGATTTGTTCTACTTCTTTTGGACTATTTTCAAGCACCTTTTCTTCAACATCAAGTGAATCAAACTGTGCAATGTTACATAAAGCTTTGAATGTTGACGCAATACGTGTGACATCCTTTGCTTCTTTGCCTGTTACCCTGCTTATTGCTCCCTTAATTTCCTCATCTGATGCTTCATATATTTTCATGTTTATCATAAATAGTTCACTATATAGTTCCCTAATTCTTTTTCCTAATGAAATAGGCATCATTGTGCTATCACGCAAATCATCATAGTACGCCGTAGGGGTACCATCTTCCATCAAATATCCTAATTTTTTAAACAATGCAGGATATGCTTGATCATTTGAACTTGTAAATCCTAACTGCTTAACAAATGCTATTGTATATTTAGGTGGTTTTGCCGCTGTCCTTATTTTATCTAACATTGCTTGTATATTTTTATTACTTACTAAATACGGATAATCTGCCATTTCTCTTTTCCTTTCTCATGTACATGAATATAAATATTATTCTCAAGTTTCGTCACTGGTATCTTTGCATATTTGTATTTGCTCAATTTAACCCAATTCTATATCCCAAATCAAACAGCTCCCAAATAACATCAACATCGTTAATTCGATATTCGTATTCTTTTCTATAAACCCTATTACGTGTTACTTGAATGCAACTAGGATTAAAGTGTAAATATAAACGAAGCTCCAACCCCCACTTATTAGCATCTTCTTCAAGCACAATAATCCCATCCGTATTTCCATTAACGGCTGGACTATACCTTGCATTATACTTCGCATAAAAATTGGTTAATCTTGACGGTCTACCTTCTGCCTCAATAAATATTGATAATCTATTATCTCTAATTAACATATCCAACTGTTTCGCAACACTCTCCATTATTTTTACCTCCTCTTATATTTTGGGTATCAAGGAATGAAAGTCAATGCTATTCGTTCTGACATCCCATCTACCCACACACATTTTCTTTATTTTTTTCTTATCACCAAAATCTAGCAAATCTTCTCGCCTAAAAGAGTTGAGCAACTTATTTAATGTGCCTAATCCTTCTGATGATAATAAAAATGCCTCATCCGGATCAATTAATTTGCAATATGCCCAAAGTTGCCCTAAATCTCTCAATGTAAGCTTTGTCTTTTTAGCTTCAATAAATATTATTTTTATAACATCCTTTTTCTTTGCAATACCAAGCACATCAATTTGAATATCAACACCATTTGCCATCTCACGAACTATACCATGTCGGGCTAAAGCTCTGTCTAATCGTTCAAGTGATGTATCCTCAACTATTATCTCATACCCTTTATATTTGTCCTTTAAATATTGCTCTAACCATTGCCTCATAGGGCCATACAATTCTGCTTCTTTCATTCCTCAACATCCTTCTTATATCCAAGAGCTTCTGCTATTTCTGTCCAACTATCAAAATGAATACCTCTAATCTGTTCTGGAATAAACTCATCCTCTTCTCCCGGATGAACTGGCTTATCTTTATGCCTACCCGTCAGCTCCCAATAATATCTATGGGTCACCTCGTTAACCGTTTTTTTTCTATCCATCTCAATATGTATTCTTTGTTTATCTGCAAAATAGTCAAGTGCCTCTTGTTTATGAATAACCGCAAATCCAACTGGTTGATATTCAACTGCCCACACCTTTACTTGATGTTCCTTCTTCCAAAAATCAGGATATCCAGAATTATATTTTTTAAGATTTCCATCCCTCATATTTGGGTGAGCCCAATCTATATTTTGAACCGGAATATCTATGCTCTTTAATAAGTTAGAAAAATCTGTTACCAACCCCCAATTATGCGGTATCTCGAAATACACTCTATAATTTGGCTCTGTAAAGGCATAATTACTTCGTCTAATATACCCTGTAACATCTGCAAAACCCTTCACAAATTGTTTTCGTTCATCCATTGTAAACTCAAAAACCTCTTGCGATATGCGAATATTATCTGCTGAAGTTGCGTTGCCTGTATATCTCATTATCTCACGCATCAAATAATCTTCGTTTGGTTTTCTAAAAGACAAAAGCGACACATTAGGGCTTTGTGAAAAACATAAACTTGTCCCCAATAGAGGTTCAAGAATTGATCGCATATCTGTTATACTCGCTTTAACATATATTCCTACATCCTTTTGAAATTCAGTTTCCATTTTTTTATGTGGAATATCTATAGAAATCGTTGTTTCTGTCGATCCACGTTGTATTTCACCATTGCCTGTAACCATCCCCAGCAAATATGCCATTTCATTATTCATAAGCTACTCTCCCAATTCAAATGTTTTAGCTATCTTATCCGCAATAGCTTTTGCAAGCAATGGCGGAACTGCATTTCCTATTTGTTTTCTTACATGCACCTTAGACCCATAAAAAATAAATTTATCATCAAACGATTGTATTCTAGCGGCCTCTCTAGGTGTAATAGCTCGGTGCAAAAAAGGATGATTATTAGTTCCATTGGATGATGCATCAAATCTTGTATCAATAGTTGGTGATACTTCATCCCACTTTAATCTTCCCCAAGTCGTTTTGAATTTCTGCTTACCGTGCAACTCTTCCGGCAAAAATTCTTTCCCCTGCTCAGGCGGAATCATCTTTAACTTTTCAATTGCAATTTGTTTATGATTAGAAGCTTTATGATTGTACAATTTTTCGCTTCCTGCCCTCATCACAATTTGATAATCACTTTTAGGTTCTGTAATATACTCTTGTTGAAAATCACCTTCATTTGATTCCAAATATGCGAGATCTCCAATTGCATCCCTTACAGTCACTTTACTATTAACTGTTGCTTCTGGCAGTTCAATTGCTCCATGTTTCGAACAGATGAAGATAGCTCTTTCTCTTGATTGAGGAACACCATAGTTTGCAGCATTCAATATTCCAAATCTCACAGTATATCCCAAATTTTCTATTGTGCTGACTATCTCATCTTTAAACCACCCATTAGCAGACAAAAGCAACCCTTTAACATTTTCTATTACAAATACATCTGGCTGCAATCGTTGAACCAAATCTAAGTATTCTCTAAACAAAAAATTTCGTGGATCCTGTAAACCAAGTTTTTTCCCTTTCATCGAATATCCCTGACAAGGTGGTCCACCAACTATCATGTTTACTCCTGTCTTTTTGGCTAAAGTTACTATGTTCTCTTTTATCTTAGAATCTGTAATATCCCCTACAACAACTTCTGCATAAGGCATATTCTTTTTAAAAGTATTTGCCGCATTCTCATCAAAATCTAATGCTACCATTGTCTTAAAATATGGATTTTTATCCATTCCCCAAGACAATCCGCCCGCACCGCAAAACAAATCAAGAATTTTAAATTCAGACGGTTTTTTTTCTATTCGTTTAATCAAAATACGTTTAAACAACTCCTTCCCATTCACTTTTGGCTTAAACAAATCAAATTCATTGTCCGAACCATGATTTGCTTCTCCTACTATTTCAAATTGTTCTCCATTATGATATTTCAAATATGTTATAGGCACACCCATTATCCCAAAATAATCCATCGGAATATCTGCCACCTTTTGAACATTTATTCCATCAAAATCATCATATTTAGTATATTTCTCTGGATCATAATGTGCAGTCAATATTAATTCCTGGTGCCTTTTCGGCATATCAAGATTTGTCAACCACATCGCATTACCTAAACTTCTCCACTTTTGCCCACACTCATCTACCCAAAAACGTGTACTTCGTGGTTCTGTATCATCCGGTACTCTGAAAGACATATCTCCAAAACGATATCCTACCCACGCCTTGTTTTCTTTTATGTATGGGAAAATTTCCTTATAAGTTATAGCATTTTGATTTCCAATTAATAAATATTGTTTTTCGTATTTAATCAATAACGAGAATAATGATGCAAACAAACTAAATGGTGGGTTTGTACAACATATGTCACATTCTTTCAAATACTCTATACATTCGTCCGAACTAAAGTCTCCGCTACCTTTTAGTTTTTCGATTGTGCCTTTTTTTTCTATTACAGTTTTAATTATTTCATCACTTACTTCTTCTCCGTGTTTTCCTGGTATTTCAGTTACAATTAACACATAACCATTCTTGGCGTATTTATTTTTACCCTTAACTCCTTTTGTCTTTACCGACAATTTACTATTCGCTTGTATTTGTGCAATTTTCGACCCTGCATATGATGTGCATATTAGTTTTTTTAACTGAAGTTGATTAAAGTGCTTCAAGAAATAATAACAAAAATTCGATTCATATGGGTCATCACAATTACAGAGCACTATTTTATTCCTAAACTGTTCTTGATAATGTGCTAACTCTTCAGCAATTGTTTCATATGTTGTGTACCACTCATCTGTATTCGCTGATGAATATTTTGCATTATTCAAAATGGAATTGCCACCTTTAGGAAGTGGCTTGCTCTCTATCTCTTTCAATTCACTTGCCATACTGCTCCTCTCCAGCAATTATCCTGTTCTCTCCATATCAATTGCTTTTAGCCTCTGCTGTGTTCTCTCATAATCATCAAAGTATGCCATTAATGCTCTCTCAACAGCTTTTGTTTTTGTCTGCCCAGCATCCACACACAAAGCTTCCAATTTCTCATAAATAGGAGATTCTATACATATATTCAAATATGTTCCATTCTTCTTTGCCCTAGCCATTTTATACTCCTTTCAATCGAACTGCTATCACCTACATTTTACTACTGTTTTCAACTGCATTCAAGAAAATAATAGACTATTTCTCGAATTCATATAAAATCCATTATCGTAACACAAACATTTACATCTGTTCCTAAAATACGAATTATTAACTCATAACATTACAAAACAACTCAGCCATTTCCAACATACTTTTTTACAAACGAAGAAGAGGTGCTTTCACCCCCCTTCCGTTTGCTTAATCTTCTTACCTACTCATTCCAGCCACCTTTTGCTGTACCCATTCACCGATACTCCTTAGGAAGAGTTCCAGCATATTGATTTCGTTGATAGTAAACTGCTTCATAAATTCATATGCTTTATTAAGCTTCTCCTTAAGCGTACGGTTCTCTGCTTTCAGTTCCTGATTCTCTCGCTTCAAACATTCATTCTCGTATTTAAGGTCCAGCATCTTATCAAAATATGCTTGCTCCCGCTCAACGGAATTAGTGTCCTTAAAATAATCAATGAAAGTTTCCGCTAGCTTTGCCTTTTGCATTGCTTCGTCCGCATTCTCCTTGATGCTCTCAAGCTGTTTCTCCTGCTCCCGAACCTCATTCTTTTTATTCGTAAGAGCCTGATGAACTTCAGCCAGCTCATAGCTTTTATCCGTCAAATCCTGCTTTACCTCGTCCAGCCGGATAGCCTTATCAGTAAGTACCTGTAGCACTTCATTCAGTTCTACATTCCTATCCTTAATCCTGGCTTTCAGCTGTCTCTCTGCCTCTGCTCCCTTATCCAAGGACTCCAGTATTGCATCCATCTGCTCCGCCTGTGCCTGAATGGTAACCTGCCCAGTTGCAACCTTATCCTTAATATTCTCCAGATTCCGCTCCTCTTTCTTTGCCATCTCCGCCGCTTTCTCCCTGCGGTAGTCCGACAAAAGAAGATTTTCTCTTGGATTGGAGCCTTTATAAAAACGCTCCCAACCAAACTCTTTTAACATCATATCCTGAAGGATTGCTTTCTGAGTTTCCACCCAATCGGCACCACCATAACGGTCACGCTTCATCTGTGGTTTCAGGTTTCCATCCTCATCCTTCTGCCAGATCAAATCTCCGGTCTCAGTTACCACCTGCTTCATAGTAGTTTGAAATCCCAAATCTTTGAAGGTCTGTGCAAATGCATTCTGTATTGGTGCTCCCTTTGAGGAGTTGGTTGTATATGGAATATAGGTCATATGAATATGGGGAGAATTTTCATCTCCGTGATAAACCAAGTGGTGAACAATCAGCCCTGCTTCAAATGGTGGCTTCCAATTTGGATCATCCAGCTCCTTCTGGGTTACCACACATATCTCCGGCAGTTCCAACAGATACTTTGCAAATTCATCCAGTAAATCCTGCACACGATGCGCATCATCCAGCGTATATATGAAACCTGTGTCCCGCATATCCCCTACCTGCCAGATAATCTCATAGCAAAGATGCTTCTGTTTATCCTGCTCAATCTTCTCATAATAGGTCAGTGAAAATCTTTTACCGCGCCCTTTCTTAATCTCCCTGTCCCGCCACTCTTTATACGGCTTAGCAAATAACTTCTCATATACCTGTTGCAGAGTAATCTCTGAATCCTTGGTATATACCCAGTTTAAATGGTGCCGCCCCTCTACAGAGTTGGGTGGAATATGGGTTCTAAGATTGTGCTCCAGATTTGCTTCGCTGTACATTGCACCACTTATGGTCTTTTCTTTTTTGCCTGTCATCAAATTCCTCTCTTCTCATCTGTATTCAGTTTAATCAACAGTTTCCTTAAGAAATCTCTGCTCATTTTGTTATCCTCCTTTCTTTGGGTTTCCACGTCTCTTTCTCTTTTCCTAAAGTAATATCCCCTTATTGGTTTGGGGGTACCCCAAACACAAACGGGGCAAGCGTTCCGTCGCTTGACCACGGATACATCTGCTCCTACCGGCATTTGGTAAAATCTACTGCCAGCAGACGGTATTCACAGCTGTATGTTGGTGCCCCCGCTGGGTAGTATTTTCTATGCTGCGCCAACCGGAAATCCTCTATTAACAAGTGTGTCACTTTCGTCTCCCTTTTTGAAAAATGACGCCACTTTGTGACTCACCTTTAAGAAAAATGCTCCACTTTGTGACTCACCATACGGAACAGTCATCCAACGCGTCCAGCCACACCTGCATTTCCCCGCTAAGCATTAACCTCACATACTCCTCCAGGGCATCTATCACCAGTGCATCCACCTGTCCTTGGGAGTTTGGAGTGGTCCGAAGACCACTCTCCCACTTCCCACAATCCAGACTTATGATGCAGTTGGTATCATAGTGAATGACATTCACCGTGTTATTCTGCTCGTTGTAAAATCCTCTTATCATTCTCATGACTAGCCACCTGCCTTTCGAAACCGCATCTCTGTTGCCATGTCCACCAAATTGCTTTCCGGTTCCCCGGTAGCCTCCGCATTCAGCAAATCTGCCACCTGCTTCTGCTTATTCGGGTAAAGGTGTCCGTAGATATTCATGGTCGTATTCACGGAATCATGTCCCACTCGCTGTGCAATTACAAGAGGCTGCATCCCCTTCTCAATTAATAAAGCGATGTGACTGTGACGAAGGTCATGAACCCGGATTAGCTTTAACTTCGCCAGTTTCATCTTCTTCTGAATTGCCCTGTCCGTAATAGGAAAGATTCTCTTCTCCAGCGCCAATCCATACTGCCTGTCCAAGAAGTTCTTCAATTTCTCCTGCAGAAACTTTGGAATGGTAATCTTACGATTGGAGCTCTCCGTTTTTGGCGATGTAATATAATCCGTCTGATTTCTTCGGTAATACGTCTTGAAGATATTCACCATCCCACTTTCAAAATCAATATCCTCACTTGTCAGTGCCAGTAGCTCCCCCCACTCGGCAGCCAAGCCAGAATAACATCTGAAAGATAATCCGATACATCTCTTCTTTCTCCGTAAAGCCCTGTATGAACTGCTCAAACTCATCCTTTGTCCAGAAATTCAATTTCTTGGCATTGGCACGCCCATCTTATCCACCTTCTTGCAGGGATTTTCTTTCAGTTGATAAAACCGCTCTGCGTGATTGAAAAGGGCTGTTACCTGATTTTGTATCATCCTCAGATACGTAGGCTTATAATCCTGATTCAAATAAAACTTATGTACTCGTTTGCACATGACTCTCACCTCCCGCTTACTATTAGTAACTATATTGTTACTTTATGAAGCTGGAAGGAGATACACGATGGCTATTGGTGAACGAATAAAACGAATCAGAAATTTTCGCAAATGGACACAGGCACAGCTCGGCAAAGCTGTAGGTTTATCCGACGTACGAATCCGGCAGTATGAAATAGGCAACCGCATACCCAAGGAGAATATGATACAAGAGCTGGCAAAAGCCTTAGACTGTAATTACCGCTCCATCTATGAGCCTTCCCTCTACGCAGCGGAAGATGTGATGTACACTCTCTTTGAACTGGATGAGCACTACGACATGAATTTGTACGAGGTTGCAAATCCCGATGATCCTACTGAGAAGCACATCGCAGTCGGTTTTGATTATTCTTTGTTGGATGATTTCCTGAGTAACTGGAAAAAGAAAAAAGAGGACTTAGCCTCCGGTAAAATTACCAAAGAAGAGTATTTTGAATAGAAGATTAACTGGTCTCATAAGGATGAATAAATCCGCATAGTGTGTACAACAGATAAAAACTGTCTTTTTCTATGTGTATCACGAACCCATTTTGAGTGAAAAACTTGAAATAGGTTTCTTTTGCGTTTGCTAATCTTCTTTAGACAAAAAGAACCGCAACTCCTCATAAAATGAGGAATTGCGGCTTGTATTTAAGTTTCTATGATACGAAATCTAGAATTACTCAATAATTGTAGCAACACGTCCAGAACCTACTGTTCTACCACCCTCACGGATAGCGAATGTAAGACCCTGGCTCATAGCGATTGGGTGGATGAGCTCGATTGTCATCTCTACGTTATCACCAGGCATGCACATCTCTGTACCAGCTGGAAGGTTACATACACCAGTTACATCAGTTGTTCTGAAGTAGAACTGTGGACGATAGTTGTTGAAGAATGGTGTATGACGACCACCCTCGTCCTTTGTCAGAACGTAAACCTGAGCTGTGAACTTTGTATGACATGTGATTGAACCTGGCTTACAAAGAACCTGTCCACGTACGATATCCTCTCTCTTGATACCACGAAGAAGAGCACCGATGTTATCACCAGCCTGACCTTCGTCAAGGAGCTTACGGAACATCTCGATACCTGTTACAGTTGTCTTCTGCTTCTCTGGCTTGATACCAACGATTTCAACTTCGTCGTTAAGATGAATAACACCAGCCTCAACTCTACCAGTTGCAACAGTACCACGACCTGTGATTGTGAATACGTCCTCTACAGGCATGATGAAGTCCTTATCTGTAGCTCTCTGTGGATCTGGAATGTATGAATCAATTGTATCCATAAGCTCCATGATCTTGTCGCCCCAAGGACCCATTGGATCTTCAAGAGCCTTAAGAGCAGAACCCTTGATGATTGGGCAGTCATTGAAACCATACTCTTCAAGCTGCTCTGTAACTTCCATCTCTACGAGCTCAAGAAGTTCCTCATCGTCAACCATATCACACTTGTTCAGGAATACTACGATGTAAGGTACACCTACCTGACGAGAAAGAAGGATGTGCTCCTTTGTCTGAGCCATAACACCATCAGTTGCAGCAACAACGAGGATAGCACCATCCATCTGTGCAGCACCAGTGATCATGTTCTTTACATAGTCAGCATGACCCGGACAGTCAACGTGTGCGTAATGTCTCTTCTCTGTCTCGTACTCAACGTGAGCTGTAGAGATAGTGATACCTCTTTCTCTCTCTTCTGGAGCCTTATCGATGTTCTCGAAATCTGTAGCTGTGTTACCAGCAACTCTAGCAGCCAATACCTTTGTAATTGCAGCTGTTAAAGTAGTTTTACCGTGGTCAACGTGTCCGATTGTACCAATGTTACAATGTGGCTTTGATCTGTTAAACTTTTCCTTTGCCATTATAATTTCCTCCTTAATATAGCCCCTCCGGGCAATTTATTTGCCCTTTCCGGGCGTTTACTCGGCTAAAAATCATTATATTAAAATATAGCGATATTTTCAAGCAATTTTTTAAAATTGTCCTACAAATATATACTTTGCAGAATTAAGAGTTCTTGTTTGCAAGAACCTTCTCCTGAATGTTCTTTGGACACTGCTCATACTTCTCGAAGAACATAGAGTAGTTACCACGACCCTGTGTAGAAGAACGAAGCTCTGTAGAGTAACCGAACATCTCAGCAAGTGGAACCAATGCCTTAACAATCTTTCCACCACCGATATCGTCCATACTCTGGATCTGTCCACGCTTTGCATTCAAGCTACCGATTACATCACCGAGGTACTCCTCAGGCATTGTAACCTCAACCTTCATGATAGGCTCAAGAAGCACTGCTCCACCCTTTGCCATAGCATCCTTGAATGCCATAGAACCAGCGATGTGGAATGCCATCTCTGAAGAATCGACTTCATGGTAAGAACCATCATAAACGTTTGCCTTAACACCAAGTACCGGATATCCGCCAAGGATACCAGCCTTTGCTGCTTCCTCGATACCTTCACCAACAGCTGGGATGTATTCCTTAGGAATAGCACCACCGACAACAGTTGACTCGAAAATAAACTGCTCTTCACCGTTTGGATCCATAGGCTCGAACTTAACCTTACAGTGACCATACTGACCACGACCACCAGACTGCTTAGCGTACTTGCTATCTACATCAACAGCCTTAGTAAATGTCTCCTTGTAAGCAACCTGAGGTGCACCAACGTTTGCCTCAACCTTGAACTCACGGAGAAGACGATCAACGATAACTTCCAAGTGAAGCTCGCCCATACCTGCGATGATTGTCTGACCTGTCTCTGAATCTGTATGTGCACGGAATGTAGGATCTTCTTCAGCAAGCTTTGCCAAAGCTTCACCCATCTTACCCTGATCATTCTTTGTCTTTGGCTCGATAGCAAGCTCAATAACCGGCTCAGGGAATTCCATAGACTCAAGGATTACCGGATGCTGCTCGTCACAGATTGTATCACCAGTTGTTGTGATCTTGAATCCAACTGCTGCAGCGATATCGCCAGAATAAACCTTGTCGATCTCTGTACGGGAATTTGCATGCATCTGAACGATACGTCCTACACGCTCCTTCTTACCCTTTGTTGCGTTCAGTACATAAGAACCTGAGTTCAATGTACCGGAATATACTCTGAAGAATGCTAACTTTCCTACGAAAGGATCTGTCATAATCTTAAATGCAAGTGCTGCAAATGGAGCTTCATCAGATGAAGGACGAGTTACCTCGTTACCATCTTCGTCTGTACCTGTGATATCAGGGATATCTGTAGGAGCAGGCATGTACTCGATAACGCCATCGAGCATCTTCTGAACACCCTTGTTCTTGTAAGCAGAACCACAGAATACAGGAACTGCCTCGTTTGCGATTGTACCCTTACGGAGTGCAGCCTTCATATCAGCGATAGATGGCTCCTCACCCTCAAGATACTGCATCATAAGGTCATCATCAAGCTCACAACACTTCTCTACCAGATTCTCATGCCACTTATCAGCAAGCTCTTTCAAATCTGCAGGGATATCTGTAATCTCGATATCTGTACCCTCATCGTTCTTATAATAGTATGCATCCATCTCGAACAGATCGATCAGTCCGATGAAATCATCTTCCTGTCCGATTGGAATCTGTACAGGAATTGCATTCTTGCCAAGACGGTCAATGATTGTCTGTACAGACATGAAAAAGTCTGCACCCATCTTATCCATCTTATTGATGAATGCCATACGTGGAACATTGTATGTGTCAGCCTGACGCCATACGTTCTCTGACTGTGGCTCAACACCAGCCTTTGCATCAAATACACCAACAGCTCCGTCCAATACACGAAGTGAACGCTCTACCTCAACAGTAAAGTCTACGTGTCCCGGAGTATCGATGATATTGATACGATGCTCTAAAGCACCTGGCTTCTTCTTATGATGATCCTCTAATGTCCAGTGACATGTTGTAGCAGCAGACGTGATTGTGATACCACGCTCTTTCTCCTGCTCCATCCAGTCCATGGTAGAAGCGCCATCATGAGTCTCACCAATCTTATAGTTTACACCAGTATAGTAAAGAATTCTCTCTGTAAGAGTTGTCTTACCAGCATCAATATGTGCCATGATACCGATGTTTCTTGTTCTATCAAGTGGATATTCTCTTCCAGCCAAGGTTTTTTCCTCCTTATTTTAGTATATATGCACCCGAAAACTAGAATCTGTAATGAGCAAATGCCTTGTTTGCCTCTGCCATCTTGTGCATGTCTTCTTTTCTCTTAACAGATGCGCCTGTATTGTTTGCTGCATCCATAAGCTCTTTTGCAAGTCTTTCTTCCATAGTCTTCTCACTTCTTGCACGTGAGTAAGTTGTCAACCAACGAAGCGCTAAAGCCTGTCTTCTGTCAGGTCTTACTTCGATTGGAACCTGGTATGTTGCACCACCGATACGTCTGGCCTTAACTTCGAGTGATGGCATGATATTATTCATAGCAGCATCGAAAACCTCTAAAGCCTCCTTACCAGTCTCGTTTGCGATACGATCAAAAGCACCGTAAACGATCTTCTGAGCAACACCCTTCTTACCATCAAGCATGATGTTGTTGATAAGCTTTGTAACGATCTTATTGTTGTAAATTGGATCCGCTAATACGTCTCTTTTTGCAATATGTCCTTTACGTGGCACGGTTCTTCCCTCCTTAATTATTTTTGGATCTTTCAATCCGAATTAATTCAACGGTACTCACATTCCCCTCAATAGAGATACAGCAAACCGTTACCTGCTGTACTTGAGTATTGTGGAAATGTGTTCGTGCGGAAATTGCTATCTTTCCTTCTATAAATATATAATACGGAAAACATAACCCACTTTCGCACTTTTTAGTTCTTGAAATACGAACTGTTACAATACTAATCTACCGATTTATTTTGCATCCTTCGGTCTCTTAGCACCGTACTTAGAACGTGCCTGACGTCTCTTAGCAACACCTGCTGTATCAAGAGTACCTCTGATGATATGGTATCTTGTACCAGGTAAGTCCTTTACTCTACCACCACGGATCAGAACAACGCTGTGCTCCTGAAGGTTGTGACCTTCTCCTGGGATGTAAGATGTAACCTCGATTCCGTTTGACAAACGAACTCTGGCGATCTTTCTAAGAGCTGAGTTAGGCTTCTTAGGAGTAGCTGTCTTAACTGCTGTACAAACACCTCTCTTCTGTGGTGAAGCTGTATCAGTAGGCTTTTTCTTAAGTGAGTTGTAACTTCTTAAGAGCGCTGGTGCAGTAGACTTCTTCTCTACAGTCTGTCTTCCCTTTCTAACTAACTGGTTAAAAGTTGGCATGTTTTCACCTCCATTCAAAATATTTTACACCATGCATACACAAGTATACACAAAAATTACATGCCTTAAACGCATGCTTGACTATTATATTATTCAAATCGTCGGATGTCAACAGGGAAACCCGCAAAATATAAGAAAAAATTTCATTTTTTTAGAAAATAAAGTCATTTATAAGAAAACACACATGGCTGTCACCAACCATGTGTGTTTATTTTATTACTCTTCTGTGTTAACAGTTTCTTCTACGGTTGCATCTGCTTCCTCGAAATCACCTGTCTCTTCGCCTGTTACCTCAGACATGTCGATGTTTCCATCGCCTGTGTCAAGTTTCACATTACGATAACGCTTCATACCTGTACCAGCAGGAATCAGCTTACCAATCAGGACGTTCTCCTTCAGACCGATCAACGGATCAACCTTGCCCTTGATAGCGGCATCGGTCAATACCTTGGTTGTCTCCTGGAAGGATGCTGCTGACAAGAAGGAATTTGTAGCAAGAGAAGCCTTGGTAATACCAAGCATAATCTGCGTTCCCTTTGCTGGTTCCTTGCCTTCTGCTTCCAGCTTCTCGTTGAGCTCTGTGAACTCAAGTGCATCTACGTTGATTCCTGGTAAGTAATCGCTATCTCCGCTTTCCTCAACACGAATCTTCTTCAGCATCTGACGAACGATAACCTCGATATGCTTATCGTTGATCTCAACACCCTGCAGACGGTATACCTTCTGTACTTCCTGGATCATGTAATCCTGTACAGCACGTACACCCTTGATCTTCAGGATATCATGTGGATTTACAGAACCCTCTGTCAGCTCATCACCGGCTTCAAGTACCTGTCCATCCTGTACCTTCAAACGTGAGCCATAAGGAATAAGGTAAGCCTTTGCTTCACCTGTCTCCTGATTTGTAATGACTACTTCACGCTTTCTCTTTGTCTCACGGATCTCAACCACACCACCAAGTTCTGTGATGATTGCAAGTCCCTTTGGCTTTCTTGCCTCGAACAACTCCTCAACTCTAGGAAGACCCTGTGTAATATCTCCACCGGCCACACCACCTGTATGGAATGTTCTCATTGTAAGCTGTGTACCAGGCTCACCGATTGACTGCGCAGCGATGATTCCGACTGCCTCACCAACCTGAACCGCCTGTCCGGTTGCCATGTTTGAACCGTAGCACTTTGAACATACGCCAAGGTGTGAACGACATGTGAGGATCGTACGAATCTTGATCTTTGCATCTCTTCTTGGTTCTGACTCACCTTCGAGTGTAAATGGAACACCATCCTTATCTACACCATTCTTCAAAACGTTCTCTGCACGCTTTGGAGTGATCATATGATTTACCTTTACAAGCATGTTACCATCTTTATCGTAAATGCTTTCCGCTGCGTAACGACCTGTGATACGATCTTTCAGGCTCTCGACTACACGATCACCTTCCATAAATACTTCGACATACATGCCTGGCTTCTCTTCACGATCTACGCTACAATCAACATCGCGGATGATAAGATCCTGCGATACATCTACCAGACGACGTGTCAGGTATCCAGAATCGGCTGTACGAAGGGCTGTATCAGAAAGTCCCTTACGAGCACCATGCGCAGAGATGAAGTACTCCAATACGTCAAGACCTTCACGGAAGTTTGACTTGATTGGGAGCTCGATGGTACGTCCTGATGTATCTGCCATCAGTCCACGCATACCAGCCAGCTGCTTGATCTGCTTATCACTACCACGGGCACCGGAATCTGCCATCATGTAGATGTTGTTATACTTGTCAAGTCCATCCAACAGAGCCTTTGTAAGCTTGTCATCAGCATCCTGCCATGTCTTGACAACGGCATGATAACGCTCTTCGTCGGTCAGATATCCACGACCGAACAGCATATTCTCTTTATCTACGATTTCCTGTGCATGCTCCAGAATATCCTTCTTAGATGCAGGCACTGTCATATCAGAAATAGATACTGAAATCGCACCTCTTGTTGAGTACTTATAACCCATTGCCTTGATATCGTCCAATACCTCTGCGGTCTTTGTAACACCGTGTGTATTGATACACTTGTCAAGGATCTTCTTCAACTGCTTCTTATCAACATGGAAGTTGATTTCTGGCTCCAGGATATTATCTGGATTTGTTCTGTCTACGAATCCAAGATCCTGTGGAATAATCTCGTTAAAGATCAGACGTCCCAGTGTACACTCAACGAATCCTGTATGCTTCTCGCCATCTGGAGTCGTAACAGTACGAACAACTTCGATCTTCTGATGTAATGTAATCTCTTTGTTCTCATATGCGAGCATTGCAAGGTTCTCGCTGCTGAACTTCGGCTTCATGAAGTTTCTGACTGTTCCTACAATATTCTTGTAGAATGTCTCTGCCTTTGTCTTCTTTGCAACGACACGAACTCTGATATAATCATCTGCATCTAACTCACCTGCATAACAATCTGTATGCAACTGCTCCAGATTGCCCTTCTCGTCGTCAGCAAGATATTCTTTCTTAATCTCTACATTTGCAGCTTCTTCGTCAGAAATACTTGCATAGCGCTCCATAGTCAGATAGTAAATACCAAGTACCATATCCTGAGAAGGAACGGCTACCGGACCACCATCAGAAGGCTTCAGCAAGTTGTTTGGTGACAGAAGCAGGAATCTACACTCAGACTGTGCCTCTACGGAAAGTGGAAGGTGCACAGCCATCTGGTCTCCATCGAAGTCGGCGTTGAACGCGGTACATACCAATGGATGAAGCTTGATTGCCTTACCTTCTACCAGGATTGGCTCAAATGCCTGAATACCAAGTCTGTGAAGCGTCGGGGCACGGTTCAGCATAACTGGATGCTCTTTGATTACATCCTCCAATACATCCCATACTTCTGGCTCCAAAGACTCAACCTTCTTCTTTGCTGCCTTTACGTTTGTAGCAATACCACGTGCTGTCAATTCTTTCATTACGAAAGGCTTGAACAGCTCGATTGCCATTTCCTTTGGAAGTCCACACTGATAAATCTTCAGCTCCGGGCCAACTACGATAACGGAACGTCCGGAATAGTCAACACGCTTACCAAGAAGGTTCTGACGGAAACGTCCCTGCTTACCCTTTAACATATCAGAAAGAGACTTCAATGCACGGTTACCAGGACCAGTTACCGCACGTCCTCTTCTACCATTATCAATCAATGCATCAACGGCTTCCTGCAGCATACGCTTCTCATTACGAACAATGATGTCAGGTGCCTTCAGATCCAACAGTCTCTTCAAACGGTTGTTACGGTTGATGATTCGACGATACAGATCATTCAGATCGGAAGTTGCGAATCTACCACCATCCAACTGTACCATTGGACGGATATCTGGTGGGATAACTGGAATTGCATCCAGAATCATCCACTCAGGCTTATTATGTGAGTTACGGAATGCTTCTACAACCTCCAGACGCTTAATGACACGTGCACGCTTCTGTCCGGTTGCTGTCTGCAGCTCCTCTGTCAAAGTCTCAGCCTCTTTGTCCAGATCAACTGCCTGAAGAAGTTCCTTAATTGCCTCGGCACCCATTCCAACACGGAACTTTCCGCCGAAGTCCTCTTCTGCCTTTCTGTATTCTGCCTCAGAGAGCACCTGTCTGTATTCCAGATTCGTCTCTCCCGGATCAATTACAATGTAAGATGCAAAGTACAGTACCTTCTCCAAAAGCTTTGGAGAAATGTCAAGCATCAATCCGATACGGCTTGGAATACCCTTGAAGTACCAGATATGTGACACTGGTGCAGCAAGCTCGATATGTCCCATACGCTCACGACGTACGGAAGCTTTTGTAACCTCTACACCACAACGGTCACAGACAACGCCCTTAAAACGAATCTTCTTGTACTTACCACAATGACATTCCCAGTCCTTGCTTGGTCCAAAGATTCTCTCACAGAAAAGACCATCTTTTTCTGGCTTCAAAGTTCTATAATTGATTGTCTCTGGCTTTGTAACCTCGCCATGAGACCATTCTCTTATCTTTTCAGGAGATGCAAGTCCAATTTTGATGGCATCAAAATTTATAGGCTGCTCTTGATTTTTCTCGTTATTCATCGCTAACATCTCTTACAAATCTCCTTCCTTAAAATTCATCATCGAAATTACCGTCGAAATCATCGTCCAGATAATCATCATTCAAAGACTCTAATTCGTTATCTTCGTTAATTCCGCTGTATCCGTTCTCTCCAAGATCCTCATTGAAGTCGTCTGGATCTTCACCCATGTACTTCTTCACGTTCTCATTTCCGGTATCCATAGACTCTCCGAGTTCTACCTCTTCACCGTTCTCATCGAGAACTCCGACATCCAGACCAAGTGACTGGAACTCCTTAAGCAATACCTTGAAGGATTCTGGAATACCAGGAGCCGGGATATTTTCACCCTTGATGATTGCTTCGTAAGTCTTCAGACGTCCTGTTACATCATCGGACTTCACAGTCAGGATCTCCTGCAATGTATGAGATGCACCGTAAGCCTCAAGAGCCCAAACCTCCATCTCACCAAAACGCTGTCCACCGAACTGTGCCTTACCACCAAGTGGCTGCTGTGTAACCATTCCGTAAGGACCTGTCGAACGTGCATGAATCTTATCATCAACCAGATGATGCAGTTTCAGGTAATGCATGAATCCAATTGTAACTGGTGAATCAAATTCCTCACCGGTTCTACCATCACGTACCTTTACCTTACCTGTACGGTTGATTGGAACACCCTTCCACTCTTCACGGTGGTCACGGTGCTCATACAGATAATCCATAACTTCCTTCTCTGTATCATCTTTATACTTCTCATAGAATGTCTCCCAATCGGAGTTTGCATAATCATTTGCCATCTCCAGAGCATCCATGATATCATGCTCGTTTGCACCATCGAAGACTGGTGTAGATACGTTAAATCCAAGTACCTTTGCAGCAAGGCTAAGGTGAATCTCAAGCACCTGTCCGATATTCATACGGGAAGGTACGCCCAATGGGTTCAACACGATATCAAGTGGACGACCATTTGGCAGGAATGGCATATCCTCAACTGGAAGGATACGCGAGATAACACCCTTGTTACCATGACGACCAGCCATCTTATCACCAACGGAGATTTTTCTCTTCTGTGCAATGTATACACGAACAGACTTGTTAACTCCTGGTGGCAATTCATCGCCATTTTCTCTCGTAAAGATCTTTGTATCCATAACAACACCGTAAGCACCATGTGGCACCTTCAGTGATGTATCTCTTGTCTCTTTTGCTTTCTCTCCGAAGATTGCACGAAGCAGTCTCTCCTCGGCTGTTGCCTCAGTCTCTCCCTTTGGAGTTACCTTACCAACTAAGATATCACCGGCACGAACTTCCGCACCGATACGGATAACACCGTTCTCGTCCAGATCCTTCAGGGCATTATCACCGTTTCCAGAAACTTCCTTTGTGATCTCTTCTGGTCCGAGCTTTGTATCTCTTGCTTCTGTCTCGTACTCTTCAATATGAACAGATGTATACACATCTTCCTTTACCAGTCTCTCACTCAGAAGAACGGCATCCTCGTAGTTGTAACCTTCCCATGTCATGAATCCGATCAATGGGTTCTTACCAAGTGCAATCTCACCGTTTGATGTAGATGCACCATCTGCGATTACCATTCCCTTTGTTACACGATCACCCTTCTTCACGATCGGGCGCTGGTTCATACAGTTACCCTGGTTGCTTCGGGCGAACTTGATTACATGGTACTCATCCAATGTACCATCGTCGCACTTGACAATGATCTTCTCGCTGGATGACATCTCAACAACACCATCGTGCTTTGCAACAATACATACACCTGAGTCAACAGCTGCCTTTGCTTCCATACCTGTTCCAACAACCGGAGCTTCTGTACGAAGAAGTGGCACTGCCTGACGCTGCATGTTGGATCCCATGAGGGCACGGTTCGCATCATCGTTCTCCAGGAAAGGAATCATGGATGTAGCAACAGAGAATACCATCTTTGGTGATACGTCCATCAGGTCAACGTTTGCCTTCGGGAACTCGGATGTCTCTTCTCTGAAACGACCAGATACGTTGTTCTTCTTGAAGTGACCGTCCTCATCCAATGGCTCATTCGCCTGTGCAACAATATAATTATCCTCTTCGTCCGCTGTCAGATATACAACTTCATCTGTAACAACCGGATTGGCAGGATCTGACTTATCCAGCTTTCTGTATGGTGCCTCAACGAAACCATACTCATTGATTCTTGCATACGTAGCAAGGGAGTTGATCAAACCGATATTCGGACCTTCAGGTGTCTCGATTGGACACATTCTACCATAATGTGTGTAGTGTACATCTCGAACCTCGAATCCGGCACGATCTCTTGACAAACCACCCGGACCAAGGGCTGACAGACGTCTCTTATGTGTCAGCTCAGAAAGTGGGTTGTTCTGATCCATAAACTGTGACAACTGGGAACTTCCGAAGAACTCCTTCACGGCTGCTGTAACAGGCTTGATGTTGATCAGAGACTGCGGGGTAACAGTATCCTTATCCTGCGTTGTCATTCGCTCACGAACGACTCTCTCCATACGTGAAAGACCGATTCTGTACTGGTTCTGGAGCAATTCACCGACTGCACGGATACGACGGTTGCCCAGGTGGTCGATATCATCGTCGTTACCAATGCCATACTCCAGATGAATGTTATAGTTAATGGAAGCAATGATATCTTCCTTTGTAATATGCTTTGGTACAAGCTCGCTTACATTTGCCTCGATGGCTGCCTTTAACTCGTCCTCGTCATCGTACTCCTGTAAGAGTTTCTCTAATACCGGATAATAAACTGCTTCATGTATGCCAACTTCCTTCGGATCGAAACCTACATATTCAGAAAGATCTACCATCAGGTTTGACAGTACCTTTACATTCTTCTCTTCCGTCTGAATGTACACAAAAGGAACTGCTGCGTTCTGGATTGCAGTTGCATCCTCTCTTGTAAGAGTGGTACCTGCTGCAAACAAAACTTCACCAGTACTTGGATCAATGACATCCTCTGCCAGAACATGACCTGCAATACGATTCTTTAATGCAAGCTTCTTATTATACTTATAACGACCAACCTTCGCCAGATCATATCTTCTTGCATCGAAGAACATACCCATGAAGAGATTTGTCGCATTTTCTACTTCCTCTGGTTCGCCCGGACGAAGTCGCTTATAAAGCTCGATGACACCTGTCTCAAAACTGTTTGAAACATCCTTCTCCAAGCTCGCCATAATCTTTGGCTCCTCACCAAACAGATCAATGATCTCCTGGTTTGTTCCAAAGCCAAGTGCACGAATCAAAACTGTGATTGGCACCTTTCTATTTCTATCAACATGTACGTAAAATACATCATTGGAATCCGTCTCATACTCCAGCCATGCACCACGGTTTGGAATCACTGTAGATGAGTACAAGGTCTTACCAAATTTATCGTGATCGATTGCATAGTAGATACCAGGAGAACGAACCAACTGGCTGACGATAACTCGCTCTGCACCATTGATTACGAATGTACCTGTCTCTGTCATAAGTGGAAGATCACCCATGAAGATATCATGCTGTGCAATTTCACCTGTTTCTTCATTACGAAGATGCACATTGACCTTGATTGGAGCTGCATAAGTTGCATCACGTTCCTTGCATTCTTCAATAGAATACTTGATGTCTTCCTTACACAACTGATAATCAACCAGTTCCAAACTCAAATTGCCTGTGTAATCGACGATTGGAGAAATATCCTTAAACACTTCTCTCAAACCTTCGTCAAGGAACCACTGATATGAATTCTTCTGCACTTCGATGAGGTTTGGCATGTCCAAAACTCTCTTCTCAGTTGAAAAACTCATTCGCATACCTCTTCCCGATTTCACAGGACGCATTCTGTACTTTTTCATCGACGCATTCACCCCTTGAATTTATTTGGTTTTTTCTTTACTATCCGAATTTATAGCACACATATCCATAGTAATGACATTTTACTATACTATCATGGTTGGAAATTTGTGTCAACACACTTTTTGAAAAAAATTGCAGAAAAATAAAAAAGATTTCTTTGTATCATTTCTTAGATAAAAAATCCGGCTTGGCATCTGCCAAACCGGACATTTAATGTTTAAGTCGAAATTACTTAAGAGTAACCTTAGCGCCTTCAGCCTCAAGCTTCTCCTTGATCTCGTTAGCCTCTTCCTTAGAAGCACCTTCCTTAAGAACCTTAGGAGCTCCATCAACAACGTCCTTAGCTTCCTTAAGTCCAAGACCTGTACAGTCACGAACAACCTTGATAACCTTAACCTTGTTAGGACCTACTTCTGTAAGCTCTACGTCGAAGGAATCCTTCTCCTCAGCTGCGCCAGCACCGTCTGCACCTGCTGCTGCAACTACAACGCCTGCTGCTGCAGATACGCCGAACTCTTCCTCACATGCCTTTACAAGGTCATTTAACTCTAATACTGATAAACCTTTGATAACTTCAATAATTTCCTGAGTTGTCATAATAATAATCCTCCATTATAAATTTAAATTTGTTTTGTAATTTCCAATCTCAACGATTCCAATTAAGCTTCCTTGCTCTCAGCGATCTGCTTAATAACACGAGCAAAGTTTGTAATTGGTGACTGGATGCTTCCAAGGAACTTAGAGATAAGTTCGTCTCTGGAAGGAATTGTAGCGATTTTCTTAATGCCGTCTGTGTCGTAATGAGTACCCTCAACAACACCACTCTTAAGTTCAAGCGCTGGGTTCGCCTTAGCGAAATTAGCTGCCAATCTTGCAGGAGCTGTTGCATCTGTCTTAGAGATAACAACGGCTGTAGGTCCTTCGAGCTCGTCCTTCAAAGACTCGAACTCTGTACCAGCAATAGCAAGCTTTACCATGGTATTCTTGTATACCTTGTAAATGACATCTGCCTCTCTCATTGACTTACGAAGCTGTGTATCCTGATCAACTGTAAGTCCACGGTAATCAACCAATACTACTGACTTAGCGTCCTTAATATTCTCTTTGATTTCCTCAACGACAGGCTGTTTTAACTCGATCTTAGCCAAAGTCTTGCACCTCCTTATAATATTAACGGAAACTGCACTTAAAAGAAAAACTCCCACACCGCAGTATGAGAGTTAAAATTCGTTCATCACGATTCTTCCTCGGTAGGCGTTTTCCTGCTTATGCCTCGCGGCACCTACTGTCTACGGCAGTTCATCGTTTGCTACTTTATCACGTAAACCTATAGTTGTCAATACCCATTTTCACTTTTATTTACATTTTCCGCACAATCAGCGTATCATATCCACGATCGCGCAATTCCCGCTGTGCAATAATTGCATCTTCGATCGTATCATAATTTCCGACACGCACCTGATACAGCCCTTCATCCTCATATACCATTGCGTCGTATCCTGCATTGATAAACCGATTTGCCTGATACGATGCAGTTCCAAACGCCCGGTAGATGCCAACCAGTATCTGATAGCCGATTGGTTGCTGCGACGTTTCTTCTGCAAATACTGGAATCGTCCGTGAAATTCCATAATATTCATTTACCATCTGCGTACCGGATGCATCGTTCTCTGACTTAGCGATATACATTTCCTCTGATACAGGAGCACTTACCTGTGCAACATCGCTTCGCATATCTCCCTGCGCAACCGTATATCTGACATCTCGGATTGTCTCATCGATGCCGCGCGCAATTGCCTCTGCTGTCTCAGAGAATTTCGTATCGAAAAGATTGTTGTCCACATCGCTGTTGATAAATCCTGCTTCTACCAGGATTGCAGGCATTCTCGTCCGCCGGAGTACCGCAAGATCCGGTCGCTCCACCACGTTGATATTCCGGTAGCCGACCTGTTCCAATTCTTTGTTCACATTTTCCGCCATTGTTGCCTTGAGTCCGGCGTTGTTATAGATCAGTGTCTGCACGCCATTGTACTGGTTTGGTGTCGGGGAGGAATTCCGGTGAATCGATACAAAGAAATCTGCACCGCTTTCATTTCCAATCCGCGCTTTCTGCACTGGCGAATCGTAGACATCGTCCGTCCGTGTGTAGACAACATCGTATCCCTGTGCCTCCAATATCTCACCGACCGCAAGTGCCAGTGCCAGCGTATCGTCCTTCTCTCTTCTTCCATTATACGTAGCACCGGCGTCATATCCGCCATGTCCGGCGTCGATTACGATTTTCACTGCCATAAAAAAGCCTCGCAAACATACACTTTCTGTATAGTTTATGCGAGACTTTTTATTTGTTGATGATTAGTGCTCCATCTTCCAGAATGCTGCGGAATATGGAGGAAGTTCAGAGCCACCACCGAAGTCGTGTGGCTGTCCGGTAATCAGATCCTGTGCGGTTCCGCATCCGGCATCAAAATGCGCCGTGTACGGCTGGTCGCTTGCATTGATTGCCACAAGCACACGCTCATGCTCCGAACGACGTTCGAAGATACACTGATGATTCGTAAGTACAACCGAACGGAATCCACCGTAGTTCAATGCTTCGCTGTGCTTCTTCGCTTCCGCGAGCTTGCTGATCCAGTCAGTCAGTTCGTTCCATTCCGGCTTCTCATAGCTCAATCTCAAGGACGGATCGCCCTCTTCTTTTCTGCCTTCTGCGCCCCACTCGCTTCCATAGTATACACAAGGGATACCCGGCATACCAAACGCAAGTGCATAAATAAGCGGCAGATGGTTCTTATTCGTCAGGATGCTTGCGACTCTTGTCACATCATGATTATCGACGAAGGACAGGAAATGCTTTCCTTTGTATCGCGTCCATTCTTCTGGTCCAAACTGCTGCAGGAGACTGTGAATGATCTCGAACATGTTCATGCAGTTGAAGCTTGAGTAAAGTCCCTTATAGCACATATAGTTTGTCGCACTGTGCAGCATGCCATCATTTACAAATACATTGTAATCGCCGTGCAGCAATTCTCCTAATAAGAAGAAATCCTGCTTCAGTCCGTCACAGTGTGCGCGCAGTCTGCGGATAAAATCGTGGTCTAAGCAATATGCCACATCCAGACGGAGACCGTCGATATCGAACTCATCGATCCAGCCCTTAACACAGGACAAGATGTGCTGGATCACTTTCTCGTTCCGAAGGTTTAATTTGACAAGGTCAAAGTTTCCTTCCCAGCCCTCATACCAGAGTCCATCGTTATAGTTGGAATTGCCATCGAAGCTGATATGGAACCAGTCTTTGTACGGGGAATCCCAACGGTTTTTCAATACATCCTGAAATGCCCAGAAGCCGCGTCCCACATGGTTAAATACACCATCCAAGACAACCTTGATTCCTGCTGCATGCAGCTTATCGACAACCTCCTTGAAATCCTCGTTCGTGCCAAGACGGCAGTCGATCTTCGTATAATCTCTCGTATTGTAGCCGTGTGTATCGCTCTCGAATACCGGTGAAAAATATATTGCGTTTGCGCCAAGCTTCTGGATGTGAGGAATCCAGTCCTCCACCTTCTTGATTCGTGACACCAATTTTCCATCGTTTTCAAATGGTGCGCCACAGAAGCCAAGCGGATAAATCTGATAAAATACGCTTTCGTTTGCCCACATAGTTTTGTCTCCTTTCGCAGAGTTTTCCACAAACATCGTTCATGTGCAACTCCCATCACTTTTGCCTTGCTTATTTTACCATTTTTTTGTAGGCTGAACAACCTTTTAGGAGCAATATGTCAAATACTGACATTTGCTCCAATATTGACACCGAGCAACTATGCGCACAATCTGATACTCAGGCAGAATCGCTGTATGAAATCATGCTCCCACATAATCGGGCGAAAAAATACCGTCAATACAGGATTGCTCCCATATTGACGGTATTTCAATTTTATATAACTTACTTCTTGATATACAATGCGTTACCATCATAATCAAGTGTGATCGTATCGCCTGCACGAAGCTCATTTGACAGGATGCTCTTCGCAACCAGTGTCTCCACATTCTTCTGCAGATAACGCTTGAGCGGTCGCGCTCCGTAATGCGGATCGTAACCGGCTTCAATGACATGATCCATCGCTGCATCGGTAAGCTTCAGTGTCAGCTCCTTATCTGCAATCCGCTTATTCAGATCTGCAAGCAACAGGTTGACAATACCACTGATAGACGCCTTGTCAAGCGGCTTGAACATGATAATCTCATCCAGACGGTTCAAAAACTCCGGACGGAAATGATTCTTCAAGCCTGCCATAACCTGTGCCGATGCCTCTGGCTTGATCTCACCATTCTCATCAATACCTTCAAGCAGATACTCGGAGCCAATGTTGGATGTCATGATCAGAATCGTATTCTTGAAATCGACGGTCTTGCCCTTCGAGTCTGTGATACGTCCATCATCAAGCACCTGTAACAGTACATTGAATACATCCGGATGTGCCTTTTCTACCTCATCAAAAAGGACAACAGAATATGGCTTCCGTCTGACTGCCTCTGTGAGCTGTCCGCCTTCATCGTATCCAACATATCCCGGAGGCGCTCCGATCAGTCGTGCCACACTGTGCTTCTCCATGTACTCACTCATATCGATACGCACCATGTTTGCTTCATTATCAAACAATGCAGCAGCAAGCGACTTCGCAAGTTCTGTCTTACCTACACCAGTTGGTCCAAGGAATAAGAATGATCCAATCGGCTTTGTCGGATCCTTGATACCTGCCTTCGAACGAATGATGGAATCGCTGACTAACTGCACTGCCACATCCTGTCCAACAACACGTTTGTGCAACTCATCGCCAAGGTGCAAGGTCTTGTTACGCTCACTCTCCGTCAGCTTTGCAACCGGAATTCCTGTCCACTTTGCAACAATCTTCGCAATCTCTTCCTCTGTAACACACTCATGCACCAGGCTTCTGTCCTTCTCACTGACCTGCGCTTCCAGACGCTCCAACTCCTGCTTGATCTGCGGCAGCTTACCATATTGCAGTTCTGCTGCCTTCTCCAGATTATACTCGCGCTGTGCAACCTGAATCTGGTTATTCACATCTTCTAACTCTTCTCTAAGCTTCCGTACACGTTCAACATCCTGCTTCTCGTGTTCCCATGTTGCCTTCATCTGTTTGGACTGTTCCCGCAGTTCCTCCAATTCCTTCCGGAGTACCTCCAGACGATCCTGACTCAGATGATCTGTTTCATTCTTAAGTGCTGCTTCCTCAATTTCCCGCTGCATGATCTTTCTGGAAATCTCATCCAATTCGGCAGGCATCGAATCAAGTTCTGTCTTAATCATCGCACATGCTTCATCAACCAGGTCGATTGCCTTATCCGGCAGGAAACGATCTGTGATATAACGATTTGAAAGTGTTGCCGCACTGACCAATGCACCATCGCTGATCTTGACACCGTGGAACACTTCGTAACGGTTCTTGATACCTCGCAGGATGGAAATCGTATCTTCCACGGTCGGCTCATTTACCATAACCGGCTGGAAACGACGTTCCAATGCCGCATCCTTCTCAATGTATTTCCGATATTCATCCAGCGTTGTCGCACCGATACAGTGCAGCTCACCACGCGCAAGCATAGGCTTCAGCATATTGCCCGCATCCATAGAGCCCTCGGTCTTACCAGCTCCGACGATTGTATGAATCTCATCGATAAATAAGATCAGATGACCTTCGGAATTCTTCACTTCATCAAGGACTGCCTTCAGACGTTCCTCGAACTCACCACGATACTTGGCACCCGCTAACAGTGCACCCATATCCAATGCGAAAATATCTTTATCCTTCAGCGAATCCGGCACATCGCCACGCACGATACGCTGTGCCAGTCCTTCGATTGCGGCAGTCTTACCAACACCCGGTTCACCGATTAAGACCGGATTGTTCTTTGTCTTACGGGACAGGATTCGGATAATATTCCGGATCTCATTGTCACGACCGATGACCGGATCCAGCTTCTGCTCCCGCGCCCGCTCTACCAGGTTGTATCCATATTTATTCAATGCATCGTAAGTATCCTCTGGATTATCACTTTCTACCTTCCGGTTGCCACGGATATTCGCCAGCACCTCAAGGAATTTACCTCTTGTGATACCATACGCATTTATCACTCGCTTGATATCCTTATCTGCCTTCTCAAGCAGACCCAAGAAAATGTGCTCGACAGAAATGTAGTCATCACCCATCTGTTTTGCTTCTTTTTCTGCCTGAATCAATGCCTTGGAAAATTCCGGACTTGTAAACAACTGTCCGCCCGATACCTTCGGCCGGTTTGCAACCAGTTTCTCACATTCGCCGGTAAACGCATCCATATTGATTCCCATATTCGTAAGCAGCTTCGCAATCAGACTGTCTTCCACCGTCACAAGTGCATACATTAAATGCGCCTGCGTCAGTTCCTGATTGTTATACTCATACGCAAGCTTCTCACAACTTTCTATTACCTCTAATGACTTCTTTGTAAACTTTTCAGCATCCATACTTCTCAACTCCCTTCCGGATCTGTATCTCTCTTTCTGTTCTAGTTGAAGTATAACACATATAGCAAATTAGTCAACAAGCAATACTATCCAATATTTTAATCTGTTTTCTTCCTGTTATTCGTCATTTTGCACAATTTGGATTGTGAACATTGTATAGTGGCGGTCCGTATACAATAAAAAAGGACCGCACCCCGCAAGTACGATCCTCTTTTGTTTCCATATTATTTGCTTTACAATCCGGCTACATCGTGACGAAGATAAACTTACATACAAACAATGCAGCGATAACTGTAATTACGATATCCTTCTTCTTGTAATTGCCTGTGAACAGAGCGATTACAACATAAGCGATTGCACCGATACCGATACCATTTGAGATAGAATATGTCAAAGGCATCATGATCAATGCAAGGAACGCAGGAACTGCTGAAAGCATATCGTCCATATCTACCTTTGCAAAGTTTCTGGCCATAAGAACACCTACATAGATCAGAGCCGGTGCAGTTGCACAGCTTGGGATCACGCTTGCAAGCGGGCTTAAGAACAAACAGAATACGAAGCAAAGTGCTGTTATAATACTTGTAAATCCTGTTCTACCACCGGCACCAACACCAGATGCAGACTCTACGAATGTTGTACATGTAGATGTACCGAGCAGAGCACCGGATACTGTACCGATTGAGTCACAGAGCATACACTCATTCATGCTGATCGGATCACCATTCTCATCCATCATGTTTGCAGATGCGGCTGTACCATAGATGGTTCCGATCGTATCGAACATGTCTACGAGACAGAATGCTACGATCAGCATAATTCCGGAGAATACACCGCCGACATACGAACTGTTAAATGCGGCATCCCATGCGTCACCATTAAATACGCCTAAGAAACCTACTTTTGCAAAATCCTTGAAAGACTGGGAAATATTGCTCATATCAAAAGAAGGTACCTCCCACATAAACAGATAATAAAGTACTGCTGATGCAAGGATTCCAATAATCACGTTTGACTTAATTCCCTTCTTCGCAAGGATTGCAATGATAAGCACACCGAGCAAAGCGACGACAACCGGTACAATCTGATGCCATACATCCAGACCTGTTACCATCACGCCGTCAACCTCTGTACCGATCTGCTTGATTCTGCCATGGAAATCGTAGAACTGTACAAATGTGTACTGGTTGTCCTCGATGATACCTGCATTCTTGAAACCGATCATTGCGATGAACAGACCGATACCTGCAGGAATTGCTTTCTTCAGGCACTCCGGCATAGATACTGCAATGTACTTACGAAGTCCGGTTACGGAAAGAAGCAGAAATACAATACCTGACAAAAATACGATAACAAGACCTGCCTGATAGCCTGTCTTAACATCCTCGCCAGCGAAGAAAGAGCCAGCTACGAAGATTGTACAGAAGAAGGAATTGAGTCCCATTCCACACGCCTGTGCAAACGGCATATCTGCAACAAATGCCATCAACAACGTACCGATGATCGCTACGATGATAGATGCGATGTATACAGAATTCCAAATCTGTCCCATAGTTCCCGGATCAGCTCCTAATCCGACAAGCCATCCATTTGCGCCCTCTGCAGCAACCTGATTCGGGTTTACAAAGATAATGTAAGCCATTGCGAAGAAGGTTGTGATACCTGCGAAGATCTCAGTCTTAAGCGTTGATCCTCTCTCTTTGATCTTAAAAAACTTTTCCACTTTTTTAAGTCTCCTCTCTATTGTTTTTATTAATCACCGATCTTCATGCGCGGAATGAAGATACGGGATACTTTCTTTTTGTCGTCCTCTTTCAAGGAACCCATCGCCTGTTTGCAAAAATAATTTTGCGCCTCCAACTTTTCACGCCCCCTCAGATCCTGTTTTGCATATGAGCCATCCGGCTGCATAATATGTGCTTTCAATGTATCGGAAAGCTGAATCTCCAAAATCTCAATCACCCGTTTTTTGAGGTCTTCATCCTCAACCGGGAATGTAATCTCCACTCGTTTGTCCAGATTTCTAGGCATCCAGTCGGCACTGCCCATATATACATCTTCGAATCCATCATTATAGAAATAAAAGATTCTCGCATGCTCCAGGAAGTTACCTACAATGGAACGCACCGTGATGTTCTCGGAAAGTCCCGGAATCCCTGTCTTCAGACAGCAGATACCACGTACGATCAGTTCGATTTTCACGCCCGCATTGCTCGCCTCATACAGTGCACGGATAATCGTCGGATCACACAGGGAATTCATCTTGGCAATGATCTTAGCACTCTTACCCATACGTGCATTCTCTGCCTCCCGGTCGATCAGTGCAAGGAATCGATCCTTCATCCAGATCGGAGCTACAAGCAGTTTATTCCATGCTGGCGGCTCGGAATAACCCGACAACATATTAAAGACTGCGGTTGCATCCTCCCCTATCGCATCCGATGCAGTCAGCATACCCATATCTGTATATAACTTTGCTGTCACATCATTATAGTTACCAGTTCCAAGATGAACATATCGCTTGATGCCATCTTCTTCCCGTCTGACAACGAGTGCAATTTTGGAATGCGTCTTTAATCCTACCAGACCATAAATAACATGGCAACCCGCTTTTTCCAGTTTTTTTGCCCAATTTATATTATTTTCTTCATCAAATCGTGCTTTTAACTCAACAAGTACCGTTACCTGCTTGCCATTTTCCGCTGCAAGTGCAAGTGCTGCAATGATTGGAGAATTGCCACTGACACGGTACAACGTCTGCTTGATCGCAAGTACATCCGGATCAATTGCCGCCTGTTTGATGAACTCAATGACCGGTGTAAACTCATCATACGGATGGTGTAACAGGATATCCTTCTTCTTGATCTGGTCGAAGATATTCGCATCGAGATCCAATCCCTTCACCGGCTGTGGGATGTATTTCTTATTCTTCAAATGATCAAAGCCATCGAGTCCACGTACCTTTCCAAGGAACGTAAGATCAAGTGGTCCATTTACCGAATAGACATAATCGCTGTTGACATTTAACTGTTTCTTCAATTCTTTCAGCAGACGCTTATCCATCTCTGCTTCCACATCGAGCCGGATAACCTCGCCCCACGCACGCTTCTTAATCTGCTTTTCGATCTCCTTCAACAGATCGGACGCATCGTCCTCGTCGATTGCAAGGTCTGCATTTCGCATAATTCTGTATGGATACGCGCAAATGATCTCGTAATTTAAGAAGAGCTGATTCAAGTTCTTCTCAATGATCTGCTCGAGCAGAATGATCTCTCTGCATCCGTCCTCGCCCGGAATCTCAACCACACGTGGCAACACGGATGGTACCTGTACGGTTGCAATGTCAATAACATCCTTCTTCTTATCACGGATCAGTGCACCAATATTTAAAGTCTTGTTGCTGATCAGTGGAAATGGTCTCGAAGAATCAACTGCCATCGGCGTAAGTACCGGATACACTTCCTTCTCAAAATATTTATCTACGAACTTGCTCTGCTTCTCGTTTAAGTCCTCATAATGCTTAACAAGCTTCAGACCATTTTCTTCCATTGCAGGAAGAATCTGGCGGTTCAGTGTGCTGTACTGGCTCGCAATCATGTTCTTCGTCTCAGGAATAATCAGATCGAGCTGCCCCTGCGGCGTCAATCCTGCAATGTCCTTCTTCTTTACATCTGCGTGTACCAGATCGATCAGAGATGCTACACGCACCATGAAGAACTCAGACAGATTTGATTCTGTGATACTCAGGAAATTCAGGCGTTCAAACAGTGGAATTGACTTATCCTTCGCCTCATTTAAGATTCTGTAATTAAACTGTAACCAGCTCATCTCACGGTTATAATAATTTTCCGGTTTTTCCAATAATTTTTTGTCCATTCCTTACACACTCCTTTTCACCCGAAGTACCGGTCTGATTCCATAGATCTGCTCAAAGAAATCTGCACGTGCTTCAAAAAGTCCCGCCTCCAGTGAGATATCTTCGTATGTCTTTGCCAGAATAATCAGCTTTCCGTCTTTCAATGTCACGGAAATATCTTCGATCTTCTGCATATGGCTCTTATCGAGAATATTCGCAATTCGTAAGATTGCTGCAAGCTTCGCGATCACAATATAATCACAGCCATCAAGTTCTGCTGATATCTTATCCTTCGATGGAAGATACAGTGGGTTGTACTTGACTACATTTGCCACTTCCATACGCTCTTTGTGCGAAAGTCCAAGGATCTCAGTATTTGCTACTATATAATAGGAATTTCTCGCTCCATCATGCAGATTGATGAAATTACCACATTCATGCAGAAGTGCCGCAATCTGAAGCTGCAGACGCTGCATCTTATCCAATCCAAACGGCTTACGAACCACATCGAAGATCTTCAGTGCAAAATATGCGGTCTGCTCCACATGATTCCGATTGCAGCGATACCGCTTCGCAATGTTATTCGCCGTTGCAAGAATATCTTCCTCAAAATTGTGATTGAACACGACACGGCTTCCTTCGTCCATGTAATTTGCCACGATACACTCGCAGAAATCCACATCCGGCACATACATTTCCTCTGCCTTACAGTTGTTCAGGAACGACTGGTAGATTGTGATGTTCGGTAACATCAGCGTCGCACGCTCGTATGGAATACCGTATTTTTCCGCGAGCTCCTGCGCCGGCATACTGATAACACGCTTGTACATCGCATCAAACTGCGCCCGCGTGATCACATCCTTGATGGAAAGTTCCGGCACGATCTTCTTCAGGGAGCTTACGACCTCACCAACAGCGATAATGTTCTTGATTTCTTTATCCTTCAGATAAATATTTCGGAACGATACAATATCATTATCTACATAGTCTGCCATGATCTCATCCAGTCTTCCAGACTTGTGCCCGATGAGTGCCAGATAATCACGAACACGCACCGCACCAATCGGGATATTCTCTGTGACAACCAGATTGTTCTTATCAAACAGGGAAATCTGCACGCTTCCAGCACCGACATCAACGAACGCTGTGTTCTTGCTGACAACCTGATGGAAATCCGAATACTTCGCAACCAGTCCCTTGAAGCTGATATAACGCTGTTCCGAGTTACTCAGAACCTGTACACGGATACCTGTGGTATGCTCGATCACATCCAGCACCAGATCCATGTTATCTGCCTCACGTACCGCACTCGTCGCATAGGCACGGTATTCTGTGATCTTGTATTCTTCCATTTTATGTTTTAAGCCTTCGAGTTCTTCGCAAATCATTTTGATCGACTCCCGGCTCAGTTTTCCTTCGCGATAGGTGTCCCGCCCAAGCTCCAGTATCCGGCTGACACTGTCGATCTGACGAAACGTTTTTCTACCATTTACCTGGAAGATCTTCATGGATATCTCGCTGCTTCCCACGTAGATGGCGGCAAACATTTTGTATGCCATAGTTTTTACCTCCCTATTTCATCCGCAGATAATTATCCGACATTTCCTGTATGTCTCATGCAGAACACTGCTATTATCCATACGCAGACGCGCTCTCGCTCACTTCCGCACATAGCAGACACTAAGCTCCTAACACATCATTCTGCGAATGAATGCGTTACTCGCTAAGTGCTGATGTGCTCCAATGGTCTGCGTTAGGATAAATACCAGTGTCCCGCATGATTTCTACACATCGATTGTATCGGATAATTATCTGCTCATTTATATACTTCCGGTTACAATGCAAATGGCATACGCATGTCATTTGCCGCTCCCTTGAATATAGTTTTTCTTATATTGTAGTTTAATCTTTTTTGTTTTGTAATATTTCCAGTAGTTCGATGATCGTCTTATGGTAGCCCGGATGGTAGGCATATGGTGCGATTTCGGCAAGTGGTTCAAGCACGAACGCGCGCTTTGCCATCTCCACATGCGGCACCTTCAGCGTGTCTTCCATGATCATTTCCTGATCATAGAGCAAAATGTCAATGTCCAAAGTTCTTGGACCCCAGTGGATCAGCCGCTTTCTGCCGGCACCCTGTTCAATATCGTTGATAACAGCCAGCAGATCCTGTGGAGAATAGATTGTCTCAATCTCCAGACAGCCATTTAAGAAATCATCCTGTTCCACATCGCCATATGGTTCTGTTATTATATAGGAAGAAACCTTTGTCACCTGAATATACTCATCTTTGTTCAGCTGATCGACCGCATAGTCAAGGTATGCCTCCTTATCTCCGAGATTGGAACCGATACCCAGATACGCAATATGTCTGCCTCTTGTAATATCCACGCAGACCGTATCAAAGTCCATCGGAATAGGAGCCCCCGGCTTGCTTACAATCACATGAACCATCTTTATCTGTGGATAGGCAAGCAAAATCGCATCTGCAACATTCTCCGCTGCTGCCTCAATCAGATCATAGCTTTCCTCCTGCATCGTCCGCCGGATCAGTTCACATACTTCTGCATAATTGACCGTTTTGTCCAGATCATCTGTCATGCCTGCCGCATGCAGATCCACATCCATAGATACAGTTACATAGAATTTCTGTCCATTTCTTTTTTCTTCTGCAAGGACACCGTGATATGCAAATATCTCTAAATCTTTAATCCATATTTTATCCATTTCTTTTCTGTCCTTTTCCGTCTCCTATTCCATAGCAAATGCCCTGACAGCGTTATGACACACGCCTGCCATCTTATGCCTTGAGCATTGCATCTGTCATCGCAAGCGCACGCACATTTTTCTTCACATCATGTACACGGAAGAAGCTGCACCCCTTCACCAGTCCTAAGACAGAAGTTGCCATTGTTCCTTCCTCTCGCTCGTCAACCGGCAGATTCAGTGTATTTCCAATCATGGATTTTCTCGAAGTTCCAAGCAGTACCGGATATCCGAGTGCAACCAGATCCTCCAGATGGTTCATAAACTTTAAGTTCTCTTCCGTAGTCTTTGCGAATCCAATCCCCGGATCTAAGATGATCTTATCGTCGGCAAGTCCTGATGCGCGCGCAATCTGTACGCACTCCTTCATGTCTGCGATCACATCCGCAATAAAATCATTGTATACCGCTTCCTTCCGGTTGTGCATCAGGCAGACCGGAATCTGGTATTTCGCGCAAAGCGGTGCCATCTCATCGTCCCATTTAAATCCCCATATATCGTTGATCAGATCGGCACCAGCCAGAATTCCCGCCTGAGCCACCTGATATTTGTACGTATCTAACGAAACCGGAATCTCAAACCGTTCCTTGATTGCCTCAATCACGAAGCAGGTACGTTCAATCTCTTCCGCAACCGAAATCTTCACATGTCCCGGCCGAGTCGACTCTCCGCCAACATCAATGATATCGGCACCTTCCTTGATCATTTCTTCTGTATGCTTCAACGCCGCATCCAGATCTCCGTACTTTCCGCCATCCGAAAAGGAATCCGGTGTCACATTCAGGATTCCCATCACATAAGGACGTTTTCCAATTTCAAAGTCACGTTTTCCAATCGTTATAACCTGTTTTTTCATAATTTATAAGCCCTCATTTTCATTCTTGTCCATAATTATTATCATTTTAACATTTTTATCATAAAACTGCCACCGGTTTATCTATATTTTTTTATTTACAATTTTTAGAATCGTTTAGATTCCATACATCGCATATGATTCCGAATAGTATATTTTTCCATGCAAATCATTATCTCTGAGGGTTGTTTTGCAAATAATATCCTCAATAGAAAAAGGCTGCCGACAAGCGACAACCTTTTCCCGTGTAGACAGGTTTGATATTACATAGCCTTTTTGTAAAGAGCTACGATATCCTTCTTCGTAGAGCGGCGTGGGTTCACCATGATGTTTCCGCTCTTCATGGCATCGTCTGCCATGACATCGATCTTGTCTTCCGTCACTCCTACTTCTGTAAGATTTGCAGGAATTGAAAGACTATTATTCAACGCTCTGATCGCATCCACCAGCATATCCGGTGTGAAGCTCTCATCGCTTCTGTGTGTCTCACTCACATATTCGTAGATTTTCTTATATTTACCTTTATCCGCAAGCTTGTTATAATCCAGAATCGTCGGAAGCAAGATTGCATTTGCCACGCCATGTGGTACATCGAAATACGCACTGACCGGATGACTCATCGCATGTACATTGCCAAGTCTCGCCCACGAAAATGCAATACCCGCAAAGAGGGAACCAACCAGCATATCACTGGCGGCATCGACATCCGTACGATTTGCCACGTAAGCCCGGATCGAACGCCCGATCAGTTCCATCGCCTTCTCGGACATCGCCTCGGAAAACGGAGAAGCATCCGTCGAGATATACGACTCACTCGCATGGATAAATGCATCCATCCCACACGCTGCTGCCACAGAAGCAGGAGCCGTTGCAATCAGATCCGGGTCTAAAATCGCGTACTTTGGAATCAGTTCATAACTGAATACCGTCAGCTTGTAGTTCCGGCTGTGATCGGTAATAACCGAAAATGCAGTTACCTCAGAACCTGTACCAGCAGTCGTTGGAATCGCAATCTGCGGAACAATCGGTCCCGGCACCTTGCCGCCGCCCTCGTACTCCGTAATGCTTCCACCATATTTTGCAATGACACCAACCGCCTTTGCCACATCCATCGGAGAACCGCCGCCAAATGCCACGATGAAATCAGCTCCACATTCCTTGTACAACTTCGTTGCCTTTTCGACTGTCTCAACCGAAGGATTTCCTTCCGTCTCTGTAAATGCATCCGCCGGAATCCCAACACCTGCCAGAGACTGTTTACATATATCCACCAGTCCCATCTTGTTCAGATGGGGACCGGAGATGATAAGAGCATGTGTGCCGCCAAGCTTGGTTGCACATTCACCTAATTTCTTAATAGAACCTGCACCAACGATGATATCCTGCGGCACAGAAAAGCTAAAATTCTTCAATCTAATTCACCTTGCCTTTATTTTGAAAGTGCATTCACTGTCTCTTCCAGAATTGCATATGCCTTGTCACAATCTTCTCTGCTTGCAATCAATGGTGGAACCATACGAATGACATGCGAACCAATTGCTGTGATCAGAAGCTTTCTGTCAAATGCACCATGCTTCACATCAACAGCACCGATGGTATCATCAAACTCAACACCGATCATCAGTCCCATACCGCGAACCTCTTTCACATGTGGAAGGTTCTTCAGCTTATCCATGAAGTACGCACCAACTTCTTTTGCATTGCCTGCAAGATCGCGGTCAAGAAGCTCGTTTACTTCCGCATAAGCGGCTGCACAGCTGACCGGATGTCCACCGAATGTTGTACCATGGGAACCCGGTGTAAATGCGGTTGCAACTTCCGCGGTTGCACAGATGGCACCGATTGGCATACCGCCACCAAGTCCCTTCGCCATAGAGACGATATCCGGCTTGATACCATAGTTCATGTAGCACATCGGCTGACCGGTTCTGCACCATCCGGTCTGTACCTCATCAATCAGGAGCAGCATATTATTCTCATCGCAGAACTTACGAAGTCCTGTCATAAACTCGTAGGTTGCAGGATGGACACCGCCTTCACCCTGGATTGGCTCGATCATGATCGCGATCGTATTCTCGGTACAAGCATCCTTAAATGCCTGCAGATCATTGTATGGCGCATACGAAAAACCATATGTCATCGGTCCGAAGCCAACCTGACAGCCATTGCCCGGCTGACCAGTTGCGGACATCGCACCAAATGTTCTACCATGGAAGCCCATCTTTGCAGTTACGATATGATAACGGTTTGGTCCGTAATGCTCAATACCATATTTTCTTGCCATCTTGATCATGGCTTCGTTTGCCTCTGTACCGGAGTTCTGATAGAAGATCTTATCCATACCGATGGTTGTACACACCTTCTCAGCCAGCAATGCCTGCGGAATCGTGTACGGATAGTTGAATGTATGCATGATATCATCGACCTGATCTTTGACGGCTGCAACAACCTTCGGGTTTCTGCTTCCGGCATTATTTACCGCGATACCTGCATAGAAATCCAGATACGGAGTTCCATTTTCATCGTACATGTACATGCCCTCGGCTGTCTCTGCCAAGAAATCAAAACGCTCGTATGTATCGATCATGTACTTGCTTACCTTATCCTTGATGTCCTGCTTTGTTAATCCAAGATCCTTTAATTTCATAATAAACGCCTCCTAAATATATAAAATGTTTTCGTTACTTTATAATGCCTTTAATCTTCATGTAATCCTTGATCAGCTTCACACTATCTTCAATTCCGACCTTCTCACTGTTGATCGTCAGATCGTAGTTGACCGGGTTCGTCCAGTAATTTCCATGTGTATAATACTTGTAATAATCGGCACGGAACTTATCCGTATGCACGATCGTCGCCGTCGCAACATCCTCGGTCACGCCCATATGCTCCATCGTCCGCTTCACACAGAAATCACGTGGTGCCTCTATGTAGATGCTTACAATATTCGGTCTGCCCCGCAGGATGTAATCGGCACACTTTCCAACGATGACACACGATTCGGTATCCGCTAAGTTCTCAATGATCTGCTTCTGATACTCAAACAGCTTATCATCGGACACGAACTTCTCATTCCGGCTGATATAGCTTTTCGCCCGTGGCAAGCCTTTTAAAAAGCTGGAAAAACCGCCATTGGAACGAACCTTCTCGTTGACCTCCTGAAATAACTTCTCATCGAGTCCGCTCATCTGGGATGCCAGTGTCAGGATTCGGTTTTCGTAGCAATGGATGCCAAGCTCCTTCGCAAGCTTCGATGCGATTTCCTTTCCGCCGGTACCAAAGCCTCTTGCAAAAGTAACAACATAATTTTCCATATTTTTCCCTCACAATCTATCTACACTTTTTGAAACCATTTTCAAGCAAGGTTGCTATGCGATGAATCTGCTTAAGAACTCTCTGCTTCGATCGTTCTTTGGATTCGTGAAGAACTCCTCTGGTGGTGCATCCTCCACGACATAGCCCTTATCCATGAACAACACACGGGACGATACATTCTTGGCGAAATCCATCTCATGTGTCACGATCAACATCGTGAGTCCGGAGCTTGCAAGCTCCTTCATTACATTTAATACTTCACCGACCATCTCCGGATCGAGCGCGGATGTCGGCTCATCGAACAGCAGCACCTCCGGATTCATACAGAGCCCTCTGGCGATTGCCACACGCTGCTTCTGTCCACCGGATAACTGCTCCGGTCTGGCGTTAATGTATGGTGCCATGCCAACCTCTTTCAAATGCTTGATTGCACGATCGAACGCCTCTTCCTTGGATACATGCAGTACCTTTCTGGCGCCCTCCATACAGTTTTCCAGCACCGTCATATTGTTAAATAAGTTGAAGGACTGGAACACCATGCCAACTCTGGAACGAAACTCATTAATCTCCTTCTGGACATTCCGGATCTCCTTACCATGGTACAACACCTGTCCACTCGTCTGTGTCTCCAGCTTGTTCACGCACCGGAGCAAGGTTGACTTACCGGAACCAGACGAACCAAGGATACAGATCACCTCGCCCTTCTTCACTTCAAAATCAATCTTCCGCAAAACCTCATGATCACCGAAGGATTTGCTTAAGTCTTTTACTTCAATAATACTTTCTTCATTGTTTTTACTCATAAGCTCACCCTCCTACTGTTTGTCTTCCATATATTCCACAGCAAGCACATAATCTTTTTTGCCTGCCATCTTTTTCTCGATAAATAAGAACAACCGGTTAAATGCCACACAAAGCACCAGATAGATTAGTGCGATTACAAGATACGATTCAAAATACTTGTAATATGTGCCACCGACCGTTTTTGCCTGCATGAACAACTCCTGAATACCGATTACATTCAACACAGATGTCATCTTCAGGTTCGTCAGGAATGTGTTCGCCATCTCTGGGATAATGTTCTTGAATGCCTGTGGAAGGATTACATAGAACATTGCCTGCATCGGCGACATTCCCATTGCCAGAGCACCTTCACGCTGTCCGGCATCAATGGATTTGATACCTGCACGTACGGTTTCTGACATATACGCACCTGTATTTAATACAGTTACGAGAATACCTGCAATGATCGGGTTGATGTTCACACCGCCCTGACGGAGACCGAAGTATACGATCATCGCCTGTACGATCATTGGTGTTCCTCGGAACAACTCTACATATAAGAAACAGATAAATTTGAAGAATTTGATAATTCCCTTTTTGATCGGATTATCTTCTTTGTGAATTTTGATATCTCCGACAATACCTACGATATAACCAAGTATGAAACCTACGATCGTACCGATCACAGATACATACAGGGTAATCCATGTTCCCTGCAAGAACATGCTCGAATACTTTTCGGCAAGAAATGCCATCCATTCAAAGATATTGTTCGGGGATGATATACTTAGAATAGCACCCATATGATTTCCTCCTGTCCTACACGTTTTTTATAATTCCTCCGCAGCCTGAAATCATGAAAGGCTGCGGGGGGGATCATAATCTAATTAGCTGCTGGCTGTAAGCTGACTGCCTCTTCCATTGTCTTATCCATCTCAGCCTTGTCATTCCATCCGATGGCATCCATCGCCTTCTGAATCTCATCCCGACGGGCGGTATCATCTTTTCTTGTTGCGATACATACATTTGTCATTTCCTCATCGCCCACGAACTTGTCATTGTCATCCAGATAGATAATTGCCAGATCATCGTTTGTCATCGCTGCAGATTCTGCTGTCGGTGCATCAATGACACACACATCAGCCGTTCCATTTGAGATCGCCATAAAACATTCAGCCGTTGTCTCATAATTTGCACCAAGTGTTGCATCCGGTACCTGATCAAGCAGGTTTACCCATCCGGTACCAAGCTGTGTCGTAAGTGTTACATTCTTTCCTGCCAATTCAGATAAGCCCTTGATTCCTTCCAATCCAGAACCTTTCTTAACAACTAAGCAGTTTGTTCTATAATAGTAAGGATCTGTAAATGAATAAGATGCCTCACGTTCCTTCGTACGACCCATACCTGCGATGATCACATCGTAATCGCCAGCATCGAGTGACATTCCGATGGAATCCCATTCTACCTTGTGGATTTCCAATGTCTTACCCATCTGCTTTGCAAGCTTCTCTGCTACAATTACGTCATATCCATATGCATACATGTTTGTTCCGTAGATTGGAACTGCCTTTTCACCATTTGCAAGCTCATCCGTTTCCTGTGACCAGTTGAATGGAGCATATGCACATTCCATTCCGACTCTTAATACACTGTCATCACTGGATGAATCCTTCTTTCCACAACCGGTAAGAGATGTCAATGCCAATGTTGCTGCAAGCACCATGCTGATTAATTTTCTTTTCTTCATAAACATCATCCTCTCTTTCTTCTCACATTTTTCTTAATTTTCTTAAGTCCTTACCTTTGACTTGGCTGTATTATGTGCCTGTAACGTTATTTTGTCAACACAGATAAGGGATTTCCTAATTTATTTAAAGTTTTGGGGAGTTCATTTTTTATTTTTAGAAAAATAGAGAGGTTTTCTTATTATTTTTATGTTGTTGCACAGTTTTATCAAGTTGTATTTTATTTTTGCTTGTGTTTCCTTTGTGCAAATCAATTTGTAGTTGTTTTTATCAAGTTTTGTTTTTTGTCAATTTCTTTACACCCGTCATAAACAAAAAAGCAGCCGTTTTTTTCCCGACTGCATTCTTCTTGTATATGAAACTTAATATCGAATTGTATGGTTCTTCTTTTCCTCTGACCAGTAACACTGTTCCTGCACGGGGCAGTCAAAACAGTTTCTAGACTGCTTATCCGCATCATACAGCAATGTTGCAAGCGATCTTGCCTGCTCACTCGGTGCCTTATGTCTGCCGATTGCATCACAGATTTCAGCACATTCATGCTCTGTATATCCACATGCCAGAAGGATAGGTCGTGCCAGCTCGGCTCCCGCCTCATGATGGGATTTCCCGGAAGCATACTCCTCACATCTTCCGATATCGTGCAGCAATGCCATTGCATAGATCACATCCTGCCGGAAGGAAAGTCCCTGTTCCAGATTCTTTATATATCCGATTCTTGCCACATCCAGACTATGCTCGATTCCATGCAGGCAGAACACACGCGTGCGTTCCTGCTCCCTGATCCGACGCATATACACCTGAAATTCCGGATGCGCGAGAATTTTATCTACTCGCTCCATTGTTTTCATCTCCGCTTTCTAATTGCAGATACTCTGCCAGAAAAGATAACGAACCACTCACGAGAATGACACCCGTTTCTCCCGCCTGTTTTCTTGCCTTTTGCAGTGCTTCCGCGCTCGTATCCGCAAGCTGGGTCGGTACGCCCTGCGCCTGTATCAACGGTGCCAGAATCTCTTTCGGCAGGCCGCGCGGTATATCTGGTGTGATCACAACTGCCGCTGCCATCGTCGGTGCCAGAATCTCCACCATCTTCTCGTATTCCTTATCTTTCAGTACTCCTATTATATAGATTACCCTGCGGTTTGTAAAATATTTTTCCACCGATGTGCGCAAATATTCCCACGCTGCTACATTGTGCGCACCATCCACATAGATATACGGATGCTCCGCCACCTTCGTCATACGCCCCAGCCATACCGTCTGTGCGATTCCCTTATGAATGGCTGTTTCTTCTATATATAGTGTACGCAGCACCGTGATTGCTGTCTGTGCATTCGCAATCTGATGCTCTCCTAAAAGCGGGATATGATATGGTTGTTGCCGTTGATCCATATCCGCATCCATATTGGTTTCATCTGGATTCGTTCCACAATCCACCACCTCAGTACCATCCAGATTCATCTGCACAACTTCCCAGTCTGATGGATTCACTTCTATATAAGAAGCATGTTGTACTTCGCATATCTCCCGTAATACTTTCGATACTTCTCGCACCTGCGGTGCGGAGATCACAGTTGTATACGGCTTGATGATACCTGCTTTCTCTGTTGCAATCTTCGTCAGAGTATCGCCTAAGAACTGCATATGATCCATGCTGATCTGTGCGAACACGCAGATTTCCGGTTTTGCAAGCACATTCGTCGCATCTTGGCTTCCACCCATGCCACATTCGAGCAATACATAGTCAACGTGGTTTCTCGCAAAATACAGAAACGCAACCGCCGTCTCAATCTCGAATACAGTGGGACTGGCAAACCCATCCGTCTCCATTGTCTCGATCACCGCTGCAACCTCTGTGAGCAACACCGCAAATTCATCCTCTGTCATATAGCGTCTGTCAAGCTGGTACCGTTCCAGATACGTCAGAATTGTCGGGGAAATATATCGTCCCACATGATACCCTGCAGCAAGCAGGCTTTCCTGTACAAACGCAAAAATAGAGCCCTTCCCGTTTGTCCCGGCGATGTGCAGTGTCCTGCACGCATCCTGTGGATTGCCGAGTCTCCGTAAGAGCTCCTTTACCTGTGTCAGGCCAGGTACAATGCCCAGCCTGCTTTTTTCTTCAATGTAATTTTGTGCTTCTAAGTAGTTCAATTATTTGTCTCCCTTATATTCTACATGCTGCACTGGCTTTGTAGAATCATCAATCGGACAAATCTCATATCCTTCATCCTTCAAAGTCTGGATCAATGCCGGAAGTGCTTCGATCGTTGCATGATTGTTCTGCAGATCATGCATCAAAATCACGGAATCGCCGGCATTGGCATGTACATACCCAAGTATATTATCATTTAACTCACTTGGTGTCAAAGATGCATCCACTGCATCACCTGACAGGGAATTCCAGTCATAATAAACGATACCCTCGTCATGCAGATATCCGATCAGATCCTGAATATCTACCTTACTTACCTGGTTCGAACTTCCACCCGGGAAGCGGTACAGATGCGTATCCACACCTGTCTGTTCCTGTATGTAATCGTGAATCTTCGTCACGTCTTCCTCGAAGCTTTCCTGACTTGCATATACCTGATCGTACACATGACTGTAAGAATGCATTCCGATCGAATGTCCTTCGTCAACGATCCGCTTGTAATACTGCTGTGCTTCCTTATCATCATTGTAAACAACAAAGAATGTTGCCTTCACATTGTTTTCCTTCAACACATCCAAGAGTTCTCCGGTGTATGTACTTGGGCCATCATCGAAAGTCAAGTATACTTTCTGTCCATTGTAGTACGTCTGTTCCGGTACATCACTGGCTGCTTCCGTCGTCGCCTCTGCATCGTCCGTGGTTTTGTTTGAACCATCGCCATTGTCTGTCAGAGCTACGTGCACACCTTCCGAACCTTTTCCAAGATCTCCATACGCCATCTGCTCACTCGTCATCGTCTCCGTCGATTCATCGATCAGTCCGATGTTTGTACTGACCAGATTCTTTCCTTCCTCCACCCGGTCAACCAGATTCTCTATCCGGTGATCGAGCCGGTTCATCTTCACCATCAGGAACATACACAACGTAATCGGGATCGCACATACGACCAGAAATGTTACCATCAACATCCGCTTAAAGCTCCGTACCTTTCGTTTGTGTGTGTTTGCCTCTTCCATCTCTTGTGCTTCGGAAATTTCTTTCTCATATTCAGTTAAAGTTTTTTTCTTGTCTTCCATAAAATTTTCCTTTACATTCTCTATATATTGTGGTACATTACCTATGTAATACAAATTACCATTTGCAGCCTTGGGACATTCCCGAAAAAAAGGTTGCAATTTTTATATTATAAAATTCTATGAGTTATGTCAAGCAAATTTTATTTTTTCTTAATCTTTTGTAACACTTTTGTAATATAATTCCCGCCACTTACGGCCTTCCTCCTGCATACCCTGTGTCAGTTTTGCCAGCTCGTCATATTGCTGTTTATACCGCTGCTCCATATTTTTTACTGTTGATTTCAACCGTGACTCATAATCCTCCTGCGTCTTTCGAATTGCTTCATTATAATTCTTATCATTTTCTTTACATCGTTTTTCAAGTTCTTGCATTGTCTGTTCTTTACATAATATATATTCCGACAGACTTATGTCTCCTAGTCGTGATACATCCACGGCATATATCCGCGGTTTGGCTTCCGTTGCTAATTTATATAGAAGATAACTGACTTCCCCGTGCTGTAAAATCTCATATCGTTCAATCCTCTCTGTACCATATACCAATCTCTGAACCTTCCTCTCTCCCAGTGGATTTATCACATACAGACTATCCGTGCCATTTCCCGGATCTGCCATGCGATACCATACATAAAGCTGTGTCCGTTCTCCTGCGACTGGTGCGATCCGAACCGTAGAGATACTCCCCCAGTCGTCACCCTTCACAAGTACCAGTCGTCCTTCCGCAAAAAGCTTATCCCACATTAAAACATTTTCTGTGTTGACATATGCCACATAGATTTCATCCTCCCAGAACAGACTTACACCACAGGAATGATAATCCCGGCATAAACTGCCCCATTGCACTGTCCTGCCCGTCCCAATCACCTGTGCTAAGATCTGATTTCCCTCCTCATAAAGCAAAATCCGTTTATCTCCTTTCCATCTATAAACCGCTTCCACGTTTTCCTCCCAATTCTTTCTTTTACAAATATATTGCCGGAATCGAACAAAAATGCATATTCTGAATATATTATTGTAAGCATATTTGAAAGGAAACGAACATGTCTAAATGCTGTGGCTGTAACAAGAAAGTCTTAAGTAATGCAGTTGCTAACAACACCGATTCCTGCACATGCAGCTTAACAGATAACTGTACCGATGTATGTGTCACACCTCAATGTGGTGACCCAAAGCTGCTCACGGTACTTGTTCCTGTTATCTACGACGAGATTGGCATCAATGTATGCCGGACAATTCCGCTTGCAACCCTGCTTGCAGATTATCCAACAGCAGCATATATCCGGGCAGAGGTTACAAACATCACCTTTGCAACAGGGGCAGCACCTTCCGTAACAATCAAGCCGATTGCCGGACGTCCAAACTGCTACGAGCTGACACTCACAAACCTGACTGTGGATTTTGTCATCTATGTCTATGACTGCTGCAAACGGCTGCTTGCAACCCTCCCTGTCACAGGTGTTGTCTATCTCCCTTCCGCAACAACCGATCCGGAATACGATGAAGATACCAATCCAACTTCCGTAACGATGCAGTTGTTCGCACCATATGGAGTCACCTATACCGATACAACAGCAGCGACACCAAACCTGAATTTTATCGGTTTCCTCTCCACTAATGGAGCGGTTGCACAGGGACTCAATCTCATGGCGATGTCCAAGGTGCTGAACTTTGATATTGCAAGTGCAGAAATGACGGTAGGGCTTACTTTGATCGTGAAATCCATCTACTACAACCAATACCGGATTCCTCACAACGGAAAAGCGATCGTATCCAAGGGCACACTGGCAAGTCCGGAGGATTCTGTCTGCATGAGTTTTGTAAGCGGAAGCCTCTTAGACCGGAACATCAAGCCATTGGAGCTTTGCAATCCGCTTGACCAGAAGCGAAACTGCGAAAGCTGTACCGATCCCGATGACTGCACCTGTCTGACACCGTCGGATTGAATTTCAAAAATTACCGGAAATTGGTAAAATAATCTCCTTATTTAGGTTCATACTATTTTTATAGAATGAAAACTAGATAAGGAGTGTTTTATTATGAAGAAATTTAAAACAACCGCTGCCATTGCAGCAACTGCTATGATGCTTTCTATCTGTATGTGTGGATGTGGTATGGATGAGACGAGCAAGGATAATGCAACCACTTCGGAACAGACACAGATGACAACCGAAAATAACAACGCAACTGGCGGAAATGCAACAAATTCCAATGGCGTTGGAAATGGAATCAAAGATGCCGCGGACGGTGTCGGCGAAGGTGTCAAGGACGCTGCAGAAGGCGTTGGTGAAGGCGTAAAGGATGCTGCCGAAGGTGTCGGAAATGGTGTCAAGGATGCTGTGGACGGCGTGGAAGATGCCGTAGATGGAAATCAGAGTAAGCGATAATAACAAAGAAAAAGGTTCCGCCTGTGGTATAGTTTTCATACCGCAAACGGAACCTTGTTTTATTTTTTATCGTCCGGTTTCACCTGAAAAGATGGCTCAATCTTGTTCATCATACGATCATATTGTTCGTACATTTTCTGCACACTGTTTTCTAACAGGTAATAATGCATGACATATGGAATCAACAACACCAGAAGTGCAAACACCAGTGCCACGATAATCAATGATCCACTGAAATTCAAATATAAAATAGAAATCACGGTTGCAATCGCAAACAACGCCATCACAATCAGATGTACCTGCCGCTCATGTGCAAAAAACGCGATCTGTACAAGATGCTTTTCCTTCTCATGTTCCCAGTCGACATCCTCTTTTTCTAACAGCGCATCAATATATGCCAGATATTCAGTAATTCGTTTCTTCATATTTCATTCCTCCAGACCATATAGCTATATTTGATTTTTTCGTTTCCTTATTGTATTTCTGTATTCACTTTCATTTCTTCATTATATCGCTGTCTGCATAAATATTCCATAGTCATATGTATATTTCCGTGCTATAATAAAGGTGCATTTTTATGCGCATACATAAGGAGGAAATTATGCCAGACAACAACGGAAATAATCAGAATAACAACGACGATGATGAGTACGAAAAGTATTGCTATCTCTGTCGCAGACCGGAATCCGAGGCCGGTCCATTTATCCGGATGCCGGGAAATATGTATATCTGCAACGACTGTATGCAGAAAAGTTTCGACTCCTTCAACAACGGAGCAATGCAGTTTTTAGACCTCTCCAAGATGCCGAATATCAACATGTCGCAGTTCATGCCATTTGATGATATCCCGACTTCCCAGAAGGTCAAAAAGAAGAAAAAACAGAAGGAAGAAAAGGAACAAAAACCACTCACAATGGCAGATGTTCCAGCCCCACATAAGATCAAGGCAATGCTTGACGAATATGTCGTCGGACAGGAATACGCAAAGCGTGCCATGTCCGTTGCCGTCTACAACCATTACAAGCGTGTGATCACAGACACAATGGATGACATTGAGATTGAAAAATCCAACATGCTCATGCTCGGGCCTACCGGCTGTGGTAAAACCTATCTGGTTCAGACGATTGCCAAAATTCTGCAGGTGCCACTCGCAATCACCGATGCGACCACGCTGACTGAGGCTGGTTATATTGGCGATGATGTAGAAAGCATTCTCTCCAAACTTCTTGCCGTTGCGGACAATGATGTTGAAAAAGCCGAGCGTGGAATCGTCTTTATCGATGAGATCGATAAGATTGCGAAGAAGAAAGAGACGCGCAGCCGTGATGTCAGTGGAGAGTCTGTACAGCAGGGACTTCTGAAGATCTTAGAAGGTGCCGAGGTTGAGGTACCTGTCGGTTCCGGCAGCAAGAATGCCATGACGCCGATGACAACGATGAATACACGGAATATCTTATTTATCTGCGGTGGTGCATTCCCGGATATCGAGGACATCATCAAGCAGCGTCTGAACAAACAGTCTTCTATGGGCTTTGCCGCAGACCTGAAGGATAAATATGACAAGAACGATAACCTGATCAAGGAAGTAACAACGGAAGATCTGCGTGAATTCGGTATGATTCCAGAGTTCCTTGGTCGTCTCCCAGTGCTTTTCACTCTGGATGCGCTGGACAAGGACATGTACATCAAGATCTTGAAGGAGCCAAAAAATGCAATTCTCAAACAGTACAAGAAACTGCTTGCATTGGATGAGGTAGATCTGGAATTCGATGACAGTGCCTATGAAGCAATCGCAGAAAAAGCGATGGAGAAAAAGACAGGTGCCCGCGCACTCCGTGCGATCATCGAGAAATTCATGATGGATATTATGTATGAGATTCCGCGCGACGATAACATCGGTCGTGTCACCATCACCGGCGATTATATCAATGGCAAGGGCGCACCGATCATCGAATTACGTGGTACCAATATTTAAACGACAGGATCAGGAGGTATCAAGATGAAAAAAGTGGAAGTGATCATCCGACCTGAGAAGCTGGATGACATGAAAGAGATTTTGGATGAATGCAGCACAACCGGAGCTATGGTCAGCAATATCATGGGCTACGGTAACCAGAAGGGATATAAGTCCCAGCACCATAACGGCGATTATTTCGTCAATCTTCTCCCGAAACTGAAGGTTGAGACCGTTGTCTCCGATGATGTATGCGAGAAGTTGATCGCCATGGTTACAGAACGTATTCCAACCGGAAGTTATGGGGATGGTAAGATTTTTGTATATAATATAGAAGATGCTGTACGTATTCGTACCGGAGAGCGCGGAGATGATGCTCTATGATGACTGCGATCATCGCACATCGGGGTGCTTCGGCACTCGCCACCCACGAAAACACATTGGAGGCGTTTCAGATTGCGATCAATCTGCAGGCAGATTTTGCAGAGTTTGATATCCGTCGAACGAAGGATCATCAGTTGATTGCATTTCACAATCCAGATTTAAACGGCACGGATATCCGCCAACTTACCTATGACGAAATCTGTAGAATCACCGGCACGCACGGTTACCGGGTTCCGCTTTTACAGGAAGTATTGGAGCTGTGCCGTGGAAAAATCAAGCTGGATATCGAGTTAAAAGAAACTGGATATGAACAGAAAATCATTGATCTGGTGGAACGCTATTATGATTACTCCGATTATATGATGAAGTCATTTATTGACCGTTCGGTACTTCGTATCAAGGAGATCGATCCGAACATCAAAGCGGGGCTGCTGATTGGGACACCACGTAACACGATTATCCACCGGTTAAACGAATATTTTCCGCTTCACCGGTTACATGTATGCAAGGCAGATTTTATCTCCCCGCATTTCCAGTTCGTGACACGGGAATTTCTCCTGCGCATGCATCTGCATCGCAAAGAAGTTTATGCATGGACAGTCAACGATATTGCAAAAATGAGCAAACTTATCCGCAAAGGTGTCGATGGTATCATCACCGACCGACCGGATTTTGGATTACAGGCACGCATGGCTTTTGAATAATCAGATAGACAAAACAGAAAGGATGAACAAGCATGAAATACAAAGTTGGATTTATTGGTTGTGGAAATATGGCAAGCGCCATTATCGGCGGATTGAAGGCACACGCTGGAATCGATGCTTCGGAAATCATCGCAGCAGATGCATCGGAAGCTGCACGTGAGAAAGCAAAGGAAACCCTTAGTATCTGTACAACTGCATCGAATACGGAAGTATCCACACAGGCAGACGTATTATTCTTATCCGTAAAACCTCAGTATTACGAGACGGTGATCGCAGAGATCCAACCAACGCTCCCTGCCGGGCAGATCATCGTTACGATCGCACCGGGCAAGACACTGGCTTGGCTTGGAGAGCGGCTTGGTGATGTAAAGATCGTTCGTACCATGCCAAATACACCAGCCCTTGTCGGAGAAGGCATCACAGGTGTCTGCAAGAACAACCTTGTCACAGAAGATGAATTTGCATATGTATTGAAATTACTGAGTAGCTTTGGACTTGCCGAGGCAATCCCTGAATCCCTGATGGATGCTGTTGTCTCTGTCAGCGGCAGTTCGCCAGCTTATGTATTTCTGTTTATCGAAGCGATGGCTGATGCAGCAGTAGCCGATGGTATGCCACGGGCACAGGCATATAAATTCGCAGCCCAGGCGGTACTCGGAAGTGCAAAGATGGTTTTAGAGACTGGAAAGCACCCTGCAGAACTCAAAGATATGGTATGCTCTCCTGCCGGAACCACTATCGAAGCGGTTCGTGTCTTAGAAGAAAAAGGATTCCGCGGGGCTGTCATGGACGCCATGAAAGCCTGCACTGCAAAAGCGAAGGGAATTTAACACCCTTCGTCTTGATAAAAAAGAAGCACTCGATCAATTTCATCGAGTGCTTCTTTTTTATGAAAGGTTTTGGGAATACAAATTATAATGAGAAAGAACCCTCTGTTCCATCTGCTGTATAGTATACCATATTTGTCTCTGGCTGATAGTATACGTTCAACTCCTTGATTGCTTTCTTTCCACTTGCCTCTGCTGCCTTTGCTGCGATATCTTGTGTGGAAACCTGACCACCCTGATACTCAACAAAAAGCTTTACTGCCTTAGGAGCGGTTGCCTTAGCTGGAGCTGCTTTCTTTGCAGGTGCTTTCTTAGCTGGAGCTGCTGCCTTCTTTGCTGGCTCTGCTTTCTTTGCTGGAGCTGCTGCTTTCTTTGCTGGCTCTTCCTTCTTAGCTGGAGCTGCTACCTTTGCAGGTGCTGCCTTCTTTGCTGGAGCTGCTGCTTTCTTTACTTCTTCCTTAGCTGGAGCTGCTGCCTTTGCAGCTTCTACCTTTGCCATAGTTGCATCAACTGTTGCTTTCTTTACTGCCATGATCCATTCCTCCGTAAATATGTATGTATATTTTTTAGTAATACTATGTTGTCTTTGATTTCTTTTGTTGACATGATATTACGCCACTTTCCTTGAATTTGCAAGGCTTTTTGGGATTTTCTTAAGTATTTACCAATGGATTTGCGCTTTCATGAAAAAAAGAGGACATTTTGCACAATGATTTTCTATTGACTTTTCACCCCGACAAGACTACTATAAACGATGGCTTTTATTGCCTGTAATTGATTATATGGAAAAGGAGTTCTTTCTATGTCTACGCAAAAACGGAACATCTGGCTGGACAATGTAAAAGGATTTTTGATCATCTGTGTTGTCGCTGGACATTTTTTAGAGAGCGGAATTGATTATCATTCCAACATGTGTAAATCTTTATTTTTGTTTATTTACAGTTTTCACATGCCTTTATTTGTATTTGCAAGTGGATTGATGTGCGAGCATGCGATTCAGACAAAGGAACGCTTCTGCAAAAAACTTGCGAATTTTGCAGGTCTGTATGTCCTGTTGAAGCTGCTGATCTTTCCATTCCAACGGCTGACCAGTCCCGGACTTACATTTTCACTTGTGAAAACCGACGGCGTTCCGTGGTACCTTTTCGCCATGTGTGTATTCTATACATGTGCCTATCTGCTTCGCCATGTCGATAAGCGCAAAATCTTAGCCATCGCAGTTTTGGCTGCACTTCTGGCTGGCTATGACAACGGAATCGGGGATGTATTTGCTTTTTCCCGGTGTCTTGTATTCTTCCCATGGTTTGTGCTCGGGTGGATGTGCAATGTGAACAAATTAGAATACCAGCTTCACCGTCCGGTTATGCAGATTCTTGCACCGTTGACCGTCCTTGCATTTTTTATTATTTGCCGTTTAAATATTGACAGTTTTTACATCTTCCGCCGCTTCTTCACCGGCAGAAGTTCATATGAAGCCCTGTTGGACGATGCTGGTGAGGTCGGTATTTTATTCCGGCTATCCGCATATATGATCACATTTATTATTGGTGTATGTATTTTAAGTATCATCCCAAGGCATAAGATATTCCATTTAGATGCTCTCGGAAAAGAATCCATGTCGATTTATTTCTTCCATCGTCCGGTTCTCTTCTATCTGGAATACGTGGAGACATATCCGTTCCTGTATCAGCATTTTCATGGATGGGCAAATATTTTATGGCTTATCATCGCGATAATTCTCGTGATCATACTTGCACAGCCACTGTTCGAAAAGCCATTCAAAATCTACAATGCATGGATTCAGCAAAGGGTTCATGTTTCCTGAATCATCTTGTATCCGGTGAAACCTTATAGCAAAAGGCGCCTTGCACATCACATGCAAGACGCCTTTCTTTATATGTAAGGAAATGATTTAGTTTTCTCCCTGCAAAGCATCGTAGCCTTCTTCTCCGGTACGAACCTTGATTACATTCTCAACACCATAGACAAAGATCTTGCCATCACCGATGCTACCAGTATAAAGCGCCTTCTTTGCTGCCTTTACAACGGTAGCAACCGGAACCTTGCTGACAACGACTTCCACCTTTACCTTTGGAAGCAATGTCATATCCATCTTAACACCACGGTAGTACTTTGTCTGACCCTTCTGGGCACCACATCCAAGTACCTGAGTGACTGTGATACCTGTTACACCGGCATCATTCAAAGCATTCTTCAGATCCTCAAACTTATTCTGCTTACATATGATAGAAATCTTTGTAAGCTTGACATCCGAAGCAACACCTGTGCCACCACTCATAACCTGAACCGGAACTGCCTCATCCTCAGGGACTGCATTCTCCGGAATCGCAGGAGTTGATACCGTTGTCGTGCCATCGCTGCTGATGTGATCGCCATATGTCATGAATCCTGCATAAGCTGTCTCCAAGCCATGCTCGGTTGCATCCAGACCTGTGATTTCCTCCTCTGCGGATACACGCAGACCGAAGATCTTCTTGATAATCAGGAATGTGATTGTAATTGTAACGGCTGTCCATGCGGCTGTTGCAAGCATACCTGTCAACTGAATACCAAGGAGCTTGAATCCACCACCATAGAAAAGACCAAGTAATTTGTCACCATTTGCATCTGCAAGAGAATAGGTAGGTGTACTGTCTGTTGCGAAAAGTCCAACTGCGATCGTACCCCAGATACCATTCATCATGTGAACGGCTACGGCACCAACCGGATCATCGACACGGAGTTTGTTATCAAGCAGCCATACACCAAATACTACGAGTACACCGGATACCGCACCGATGACAATTGCGCCAGTCGCATCTGCAACATCACATGGTGCTGTGATCGCTACCAGACCTGCCAGAGATGCATTCAGACACATAGATACATCCGGCTTACCATAACGGATCCATGTAAAGATCATACATACGACTGTTGCAACGGAAGGAGCAATCGTTGTTGTTGTGAATATCGCACCAAGCTGCGGAACTGATGTTGCGGCTGCACCATTAAATCCATACCAGCCAAGCCACAGGATAAATACACCAAGTGCACCAAGTGCCAAGTTATGTCCTGGGAATGCACCAACCTTGATGCTTCCATCCTTCTGCTTCTTGAACTTACCAATACGTGGTCCAAGGATTGCTGCACCGATCAGGGCACAAATACCACCAACCATGTGGATACAGTTGGAACCGGCGAAATCGTGGAAGCCCATCTTAGACAACCAGCCGCCGCCCCATGTCCAGTGTGCTTCAATCGGATATATGACTGCGGAGATTACTGCGGAATATACACAGTAGGATAAGAACTTTGTTCTCTCTGCCATCGCTCCGGATACGATCGTTGCTGTCGTAGCACAGAACACTAAGTTAAATACGAAGTTTGACCAATCAAAATTTGCATAATTTGTGAAGATATCAAATCCAGGCTTACCAACGATACCTGCCACATCCTCACCTAAGAACAAACCGAAACCGATCAGGATAAACATCACGGTACCGATACAGAAGTCCATCAGGTTCTTCATGATGATGTTACCAGTATTTTTCGCTCTGGTAAATCCTGCCTCCACCATCGCGAAACCTGCCTGCATCCAGAACACCAGTGCCGCACCGATCAAGAACCAGACGCCGTAGACTTCACTTGAAATCGCATTCATAATTTCTTCTGTCATAATCATTTCCTCCTCTTTTTGTTTCTTTCTTTTTGTTAAGTCCGCTAGCTTTCCTTACTCAACATGTTGTCATTATACTTAATAAAATTAATTTGTCAAACAGTTTTTTCCAGTCAAAATATCAATATTTATATTTATATCAAGCAAATTAATCGTTTTACTTATGATTATCAAGCACATATGCAGCTTTTATTTAATATAATAAAGTGAGATTGTAAAATCTCCACATGTTTTTAAGTTGTACTAGAAAAAGAGAAGCGAAAACGCATTTTCACTTCTCTTTTTCTGTGTTTTATGCCATTTTACTTGTTTTTATCAAGTATGCTCTTATTTTCGGAAACTCTTATTGGCAAGTTTTTCGAATGCTGGACGTACCTTTCTAAACGACTCCATCAGCTTCGGTGAAAATACACCACATTCTCCGGTGATAATCATCCGATATGCATCTTCCTTTGAAAACGCATCCTTGTAGCACCGCTCATTGACAAGTGCATCGTATACATCCGCAACTGATACAAGCTGGGCGCAGATTGGAATCTCATCACCAACTAAACCATCTGGATATCCCTTACCATCATAACGCTCATGATGATGGCGGCAGATCTCATACGCATATTTCATCGTGTCATCGTTCCAATCCTCCTTGATGGAATCAAGTAGTTCACATCCACGGATCGTATGGGACTTCATATATTCAAACTCTTCTGATGTCAGTCTGCCCGGCTTCAATAAAATACGGTCTGGAATCGCAATCTTTCCAATATCATGCAAAGCGCTGACAGACTCAATGATATCAATCTTCTCCTTTGTCAGTTCGTATTCTGGATAATCCTCCATTACTGCCTCTGCAAGAATCCGGGTGTATCCCTTTACTCGCTGGATATGCTCTCCACTTTCTGTGCTTCGATACTCGACAACCGTACCAAGCATTTCAATGATCTGCTGGTTCTTCTTCTTCAGATGCTCTGCCTGGATCTGCAAGGTGCGATATGCTTTCCGCAATACGTTCGTCTGCTCAGCCACCTTGTCTTCCAGCTTTAATTTATAATCAAAAAATTCAGCTGTATTTTTAACTCTCTGCTTAATAATCGCATTGTTAAATGGCTTCGCAATAAAATCGGAAATTCCAAGCTCAAAGCACTTCTTCTGTACCTCCACCGTATGATCTCCACTGATAACCAGAACCGGAACCTTTCCGATCACCTCGCGTCGGTTCAGCTCTTCCAGCACCTGCGTCCCATCCATCTCCGGCATGACCAGATCCAACAGAATTGCAGCCATATTTTTTGCTTCCTGATCTACAATCTCAAGTGCCTGTTTTCCATTTTCAGCTTCCAGAATCGTATATTCATCTTCCAGGATTGAACGCAGTATCTCGCGGTTTATATCAACATCATCCACTATCAAAATTTTATTTCTCATTTGCTTCTCCTTCGTTTACACATTCCGTAACGATCCGATACGATTTCCTCTACTCACCAGATACACGTTCCGCATTGGTTCTGAACGCCAAATCACACCATTAATCTCCACGCTGACACCGGAATACAAATTCCCGATAACGACTACCTTCGCAGATTTTTGTTTCTTTTGTTCTTTCTCCACTGCGTCTTTCCTCTTCTTTAATTCCTCCAATTCTGTTTTCTTTGTATAAATTGCATCCTCCAGTTTTAAATAGGTCGGATGTACATTTCGTATCACAGGTTCAAACTTCTTCCGGAACTCCTGATATGCATTCAGCAATAATCGAAGTTCTTGTGAAACCTTTTTCTCCCTACCCTGCAGGTCTACCTGCATCTGCACATTTTTGTCCTTATTTCCAAGCACAAGCCGTGTAGCAAGACTCGCCTCATTTCCGATGTTAGTTGCCTGTATCAGATTCTGCGCCTGCGCCAGTCCTCCAGCAAGTACACCATTTCGTCCTGATATCTCGATCCGGGTACCTGCATGAATCTCACTCCGCAGACAATAATTCGCACTGACCTTTCCACCTGCCCATACGCGTGCGGACTCGAAAAACATGCCCATCACATCGCCATTTGCCCGCAGGAAACCGCGTCCGGATGCATTGTTACCCTTTTTCAATATGATATCGCCACCAGCCTCGATTACCGAAGATTCGGTATATCCATCTACCAGCACATCTCTTGTCGCATGGATACTCACACCCTGTCCAACATTGCCACGTACATAGATGGAACCATCAAAATCAACATTTCCGGTTGCACATGTCACATCATCTAACACTAATACGCTGGAGATCACAAGCCGGTTATCTTTCAGCTCAATCTTTCCATTTTCCATCGCAATATATGTCTTCTTATCTTCCAATATCTGGAAACCACTTCCTGTCAGGATTGGCTTCTCCTTACCCTTCTTTGTCGCAAGGGATTCTCCCATAATTGTATAACCCGGTGTTCCCTCCTGTGCTTCATGGTAGACAGCAACCGTCTGCCCTTTCTTCACCAGTTCAAACCATTTTGCATTCTGATAATCCACGGAACCATCTTCCATCAAAACCGGATTGGATTTTACATTCGTATCAAAGAAGAATTCATACCAGCCATCTGCGCCTGCCTGTGGCATCACGCCTTTTGCCAGTGTTACGATATCGCCACTTGTCGTACCATCGCAGATTGCTTTGACAACCGCATAGTCAACACCTTTTTTGATATCTGCCTCCTTAATCGCCGAAAGCACCTCATCCTGCGCTATCGGAACTCCCGGATTTGGAAGTATGACGATTGCCTCCATACCACTCTGATTAAGCAACATATCAAAACAGGAAAATCGTTTCTTCACTGCTTCTACATTCTGGATCGGCATTTTCGTCTTTTCCAGCAAATCCAGTCTGCGCTGCCGCATCAGCTTTGTCGTGTACATAAAGCTACGGTAATAGCTGACGTCCATGCCTTCTTCGAGTCCATACCGGATTTCCCGCATCTGCTGCCATGAATATAACACATTCTTATATTGTTCTACATCCAAATGTTTTTCCAGTCCTAACCGGATCTCACGCATCTGCTGCCACGTGTATTCTCTGCTCGCATACACAGACACATCAATATGATGCTCCAATCCTAATCGAATCTCACGAATCGAGATTCCCCGGAAATCCGGTATCACATAGGAATCAATATCTACACCATTTTTCTTTGCCAACCGGATCTGATGCAGTTGGTCTTCATCAAACCCGTTATTGATATATACAGATAAATCGATATGCTCCAGTGTCGCCTTTCTTAACTGCTGCAGAACCCCCGCAGCCATATTCTTTTTATCCGATAAATCAATGCCTGCTTCCAGCCCTTTCCGAATCTGGCGCATCCTATCAAAAGAGATCTCGGGATCTGCGTATTTACTGACATCCAAAGACATCTCCAGTCCCTTACGGATTTCTTCCATCTGAAACCAATCATACCGGCTGTCCGCATAATAAGAGACCGGTATCTGCTCCACAAGGCCAATCCGAATCTCATGCATCTGAATTGCAAGAAATTCCGGCTTTGCATAGATGGACACATCAATGTTGTCCTTGATGCCTGCATCAATCTCTGCCTGCTGATCGGGTGTAAATTGATTTTCTTTCGCAAAATCTGCCATCTATATCTCCCTCATTTTACTATTGCATGACATTTAAATAATCTTTCAATATATTCCAATTATTACTCATATTACTATCTGGTGCTGCTACAAAGTAAAACTGCATATCAATCTGCTCGCCATTTACAGTAAATTTATTTTGTTTCGGATCCAATAATTGTTGTATCATTTTTCGCATACAACTCTATGAACTCTGTCTGTGCTGCAGTCAGACAGTTCTTTGCGTTCAATGTAAAGCCCTAATTCTTATCGTTTGTTCTATTTCTCATTCAAATTCCTCCGATATATAAGTAAACCCAACTTATAATATCGGCATTCAATCCTTATTTTTTCACACAATTATACGAATTGTACCGCGAATAGGCAAAAAAAGCAACCGCTTAACACGGTTGCTTTCCTACTTTTTAATATTTTTAGTAAATTTTTACTTTTCTGGTGTATTATAGCCATCCGGATTCATAGACTGCCACTTCCATGAATCTGCACACATCTCATCAATATCATACTGTGCTTCCCATCCAAGCTCCTTCTTTGCAAGGCTTGCATCGGAATAGCAGGTTGCAATATCACCAGCACGACGAGGCTTAATCTCATATGGGATCTCCTTGCCGCACGCCTTGCCAAACGCATGGATCACATCAAGTACGCTGTATCCCTTTCCTGTTCCAAGGTTATAAATCTTGACGCCCGGATTCTCCTTGATCTTATTGATCGCTGCCACATGTCCCTTCGCAAGATCAACAACATGGATATAATCACGGACACCTGTACCATCCGGTGTATCGTAATCATTGCCAAACACACCCACGCAAGGAAGCTTGCCGATTGCTACCTGTGCTACATATGGAAGCAGGTTGTTCGGGATACCCTTTGGATCTTCTCCGATCAGACCACTCTTATGTGCGCCAATTGGGTTGAAGTAACGAAGCAGGATCACATTCCATTCTGGATCTGCAAACTGGATATCTGTCAGGATCTGCTCTAACATATGCTTTGTCCAGCCATAAGGGTTTGTACAAACGCCCTTTGGACATTCCTCTGTGATAGGGATAAAGGCTGGATTGCCGTACACAGTTGCAGAAGATGAGAAGATAATATTCTTACAGCCATTCTCACGCATAACCTTGCACAGATTCAATGTACCTGCGATGTTATTCTCATAATATTCCAGTGGTTTCCGCACAGACTCACCAACTGCCTTCAGTCCTGCGAAATGAATCACGGTATCTGGCTGTTCCTTAGCAAATATCTCTATCATTTTCTCATAATCCCGGATATCTGCCTCATAAAATGTCGGCGTCTTGCCTGTGATCTGTCCGATCCGGTCAACTGCCTTCTCGCTTGCATTGTAAAGGTTATCGACGATCACAACATCATAGCCTGCCTCAAGCAACTCCACACATGTATGGCTTCCGATATATCCGGCGCCACCTGTTACTAAAATCTTCATAGCCTGCGTACCACCTTTCTTAATTCCTTCTTTATATGTAATGCTTTTACATATTTCATATTTATCCGTATATCCGCTGGAATTCTCCAACATCACATATTCTACCATATATATACCACATTGAGCAAATGCTTTCCACCCCATCCCGAATTATGTCTAACTATACACAAAGCTGCGAAATCCAAAAAGAGGGGAGAGAATGGATCACGCAGCTTTGTCACATAAAAAGGGGGGAGAGGGGGGTAACTTCTTTTTTTGAAGTTCTCTTCTTTTGTTTATGTCATTATAATACATAAGATCAGATTTGATTGAAATTGAAAATTTTTGAATATTATATAAAATTTTTTGGATTTCTCGTTTTTTTTAGAATTTTTTATCACTTTTCGACGATGCATAGATTCGCGGATTTTAGGTTTGCTATCCCTGTATGAATATGCTAATATAATTTTGTATGGCGTAAATCAACTATAATCGAAATCATTCTTTACGTCTGATACCAAATGATTATATTTAAAGTAGAATAAGGAGTTATCATGAGTAAAAACTGTATCGTTGCACAGTCTGGCGGACCAACAGCCGCTATCAATGCATCTCTTGCCGGCGTTGTTGCCGCTGCCAGAGATTTTGGAATATATGATAAAATTTATGGTGCGATTCACGGAATTCAGGGCGTGCTGAAGAAACATTTTCTGGATTTGTCAGACAAGGATGACGCATTCATCCAGAAGCTTGCACGCACACCAGCCATGTACCTCGGTTCCTGCCGGTTCAAGCTGCCAGATATGAAGGACGACGTTTCTATGTACGAAGAAATCTTCTCCATCTTTGAGGAAATGAACATCGGTGCATTCTTCTATATCGGCGGAAACGATTCCATGGATACGGTTGCCAAGCTCTCTGCTTACGCGGCTTCCATCGGCAATGATATCCGCATCATCGGTGTGCCAAAGACGATCGACAACGATCTGATCATGACAGACCATACACCAGGCTTTGGCTCTGCTGCCAAATACATTGCAAGTTCCATCCGTGAGATTGCCTATGACACCTATATTTACGATCTGGAAAGTGTCAATATCATCGAGATCATGGGACGGGATGCCGGCTGGTTGACTGCTGCTTCTGTGCTTGCAAGAAATGAATTCAGCCTTGCACCACATCTGATCTACCTGCCGGAGGTTGCCTTCGACAAGGAGCAGTTCATCACAGACTTAAAGGAAATGGTAAAGAAATACAAGAATGTCATCGTCGCTGTCTCTGAAGGTATCCGCGACAAGGACGGCAACTACATCTCTGCTACCAATGCTGCCGCTGACAAGTTCGGACATGCACAGTTGAGCGGTGCCGGAAAGACACTGGAATACCTTGTAAAGGAAAAGCTCGGCATCAAGGTTCGTTCCGTCGAAGTCAATGTTCTGCAGCGTTGTGCCGGACACATGGCAAGTATGACAGACTTAACAGAGTCGTTCCTCTCCGGCAAGCATGCGGTTGTTCTCGCCAAGAACGGAGAAAGCGCACAGATGGTAAGTCTGCATCGTCTGTCGAATGCTCCATACACCTACGAGCTTTCCAATACTCCGGTCAGTGAAGTTGCAAATCAGGCAAAGGAAGTGCCTGTCTCCTGGATCACGCCTGACCACCACGACGTGACCGCAGAAATGATTGCGTATCTGAAACCGCTCGTCGCTGGGGAAGTTCCAACGGACTACGCGGACGGTATCGCGGACTACTTGGATGTTTCGCATCTGACGAAAGTTTATGGGAAGTAAAACCCGTATAATAGATTGGCAAGTGATATCATGCAGAAGCAATGTATTTCAACCAAGAATTACTAAGTGTTCTTAATTAAGATATATGCTTAATACGCAACCGCCGCCAATTCGCCATCCGTGGCTCAGTGGCGGGGTATCCTCACGGCGGCGTCCA